>Ga0209270_1000091_pt1 | contig 226428 bp, 192 predicted proteins | sample MTBAKSrepl1MetaG_FD_187456 | JGI IMG/M metagenome (GOLD analysis project Ga0209270, IMG submission 187456) | Enrichment culture microbial communities from Arthur Kill intertidal strait, New Jersey, USA, that are MTBE-degrading - MTBE-AKS1... | ecosystem: Environmental > Aquatic > Marine >...
CCCTCTCTCGGACGTCACGCGGGTCACGAAGTTCCCCACGTAACCGGTCGCCTCCGTGATGACGGCATCCGTATAGACATGGATCAAGGGGTGTCGATACACCCGACCCACCAGATCGTGCACGTGGGCCTGAACATCCATGCCGTCCAGGCTGAAACGGATCCGGCGCGCCATTCCCCCCAGGTCCGATTCCTTTTCCAGCAGATGGACCTCGTGTCCCTGGCCGGCGATGGATAGTGCGCACGTCATGCCGGCGATGCCGCCGCCCACCACCAGCGCCGCCTTGTTGACCGGCAGATCGATCTCCTGGAGCGGCTCCAGAAAGCACGCCCGTGCCACCGACATGCGCGTGATATCCTTTGCCTTCTGAGTCGCCTCCTCCTTTTCTTTGGAGTGGACCCAGGAGCAGTGCTCGCGAATATTCGCCATGTCATAGTAGTACTGATTGATCCCCGCCTCCCGAAGGGTGTCCCGGAACAACGGCTCCAGGGTCCTCGGCGAGCAGGCCGCCACCACCACCCGATTGAGCCCTTTTTCCTTGACCATGTCCGTGATTTCCTGGGCGGAATTCGTGGCACACGAAAAGAGCTGTTCCTGGGCGTACTCCACATGGGGGAGCGTCAGGGCATAGTCGACCACCGAGGGGACATCCACCACTCGCCCGATATTGGCCCCGCAGTGACACACGAACACCCCGATTCTCGGCTCTTCTCCGGAGGCGTCCCTCTCTTCGGGGTAGAGCCGTTCCCGGGTCAGTTTCCCCCGCCTTCGATCCAGAAACTCCCCGCATTGGGACCCCGCTCCACTGGCCGTGAAGACCGACTCGGGAATATCCATGGGGCCCTGAAAGGCGCCGCTCACAAAGATACCGGGCCGGGTGGTCGCCATGAGATTCGTGGGGGCGGCCTGGGAGAATCCGTGAGGACTGAGTTCGATGCCAAAGGTCTCCGCCAGCTTCCCGGAATCCGCCGGAGGATTCAACCCGATGGACAACACCACCATGTCGAACTCTTCCTCCTTCACCCCCTCATCGGTCGTGGCGTATCGCACCACCACGTTCCCGGTCTCCGGGATCTCCCGAACCACCGATACATAGCTTCGAATGAACCGGACCCCGGGAAGATCCTCCGTTCGCTTGAAGTACGGCTCGAAGTCCTTCCCGTACGACCGGATATCGTTGTGAAATATGGTGCATCGGGCATCCGCGTCATGATCCTTGGTCAGAATCACCTGTTTCTGCGTGTAGGTGCAGCACACGGAGGAGCAATAGCTGTTGTGCCCCGGGGTCACCCGACGCGAACCGACACACTGAATCCAGGCGATGTTATGGGGATGCCTTCGGTCGGAGGCCCGCAGGATCTCCCCTTCGTACGGTCCGGTGGCACATAACAACCGCTCGAAGTCCAGGCTCGTGACCACATTCGCATAGGTCCCATAGCCGTAGTCTCCTCGAATCTTGGGGTCGAACGGCTCATACCCCGGAGAGAGAAGGATGGCCCCCACCGCCACGTCCATCTTCTCCGCCTTTTGATTGAGATCGATGGCGTCGTTCTGGCAGACCCCTTCACAGATACGGCATTTCTTCTCTTTCAGGTAGAGACAGGACTCGTCAATATAGGCGATCAGGGGAATCGCCTGAGAAAAATAGATATGGACCGCCTTGTTCTCGGATATCTCCTGATTGTATTGATCCGGGTATTGCACCGGGCAGTATTCCGCACACGTGCCGCAACCGGTACACTTGTCTTCGATGATGTATCTCGGTTTCTTGATCAGGGTGACATGGAAATCCCCTGCTTCCCCCTCCACCTGATCCACTTCGGTATACGTCAGTACCTCGATGTTGGGATGCCGGCCGACCTCGACCAGTTTCGGTGAGAGAATTCACATGGAGCAGTCATTGGTCGGGTAGGTCTTGTCCAACTGCGCCATGTGCCCGCCAATGGCCGGTGATTTCTCCACGAGGTAGACCTTGAAACCGGCCGTGGCGAGATCCAGGGATGCCTGAATGCCGCTGATCCCGCCACCCACCACCATGACGTCTCCAAAATGACGATCTCGAAGACTTCCGCAAAGCTGTTGAATGGTCTCTTGTAGCGATCGTTCGTTTTCCACGTCGGATCCTCTCATACGTTTTTATGAACGATGATGCCCCGCAAAAAGCCCCATTCTCGCGCCAAGCCGCAGAGAACGCAAAGACAACCAATGGATATGTAAATACTTATTTCTTGGCGTTCTTGGCGTCTCTGCGCGAAAAACCGTTCTTACGGGTTCGCAAACGATGTCTGCTGTCGTTATGTCTTCAGAAACACCCGCGTCATCGGTGCTTCATGAAAGCGCCTCACGCACAATCTCTGTAATATCCTTGATCTCGATCTCTTCCACACAATCCAAGGTCAACTTGCTGTCCTCGAAATTGGAGATGCAATACGGGCAGGCCGTTGCCAGGACCTCGGCCCCGATCCCCATGGCCTGCTCCACCCTGAGGTCGCAGAACCGCTCCCCCTTGGGCGTCTCCATCCAGATCCGGCCTCCTCCCCCGCCGCAACAGAGGCTGTCTTCCCGCGACTCGGGCATCTCGCAGAGTTCCAGGCCGGGGATCCGTTTCAATACCTCTCTCGGCTCATCGTAGACGCCGTTGTGCCTACCGAGGTAACACGGGTCGTGATAGGTCACCTTCTTTTCATACTCCCCGGTGAATTCGAGCCTTCCCTCTCGGATCAGTTCCAGGAGATATTGGGTGATATGAATCACCTCGAAATCCACCCGGAACTCGGGATACTCATTCTTGAAGGTGTGGTAGCAGTGGGGGGAAGACACCAGGATCTTTTTGACCCCGTGATCGATGAAGGTCTTGATGTTTTCCCGGGCCAGGCGCTTGAACAGTTCCTCGTCCCCCGTCTTGCGGATGCTTTCTCCACAGCAGTTTTCCTCGGCCCCCAGGATCCCGAAGTCGACCTCCGCCCTCTTCAGGATCTCGGCCGTGGCCACGGCCACCTTTTTCAATCTCGGATCGTAACTGAGATAACACCCGGGAAAATAGAGGATCTCCATGCCCTCGGTGAACGAGTTCACGGAAAGACCTTTGGCCCAGTCCCCCCGCTTGGCCCGCTCTTCACCCAGCGGGTTCCCCTGGCCCACCAGGCTGCCGCTCACGGTGCGGATCGGCTTGACCGGACTCGGAAAGACCCCGTATTCCGTCGCGATCCTCCGCAGGGCCACCCCGGACTCGATCTGCTGAACGTCCCTGGGGCACTGCTGGGGACACCTTCCGCAGGTGGTGCAGAGCCAGATCTCTTCACTCTCGATCTCCGTCATGCCGAACGCGGCCTCCCGGACGATCTTGCGCATGCTGAAGGATCGAACCCGGTTCCAGGGGCATACCACATCGCACAACCCGCACTGAAAGCACCGCTTGAAGGCATCTCCACCGCTCGCCTTGATGACATCCACGATCTCTTTGTAATCGGCTACATTCTCCACGGTCTTTCCCTGTCCTCTTCTGTCACCGGAATATGTCAGCCCTTCATGGACATGCGGGCCACGGTCTCCATGATCTTTTCCATCCCATACTTGTCCGCCAGGGATTCCAGGCCGATCTCCAACGCGCCCTCTTCCGGTTGCTCCTCCACCTCTTCCTCCCGCTCCTCGAAGACCAGGACATCATTCAGACACCACTCCACGCACTGGGGCTGGTCCTCGCCCTCGCACATGTCGCACTTGAGAGGGAGGCCGGAATCGGGCTCCTTGAAGATGTCCCTGGACGGGCAGGCGGCACGGCAGAAGGCGCACTCATCGTATTCCTTGCCGTCGATTATGTACTTGTCCCGGCCCATGCACTCCGCGGGCGCGTACTCGCCCGCAAAGACCGGGATCCAGATATCCTTCAGCGGGTCTTTAATAATCTGAATACGAGACCGGGCCGGATTGTTGCTGTCCCACCTCGGGGTGGCGTGATAGGCGGAGCAGACGACCTCACACAGCCGGCATCCATTGCATTTGTCCGCATCAATCTTTATCGTTTTGATTTTCTTCTTGATCTTGGCCATTTTGATAGAACCCTCTCTTTTCTAAATCTTCTGCGACATACCCCAAATCCAATTCCATTAATCTTTCTTTGGTAGGAACACCGTTTTCATTCCATCCTTTGAACGTGTAGTATGTGGTGAGGAGTTCCTCCTCATGATCCGGAAACCGGAATTTCCAGTGGTCCTCGGGCGGTTTTTCGTCTTTCCGGGTAATCCCTTTTCGATTGTTGTAGGCCCTGTGCAGGTTGCGGCTCCGATTCACGATCTTCTTCAGGCCCGCCTCATCGATGTCCATCCCAGTGGCCGCGGAGATCAGCTTCGGGTAGTTGTGAATGTGATAGGGCGGCTTCAGGCAGAACGACCCCATGCCCGCACACAGGCAGAGGGCGTCGTCGATGTTGTGCAGCATCTCCATCCAGTCCACGATCTCCGAGGCCATGTCCGGCGTGGGGTAGTAGGGATTGGCGTTATCTCCCCGGGGCTCCCAGTCCAGGACGTACTGCTTGAACTTTTCGTCCGGAATCTGGGGCCAGTCCCGGACGAACTCCTCCCGCATCTCCCGGGTGGGAAAAGCGGCCTGGGGAAAATTCCCTTCGATCTGGGTGATGCTCACCTTCTCGTTGGTGGAGTACATGAGGTAGTAGATAGGGTCCATCATGCTGAGCTTGAGTGGGAGCTGCTCGTGCTTCTTGATGGTGTTGTGGGCGTACGCCTCCGCGCCGTTGCCGATCCGCTGGGCCGCGTAGTAGGTGCCGTCGGCCAGGACGTCACCGATCCCCTCCCGGTGGGCGACCCTGTCGAGCAACCAGAAGAATCGCCCTTCCTTATCGGACGGGCACCCTTCAAAGTCTTTGTCCGTCAGAATCCCGGCCTCATAGAGTTCCACGGCAAAGGCCAGAATCTGCGGGGTGGAGAAGGAGTCCACGCCGTACTCGGTGGCCCGGTAGAGAATCCGCCAGGCAAAATCGAGGTTGTCCACGTACGCCGCCATGGAGTAGGTCAGCTTTCCGAAGCATTTGGCCATGTACGGAGGAGTGTCCTTGTACGAGATCAACGCCCCGCACTGCTGGGGGCAGTTGAAGCAGCTGATCAGCCGCTTGATCCCCTCCCTCTGAGTGGTCGACCAGCTCTCCTCGATCTCCTTGGTCCAGAAGCCTTTTCTCCGTTTCCGAGCGTTTCCCCAGGCAAAATTCTCCGAGTGCCACTTCTCGTCCGTGTGTTTCATCTCCTGGGGTGATCCGATCCCGGACAGGATCGTCATGACGTTGGCAACGGGGTTTTCGTTTCGGAAGTTGATGTAGTCCCTGATCTCCTTGAGGAGTTCCATGAACTCGGCACCCCGGGCCAGATGGACGTCCTTGGTGCCGCGCACCGCAATGGCCTTCAGCCTCTTGTCTCCCATCACGGCGCCGCCCCCGAGCCGGCTGGCACTGGACCGGCCCTGCTCGATGGAGGCCGTGAACACACGGTTTTCACCCGCCGGGCCGATGGCCGCCACCTGGGCCCTGGGCTCTCTCAACTCCTTTTTGATGAATTCCTGGGTTTCCAGCGCGCCCTTGCCTTTGAGATGCGTGGCATCCCGAAGCTCGACCTTGTCGTTGTGGATCCACAGGTAGACCCATTCAGGCGACTTGTTACGAAAGATCACCTTGTCATACCCGGCATACTTCATTTCCGCCGAAAAGAATCCGCCCATCATGGGATAGGCCAGCATCTCGTTCTGAGGGGAAACGAAGTTCACAATGGTGCGGTTCGCGCTGAACGCCGGTGTGCCGTTGAACAGACCGGTGCTGAATACGAGCAGATTTTCCGGATCAAAGGGTTTCGTCTCCGGGGGGACCCGATCCCAAAAGAGCTTGACGCTGGTCCCCAGACCACCTAGGTGGAGTTCCATCAATCCCGGATCGGTTTCCACCCGTTCGATGTTCCCGGTCGCCAAATCGATTTCCAGGTTATACCCCGTCTCTGCGTACCTCATGTTCTCCTCTTCGCCCCCAAGAGAATGCGCCCGGTCGGCCCCGCACCCTCCCGGCCCACCGGATCGGTTCAGGTCATCGTTTATGCCAATATTGGCATAACGGGTGGCCCAAAAAAATCCGCTCCCTGAGAAACGTTCCTTTGGAATGTCGAAAGCGGATCCTCGCCCTTCCGGGTGAGACAGCGCGACCGGCCTCACAGGCCGTTTATGATTACAATGCAGCTACAATATAATTACATTGACCCGGTGTCAAGAAAAACTTGGGTTTCGGGTCTGGAGTTTCATGAATCAGAGAAGGCTATACATATCAGGGCGTTGTCTGCATTCCAAAAACAGGCGCGAGACGATATCATTCATGGGGCTCAGGGGGGTTTTTGAGGATAAAACAACCGGCAGCGGCCTGGATACGGCTGCGTGGCGGGCACATGAAGCCCGAAACAGATCTAGCACCGATCAGACCTTTTCCACCCGCACGGCGCAGGCCTTGTATTCAGCGGTCAGCGTGACCGGGTCGTAGGCGGGATTCGTGAGCCAGTTGGCGCATGCCTCCCGGAAATGAAAGGCCATCCAGACCATACCCTGAGGAATCTGGGAGGTGACCTTGGCGCGGACCTCCACCCGGCCCCGCCGCGATACGACCCGTACGGTCTCCCCGTTATGGATCTTCAGGCGGGCGGCGTCCTCCGGAGAGATATCGGCGGTCTCCTCACCCAGGATGTCGTTCAATCCTTCGCAGCGGCCGGTCTGGGTCCGGGTGTGATAGTGGGTCAATCGCCGGCCCGTGCTCAAGACCAGGGGATACTCGTCGCAGGGGACTTCGGCCGGCGGGGTCCAGTCCACCGGCGTGAAGACGCCGAGGCCGCAGGTGAACTGTCCGTCTTTGTGCAGGACACAGGTCCCGGGATGAGAGGCGTTCGGGCACGGCCACTGGAGGCCGTCCCCTTCCAGGCGGTCGTAGGTGATCCCGCCGTAGGCGGGCACCTGTTGGGCGACCTCTTGATCCCAGATCTCCCGGGCGCTGTTCGAGGTCCAGTCATGGCCGAAGCGGGCCGCGATCTGTTTGAAGATCCACCAGTTGGGTTTGGCCTCTCCCGGCGGCTCACAGGCGGTTCGAACGCGGCTGACCCGCCGTTCGCTGTTCGTGAAGGTCCCGTCATTCTCGCTCCACGCCGCGGCGGGAAGGACCACATGGGCGAACCGGGTGGTCTCGTTCTGAAAGATGTCCTGACAGACCAGGAACTCGGCCGAGGAGAGTTCTTCTTCCACCTTTCGAATGTCCGGTTCCGTGTTGGCCAGGTTTTCCCCGAAGATGTAGAAACCTTTCACCGCTCCCGTGGTGAGGCCCTCCATCATCTGAGGAATCATGAGTCCCGGTCGTGGAGGAAGGTCGGTGACGCCCCAGGCCTTTTCGAACTTGACCCGATGGGAGGGATCGCCCACCGCCTGGTAACCGGCAAAGACATTGGGAAGGGCCCCCATGTCACAGGCCCCCTGCACGTTGTTCTGGCCCCGAAGAGGATTGACCCCGCCGCATTCCACGCCCATGTTCCCGAGGAGCATCTGGAGATTGGCTACGGAGAGGACGTTGTTGCGGCCGCACGTGTGTTCCGTGATTCCAAGAGTATAACAGAGCATCATCGGCTTGACCGAGGCGATCCGCCGCGCGGTCTCGATGATCAACGTCTCCGGAATTCCACAGATCTCGGCCACGCGCTCCGGTGGATACTCCGCCACCTTTTTTCGTAGATCGTCAAAACCGACCGTGCACGAAGAGACGAAGGAGGCATCGTAGATCTCCTCACGAATGAGCACGTGCATCAGACCGTTCAGAAAGGCGATATCGCTCCCCACTCGAATGGGGACGTGAAGTGAGGCATGCTCCGTCAGCCGGTGACGTCTCGGGTCGACCACGATCAACTGTGCGCCCCTGAGCACGGCGTTTTTGAGAAAAGTGGCGGCCACCGGGTGGGCCTCTGTCATGTTGGATCCGATCACCATGAACATCCGCGCCCTGGCAAATTCATTGAAAGAATTCGTCATGGCGCCCGAACCGAAAGCTGCCGCCAGCCCGGCGACGGTGGGGGCGTGTCAGGTGCGTGCGCAGTGGTCGATGTTGTTTGTTTTGAAGACCGCCCGGAAGAGCTTCTGCATCTGATAGGAGTCTTCGTTGATGCTTCGAGCGCAGCTCACCCCGGCCACCGCATCAGGCCCGTGGTTCGAGATGATGTCCCGGAATGTGTCGGACACCAGATCGAGGGCCTCGTCCCAGGAGGCCTCCCTGAAGCGGTCGTTTTCGCGGATCAGCGGGGTCTTCAGCCGTTCATCGGAGTGAATGAAGTCATACCCGAAGCGCCCTTTGACGCACAGGCGGCCCTGATTGGGCTCGGCCCCTTCGACCCCGGTCACCCGGACGATCTGTCCGTCCCGCACGTGGAGCCACTGCTGGCAGCCGACGCCGCAGTAGGGGCAGGTGGTTCGAATCTTTTCCACGGCCCAGGGCCGCCACAGGTCCCGTGACTTCTTTTCGATGAGCGCGCCCACCGGACAGGCCTGAACACACTCCCCGCAGAAGACGCAGTCGGATTCGGCCAGTGGACGGTCGCCCGAAGTCACGATTTTGGCGTCCGATCCCCGGTATCCGTGGCTGATGGCCAGATTCACCTGGATTTCGTTGCATGCCTGGACGCATCGTCCGCACAGAATACATCTCGAAAAATCTCGAATGATGAGAGGGTTGACGTTCTCCACCGGTGGGTGATCCGTGCGGGGGGAAAACCGATCGGTGCGGACGCCGTACTCGATGGCCAGGTCCTGCAAGCGGCAGTCTCCCCATGCCGGGCAGCGTTGGTCGCCGTCTTCTCTTTCGTTGGCCGTGATCTGAAAATCGGTCCAGCGGTGCGGGTCGAGTTGTGTCGCGAGGCAGTTATGGTTTCCAGAGGCCAGGAGGAGCTCGATATTGAGCCTGCGGGCCTTTACCACCCTGGGCGAGTCCGTCTGGACGATCATGCCCGAGACAACAGGGGTTGCACACGAGGCGAGGAGGGCCCTGGCCCCTTCCACTTCCACCAGACAGATCCGACAGGCGCCGGTGGGCGTGGCCCCTTTGAGGTAACAGAGGGTCGGGATACGAACCCCTTCCGCCTCCGCCGCCCCGAGAATCGTCTGTCCCGGTTCATAGGAGACCGTGCGTCCGTTGAGCGTGAACGTATTGTCCGGCATGGGATGCCTCCTGTCGTGATGGGGTCCATGAATGGGGAATGTTTTTTGTGCGATGTCTGGGCCGTTATCTACTATAGGAAACCCGCTATGTCAATGCTGACATAGAGAGCGGCCGGTAGGTGTCCCTGGTGGGACGGACATGGCGGGAAAAAGAAGAAAAAGGAGAGGATGGGGACCGTTCACACGGGTCGTGGGATGGATCTCGAGGGTCCCCTCGTCCCCGGCTGAAAGGGGATCTCCCCCTTTCCGGCCTCCGCAGGGAGGGGAAAGAGGAGCCGGGCGAAAAGGGCGGCCAGGATGGCGAATCGACAGTGCATGCTTGGCATTTCTACCATACCGGGGTAGAAAAGGCCATGGCCGGTCCACAGGCCCGGATCGGTGCGGCATGCCGTCATCACCCAGGCGTTCGGGAGGTCCGAAGCCCTTGAGAAACCGCTCCATTCCCTTTCGATTGATCGGCCTTGTCATCCTCGGCCTGGTGATCTCGTCATGCGCCGCAAGGCCCCCCGGGATCATCGAGGACCTGGAGGTCCTGCCCCAGGACGCCGCATACTACCTGAAGGACCCGGGAGAGGTGTTGATCGCCCCGGATCGCCAGGCCGCGCTCTATGCGGATTTTCTGGACCGGTTTTACGCCCCCTGGAACCGGACCGCGCCGCGACACACGGCCGACGAGGTGTTCCGGGGCCTCGAGCGGTACCAGACCCGGATCATGTACGGAGAGAACCTCCTTCCCGTTTCCTCGGAATGGCTGGACGAGATGCGGCGCTCCTCCAGTGTCTCCACGTATCCTTCCCTTCACCTTCAGGCCGTTGCGGTGGTTCACGCCTCCATGCGGGTCCTGCCCACACACCAACCGGTGTTTTACCGTCCATCCGGGCAAGGCATGGGCTTTCCTTTCGACCTCATGCAGAACTCCCTGGTCCCGGCAGGGACGCCCCTGCTGGTCACCCATGCCGGCAGCGACGGGGAGTGGGCCCTGGTGGAGACCGAGTGGGCCGCGGGATGGGTCAGGTGGCACGACATCGCCCTGGCGGACCGTGACTTCATCACGGCATATGCATCGAGGAACCTGGCGGGGTTTCTCACGGACCGCGTTCCGGTGATGGGCCGGGACGGACGGTTTCTCGTCACCGGACGGGTGGGCATGGCCCTTCCCCTGGCCGAAGACTCGGGATCCGGCGATCATTGGGCGGTCCGCGTCCCCGCAAGGGACCACCTGGGGAAGGCCCGAATCCGGGAAGGCGTGGTTCCCCGAACCTACGGCCGAAGGCTCCCGATTCCCGCCACCGCAGGGGACGTCGCCCGCATACTGAACGCCCTGATGGGACAGAACTACGGCTGGGGAGGGCTCTACGAAAACCGGGACTGCTCGGCCCTGATTCAGGACGTGTTCGCCGGGTTCGGCCTGTCTCTCCCGCGAAACTCCAGGGATCAGGCCAAGGCGGGCCGTTGGATCTCCCTGGAGGGACTGACGAGGCCGGAAAAAGAGCAGCGGATTCTGAGACAGGGAAAACCGTTTCTGACCATCCTGAGCATGCCCGGGCACGTCATGCTCTACATCGGGCCGGACCCGGCCTCCGGCCGGGCCGTGGCCTGCCATGCCGTATGGGGCCTCCGGACCATGGGGTGGTTTCAGCGACCACCCGGCCGGGAGGTCCTCGGAAAGGTCGTGATCACCTCCCTCGAACCGGGCAGGGAACTCCTCACCCTCGTCCGCCCGGACGGCCTCCTCCTGGAACGAATGACCGGGATGGTCCTCCTCGACTGAGGGCTGGTTCCGCTCCCAGCCGCATCCCGCATCCCTTCCGCATGTCGTCAGAACTGCCAGGTGAGGCCCAGAAAGACCATGCTCCGATCGTATTCAAACGCCGGGATGTTGGAGTCGTTGTCCGTGTAGGTGATGTCCAGGAAGGCGCTCAGCCGCTCCGTGACCGGGCGCGACAGAGAGACGCGCGCCTCCACGATGTCGTTGTCCCTTCGGGTGGGGTCAACGGCAAAGACGCTGAGGTTGTCGTAATCGTACTCCGTGTAGCTGAGGCTGGTGGCCAGAACGATCTTCCAGCCGACCGGAACGGCCAGGTCCGCGCTGAGAGAGACGTAGTCGGCGTCGTACTCGGTCCCGTCGGTCCGGTTCCGCCCCACGGTGAGACCCGCGCCCACCTGGGCCGAATCGTTCCAGAAGAGCAGCCGATGCTTGAGAAACAGGGAGGCATCGGTCCCGTCCCGATCCAGGTCCGGTGCGGCGCCCTGGTCGTAACCGGTCCATTTCACCTCGCCGCCCATGGTGGTGTAGTGCCGAGTCTGGCCCCATCGATGGGTGAGGGAAGGCGCCAGGCCGAACGTGTCGTTGTATCGTCGACTGTCGAGCCAGGTGTGGACGTACCGGGCCCGAAAGCGGCCGGTCCACCGGTCATTGAACCGGTGATCCAGACGGAGGGACGGCTTGACGCTCACCGTGTCGTAGTCGTCCAGGGAGGAGTACGCTACGCCCTCGAGGTCCAGGGCGCCCTGAAGGGCCGTCTTCCCGCTGCGGAAAAACAGGTAGCGGCCGCCCAGGTCGTAGGCGATGCCTTCGTCCCTTCGCGAACTGATCTCCGCGGGAAGGACCGCGTCGTCATTGGCGGAAATCACGTTGGAATCGTAAAACCCCTTGACGGATAGATATACGGACCCGTCCCTGGCGGCTTCGGCCGTCCGGCCGGATCGAATCTCTTCCATGCGGTCCTGAATCGCCTGTTCCACCGGCATTCCCTCGAACACCAGAGCGAGGTCGGCGAGCCGGGACAAGGCCTCCTGTTGGCGGCCTTTCCGGGCCTCCAGATCCGCGAGGAACACCCCGGCCATCACCTCCATCTCCGGGTTGAGGGACGCCGCGGTCTTGAGGGAGGCCTCGGCCCCGTCATGATCCCCGTCCACCATCCGGGCCAGGCCCAGGAAGAAGTGGCCCTGGGCGCTCTGGGTGATCTCTGCCGTATAGGCCGTCAGGTCATCCAGGGCCTGGTCATTCTTCCCCAGGCGGAACGCGGCGATCCCCCGCTCGATCCGGTAGTAGGTACAGGCCGGATCGAGACCAATGGCGATGTCGGCCGCGTTGAACGCGTCCTCCCAGCGCTTCATGCCGTTGTAGCAGTGGGCCAGCATGATCCAGAGGGACGAGGCGTACGGCCGGATATCCACCAGCCTTCCGTAGATGTCCACGGCCTCGTCGTACTTCCACGCCTTGACCAGGATATAAGCCTCCACCTCCAGTTGCTCGAAGGGGCCGGCCTGATCCCGAATCGCATCAAAGCCGGGGAGTCGCGTGGGATCGAAATCGTCTTTCCCCTTTTCTTGAGCCGGGAGGGGAGAGACGGGAGCCAGCAGAACCGCAAGAGCCAGAAGCATACCGGTCAGTCTCTTCATGGGGGACCTCGGGGTCATGGGTTCACGGTGAAGAATCGCCTCCAGGGCTCGGCTAGAAAGGCGACGAGGAATCGAGCAGAGTGCGCACTCTCTGTCCCAAGTGCCCTAATTGATGACGGCGAAGCTCCATGGGGTCGGCGTTCGGGTCTTCGATGGCATCCGTCTCCTTCTGGATCTGCTCGGGAGCCTGGTCCACGACCTCTTGGGCGCTCGCCCCCAGGTCGTACACCGTCTTCAGGTCCACCACCTGGCCCAGGGCGGCCCCGGCCGCGGTCCGGCCTGCCGTGGTGGAACCCTCGGCCAGCAGGTTCCCCGCCACCTTTCCGGTCACGTCCAGGGCCCTGTCCTGGGCCTGATGCCCGATGACGGTCGAGGCGCTGGGACCCGTGTCCCGGGGGCCTGCGCCGGGCATGGACGACGACGGCGTTCGCCCGCCCTGGGAATCCCCCTCCATGAACCCGGCCAGGTTGTTCTGGGCCCGATTGTAACGGGCCTGTCGAATGCGGTATTCCCGTTGGTATCGGGGGTTGTTCGGGTCGCGCCGGAGGCGCTCCTCGGCCTCCTTGAGCTGCCCGTGGGCCCTGGCCGAGATGCCGTCCAGTCGGTTGAACTCCTTTTCCCGGGCCTCCTCGGCCAGGCGGGTGCGGCGTTCCTCGGCGGCCTTTTGTTCCCGTTCGGCCCGTTCGGCCTCCCACCGGGCCTGTCTCTCCCGGTACTCCTTCATCCGTTTCTCCTGCTCTTTCTGAATCCGCTCCTTCTCCGCCTGCTCCCGGGCCAGGCGCTCGGCCTCCTGCTCGGCCGCGACCTTCTCCTCTGCCTCCCGGACGGCCCTCTCCGCATCCTCTACGGCCTGATCATGACGATCCTGGTACTCCTTGGCGCGGGCGTCCTCCTTTTCGGCATATTCATCGTAGGAGCCAGCCCGTTCCCTGCGGTCGCGGGCGTCCTTTTCCCAATCCTCGGCGAACTCCTCGTACCTCCTCCGGGACTCGGGATCGTCCGTCTCCTCGGCATTCCGGCGCCACTTTTCCGCCTCGCGTTCCGCGTCTTCCGCCAACTCCCGCCAGCGCCTGGCGTACTCCCGCTGTTTATCGGACCACTCCCGGGTCCTCCCGGCATCCTCCAGGGCGTAGTCCGCATCGGTCCGGAGACGCCTCAGGGTGTAGGGATCCAGAAACCGGCCCAGGTCGCGCAGTTCCTGGGAGGTCAGGGTCCGGCCTCCGAAGATCTCGTTCAAGGGCCATGGAAGCTGTTCCGCCGGCGTGGCCACGGTGGGAAAGCTCGGGTCGGGCCAGTCGGGGTGGGTGGGATTGGTCGGGGCGCCCCCGCCCACGCCGTCCCGGTCCACGTTCCGATCGTAGAAGTCCTTGGTCCCGGTGTCCGAAGGCCCGGCCTCCTCACCGCCCGAAGCGGGGGATGAAGGGCCGCCCCCCGCACCCGGAGACGAGGGAGGTGCACCACCTCCTCCGCTCAGGGGTCAGCCGGCCGGCGCTGAAAGGGGTGCAAAGAGGATCCCCGTCATGCTGAATACCGTGACGAGGCACGCAATTCTCCACCAAGACATGATGGCGCCCTTCATCTCCGGTTTCCTTTCCTGGCGTGTGGGTTGTCGGTTCTTGGTCACCTTGGCTCCATCGCCCCATGGAAACACCCATGGGAGATGCCGCCGCGGGGCACTCAGCCGATGTGGGGCACAAAGGAAAAAAAGCGGGAAGGACGCGCGCGAGAAGGAGGACCGAGACTCGATGGATCGGGTGACTCTCCGCTTCCGTTTCAACGGTCGAAAACCGCCGGAGACGGCCCCATTCGTTTTCGAGAGAAATCCCTTCCGGAATAGACGTTCCCTCGGGGAGGTGGAACGGATCCTCCGTGATGAGATGGATATTTGGAAGACGGGTCGGGTAAGACGGAACTGACCGTAATCTATACAGGAAGAGTGGGCATTGTCAATGGGAAAGTCGGCCCCGGGCGCAGGCGGAATCGGGTCGCGGCCTACGGCCCGGCCGATTCGAAAGAAGACCCGGTTCCGGCCCTGCCTCAAAAAGCCCTTGACAGGGCTTCCCAGGGAACTATATTCTCAAAAGTGAATTTATGGAGGCTTTGTCATGAACGACTTCATTCGGGTCATGAAGGCCCTGTCCGACCCCAGCCGGGTCAAGATCGTCAAGATGCTTCAGCACCGGTCCATGTGCGTCTGCGAGCTTCAGGAGGCCCTTCGAATCGCCCAGTCCAGCGTCTCCAAGCATCTGAAAATACTCGAAGACGCCGGCCTTGTGGACCACGATAAGGACGGGCTCTGGGTCAACTACCACCTCACGGACGGAATGAAATCCCCCTATGCGGCCAGCATTCTGGGAAATCTTCGGCACTGGCTGGAGGACGAACCCGATGTGAAGCGGTTGATTGAGCGGCTTCCCCGGATCCGGCGAGAGGAGATCTGCTGTAAGAGTTCACCGGCCTGTTCCACGGATTTGAAATCGATATATCGCGATATTTAAATATAATCTCGGGGACCTTCCATGAAAGAGCGAACCAAACTGCTGGTGATCATCCTGTTCTTTGTGGCCGCCTACTATGTGCCCTGGGCCCATGAGACCGTCCGCCGATCCGGCCTCGAGGCCTTCCTCATGCTTCAGGAATACGCCCGGGAGCATGTCCTGACCTGCCTGATCCCGGCGTTCTTCATCGCGGGGGCCATTGCCGTCTTTGTCTCCCAGGCCTCGGTCCTGAAATATTTCGGGGCCAAGGCCAGCAAGATCCTTTCCTATTCGGTCGCATCGGTCTCCGGAACGGTACTGGCGGTCTGCTCCTGTACCGTGCTTCCCTTGTTTGCGGGAATCTACACCCGGGGAGCCGGGATCGGCCCGGCCACGGCCTTTCTCTATTCCGGCCCGGCCATCAACGTCCTGGCCGTGGTGCTGACCGCCCGAATCCTCGGCTGGCAACTGGGGCTGGCCCGCGCCGTCGGAGCCGTCCTCTTCGCCGTTCTGACCGGGCTTCTCATGGCCTTTTTCTTCCGAAAGGACGATGCGGCACGGACCGCCGGGGAAATCTATCTCCCCGACGAGGAGGATACGGGCCGCACGCTGACTCAAGAGGGCCTCTTCATGCTGAGCCTCGTCCTGATCCTCATCTTCGCCGCCTTTGCGCGGCCTGCAGAGGGGTCCACCGGCATATGGCCTGCTATCTTTGCGGCCAAGTGGTACATCACGGCCGGATTGCTGGTCATCCTGGGGTTCATGCTCAAGAGCTGGTTCCTCCGGGAGGAGCGCGTCACCTGGGTCGAGTCCACCTGGGGGTTCATGAAGCAGATCTTTCCCCTGCTGGGGGCCGGTGTGCTCGTGGCCGGGTTCATGCTGGGGCGTCCCGGGCATCCCGCCCTGATTCCGGACCACTACATTGCATCCCTGGTGGGAGGCAATTCCATATGGGCCAATCTCTTCGCATCCCTGGCCGGGGCCCTGATGTACTTTGCCACCCTGACGGAGGTCCCCATTCTTCAGGGGCTCCTGGGGGCCGGCATGGGCAAGGGCCCCGCCCTCAGCCTCCTTCTGGCGGGTCCGGCCCTGTCTCTTCCCAACATGCTGGTGATCGGCGGGGTGATGGGCGTGAAAAAGACCGTGGTCTTCTGCTCCATCGTGGTGGTGCTGAGCACCGTCGCCGGAGTGACCTATGGGTGGATGGTGGGATGAAGCCGGCGTCCACAGGGAGGTCTTGGCATGCCGGAAGATGACATCACCCAGATCCGGGTAGGGGACTCATCCGTGGGCATCATCGGGCTCAAGGCCGTGCTGGAGGAGGCGGCCGGGGAACTCGGGGACCGGACGGATGAGGAGGTCCGAAGCGAGCTGCTCAAACGCCTGGAGACGAAGAACTACATCCCGGAAAAGGTCAGGGCGGAATACGAGACCGCCTTTCTGAGGGAGTTCAAGAAGCACCTTGGCCGTCCCGTTGACAACGAACCGCCCCAGGAGGGTCTGGAGATCCATGTGCTGGGGCCCGGCTGTGTGCAGTGCGACCGGCTGGAGCGGGAACTCATGCAGGTGATGGCCGAGACCGGGATCTCCGCATCGGTGGAGCATGTCCGGGACATTCGGGAGATCGGGAAGTACGGCGTGATGGGGACCCCGGCCCTGTTGATCAACGGCCGGGTCAAGGCCGTGGGGAGGGTCCCCACGAGACGGCAGCTTGCCGAATGGCTCACCGAGGCGAGCGGGGGTTCATGAGAACCGAAACGCGGCTGTTGCGGCCAAGGACCACGGCCGCGGCACCCGAACCGATGGATTGAAATCATCATTTTTTCGGAGGAGCGTCATGGAAATCAAAGTGCTGGGTCCCGGCTGCCCCAAGTGCCGGCAGGTGGAGGAGATCGTGAAGGAGGCCGTGTCCGAGTCGGGCGAGGCCGCGGAGATCACCAAGGTGACCGACACCATGGAGATTGCCAGACACGGCGTGTTCGGTACACCCGCCGTGGTGGTGGACGGCGAGGTCAAGAGCGTGGGCAAGATCCCCACAAAGGATGAGGTCAAGGGATGGATCGCGAAGAAGTGATACACGATCTGGTCAAGGAAAAATACGCCCAGGTGGCCGAAGGAGACGGCGGCGGTTGCATGCCCTCGTGCTGCGGTGGCACGCCTTCACTGATAGCGATTCAGGACCTGGGAAAATCGCTCGACTATACCGAAGAGGACCTTCTTCTGGCCCCCGGCGAGGCGAACCTCGGCCTCGGCTGCGGGAACCCCATCGGCATGGCCGGCCTGGAACCGGGAGAAACGGTCCTGGACCTGGGCAGCGGCGCGGGATTCGACGCCTTCCTGGCGGCCCGCAGAGTGGGACCTTCGGGCCGGGTCATCGGGGTGGACATGACCCCGGAAATGGTTCAAAAGGCCCGGGCCAATGCTCAAAAGCTGGAGATGACCCAGGTGGAATTCCGTCTGGGACCCATCGAGAAACTGCCGGTCTCCGATGGTTCCGTGGATGTGGTCATCTCCAACTGCGTGATCAATCTCTCTCCGGACAAGCCCTCCGTGTTCCGGGAGATGCACCGCTGCCTCCGGCCCGGAGGTCGGATCCTGATCTCGGATGTCCTTCGGTCCGGGGATATTCCCGACGAACAGAAGGACGATCCGGCGGCCTACACCGCTTGAGTGGCGGGCGCCATTTCACCCGGTGAGGTGAAAAGGATGCTCTCCCGGATCGGATTTGAGGAGATCCATATTCAGCCCAAGGAAGGAAGCGATGAGATTATCCGGGGGTGGAATGTGTTTGAACATGCGGAGAAAGCCGTTTTTTCCGGCTATATTCGGGCCGTAAAACCTATGGAAGTAATTGGCTAGACTTTTTTCGCGGGGCGATGGTTCATGACCGAATGCCGCCGCCCTTTCACGGTGGGACCTTTTGAAGGAGAGAAGAAGATGACCGAAGACTGCTGCGCCCCTTCCGGCAACGTGATGATCCTTGCCTGCTCGGGCGCCTCCAATGTAGGCCAGCTCGCCAACCAGGCGGCTGTGGAGTTGACCCGGGAAGGCGTGGGCAAGATGTTCTGCCTGGCCGGGGTGGGAGGTCACCTCGGAGGGTTTGTCCGTTCCGCCAAGGACGTACCCGAGATGGTGGCCATCGACGGATGTGAGATCGGGTGCGCCAGGGCCATCCTGGATCACGCCGAAGTGCCCGTAAAAAACTGCGTGTTGATCACCGGTCTCGGAATCGAAAAGAACAAGGACCTGGTTCCCAAGAGAGAAGAGATCGACCAGGTCAAAGAGGCTGTCAAGAAGGTCTGCAAGGAGGACGGTCCCGCTCAGGGCGCCGGCTCGAGTGGGGGATGCTGCTGCTGTTCGTGAGGGAGGTTCAGGAGACCCAGATGAGAAGATACCGCCGGGTTTTTGTGGGAATCGCACTCGTTGCCATGGCCTCTCTCCACGCCTCAGAGGTGTGGGCGGGCGAAACGGGGGCGAAGACATTGGAGCAGGCCTATCCCGGATTGACCTCAGGCGTCCTCAAAGAGGCGGTCCTGTTCGATCTGAGCCCTGGGACCCTGCTCACATCCGAAGGCATTGAGATCAGGGAAGATCGAATCACCGAGGCCGTGGAAGCCGCCGATCCCGGCATGAGGGAAGAACTGGACAAAAACCGTTTTTTCCTGCTGGAGCAGGAGGCCCTGAAGGCGTTTCTGGTCCGGGAGGCCGCCGCCTCCCCTGCCGAGCAAAAAGGCCTTTCCGAGACCGAGGCCATCCAGGCCCATCTGGACCGCAAATTGAGCCAAATTCAGGTATCGGATCCGGAAGCGGAGGTCTTTTACCAGGCCAACAAGGACATGCTGGGAGGCCTCCCCTTTGCGGAGGTGAAAGAGCCCATCAAGGAGGTCCTGGGTCAACAGAAGAAGCAGGAGGCCCTTGCCGCCTACCTTCGGGGCCTGGGGAAGAACAAGAATATTCGGGTCAACCGGGAGTGGGTCGAGGCCCAGTATGGCCTTGCCATGGATAACCCGGTGGACAGGGCCCGAATGTCGGGAAAACCCGCCATGGTGGAGTTCGGTGCCGATGGCTGCGTGCCGTGCGACATGATGCAGCCCATTCTGGACCGCCTCAGAAAGAAGTACTCGGACCGGCTCCATGTGGTCTTCGTGCACGTGGGAGAGAATCGCATCCTCGGGGCCCGTTTCGGCATCCAGTCGATTCCGGTCCAGGTCTTCTACGACCGGGAAGGCATGGAGGTGTTCCGCCATGTAGGGTTCTACGCAGAACCCGAGGTCCTGAAGCAGCTCGCGAAACTGGGAGTCGAATGAGATGAAAAAGAAGGTGACCACCCTGGTACTGGCGGGTCTCGCGCTGGCCGGGCTCGTGGGGGTATTCTGGCCTCAATTCTCCGACACGTCATCCGAGGCCACCCTGACGAAAAGCCCTGCGTCTGACGAGATCCCCGTAAAAGGCGTGCCGACCCTGCTGGACCTGGGGGCCGATGAATGCATGCCCTGCAAGATGATGGCGCCGGTCCTGGAAAAGGTGGAAAAAAAATACCGGGGCAAGGCGGCCGTCATATTCATCGACGTGTGGAAAGACAAGGCCCCGGCCAAACGGTTCGGCGTTCGGGCCATTCCCACGCAGATCTTTTTCGACAGCCTGGGCAGGGAAGTCTATCGACATGAGGGCTTTATGGGTGAGGAGGATATCGATAAGATATTCAACACGATGGGCGTGTCCTGACCTAAAGAAAGGAGAACCCGATTGCTCGAAAGCATCTTCCTGACCGTCCACTCCTGGATTGCGGGAGGCACGGCCATTGCCGCGCTGGGCTGCTTTCTGTGGGGAATGATCAGCGTGGTGTTCAGCCCCTGCCACCTGGCATCCATTCCCCTCATCGTGGCCTATGTGGGAGGACAGCAGACCCTCGTCAAACCCCGGGAGGCCGGGCTCTACTCCGTGGCCTTCACGTCGGGCCTCTTCATCACCATCGCCCTGATCGGGGTCATCTGCGCCCTGCTGGGACGCATGCTGGGGGACGTGGGCAACACCTGGCAAGTCCTCGTCGGCCTGGTCCTGGTCTGGGTCGCACTGGGCATGCTGGGTGTGGAGAAATGCTCCATATCCGGCAGCCTCTTGTACAAATGGAATCTCAAGGGAATGTCCGGGGCGTTCGGCCTCGGCCTGGCCTACGGGGTCCTTTCAGGATCCTGCACCTTCGGGTTCATCGCTCCCATCCTGGCCCTCATCACCATTCAGGAAAAGGTGGCCACGGGAATTCTCTTCATTCTCCTGTTTGCCGTGGGCCATTGCCTCCCCATCGTGGCGGCGGGGAGTTCCACCGCTGCGGTAAAACGGCTCATGGAGAACAGCGCCTGGCAGGGGGCCGGAACCTGGTTTCGAAAGGCCGCAGGCGTGATGATCGTGCTCTTGGGGGCCTATTTCATCATCAACCCGTTCATTTCCGCCTGATGGTCTTTGCGACCATGAGCGCGCAAGGGGCCAAAGGGCCGGCGGACGGCCCTAAATTCGGTAAAGAAAAAGCGGACCGACTTCGTGAACAACGTGACAACGGAGGATTCCACCATGTCTGAACAACGTCTTTTGGCTGAATGGTTCCCGGAATTTGCAGAGGAGTTGGACAAGATCGATGAACTGTACAAGGAGATGAGAACGATCGATGAAAAGACCTATCAGTTCATCTGTTTTGCCCTTTCCATCAAGGCCCGGTCCAGACCCTGCGTGCTGAAGCACTTCATGGGCGCCCTGGAAGCCGGTGCCACGGTCAAGGAACTCGCCTATATCCTGGCCCTGACCATGCGTGAAGCGGCCGGCGGCGATGACTGCTGGACTCACGATGCCCTTGGAGATTATAAGACCTTGATCTCTGAAGGGCTGAAAAGTTCGACGTGCTGCGCGAGATAGAAGAGATATCCGCCGCGAAAAAGTCTGGAGACAACCGGAATGAAAAGATTGGTTCCGCTGTATTTCCTGTGGCTTGTCTGGGCCCTGTTCATACCCGGGGCCGTCTGTTCCCAAGGCGAAGCGAAAGACCCGCACCTGGTCTTGACTGAAAAGGTATTCGACTTCGGGAACGTGAAGGAAGGAGACCGCATATCCCACGATTTCATCGTGAGGAACCACGGAGAGATCCCTCTGGAGATCCAGAAGGTCTCGGCCGGTTGAGGCTGCTCCGTGGCCTCCTATGACAGGAGCATCCCCCCCGGCGGGGAGGGAAAGATCACGCTGACCGTCAACACCCAGGGGTACCAGGGACGTATTCAGAAGGACGCCTTTGTCCACACCACCGACCCCGGGATGGCCCGATTCACGGTGGGAATCACCGCGTTCGTCCAGGTTCCCATTTCGGTCTCTCCCCGATTCGTCGCCCTGAAGGGAGACGCGGACAAGGAGGTATCGAAGACCGTGAAAATCGTCGCGGGTCTCGAAAAACCCTTGCTCATCGAAGAGGACCGGTCCAGGCTCGAAGGAAAGGTTCGCTACGAGATTCAAGAAGTGGAAAAGGGCCGCACCTACCTGGTCCGCTTCACCAGCATTCCGGGAAACACCGGGCCGTTTTCGGGTTTTCTCAACCTGAAGACCAATTATGATGAAAGACCGGTGCTCAATATCCCCGTCAGGGCAACGTTTACACTGGACAAAACCCGGCAGGAAAAATAGTGCGTCATCCATTCCATAAAAAGACGTGGCGGGCCGCCTGGCAATCGGCCGTGATCGTTATCTTGGCTGCATTCATGGGGCTTCTGTGGAACGCCTTCCGAACCGACCCGCTCCCTCTGGTCGCGGACTGGTCCCCGGAGGATCGGCTGAAGACATCGTCGGGCGAAAGCCTGATCGTCTCTCTTGAAGACGCACGGTCCCTGTGCACGGAGAGCGAAGCGGTATTCCTGGATGCCCGGTCCCCGGAAGAGTATGCCCGCGGGCACATCCGATGCGCTCAAAACATCCCGTGGCAGTCGTTTGATGACCATATCGACCGCGTGTGGGGCGCATTTCCCGATGACGCCTGGATCGTGACCTACTGCGACGGGGAGCAGTGCTCCCTGAGCGAGGACCTGGCCCGCGAATTGATGGCCATGGGCTACCGGAATGTGAAGGTCCTGGTGAACGGCTGGACCCGGTGGCGCGAGGCAGGCCTCCCCATCGGCGGGGAGCAGAGTGCCGATGGTTCCGGCCCGAGAGGGAATGATGCCGAAGGGGCAGAGATGTCGTATTCCGGGGATCGACCATTGAAAAGGCCCGGGGTGAGCAACCCCACCGCGCAACGCCCTCATCCCCGGGACACGTCCGGCTGAGGAGCTGCCAGTGACCGAAGTTCGAACAGGCGTTTTCAGAGGATTCGGGAAACGGGAAGGGCTTCTGCCCCTGGCGGCGCGCCTCCTTCTGGGGGCGGTGTTCATCTACGCCAGCATCGACAAGATCGCCCACCCGGCGGCCTTTGCGGAGGCCGTTTACAACTACCAGATCCTTCCCGGACCCCTCATCCATCTCACCGCACTGGTCCTTCCCTGGATGGAACTCGTTCTGGGGCTCTTTCTGATGTCGGGGCTATTCCGGGAGGGGAGCGTCTTCATGGTCAGCGCGCTAATGGTGATCTTTCTGAGCGCCATGGTGTTCAACCTGGCACGCGGACTGGACATCCATTGCGGTTGCTTCACTACGGCCACGGACAGCACAGACGACGCCCCCATGGTCTGGTACGTCATCCGGGACGGCCTCTTCGTGATCCCGGCGGTCTACCTGTTTCACCATACCTTCCGGGGAAAGGGGCGTCCCGAGGGGGGCGCGCGAATCACGGACGATCCGGAGCCTTCGGGATAATGGATTCCCCGGTGGATGGTCTGACAAAAGCGATGGGGTCTTTTCTTCATTCTTCGTGATCTTCGTGTCCTTCGTGGTGAAAAAAGGTGGAATCCACCACGAAGGACACGAAGATCACGAAGGACATGAAACGGAGTGCATCACGAATGAAGAGAGTGGATTCATGACAAGGACTCTGGAACGTCCGGAATCCGAAGGCAGCGAGGTTTCGCGTCCTCATCGGCATCATTCCGGTGAACACCGTCATGCCGGCGAAGCAGAGGATACGACCGGGTCACGGCTTCTCATCACCCTGGCCCTGAACCTGCTCATTCCCGCGGCCCAGGTGGCGGGCGGCATTCGCGCAAACAGCATGGCCCTGATTTCGGATGCCATTCACAATTTCAGCGACTTCACCGCCTTGTTGATCGCCTATGTCGCCTTTCGCATCGGCAGGAAGGGGGCCTCCCCGCGAAACACCTTTGGATACAAACGGGCCGAGGTCCTGGGGGCGGTGATCAATGTGGCCCTTCTGATGGCCGCGGCCGCCTTCATCCTGTACGAGGCCGTCGACCGATTCAGGAACCCGCAGCCGGTCATCGGTCACATCGTGATCTATCTGGCGGCCGTGGGCATTCTGGGAAACGGCCTTTCGGCCTGGCTCCTCCATCGGGACTCACGGCACAGCCTTAACGTCCGGGGGGCCTTTCTCCACATGGTCGGCGACATGCTGACCTCCGTTCTGGTCCTCGTAAACGGCCTCATCCTGATCCACCGGCCCTGGTACTGGCTGGACCCCCTGCTCTCCGTTCTCATCGTGATCTTCATCCTGAAGAACGGCTGGTCCATTCTCAAGGAGGCCTCCGGCATTCTCATGAACGCCACACCGAAAGACCTGGATCTGGAGGAGATCCGGAAGGCCTTGGAAGAGATTCCCGGCGTGTGCGGCGTCCACTACCTGCACGCCTGGAACGTGAGCTCTTCCAGTATTGCCTTTTCCTGTCACGTGGAGGTGGCGGATCAGCTCGTCAGCCGGACCGACGCCCTTTCCGAAAGGATTCGTCACGAGTTGTTGGACCGCTTCGGGATCGATCACCCCGTCCTGCAATTCGAGACGGTCCCGTGCGGCAACGGGAGCATGCTCTGCGGGTTGTCCTGTGGAAAAGAGCAGGGGAGGGATTCATAGCGAGCGGGCGGTCTTGGGAAGAGATCCGGGATCAATGGCCGAAAAAGGAGGCGACGTATTTCAGGGCGGTGGCGATGATGATGCCGGCCAGCATCCATTTGATCGCCCGTGCCGGAACGAATTTCTGGCAGCGGGCCCCGAGGTACATCCCTGCCATGCCGCCGATTCCGAAGAGGATTCCCAACGGCCAGTCCGGAGCCACGGAAAGGTGGGGGTACAGCGGTGCGATGGCCTGGTAGAAGGCCACTCCGGCCACCGACGTGACAAAGGTGCCCATGAGGGCCGCTCCGGCCACGGTGTAGACCGGCAGCCCGAAGAAGGTGACGAAAAACGGGGCGATGATGGATCCGCCTCCGATGCCGTAGATGCCGCCCACCACGCCCACCACCAGGCTGAGGGTGAAGATGCCCCAAAATGAGACATCGAAGGTGTCGTCATAGAACGTGTATGCCAACCGCTTCAGGTTGAATCGCGTGACCGTCACCGGCCGGAAGCCCTCCTCCTTCCCGGACCCGCTTACGGCCCCTTTTTCGGTCCGGTGCCGGTGAACGATCTCCTGGAACCGCGTTTCGCTGTCTCCTTTGGAGGTGTTCCCCGGCCTCTTTTTCACCAGGTCCCGGACCATCTTGAGGCCGATATAGAGGAGCACACCGGCGGCAAAGATCTTGAAATGCCTGGGGTCCGGCAGATAGAGGACGCGCACGAAGGCCCCGATGAACACCCCGGGCAGGGTGCCGGCGATCACGACCCACGTCAGGGGCCACACCATGCGACCCTCTTTCCAATACCGGTACACGCCGCTGGGAATGGCCACGATGTTGAAAAGCTGGTTGGTGGCGCTCACCGATGGGTGGGTGTAATGGAGAAACGACATCTGAAAGGGGAGCAGCAGAAAGGCGCCCGAGACCCCGCCCATGGAGGTGAAAAAGGATATCACGAACGCCACGAGGGGCGGAATCCAGAGGGCCACGTGGATGCCGGCTGTTTCGAAGAGCATCGATGCCTCCAAGGGGAAAGGCCTTGACAAACAGACACGATAAAATTAGGTTTCGTGTCAATATCAAGGTAGCAGGGTACTCCATGGGGTGTCAAGAACCTTCCTCCGTCCCGTCTGCCGATGCGGGACGTTGCCTCGATACGGCGGCACTCAACCGGCTGGAGCAGTCCTTCCGGGACTGGGTGGACGGTTCATTGCGCCAGGATGTCCGTTTGTCGCGCCGGCGCATCTTGATCATCTTCCTGCTGATCCGCTACGCCGGGGCCAAGCTCCATGAGGTCCTGGCCCTGGACCCCTTTCACGACATCAACTGCCGGCGTCGGACGGTGCGCTTTTCCGCCGGCGGGCAGGACACGGAAGGGGTTTCCCGAAAGGTCCAGATCTCCGATGCCCTGGCGGGCGAAATCCGCGCGGCCCTGGCCGATCCCCAATTCAGGGGCCTGATCAAAAACCGCTTCCGGGTCGATCCCGCTTTCGTGCGCCGCAAGTTTTACGAGCGGGCCGAGGCCTGCGGTTTCGCCCGGCATCTCGGCGGACCGGAGATGGTGCGCAGAGCCCGTGCCGTGGAATTGATGCAGGGCCATCTGCCCCTGGCGGCGGTCCAGAAGATGCTCGGTCGCTCCGCGTCCCACAGCGCCGCTCGTCTGTCGTTTTCCGCGGACGAAATCGAGCAGGCCACCCGGCTGTTCGTCGAGCGGGAGGCCTCTCGAAACACCAGCGCAAGGAACCTCTTTTTCGGGAAGATCACCTCGCTTCAGCGGGGAGACATTCAGACCCTCGTGACCATGACCACCATGGCCGGCCATTCGATTTCCACGGTCATCACCAACGACAGCCTGGAGAGGCTCGGCCTGGTCACGGGACAGTGGATCGCCGCCGAGGTCAAGGCCCCGTGGGTCTTCCTCCATCGCGGCGACGAGGAACCGGCGACCAGTGCCGACAACCGCTTTCCCGGGGTAATCGAACGCATCGCGCGCGGCAAGGTCAACACGGAGTTCGCGGTCCGGACCTCCGACGGCACCGAGCTGTGTGCCGTGGCTTCCACCCAAAGCAGCCGGCGGCTGGCCGTGGACATCGGTGACCGGGTCTGGGCGGTGTTCAACGCCTTTGCCGTGGTGCTTCACGTGGATGGACAGCCGTACTTACCGGATCGGACATAATCGGTCGCATGACCAGAAGGTCAACCATCCACGGGGTGTCCTTGAATGGAAATCGAAAGAAGACCGGCCATTGAGGTAAAAGGCCTGGCCAAACGCTTCGGTGACGTGCAGGCCGTGGCCGGAGTGGACTTCCATGTGCACGCCGGTGAACTGTTCGGCTTTCTCGGTCCCAACGGCGCAGGCAAAACCACGACCATCAACATGCTCACCGGCCTGGCGCGTCCGGATGCGGGGTCGATTCATATCGCCGGCATCGATTGCACGACCCGATCGAGAGCGGCCCAGCACCTGATCGGCGTGGTTCCGGACGAGAGCAACCTCTATCCGGAGCTGACCGGTTTCGACAACCTCTGCTTTTGCGCCGCCCTTTACGGAATGGGCAAGACGCGACGACAGGAGCGGGCGCATGAACTGCTGGAGACCTTCGATCTGACCCAGGCGGCCCATCGAAAATTCAGCGGCTATTCCAAGGGGATGAAACGCAAGCTGACCATCGCCGCCGGGATCATTCACGGGCCTGAAATCCTGTTTCTGGATGAGCCGACCACAGGCATCGACGTGGCCAGCGCCCGGCGATTGCGACAAATCGTCGCCGACCTGCACCGGGGCGGAACCACCGTGTTTTTAACGACCCACTACATCGAGGAAGCGGAGCGGCTCTGCGATCGCATCGCGTTCATCGTGTCCGGCCGCGTCGTGCAGATCGACACCGTCGCGCACCTGGTGCAACCGATCGAAGAGAGGCATGTGGTCCGAATCTCCTGCGACAACGAGCTGAAGGGCATTGACGTGGAACTGGCGGAATCGTTCGCCGGCCTCGACTTTTCCATCCCCGGCCCCGGTCTGATCCGCGTAGAAGCCGATGAACCCGTTCGCGTCGGTCCTCTGATCCGCTTCCTGGAAGATCGGGGGGCCGAGGTCACCGAGGCCCGCCGATTGCGGCCTTCCCTGGAAGACGTCTTCGTGCGGATCACGGGCATCGAGGCGGACGCCATGCGCATGGAAAAGGAAAAGAAGGGGGGCGGCGCATGAAGCTCTGGATCGCCTTTTGGAACATCCTGGTCAAGGACATGCGGACCTACTACCTCAAACCGCCGAACCTGAGCTGGGGTCTCATTTTCCCCCTGGCCTGGACAGGCATGTTTTTCATCAAGTCCGGAACCGGTCTGGAAAGCATTCCGGCCGTGCTTCCGGGCGTGGTGGCGGTCTCCATTCTGTTCGGCACCACGTCCATGCTGGCGGTCGCCGTGACCTTCGAGAAGAAGCAACGCTCTTTCGAGCGGCTCCTGCTGGCCCCGGTTCCTCTGGAACTGTTGATGATCGCCAAGACCGCAGGAGCGATTCTCGTGGGTGCGGCCAACGGATTCGTACCGGTGATCATGGCCTCCTTTTTCGTGGATCTGTCGCACGTGGCCTGGCGCGTGCTTATCCCGGCGGCCTTTCTGATCTCCGTTGCGTCCACGTTTCTGGGACTGTTCATCGCTGTTGCGGTCAGTGAGGTGTTCGAGGCCCAGACCTTCTCGAATTTCTTCCGCTTTCCCATGATCTTTCTCTGCGGGCTCTTCTTTCCCATCGAAAGACTGCCGCTGTTGTTGAAACCCCTGTCCTATGCCCTTCCCTTGACCTACGGGGTCGACGTGCTCCACGGGGCCGTACACGGAGGGCACATCATGCCCTTTTCCATGGATCTGGTCATCCTTGGCGCATTCTGCGTGGGCCTGTTCACGGCCAGCCTGTGGAACATTCAGAGGCGTTGGATTGCCTGATTCCAGGGCCGATGACGAAGGGTGTCCAAACCATCCCTGTTCAAGAGGAGGCTGAAAAGGTGAGTCAAAAATGGAAGATCCTGTTCCTCTGCACCGGGAATTCGTGCAGGAGCCAGATGGCCGAGGCCTGGACGAATGCATTGAAAGGGGATCGGTTCGAGGCCTGGTCCGCGGGCGTCCAGCCGAAAGGGATCGATCCCAGGACGGTGAGGGCCATGGCCGAGGCAGGCATCGATATATCCAAACAGCGATCGAAGGATACGGACGCATTGGGCGACACGGCATTCGATTACGTGGTCACCCTCTGTGACAATGCCAGAGAGGCCTGTCCCTTTTTCCCGGCCGGGACCCGTCTCATGCACCGGGGCTTTGATGACCCTCCCAGGCTGGCGGAGAATGCCGCCCATGACGAGGAGGCCATGGCGCCCTATCGACGGGTGAGAGACGAGATACGGGCCTTTGTCGAAGGATTCCCGGACGCACTCCAGGCCGACGACAACGGGCCGGCTCAGTAGGCTTTGCCATACGTACTAAGGAGACACAGGCGCGGCGGGCACCGGGAAAGACGCCCCGGGCCACGTCACGAGGCCGCGAGTTTTTTCGCCACGGCGGCCACATGCGCTCCCTGGAACCGCGCGCCGGACAGTTCGACCTCACTCGGCATGCGGGAGCCGTCCCCACCGGCGATGGTCGATGCGCCGTAGGGGGAGCACCCGTTGATCTCTTCCATGGCCGACTGACCCGGGAACGTATAAGGCAGCCCCACGATGACCATCCCCTGGTGCATCAACGTGACGTGAAAGCCCAGTATCGTGGACTCCTGACCCCCATGCTGGGTATTGGAACTCGTGAAGACGCTGCCCACCTTGCCCACCAGGGCATGGCCCGCCCACAGGCCGCCCGTGGCATCGAGGAACTGGCGCATCTGCCCGCACATGTTTCCAAAACGCGTGGGCGTCCCGAAGATGATTCCGTCCGCCTTGGTCAGGTCCTTCACGGTGCAGACCGGGATGTGCGCCTGCTCGCTCTGGGCCTCGACAGCGCCCATTTTTTCCAGGACGGAGGCCGGAAGCGTCTCCGGGACCCGCTTCACGTCCACCTCGGCTCCGGCGACCGACCGGGCCCCTTCGGCCTCGGCCAGGGCCATTCGAAACACATGCCCGTACATGGAATAGTAGACCACCAGTATCTTCATGGGAACCTCCTCTTCCCGGGGTCGACGGCCCCCCGAAATCCGGCCCGCTTACCGCCGGCGGACTCTCTCCCTCGATGGACACGATCAGATCGCGGGGTCCAGCCACTTGTACATGACCAGCGCGTCAACGTATCCTCTGGAGGGATGGTCGAACGCCCCGGGCAGGCGGCCCACGGTATCAAAGCCCATCCTGTTCCAGAGCCTTACGGCCCCTTCATTGCTCGAGGCCACGAAGTTGAACTGCATGGCCTTATACCCCATATCCCTGGCCATGGTCTGGGAATGTGCACACATGGCCGTGGCCACGCCTCGTCCCCGGGCGCTTGAAGCGACCATGTACCCGCAGTTACAGACGTGGCTGCCCGGACCCTCGTGATTGGTCGTGATGTAGTACGTTCCGAGGACCCGGCCGTCCTCTTCCGCCAGGTACGTCTTGCCGGGGACCTGCATCCACAGACGTTCCGCCTCTCCCTTGGATATGTCCCTCGGATAGGCATACGTCTCACCGGCGGATGCAATCTCGTGAAATATGGGCCAGATGCCGTCAAAATCGACGGCCGTTGCTTCTCGAATGATCATCGTCGGGAAACCCTCATTCTTTTTTCGTCTTTTTTGATTTCCATGGCTTGAATACGGAAATAAACACCGTGATCATCAGCACCGCCACCTGGACCACCCCGAAAACAAGATTCATCCTTTCGTTGTACCGGTACGCATCATCGGACAACGAAGACAGACCCAGCTCTCCGGATATCGTCATCATCTCCGTTTCCCAGGGGCCGAGAAAAAACGTCCCGAACAAAATGGCGGAAACCGTGACCACCCACTTGAAGATCATCCAGTTGTGCCTGAAAAACCCCCAATGACTGAATGATGAGTACACGATGCCGGTCAGAAGACACCCAAAGGCCCCGGGGATGACCACCACGGCCATATCCACGTGATGGATGCTCCGATTGATCCCGTACAAGACCCCGCCGTCGGTGATTCCGTCTTTCAAGAAATAGAGCAACAGCAGGGCCACCCCGCCGCCGACCCAGCACGACACGGCGATCAGGTGAAGGCCCTTGAGCCATCTCTGTCCTTTTGCGGTCAGTTTCTTCATGTCAAAAGGGTAGGCGGAACAACCGCTTCGGTCAAGTCTTTGTTCAACGCGCAGCCTTGACCGCTTTGCAACCATTCACTCATCCGCCACAGGAAGGGCCATAACCGGTTGCAAAGCCAAGGATAAATCATTTGGCCACATTTCCATACACAGGGGAACACGTTATCACCGATGCCTTGCGTTGATCTACGTCGTGCTCTTCGTGTCCTTCGTGGCGGAAACCGCTCTTTTTTGCCGCGAAGGACACGAAGACCGGGGAAGAAGGATAGAGAACCGTTTCTTTTCGGCGCGCCTGCATCTCGGTCTCGGCGATCCCACGGTGGAGCGGCCGGGGTTGACACCGTCCCGAAGAAAGGATACGAAGAAGGGGAAGCACCGAAGGCCGTAACGGCCCCAAGGGCCTGCTTGATTCGAGCGGGCCTTTTTTAGCAAGACGCTCCCGGGAGCCAGACCATTCCATGAGACCCGAATCCCTGCGTCCGTCCTTTCAGTTTGGTTCCGGCCTGACCCGGGTTGGAAAGATCCTGCTTTTGGCCTATGGGGCCGTGTACGTTCTCGAACTGCTCTGCGAACACTGGCTCCATCTGCCCATCGTGCGCCACCTGGTCCTCTATCCCCCGGGCCACCCGCTCTTTCGGTTCTGGCAGATCCTCGCCCATCCCTTTCTCCACGACCCCAACTCGCCCTTGGGGTTTCTGATCACCTGCCTCGTCTTCTACTTCTTCTCGGCCCCGGTGGAGCAGCGCTTCGGCACCCGGGGTTTTCTGGTCCTCTTTTACGTCTCCGCTGCAGGCGCCGCGGCGACGGGACTCCTGCTGAGCGCCGTGACCGGCTTGGGAGGCCCGTTTTTCGGCATGCTCCCCAGCCTCCTCTCCCTGATCGTGGTCTTCGGTCTCATGAACCCGGAGGCCACCATCCTGCTCATGTTCGTGCTGCCCGTGAAGGCCAAGTATCTGAGTTACGGTACGGTGATCGTCACGGTACTCACCTTCCTGGCCAAGGCCAACCCCAACGGGGCCTATCAGCTCGGGGGGATCCTCCTGGGGTATATCGTTTTTCGGGGTCCCGGGAACCTTCTCCATCCCCAGCGCTGGATTCAATCCTTTCTCCTCTGGCGCATTCGAAAACGAAGGGACCGGTTCACCGTGATCGACGGGTCCAAGGGAAAGGACAAGAATGACTCCGGGCCCACCTATCACTGACGGACCGGCGGCTTAGGGCTCCGGCTTACCTTGACAGGACCACCCGTTCCCATTATGTCTTGGGGATTGTCGCTGCATCACCGGGTGAATTCATCATGAAACAGGTCATTCTGGGCACTGCCGGGCACATCGACCACGGGAAGACGTCCCTGATCCGGGCCCTCACCGGCATCGATACGGACCGGCTCAAAGAGGAAAAGGAGCGGGGCATCACCATTGAGCTGGGATTCGCCCACATGGACCTGCCCTGTGGACAGACCCTGGGCATCGTGGATGTGCCGGGTCACGAGAAGTTCGTCAAGAACATGGTGGCGGGGGCCTCGGGCATCGACCTGGTGGCCCTCATCATTGCCGCGGACGAGGGCGTCATGCCCCAGACCCGGGAGCATCTGGATATCTGCAGTCTGCTCAAGGTGCGGGACGGCCTGGTGGTCCTCACGAAGATCGACGCAGTGGACAAGGAATGGCTGGAGATGGTCCACGAGGATGTGGCGAAATTCCTGGAGGGCACGTTCCTGGAAAACGCCCCCGTGGTGGAGGTCTCCTCGGTCACGGGGCAGGGAATCGATAGGCTCACCGAGGTCCTCGATCGTCTCGTGCAGGACATTCCTGAGCGGGACCCGGGCAGCTTCTTCCGGCTTCCGGTGGACCGGGTCTTCATCATGAAGGGATTCGGCACCGTGGTCACGGGGACCACCATCTCCGGCAGCATTCGAATCGGCGACGAGGTCACCGTCTATCCCCAGGAGATCGATTCCCGAATCCGCGGGCTCCAGGTCCACAACCTGGAGGTGGAGGAGGCCCGGGCCGGGCAGCGGACCGCCATCAACCTTCAAGGGGTGGAAAAGGCCCAGCTTCAGCGCGGCGACGTGATCGCGGACCGAGGATCCCTTCGGAACACTTACATGATCGACGTGGTGGTGGATCTCCTTCCTTCCGCGCCCCGCAAGCTCAAGAACCGCGCCAAGGTTCGCTTTCACACGGGGACCACCGAGGTGATCTCCACGTTGGTCCTCCTGGATCATGACGAACTGAAGCCGGGGGAGACCGGGTTCGCTCAGATCCGTCTGGACCGACCCACCGCGGTGCTGAGAGGGGACCGGTATGTCCTTCGAAGCTACTCCCCGGTCCGGGCCGTGGGCGGCGGTCTGGTCCTGAGCGCCTTCCCCCTCAAGAAGAAGCGGCACTCCCGGCAGGTGCTCGATGAACTGGCGGTACTCCACACCGGCGACCTGACGCAAGTGGCCGAGCAATTCGTATCCCTGGGCCGATTTCAGGGCGTGGAACACGGGGAACTGCCTTTTCTGACGAACACCCGGGAGGCCCGGCTCAAGGACACACTCCAGCACCTCCTGAGCCGAAAGCGCATCATCCAGTATGATCGTGAGCGAAAGGCCTATATCCACCGGGACTTCTACGACCAGGCCCGGAACGAAATCCTGGACACCCTGGCCGCCTACCACCAGAACAACCCGCTGAAGACCGGCCTTTCCAAGGAGGAGCTGCGCTCACGGACCGAGGGGGCCCGCAACCCGAAGCTCTTCAATAACCTGATCGGAGGCCTTGTCCAGGAAGGCCTGATCGCCCAGGAAAAGGAGGTCCTGCACCTCACCGAACACAAGGTGACCCTGGGTCAGGACCAGGAGAAGATACGCGGGGAGATCGAGGGGATCTACCGGGAAGGAGGTCTTCAACCCCCCTATTTCAAGGAACTCCGGGACCGCTTCCCCGGAAACACGGCACGGGAGATCCTTCAGGTCATGGCCAAGGACGGCGTGTTGATCAAAGTCAAGGAGGACCTCTACTTTCACCGGGAGGCCCTGGACGCCCTTCGGGAGCGCCTGGTGGCGTATCTCAAGGAAAACGGAGAAATCACGACGCCCCAGTTCAAGGAGATGACCGAGGCATCCCGAAAGTATACCATCCCACTCATCGAACACTTCGACCTGACCCAGCTCACGGTGCGCGTGGGCGACAGTCGGGTGCTCAGGAAGAAATAGCGTGAAAGAGACCTCCTTCGATGGACCCGGGGCGGCCCTGGGCCTGGGGCCGAGGGAACATCTCGCCATGGTCGGCGGCGGCGGCAAGACCACCCTTCTGGTCACCTTGATGCGTGAATTCGCGAGAAAGGGCATTCGCGTCCTGGCCGCAACCACCACCAAGGTTCGGCACCGGGAGGCCCTGGGGGCCGGACCCTTGGTGCTGACGGATCAGGATGGTTGGCAGGACGCCCTGGATCGATTCCTGAAGACCGAACGACTGGCCTTTCTCGGGCGCCGAGTGCTCCCCACGGGCAAGGTGGAGGGCGTTCCCCCGGAGCTGGCCGACCTGCTCTTTACCCGGAACACCGCAGATATGGTGCTCGTGGAGGCGGACGGCGCCGCCGGGCGGCCCCTCAAGGCCCCCGGGCCTTCGGAGCCGGTGATTCCCTGCACCGTGACCGGGGTGGTGGCCGTTGCCGGGCTGGAAGTCCTGGGCCGGCCCATGGAAGAAGACCTCGTCTTTCGCATGGACCGGGTTCAGGAGATCACGGGTCTTGCTCCCGGCTCCCGGATGTCGGAAGAGGCCGTCTCCCGGCTCTTTTCCCACCCCTCCGGCCTCTTTCAGGGCACACCGGATCGCGCCCGGAAAATGGTCTTCCTCAACAAGCTGGATCGGGTGGCCGATGCTCAGACAGCCCATGAGCTGGGCCGAAGAATTCTGGAAGAGGAGCGAAGCGGCGTCTCGACCGTCGTCCTGGGGTCCCTTCGGCAAGGCCCGTTCCTTCGCTTGAGAAGGACATAACGCCATGGACAGTCTCTTTCCCGCCATCATAAAGGCCTTTCGCGAAGACGTCAGAGCGGCCCTCGCGACCTTAACCAAACGCTCCGGCTCCACCCCCCGGGACACAGGCACCCGCTTCCTGGTACTGGAAAGCGGCGAATTCCACGGCACCATCGGCGGGGGACTGCTCGAGGCCCGGGTGCTCCAGGAGGCGCGCCGCGTGATCGAGAGCGGCCAGGCCTGCCGGCTCTCCTTCCAGTTGACCGGATCCGATGTGGCGAACTCGGACATGCTCTGCGGCGGTGAAGGTGAGGTCTTCCTGGAACCCCTTTCTCCGGACAACCTTCACCATCTGGGGATATACGAGCGGATCAACCAGGTCCTTCAGCGAGGAGGTTCCGGGCTGGCGGCCACGGCCCTCGACCCGGAACGCTGGATCGAGGGCGAGGTCCCCAAGATGTTCTTGGAATCCGACGGGTCGGCCCTCGGATCTCTCCTGGGACACCGCGAAATGCCGGCCGACCTGATCCATTCCCTGGCCCGGCTTCAGGGTCGGAAGCGGGCCGAGTTGGTGTGCCTCGAAGATGACACCGGATCTTTGTTCGACGTGCTGGTCGAGCCGATTCAGGTGGACCCCGCTCTGTACATCTTCGGAGGAGGGCACGTGTCCAGCGAGATCGTTCCCCTGGCCGCGCGCGTCGGCTTCAAGGTGGTCGTCATGGACGACCGGGACGAATTCGCAGATCCGGCACGGTTTCCCGAGGCCCATGAGGTCCGGCGGACCGCGTTCGAGGGTGTTTTCGAAAATCTCGCCGTGGATCCCGCATCCTACCTGGTGATCGTCACTCGCGGCCACATCCATGACATGACCGTTCTCCGTCAGGCACTTCGGAGCGACGCCCGCTACGTGGGGATGATCGGCAGCAGCCGAAAGATCGGCATCATTTACGAACGTCTCATGGAGGAGGGGGCGACCCGGGAACAAATCGAACGGGTACACGCCCCCATCGGCCTGGACATCGGGGCCGAGACGCCCGAGGAGATCGCCGTGAGCATCGTGGCCGAGCTCATCAAGGCCCGTGCCGGAGGAGGAAAACGCCACCGGACGGGCTGACTCTCGGCCGGCACTGTGCGGCCCGCCGGAGCAGGAGACGGGAGACACGGCAGGGACCCCGCCTGTTGACCCGGACGGAAGGGGTTGACGGGCCCTCTTGGAAGGAGCCCACATGACCGTGCACAGCCATCGCTTTGTGGAGGAATATGACGGGCTCGTCGGTTTCGGCCTGGACCGCGAAACCAACGAGTCTACGGTGATCTACTACCTGCAGAAGTTTTCCGACGATCGGGTCATGGCGGTCCTGCGCCGGAGAATGAGCGATGAAGACCTGGACGTTTTGTTCAACACCCTGGCCGGCCTCTTGAAGAAATGCCTCGCCGAACAGGAGTACCACGACCTCTTTCTCAAGGACGGAGACGAGCCGGCCGAAGTGTCTCAGGCCCCGAACACGCGGGAATAGACTTCTCGGCAGGTTTGAAGGGCTCGATCTCCAAAGCAGACAAAGACCACTTTTTCCAGGGTGTCGTCCTGCTCCACAAATCGCCGGGTCTCTTCCAAGGCGATCTCCGTGGCCCTCTCCAGGGGAAAGCCGTAGGCCCCTGTGCTGATGCCGGGAAAGGCCACCGATACGGCCCCGATTTCCACCGCGGCCGCCAGACTGGATCGGTAACAGGATGCGAGCAGTGCCTCTTCGTTCCGATGTCCCCCGGTCCAGACCGGCCCTACCGTGTGAATCACCCACTGGGCCGGAAGCCGGTACCCCCGGCTCACCCTCGCCTCGCCGGTGGGGCATCCGCCCAGGGTGCGGGTCTCCTTCAGGAGCTCGGGCCCCGCGGCTCGGTGAATGGCCCCGTCCACACCGCCTCCACCCAGGAGTGATGTGTTGGCTGCGTTCACGATAGCGTCCACCGTTTGCTTGGTGATGTCTCCTTGGGTGATCTCAATGCGCGTCTTCATGGCGCAGTCCTCCTTTGCGGTTGACATTATACCACGTGCCCATTTCAAGATGGGCCTTGCCAACGGCCGCCGAAGCATTCCGTTTTGGTCATAAAAAATATGAAGCTTCACTACCAAAGGTACGAAGATCGCGTAGAAAGTGAAAGAAAAAATCAACCCATCCGAGGATTTCTTGCCTTCTTTTTGCTCCTGTTTCCTGCTTGTTGGAGACGTTGACATCCATCCGTGTCTTCCATAGAATTCCTCAACCCCTTCACCCCGGGTTCCCCGCATGAGGGACTCCTCCTCAGCCCGGGTACGGGCCGCTTGACAAGGGATGAGATGATGAAGAAGGTGTTCGTCTGGGTCCTTGGAACCCTGGTGGTCATCTGCGCTGCAGCGGCCGCCCTGATGGTCTTCGCTGATTCCGTGCTCACCAAGGCCATCAATGAAGGCGGTCACCGGATCTTGAACGTGGAGACCCACGTGGACACCTGCCGCCTCTCTCTCCTGACGGGCACGCTGACGCTCTCCGGCATCGAGCTGAAAAACCCGGAAGGGTTCCGCTCCCCGCGGATGGTCCACTTGGAGCAGATCTCCCTGACCATTTCGCCCCGCACCATCCTCACGGATCGGGTCCGGGTGAAGGAAGTGGAGATCCGCGGTGCCGACCTGACATACGAGGCAGCCGGTTTCGGGCAAAGCAACTTGTCCGTCTTCATGGAAGATCTCCGGAGTCGCCTGGATTCCGGCCCGGGTCTGCGCCGAAACACCGCACCGGGCGATCGAAAGACCGTAACCATCGACCGCTTCCATGTGGAAGGAGGCCGTGTGACGCTCCAGGCGGTGTTTTCAAAGGGAAAACCGGTTGTCCTTCCACTGCCGCCCGTGCTAATCCTGAATATCGGGAAATACCGGAACATGGGGTTTCCCGAGGCGGTAGCGGAAGTCCTCCGCCAACTGGGGCACGCGGCCCTCTCCACCGCCGGGCGGCCGGACCTGTCCAATGGACCGGAGTGAATCGGGTTGAGATCGGACGACATAGGGCCGGCCTCGCAGAAACGGGCTCGACCACCCCGGGGAAGGCCGCAACCCCATGGAATTGCGGGGCTGACTGACTTGATTTCGGGTGTTTTACGACTCCATCATATATTGCTCTTGCCATGTTGCTCTTTTTTCAGTATTCGTCGATGCAACTCTATTGGGAGGTTCACGCCGAGATGGTAAAGTGCGCCATTTGCGGAATGGAAGTGGAGTCCATTGAAGCGGCGATTCAATCGAACTGGATTCCGGGATTCTTTGAGTACGACGAAGAGCATGGCCCGGCCTGTCCTTCCTGCACGGAACACCTCCTCGAAGTCGCGGACGACGGAGAGTTCGAACTGCGGGACGAGTTTCGGGGAAAGATCGTTTACATGGAGGAGGAGGTCGAGGAAGAGCCCGAGTGTGAAGACTGCGCCATGGAGGATGTGTTCCTGGGTTTCATCCTCAACTAAAGTTCCATGCGATTTGTGCCGATGGGTATAGTGTGCAGACGGTAACAGGTGCTGAGGCGGCCGATCGCCCTTTCTTGGGCAACATGGTGCGAACCGTGCAAACCGGTCCCGATGCCCCGAATCTCACGGAGCGCACGTTCACCCATGGTCACGAACGATCAGATCCTTTCTCAGGAAGACGTGGATGCCCTTCTTGCCGGAGCGCAGGCGGGAAGTGAATCCCCGGAGGAAACACCCCCCCCGGGCGCGGCGGAACCGGACCGAAGGCTGATCACCGCCGGCATGGGGCGATCCGAGTCCGAGGCACGTGGAATTCTGGCCTCCCTGTGCCGAAGGGCCCTTGTGGAGAGGGATGACGGTGTACGCATCATTTGGAACGCCATGGATCTCTTTCCCCTCTCTTCCGGGTACAACATGGAGATCCAGGGTCAACGGTACGTCAGCCTGGGTTCCATCGGGAACGCCCATCTCGTGGTGGGACTGACCGAATAGCCCGTTCTCTACCGCCCTGCACAGACGATCCCTGAACAAGACCCTTTCCCGGGCATCAGTCGATTACATCCTTCAATGCCTCGCCGATCCGGTTGAATTCGAAATGAAAACCTGCATCGAGCAGGCGGCCCGGGATCGCCCTTTGTCCTTGAAGAAGGACGTTCGCAAACTCCCCGAGGACCACTCGCATCACCACCCCCGGAACCGCCGGCAGAAATGCGGGTCTTCCAAGGGCCTCTGCCAGGGCCCGGGTCAACTCCCGGTTCCGCACGGGATTCGGCGCAGTGCAGTTCACCGGCCCCTCCACGTCGCCTTTCTCCAGGAGAAACCGGTAGATCGCCGCCAGGTCCCGAACATGGATCCACGAAAACCATTGTTCCCCGCTCCCGAGGGGGCTTCCCAGGTATTTCCTGAAAAGGGGAATCATGCGGGCCAGGGCCCCCTCGCGGCCGTCCAGGACCACCCCGAACCGCAGGAGCGTGACCCGGGCCCCGACCTCACGTGCCTCGAGGGCCTCGCGCTCCCAATCCCGGGCCAGGGTGGCGAGAAAATCGTCTCCCGGAGGGCTTTCCTCGGTCCGTTCCTCGTCCCCGCTGAACCCGTAGTACCCCACGGCGGAGGTACTCAGGAACCGAATCCCCGCGCATTGACCGTTTCGGGCCAGTGCCTCCACCAGATTCCGCGTGGTTCGAATCCGGCTCTCCCGCAAGACCTTCTTCGTCCTTTTGGTCCAGCGCGTGAAGATGGATGCCCCGGCCAGATTGAGGATGGCGTCGTGTTCAGGGACCCGATCCTGCCAGGGACCGGGTTCCACCGGGTTTCCCTCCAGAAACTCGGCCCCGGGGGGCAAGGTCGTTCCGGGTCGAATGGAGCGGGTAAGCACGGTGACCCGGTGATTCGACCGGGTCAGGTCACGCGTCAGGATCGAACCCACAAATCCCGTGCCTCCGGTCATCAGGACCTTCATGGCGGCCTCCTCGACGGGTGGGCGGACAGGAACCTTAGGGACGTCCGTGCTCACATCTTATCCGTTTCAATCTCTTTTCCTTTGCGAACTCTGCGGCTCTGCGCGAGACGAACGGCATTCAGAAACCCTTCCCGGTCTCCGTCCTCTCGAATACCGAGACGGGTCAGGGAGAAGTCATATCGAACGGGATCCTCCGGCTCGATGCTCCGGAACATCTGCGTGATCTCGAGTGCGGTTTTCAGATCCGCCTGTGTTCTCGCGGTGCCTCCCAGGCCCATTCCGATCCGGTGCATGTGGGTGTCCACCGGGACAATGAGCATGGAGGGCGGGATCCCCGACCACCCTCCCGGATCCACCTCGTCCCGCCGGATCATCCAGCGGAGAAACAGGTGCCAGCGTTTGCAGGCGCTGGCCTTCTCGGGTTGGGCCAGAAGAAAACTCCGTCTTCCGCCGAAATGATGCAGGGTGTTCACGAACCGCGTGAGCGTAGGCAGGATCGTCTCTTCTTCCCGGACCAGGCCGGCGGTGAAACAGGCTTCCAGAGAGCCGAAGGAACGGACCGCGCAACGCGCGGCCCAGAGCATGTCCGCCACCTCGACGCCCTGAGTGAACCGGTGCCGAAAACCGGCGAGGCCCTTTTTGAGGTCCTCTCTCTCCGCACCCATCAGAAAGGCGTGCGGGGAGGGTGTCAGGAAATCCAGCACGATCGATACGCTCTTCAGGATCCCGGCCACCCGGCCGTAGGCCAGGGAGGATGCCACCAGGGCGACCAGCTCCCGGTCTCGAACGTCGGGGTACGCGTAGAGAAACTGCAAGGGGTCCGGTTGGACGAAACAACGCCGGTTGTAATGCCGGTATAAAGCGTCCAACTCATCTTTCAGAGGCGGTGATGGGTGCCGGGGCCGCTTGTGGGACGTGTGCTTCATGGCATACCGCGTCGGCCGTCGCCAGGGGCAAGACCGGCGTTTACCGCCTCCGCTTCTTCACCTCGTACATGGCGCGATCCGCCCTCTCCACGAGCGCCTCGACCGTGTCCCCGGGTTTCACCATGGCAATGCCCGGACTCACGCTCACCGTGATATCCCCCCGGGCGTGGGAAGTGAAGCGCAGCCGTTGAAGGTTCTTCATGAACGTCATGATCTTGTCCCGGGCCAGGTCCCGGCTGAGGTCCTCGATGACGACGACGAACTCATCACCTCCGTACCGGGCGATGAAATCGTTCCGTCGAAAGGTCTCCTTCAGGCATTGCCCCACCTTCTGAAGGACCTTGTCCCCCGCCACATGCCCGAAGGTGTCATTGATTTCCTTGAAGCGATCCACATCGAAGAGGATGAGGGAAAAGGATCGTCCACCTTCGACGAACGCCGCAAAGCACATGAGCATGCGCTCGTCAAACGCCTTGCGGTTGTACAGACCGGTCAGTTCGTCCTTCATGGCCGCCGCCTCGAATTCCTCGGCCCTTCGTGACATCTCCCGGGCGCTCTGCTTCACCTCGTCCATCCGCTTTTTCAGACGCCGGATGCTCTTTTGAAACGACTCGGCCCGGCTCGTCTCCTCTTTCCTGCGGAGAGAGACGATCTCTTTGATGTTCTCGATCTTGCGAATGACGGCCTGCTTGATCTCGCTGATGGTGGTGTGGATATCGAACGTCTCGACAATGGAACCGACTTCCCGGTTGACCTTCATCTCGAAGTATTCGATTTCCTTCATGCGTCCGCCCTCGGGGCCGTACTCGTCCCGAAAAGAGCCCTCCAGTTCCTTGACGTGATCGAGGAGGGTGAACAGGGTGTTACTGATCTCTCGAACGTCCTGGTTGATGTGTCCTTTGAGCCTGTCCAGAAAACGGAGGAAATCCCTGGACGTCCCCTGAATGTCCATGCCCTCGGGGTTCTCCGGGCATTCCAGGTGAATGTCCTGTGCCTGCGCCCTCAGGTCGGGCCCCAAGGGGTAGAAGTCTTCCAGGAGGGTGATCATGATCTTTCTCAGGGCCCGGCAGGTCTCGAGAAGGCGGTCTCGAAACGCATCGAGATCCCGGGAGGGCTCCCCTGCGGCCGATTCATCCTTGAGGGAAAGGAGCCGGCTCTTGAAGCGATCCAGGTCCTCCTCGATGCCCGCCTGGTCCAGGGGTTCCTCGGGAAGGAGCCTGGCCTTCATGGACGCCAGAGTCCGTGCCGTCTCCGGGTCGGTGGAGGCAATGGATCCCAGGGCCTGAATCACCCGGATCAGGAGTCCCCTCTCCTCGTAGCAGGTCCGGTCCAGGGCCAGGTAATCCCTCTTGAGCTGCTTCAGTTCGTCCGTCGAATCGTCAGCCACAGGTTCTCCTTCACTGCGGAATCGGGTCTCATGCCTCCCCGAGGGTGAATCGCCACTTGCAGAAGAGGTTTTCCGGATGGGGGCCCGGCGGGGCGAAGATGCACTCCACGCGAATGCGCTCGTCCACCTCGTGAGCGAAACTCTCGAACTCACCCCGGTGCATATCGCGGCAGTCGTATTCCTCGAGGCCGCGTTTCAACCGAGCCTCCTGCGTGGGGCAGGACGGCACGGAGATCAGGACCTCATCCTCAGACTCCTCGATAGTATATCCCACCAGGATGCACCACGGAAAGTATTTCTGGGCCTCTATGAACCCCTTCAGGCCGCGCTCCTGTATGTGGAACCGCTGAATCAGGTCCCGGGCCGCCATGGCCGGAATCCGCCGCCACACCTCCTCGTTCAGCCTTTCCGCCGTGGCCTGATCAAAACGCTGGGCCACGCGAAGGAACCAGAAGGAATCCATCACCCGGTAGTGCCACAGCAAAAAGGCGATGTACTCTCGAAGTTCCGGCGCGTCCATGGTTTCGAAGATATCGAGATTCATGTCATTCCTCCTGTGGTCGTCGCGCTATCCCAGTGTGGTTCCGGCGATGGAAAAGGGGCTCCCGATCACTTCCTGCGGTTCATGGGCACATAGTCCCGAATGTTCGGCCCCGTGTAGACCTGCCGGGGTCGCTGGAGCTTCCATTCCGGATCGTCCATGCTCTCTTTCCATTGGCTGATCCAGCCCGGAAGCCGTCCGATGGCGAACATGACCGTGAACATGTTCGTGGGGATTCCCATGGCCCGCATGACGATGCCGCTGTAAAAATCCACGTTGGGATAGAGGTGGTGATCAATGAAATACTGGTCTTCCAGGGCCACCTCTTCCAGCCGGCGGGCGATGTCCAGCAGGGGATCGTGAATCTTCTGTTTTCGGAGCACCTTGTCGACCATCCGTTTCATGATCTTGGCCCGGGGGTCGTAGGTCTTGTAGACCCGGTGGCCGAAACCCATGAGTCGGAACGGGTCATTTCGGTCCCTGGCCCGCGCGATGAAGGACGCCACATCCCCTCCGCTCTCCTGAATAGCGCCCAGCATCTCCACCACGGCCTGGTTGGCGCCGCCGTGCAAGGGGCCCCATAGGGCGCAGATGCCCGCCGAAATGGCGGCATACAGGTTGACCCGGGCGCTCCCCACCAGACGGACGGCCGCCGTGGAACAGTTCTGCTCGTGGTCTGCATGAAGGATCCAGAAGACATTCAGGGCCCGGGCCATGTCCTCGTCCAGCTCGTACGGACGGACCGGGGAGTCGAACATCATGTTCAGGAAGTTGGCGGCGTACGTGAGATCGGGTCGGGGATAGATGATCTCGTGCCCCCGGCTCAGCTTGTAGGACATGGCCGCCATGGTTCGAACCTTGGAGATGAGCCGGGTAAACGTGACATTGATCTCCTCCTCCTCGCTGAGTTCCGGGAGTTCCGGGTAAAAGGCGCGAAGCGCATTCACCATGGAGGAAAGGATTCCCATGGGATGGGCCCGACGCGGGAAGTTGTCGAAGAAATTCAACATGTCCCGGTGTACCAGACTGTGGTCGTTCAGAAGGACCGAGAAGTTCGTGAGTTCTTTTCGCGTGGGGAGTTCCCCGTTGATCAGGAGGTATGCGGTCTCCACGAAGGTGGACTGTTCCGCCAGCTGTTCCACGGGATAGCCCCGGTAACGGAGAATGCCGTTTTCTCCGTCCATGTACGTGATGCTGCTCTTGCACGCCCCGGTGTTCGGATATCCCGTATCCAGGGTGATGAGTCCCGTCTCCTGGCGCAGCCGCGAGATATCGATGGCCCGCTCCCCCTCGGTCCCGCAGACAATGGGGAGTTCGTATGTCTTTCCGTCGATTGTGAGCCTGGCCTTCTCTTCCATGTTCCACTCCTTCCTTCGATGTGATGCGCCCTCCGTCCCGGGCCTGGGAGGAGGTGTCCTGCCGGAAACACCGCCGTTTATCAGAAACACGGGTTCTCCGCCAGAGGAAAACGGTTTTCGGCCGGCCGTCAGGCCGTTCGCACGCGGATCATGTTCGTGGAGCCGGGGACCCAGAAGGGATGCCCGCCCGTCACCACCAGAAGGTCCCCCGGGGCGACGCGACCGCTGGCCAGGGCTTCTCGGACCGCCAGGTCGATGATGTCCTCACCCTCATTCGGAGGTCCTGTGGGTACGGGATCACAACCCCAGTAGAGCATGGCCTTCCGCACCGTGTCCGGGTCGGGGGAAACGGCGATCAGGGGCTGCCTGGGACGAAACCGGGCCACGTTGGCCGCGGTCTTTCCCGAGGAGGTGGGCGCGACGATGGCTGCGGCCCCCAGCCCGTCCGCCAGCATACATGCCGCATGGGCCACGGACTCGGACACATCCTTCTGAGGCAGAAACTTCAGGTATTTTCCGTGGGGAAACCCGGTCTCCGCAGCCGCCACGATGCGGCCCATGAACCGAAGGGCCTCCACGGGGTAGGCCCCGCTGGCCGTCTCCTCGGAAAGCATCACGGCGTCCGTGCCGTCCAGAACGGCGTTGGCCACATCCGCGGCCTCGGCCCGGGTGGGCCTCAGCGCCTCCACCATGGATCTCAGCATCTGCGTGGCCGTGATCACCGGTTTTCCTGCCGTGTTGGCCCGCCGGATCAGACTCTTCTGAATACCGGGGACATGCTCCGGAGGGATCTCCACCCCCAGGTCCCCGCGGGCCACCATGATCCCGTCCGAGGCCTCGAGAATGGCCTCCACATGATCCAGGGCCTCATGCTTTTCGATCTTGGCGATCACGGGCGTGTCCTTTCCCGCCTCCCGAAGGATCGCTTTTACACGGAGCACGTCTTCGGCATTTCGGACGAAGGATAGCGCCACGTAGTCCACGCCGTGCTCCAGCCCGAAGAGGAGGTCACTGCGATCCTTTTCCGTAAGCGAGGGGGTATTGAGGGTCCCCGTGGGCAGGTTGATCCCCTTTCGAGAGGTGAGCATGCCTCCGGTCACCACCCGGCAATGAATATCCGGACCCACAATGTTCTGAACGAGCAGCTCCATCAACCCGTCGGCCAGGAGGATCCGATCTCCGGGCCGGACCTCGTCGGGCAGATCCGGATAGGAGACCGACACCCGACTCCGGGTCCCCATCACTTTCTCGCCGGTCAGTACGAAATCCTCGCCGACCTCCAGGCGGACACCGGGCTCCGGGATGACCCCCACGCGGATCTTCGGACCCGCCAGGTCCTGAAGCACGGCCACGGGCCGTCCCAGGGCGGTGGAGATCTCTCGAAGGGCCCGAATCTTTTGAAGGTGATCCTCTTGTCGGCCGTGGGAAAAATTCAGCCGGGCCACGCTCATCCCGCTCTCCACGAGAGATCGGAGGACGCCCGGGGACTCGCTGGCCGGCCCGATGGTGCAGACGATCTTGGTCCTTGCCATGAACGCATCCTATGCTGGTTTCCATCCAGAAACCGTCCTCATTCCTGAAAGGGAAACGCCCAAGTGCCCAACGGTTTGCATAGAAAGGCACTTGCTGACATGGGTTTTCGTATCCCGTCCGAAGCCGTGCGGCAGGCGACGGACTCCATGATACCCGTTTCACCGGTTTCCTTTGAACTCGGATGGGGTCCCGTGTCCACCATCCATGCCCGTTCTCACGGCAACGATCCTTTCCCGTCGTCGCTGGAACCGGACCGGCCACGATTTCCCACCTGCTGAAATGCGAGCCCTCCCATGATGAATACCAGGCCCACCAGGGTCGAGCCTTGAATCTCCTCTCCCACGAGGAGGTGGATGAACACGAGTGAGAGGAAGGGAGAGATAAAGATCAGGTTGCCGATCCGCGCTGCGCTCACGGAGAGTCTGAGAGCGGACAACCAGAGCACGAAGGTCACGCCCATCTCAAACACTCCCACATAGACCGCCCCCAGAAGCCCCCGAACGTCACCCACGGAGGGGCTCGAGAAGACCAGGACAAAGCCCACCACGAACGGTAATCCGAAGGCGAAATTGAGGGCAAGCGCCACGACGGGGTCCCGCCTGTCGCGGGTGTTGGTGAGCCAGTACAGGGCCCAGATCACCGTACTCCCCAGGGCGAGACTCACTCCCAGGGGACTGGAGAAGCGGAGACCCCAGAGATCGCCCCGGGTGGAAATGATCACCACGCCGCTGTAGCTGATCAGCGTGGCCGCCAGATCGGCCCGGGTCAGCCTCTGGCGGAGAATGGGTACGGACAAAAGGGCCAAGGCGATGGCCCAGGTGTAGTTCAAGGGCTGGGCCTCCTGGGCCGGCAGGAGATCGTAGGCCTTGAATAGGATCAGGTAGTAGAGAAACGGGTTCAGAAACCCCAGGGCCGCGGAACGGGCATAATCCCTGCGGGAACCGGTAAAGAGCAGTCCGAGTTTTCCCTGAACCGCCAGCAGACCCGTCAGGGCCATCAACGACGTCAGGGAGGCATACAGGAGAAGCTGTGAGGGATCCAGGTAACGAAGGGACAGCTTGAAGGCCGAGGCCACCGTGGACCAGAGGAGCACCGCGGCCATGCCGTACGCGGTCGCCTTTCTCTGCCGGATCATGGAACCCCGATCCCGGGAAGAAAAGGCACGGCCCGCCTCACCCGAATTCCTGCAAGGTCGAGGGCCACGTCATAGACGATGGCCTCCACTCCGTGTTTCACGACCTCCCTGAGGGCCTCGCCGTAGGCCGGATCGATCCGGTCCGCAGGGGCGAAACGGGTGGCGTCCATCCGCTGAATCAGAAAAAACATCACGGCTCGACAGCCCTCCCGAACCTGGTCCCGGAGTTCGTGGAGATGTTTGAGGCCCCGAGCGGTCACAGCATCCGGAAACCGGGCCACCGAATCCTCCACGAGGGTGCAGTTTTTCACCTCCACATAACAGACCTCCCCGTCGCGCTCCAGTAGGAGGTCGATCCGGGAGTTCTTTCCATAGGCCACCTCCGGCCTCACCCGGTCGTATCCGCCTAACTCCGGAATGGCCCCGTCTTCGATCTCCTTGCGGACCAGGCGGTTGGGCACATGGGTATTGACCCCCACCAGGCTGTCGGGCATGCGGATCATCTCCCAGGTGTAACGCAGCTTCCGTTCGGGGCGGTTGTGCGTGGAGAGATACACGAGACGACCCGGCTCGGAGCAGGAACGCATGCTTCCCGAGTTGGGACAATGGGCCGTGACCAGATGACCGTTTTTGAGCCGGACATCCGCCAGAAAACGCTGATACCGGCGGACAAGGGTCCCCTGAATCAACCGGGGCCATCGAAGCCCCCGGCCCTCGGAACGGTCCGTTTCCCCTGTTCTCGCATCGTTCGGCATAGGCTCTTCGGCGGCGGTCCGCCGGTCCGGGACTCATTGGGTTGAAGGTTTGACATAACCCCACTGCACGAGTCGTCCATAGGCATACTGTGCCTGGTCCCCGCTCGATACGGACTGGAGATACCGATTGTACTCCTGGGCCGCCTGCGGATTTCGTCCCATGCCTTCCAGGGAAAGGCCCTTCAAAAAAACCGTATTCGGATTTCCCGGAAGGCGCTTTTCATAGGCGGCAAATTCCTCATAGGCCCCGGACCAGTCCTTCACCATCATGCGGGCGATGCCGCTCACGTGGTGGGCCCTGGCCTCCCCGGGATATACCTGCTGGGCGTCCTCCGCATAGCGACGGGCCTCGGGATACCGCTTCTGTATGGTCAGGCACTCGGCCATCTTGACCAGGGCCGTGTAGTCCCGCGGGGCCACCTTCAGGGCCTTGCGGTATTGGGTCTCGGCCCCCCGCCGATCCTGAGCCGCCATGGCCTTGTCCCCGGCCTGCATGGCCTCGATGGCGCCGGCCTTGGACCGAAGCCCGTCCGTGTGGTCCATGTAGCGCTCCCGGTACACCGGAAGGCCGAGCTCTTTGCGGTATTGCTCGTCCACGGTTCGACGCACGGTGGCATAGCGCTCTTCGCTCATGGGGTGGGTGGAAAACATGAGTTCCAGGGCCCCGGGCTTTCGGTCCGAGGCCTTTCGCAACATGTCCATCAGGCCGATCATCCCCTCGGGACTGTATCCACCCCGCCCCATGTATTCCAGGGCGAGGGCATCCGCCTGCCGCTCGTTGTCCCGGCTGTACTTGGCCAGAAGGGCCCCGGCCCCGATCCCGCCCAGGCCCGAGACCACGTTTCCCAGGAGAGGGTCTCCGGCGGCCGCCACCGCGGAAACCCCGCCCAGGGCCGCGGAAACCAGCATACCCTTGGACATCTGCTGGGCCGTATGCCGCGCATTCACGTGCCCCAGCTCGTGGCCGAAAAGGGCGGCGAGTTCGGCCTCGTTTCCCATTTCGAGAAGGATTCCCCGGGTGCAGGCGATGCTGCCGCCGGGAAAGGCGTAGGCGTTCACGTAGGGTGCGTTCACGCTGCGAAAGGAGTAGGGCATTTGCGGGCGGTGGGTCTTCGCAGCGATACCCCGGCCGATCCGATCCACGTATTCGTTCAGGGTCCGATCCTGGGTCACCCCGTAGTCGGCGGAGAACTGGTGTGCCCGGTTGGTCTGATCGATCCGGATCTCATCCTGCTCGGAGACGAGCATGAGTTGGGATTTCCCGGTGACCGGATTGACGGCGCAGCCGGTGGCGGCCCCGGCCGCGGCCAGTCCCACGAGCCGGAGAAAATCCCGCCGGCTCATTTCCCTCATGGCCGGGTGTGTTTCTTTCGTGTGTGGCATGGGTTCCTTCCTCCGTTCTCATCCAGTGAAACAATGATGGACCGGCCTCAGTCCCGTCTTCGGAACCTTCTGCGAGGCAGACTGCGTCAAGCCGCCACCCCCGGCCTCCCCGCGAACGGCGCTACAGTCCCTCGGCGCGGTAGAGCCGGACCAGCTTCTCATACTCCTTCGACCCCTCGCGGGCCCACCAGAGCTGATCCTCGGTGGGTTCGCCCCGAATTCGCCCCGGCACGCCCACCACCAGGGAGCGATCCGGAACGATCATTCCCTGGCCCACAAGGCATCCGGCCGCCACAATACATTCGTCTCCGATCTCCGAGTCATGGAGTACGGTCGCGTTCATACCGATGAGGACATGGTTGCCGATGCGCCGTCCGTTGAGTACCGCACCGTGGCCGATCATCACCCGGTCTCCGATATCCACATCGCCGACCGGGGCCGATGGTGTCCCCGAATGGATGACGCAGTTGTCCTCCACGGCAACGTTCTTCCCGATCCGTATGCAGCCGAAATCGCCCCGGAGCACCGCCCCGGGCCATATGCTGGATCCCTCCCCGATGACCACATCGCCCACCACGTATGCCGCTTCGCTCACAAAGGCCGATGCGGCAATAGACGGTGTCTTCCCGTTAAAGCCTCGAATCATCGTCCGTCTCCTCTCTTCCACCTTCACATTATATGTCACGGGCAAGCCGTTCTCAAGAAATGACACGCACCGGTCTCCCGTACTGGAGGCCACTGCGGTCCTGGCACAAGAAACCTTTTTGGCGGGCACTGGATCAGCCGTTTTCTCGAAGAAACCCGGCCACGGCGCTCGGCGTGACCTTCCGCGGCACCCGAAGCCAGACCCGTTTGAGCGGCCCCGGCCCCGCGCAACGCACGGCCTCCCTGAACAACGCCGCGAAGCGGCGCGGGGCCAGGCGTCCGTGCATGCATCCGAGCATCTCGAGGGAAAGCGCTTGAATACTCACAGGACCCTATTCAAAACGACCCGGACCTGTCAAACGGCTTTCGATTCCTTGAAGGACGACGCCGAAAGTCGCGGGACTCGGCCGCCATGTCCCCGTCACCCGGGAATTCGGGAGCCCCGTCCCGCCGTGAACACGGTTCGGCAAAAACCCTTGACATAGCGCCTCCCGCCTGATAGTTTCTGTAGCTAAATGTTTCAATTCATATCGTTTTAGTTGAGCTTAATTGGGCGTGCCCGCTTCAGTACGACCGAACCGGAGACCCCGTGAGGGATCCGGTTTCAGGCCCGTTCCCTGTCCACCCGGGTATTCACGGTTGCCCATCGCCAGCTCACGCACCAGGGGATCCTGCGGCGGGGAAGGGACCTCCGGGCACGAAATGTATCGGTTCAAAAAACCGGAAAGGAGATCATATCATGTGCGGCATCGCCGGGTGCATCGGAACCCGAGACACCCAAACCATCCACCGAATGCTGGACGCCCTGCCCCACCGGGGTCCCGATGATCGAGGCATCCACGAGTACGGAAACTCCTCGTTCGGCCACACGCGCCTGTCCATCGTGGATGTGGCCAACGGACACCAGCCCATTGTGGCGAACGAAGGCAGCCTGGGGATTATCTGTAATGGGGAGATCTATAATTACCGGAAACTGCGCACAAAGCTGTCTCCAAAATATCGCTTCAAGACCAAATCGGACAGTGAAGTGATTCTTCATCTCTATCAGGAGAAAGGACCGGACTGCGTCAAGGATCTGAACGGCATGTTCGCCTTTGCCATCTTCGACGGGGACGACTTCATGCTGGCCCGGGATCCCATCGGGATCAAGCCGCTCTACTACGGCTATCAGCGTGATCACCTCTATTTTACGTCCGAACTGGGAGCCATGAGCCTTGCCGGGGTGTCCGAGGTCCATGAGTTTCCCGCGGGACACTACTACACCCCGAGGGACGGCTTTGTGCCGTTCTACGAGGTGCCGGAGGTCCATGATCACATCCTCACCGACATCGAAGAGGCCACGGACATCATTCGGAAGACCTTCATCCAATGCGTCAAGGACCGTCTTCTGGCCGACCCCGAGGTCCCGGTGGGGTCGTTTTGCAGCGGCGGCCTGGACAGCAGTCTGGTGGCCGCCATTGCAGCCGAAGAAATCCCCCATCTGCACACCTTCGTCGTAGGCATGAGAGACCGGAACGGGGATCTCAGCGACGACATCAAGGCCTCCCGAATCGCGGCCGGGCACATCGGTTCCACCCACCACGAACTGGTGTTCACCGAAGAGGAGTATTACGAGGCCCTCCCCCGGGTGATCCGGAAACTGGAGACCTACGACCCCTCCCTGGTTCGTTGCGCCGTGCCCTGTTACTTTACCTGCAAGCTCGCCGCCGAGTACGTGACCGTGGTGCTCACGGGAGAGGGGGCGGACGAGATCTTCACCGGATATCACTACATGAAGCACTTTCCCATGGACAAACTCAACGGGGAAGCCCGAAGGCTCATTCAGAACGTGCACAACATCAATCTCCAGCGAGCGGATCGAATGGGCATGGCCTTCAGCCTGGAACTCCGAGTGCCCTTCTTCGACGTCTCCATGGTGGACCTGGCCATGAAGATCCCGCCGGAACTCAAGATTCGCGAACACAACGGGGCAAAGATCGAGAAGTGGATCCTCCGAAAGGCCTTTGAGGGGACCGGCTACCTGCCGGACGACATCCTGTGGCGGTACAAGGTCCAGTACACTCAAGGGGCCGGATGCGAGGACCTGGGTGAAAAGATGGCCGAAAGGGACATGAGTGACGAAGAGTGGGAGCGCCTTCGGACCGAGAATCCCGACGCCGTGCTCAACAGCAGGGAGGCGGCCTTTTACTTCAAGATCTTTCGGAAATACCACCCCCAGGACTCCATACTCCGCTCCATCGGCATCTGGACCGGGTTCGACTTCGCCGAGGAACGCGAGAAGGTGCATGGGACCGTGGACGGCGACCTCAAACACGATCATTCCGAGGACGACGCCGAAGACGAGAGCCGCGCGGCCTGATATGACCTGCCCATATGCCTCGGTAGCGCTCCACGAAAGACCTTGACACGAGAGATGTCCTCTGAAATAAGACCAGAATAGTTCTGCGCCAGGAAGGCGCGCCCATTTTCCAGATTCAACCCGTTGCTGTTTCTGAAAAGAGCCACGAAGGCAGAAGGTCAGAAAGACCTCCGCCATTCGTGGCTTTTTTTTCGGAAGAACGCTCTTAGAGCCGAACGAACAGGGAGAACAAACCATGATCCTCAAGCCCTTTATGCGGGAAGGCCTGTTCCCGTTGCCCGTCACCTTTATTTCAACCGTCAGCGCGACCGGAGTTCGCAACATCGCCCCGTACTCCTGCATCATGCCCGTGCTTCGCCCGCTCGACCTGATCTGCCTGGCCTCGGCCTTCAGACGAGACACGCTCAGGAACATTCGAGAGACGGGGGAGTTTGTCGTGAACCTCGCCGGCACGGACTTGATCGACAAGGTGATTCCCACCGCCAGACACACATCTCCGAACACGGATGAGTTCGAAGTGGCCGGACTGGACGAAAGGCCCTCCGAAACCGTGCGGGCGCCGGGCATCGCCGGGTGCTATGCCTGGATGGAGTGCGAGCGGGTTACGCTTTACGAGGAAAAGACCCATGTCCTGATCGTCGGCCGGGTGCTCCGCCTGGAGGTCGACGACGAGGTCATGGGCGCGGACGGCGGGTTGGATATCGAAAAGGCGCGGCCCCTCCTTATGACCGGCAGCAGAAAAGGGATGCGCTACTGCACGTTGAAAGGACTCGACCGGGAAGACCCGTTTTCCGCCATGTTTCCGGATGGGAAAGACCCTGTGGAGAAACTGCACCAGGACAGATAACGGCGCGTCACCATCACTGAACAGGAAGGGACCCGGATCTCAGCTCATGGCGAAAAACGGACTGATTATCGGGCTTGGAAATGACCTTCGCGGGAGTGCGGGTTTTGCCTGCCGCGTCCTGGATCGCCTTGCCCGTGAACCATTCGGGGCTTCGGTTCAACTCTACTACCCGGGAGACGATCCGAGGTGCGTCGGCGGTCCGATCTACGGCGCGGATCTCGTGGTCGTGGTCGGTGCGCTCCCCCTTGGAGGTCCTGCGGGTCGGCTTCACGTCTGGTCTCTGAGTGTTTTTCGGCGGCACATGGCCTGGATGATCGACGAATACCTGGAAGTCCGGTTTCTCGCAGAGGCCATGGCGCGGGCGGATCTGGCCGGAGGATTACCGGAGAATGTCTGTTTCCTGTGGATGGAAGCACCGGGCGCGAAAAGGCCCGTAACCACTGATCCGGCGCCCAAGGCGGTGCGGAAAACGGCCCGGGCCGTCAAGGAGATACTCGTCGATCACGGCTTTTTACCGTCATGGGCCCTGGCGGTGATCCCGATCCGCCGGTTGGACTCCCTGCAGGCCGCGCCCTGATCCTCGAGACGGGAGCAGCATATGAAGAGAGACGAAGTACTGCGTTCCATTCAGGAGGATTTGCTGGAATACATCCAGAAAAAGGTGACGGTGGAATACGACAATCATCGCCAACGGCCGGTTTCCTTTCTGTACGACGGAAGAACGCATCGAATCGATCAGGCGCTGGATCGCTTCCGAATGGTGGAAACCCAACCGGTCAATGCCTTTTTGGTGTGTACGGACGGCGGGCAGGTCTATTGCCTCGTTTTTCAGCCCCACGATGTGGATGGATGCCCGCCGATTCAGGCGGGATTCTGGGTCCTGAGTTTCCGGGTTCTGGAGGACGGAGAGTTGATGGCCCTCTATCGTGCAGACCGAAAGACGGTCGTCGACAACACCTTCAAGCGGGTCGTCGAATTTCACGGCCGCCTCTGCCCGGACTTGGTGCTCGGGAAAAAGCTCTGTGAGTGTCTTATTAAACGACATGCCTCAGGCGGCGGACCGGACGGCGAGTGGTCGGTGGTGGCGGAAAACCGAACACCGGCGCTGGATGCCATCCAGGTCATGCTCGGGGTCACCTTGGGCAACCGGCGACTTCGGATCATGGATTCCGGCAGACACCGCTATACGTTCCTGCCGGAGACCGGGCAAGGGGCCATAAGGTTGTCGTTGAAACGACATCACGACAGCAACGCGGCCGAGTACCGACTTCTGGCGAAAAAGCTCGAAACCCGACAGGGCACACTGGATGAGATGGTACACTTCCAGGTCCTTCTTGATGCCCGGGTGAAGCACCTGATGCACCTCTCTCCTGAAGACCTGTTTGACGTGGAACCCATCCATTCCGGCTGCGTGCACCGCAGCCTCCATTGAAAGGAGTGAGAATGAATCTTCTGGAAAAAGCCGGCATTCGAATCGACCACTGGATCAGCCACAATGAAAACCACCTGAAAGAATACGAGGCCTTTGCCGATGAACTCGACGCGGCCGGCAAGAGTGAATCGGCCCGGCATGTTCGAAAAACGGCCGCGTTGACCGCCGAGGGCAACCAGTGCCTACGCCAGGCAACGCTGACGCTTGGGCCGCTCGAACAGGAGGAATCCCATGTGTGAGGCGGATGCGTTTTTGGTGAAGAACGGACGGGAAGAAAAGATCCTGGAAAGCGTTGACATCGTCGAACTGGCGGCCGAAGGGGCCAGACTGATCAATATCTTCGGTGAGCAGAAGACGATCCGGGCCGTGGTGAGGCGGTATCAAAACAGACCCGGAAAAATCGTGTTCGAGCCCATTTGACATGAACCCGCCTCAACCAGGTTCCGTAGTATATTGTACGGCCTGCCATCACTGGCTGTTTCACTGCTGAACCAAGAACATGAAGGAGCGATGACCCATGAACCTGAAAACCGAACGGCCCCTCCTGTGGCCGCCATTGAAAACCCCGAGAGGCTGGTATGTCGTATACCAGCCCGACTACCCGGCTCCCAACGTCTTTCATCTTCATGAACGGGGGATGTTTGCGGGCCGCCCCCCCATCAGACGGGATTTCGGCGCTCGCATCGTGGCGGATGAAGACCTGCGGGCCGCGGTGCAGTACATGTCCCTGACCGATGAAATCGCAGAGGATCCGGACTCAGGAAAGAGGTTTTCCTGTGTCAACCGGCACGGCCTGGTCTCTCTGGGCCGGACCCTGAATCCGGACAAAGGAGAGATGAAGGGAGAGGCCCTCGAACGGAAGGTGGCCGAGGAGGTGCGCCGGGTCGCCGGTGAATGGGCATCCGCTTTTGCCGCCGACATCCTCACATTGGACGCCGAAGAGGTAAAAAGGAGCCTGAGGGCCGCCGTGGAAAGGGGCCGAAGACTTTCTCAGGAGTGGCTCATTCGAAGCAACCAGTTATGGATTCAACCCGTGCTTCCACGAATGATCCAGAATTTCAAGCGCGGCCTCCATGAGCGGGTTGCGGATACCCTGTTCGCGGACTATCGCCAGAGGGGCGGCGTGGAAACAGAGGGCGATCTGATCCGGAAGATCAACCTGTTTGTCCGGGTGTATGAAGGCAGCGGACTGATCAAGCCCAACGGCGACCCCTGGAGGAACGAGGACGAGTTGTGGGATTGCTGGGTCGCTTTTGCAGGTTCCGAACCCGAGGCCAAGAGGATCTGCAAGACGATCGAGCAGGTCCTTCTTCCCCTGAAAGAAGAGATCGAAGAAGAACTGGAAGCTGCCGCATAGGGCGGGGGAAGCGCCCGTGCAGGCCCTTCCCCCCGGGTTCCGCATCGGATCGATCCCGCGTTCAGTGGACGTGGTCGTGGGGCTCGGCATCGTGGCCCGGATGGGCGTGGTCGTGCGGTCCGTGCTCTTCCGTGTGGGCGTGTTCGTGGACGTGGGCATCCGCCTTGTGCGAGTGCTCGTGCATGTGCTGATGGAGATGATCGTGGATGTGGCTGTGGGTGTGCTCGTGGGCATGCGTCTTGCCGTCGTGCGTGTGCTCGTGGGTGTGCATATGGCTGTGTTCGTGCCCGTGGACGTGTTCGTGCTCATGGCTTCCTTCCATGATGACTTCCCTCCTTTCATGGAGTATTGAGGCTTTCATGCCCCGTGAGCCATGTTAGTGACTCCGTCCGGGCGTGTCAATGCCTCGACGGCGGTGCATTCCCCCGGCTTCCGATGAACGGCGTAGAAACGCCCCGGGAGAAGAGACCGGGGGCGAATCTCGACCAAAGGGTGAAAAGACCGGAACCGGGGCATTCGCACCGGTTCGTCCAAAAGGTCAAGGCTTCGCCGGCCGCGGTTGAGACGGTTCCAGCGGGACTGTCCATTTCGGGGTTGACAAAAACCGGATGGTATTGCATATAACAACGTCCTATATCCGTGCCAGGAAGGCACGGTCTCGTTTCAAGCAGTTCATTCGATCCGTTCACGTTGATTCAAGCCACGAAGGCCGAGGGGCAGAACGCCCTCCGACACTCGTGGCTTTTTTTTGGAAATGGCATGAAACTCAAGGTCCTGACCGCCCTCATGGTGCTCGTTTCGGCGATCCTGCTCGCGTCAAGCGGATGGGGGGGCGAAAACATCAAAGAGCTGGATACGAACCAGGACGGTCGTGTCGATCAGATCGCTCATCTCGATGAAAAAGGCGGGATTCAACGCCTGGAAGTCGACAGCAATCACGACGGGGCCATGGACCGCTTTCAGCATTACGAAAAGGGAGAGGTGCGCCGGCTGGAGGCCGACTCGGATCATGACGGCGTCATCGACACAGAGGACCTCTTTCGGGACGGGAAACGGTATCGGCACACGCGCCTTTCCAAGAAGACGGGAAAGCCGGAGCACGTGGCGCTCTTTGACGGAGAGGAACGGCCCCTGACCATTCAAAAGGACTCCAATGAGGACGGCCGCCTGGACACCACCTACCGGTTCACTCACGGCTCCCTTTCCGAATCGACAAGGGACACCACCGGCGACGGCCAACCCAACGAGACGACCGTCTATGGAAACGAGCGGCCCGTGGAGCGAAGGATCGACCGAAACGGGGACGGAAACCTGGAGGCGGTGATCTTTTACGGCGAAGACGGACTTCCGGTGAAAAGCCGGCACGATCGGGATGAGGACGGAGTCCAGGAAGAGACTCGAACCTACGAGGGCGGCGAGATCCAGGAGCAGAAGAAGGACACGAATCACGACGGGCGTTTCGACATCGTCACCTCGTTTTCCGGCGGGCAACCCCAACTCCAGCAAAAGGACTCCAACGGGGACGGGGCATTTGACATGATCACGCGGTACCGATCGGGAAAGCCCGAGTCCCAGGAGAAGGACACGGACTTCGACGGCAGACCCGACTGGTTCTGCGCCTTTGACGACCAGGGGCGGGTTTTGAAGATCGAGGAGGCCTCCGGTGGCGGGGGCCGGATCGACCGGGTCCGGCTCTTTGAGAAAGGCGAGCCCGTCAAGGTCCTGGAAGACTCCACCGGGGACGGACGACACGATATCGTCACCCTGCTGAAAAAGGGGGTACCCGCCACCCAGACCCAGGACACGAACGGAGACGGAAAACCGGATGTAACGATCCATTTCGACACGAACGGCAAAAAGCTCAAGACCGAGATCGACAGCAACCGTGACGGCCGCGTGGACACCTGGGAGCACTACGCCCAGGACCGGCTCGCCCGGGTGGACCAGGACCCCCAGGGGACCGGGCGGATCTCGGTCCGGGTTTTCTACAAAGACGGGTCCAGGGAACGGCTCGAGCAGGACAGCGACGGGGACGGGCGTTTCGAGGTCGTTCAGTGGTTCGACCGGCCCCCATGGTCCGTGGTCGTGGAATGGGACGAGGACGGCGACGGCCACCCGGATGAGCGCGCCTTCCACAAAGAAGGAGTCGTCAGGCTGAGGGAGCGGGACGCCAACCGCGACGGCAACGTGGACTGGCGCGAGGTCTACGATGCAACCGGCCGGATCGAGCAGGGCAGCGAGGATGTGGACAACACCGGAACGCTCAACCTCACATGGTTTTATGACCCGCAGGGCGAGGCCGTGAGAGCGGAAAAAGACACGGACGGGGACGGACGGGTGGATACCTGGTACCGCTATGAACAGGGCCGGGTCACCCATGTGGAGGAAGACCGGAACCGGGACGGCCGGCCCGATCTGTGGGAGGAGTACGACGAATCCGAGACCCTGGTGAAACGGTCCAAGGACCTGAACCACGACGGGGAGCCGGATATCCACGAAGACTTGTAGTGTATGGAGGTTGAATCCAGATGATGGAGTATCTGTCCAAAGGCGGCGTACTGGTCGGCCCGATCCTCCTCTGTTCGGTGCTGGCCCTGACGATCTTCCTGGAGCGGCTGATCCGCTTCTCCCGCTTGAAGATCAGCGGGGACGGGTTGATTGAAAAGGTGACGTACGAGTTGCGAAAAGGCCGAGACGAGCAGGCCTATGAGCTGTCGCGAACCGATCCCACACCCATGGGCCGGATCCTGACCCAGGCCCTGGAGGTCAAGGACCAGGACCGTGAAACCCTGGAAACCGTGCTTGTCCATGCCACGGACGAAGAAGTGAGAGGCCTGTCTTCCTACCTCCAGGCCCTGGCCACCATCGGCAACATCGCCCCCCTTCTGGGACTCATGGGCACGGTGCTCGGCATGATCAAGGCCTTCATGATCATTCAGCAGATGGGCGGGAAGGTCAATGCCGCGGTCCTGGCGGGCGGCATCTGGGAGGCCATGCTCACCACGGCCCTGGGCCTGGCCGTGGCCCTTCCCACCATGGTGGCCCACAGCTACCTGAGCGGCAGGGTGGACCGATACGAGGCCGGGCTTCAAGACGGCACCGTTTCCTTGATCAAGGCGCTCGGCGCACGGGCCCGACAGGAGTGAGCCATGATCGTCCACCGCAAAAAAAGGCCCCGCATTCAAGTCCAGGCGCCTCTCACCGCCCTGATCGATATCGTGTTCCTGCTCCTGATCTACTTCCTCCTCACCACCAACTTCATGGTGGACGAGGGGATCAAGATCAAGCTCCCCCAGGCAAAGGCCTCGGCCCCCCAGACCGAAGAGGTCCTGACCATCTATGTGGACAAGGAAGGCCGGTCCTACCTGAACAACGAGGAGATGTCCCTGGACCGTCTGTTTGACGGTCTCAAGGAGAGGATACGCGGGCAGAAGGACCAGCTCGTGGTGGTGCGGGCCGATCGGGCCGTGATCCTCAACAAGGCCGTGAAGGTCATGGATGTGGCCAAGGCCGCCGGCGCGGGCAGACTCTGCCTGGCTACGGAGAAGGATTTCTAAACAGGATACGCATCGACCATGAGGCGCCGAGAAAAACACGAACGGCCGTTGAACAGAGGCCCCGGGACCAGGAAACCGGCCAACCGGCTTTTCCGGGTCATGGTCCTTGTGTCCATGGCCGTGCATGCAGCCCTCTTCGTTCACCTTGCCGAGGTGTTCAGCTCCCGCGACGTGGGGGTGATCGAGCTCTCCCTCGGGGATGCGTCCCGGCCGGAGGTGAGGGATATCCCCCGACCCAGGCCCAGGCCCAAGGAACCGCCGGAAACTCGGGACATGGCCACTCCCCGGACCCAGCCGAGGGCGCTCCCTGCATTCAAACCGATACAGGTGGATCGTGCCCGGGCCGATTTGCCCGAGGGCCTGATGGAAAAGATCGCCGTCGCGGAAATACCCCGGATTTCAGGGATCCCCGCCACGGGGTGGAGTTCCCGAGCCTTGGCGGATGCCGGGGCCGGGGATTTCAGCACATCCCGGGACTATCTGGACCTCGTCCGACTGCGGATCGAGAGCAAGAAGAGGTACCCGAACTCGGCCAGGGAACGGAATCGGGAAGGGAGGGTCACGGTGCGCTTCACCATTCTTCGAGACGGGGCCGCGGAAGAGATCCATGTACGGAAATCCTCCGAGAACCACCTCCTGGACCGAGCCGCCTTGCAGGCGATTCAGGACGCTGCGCCGTTTCCCCCGCCCCCCGGGCGGCTTTTCAAGGGGAATGTGCCGGTGGAACTGACCATTGTGTTTGAACTGACGTAACGATGCGCCACACCGAAAAGAGGCGAAAACCACCATCCCCATCTGAACGATCAGACAGCCCGGGCCGGAAGGAATTCAGGCAAGGGAAGAAGGCAAGGAGGTGATCGGCCAAGAAGAAAACCAAGGGAAACCAAGAGCCAAAAAGGCGGAGGGCAGCTGATCCCCCGGCAAGGTGAAGCAGCCGCCCTCCTGGTGAGCCTTCCCCGATGAGAAGAAGGCCGTAGTTCGAATTTACGCCTCCTTTCTTTCTTCGTCAACCGCTGAAGGCTCGTCTGGAAGTGTGCACACCTCGAATGAAATCGAAACCCGGGTATACGGAGGAAGGAGCATCTCAGCGATGAAACAATTCAAATGGAAACGGCTCATTCCGTCGGCTTTGGTTTTTGTCATGATCCTTATCACAGCCGTTCAAGTCCAAGCCCAAAGCGGGGAAGAAGTCCCTTCAAAGGAAGTGCAGAAACTCGAAGACGTGGTGGTGAGTGAACAGAAGGCGTTTGAGACTACGGGCGTCGAGTATACACCGACAGAAACCGTTATTGACTTCGATACCTACTCCGTCGTCGGCGAGAAAACCAGCGTGATCGATGTGCTGAAAAGACAGGCCATCATCGATTTCCGTGGTGAGACAAACCTGGATCCGGGCGTGGACAGCGTGTTCATGCGCGGTTTCGAATCCAAACGATTCGTCACGGCCATTGATTCGTTGACGCTTCAGAAGACGGGGGGTCGCAAGGCGAGCAACATCGTGGATTACAGTCTGCTGCCCACCTTCATGATCGACAAGGTCGAAATTCTGCCCGGGCCCCATTCAGCACTCTACGACAGCAAGAGCATCGGTGGGGTGATCAACTTTGTCTGTAAGACGCCCGAACGCCGGGATACCCTGAAACCGGAGGGCAGGGTGTCCACCAGCTACGGGTCCTATGGCACGCAGAACCATGAGGCCATGGTCCAGGGGGCGGTGGATTCCTTTACGTATGATCTGGCATATCGGGAGTACTCCACAGACGGTTATCTGCGCCACAATGAGTCGTCAACCGAAACCGTTTACGGCCGTCTCGGGTATGTCCTGCCCCATGATGGATTTTTCACCTTCAGCGCCACCCATTCGGATGTGGAACGCCAGATTCCCATCAACAACAACACCGCCATCGGCGATTACGATTCCGGCTACCCCATTGTAGAGGCAAGCGCTTTTCAGTCGTGGCAGGATCCGACCTGGGACGGGAAGTCGTTCTCCTACCGGCTCAATTACGAGCAGTCCTTACCCATCGGTCGTCTACAAGCGGGGGCCTATTACAGCAAGGACAACCGGGACTGGAATTTCTATTTTATCCCGGGAAGCACCGACCGGTACAATCTTGCGGATACCGACTGGTGGCAAAAGGGGATCAAGGTACAGGATGAGATTCAGTGGGCCGACAATCACACCACCACGGTCGGTTTGGACGTGGCGCGGATGTACGACCAGGGTGTGGAGTACAAGGTTGTGGGGGTTGACAAGAGAAGCGGCTATGCCCAGCACCAATGGGGCATCGTTCCGTCCCTGGATCTCACCCTCGGCCTTCGGTACGAGGATGTCACGATCAACGTAGGAGACTGGTCCTATCTGGCCCCCTATGTCCCGCGGGCGGATTACCTGGAAATGCAATGGGATGAATTGATCCCCAAGTCCTTCATCACATGGAAAATGGATGCGTTGTCCCCGTACCTGAGGGACACCTCGCTCTCGCTGGGCATCAGCAAGATCTGGCGGGCCCCGGACTATCTCGGGGATTACAACCCAAGGGGATGGCCCACGGGCATCTGGCTGGATCCGGAGCACGGCATGGGATACGACCTGGTGTTCAACCGGCGCCTGTGGCGGGATATCTCGCTCAAGTTGAGCTATGCCTTCTACATAATCGAGGATTACATCGCAGAGAATGGGACCTATGCCCGGAACCTCACTCGCGCCGCCGGCGACCAGATATACAGTGATGCCGTGATCAACCTCGAAGAAGTCCACCGCCATGGTGTGGAACTGGAACTGGCGGGGCATCTGACCGATGCGCTCTCATTCAACCTCGGCTATGCCTGGCAGAAATACCACAATGAGGGGACCGAGCCGGCCTTCGAAACCGAGCTGGACCAGCGCGCCGAACACCGCGTGAACGCCGGCCTGCGCTATGTGCTTTTTAAAATGACCGAATTGATGCTGGACTACTACTGCCAGACCGAAGAGACAACGCAAATCAGTGAAGAGGTCAGGCCGCGCGTGTGGGAGTTCCGCGAGGTGTCCAATGATACGTACCACCTGTTCGATTTTGGTGTGAAGCACACCTTCTTCGAACAAAAGGGTTTTCTCAAAAATGCCGCATTGAACGTGTACGTGAAGAACATATTCGACGAAGAATACTACGACACATCCGGTTACCTGGCTACGGATCGCACCTTCGGCGCATCATTCAGCATCGGGTTTTAGTTTCAGACACAGCAGGCTATAACGGTTGTTATGAGACAATGACGATCCGCCTTTGGGATAATGAGGCCTTTCAAGTCACATCAAAGGAGCAAATCGCATGAATACGAGAAGGCTTGGGATCTTTTTTCTGTTGCTATGCAGCCTGGCCTTCCTCGCCGGGTCCGTATGGGCCGAAGGGGAAGCCCTGCAGGTTGAAGCGGCCAAGGCCCTGGAGCAGGCCATGGCAAAGCTGGACAATCCAAAGGACACACAAAACCTGATTTGCCTGACCAATTCGGGATACGCCATATATCAAGGGAAAGGCACCCGAACCCTGTGCAAGACCGTGCGCGATGTCTGCGGGCTTTCCGCGGATACGGGCAACATCCTTTTTGTGCATACGGATCTGGATGCACCCCTGTACTTTGCCGTGGCGCATAAGACAGGTCCCACAACGCTGCCCATGGTGCTTGTTTCACAAGAGGGTGCAACATTCAAGGTTTCCGGGCCCATGGATGTCTATGCCAAGAAGGGTGTGTCCATGGAGGACTTCAAGTCCTTCGGCCGGCCCGCCTTTTCAGTGGTCAGCATTGCCAATGGGTGGGCCAATGGCTTTCCGGAGGATTTGATCCAAGGGGCCCTGTACCACGATCACCTGTGTGGTGGGGTGGCAACGGGTGTCTTGACGGTGAGCTACATCAAAAAGAAGCTGCCGCTGACTGAAGGTCAACGCTATACCTATGTCGGGGCCCCCGGGTGGTGCCAGGATGACTACATTGCCACGGCCATGAACCTGACTCCCGGCAAGAGAGGGTATCTTTCCATGAAATACCCATGGGATGAAGCCTGGAAGACCGCGGACAAGGAATACTCCAGCCTGGGCGGCCTGGTCATCCGCTACAATGAGAAGACCCGGAAAGGCGATGCCTCTCTGTTGAAATTTGACTGGAAACGCGATGAACTCGTGAAATTTATCAACGACCCTGACTTCGACATGAACCAGAAAGGCAACCCGCTGCTTCACGTCTACTACCTGCGGTTTTACCTGGCCGAGAAGGACCATCCGGAAACATTCCTCTCCGTGATCGCCACTCGGCCGATCAACAGCCAGGAGGACCTTGACCGGTTGATCGGCATGGGGGCCAATCCTCTGGAAGAGATGCTGGGCAAGCGTGTGGCGGAAGCGAAATAGATGACGTTTTCTGGGGTGGGATCTCCCGCCCCGTTTCTCAGGGGAGGGAACCCGGGTGTTCAGACGGGCGGGGAGACAGGCCGGATTCCGCTCTATTCGGGGGAAAATACGTTTGAATCGAGGGCATGTATCATCCAAATGACTGTTCCATCGCCGTTGAAACGAACACAAAGGGGCGGCTTGTCCCATCTATCGCCTACCGTTTCTTCATGGCTGGTGCCGGGCTGCTTTCTTGTCTCCGGAGTCGCCGGGCTGATATATGAGATCGTGTGGTTGCGGATCATCGACACGGTGATCGGCAGTGCACCGTTTGCCGTGGCCACGGTCCTGTCTGTCTTCATGGGAGGGTTGGCCCTCGGCAGCTACGTGGCCGGGAGATCCGTGGACCGCATCTCCTCGCGAAAACGTCTTCTCTTTCTTTACGCCGTATTTGAGCTTTGCATCGCCTTTTATGCACTAATTTTACCCTTTTTGGCCGGTTCCATGCGCCCCCTATACCGGCTGCTCTACGATCCGATGCTGCATCAGTTCTGGTGCTACCAGGCCTTGGCCTTCCTGGGGTGCACGCTGATATTGATCGTTCCGGCGAGCCTCATGGGGGCCACGCTTCCTATATTGTGCCGTTATTATGTGCGTCATCTGAGCCATGTGGGGGCGCGAACCGGTTGGCTGTATGGACTCAACACCGTGGGCGGGGCTGTGGGCGCCGTTCTGTGCGGATTCATCCTGGTGAAAAGCGCCGGCGTATGGGGAACCCTGGGCATTGCAGCCGGGTTGAATGTGCTGGTTGGGGTCTCGTGCCTCCTGCTATCGAAGCACCCCTCCGACGGTCATGACAACGAAACGGCGTCTCTCGATCCTTCGACCAGAGAACCCTTACCGAGGAAAACCGGGTGCGCGACGCATTTCCAACCGGATGGGGACCACGGCAGGCAGTCAACATGGGTCCTCATCCTTTTTTTTTCGTCCGGTTTTTGCGCTCTGGCCTACGAGGTATTTTGGACACGTCTTCTCGGACTCATTGTCGGTCCCACAACCTACTCCTTTACCTTGGTTGTTTCGACATTTATCATGGGTTTGGCCATCGGCAGTCTCCTTTTTGGCAGGCTGGCCGACAGAGTCCGCGATGCTTTTCTGTGGCTGATCATCACCCAGGTCTGCGCCTCTTTGTCCGCGCTCCTGGTAAGCCACGTAATAGGAAACAGCCCGTTTTTCTTTGCAAAGCTCATTTATGGCCTGCACGGCAGCTTTCCTCTTCTGATCTTCGTTCAATCCCTGGTGCTGGGACTTATTCTCGTCACCCCGACCTTGTTCCTGGGTGCTGCATTTCCCTTGGTCAACAAGATCCATGTCCAGTCGATGGCCGATCTCGGTGCATCGCTCGGCAAGGCCTATGCGCTGAACACCCTGGGCGCCATTCTGGGGTCCTTCACGGCGGGGTTTTTGCTCATCCCCCTGCTGGGGAAGGAAAACGGCTTGAGGTTGGTCCTGCTGATTCAATTCTCGGCCGCTGCCCTGGCTCTTTTCCTCACCGGCAAAGGCCTTCGAAGGCGCGCCCGGGTGAGGCTCAGCGGCGCATGCATGATACTGATGTTTTTCGTTCTGCTCTGGAATTTCCCCTCGTGGCAACCCGATCTGCTCTCCCGCGGATGGTATCGGGATTTCAAACCCATTGAAGGCGTTCTTCACCGGGCGGGCTGGCTCGACGCATTGTGGAACGGGCCTGACTGGCTCGCTAAACAGCGCCAGGGATTAGAGGTCGTGTTTTATGGTGAAGGCATCGGAGGGTTTACCACGGTGGAGAAGGAGATCACCAGCCTGGGGACCGAAGAGTACGCCATGTTCAACAGCGGCAAGGCGGACGCCTCCTCCCACGGCGACCGCTCCACGCAGACCCTCTCCGCGCACATTCCGCTGCTTTTCCATCCCGGGGCCCTGAATGTCATGGTTCTGGGGCTGGCCAGCGGCATGACCGCCGGCGAGGTGCTTCTTTACCCGATCAAAAGGCTGGACATGGTGGAAATCAACGAAGAGGTCGTCAAGGCCTGCCGGTCCTTTTTCAAACCCTGGAACACCGACTGCCTGAATGACCCGAGGTCCCGTCTGATCGTCCAGGACGGCCGCAACCACCTGGCCATGACCCATGAGAAATACGATGTGATCATCTCCGAACCGTCTAACCCGTGGATGTCCGGGCTGGCCAAGCTTTTTTCCCGGGATTTCTTTCAACTGGCCAAAGAGCGCCTCCATGAACACGGCATGTTCGCCCAGTGGATCCAGTCATATGAAATGGACTGGGAGACCTTTTCGCTGCTGGGAAGGACATTCGCAGGCGTTTTTCCCAACGGCGCTCTCTTCAAGGTGGGGCCGGTCGATTATCTGCTGCTGGGTTTTGCCGGCTCCCGGGGACTGGACTGGCAACACGCAAGAGAACGTCTGCGGTTTGCCCGGAAATCCACCAACGTGACCTTTCCCGGCGTCGATTTTCTCGTCCATTTGCTCTTGACCGAGGACCTGGTCCATCTCTTCGGCTCAGGTCCCGTTCACACGGACAATCGACCCCATCTCGAGTTTGCCGCCCCTCTGAAGCTGTACACCGGGCGTATGGACATGGATCGGGCCATTGGGGGGCGCCGCCGTCTGTCCGCGGATACGTTACAAAAGCTGGAAGCCCATACCGATCCCGATACGCTTCTGGACCTGATCGAATTCTCTGCATCGGCCCATGTGCCGGTGTTCAATCTGATCCGGCTCGATCACTTGAGGCCTGCACAAAGGGAACGCTACAGAGAGGTCGTTACCGGTTATTGCAACCGGGTACTGGTCCCTTCCTATGGCATCTTCGTCGATCCCACGCTCAAGAGGTCCTGCGCCGAGACCCAGATGGAAACCATCCGGAAGCGGATCTCGATCCATGATTCCCTGCCATCGGACCACTACAACCTGGCACTCGCTCTGGCAGCGGCGGATCATGGGGAAGAGGCCGTCGAGGAACTGGAAAAAACGATTTCAATGGACCCCATGCACGAACCGGGTCACCTGGCCCTGGGCCTGTTGATGGCGGAGACCGGGAAGTTCGAGGAGGCGGCACGGCATTTGGAGACGGCCATTTCACTGTCACCCCAAAAGACCGAGTTGTACAAGTACCTGGGGATGATCGACATGCGGAGAGGGGCGTATCAGAAGGCCGTTTCCCATCTTTCCCGAGCGCAGAAACATGCTCCCGATGACCCTGAGATCCTGGGCGAATTGGGTGTCGCTCACAGGAAGAGCGGCCACAACGGTCAAGCGATCGCCCTGTTGACGAAGGCCCTCACCAGGAACCCCCGGGATGCGGCGTTGTGTTACCAGCTCGGCATGGCCTTTCTCCAGTCCGGGGAAAAGGCCAAGGCCGCGGAGCAGTTTTCCGCGGCTGTTCAATGGAATCCGGACGATAAAGAGAGTCGATACCGGTTGAACGTGACAAAGGAGCGGCCGGAAAGCCATTAGGATGGTCTGGATGGGGTCCGCCCTGTTTTCTTGTCGGTTCATCCGGTACGGCGTCCCATACAGGATGCCCTGAACCGTTTCAATCGTAACCGCAGATACCATGCGAAAGCTCGTGGCGTTGAGGGGAGAAACACGTGATGGATATGGTGCTCAGACCCGTAGGCGTGGTTCGCAGCGACATCAAGAGGCCGAGCCTGGTGGCCCACTCCGGTGATTTGGATTGGGAAGACAACGGGCGCTCTCCGTCCCACCAAGCTGAAATCATTTCGGAAATTGCCATCGAACCGGTGTATGCCGGTATTCTCGACGGCATCGAGGAGTTTTCTCACCTGCTGGTTCTTTACTGGGCGCACCTGGTGGATACGGGTGGCCGCGCCTTCACCCGGGTCCATCCGATGGGGAGAAAGGATCTACCCCTGGTCGGGGTGTTCTCGACCTGCAGCCCGGCTCGGCCGAATCCCGTGCTTGTGATTGCCGTCGAGTTGTTGGAGCGCGAGGGCAACATCCTGCGCGTGGCCGGGCTGGATGCCGTGGACGGAAGTCCTGTCATCGACATCAAACCCTACCTTCCTCCCTACTATTCCGTCCCGAATGCGAAGCTGTCCGCCTGGATGAATCGGCTCCTGGACGAGATGCGGGAGGACAAGTAGAGGATGACCATCGTTTCCATGGCGATGTAATGGGGAGAATATAATGATGAGATCCATCTTGGGCCGAACTTCTGCCGCGGCATTCGTTGTTACACTCCTCACGGCTGCCGTGCTTTTCAGCGCATGCGGCCGCAGTGATGAACCCCCGAAAAAGACCGGCGAACAGGAGAGGGCATCCGGCACGACGTCAACGGAAACGTCAACCGCGCCCCGTGTGTCGGCGACTGAACAACCGCGTTCCGTTGTGTCGTACACCATCGCCGATCCCACCGGTGACTGGGGCTATCCTTCACCCTTCCTCCGATACTCCCGGGGCCCGGGATATCTCCGAATGAGCTTCATCTTTGATACGCTCGTCTGGAAAGACCGAAACGGTTTTATCCCCGCCCTGGCCAAAGAGTGGAATTATAACGAGCAGGACAACGCATACACCTTTCTGTTGCACGAAAAGGCGAAATGGCACGACGGCCGGCCTGTCACCGCGGATGATGTGGCCTTCACAGTCGAATACGGGAAAAAGCATCCGGATTCCTTTGTCACACTGTCAGGCCCCAACGGAATCAAGCATGTCGAGGTGATCGACGACCATACCGTCAAACTCGTCCTTGAATCCCCGTATGCCCCCTTTCTGTACGAAATCGCCGGCACCATGGTCATCCTCCCCAGACACATCTGGCAGGCCGTGGAGGACCCCATGGCTTTCGGCGTACCGGAAGCCACGGTTGGAAGCGGGCCATACAAGCTGATCGATTACAACAAGGCTCAGGGGACTTACCTCTACGAGGCCTTTGAGGATTACTACCAGGGACGGCCCAAGGTAGACCGGCTGGTGTTCGTAAAGACAGGTCCTGAAATGGTCTCTGCGGCCCTTGCCCGGGGAGAGGTGAACGCAGCCGGCATTCAAGCGGAACAGGCGAGCGCGTTTGAATCCAAAGGATTCACGGTCCTGAAAGCCCCCTATGCCTTTTGTGGCAAGTTATCCATCAATCACCGGAAGGATCCGATGAGGCACAAGGAATTCAGGCAGGCCCTGGCCTATGCCATTGATCGACAGAGACTGGTGGAAATCACCCAGCGCGGACACGGCATCCCGGGGAGCCCGGGTTTGCTCCCGCCGGGCAACCCCTGGCACAATCCGGATGTCCATCCCTATGGCTATGATCCGGGAAAGGCGCGACAACTCCTGGAGGGTCTTGGGTACACGCGCGAAAACGCCGGCTATTTCGCAAAAGACGGCAAAATTCTGGAGATCGAACTGATCTCCCAGACCGCATATGGCTTCAAAGAGGTGGGGCAGTTCATCAAGACAGCGCTTGACGCGGTTGGCATCAAGGTCCATCTGCACATCATGGAAGGCAAAACCGTTGACGCCAAAGTGGACGCTTGGGACTTTGACCTCTCCATCTACGGACACGGCGGCTTATATGAGCCGTCCATCCTGCCGAAGGTCATGACGGCCCCCGGTTTCAACAGCCCCAGATATACGTCGAACGAACACCTGAATCGGCTTCTGGAGGAACAACTGCATGAGATGGATCCGGACAGACGGCTGCACATGGTGAAGGAAGCCCAAGCCCTCTACGCCGAAGACATGCCCGCCATCACGCTCTATTATCCAGACGGGTACTTCGCTCATGACGGTACGGTAGACCTCTTCCACACCCAAGGAGGCGTGGCATCCGGAATACCGACCCCATTGAACAAAACGGCTTTTGTCGGCAGGTAGGGGCGACTCCAGCGGGCCTTTCCCGGGCGTGTTTGGTAACCCCATGGGGAACACCCGCCCCGATCTCCGGAATGCGGCCTTCGGGAACGACCACGAGCAAGATGCAGCAGGGAAGACCCCGTGTCGGGGCCGGCCTCGAAGGAGAGTCAATGAACGACCCTCCCCCAGGAAAGAGGCCCGCAGGGAGGGAATGGGATACGTGCTCACCCGGTTGAATCTGATCACCTACGCCACGGCACTGGTGGTCATCGTATCTCTGAACTTTCTTCTTCCCAGGCTCATGCCCGGGGACCCTCTTATGGCCATCTTCGGCGATGTCGCACTGGTGCACATGAGTCCGCAGCTCCAGGAGAGTCTCACCGAGCGCTTTTCCCTGGACCAGACCCTGGGACAGCAGTTCATCGCCTATTGGGCGGCCTTGCTGCAAGGAGATCTCGGGTACTCCTACTACTATAACGCCTCCGTGACAAAAGTGATTTGTGGCAGGCTGCACTGGACGCTGTTACTCGCCGGGCTGTCTCTGCTCCTTTCGACGATCCTTGGCATCGTTCTGGGAATCGAATCCGGGTGGAGACGGGGAAGCAAAGTAGACGGCAGCATACTCACAGGTATGGTAGCACTCAGCGGCTTTCCGGATTTCTGGTTGGGGCTGCTCCTTCTGCTCCTGTTTGGTGTGCACATCCAGATCCTTCCCCTCTATGGCGCGGAGAGCATCTATTCCGGGCTCACGGGATTTGTTCATCTCCTCGACATCGGCAAGCACCTTCTGCTGCCTCTGATCGCCTTGACCCTGGCCAGGTTGACAGGGGGGTACCTTTTAACCCGAAACGCCATGGTTGGGGTGCTGAAAGAGCCCTATATCCTCGTGGCACGGGCAAAGGGGCTGACTCCCGGTACGATCAAGTACCACCACGCAGGCAGGAATTCCATGCTTCCGGTCATGACCCTGACCGGTATCTGGATCGGCCGGATGGTTACCGGGGTGCTCTTCATAGAAACCGTCTTTGCCTATCCCGGAATAGGGTTCCTGACCTATGAGGCCTTGACGTACAGGGATTATCCATTGCTCCAGGGAGTGCTTCTGATGACGACCGCGTGCGTACTGGCCGCAAACTTCATCGTCGATATCCTGTGCTCGAGAATGGACCCGAGGCTGAGTCATGCTCGTTGATCATCAAAGGGAGATGGCCCGCAGTAGAAGCGGTCAGGTCGGTATCGCGTTGCTCCTGATCATCCTTCTGCTGGCGATTTTGGCGCCGGTTCTGGCCACCCAGCATCCGCTGACGCAGACAGCCGATTCCTTTCGTGGCCCTTCATGGAAGCACCCCCTGGGGACAAACCACGCAGGGCAGGATATCTGGAGCCAGCTCGTATTCGGCGCCCGCACCTCCCTTCTCACAGGATTCATGGTGGCAGGAATCTCTACGGCATTGTCCGCCGTTATTGGAGGCTCCGCCGCTTTGATCGGTGGTGTATACGAACGTATTATTACACTAATCGTGGATACATTTATTGTCATTCCAATGATTCTCATGCTGATCCTTTTTTCCATTTACATCAATCCGACGTTAGATAGCAGTATTCTTGTTTTTATAAACATTCTAATTTTATTTATAATTATTTTATTATCATTTTACATGATTTTATATATGGGTTGGATAGGATTTATAATCTTTATACCGATTGTTTTTTTGGCTTTTATTTCCCGTAAACTACTTTCAGACATTTCTATTATATCCTTTATCATATCTTTTGTTTGCTGGCAGGGTGGTGCTCGGATTGTCCGGGCACAGACGTTGTCTTTGAAGGAGAGACCGTACGTCTCTGCTGCGCGTAAATTTGGTGCAGGAACAGGGTATATTTTGCGAAGACATATCCTTCCGGAACTCGGGCCGATACTGGCGGCTGAATTTATTTCGTGTGTAAGACGTGCGGTTTTCCTTCAGGCTGGACTGGCGTTTTTAGGCATAGGCGATCCCGGAGTGGTGAGTTGGGGCAGCATGATCAGCGATGCGCGCGACTGGATCTTCATGGACGTCTGGAAGACGTGGCTTGTCCCTCCGGGGACCGCGCTTTCCGCAACCATCGTGGCGGTCACCCTGATCGGTCATTCTCTTGAATCGGTTCTCGATCCAAGGCTTCGAGATGATTTTTATGCTTCGCATTAAGGCATAAATTTATAACATTATACATGTGATGTAGTCAAAAAAAGTCAAAGGAGATATCGATGAAACTCAAATCCGAAGAATTCAAGATTTTTTTCCCCTTGCCGGTCACGCTCATCACCACCGTCGATTCAAACGGCATTTATAATGGCGCTCCTTATAGTTGTGTCATGCCGATATTAAGGCCTTCCAATTTTATCGCCCTTGCATCTGCCCTTTCAAGGGATACGCTAAGGAACATTCGGGAAACCCGAGAATTCGTTGTGAACGTCGTAGGGCGACCGGCTTTTCGCGAAGCCATGTTATGTGCCAAGGGATATCCCCCAGGGGTAAACGAGATGGAGGCCGTCGGTCTGGAGACGGTGCCCTCCATAACCGTTTCTCCTCCACGAATGAAGGATTCCTTAGGGTGGATTGAATCGGTATTGGAGCGCGAAGTGGTGGGGGAGAACTATTCGGTTGTCATCGGGAAAGTCCTCTATGCAGAGGTCAACGACGCCTACTTTGAAAACGGAAAACTCATCGAAGATCCGCTGATGATGCTGATGCCTCACTTCAGAACGCTTGGGGAACGAATCGCAAAAGGAGAGGAATTCCGGGGAACACCGGACCGTTGAGAGTCTCGTCATATCTATGGACTGAACGGCGGTGGTACTCGACCAACCCGAAACTAATGGTTACTCGCGCGTTCCGCCCGGTGTGTATGCGCCATCCTCAGCATCTCGGGCTTCACCCTTCGGAGGAAAGAGATGCACAGGGCGGTGATGAACCCCTCCACGACCATCACGGGCAGGTGGGCCGCCACCACGAGCCGCGCCACACCGATAAAGGCCTCGCCCGTGAAGACGAGGGAGAGCGCCACCAGGAGGCTGCCGAGGAAAACGGCCCCTGCGCCGCAGAGAAACGCACAGGCCCAGGCGACGCCCCGGCGCCGGCTGGCCACCCCCGACCGAAACAGGTAGTGGCACCCCACGGCCGGCGCGGCCATGATCACGGTGTTGGCCCCCAGCGTGGTGAGTCCTCCGAACTGAAAAAGCACGGCCTGCAGCACCAGTCCCACCAGAACGGCCGGGAAGGCCATCCACCCCAGGAGCAGGCCGATCAGTCCATTCAGAATGAGGTGCACGCTGGCAGGCCCCACGGGCACGTGAATCAACGAGGCCACAAAAAAGGCCGCGGAGAGGATCGCCACTCGGGGCACCCTCTCCTCACTCATTCGTCGCAGGCCGACTCCGGTGGCGGCCGCGGCCACGGCCGCACCGGCTGCCAGTACGGGCCAGGCAAGGATCCCTTCGGAGATGTGCATGGTCGTCCTTCTCTTCGACCGGCCGACTCTCCCGGCCGAAACGCCCTCAAGGCTTCGTGTCTTCGGGCCTTTCACGCCGCTCCGCGCCATTCGGGTGGGAATGGGCCGAGTCTCCACCGCTGTGGGCGTGCGCATGGGTGTGTGCGACCCCGTCCGCCTCCATGATCCGTCCGTTTTTCATGGCACGGATCCGGTCCGTGGTCCGGGACAGAAAGTCCATGTCGTGTGAAATCATCACGATACCGGCATCGATTTCCGCAATCATTTGAGCGATCCGGTCCGTGGTCTCCGGGTCCAGTCCCGAGGAGGGTTCGTCCAGCAGCAGGGCATCGGTCTTCATGGCCAGTACCGTGGCCAGGGCAACGAGCTTCTTCTCCCCCGCACTCAGCTTGTGGGGCACCCGGTCTTCGAACCCATCGAGGCCCAGGGATCGAAGGGCCTCGCAGGCGATGGCCCGTGCCTCCCCCGGCTTTTTCCCCTGGTTGAGGGGCCCGAAGGCCACATCATCGAGCACTGTGGGACTGAAGAGCTGGTCGTCGGCGTCCTGGAACAGGAGGCCGACCCGCCGGCGGACCTCGCGAAAGTCCCTGTCCGTTCGACGCTCCCGCCCGAGGATTTCGATTCGTCCGGAAGTGGGGGTCAGGAGCCCCATGATCACATGGAACAGGGTGGTTTTCCCGCTTCCATTCGGCCCGAGCAGGCCGAACCGTTCACCCTTCTCCAGCCGGAGATCCAGGCCTTTCAACACCTCCGGTCCTCCCGCATGCGAAAACGAGAGGCCTTCGAGCACAATCAACGCCATGGGCTCTCTCCCGCGGCTTTCCCGCCGTCCCGATCCATCCGGATGCCCCGGCCCGGCGGCAGCGCCTCTTTCATTACCGGGGGGCCCACTCCAGAAAGGCGACGATCCCGACGCCGAGCCCCAGAAACCCCGAGACCACGGCGTCTTCGGCACGGAACTCGAAATCGGTCAAGTCGTGATACCGTCCCTGGAATCCCCGGCACAGCATGGCCGCACGTACCCGCTCGCCCCGCTCGTAGCCCAGGACCAGGAGCGCGCCCAGAAGACGGGCAACCGTCCGGTAGGTGTGAACGTTCGTCCCCGGTCTGAAACCTCGAATCCGAGCGGCCGTCAGGAGCCGGTGGTACTCTTTCTCGATCACGTGCGTGTAGCGGTAGGTGAACAGAAGGAGATGAACCAGTTTGGGGGGCGCCCCCAGGGCCGTCATGGCCCGTCCCAGCGTGTGGACCGGCATGGTGGAGACCATGGCGATCAGGACCAGCACGATCGCATTGGACTTCAGCGTAATCCGGGCCGCATACGCCACTCCATCGTGTGCCACCGCAAAGGGCCCCACCTGAAACCACGTGCGACCGCCGGCGGTGAGCGGCAGGAAGAGCCACAGGAGAAGGATCAGGCCGTTGACCACGAGAAGCCGTCGCGCCACCCGCCCTGCCGGAAGGCCTGCCAGGGCCGTGAGCAGAACGGCCCCGCAGACCGCAGGCACCAGGGCCTGAAACCGGCTCCCAAGGGCCACCACCAGGGAAAAGGCGGTCGCCGTCAGCAGCCGGGCCCTGGGATCCAGTCGGTGAGCAAACGACGACCCGGTTTCAAAGCCGGTTTCCATTACGGCGTCCCGACATCTCCCCCGCCGGCAGGGGGCCTTCTTCGCTTGAGACGGGACACCAGGAAGAACAGGTTGACCATCAAACTCAACCCCAGCGTCACCTCAAGGATGCGGGCCGAAGATCCGGCGGCCGTCTTCGAAGAAACCGCTTCCTCTACCGGAGAATCTCCGACGGCGACGGTCTTCTCCGCGTGGTGCCCCATGCCGTCGGACACCTCTATGCGCCATGCGCCCGGCCGGGCCGGGACAAAGGCGAACCGCCCCTCGGCGTCCAACCGCCCGTTCTGGAACGCCTCCGCCTTCAGGCCGGGGCCGAAGACCCGGGCCTGGGCATAGGCCAGGGGCTCACCTCCGGAATAGACGAATCGGACCACCACGGCGGGGCCCTGCTCAACACTCCCGTGAACGCCGTGACCCCATGCGACGGCCAAAGGCCCGGCGAACACGGCGAGTGCGACAAGGGCCGCGATTCGGAACTTCATGGCCGGGACACCGGGAACACGAGCACCGACCTCATGATATGCCGCTCGTGGTCTTTTCCCTGGACGTCCACCGCGTACTGAACCCGCACCATCCAGAGGCCCGGAGCGCTGATCCTGACCTTGGCCTCCCCGTCCCCGTAGGGCTCCGTAAAGTACGCGTAGGTGTTGGGTGTGTCGCTGAACCCGTCATACGTGGCCGTGATTTCCAGGGAGACCGGCTGGCCGTTGTACAGGATTCGAAAACGCACGTCATCGCCCACGCGGGCCTTCAGCGGATCGTCGATCGGGACGATTTCCAGGGTGTCCCCCACCACGCGGTCAAAGCCCTCGCTGCCCCCGTCCACGGGGAGGAGGGTTTTGCAGAACTTTTCATATTTCCGGCTCTCCATGACCCCTTGCAGGGTCTTGCGGTCTCCCTTTTTCATCCCCTGGGTGGTCTTGCTCCAGATCTCCCCCTTTCGGTGGCTTCGAAGAATGGCCGCCCCGGCCTTGCCCAGTACGATCTTCCCGTCAAAGCACTGATAGATCTCATTGGGATGAAGGACCACGTCCTTCCCCTCGTATGAGGCCGCCACATTGTCCGGGTTTTCCATCTCCTCGCTCTTCATGAACACGTGCGAGGAGACCGCGCTGAACGGCAGGACCTGCCCGGAATGGTAGGTCTGCCAGTGCTGCGGCTTGAGAATCCACTCGTGCGCCGACGCCTGTCCTGAAAGCAGTGTCCAGCCTGTGACGAATGCTGCAACGAACAACCCGTGAAGGATCTTCATGTCGATCTCCTTTCTTCCCCTGGAAACGATTCAATAAAAAAAGCCACGAGGGTCCTCACCCCTGCGGGGGTGGATCGCCTTCGTGGCTTTTCTACGAATTCAGCTTGCCGAATGGGCTCGGCATAAACGGTCTGCCGGACTTCTTGCCCGGATACTTCTGGACTTTCTATACCGATGGGGTTGGTCTTGTCAACACCCTTCAGCCTGCTCAACGAGGACGTCGCCGGGCCTCTTGCCGTTCTCAAAAAAGAATCCGCCGACCCGGGGAAGGTCTGCCATCGGAGCGTTGACGGGTTCGTCGACCGGATGAACGCTTTTCTTTACAATCCCAAGGAATTTACCTATTATACCTCCATTGGCCGGCAGCGATACGCGCGGCCCCTCGGCGGGCGGGATGGTACATCGACCTCCCCGGACCCGGGCGTCCGCCCCGTCAAGACCATCGAACCGCGGCCCTGTAGGGCCGCCCGGAACCCACGACCGATCAAAGAGAAGAACACAACATGCCCGAAGACACAGACGTACAGCCATCCGCCCCCCGACCGACCACGCCCCGGTTTCTCACCCAGACACGATTTGAAGACTTCCAGATTCCGGATGAAGTCCTGGCCGGGTTGAGGGACGCCGGATTCTCGTATTGCACACCCATTCAGGCTCAAGTCCTGCCCCTCTCCCTGACGGGCAGCGATGTGGCGGGACAGGCCCAGACCGGGACCGGCAAGACCGCGGCCTTCCTGGTCACCGTCTTTGCGCGCCTCCTCTCCGAGGCGGGCCGGAAAACGGACGACCTCCCATCGGGCCTGATCGTGGCCCCCACCCGGGAACTGGCCCTTCAGATTTACGAGGACGCGGAGCTCCTGGGCGGTCACACCGGCTTGAAGCTGGCCCAGGTGGTGGGCGGGATCGACTACAAGAAGCAGGCGGACGTCCTCCGCCAGGGCCCGGACATCGTGATCTGCACTCCCGGCCGGATCATCGATTATCTCAAGCAGGGGATCTTCAAACCCGGCGGTATCAACTCCCTGGTCATCGACGAGGCCGACCGCCTCTTCGATCTCGGGTTCACGAAGGACATGCGCTACATCCTTCGAAAGCTCCCCCATTACCAGAAACGCCAGTCCATGCTCTTTTCCGCCACCCTGAGCTACCGGGTTCTGGAGTTGACCTACGAGTACATGAACCTCCCGGAGGTCATCTCCGTGACGCCCGAGGAGGTGGTGGTCGACGGGATCGAACAGACCCTGTACCACGTGGGCCGGCAGGAAAAGTTCCGGCTCCTTCTCGGGCTCCTGGAGAGGGAGGACTGGGAACGCGTGCTGATCTTTTCCAACACCAAGGCCGGCGTGGAATGGCTGTCCCGCAAACTCAAGGGGAACGGCTACCCGGCCGAGGGCATCACCGGGGACCTGGAACAGCGAAAGCGCCTGTCGCTCATGAGCCGATTCAAGGCCGGAAAGGTCAAGATCCTCGTGGCCACGGACGTGGCCTCCCGTGGCATTCACGTGGAGGACATCACACACGTGATCAACTACGATATCCCCCAGGACGCCGAGAACTACATCCACCGGATCGGGCGTACGGCCCGCGCCGGGAAAAAGGGCCGGGCCCTCACACTGGCCTGTGAGCGGTATGTCTACCACCTGGAGCCCGTGGAGACCATGCTCGGATATAAACTTCCCGTGGTCTGGCCTGAAGACGACTGGTTCGTGGAGGACCGGGCCGGACATGTGCCGTCCAAGGAATTCAGCGATCCGGAGCGCTCGCTGAGGCCACGAAAGCCCAAGAAGGATCAGAGGACCAGGGGTCCGGCCAAACGAAAGAGGCCTTCCCCGGCCGCGGCCCCCGGAGCGACGCTCCCTTTCCAGGCCCCGCCCACCCCGGAGCCCGCCTTGGAAGCGACGCCTCCCGCTGAAGGGGAAAAGCGAAAACCCCGTCCCCGATCCCGCACGCGAAAACCCCGAACCCCGCCTGTGCAGGAGAAGGCCGGGGCAACGTCCGGGGACCCGGACATGAAATCGGCCGAGGCGGCTCCCCGGCCGCAGACCGGGGCTGGAACGCCTGCGCCCGACGCCGGAAAGGTTCAACGCGCCGCCACCCGACCCGGCCGAGGCCGGTTCGCGGGCAAGAATGTGGCCATCAGCTCCGAGCCGGGGGGCGTGTTCGGCCTGGCCCCCGTAACCGCCCCTGCGTCCGAGGCCGAGGCCAAACCCGAAAAGAAACGGCGGCGGCGGAAAAAGAAGAAGCCTCGGGAGATTCCGGAAGACTCCGCATGACACGCCGGCATGGAAGAGACCGTGGCCTCAGCCGCGAGCGGAGTCTTGTGGCTGAGGCCACGGTCCGCCGATGAAAGGAAGAAGGGATGAACACCGAGATCGCCGCAACCCTCATTCAAACGGCCCTGGACCGCGGCCAAAAGGCCTTGTCCGAGCACGAGGCCAAGCAAGTGCTCTCGGCCTTCGACATCCCCGTGACCCGGGAGGCCCTGGCGCACAGCGAGGATGAGGCCGTCGCCATGGCCGAAGACATCGGCTGGCCCGTCGCGCTCAAGGCCTGCGCTCCTCAGCTTCTTCACAAGAGCGAGCAGGATGGCGTGCTGCTTCACCTCGCTGATCCGGCGGATGTGCGCCGTGGGTACAACCGGATGGTCGGTCAGACGTCCACACCCCTGGACGGCATACTGGTGCAGGAGATGGTCCCGGGCAATCGCGAACTCGTGCTCGGCCTGATCCGCGACGCCCAGTTCGGCCCCTGCGTCATGCTCGGACTGGGCGGGGTGATGACCGAGATCCTTCAGGACACGGTATTCCGGGTGGCCCCCCTGGATCGGACGGAGGCCGAGGACATGACCCGGGAACTCCGCTCCGCCGCCCTCCTGGGTCCCTTTCGGGGCCAAAAGCCCGTTGATCTGGACGCCTTGTGTGACGCCCTGACGGCCCTGGGCCGCCTGGGAACGGAAGTGGACGCGGTGGCCGAGGTGGATGTGAACCCCCTGATCATCACACCGGAAGGCCGGATCGTGGCAGCAGACGCCCTGGTGGCCCTTCGATCCTCACACTCCTCGAACACCCATTGAACAATCGCCTCTTCGAACGCAGCGGGATCACGCGAGACCATGCCTACACCCATTGAAAACAGCCCTCTTTACCGCATCTGCAATCCCCGAAGCGTGGCCGTATTCGGGGCCTCCAACCGGTTCTCCGCCATGGGATCCGCCCAGCTCACGGCCCTGCTGTCCCTCGGTTACGAGGGCGCAGTCTACCCTGTGCATCCCAGCGAGACGACCGTCCAGGGGCTTCGCGCCTACCGGGATGTCCGGGACCTCCCCGAGGTCCCGGACCTGGCCCTGATCATCCTGCCTACCCGGGTCGTCCCGGAGGTCCTGGAGGCGTGCGGCCAAAAAGGAATCCGCCATGCCATCGTGGTCTCCGGGGGTTTCCGGGAAGTCAGGACCGAGGAAGGGACCGCCCTTCAGACGGCCCTCCTGGAAACCACGAGGCGTCACGGCATCCGGTTCATCGGCCCCAACTGCATCGGCGTGGTAAACCCGCACCTGCGGTTCAACACGACCATTTTCGAATACGGCTGTGACCCGGGGTTCATCGGGATCGGCTCCCAGAGCGGGAGCTTCGTGACCCAGATGTTCGACTACCTGGGCCGGTTCGGCCTCGGGTTCAGCGCGGGCATCAGCGTGGGCAACGAGGCGGATATCGACATCGTGGATTGCCTGGAGTACCTGGGGGAGTGCCCCCACACCCGGGTGATCGCCCTCTACATCGAGGGCATACGCCGGGGCCGGGAGTTTATCGAGACCGCGAGGTCCGTGGCGCGTCACAAGCCGATCGTCGCCTATTATGTGGGCGGCAGCGAGGCAGGGAAAAAGGCCGGCCTGAGCCACACCGGGGCCATGGCCGGACCGGATCGGCTCTATGACGGGGTGTTCCGCCAGGCGGGGATCCTGCGGGCCGGATCCATCGAAGAACTCTTCGACTTCTGCTGGGCCCTGGGCTCCTGCCCCAGGCCCCGGGGGAACGGCGTGGTCATTCAGACCCATTCGGGCGGGCCGGGCGCCGCCGCGGCCGACGCCTGCGGGCGGGCAGGCCTTTCTCTCCCCGCCTTGTCGCCCGCCACCCTGGAACGCCTCGCACCCCATGTCCCCGGCACGGGAAGCGTGGGAAACCCTGTGGACCTCACCTTCACCAAAAACCCCATGGATTACTTCGTCACCATCCCCGAGATCCTCTTGGACGAACCCGAGGCCGACGCCCTCCTGACCTATTTCCTCGTTCCCTCACGAATGGTGAAGCGCGCACTGGAATCCATGGGTGTTCCGCCGGACCAGGTGGACCACCAGACCGACCAACTCATGGCGGAGCAGGCCGGCGCCATTGCGTCCCTGCGCGACCGCTGCGGAAAACCCCTCCTGGGGTTTTCCTTCCGGACCCGCGAAGACCGGTTCATTCGAGCGCTTCAGGACCGGGGAATACCCGTTCTCCCCAGCCCCGAGCGCGGTGCACGGGCCGTTGCCGCCCTGGTGCGATACGCCCGATTCGCGGACAAGCTCACCCCCGCATAAGCCGCCTCTGCACGGGGTCACAGGGTGCTTCCCGTCAGTCGTGCTCGTCGTCGAAATGTTCACGGGAAACCCACCCTTGCCCGAATAGAAAAACCTGGTGTCGGCTCCGGAGTCCGGGGTTTTCTTCCGCTTCCCCCGCTCCCGGCCTGGTCATTGCCGGGCGGTTACGTCCAGGGGATCCTTGCCCCCTCCGCGTTCCACCCCCGCCCCACATGCCCGAGCGTCCAAGAACGGTTTCCTTTTGCCTGCCGCTTATCCCGTGAATCCCTTTGCAGGCGGGGGATGGCCGCGGTTTCCCCCGGACGTAACCACCCGCAATGACGAAGACCTCCCGCTAACGTTCGCTCCAGAAAACCCCGGCCTCCTCCGCCACAAGCCCCTTGCACAAGACGAACGGTTGGACTGTTTTCTCGTCAAACGGTCACGGCCGACATCAGGTCCACCCCACGGATGAACATGATGTCGGGTGGATCCAAATCGATATCGGGATCGCTATCGAAATCGAACCGGCCCGGTCATTGCCGGGCGGTTACGTTCACGATGGCGAAGACCTCCCGCCCGGCAGGCTTTTCCATACGTACTGCGACAAAACACCCCCGGAATGAACCCACCGCCTCCTTCGTGTTCTTCGTGTCCTTCGTGGTGAAAAAGGAGCGTAATCCACCACGAAGGTCACGAAGGGTGGGGAAGAAGAATGTCGATTCGTTGTTTGCGAAATCCGGCGTACCCGTTCCCGAGCCCGGGTCAGAGCTGTCGGCCGTAGGCCAGGATTTTCCGGTTGATTCGAAGGTGGCAGGGTGGGTAAAGGACCTCGTTTCCTTTGGCCTGAAACGGGACGTACATGAGGACGATGTCCGTCGGCTCCACCGTGATGTCGGGGAGGCGGGGATAGAGCGTGCCGCGGGGTTTCATGAACGAGGCCAGGTTGAGCTTCAGGCTCTCCAAGGCCTCGGTGACCGGCAGGGTGACCGGATAGACTCCTGCGGCCGGCAGTCGAGGCTCCCCTTCGGCCGGGGGCTGGCCCAGGGTGACTCGAAGGGACATGCGCAGGAAGTCCTCCGGCCGCACCTTGAACGCCGGAGCCCAGAAATGAAACGGCTCCGACTCCATGGGTTCCCGCACGGCCTTGGGGAGGTTGGCCAGCCGCACCAGGTCGGCCCTTGAATCCAGGGGAACACCGGTCACCCGGGGACGAATCCGGTAAAAGGGGAGGTGGAGAGTGGACGACGATGGCCCGGGATCCGGAAGGGTGGCGAACGGGAGCCGGGTGAACCGCTTCTTGCCCGCGTGCCAGACCGACTGGCAGTTCCTGCAATTCAGGGCGAAGCTGTCGCGCTCCCCCTCCAGGTCCCAGCCGCATTCCGGGCACTGGGCCGGGACGAACTGAAGCTCCCAAGCGGGCCGCCCCCCCGGCCATCCCTCCAGGCCCGCCTCGTCGGAATCGGATCCCGGAATGGCGCGGTCCAGGACGGCATCGTGAAGCCGGCCGTTCACGGAATAAAAGGGGGCGTAGATGATGCTCAGGGTCTCTCCGATGAACTCCTGAAGAAACAGGGCGGATGCCCCGCCTCTGCCGAATCGTCCTTGAATCCGCTCGAGCATATCGGAATAGGTGATATCGGACGGAAGGAATCGTCCCGGTGTGGAAGGGGTCAGGAAGCGGAGTTTTTGAGTCTGGCTGCGAAGCCCCAGGGAGATGGGAATGAGGGGGCTGTCCACCCCCCGAAGGCTCACGTCCACGAGCCGGTGCGAGACCCCTCTCTCCGTGCAGATGAACCGCATCCCCTTGAACCGCCAGTACGGGACATAGAGGATTTCTCTTTCCCCGTCGGCCTTGTGGGGCAGGACATAGCGGTAGACACGGCTCAGAAGGTAGGACGTGACCCGGCAGAAGCCGCAGGTCACCAGGTGGTCCGTCTCCTCCAGGGTCGCGGGCGCCCCGCACTGGGGACACTGGTATTCAATAAGAAGCTTAGAGCTTTTCACCACAGTCGTTGCAGTACACGGCATCCGGGAGGTTTTCGCCACCGCACTTGGCACAGAAGCGAGCCGCTCGTTTCTCCTCCACGGCATGACCGCACCGGGAACAGAACCGGGCATTGGGTGAAAGGTTCTTGCCGCAGTTTTCGCACCGGGTAAACACCACCTGCTGGTGGCCGCAAAGCGGACAGAACTTGGCGTTCACCGGAATGGCGCTTCCACATTCCTGGCACGACGTACTGTCCTGACCGGCGGGATGCCCCGGACCCGCTCCGGGACCCTGCGCTCCGCCGCCGGCAAAATACTGGGCGAACATGGCAGGCATCATGATGCCCATGCCCATGCCCATGCCGTCTCCGGCGCCGCCTTCGGCGTCGGCCGCTTTTTCCATGGCCATGGCGGCCTTCATCTGCATGAGCTTGTTCATGTCGTCAAAGACACCCATGCGGCTCCGGTCGTCGATGGCCTGCTGGACCTCCGGCGGGGGTGTGACGGAGTTGATGTAGAGTCGATCCATGGCGAGCCCGAAACGACTGAAGTCCTCCTGAACGCGTGCGGCCATCCCCTCGGATAGCTCGTCGTACTTGGCCGGAAGATTCAGGATGGAATCGATGGTCTCTCCCATGTAGTCGTTGAACCGGCTCACGATGACCCGGTTCAGGTACTCCTCCACCTCCTCGGTGGTGAACATCCCCTGGGTCCCCACCATGCTGTTGATGAAGAGGATGGGCTGGACCACCTGCAGATTGAATACGCCGAAGGCCCGCAGCCGAATCAATCCGAGTTCCGTGTCCTTGAACGCCACCGGGTCCCGAGTGCCCCACTTCAGGTTCGTGAACACCTTCATGTTCACAAAGTAGACCTCGGCCCGCAGGGGACTGGTCATGGCCCAGGGAAGGGCCGCGATCTTGGTCAAGATGGGAATATTGGCCGTCTTCAGGGTGTGTCGGCCCGGCCCGAAGGCCTCCACGGCCTTGCCCTTGTAATAGAAGATCCCGGCCTGGCTGTCCCGCACCGTGAGCTGCGCCCCGAACTTGATCTCACCGGATCCTTTTTCCGGAATACGGTGGACCAGTTCCCGGCCCGTGTCGTCAAACCACTCCAGCACCTCCAGAAACACCCGGTTGTTCGTTCCCATCTCTCCTCCCGTCCCTGAGATTCGCACCATACCCCGCTCGCTCAATGCATCATCCTAAGGGAACACGCCGCACCGGTCAATGAAAAAGGGCGGCTCGGATTCCGTAACCCTTCGGTTACCATTGAAAATCCGGTTTGATGGTCCCGGTGGTCGGCGGCTCTGCGGGCCTCGGATAGCCGTTGTGAAACGGTTCGCTTTTCGATATGGTGGATGGGTTCGGTTCGGCCCTTTACCTGAGGCCGACCGGCGCGAAATCGTATTCCGGAGGCGCGAGAGATCAGCCCATGACCCAAGCCCCGTCCCATCCTATTGTCGAACTCATCGGCGAGGAGAGTTTTGCCTGGCTTTCCGGGTCGTTTTCGAAGGCAACCACGCTGGAAGATGTCCCCGGGGAGATTCTCGATCGTGTGAGTCACGTGAACGCCGTGCGCCGGGACTTCGCCTCGGATCCCGCGGCCGTCACCGCCATTGCCCTCGTGACCTTTGCTTACAGCCTGGCCGGAAAACCACAGGAGGCGCGTTACGGCTCCAACGATCTCCTGCTCGTCAAGGTCCTCACCCGGGCCGAGATGGCCCGGCGAAACGGGGAGCGGACACTGGACAACCCTCTCTGGAAGGTCCCTCTTCATGAACTGATCACCGGCGAGGTAGGGGATCGCATTCGCGCCACGCGATTCATGACCAACCCCGGTTGCGGGCCCGAATGACGGCCATTCGGGTCCGCAGCGACTTCCAGGAATACTAGTCGAATGACGTTCTGTTACCCCGCGCCGGCAGGAGGCGCATCGTGCGATTCCGGAAGCTTCCCAGACTCAGGTCCATCCTGGCCCTTTTCGTCCTTCTCGGCCTTCTCGTGGTTTCCCTCGTTCTTTACGCCCACTCCCTGCTTCAGAAGCCCTCGGTCCAGAAGACCCTGGTGGCCCGGATCTCGCGGATCACCGGCTACCGGATCGAGACCGGACCCATTGAATTGAGCCTCTGGAAGGGCGTCGGTGTCGTGGCCCACGCCTTCCTTGCCGTAAGCCCGGAAGGCGGTGGCCGCATTCAGGCGGACGCCCTCCGTATCCGCCTGTCAGCCGGACCGCTCCTTCGAGGTCGACTGGTCCCCGTGGAACTGGCTCTCGAACGGCCCCGGATTGTCGTCGATCTCCCGGAGGAGGGGAGTGCCGCCACCTGGTCCCAGGCCCTTCCCATTCCGTGGATTCAAGGACTCTCGACCCTCTCCATCGAGGAGGGATCCGTCGTCGTCCGCAACCGACCGTATGACCTCGAGGCCCTTCAGATCCGGGCTCGAGCCGTCGAGGGGGACCCTTCCAGGTTCGACCTGATGTCCTCCGGGCGTCTCGTCCATGGGGAGGAGCGCATCCCCTTTCGAGCCCGCGGATCCCTGTCTCCGCCCGCGTCGGAAAAGGAACCCGAGCCGTTTCGATTCCACGTGGAAGTAGGGCGGGTGCCCGCCACGTGGATCCCCTGGCCGGAAGACCTCCCGTTCCGGGGCGGGGGGGTGGAGGCCTCCTTCACCGTGGAAGGGGTAACGGGCCGGCCCCTCTCCGTGGATGGAAGTGCCTTTCTGAAAGACCTGGACTTCCTCTTGCTGGATGAGGGTCGGAGCAAGGCCTACACCCCGCCGGACATCGAGATCTCCTTTCGCGGGACCGTGGAGCCATCGCGGATCCGCATGCCCAGGGTCACTCTTCGCACCGAAGACCTGTCCCTCCGGCTCCATGTGGAGGTGGAACTGCCCGAGAATGAGACGCCCCGGCTCAAGATGAGGGTGGAAAGCGAACCCATGTCCTTTGCCCTTCTTGCCAGATACTTCCCCACGCCCTTGCTCCCCTCCTGGCTGGAGGACCGGCTCTTCCCCCTTCTTCAGGAAGGGGTCGTCCGGCTGGAACACCTCACGATCAGAGGCTCTCTGGACGAGATCGAAAACCTGGATCAGCCTGCCCATGCGGGCGCCCTTTCCATGGCCGTGGCCTGTGAGGACTTTCGCGTCTCCGGGCGCGGGATTCCCACCCCGTTCCAGGATGTCTCCGCCCGGGTGACCTATGCCGAGGGGGCCCTTCATATCACCGACCTTCAGGGGCGTCTCGACGGGTCCACGGTCCGGGAATGCCGAATCGACATTCAGGATCTCCTGGAGGATCGGCCGCTGTGGTCGATCCTGGTGGACGGAGACTTCCATCTCTCGACCCTGATGAAGCAGCGCGAGATCGACTTCCTCCCGCCGGATGTGCTTCAACAGCTCAACCGCATCGGTCCCCTGACCGGAGACTTGTCCTGCCGAGCCTGGTTTCGATACGAGCCGGAATGGGACTTTCCGAGGACTCGGGAGGGGGCGTTTGTCTTACGGGACTGCGTTGTTCGGCAACCGGAACTGGGCCTTCCCATCACGATCTCGAACGCGCAAATCCACCTGGCCGAACTCTCGGAGAGCCGCTTTCAGGCCTCCGGCGCCTGGGGGTCGTCCCGGTTCGAGGCGGGCGGCGTCCTCGGAGATCGATCCCGCTCCTTCGCCCTGGAGTCCGCCGATGTCTCGGCGTGGATGGATATGAACGAGGCCCTTCCCGTGCTGTTGAAGGGTTTCGAACTCCCCCTATCCTTCGAAGCCCCGGTCTCCACCCATGTTACCCTGGCCCGGGACAAGGACCGATGGGCATGCCGGGGGCGGGTGGAACTCAAAGGAGTGACCCTTCGGAACGACCACGTGTCCATGAATCCGCCGGGAGAAGACGACCACATCGCCTTTGACCTGCATGTGGGTCCCGGAGGGGATCTCGCCCTGAACGAGGTGCGCTGCCGGCTTCGCGGATCCGTCGTGGACCTGTCCGGAGGATACCACCTGGACCGAAAGGACCTCTTCACCGCCGAGATCGCCTCCAACGGACTCGACCTGGCGGACCTGGGGCTCCGTTTTCGCGATCACGGACGCCCCACCCGGGGATTTCTTCAGGGCCGGCTCAAGGTCTTGTCGTCGCGCCGGGATCCTTACGCCACCATGATCCTCGGCCGAATCGAGGCCCGTGACGTGTCGGCCCGGCTTCACCGTCTTCCGTCGGAGATCACCGAGGCCTCCTTTACCCTGGACTTTTCCGGCAAGACGGTCTCCGTGGGTTCCTGTCGAATGCGCGTGGGCGGGAGCAAGGTGGATGTGGAGGGAGAGATTCAAGGGTGGCGCGGTCTTCAGGGGCAACTCCGCATCGGGGCCCAATTCCTGAACCCGGAGGATTTTCTGCACCTCGAGGGTGGGAAGGATACCCCTTTTCAAGGCCCCCCCGAGAACATGAACCTCCGGCTCGAGATCCATGGAGATAACGCCCAGTGGCGCGGAATGCCATTCGGGCCCCTTCGGGCCGAAGTCCATCTTCGGGATGGAGAGGTCCACCTGATCCGCTCGCGCGTGCGTCTCCATCACGGAGTGCTCACCAGCAGCGGCCATCTTCGAAGCGCCCCCGCCCCGCAGGTCTACCTGTCCAACCACGTCCGGCTGACCGAACAGCCCGTTCCGGAGCTTCTCGATAACCTGAAGGTGGAAACCCGCTTCCTGAAAGGACACCTGAACATGGAGGCCTATCTCACCCTCCAGGGTGCGTCGCTCGACGGCCTGCTGCCGAGTCTCAGTGGAAATGTGAACGTGGTCATCCGCGACGGCGTGATCGGCAAAAGCAGCGTGTTTGCCCGTATTCTCGACTTGTTGAGCCTCCAGAAGGCGTTCACCAGAAAACCGGGGGACGTGCCTGAAGGGGGTTTTTATTTCGAGGAGATGAAGGGATTCGGTGTCATCGACCGCGGGATTCTGGCCACCGACGACTTCACCATGACGAGCCCCGCCTACAACGCCGTAGCCGCGGGCAGGGCGGATCTCACCGAGAAAACCGTGGACTTTACCTTGGGCGTGCAGCCGCTCGAGACCCTGGACGTCCTCGTGAGCCGCATCCCGATCCTCGGCTACGCCCTCACGGGAAAGGACCGCTCCTTTCTCGTGTACTACTTCGAGGTGGCCGGCCTCATGGGGGACCCGACCACCCGCCACGTCCCGTTGCAGCATCTGGGGGGCGGCGTCGCGGGCGTCTTGAAGCGGCTGTTCCTCTCCCCTCTTCGCCTGTACGACCAGATCTCCGGAAGCACCGCGCCTCCATCCCCTCCCGCTTCCTCTAAAACCCCCGGCCCGTGAGGTCCGAGCGACCTCTCAAGGCACGGGTGAAACCGGTCCTTTTGCATCCCGCGTTTCTTCACGATACAACCGGGTACCCTGGATCGGCGTCAACGCTCATGAGGCATTCCCGTCTCCGCCCCGGCCATCCCCTTCGATTTCCTCCTCGTCCAGGGTCTGTCCCGGGCCCGCCCGGTCCAGGAAATCCCGAAGCCCCGGCCGAAGAAAGACCGTGTCCAGATCGAACCGTTTGATCGCCGAGGCGACCACGTTGATCTGGTCTTCCAGGGTGGCCTTGCGATTGACGATGATCACCGGTTTCCCTCGAATGCGGCACAGGCCTCCCGGATTGAACCGGCTCTCCTTCCTCATGGTCTCGTAACGGACCTCGATTTCCAGGCCCTTTGCCACGCCCTCCAATTGATCCAGCATCTCTCTTTCATCCATGGGGCAACCTCTCCCGGGCGTAACCCGGCTCTCGGGGCTCTTCCTGAATGGGGGCCAGCAGGCAGACCAGGAACCCGAGAAGCGCCATTCCTCCGGTCGCGAAAAACAGGCCGTCCAGTCCGATCCGGCCTGCAAGCCACCCGGACGCCACAGCACCCGTGATAAAGCCCGAATCGTAAACCGCCGTGAACATAGCCATGACCGCCGCCTTGTCTTCCGGTTCCCCATGGGCTGCGGCCAGGGCGTTGTGGGCCGGAAAGAGAAACCCCATTCCCGCCCCGAAGAGCAGCGCCGGGCCCCACCCGACGGCCGAGCCGAGGAGGACCGGCAGAAGGATCAACCCCGCGGCCAAGGGTGGGTAGAACATTCTCAGGAATCGACGCGTACCGAGGCGATCGATCATCCGGCCCATGGTCAGCAAGACACCGATAGCCACGGAAAAGGCCACAAAAAAGAAGGTCCCGGCCGACGCCCCCTTGCTTTCCGCCTCCAGAGCCAGAAAGTTGAATACGGTGGACTGGCAATGGCCGAAGATGACCGTGGAAATCAGCAGCCATCGGAAGGAGCCGTTTCCGAACAGTCGCCGGTACCGGCTATGCGCTTCGGGCTTCTCCCTCGGCTCGCCCGATTCGAGGCCCCGGGCGCCCTGGACTCCGACCCAGGACAGCAGGGCGGCCAGACCAGCGCCGGCGAACAGGGCGGAAAAGCCGAAACGACGGATCAGGGCCTCCCCCGCCAAGGGGGCCAGCGCAACGGCGGCCATGATAAACGCCCCGACCATGCTGTAGGCCTGGGCCCGGCGGCCGCCGGGAAAAAGCCGTGCCACGGCGGAAAAGCTGCCCGCCACAAAAGCGGAAAACCCCAGACCGTGTAACGCACGCACACAGAACAGGAAAAAGCCGACGGTCCTCACGAAGGGATAGCAGGCCGCAGCCAGCACCATCACGGCCGCGCCTCCCGACATGACCCGGAATTCGCCGCGCCTTGCGGCGACACTGCCCATGACCGGCCGGGACAGGACCCCCGCCAGGGAAAAGGCGCCCATAACCCATCCGATGGTGTGGCTCCCGGCGCCCATATCGCTCAGAACGACCGGATACAGATAGAAGAACGCCACATTCGAGAACGTCAGCAGAAGGGCCAGATTGAGGAGAAGGGCGGCCGGGTCCAGGAGAGAAATGAATCCGTTCCCGTCCCGGGCGCTCCGCATCGTCTTGGTCATATACGCCTTTCAGAATAAACGGCCCTTGAATCCCGAAGAACCCCTCTGGTCGGGCATCGCCGTTCATGGCTTCATGTACTTTATCCCCGGTACCGGCGCTCCGCAAGGGAATTTGGCCTTCCAGGGCTTGGGGTTTTTCTGCTTTGAAACCCCAGACGCTTGGTATATAATTCGTTTGCTTTTGCCTGGACCAGACTTCGCGCGTCTGTTCGCACCGTGGAACCAGCGGGCACATGACCAGACCCGCAGGTCCCTTTCGGAACCTGTGCTACGGCGAGATCCGGGCGGCATACACGGCATTTTCGACGGCATGGCTTCATCCGGAGGAAACCCATGGCCCAGATTGACGCCTTTTTCAAGCTCATGAACGAACAGGGTGCGAGCGACCTTCATCTCATCGCCGGCCAGCAGCCGGTCCTCCGCATTCAGGGGGAGCTTGAACGCGTCAAGTACAAGCTCATGGACAATGACAGTCTCAAGAGCATGCTCTACGAAATCGCCCCGGAGGAAAAGGTGAAGGTCTTCGAGGAGTCGGGCGATGTGGACTTCGCATATGAGATCCCGGGCCTGGCCCGGTACCGGGCCAACTTCTTTCAGCAGAAATACGGCGTAGGAGCGGTATTCCGGGAGATTCCATCCACCGTACTCACCTGCGAGCAATTGGGCCTCCCCCCGGTCGTACGTCGTCTCGCCACCCTGCCCCGCGGTCTCGTGCTCGTGACGGGTCCCACGGGAAGCGGCAAGTCCACCACCCTGGCCGCCATCGTGGATGAGGCCAACAAGACCCGCAAGGACCACATCTTGACCATTGAGGACCCCATCGAGTTCGTTCACCACAGCGAGAAGGCCGTGGTCAACCATCGGGAGGTGGGCCTTCATACCCGCTCTTTCGCCGCAGCCCTTCGGGGGGCCCTTCGGGAGGACCCGGATATCATCATGGTGGGCGAGATGCGCGACCTGGAGACCATCAGCCTGGCCATCGAGGCGTCGGCCACCGGTCACCTGGTCTTCGGAACCCTCCACACCACGAGCGCAGCCAAGACCGTGGACCGGGTCATCGAGGTCTTTCCGGTAAGCCAGCAGGAGCAGATCCGAAACACCCTGGCCGACGGTCTTCGCGCGGTTGTGGCCCAGACCCTCTTCCGCCGCATCGACAAGAAGGCCCGGGTCGCCGCCCTGGAGATCATGATCGCCAATCCGGCCGTGCGCAACCTGATTCGTGAGGCAAAAACATTCCAGATTCCTTCTATGATACAGACAGGGAAAAAGTACGGCATGCAGACCCTCGACGATGCCATCATGGAACACCTCAAGGCCAAGCGGATCGCCGCCGACGACGCCTACAACAAGGCGAACGACAAGGCCAAGTTCCGTCCCTTCCTCAAGAATGTACCGGCCGATTTCACGGAGGTGTAGCGCTCGAAGTTCCGAGCGTTTCCATCCAAACGCCATTTTCGGGAGCAGGAAGCCATGAGACGCCAGCAGATCGATCACATCCTGACGGCCATGCTCGAATCCCACGACAACGTCTCGGATTTGAACATCACCATGGACAAGCCGTTTCAGGTGGAAACGGCGGGGGAGCTGGTGCCGGTGCCCCTGAATCCGCCCATCCAACGCCTCACCCCGTTCCAGACCGAGACCTTCGCCCTGAACCTGATCAACGGAGACCGCCGCCTCACGCGGAACCTGATTACCCAAGGGTCCTGCGACCTGTCCTACCAACTCGCAGGCAAGGCCCGGTTCCGCGTAAACGTCTTCTCCCAGAAGGGGTACTACTCCACCGTGATGCGGCAGCTCGCTACGCGTGTGCCCACCATCGAGGAGATGAGGCTCCCTCCGGCCTTCAAGAAAATGGCCGATGAACGTAACGGCATCATCCTGGTCACCGGAGCCACAGGAAGCGGTAAATCCACGTCCCTGGCCGCGGTGCTGGACGAGATCAACGAGAAAAAGTCCGTCCACGTGGTGACCCTGGAGGACCCGGTGGAGTTTGTCCACTCCCAGAAGGCCTCCACGTTCAATCAGCGCGAACTGGGTCTCGATTTTGACTCCTTTGCCTCGGGACTTCGGGCGGCCCTTCGCCAGGCCCCCAAGGTCATTCTGGTGGGCGAGATGCGTGACCGCGAGACCGTGGAGATCGGCCTTTCCGCCGCCGAAACCGGACACCTGGTCCTGAGCACACTCCACACGGTGGACTCCGGTCAGACCATCAACCGAATTATCGGCATGTTCGAGCAGGAGGAAGAAAAACAGATCCGTATCCGACTGGCCGACACCATGCGTTGGATCGCCTGCCAGCGGCTTCTTCCCAAAGAAGGCGGCGGTCGGGTTGCGGCCTTCGAGATCATGGGGGCGAATCTCCGGGTCAAGGACGCCATTCTGAACGGCGAATCCGAGGGAAAATCGTTCTACGAGATGATCGAGGGGAGCCATGCCTTCGGTATGATGACGTTCGATCAGTGCATCGCCGACTTGTACAAGCAGGAGCTGATCTCGGAAGATACCGCTCTCAGTTACGCCTCCCGAAGAGCGGTGGTGGGGAGGGCCATCGACTCCATCAAGGCGTCCCGCGGGGAAAAGACCACCTCCATTGAGGACCTGGCCCTGGACGAGACGTACGGCAAGGAAGAGGACCAGAGGCGGCGGCGGAGATAACCGTCCGCATGTCCCATTTTTTCGAGCCCCCATTCCATGACCCCTCCGTAAGGACGGGGCATCACGTTGGAGTGAATCCATGGAGGTGACCTGCAGCCACTGCAACAAGACCCTCAATATCCCGGACGACAAGCTTCCGCAAAATCAGATCGTGAAAATCGCGTGTCCCGCCTGCAGGAACAAGATCACCATCGACACGCGAACGGCACCCGAAAAGGAACACGACGCAAAGGTGCCGAAGGAGACGGACGACATCTCCGATTACGGGGACGACACCTCTCTCGGATTTTACGAAGAGGGCACCCGGCTCGCCCTGATCCTGGACAGCGATCCGGCGCGGAAGGAACAGATTCGAAAGGCGGTCGAATCCATCCAGTTCCGGTTCGTGGACTCGCCGGGGACCCGGGACGCCATCAGCAAGTTGCGGTTCCATGTCTTCCACCTCATCGTCCTGGCCGAAGGATTTGACGGCCAGCCCCTGGAACACAGCCCCATCATCAACTCCCTCAATCACTCTCCCATGTCCGTGCGTCGAAACACCTTTATCGCCCTGTTGGGGGACCAGTTTCAGACCACGGACAACATGATGGCCTTCGCCATGAGTTCGAACCTGGTGGTCAACCCGTCGGATATGGACAAGTTTGACCGGGTCCTGAAAAAGGCCTTTGCCGACAATCAACGGTTTTACAAGGTGTACAACGACTGCCTGAAGGATGCTGGAAAGGCGTAACGGCGTGTTGAAAAATCCGATGTTCACAGGCTGACTCAACATGCCCGGATGCAAGGCCTGCGAAATCCCGAGGAATGGGGCATACAAGCCAGTACGCCGCAGTGACGAGGGAGGAGCAAAACGAAGCAGATGGGCGTTTTAGAACGGCCTGAAAGCCGTCACCCCGGAGCGTCGGCGCAGGGCGACGCCTCCGGGGAAGCGGCGGCTTCTTCGAGGCAGGCGATGAAGGCACGGGCCGCCGTTCCGGGTCCTTCATATTTTTCCACGATCGAAAGCATTCGAATCGCCTCGCCGGCGGCCTCCTGAACCAGCCCGGGGCCCAGGACTCTACGTCCGGCTGCCAGGAGACTCCCGATGAGTTCAATCAACACGGACCGGATATTCACCGGCCGATCCGGTTCTTCGTGTTCCTCCCACCGCGTTCGGACGATGTACGCGTTGATCTTCTGGTTATCCTCGTCGGGTTGAATCCCCTCGAAAAGGAATCGCGTGGTTACACCGGTCCCTCCCAATGCCTCCTCCCAGAGCAGGTCGAAGCCGCGTCCCATATTACGCATGAATCGCAATGCAAGAATCGTGATCACATCGAGACCCGCCTCGATGTCCATCGCCTGATCCTTCGACTCATCACGACCCTTGCTTCTCGCTTCCATCTCCGCTTCCCTGCACCACGGCCGGCTGTGTGGAGCGCCTCCCCGGCCCTCCTGCAACCTGTTTACATGACCCCTCCGGGGTCGATGCCGCAAGAGAGGATCTTCGCCCCTCGAATCGATGAAACCATGCCGGCCCAGCGCATTCTCAGGGCCTGTATCCGAACACGATCACCGATGGCCCACACGGCCCCCCCCGACCCGGCGCCGGCGAACCGGGCACCACACCCCTCGGCCTCGGCCGCCTCGATGAGCCGCCGTGTCTCAGGGATGAGCGCGTCCGGAGTGATGTCGCGACGGATGGCCATCTCCTCACGGAGACACCCGGCAGCACCCTCCCAGTCCCGAGCCTTCAGAGCGGCGCCCAGTCGAAGAACCGCACGGTTCGCCTCCACCCAGCCGTCCCGATTCCTCCCGGCCAGAAACGTTTCCACCCAGCCGCGATTGACCCGGCCCGAGTCATGACTCAGGCCGCTGTCGGCCACCAGAATGCACTCCGAGAGTCGCCCGCAATCACGCCGGCTCAAGAGGGGCTCCCGTCGATAGGGCGTCCCGGGTCCTCCATATCGCCAGTGCCAGAGGTTCACCCCTCCATATACGGCCGCGGCCTGGTCCTGCATTCCGCAAAAACCGCCCGACACGCCATCCTCGAGGTGATAGCCCAGCAAGAGCAGGTCACGCGGAGACATGGGCGGCCTTCCCAGGCGGGTTCCCAATCTGGAGAGGGCCAGAAGGAGTGCGGTGAGGGCCGTGCTGGATCCCCCCAGGGCGGAGCGCACCGGTGATTCGGATGCGATTCGGACCTCCACACCCTGGAACCCGAACCGCTCCACGGCCGCGAAGAAGAGACCGAGGGGCGGATCAAAGGGAAGGGACCCCGCCTCCCGTGCCAGCCCCTCCGGCCGGAATCCCCTCGAAGAAATCCGGACCCATCCCCTTCGATACGGCACGAGCCGCACGCGGGTGCGCAGGTCCAGCGCCAGGTTCACCGTAACCGGATTCTCGCGGACCAGGGGCAGGGCCATGGCCTTGATATCCCATGTCCCGCCCGCATCAACGCGGCATGGGGCCGTGGCCTCAACAATGGCTTCATTCAGGATATCATGAACACAAACGGGGTGCATGGGCGAGTCCGTTTCAAGTCACAGAGGGGGAGCCCAGCGGTTGGTGTAGCCGTCGTAGGACCAGCAGTCGACGAGCGCTTTTCTCGACGTGAACTGCGGGTTCTCGGCCCAGAGGATCATCTGTCTGTGCGCATCGGTCAGCCGTCGAAAATCGTCCGCATTCCCGCCCACATCCGGATGGTGCACCTTGGCCATGCGCTTGAACGCCGACCGAACCTTCTCGGCCCCCTTGCCGGAAAGGAGTTCGTTCACCCCGATTTGAAGGGCCTTCATGGACTCCTTCTCCACACGGGAAAACCGGGGCCGCACGCGGCGATCCGGCATCAGTGATCGGGGATGTATGGTGTGATCGTGATTCTTGCGCAGCAGGAAAAGGGTGGCATACCCCTTGGAGTTGTGGTTGTTGACCATCTCGTGCCATTCCTGCCCGGATTGGAGGATCAGGTCCTTCAGGTCGTCTGCGGGTTTTCGGCCAAGACGCCTTCTGCAGGAGAACCGGGAGATGTCGGGGGACCGCAGGGGCAGAATATCGAGAAAGATGCGGGTCCCGTCGAACGTAAACGCGGCGTATCGCGCATTGAAGGCCCGAAGGAGCCCCTTGGAAAGGGAAAGGACCCACATCATCTGTTCCCGGCAATCCTTGGAGCAGTACCGCCGGCCGCCGTTCATCTCCGTGGTGCCGCAGGCGAGGCACTGCCGTTTCGCCTTCGCTCCCTTGGGTGATCGGACGAGTTGCATGGTTGAACGCGCCATGGTCTGAAACGATTTCACGGTCTTCGCTGTCCCTGTTTTCATGAATCGGGGGTCCCACAGCCGATCGGGCGCTTCTGTGGAGACATTACTATACCCGGAAAGAAGGAACGGATCAAGGCCATCATTCCCTCCTTCCTCTCGGTTTCACAGAAGCCGGTAGACCTCCACGGCGCCCTGCTTTCCGCGCAAGAGCTGGTCTCCGAGGCCTTCGAGCATGAACTCCCGATCCGCCACGTGGTGTCGGGTGGTCCCGCTGATGAGGATGTCCGTACCAAACTGCTTGTTCAGATCCTGGATCCTGGAAGCCACATTCACCGTGTCTCCCACCAGGGCGTAGACGAGCCGGTCAGGGCTGCCCACACTGCCGGCAAGAACCTCGCCGGAATGGATCCCGATCCCGTGTGCCACCGGCTCCTTCCCCTGTGCGGTTCTTCGCCGGTTCAACTCGCGAAGCCGGAGTCGCATATCCAGGGCCGCCTTGAGGGCCATCTCCGCATGATTCGGCAACCCGACCGGGGCCCCGAACACCGCTTCGATCTCATCGCCGATGTACTGGAGAACGATCCCCCGGTGCCTCTTCACGGCCTGTTCCATTTCCGAAAAATACTCATTGAGAAAGGCCACCACCTCCCGTGGAGCAGACCGCTCCACCAGGGGGGTGTATCCCCGAAGGTCGCAGAAGAGGATCGTCGCCTCCCGAATCTCCCCCTGGGCCGGGATCTCCCCACGCAGGATCTTTTCGCTGACTTCGGGGGTCATGTACCTCCCGAAGCTCGCCCGGCAGAAGTCCCGCTCCTTCAGTCCCTCGATCATCTCGTTCGTCCTGGCGGCGATCAGGCCGAACTCATCATTGCTGACAACGGGGACCAGCCGTTCATAGTTTCCTTTTCCGATCTCCCTCATCACACCGAGCTGGAGCCCCAGGATGCTCCGCAGGTTCCGCGAGTACCGGCCCACAATCGACCCGCCCAGCAAAAGAAGCACGCCAAACGTAAAGACCATCTCCTGTAAGACGCCGCGATGAATCTCTTCCCCCAGAGTGTCCTTGCGGGTGAGAAGGAAGTCGATGTCCACGAAGACCATGAGGAGCATGACGCCGGACATGAGAAAAAGGACCGTGGCCATGAAGAAAAACATCTTCCGGGACACGGAAAGGAGGCGTGCCGGGGCCTCTCTTGGCGGTTCGGGGGAGGTCCGGAAGTGGTCGATGAGTTGTTTTTCAAAGGAGAGATAACAGAGCATCCCCCCCAGAAGCCCGAAGGAGAGAGACCCCACCATGACTTTTACGGCCGACGTGACGGGGGCGTCGTAGAATACCAGGTACGCCCCCGCCATGAGCAGGCCTGCCAGGACCCAGAATAGGAATTCTCCGACGAACTCGCGCCACGGAAGGGAATAGGGCGCTGCCGCATTCTTCCCGGACCCGGGCGAGGTGATCCGTGCTCGCGTCCGGACGAATGCGGCCCTCCTAGCCGGGAAGACCAGGAGGATGGGAACGTAGGTGTTCAGAAAGGCCTGACCGTACCCGAGGCCTTCCAGGAACGGTCAGACCTGTGCGCCGTATACGATCAGGATCAGACCGAACACCAGATGGCAGAGAAAGATCTGCAGCATGCCTTTCCCTCGCGGGCACGAAACAACACTCACCCCGTTGAGGTGATACGATCGATGATCCCCTCGTAGGCCTGCCGGACATCATTGTCCGAGGCCTGCAGGAGTTCCATGAGGCGACCGTTGTCACCCAGGGACACCACCCAGGGATCCAGAGGAATCTCTCCCAACAGGGGGATCGACATCTGTTTCGCGAGCCTCTCACCGCCGCCGGTACCGAAGAGCGGAACCTGCTCGCCGCAATGGGGACAGATCAGGCCCGACATGTTCTCCACGATCCCCAGGATCCGGAGTTTCACCTGATGACAGAAATTGATAGACTTCCGCACGTCGGCCAGACTGATCTCCTGGGGTGTGGTCACCACCAAGGCCTCGGCGTCCGGAATGGTCTGGGCCACGGTCAGCGGCTCATCACCCGTCCCCGGTGGTGAGTCCACGATCAGGTAGTCCAGGTCGCCCCACTCGAGATCCGAGATGAACTGGCGGATGGCGCTGATCTTGAGCGGTCCCCTCCAGATGACGGCCGCATCCTTGTTCTCCCCGAGCACCATTTCTATGGACATGACGGAAAGCCGGTCGCTGACGGCATTTGGCCGGACTTTGCCCTCTCCCTCGATTCGCAGTCCGCCCTGAACCCCGAGAAGCCGGGGAATGCTCGGACCGTGCAGGTCCACATCCAGGAGTCCCACCCGGTTCCCCCGGGAGGCGAGGAACAGGGCGGTGACGGCCGCCACGGTGCTTTTTCCGACGCCACCCTTGCCGCTCATCACCAGGATCTTCCGTTTGATCCTCTTGAGACCGGACTGGATCATTCGATCCTGTTCCGCCCGTTCCAGATCTCCCGGTGTGGCCTTTATGGTGGGTAATTCATCCCCTTTTTTCATGATCTTGCATTCGCTCCTTGTCTACTCTCCGGACGCCGGAAAGGCCCGGCCTCCGCCCCTTGTCAAATGAAGAGGCCCCCCCACGCGGCGCATGCCCGATCCATGGGGAGGCCTCGGATGTTCAGCGGCCCCCAAAAGGCCCCAATCCCGTCGTCCGTCTATAACTCGAGCCAGGAATCGGAGTACAGGTTTTGGCCCAGGATGACTCGGGCCGTCTTGACATACCCCTGAAGCTCTTGGGACAGGGACCCCATATCGATGGCCTCTTCGTCCATCACCTTGTGAATAATCTCAACGATATCCGGCCGTTCACCCCGCGCGATGGCCACAAGCCCGTCATCATACGCATCGGCAATGACTGAATACATCCCCTTCCGTTCCAGCATGACCATGTAGGTCTGGTTCAGGATGGGGCGGAGGTGGTCCGGCGGACCGTTGGAGACATTGGAGAGCCCGCAGGTGGATTTGGCCCCGGGCGCGATGTCCTGGAGCATCTCCTGAAAAGCGAGAAGGCTCATGAGCTGGGGCTGTTGAATGTTCACCGGCGTGACGATGCCGTCCACAAAGATGTCCTCATTGGGGACGCCGGCCTCGTTGGCCGCATAGAGCAGTTCCACCGCAAGTGCGGCCCGCTCGTTTTCATCGCGGGGCAATCCCTCGGGCCCCCACATCAGGGCGATCATATTGGCCTTGTACTTCACGGCCAGAGGAATCATCTTTTCGTAACGCTCCGGCCGGGCCATGATCGAGTTGATGATGGCCTTTCCCTTGTGGGCCGCGAGACCCGCTTCCATGGCCTCGATGTTGGAGGTGTCCAGGCAGAGGGGGGTCTCATCCCCGATGGCCTCCTGGACCGTCTTGACGACAAACTCCATGAGTTCCGGCCCACCCTTTCGGGCCGGACCCAGGTTGATGTCGATCCAGTCCATCCCCTTTGCCTTCTGGCGCTTGGCCTCTTCGGCAATGGGCCCGGGGTCCTTCTCTTTAAAGGCCTTCCCGATCTGACGGTTGATGACGTTCAGATTTTCTCCGATCAGTAACATAGGCTCTCTCCATCACAAACGAGGATAGGGGTTCACCGAAAAAGACGGTTACTTCGCCATGTCCTTCAGGTACTTGGGAATCAGGGACGCATCCCTGGGGCCGATGAGGATCTCCCATCCCGGCAGTTCCTCTTCCATATCGCCGCTGATCGACGCGGCGTAGCCGGGGATGATGATTTTCCGGTGCTTCACCTTGTCTTCGATGCCGCTCTTCTTGACGAACATGCCGACGGCGTCGCCCACAAACTTGCCGGCCGCCCACGCGGTCATCACGGAAAGTCCTTCCGTGTCCATGATCAGCAGCCAGCTCGGGATTCGACTCGACTCGATCTCCCCGCTCACGATGAAGTAGGTGAGCGAGAAGTTGGTGGTGATGAGAACAGGAGAGTTCTCGTCAGGAGTCCCGATCTCGTAGATCCCCTGGGTCACAGTCATGGGCCTCTGCGGGTCCGTGTAGATGTTGAGCCTCGCCAGCAGCAGTGGAAACAGGCTCTCCCCCGTGAAATCCGAGAGAATCACGATCCCCGCGTACTTGGCGACGAGGAGGGCGGCCAGGACGGTCTCCATATCCAGATTCCCCGCCATCTCGCAGGGGAATGTGATGGTGGAAAAGCCCAAAGCGCGGTTTCCCGCCTTGAGGGCCGCCCGCCGGATGGCCACCTCGTCCTCGAACAGCTGCTTGGGTTCACGAGCCCCGGAATCCAGGACCAGGTCCTTGAGCCCCATGCCTGCGAGCTTGTCCGTCAGCCCCATGAGGGCTTCCAGACCATCGGCCTTCACCGCCAGGGGAAGGCCGCTTTCCTTGGCCAGGTTTCCCATCTCTTCCGCGTTATCTGCGGTGGCCGCGTAAAGAAGCGGCCGTTTGAAACCCGCCGAAGCCACCCCGGCCTTGAGCACGTCCACCTTGTCGCTCATGAGCACCAGGTTGAACTCGCTCTCGGACGCGATCTTCTTGGCGGCGGCGGCAAAAGCGGCCGCATCGCCGTTCACATCCTTGAGGGCCACGAGCTCCGGCCGAAGATTCAGACCCACGCGCTCATATTGCAGGGCGTTCCACCCCTTGAGCTTGATGTCGAGCGCCGCCGCGTCCATATCCGACGTCACCAGGGCGCCCAGAGCGGTGGGGTTATAGAAGGTCTTCTCATGACGAAACATGACGGTCTCACCGCCCGTCTTGAAGGCCCGGACACCGGCTCCCACGGCCACCGGACGAATGGGCGGGGCCGAGGCCTCGGCGAGCTTTTCCCGGGCCTCCTCCGAGACGTAGGGACAGGCGTCCAGCTCCGCCTTGCCCGAAGCCAGATTCATGGCAAAGGCCAAGCAGGTGGGGACGCCGCACTCACCACAGTTCGTCTTGGGAAGCATTTTGAAGATCTGTATACCAGTCAGTCCCATGTTGCTCTCCTCATTACGAAGGGTTGTTCAGGTATAGCCACTGTTCCGGATATCATCAACCCACAATGGAATCCAGCTTCAGGGCGGGGTGATCCTTTTCCTGGAGGAACGGCATGATCTCCTCCTCCGTGACGCCCACGGTCTCATCGGCGATCCGATCCAGGAGGTCGGGCATTCCTTCCTCTTCGGCTCGCTTGATAAATCGCTCCTTGATCTCTTCCTTCAGGGACTTGGGCATCCAGACAAGGCGCTTGAGTCCGCCGTCGCCCTTGACGAACTTCCTCTGGGTGATGTTGAACTTGGAGTGACCCACGAAACCGGGAGAGGACTGCCCGCCGCCCATGACGCCCGCCAGGGTGGTGAATTTCATGCCGGAGGGGGTGAGGCCGATGTAATCCCGGTGGACGGTCATGATGCCGTTACACGTCGGGAGGACCGCAGCGATGCACTCGCAGCACCCGCATGTGGTCATGGGGTCCTGGACCAGGCTGTAAAAGTTGACGTGACCAATGGCCTGACGGGACGCCTTGTACACGAAATCGTCCACGCCTTTCCAGGAGCCCATCTTCGGGTCCGTGCACTCGCCCTTTTCCACGGGCTGGTTGGGACCTGTGGGGTTGATTTCAAACGAGGCCTTGCAGTCCATCCAGTTGTAGGCCCCGCAAAGGCCGGTCCGTTCGGGGCTCACCACGCATACGTGGTTCGGCGCGAAGGACTGGCACAGGGTGCAGGAGTAGAAGGGATCCGTGCTCTCGTCGGTCATGCTCTCCACGCGCTCATCGCGGTGCTTGTACTCTTCTCGTGCGCGCTTGGTCAGCTTGTCCACGTCTTCCTTCTGGGTGTAGAGGGTCACCTGGACCTTGTCGAGAATGCTTCCGAAGTCCTGGTGGAATTTGGCGTGGAGAATGACCCCGATGTCCTTGAGGGTAAAACCCTTTTCCACCGCCGGACCGCCCACGCGGATCCAGGAGATGTCGCGCTGTCCGATGTGCATGATGCCCTGGGCGTAGTTGATCAGGTGATGGATCTGCCGCTCCAGGATGGGCTCGAAGTCCTCCTGCATCTGCCGGCCGGCCACCTGCACGTAGATGCCCAGAGGCAGGCGGTCGCCCTTTTTGCAGTCCTTGATATCGGGTCCGAAGACCTCCACCTTGCCGTCCTCGATCTTGTTCATGTCGGCCATCTTGCACAGCTCGGTACACTGGGTCTTGCCCCCGCCCATTTCCAGGTAGAGGTCGTCCTTGCGTACGCGCTCACCCTCAAATGCGGGTCCATAGGCCAGCGGGATGTCGATCTCGGTGATGGTGACCTTGAGACCGCGGATCTCGATGGACCGGGACGGCATCTCTTCATGGCCGACGTTGGCCACGACGTGCTCGTAGGTGCACACGCCCGTGGGCAGGATCTCCGGAATGTCCGTGTCCGCGATGGTGGGGAATCCCCAGTTCACGCAACCAGCGGCATTGGCCGCCCACTCCGCGTTCACTTCGCCCAGGGCGTTGACGAACGCGAAGATCCGGTTTTTCTGGTAGGCCAGCATCTTCTTGTAGTCGCCCGGCTCGATACCGCCGAAGGACATGCCGGCGCGGTTGGCGAAGCCGAGGGCGAAGACGGCTGCGGAGATGTCCGGACCGAAGGGTACCAGGCGGGTGTTCCACCCGAGCTGGACTTTTTCGGCGAGGAGTTGCTCGGCAAAGGTCGTGCCGCCCTGGTTGGCCGCCATGAACACATAGATCGTCTTGATCTGGTACTCCTCGGCCATCTTCTTGGCCGTGGCCGAATCCGGGGCCGCGCCCACGATGGCCGCAAACCCGGGCGCGGTTCCATCCACGAATTCCACACCGCGCTTCCGCATGATCGCGTCGTCCGCCGCGCCGAGCCAGATCTTCCCGTTGTCGATATCCGGGTCCTCGATCGAGGGCTGGTAGAAATCGGGATCCTCCACGTACCGGATGGCCTCCACGATCTCTTCGGCGAAGAGCGCACCCATGCCCGCATCCAATAGCGGCCCGAGGTACGGAAGATGACAATCCTTCTTCACGTGAGGGGGCAGGAGCTTGCGGGCGAACTCGAGCGGCTTGCGGGCCGAGTCGAGATCCGTCACCTTGATACCGGTCAACGAATAGATTATGGGCAGAAAGTATGCCGTGTTGGGAAATTCGAGTTTCTGGCTTCCGCCGTAGGTCTCCAGGGCCCGTTTGTATTTTCCTTCAGCCTTGGAAACAATATTGTACGCGCCTTGAATGGCCGCAAATGCTACTAGTTTCGACATAACCTGTTTCCTCCCTTCTTAAGAGGTGGTTTCCAGTAGGACGGTTGAAAACATATCCGAGGGCCCGGATCCCCGGGCCCTCGGTCATCGGTCTAGGCCGCATCCAGCTTCTGCCGGTCGGCCATATCCATGAGGACCCTGTCACGCGCCTTGTCGATGCCGAGGGCCTTCCGTTTCTTGTCGATGTGGGCGATCATCTTTCTGGCGTGCTCGTACGGGTCCACCTCCAGGTCCCACATGCCTCCGTACATGGACTCCAGTTCCTTATAGAGGTAGTTCTCGAAGACCGGCGCGCCGCTCACCGGCATGGTCACTCCGAAGACCGTGTAGACGCCCGCCGTCACGAAGTAGTGCCCGATGCTGATGGCCTTCTCGCTCATCCACTCCGGAGCGGATCCGGCCGCCGGAAGATCGCTGATGTCGTTGCCGAGGCCGCCGGCCTTGACCACCTCGGTGGCCGCCATGAGGATCCGGCTGTTGTCCACGCACGAACCCATGTGAAGGACCGGAGGAATGCCGACCGTCTCGCAGACCTCGGCCAGGCCCGGGCCGCAGTGGACCGCGGCGGATTCTGGGGTCAGAAGACCGGCTTTGGCGCAGGCGATGGCGTTGCAACCCGTGGTGAGCACGATCACGTCATTCTTGATCAGCTCCTTGACCACGGTGATGTGACCGCCGTCATGCAAGGTTCGGGCGTTGTTGCAGCCTACCACGCCGCCGATCCCGCGGATCCGGCCGTTGATGATGTTGTCGTTGAGCGGGGTGTAGGATCCTCGAAAGGTGCCGCCTAGGTGATAGTTGATCGCCTCGTAGCTGAATCCTGCAACCAGGTTCGCCTTGTGATTCGGGATGATAACCGGCTTGTCACGTTTGGGAAAGTTTTCGATGGCCACGCGCACGATCTTTTTGGCGTCCTCAAAGGCCGTGTGCTCGTCGAACTCGATGTGGATCGTGTGTCCGGACGCGATCTTGGCGCGCGGGTTCGTGGTGATGACCTTGGTGTGAAAGCAGTCGGCCACGTTGGCGATGTTCTCCATGATGCACTGGACATCGACCACCATGGCATCCACCGCACCGGTCACGATGGCCAGTTCCTGCTGGAGGAAGTCCCCGGCCAGGGGCACGCCGTGGCGCATGAGGATCTCATTGGCCGTGCAGCAGATGCCGCTGAGCTGAATGCCGTTGGCGCCGTGTTTCTTTGCGAGTTCCAACATCTCCGGCAGTTCGGCCGCCTGGACGATCATCTCGCTCAGGAGTGGTTCATGGCCGTGAATGATGATGTTGACATGGTCTTCCTTGAGAACCCCCAGGTTCGCCGAACTCTTGACCGGGTAAGGGCAGCCGAAGAGGACGTCCTGAAGGTCGGTGGCGATCATGGAGCCGCCCCACCCGTCCGCAATGGCGGCCCGGGAGCACTGCTCCACGATGTTCTGGTAGTCCTGGTCCACGCCGATGTGGGTCCGGTGCATGATCTCCACGATCTCGCGATCGATGCCCCGGGGCACCACCCCGAGCTTCTTCCACAGCTCGTAGCGGGGGGCAGGTGCGCGCTTCACTGTACAGACCTCACCCTCCTGCTGACCCCACTGGGCCAATGCATTCTCGGCGACCTCCAGCGCGATCTCATCGATATCGCGATCCACTTTCTCGCCGTTTTCACCCTCCACATAAATATCCACACCAAAATCCGGAGCGATCTCGAGAAGCTTCTTGGTGTCCCGGATCTTGTAATCGGGGGTCTGTTTTCGTGCAGCGGCCAGGAAGGTCTCGGCCACGCCTCGACCGTGGTCCGAGTGGGCCGCCGCTCCGGCCGCCACCATGCGGGCGAAGTTCCGGGCCGCAATGGTCTGGGCCGTGGCCCCGCAGAGGCCTTTACGGGTGTCCTCACCCTCGATGCCGCCCTTGGGCAGGGGGAGTCGACACGGTCCCTGAGAGCAGTTCTTGCAGCAGGTCCCCTGGGCCCCGATATTGCAGGCCTTCATAGCCTGGGCGCGATCAAAGATCGTCTCGATCCCCATCTCCCGGGAACGAACGATCATTTCCTGGCAAGACGGGTCCACGGTGAGTTCCCGTGGATCCACATCCTTTTTTGCCTTTTCCTTTTTGACTTCTTCAGCAGTCATCTTCGAGGTTCCTCCTCTGAATCGATAGGGTTTATCCTCAGAATCCATTATACCCGGCGTTGAATCCGGTCGAGGTTCCGTGACAACCTCTCCACCAGGTCGATTTGTTCCTTGGCCGGGGTCTTGGAGACAGTTTCGCCTTCTTTGGCGCCATGTCCGACAGCGTGTTTGGCTCGTTCTTCGGCACGCTTGCGTCTCAGCTCCAGGAGTTCTTCTCTTTCCTTTGCCTTGGCCTCGGTCTCGGCCTTTGCCTTGGCCTCCGCCTCGGCCTTGGTCTTGGCTTCCGCCTCGGCCTTTGCCTTCGCTTCCGCCTCGGCCTTGGTCTTGGCTTCCGCTTCCGCCTTCGCCTTTGCCTTGGCCTCGGTCTCCGCCTTGGCCTTCACTTCCGCCTCCGCCTTGGCCTTGACATCCGCCTCGCTCGGGACCGCGGCCGGTGCTTCCTTCGCCGGTTCGGGCTTGGCCTCGGCCTTCTTGGGCTCGGCTTTTGGAGGTGCGGGCGCGGCCTTGGCGGCCGGTTTTTCTTCCGCCTTGGGTGCCGCCTTCTTGGGGGCCGCTTTGGCGGTATCTTTCTGTTCGATGGTCAGGTCGGGGGCCGGGGCCAGGGAAGCGAGATCCACGTCCTTGGCCGCAAGTTTCTTGGCAATTCCGTCGACATCCATCGCCATGCCGCCATTGATCATCAGTTCGATGAACGCTCGGGTCAGGCGGGCGGTTTCCGGATGACGAAGAATCAGGACGTCCGATCCGGCCATGAGGTAACAGGCTGCGGCCACGGCCTCCATGAGGATGGCACGCTTCTCCGGATCGCCCATGGTGGGGGCCTCATCCACGCCCTGTCCCGCCTCCTTGCACTTCCAGACCTCGTTGCCGATGTTGTTGATCATGGGGACCTGGAGCTTCTCGTCCTCCTGGGTCAGGGCGGCCATGCGAATCCGTTCCATGACCGAGTAGCTGTACTCGAGGCCGTATCCCAGGCCGCCGGTGGTGGGGTCGATCAGGATTTTTTCCGGCTTGACCCCCAGATTTCCCAGAAGGATATTGAGCTGTTTCGCCAGGTTGACGTCGATGGGTGTGGAGGAAACGATGGTGTGATTGTATCCGAGTGCGGTGGCTCCGACGCCCTTGTGGTTTCCCTCTTCCACGGGTCCAAGGCCCACATTCTTGCCCTCGCAGACCTCCGCGATCTTCTTGAGGACCGCTTCGTCTTTCTGGTTGTTCGCCGTACCCCAGGCAATCACCGGCACGTTCACCGCGTCCACCACCTTCTTGAACACCTGGGCCGCTTCGGCGGGTTCCCGATCCTGGCCGTTGGGATCCGTGCTCTTGAGCTGAAGGACGATGAGATCGGCCCCGTACTCTTCCACACACTTCTTGGCCCAGGCGTCGGGTGAGCCGATCACGTCCTTGAAGGGCGCCACGGCTGCCTCCGGCCACTCTGCGGACGGGTCGTAGTCCCAGACCTCCATGGCGATTTTTGGAGGATTCGGCATGTTTCCTTCAAACACATGGAACGGATAGGCGTCCTCTCCACCCACGGTCCGCGTCGCATCTCCCGATCCGACGGTTACTTTCCCAATGCTTCCGGAATAGGGCTGTTCAGGGATTTGAAAGGCCAATTTCGTTACCTCCTTCTTGGATGATCATAGCCTTCGGTCAGCTATGAGTGGTTTATAAACAACCAATCGATTTTCTTATCGATATCTTATGTGAAAAATAGAACATAGCCGGGCAAAAAAAAGGCCCTCCTTGGAGGATGTGACAGGGTAATGAATGACGTGGGGCTTTGTCAAGAATTTTCGTCAGTAAATTGAAACGGTTGTCTTTCCCTTTCAGGAATATATTGTGCCTTGGAAAGCGACCCTGCACAATATATGGAAATCTACCCGGACCGGTCGCTCGAAAGGAGCCGATCATAGATCGCATACGCGGCGCCGAGGGCCCGGCTCCCGTCATCCAGCTCCACGGTGGGGAGTCCCCGGAGATCCGCATCGGTCACCATGTCGTCCAGGGGGACCGTGCCCACCAGATCCAGATGGTACTCCCGGGCCAGACCCTCGATCATCTCGATCTGATCGTCCCGGACCATGTTGACGATACACTTCATCTCCCGAATGTTCAAGGTGAGATCCCTGGCGAGTTCCTGAATTCTCGATGCGGAAAGCATCCCCCTTCTCGACGAATCCGATACCACGATCAGAAGGTCGATGTTGTTCGTGGTCAAGCGGCTGATATGTTCCATGCCGGCCTCGTTGTCGATGACCACATAGGGGTAGTTGTTCACCATGCGATCCAGGAACTGGGTCAGAAGGGTATTCGCGGCGCAGTAGCATCCGGACCCTTCGGGTCGTCCCATGACAATGAGGTCGAATCCTGCGGATTCTACCACGGACTGCTCCAGTTTCATCTCCATGAACACATCCTTGGTCATACCCGTTGCGACGCCCTTTTTCATCTCCTCTCGCGCGCCGCCGATCGTTTCCTCCACGTCTAAGCCCAGAACCTCGTTCAAATTCGCGTTGGAATCCGCATCCACGGCCAGCACGGGCGACTTTCCTCTTTCCACGAGATACCGGACCATCCAACCGGCCAAGGTCGTCTTTCCGGTCCCCCCTTTTCCAGCAAAACCGATCGAATAGGGCATTCTATGCTCCTCCACCCTCCTTTTTTCATTGATATTCCGTATGGATTTTTCTACTATTTAGACACCTTATCCGAGAGTACCATTCATGGCGCATATGTCAAAAAAAAAAGAGGTCTGGGATCGGATTGCTTCCCATTTCGAGTCGGTCCTCGGGAAAAAAGATATTCAGACCTGGTTTGCTCCCGCCACCTTGAAGTCTATGGACCCGGACCTTGCGGTCATTGAGGTACCCAATAAATTTTTCGCCGACTGGTTCCGGGAGCGTTACCTGCCCGATCTTCAGACGGCCTTCCAGCGGATCGCTCACATGTCACCGGAAATCCGGTTCTCGCTTCGGCCCGGAACCGCCCTGCCGAACAACGGATCATTCACCCTCGAAACCGCTGCACCCCCATTCCACCACCTCGATCCACACATGACATTCGAGACCTTCGTTCGAGCCCAATCCAACAGCTTCGCCTGCGTCTCCTGTCTGGAGATCGCGGACCGGAAGCCCCGGCATTACAACCCGCTTTTTCTGTTTTCCGACAAGAGCACCGGAAAGACCCATCTCCTTCACGCCGTGGGGAACCGGCTCCTGACGGACAAGCCCCCTCAGCGGGTCCGTTACGTTCATGCGGACCAGTTTACTTCCCTGTTCTCCCGTGCCCTCAAAGACCATCAAATCCACGCATTTCGTAACGGGTACACCGATCTCGATGTCCTCCTTTTTGACGATGTGGACCGCCTGGGAGGGCGGGTCAAGACCCAGGAAGAGTGCACATTCCTATTCGACACCCTGCTCCGGGACGGTAAAACCCTCCTGGTCGCCAGCCGCCTCCCTCCATTCCGCCTTACGGACGTTGCCCCCCGCCTCACATCCATCCTGACCTGGGGGCTGCTCGCAGAGATCCATGCTCCGGACACCGAGACACGAATCCGAGTCGTCAGAGAACATGCGCGCCGGGAAGACTGTCCTTTGCCGGACGACATTATCTTCTTTCTCGCCAAATCGAATGATGATATGAAATACCTCTTTGGGCAAATAGCACGCTTGCAGACCTATGCGTCCCTCAGTGGCGCCAGGCTCGACCTCTCGACGGTTCGTACCCTGATTCGAGATCAGACGAGACAAGAGCTGGAACCGGAGGATATCAAGGCAATAACGGCTGGATATTTCAAGCTTTCCATATCCGACCTCTCCTCAGACAGACGTCCCCGGTCCATCTCCTATCCCAGGCATATGGCCATGTATCTCTGCCGAAAGTACACGAGCCATTCCCTGAAAAAAATCGGCCTCTCGTTCTCCAAAAAGGACCACTCAACGGTGGTATACGCCTTGCGCCGCATAGAGGAGGAGTTGAACAGCAACCCTGATGTCAGACAAGATCTTGTAAATCTTGAACATTTTCTTCGGTGATCGGAGAGCATGAACGATACGAGACTTTTCTCCCCCATGGATTTTTCATATCCGGCACCGTTGTCGACATTTTCCGACAGGCCCTCGACGCCGGGACCTTCCCAGCCGGGATCTATGGTGTGTCGCTGTCGGGAAATCCGGTTGTTCGTTGAACCGTGATTTCAGGCTTTTATTTTATTTTTCAGTAGGTTGATTGCGTTTTGAACTTTTCCCATGCCTCCTGAATATTATGATGTAAGAGAATTATTTTATTCATTATCTCTTTTGGAGGGAACCCCATGGAACTGAGAGTCGAAAGGGACGAACTCTACCGCGCGGTGTCGAGGGTCCAGAGTATCATCGAGAAGCGAAGCAACATGCCCATCCTCTCCACCGTTCTTCTCACGGCGGAGGATTCGGGGATCGTTCTTTCCGCCACGGACCTGGAGATCAGCTTTCAACAGAAATTTCCCGCCGAGGTCATGAAGCCCGGGAGCCTGGCCATTTCCGGTAGAAAACTGTTCGAGATCCTGAAGGAGAGCAAGAGTTCGACGGTGTATATCAAGGAAAAGGAGAACAACTGGGCCTTCATCTCGGACGAAAAAGCCAAGTTCAACCTCGCCGGCCTCTCCCCGGACGAGTACCCCGTGCTGGTAGAACCGGAGGATGTGCCCCTCGTGGTCATTCAGGGAGACGTCTTGCGCGAGATGATTTCCAAGACGATTTATGCCGTGACCATGGAGGACGCCGGCTTCAAGTTGTCCGGGATCTATGTGGAAAAGATATCACAGGGGGGAAAGACGTCTCTTCGCATGGTGGCGACGGACGGACATCGCCTGTCCATGATCGATAAGGACATCGCCAGGGTGGAAGATCTGGGTCTGGACGGGGGTGTCATGATCCCGAAGAAGGGAATGAACGAAATCGCCAAACTCGCCACCGACGATGATGTCGTTCAAATCGGATTCCGCCGAAACAACTGCGTGGTCAAGAAAGGAGACTCTCTGATCGTGGTGCGGCTCCTCGAGAGCAAGTTTCCGGATTACAATGCGGTGATTCCCAAGAAGGCGGTGCACCACGTCCATGTGAAGCAGGAAGACCTCCTGGACGGCATGAGAAAGATGACCATACTCAGTGACGAGAGTTATCGGGGTGTGAAAATCAAATTGGACGAAGGGTCCATGGAACTCGTCTCCATTAATCCCGATATCGGGGATGTGCAGGAGAGCCTGCAGGTGGAGTACGCGGAGGAGCGGCTGGAGATGGGATTCAACGCACGGTATTTCATCGACATCCTTCAGGCCATGGACAGCAAAGAGGTCGTGCTCGGATTTTCCGATGTCTCCAGTCCGTGCCTGGTTACAGGAGAGGGGGATCCCGGTTTTCTGGGTCTGATCATGCCCATGAGGCTGTAAAAATATGAATGAGATGAGCCATAACGAAAACAGTTACGCCGCTTCGGATATCAAGGTCCTGGAAGGACTGCTGGCCGTTCGAAAACGCCCGGCCATGTATATCGGGAACACCGGAACCGAAGGACTTCACCACCTGGTGTATGAGGTGGTGGATAACAGTATCGACGAGGCCCTGGCGGGATACTGCGACAGCGTGGAGGTTCGCGTTCTCAACGATCAGAGCGTGATCGTCACGGACAACGGACGGGGAATCCCCGTGGATATGCACGAGACCGAAAGGATTCCGGCCCTTGAGGTCGTCATGACGAAACTCCATGCAGGCGGGAAATTCGATAACAAGACGTATCGGGTATCCGGGGGACTGCATGGGGTGGGCGTATCCGTCGTGAACGCCCTGTCCGAATTTCTGGAGGCCGAGGTCTACCGAGACGGCCGGGTCTATTATCAGCGATACGAGCGTGGAAAACCCGTGACCGGCGTGGAAGAGCGGGGAGTTACGGGAACTCGGGGGACACGAATCACATTTCGACCCGATCCGGAGATCTTCAGCGAGATCCTGTTCGATTTCGAGATCCTGGCGCGAAGGATGAGGGAACTCGCCTTTCTCACGAGCGGCCTCAAGATCAAGGTCTCTGACGAACGGAGCGGTCACAAAAGCGATTTTCGTTACGAGGGCGGGATCAAGTCTTTTGTGGAGTACCTGAATAAGAATAAAGAGGTTCTTCATTCCAACATCATTCATTGCGATGGAGAGAAGAACGGCGTTCTCATGGAGGTCGCGATTCAATACAACAACACCTACAAGGAGAACACGTACACTTTTGCCAACAATATCAACACCCGAGAGGGAGGGACCCATCTCAGCGGATTCAAGGCGGCGCTCACCCGAAGCGTGAATCTATACCTTCAGAATTCCCCTATGGCCAAAAACTTCAAGGAGAAACTCAGCGGGGACGACGTTCGGGAAGGGCTTACTGCCATTGTGAGTGTGAAACTGCCGGACCCCCAATTCGAGGGCCAGACCAAGACGAAGCTCGGAAACAGCGATGTCAAGGGGCTTGTCGAAAATATGGTCTACGAAGGATTGGGTTCCTTTTTCGAAGAAAACCCCAAGGAGATCAGGGCGATCCTCTCCAAGGTGGTCGATGCGGCCAGGGCGAGGGAGGCGGCCAGAAAGGCCAGGGATCTGGCTCGAAGAAAAGGGGTTCTCTCGGACCATTCCCTTCCGGGGAAACTGGCGGACTGCCAGGAGCGGGATCCGGCAAAGAGCGAGATCTTTATCGTAGAGGGCGATTCCGCAGGTGGTTCGGCCAAGCAGGGAAGGGACCGCAGCAACCAGGCCATACTCCCATTGAAGGGAAAAATCTTGAATGTCGAGAAGGCCCGGTTCGATAAGATGATTTCCAGCGAAGAGATTCGAACCATGATCGCCGCGCTGGGAACAGGGATCGGCGAGAAGGAATACGATGTCGGATTGCTGCGGTATCACAAGGTCATCATCATGACGGACGCGGATGTGGACGGGAGCCATATCCGGACTCTTCTTCTGACGTTCTTCTTCCGGCAGATGCCCGACCTCATTGAAAACGGGCATCTCTACGTGGCCCAACCGCCTCTCTACCGGTTGGGTCTGGGGAAAAAAGAGTACTATTTGAAGGACGAAGACAGCCTGAATCAGTTCCTCCTTCAGAGAATCACGGAAAAAGAAAAGGTCCTCATGGAAACCGGTGAGGAGGTGGCCGGCAACCGTCTCACTCGCATGTTGAGCGGGCTCATCAAATTTTACGACAGCCTGTCGAAGCTCTCCAGAAGAGGGCACAGCCCTCGGTTTATCGAGTTTCTGGTTATGGAGGAGATCAAGGATAAGGAGATGTTTCGCCGGAGGGACGGGATGGACGAATTCTTCGGGAAACTGGAGAAAAACGGTTTTCGAATCAGCGATGTCCAATTGGATGAAGAGGAAGGGTTCTACGAGTTTGTGGTGACCGAGACCCTCAATGGCGGGCAGACGTCGGCGGTGAACTGGGAATTCCTCTCCTCTCCTGAATTACGACAGCTCATGAGCATCTCCAAAGACTACCGTCTTCTGAAAAAGGGGAGCTACACCTTGGGTAGCGATGGGGAAAAGACGCGGATCGATGATCCCAGGGGTCTCCTGTTGAGGTTGATGGATAGGGCAAAAAAGGGTTTGAGCATACAGAGGTACAAAGGTCTCGGGGAGATGAATCCCGGGCAGCTCTGGGCCACCACCATGGATCCCGAACGACGGACCCTCCTTCGAGTGGACATCAAGGACTCTGTTGAGGCGGACGACATATTCAACGTGCTCATGGGCGACAAGGTGGAACCCCGAAGGGAGTTTATTCAAAACAACGCCCTGGAAGTCACCGAGTTGGATATATAATAGAAGGGACGGAACAGAAGAGCGTCCCGGTACGTTCAGGGCGTCGGGGCCCTTGCGGTCCTTTCGCCCTGATTCTGGAGAAAAGGCATGGCAACGGATCTACTGACCAAGACCGTGAACATCGAAGAGGAGATGCGCCGCTCCTATCTCGAGTACTCCATGAGCGTCATCGTGGGGCGTGCGCTTCCCGACATTCGGGACGGGTTGAAGCCTGTCCACAGGCGGGTCCTCTTCGGTATGCACGAACTGAAGAACGTCCACGACCGACCGTACAAAAAATCCGCCCGGGTGGTGGGGGACGTCATCGGAAAGTATCACCCCCATGGAGATGCCGCGGTATACGATACCATCGTACGACTCGCTCAGGACTTTTCCATGCGGTATCCGCTGGTGGACGGACAGGGAAACTTCGGTTCCGTGGACGGAGACCCCGCGGCGGCCATGAGATACACGGAAGTCCGCATGACCCGCCTGGCCCAGGACTTTCTGTCCGATATCGAGAAAGAGACCGTCGACTTTACTCCGACCTACGACGATTCCATGATGGAACCGACGGTCCTGCCTACCACCATTCCGAATCTCCTGGTCAACGGCTCATCGGGTATCGCCGTGGGGATGGCCACCAACATCCCTCCCCATAACCTTCGAGAGATATGCAACGCCATCGAACGGATCATTGACGAACCGGGTGTGGATCCGGATGAACTCATCCAGATCGTACCGGCGCCGGATTTCCCCACGGCCGGGTTCATCCTGGGAAGAGAGGGGGCCGTCGAGGCCTATAAGACCGGTCGGGGAATCGTTCGAATGCGGGCGCGCGCCTTCGTTGAAATGGTGGGCAAGACCAGGGAACGGATCGTCATCTCCGAGATCCCCTACCAGGTGAACAAAAACAAGATGATCGAAAAGATCGCTGAACTGGTGAAGGAGAAGCGGATCGAGGGGATTTCCGATATCCGCGACGAGTCGGACCGGGACGGCATGAGGATCGTCATCGAGGTGAAGCGGGAGGCCCGGGCCCTGGTGATCCTCAACCGGCTGTACAAGTACACACAGATGGAGACCTCATTCGGGATCATCCTGTTGGCCATCGTCAACGGAAGGCCGGAAATCCTGACCCTGAAAGAGATTTTGGAGCATTTTGTATCCCACCGGCGGGAGATCATCATCCGTCGAACCCTGTTTGACCTTCGAAAGGCCGAGGACAGGGCCCATATTCTCGAAGGACTCAAGAAGGCGCTGGATTTTCTGGACGATGTCATCGAGTTGATCCGCTCTTCCTCGGACCCGAAGGAGGCCAAGAGCCGGCTGATGGAGGAGTACGAGCTCTCCGACGTCCAGGCACAGGCCATTCTGGACATGCGGCTGCAGCGTCTGACGGGCCTGGAAAGGGATAAGATAGAAGAGGAATACCGGCAGTTAATTCAGGATATCGAGCGTTTTCGGGCTATTCTGGCAAGCCCGGCTATGGTCATGGACATCATCAAGCAAGAGACCCAGCAGATTCGGGAGAGATATGGTGACGACCGCCGGACCGAAATCCTGTCGACTTCAGGAGACATCGCGGCGGAGGATCTGATCGCGGAAGAAGATATGGTGGTCACCGTAAGCCACGAGGGATACATCAAGCGGAACCCCATCAGCCTCTACCGGGCCCAACGGCGCGGCGGCAAGGGGCTCACCGGGGTTCGGCCCAAGGCGGAAGACTTCGTTGAACTCCTCTTCGTGGCCTCTTCCCACGACTACTTTCTCTTTTTCTCCAACAGGGGAAGGGTGTACTGGAAAAAGGTCCACGAGATCCCCGAGGGGGGGAGGACCTCCAGAGGCAAGGCCGTGGTGAACCTCCTGAATCTTCAGGGCGGGGAACGGATCGCCACGACGCTGGCCGTGCGGGATTTCGAGGACGGCCGATATGTGGTCATGGCGACCAGAAAAGGGCTGGTCAAAAAGACGGAACTCAGTGCCTACAGCCGTCCCATGTCCAAGGGGATCGCCGGAATCACCATCAACCCCGGGGACGAGCTGATCAGCGTCCGAGTGTCGAGCGGTGACGAGGACGTGTTCATGACCACCCGCAATGGGAAATCCATCCGGTTTCACGAGAGCGATCTCAGAAGTATGGGACGGGTGGCCGCTGGAAACATCGGCATTCGACTGGACCCGGACGACGAGGTGGTGAGCATGGAGGTCATTCGGGAAGGCGCCACCATCCTAACCGTAACGGAAAACGGGTTCGGGAAACGGACTCGAACGGAGGAATACCGGGTCCAGACCCGATCCGGGAAAGGGATCCTGACCATCAAGGCGTCGGAACGGAACGGGCCGGTGGTCTACTCATACCAGGTGACCGACCAGGATCAGTTGATGATCATTACGGGACAAGGGAAGATCATTCGACTTCGCGTCATGGATATCTCCGTAATCGGCAGGAATACACAAGGCGTCAAGCTGATCGACCTGGCCGAGGGTGAACGGGTGGTGGCCGTTGCCAAAGTCATGGAAGACGAGGACGAGTAAGAACCCAGGTCCTTCGCCGGGGCTGGGGGTCGGAGAAGACGCATGGACAGCCGAACCACCAGGAGAATCGCCGTGATCGGGGCCGGGAGCTGGGGGACGGCCCTGGCGGACCTCCTCGCGGAAAAAGGGCATGACGTGACCCTCTGGGTCCGGGAGGAAGAGGTCCACCGACAGATCCTCGAGGAACACGAGAATCGCGTCTTCCTCCCCGGGGCCCGACTTTGCGCATCCCTCAGGCCGGTTCGAGACTATGAAGAGGCCCTGAAAGGCCGTGATCTCGTCATGCTGGTGGTTCCCTCCCACGTAATTCGGGGGGTTATTCAAGGCATTCGGCCCCATCTTCGGCCTGAAATGGATCTCGTCACGGGGACCAAAGGGATCGAGAACGACACCCTCATGATGGTCTCGGAGGTGGTTCAACAGGAGATGCCGGGGTGGGATATGTCCGGATTCGGGTGCCTCGCAGGTCCGAGCTTTGCCCGTGAGGTGTCCAGGCGCCACCCCACCGCCGTGACCGTGGCGTGCCCGGATGTGGACCGTGCCCGCAGACTGCAGGACGTATTCTCCACGGAGTCCTTCCGGGTCTACGCCGGCGGGGACCTGGTGGGAACCCAGTTGGGAGGGGCCCTCAAGAACGTCATTGCCATCGGGGCGGGGGTTTCGGACGGGCTCGGATTCGGACACAATGCCCGGGCGGCGCTTATCACCCGGGGCCTTGCCGAGATCACGCGCCTGGCGGTGGCCCTGGGTGCCAATCCTCTCACCCTGGCCGGTCTCGCAGGCATGGGCGACCTGGTACTGACCTGCACCGGGGACCTGAGCCGAAACCGAAGTGTGGGTCTTCAGATCGGGCAGGGAAAGCTCCTGAAGGACATCACGGCATCCATGAACATGGTGGCGGAAGGGGTCCGGACGGCCCGTTCGGCGTACGCCCTGGGAAAAAAGATCGGAGTGGAACTCCCCATCACGGACCAGGTCCACAGAATCCTGTACGAAGGGAAGAACCCCCTCGAGGCGGTACGGGATCTCATGACCCGCAAGCTCAAACAGGAACTCGAACACTAGGCCCTTCCATCACTCCTGACGTCGAACCAGGGAATGGGGAAAGAGCCGCAGGAAGCGCCTGGGAAGGGCGAACGCGGCCCGGTGAAGGGTCGGGGTGTAGTAATCCAGGTCGCCGAGGGACTCGAGCCGGGAACGGTCCGGGACGACCGTCAGGGGATCCGGACCGAGAGAGCCGAACACAAAACCGATCACTCCGCTGGTGTAGGTGGGGACCAGGGTGTGGTAGTAGGCGAACACGGGGAAGAGGCCCGCACGAAACACGCCCCGTCGGTGATGTGAACGGAGACCCTGGGGTCGTCGAAGCTCCGGCTGAGGCCGGGCAGGTACCGGCGGCTCGCCTCGATGACCTCCCCATCGATTTCACACAGGTCCACACGGGATACGCCGGCATGCCGCAACACCTCCCGGAGGGTGCCTCCGTCTCCGCCCCCGATGATGAGGACCCGCTCGGGCCCGGGATGGGTGAGCAACGGGACGTGGGCCAGCATTTCATGGTATCCGGTCTCATCGAACTCACTCACCTGTACGTTTCCATCCAGGATCAGGACACGGCCGAGAGGCCCCGCCTCGGCCACCACCACTTCCTGAAACGGCGATCTCTTCCGGTGAAGAATCCGCTCGATTCCAATGGCCAGACCATAGTGGCCGTTCAATACGGGCTCCTCGAGGAAGACGGATCCGTCATGGAGTTCGTGGCCGATACGGCGCTGTTCCACGGCACGCCCCTTTCGACTCTTCCACGCCGGGCATGGGCTCGATCTTCGGCCCGGGACGCGGCCGGGATAGGGAAACCGGGGCATCGGGGCCGAGCTGAGGGTGTTTGTCTGGCAGCCTGCCTAGGCCGCGCGGCGATATGCGGCCAATCAGGTCTCGGGCAGACACCGGAGGGCCGGTCCCGGCTTGTGGCGGATCATCTCGTCCGGAAGATCGAGCATGCCTCGGGTGAGCATCATTTTCTGAAGGCGGGAGGCGCGGAACCCGCGACGAAGGGTCTCGGCCGCCGTCTCCATATCGATCTGATCCCCGCAGGTGAAGATGTCGATGGCCGCGTATCCATACTCGGGCCAGGTGTGAATGCTGAAATGGGATTCGGAGATGATCACGCCGCCGCTCACGCCCTGGGGGGCGAACCGGTGAAAGAAGGGTTGAATCATGGTTGCACCGGAGTCCGAAACGGCCCGGGTCATGAGGCTGCACACGGTCTCTTCATCATCCAGAACGGCCGACGGGCATCCTTCGAGTTCGAGAATCAGTTGGTACCCCAGTGACTTCATGTTCACCCTCCACACAGAGGTTCGGTCGGCCATAGGCCGGCCGATGACCGCCGTCCGCCGCAGAGAGCAAAAAGCCACCCATGGCACCACCTGGACCGAGGGATCGGAGGCGGTGGCATGGACTGGGGCAATGAAAGACCGCCTCACTCCGAACCGGTCCCGTGGGACGGAGGGTGAGCGGCCCGGGGATGCCGCAAGCTGTGGGACTCTCCGCATGGGTCCCCCAGGGCGTGATGCCCGACGGGAGACCGCGTCATGGCGAACCTCCTGTTAGCCAACACCTGGCGCTCAAGGCCTTGGGATTCTTTTAGGATGATTAAAGGTTCGGTTCCAGAAAACGCTACCTAGAATTATTATTCGAGGGGTCGTGTCAAGTCGCGGGCATATCTTGGTATTCATGATCATCCGAACGTGGTCTCTACCCAGCCCCGGATTTCGTCCCGAAGGTGTCGGTATCGCTCCCTTTTTGCCTCGGAATCGGCGGGAGACGGGGCGGGTTCCTCGAAGGCCTTGTGGAAGGCGATGGAGCTGCAGGAGAACAGAGGGCACACATTCTTGGCCTGGTCGCATAAAGTCACCACAAAGTCGGCCTGAACCCCGGAGATATCTCCTGCCCGAAGGGGACGATGGGAAGAGAGGTCAATTCCCGCCTCTTTCATGACCGTAACGGTCATAGGGTCGATCTCCCGGGGGGCCGTTCCCGCACTCGCGGCGCGGTATCGGTCCGGGAAGAGGCTGTTCACGAAACCCTCGGCCATGGGTGAACGGATGGCGTTTCCGGAAGAGATGAACAGAATGGTCCGGATGTCTTTTCTGGATTGTTCCATGGATCAGTCCTTTTCTGATGGCCCGGTTCCGGACGGCATCGACGTGGCCGCGGGCGTTTGACCGAGGTCCATCGCCGTCGCGAACCGGGACACCGGTCCTTCGGTTATCCGCACTTGGAGTAACCGCAGAAGTGGCAGGTCATGCAGCCCTCCTCGAAGCTGATGGTCTGGCCGCATTCCGGGCACACCTCACCGCGCAATTGGTTTCCGGTCTTTTTCGCCCGCAGGGAGTCCTTATCCTTGAGGTAACGATTTTCGAGGATTCGACTGATGGCATCCGGAATGGAGAGCACCAGGCCGTCTTTTTGAAACACCGGATGCTCCCCTCCGATGCCTTTCAGTTGTTCCACCACCGTCTGGACGCTCACGCCGGAGCGGAAGGCCAGGGAGACCAGTCGACCGATGGCTTCCGTCTTGGCCGTGGTGGAGCGCCCCGATTTGCCGATGGTGGCAAAGATCTCGAAAGGCTTGCCGTTCATCTCCGTCACGGTGACATAGAGATTTCCCAGGCCGGTGACCATTTTTGTGGTGAATCCCTCCAGGGTCTCGGGCCGCTCCAGCACGCCGGCCATGGCTTCCTTGGCGGGCTCCTCCTGGCGGGTGCATCTCAAGACCTGGTTTTCCTTGCTTCCATCCCGGTAGATGGTCACGCCCTTGCAATCCAGCTCGTATGCCAGCTCGTATACCTTCTGGACGTCGTCGGCTGAGGCATCCCGAGGGAGGTTCACCGTCTTGGACACGGCGTTGTCCGTGTACTTCTGAAAAGCGGCCTGCATGCGAATGTGACACTCCGGGCTGACGTCGTGGGCGGTGACAAAGACCTTTTTCACGTCTTCCGGAACGCCTTCAACGCCCTGAACGCTGCCCGTCCCCGCGATGGCGTCCATGAGCGCGTGGCTGTAAAACCCGCGCTCCCGCGCCACGCGCTCAAACCAGGGATTCACCTCGAGAAGCTCATCGTTGTCCATGACGCGCCGGACGAAACTGAGGGCGAAAAGAGGCTCTATGCCGCTGGAGCATCCCGCGATGATGCTCAAGGTCCCGGTGGGTGCGATGGTGGTGGTTGTGGCGTTTCGAAACCGGGCGCCCTCCATGTCCCGGTATATGCTCTTGTCGAAGTTTTCGAACACGCCCCGCTCCTCGGCAAGGATCCGCGAGGCCTCCCGGGTCTCCGCCTGAGTGAAGGACATGATCTCTTCGGCCAGATCAATGGCCGGATCGGAATTGTACGGAATCCCCATTTGAAACAGCATGTCTGCGAATCCCATGACGCCCAGGCCGATCTTCCGGTTTCCGCGGACCATGTCTCGAATCTCCGGAAGGGGATACTCGGACATGTCGATCACGTTGTCCAGGAAACGCACCGAGGCCCGAATCAGATCCCGAAGTCCGGGGTAATCCGGTACCGGACGTCCGTCCTGTTCCACCACATACTTGGCAAGATTGATGGATCCGAGGTTGCACGCCTCCATGGGGAGTAGAGGCTGCTCCCCGCAGGGGTTGGTGCTCTCGATGGAGCCCAGGGCCGGGGTGGGGTTGTCCCGGTTGATCCGGTCCAGGAAGATGACCCCCGGATCGCCGTTTTCCCAGGCCTGTTCCACCAGGGCCCGGTAGACGTCGGCGGCGCGCAGGGTCATGGAGGGTTTTCCGGTTCGGGGGTCCACGAGATCGTAGTCCCGATCCTCCCGGACCGCGGTCATGAAGGCATCGGTGATTCCCACGGACAGGTTGAAATTGTTCAACTCCTTGTGCGCTTTCTTGCAGTAAATGAACTCCATGATATCCGGATGGTCCACGCGAAGGATCGCCATGTTGGCCCCCCGCCGTGTCCCCCCCTGCTTCACCTGCTCCGTGGCCGTGTTGAAGATCTTCATGAAAGAGACGGGTCCTGAGGCGATCCCTCCGGTGGTGCCCACGCGGCTGTTCTTCGGGCGCAGGCGGGAGAAGCTGAAACCGGTACCCCCTCCGGACTTGTGAATGAGGGCCGCGTTCTTCAGGCTGTCGAAGATGCCCTCCATGCTGTCCTCCACCGGAAGCACGAAACAGGCGGCGAGCTGGCCGAGCCGGCGACCCGCGTTCATGAGCGTGGGCGAGTTGGGCAGAAAGCGGAATTCGGTCATCATGCGGAAGAAGAGTTCTTCCACCTCCCTCACGTGTTCGGCGTTGCCGTAGGCCGCCTCTGCCTGGGCCACATGCCGCGCGACGCGGCGGAACATCTGGGCCGGTGTTTCGAGGAGCACCCCTTCGGCGTCCTTTTTGAGATACCGACGTTCCAGGACGGTCCGGGCGTTGGCCGAGAGCACGATGTCTTCTCTGACCAGCATGGAGCTGTCCAGTTTGACCGGAGAGGCCTTTTGCAGACCGAATTCCAGAAGTTTGGCCTCAATGATCTTTTCCAGCAGGGGGAGGGTCAGGGTGCTGAGCTCCATCTTCCCGATTTCCTCGCGAAGGGCCCGGCTGAGGGTCATGGCCTGATCGCTGTTGATCGGGGTGGTTCGTGTCAGAAGGCGCGAAAAGAGCTGATCGTCCCATCGGTAGGCCGACAGGTCGAAGGTCCCCTCCTCGGTAACCAGGATCTTGCACTCCCTTGCCATGGATTCCTCCTTCTGTCCCGAATGACGATACCCGGGCGACCCTTCCCGGGCGCAGGCCCTTGTATATTGATAGAGCCTGATGATAGATGGCTATATGTAGTGATGTCAACACGGATTCCGGTCCCCCCCACGGCGGCGGGTCGTTTGCGGCCGAATCGTCCAGACAAAAAGGGTTCCACATTTCCCGGTCAGATGATATACGGATTCAGAGGCTCGGTCCTATGGCCGTGTGCAGGGACTCGGTGGGTTGAGGGGCCTGAAGGACCCGTCCGGCAAGGCTTTCGCTGAGAAGCCTTTAAAGGAAACGAAGAACGGAGAGGATCCATGAAGACACGACGCGTCACGTTTCTTCCCTTCGACAAGACCGTGGAGATCGACGAGGGGACCAAGATTTCAGAGGCCGCCCAGAAGGCGGGGGTCTACATCAATAACCTCTGCGGCGGGGAGGGCGTTTGCGGGGAATGCCGGGTCCGCGTGGTGCGGGGCGAGGCGAGACAGGAAGACGGTGCGACCTCGTTTTTTTCGCAGGAAGAGTTGGACCAGGGGTTTGTCCTGGCATGTCAGACCGAAGTGCACGACGATCTTCAGGTGGAGATTCCAGCGGAATCCATGCTCGAAGAAGAGCAGATCATGACCGGCGAGACCCGGGATGGTGTCGCTCAGGGAGACAGCGTGGTGGTCCATGAAGACCAGGATCTCACGCTCTATCCTTTGAAGCCGCTCGCTCGAAAGATCTTTCTCGAGCTTCCGGAGCCTTCGCTGGAGGATAATATCACAGACATCGAGCGGGTCTCCCGGGAGCTCCGGCGTCGAATCGGCTGGCATTCGTATGAGATCACCCTCCCGTGCCTTCGGAACCTGTCCGACCTGCTTCGAGGGAATCAGTGGCAGATCACGGTGACGGTGGTCCGGGACAACAAGGGCTATAAGATTCAGAAGATCGAGCCCGGGGACACGACCTCCAGCCACTACGGCCTCGCCGTCGATGTGGGCACCACCACAGTCGTGGCCCAGCTCGTGGACCTGCGCACGGGAAGGGTCCTGGGGGTGGAGGGCGTGCACAACACGCAGGCCCAGTACGGCGAGGACGTGATTTCCCGAATGATCTATGCCTGCCGTAAGGACGGGAAGGGCCTTCAACCCCTTCAGGACGCCGTGGTCAAGAACATCAACGATCTGATCGACGCCCTGGTGGAGAGGATGGGCATCGGGCGGGAGGAGATCTTCGCCGTGGTTGCGGCCGGAAACACGACCATGAGCCATCTTCTCCTCGGGCTCACCCCATGTTCCATCCGGTTGGAGCCGTACGTGCCGACGGCCGATGCGTATCCCCAGATTCTCGCATCGGACATCGGGATCCACATCCATCCCCAGGGGATCCTGAACGTCCTGCCGAGTGTGGCCTCGTATGTGGGGGGAGACATCGTGGCCGGCGTGCTCTCCTCGGGCATCGCCGACCAGGATGCCGTACACGGACTCATCGACATCGGAACGAACGGGGAGATCGCCATCGGCAACAGCGAGTGGCTGGTCTGCTGCTCGGCTTCGGCCGGCCCTTCGTTCGAGGGCGGCGGAACCACCTGCGGAATGAGGGCCACCCGCGGCGCCATCGAGGCCCTGACCATCGAGAACGGTTCCCTGACCTACGAGACCATCGGTCATGCGGCCCCCCGAGGTATCTGCGGTTCGGGGCTCATTGACTGCATCTATGCGCTGGTCAAGAACGGAATCATCGGGTTCGACGGGAAATTCGACCGCAAAAGGGACGACCCCAGGTTGGGGTGGACGGACGGCGTTCCCCACTACGTGATCGCCCGGGCCGATGAGACCGAAACCGGGAATCCCATCGTAATCTCCGAGCCGGACATCGACAACCTGATGAAGTCCAAGGGATCGGTGTACGCCGCCATCAAGTCCCTGCTGGATTACATCGGCATGACCTTTGACATGCTGGACCGCTTTTACGTGGCCGGAGGGTTTGGAAGCTACCTGAACATTCGAAAGGCCATCAACATCGGGCTGCTTCCCGATATTCCCGAGGAACGGATCCGGTTCATCGGCAACAGCTCGCTCACCGGTGCCCGCATGGCCCTGATCCACGAGGAGGCCTTTGAGAAATGCCAGACGGTGGCCAAATCCATGACCAACATCGAACTGTCCAATTATCAACCATATATGGACGAGTATGTGGCCTCCCTTTTTCTCCCCCACACGGACCGTAAACTCTTCCCCACGGTGGACTACTGATGCGGAGCATCGAACCCGGCACCCTCTCCGGCGGGAACATGGCAGGGCCCGGGTCTCCACGACCGGAAGCATGAACGAGGAAAGAGGAACCATGGGGGTTTCCGGAGGCACGTCGGACGTGTCCTCCAGTGAAGAGACCCGGGGCCTGCAAATCGGCTTGGTGGTCCTGGAAAACCGCCTGATCATGGCGCCCATGGCCGGGATCACGAATCTTCCCTTCCGTCTTCTGGTCCGGCGACTGGGCGCGGGCCTCGTGACCACGGAGATGGTGAGTGCCGTCGGGCTCACCATGGGTCACGCCAAGACCCACCGGTATCTTCAAAGCCGGCCCGAGGAGAAACCCCTCTCCGTACAGCTCTTCGGCACTGCCCCCGATATCATGGCCCGCGCAGCTCAGATCGCGGTGGATGCCGGGGCCGATATCATCGATATCAACATGGGTTGCCCCGTAGCCAAGGTGGCCAAGACCGGGTCCGGCGCGGCCCTGCTGGATCGCCCGGACCGGGTGGCATCCATCGTGAAGGCGGTCCGCCTGGCCTCGGCGGTCCCGGTGACCGTCAAGATCCGGGCGGGATGGTCCCCTGACCGGCCCATGGCCGTCTCCGTCGCGCGTGTGATCGAGGATTGCGGTGCGGACGCCGTGACCGTCCACCCCCGATTCGCGACGCAACGCTACACCGGTCAGGCGGATTGGGGGGTGATTCGGGACGTCCAGGCCGCGGTCCGCATTCCGGTGGTGGGAAACGGAGACGTGTTTTGCGCGGAGGACGCCATACGGATGCTCGAGAATACGGGATGTGCCGGTGTGATGATCGGGCGGGGGGCGGTGGGGAATCCGTGGATATTCCGGCAGATCCTCGACCTCGAGAAGGGCCGCGATCCGCGCAACCCGGACCTGGGCGAACGCCGTGATCTCATCCTGGAACACTACCGCCTTCTGGCGGACGCCGTAGGAGAGATCCGGGCCCCTTACATGATGCGCGGGCTGCTGCTGCGATACACCAAGGGGCTGCCTCACAGCAGCCGGTTTCGGGAGCGGATTACGCGGATCAAGGACTTCGATACCCTTTCGACCCTCATGGACGACTATTTCGGGATCCTGGAACAGGAGGGGGAGCCGTGAAGGTCCGACGGGCGAAGACAGCCGGTTTCTGCATGGGGGTTCGCCTGGCCATGGAAAAGGTCCTGGCCGAAGCAAACAAGGGCGGCGGTCCCATTTACACCTTCGGTCCCCTGATTCACAACAGTCAGGTCATGGACCTGCTGGAGACCAAGGGTGTGCATGCCGTCACGGACCTCCACGGCCTTCGCGAAGGGACCGTCGTCATTCGGGCCCACGGCATTCCGCCCGAAGAACGCCGGGCCCTGAAGGAGACGGGTCTGAGGATGATTGACGCCACCTGCCCCCGGGTGGCCCGTGTCCAGGCCATTGTGCGGGCCCACACGCGCAAGGGATATACCGCGGTCATCGTGGGAGATGCGGACCATGCGGAGGTGGTGGGTCTCAAGGGATATGCCGCGGGCCCGGCCTACGTGATCGACTGCGTGGAGGCCGTGAACTCCCTTCCCGAAGACACACCCCTGGCGGTGGTGGCGCAGACGACCCAGGATACGCGCCTGTACGAAGAGATCTGCCGGGAGATTCGACGCCGGAGTCCGAATGCCGAGATCTTCGACACGATCTGCGAGGCCACCCACAGCCGTCAGGCCGAGGCGGCATCCTTTGCCGGGCATGTGGACGCCATGGTCGTGGTGGGCGGGTTTCACAGCGGGAACACCCAGCGTCTGGTCCAGGTGTCCAGGGCCGCCGGCATGCCCACGTTTCACGTGGAAACGGAGAAAGACCTGGATCCGAAGGCCCTGGCGGGCATGGGTTCGGTGGGGGTCACGGCCGGAGCCTCCACGCCCAACTGGATGATCAAGGATGTGGTCCGCGAACTCGAGCGCATTCGAACGCGAAAGGATATGCGCCTCCTCCGAACCGTCCGGGATGTTCTCCGGTTTTTCCTCATCGGACACCTCTGGGTGGCCCTCGGGGCCTTTTCGCTGACGCACGCCGCCACGCTCTTGGCGGGTAGGGTTCCGGACCTGATCCACCCTTCGATGGCGGCCCTCTACATCTGGGCCATGCACGTCCTGAACCGGTTCCTGGACCGGGGCGCGAGCACCTACAATGAGCCGGATCAGGCCCACTTCTACAAGACCCATCGAACCCGCCTCATCATCACGGGGGTGGGAGCGGTGGCCGTGGCCCTCATGCTGGCCTGGAGTCTGGGCGTCGGCGTGCTGGTGGCCATGGCGGGGGTGAGCGGCCTGGGGGTCGTTTACAGCATTCCCATCGTGCCCGTTCGGCGTGAGCGCCGGTGGAAGGGCGCCAAGATCAAGGATATTCCCGGGTCCAAGACACTGGCCGAGTCCCTGGCCTGGGGTGTGGTGATCGCCCTGATTCCCTTGCTCGAGAACGGGTTCATATCCTGGCCGGGAACGGTCGCGGCGTTCGTCTTCGTGGTTTCCGTGGTGTACGTGCGATCCGCCCTCTTCGACATCTTCCAGGTGCAGGGGGATCTCATCGTAGGGGTAGAAACCCTGCCCATCACCATCGGAGAGAAGCGGACCATCCACCTGCTCAAGGCCGTTCTGGCGGCATGCGGGGTCCTGCTCCTGGCCGCCTGTCTTTCGACCGCCATCTCCTCGTTTTCCTGTCTCCTGGTTCTCCCTCTGGCGACCCTCGCCCTGACCCTCATCACCTATGAGAAGAGGTGGCTCTATCCCGGCCATCGGCTGGAGAGCCTGGTGGAGGCCAATCTCTTTCTGGCGGGGCTCCTCGGCGTGATCTGGCAGGGAATCCCGTGACGGGTGTCAGCGTCGTCATTCCCACCTACAACCGGGCGGAACGGGTCGTCGTCGCGGTCTCTTCGGTCCTCGACCAGACCTTTCGGGATCACGAGGTTCTGGTGGTGGACGACGGGTCCACCGACGGGACGGGCGAGGCCCTGAATCGCTTTCGAGGGCGGATTCACGTCATTCGTCATGAACGGAACCGGGGCGTATCCGCTGCACGGAATACGGGCATTCTGGCGGCCGGGGCCCCCCTCATCGCCTTTCTGGACAGCGATGACCGCTGGCTTTCTGAAAAACTGGAGACCCAGGTGCGCTTTTTCCGGGACCACCCGGATGCCGTGGCCTGCCAGACCCAGGAGATCTGGATGCGCCGCGGCCGGCGAGTGAACCCGGCCCAACGGCACCTCAAGCCCTCGGGGGATATCTTCAAGCCGAGCCTGGTGCGCTGTCTGGTGAGCCCGTCTGCGGTCATGCTTCGGCGGTCTCTCCTCGAGGAAGTGGGGCTCTTTGACGAGGGCCTTCCGGTCTGCGAGGACTACGATCTCTGGTTGAGGATCGCCTGCCGTCACCCGGTCCACCTGATCGACGAGTTCCTTCTCGTTCGGGAAGCCGGTCACCCGGATCAGCTCTCGGCCAGCGGGCCGGGAATGGACCGGTTCCGAATTCAGTCCCTGGTCCGCCTGATTCAGAGCCACGTCCTGACGGATGCCCAGACCCGGGACGCCCGGAAGGAACTCCGCCGCAAGTGTCGCATCTACGGGGAGGGGTGTCTCAAACGGGGTCGAGCGGAAGAGGGCCGCTATTTCCTGACCCTGCCGGACCTCGAAGGCCGGAATGAACCCCTTCCCCCCCCGCCGGAAGAAGGCGTTCTCTGACGAGGACACCCTTTCACCCTTCCTCTTCTTTCATATTCCTTCATATGAAACGGCATGCCTACATAAAGCCCCTTTGGATCGCCGGGTTTTCTTTCCGTATTCAGGGCATTTTGTGATCTTAATGTGCGGTTTTATCCGTCCGGCAGGCGGCGTCAGCTTCGAAGGGAAAATCCTTGACATCCCTGTTTTGGTGGGTCTAAGGTTAGTCCTTAGCCCACCCAGGGGCCGTCGGCCCGGGAACAGGGGACGTGGTTATGGAAGAAAACCAGCATTTTAATGCCGTGGCAGACGGTAAACAGGTCCACGAAAAGATCGTGGACCAGATCAAGGACGCGATTTTCGAAGGAAAAATCCGGCCCGGAGAGCGCCTGCCGGCCGAGCGGGACCTTGCCGACATGTTCGGCACCAGCCGGGTCACGGTGAGGTCCGCCATCCTGACGCTTCGAAACAACGGCATCGTGAACGTGCGAAAGGGGACGGGCGGAGGCACCTTCGTGGCCCGGGACCTGGGTCAGGGGGAGATCACCGACCACCTTCGGGACATCATCAAGTGGAAGAACATCGGGATTCGGGACGTCCTGGAGGTCCGGGGCATCCTGGAGCCTCAGATCGCCTATCTCGCCGCCGTGGACCCGTCACCCCGGCAGGTCCGGGATATCTGGGACAGTATCGAAGAACTCGACGAGTCGTTTACCGCCAAAAGCACCTTCCAGAGCCACGATGAAAAGTTTCACAAGGCCCTCGCCGCTGCGGCCAACAACCCCCTGTTGAGCGTGTTCCAGGCCTCCCTCGTGGATCTCCTCTTTACGTTCATCTCCCGCATTCGATGGGACGAGCAAGACAAGCGAAACATATCCCTCCATCATCGTAAAATTGCCGAGTATGTTGAGCAGAAAGACCCTAAAAATGCTCGCAAAGCCATGATCGAGCATATTCGGAATATGCGCGACATCCTCTCCCACTATCCGGAGGGAGAGGTCTGGATCTGAGGCGGGGCCCCGGAATTCCAGGGTGCGTCCGCCTGGGCCGTTGACCGTTCAGGCATGCGGTTTCCGCAGGAAGGAGGTGATCAGGACCCGGTGGATTCGGACACCGATTCATGGCGAATTCGAGTGTCCGGAAGGCGTTTCTCAACCATGGTAACAGGACGGAAAAGGAGGGGATGATGAAACGGTTCGTTTTGGCTCTCGTGGTGATGGTCGGTCTGGTTCTGACCCTGACCCCCGCATGGGGAAAAGACATTATAACACTTAAAATGGTCACATTTCTTCCTAAAGGCGACAACAACATGACGGCCTTCATGGCCCTGGTGGACGATATCAACACCCGGGCCAAGGGAGAACTGGAGATCAAGTACCTGGGAGGCCCCGAGGCCATGCCCGGGTTCAAGCAGTTCGAGGCCCTGCGGAACGGGGTGGTGGACATGATCTTCGGGTGCGAGTCCTACTACGGGGGCCAGGTCTCGGGGGCCGCCTACACCCACCTGACCCGTCTGGACCCCGTGAAAGAGAGGGAGGTCGGCTATTACGACTTCCGTGCGGACCTGCTCAAGAAGCACAACGTCTTCTATCTCGGCCGGGCCGAGTTCGGCGTCTGGTTCCACGTTTTTACCAACAAGGCGATCACGCGGCCCCAGGAGCTCAAGGGACAGAAGATCCGGGTCTCGGGCACCTATGAGCCCTTTGCCAAAGAGATCGGGGCCGTTCCCGTCACCCTGCCCGGTTCCGACGTCTACACCGCCCTCGAACGGGGCACCGTGGACGGGTACGCCTGGTCGATCCTGGGGAACCTTCAGTCCGGATGGGTGGATGTCTGCAAGTACATCCTGGAGCCGCGGATCTACCAGATGAACATCGAGGCCTTGATGAACCTGAAGACTTGGCAAGGCCTTCCCAAGCACCTGCAGGACCTTATCATGGACTGCATGATCGAAAACGAAAAGAAATACACTCCGGTGATGGCCGAAATCGCGGAGAAGGAGTATCAGGAACTTCAAAACAAGGGGATGAAGGTCATCTCTTTCTCCGAAGAAGACACGAAATACTATGTCGACTTGGCCTATGACGCAGGGTGGAGGGAAGTCATCCGGCAGAACCCCGACCTGGGCCCCAAACTGAAAGAGATGCTCACACCGTGAGGTGTCCGGACCGATGAAGGCGTTTCTGCAGCGCGTCGAGCGATGGTTCGACCGGGGGATCGTGACCCTGGCCTGGGTGGCCGGGGGGCTCATGATGTTCGTCTCGCTGGCCGTCTGCGTGGACGTGGTGCTGCGGTATTTTTTCAACCGCCCCATGCTCTGGGTCCTGGAGACGAGTGAATACGTCCTCCTCTACATCCCGTTTCTCGCGGCGGCCTATGTGCTGCGGGAGGAGAGCCACATTCGTATCGATATCCTCCTCAATCGCCTGGGCCGCCGCGCCCAGCATCGGCTGAATGCGGTCACGTCGGTCCTGGCCTGCGGGGTCCTTCTGGTGCTCGCCTACTACAGCGGCTACGTGACCCTCGATTTCTTCCATAGAGACGTCCCCACGATCAAATCCTTGAAGATACCGGAATACCTGGTGATTGCCGTTATTCCTCTGGGGTTTTTCCTTTTCGCCCTTCAATTTCTCCGCCGCGCCCGGGACCAGGCCCGGGCCGCGTCCCGGATTCAGAAAGACGATCCGGGAGACGGTCCGAACGCATGAAACCATTCATCTCAAGAGACGGGTCCGATTGATGGAGTGGTGGCTCATCCTCGTTTTTCTGCTCGGGGCCATGGTGGTCCTGATGGCGGCGGGCATTCCGGTGGCCGTGGCCTTCCTGATCGTCGACATTATGGGGGCGTGGATCTACCTGGGCGGAGGGTCGGGAATCGTCCAACTGGTCCTGAACATGGCCGAGAGCCTGACCACGTTCAGCCTGCTCCCCGTGCCCCTGTTCGTCCTCATGGGGGAGGTGATGTTCCACTCCCAGCTCGGGTTCCGGGCCATCGACGTGGTGGACCAGTGGATCGGGCGCATTCCCGGAAGGCTGTCCCTTCTGGCGGTGGTGGGGGGGGCCCTCTTCTCCACCATGAGCGGATCCACCCTGGCGACCACCGCCATCCTGGGGTCCATCCTCGTGCCGGACATGGAAAAACGGGGCTACAGCAAGGCCATGGCCGTGGGACCGGTCATGGGGAGCGGGGGCCTCTCCATGCTGATTCCGCCCAGCGCCCTGGCTATCCTGCTGGCCTCGCTGAACCAGATCTCGGTGGGCGGCCTCCTGATCGCCGGGATCCTCCCCGGTCTCCTGATGGCCCTGTTCTACGCCGGCTACGTGGTGGTCCGCTGTTTTCTCCAGCCGCACCTGGCGCCCCCCTACGTGACCGAACCGGTTTCCCTTCGGGAAAAGATCAAGGGCACGACGATTCACGTGCTCCCCCTCGGGCTGATCATTTTTCTCGTGATCGGACTGATCTTTCTGGGCGTGGCCACCCCCTCCGAGGCCGCGGCCCTGGGGGCCATGGGGACCATCCTCCTGGCCGCATGCTACCGCCGGATGAACCTGCGGATTCTGCGGGCCAGCATTCTCGGCACGGTGAAGATCACCTCCATGATGTTCATGATCATCGTGGGATCCATGACCTTCAGCCAGATCCTGGCCTTTTCCGGTGCCAGTGCGGGGCTCATCAGCCTGGTGTCCGAGTTCGATCTGCACCCCATGCTGATCCTGATCTCCATGCAGGTCATGCTCCTCTTTCTGGGATGCTTCATGGACAATCTCTCCATGGTGATGATCGCCATCCCGATCTTTCTTCCCATTGTGCAGGCGCTCCAGTTCAATACCCTCTGGTTCGCCCTGATCATGCTGATCAACATGGAGATGGCCAACACCACGCCCCCGTTCGGCCTCCTCCTCTTCGTGATGAAGGGGGTGGCGCCCCGGGACACCACCATGGGGGACATCTACAAGGCCGGCCTTCCGTTTCTACTCTGCGACGCGGCCGTCGTGGTTTTGGTCATGATATTTCCACAGCTTGCGCTGTATCTGCCGGGGCTTATCAGAGGTTGAAATGAATTTAAATTGGGGTTTTTATATCGTTTAATCATTACGTAATGAGGCCTGAACGATTGATTTAATACTAAAAATAACGACCTAGTCTCTCTTTCTTCGTGCTCTTCGTGTTCTTTGTGGTGGATCCGGCGATTGGTTTACCACGAAGGACACGAAGACCACGAAGAGTGGAAAGAACGAAACCGTAGTCGTTTTTGTGAAACCATAGGCTAAACGCAATGGTGGAAACGCACGAAACGGCGTGAAGAGAAGCAGGAGGCGCCATGGGATTCAAGGTCGGCATTGACGTCGGTGGGACGTTCACGGATTTTCTATTGATGGATGAGACCGCTTCCCCCCGGGTCTTCAAGGTTCTCTCCACTCCCGGGGACCCGTCCGTGGCCGTGATTCAGGGGCTGGAGGAGATGGCCGTTGCCCTGGGTCTCCCGTTCGGGGCGTTTCTCGAACAGGTGGAGATGGTGGTCCACGGGACCACCGTGACCACGAATGCCGTGATTACGGGGAACACCGCGCGAACGGGTCTCCTCACCACCAAAGGATTTCGCGATGCACTTCAGATGCGGAGAGGCGTCCGAGAGGAGTTGTACAATAACCGCTATCTGGCGCCCCCGCCCATTGTCCCCCGGTTCCTGCGCATACCGGTGGATGAGCGGGTGGACTTCAGCGGTCGGGTGGTTCGGGAGATGGACCCTCAGGACCTGCTGCGCGGCATCGACGTGTTGCGCGAACACAAGGTCGAGGCCGTGGCGATCTGTTTCATGCACTCCTATGTCTACGACGGGCATGAGAAGGAGGCCGCGGAGCGGGTGCGGGAACGGATGCCCGAGGCCTACCTCTCGGTCTCCAGCCGCATCCTGCCCCAGGTCCGGTTCTACGACCGGGTCAGCACCACGGTGCTCAATTCGGCCGTGGGCCCCATTTTGAAGCGTTACCTGTCACGCCTCACGAAGCGCCTGGAAGAGGGTGGTTTTCGGGGGGTCCTGCTCATCATGCAGTCCAACGGAGGGGTCACCTCGCCCGAAGCCGTCATGGAGCTGGCGGCGAGCACGCTCCTGTCGGGCCCGGCGGCGGCCCCGGTGGCCGGCGTGACCTATGCCCGGCCCCATGGGCACCGGAGCTTCATCACCGTGGACATGGGGGGAACGAGCTTCGATGCCGCGCTCATCAAGGACGGGGAACCCATGGTCACCACGGACGGGAAGGTGAACCGGTTCGCCCTGGCCCTCCCCATGATGGAGATCAACACGATCGGCGCCGGAGGCGGTTCCGTGGCCTGGATCGACGAGGGGGGCCTGCTGAAGATGGGTCCCAAGAGCGCGGGAGCCCAACCCGGCCCGGTCTGTTACGGCCTGGGCGGGACCGAGCCCACGTGCAGCGACGCGAACCTGGTCCTCGGGTATCTGAATGAGGACTACTTCGCCGGGGGGAAGATGCGGCTCGATCGGGCCGGGGCCGAGCGGGCCATTCGGGAGCAGGTGGCCGAGCCCCTGGGCCTGGGCCTCCTGGAGGCGGCCTCCGGCATGTACCACATCATGAACGTGAACATGGCATCGGCCATTCGGGAGATCTCGGTCCAGCGGGGATACGACCCGAGGGACTTTCTGCTGGTCTGCGCCGGCGGGGCCGGTCCGGTGCATGCGGCCCTGATTGCAGCGGAGCTGGAGATCCCGGAGATCCTCATCCCCAAGGAGTCGTCCATCTTCTGTGCGGCCGGGATGCTTCTCTCGGACCTCAAGCACGACTTCGTGAGGAGCTACCACACCGGTTTTTCCGACGGGGTGATGGATCGGGATCGCTTTCTCGATCTGGTTCGGGAACTCGAAGGAGAAGGGAACACGGTCCTTGCCGCCGAAGGGATTTCCCCGGAGGGCCGGCGTTTCCGGTTCTCCCTCGATCTTCGATACGTCGGGCAGTATCACGAGGTGACGGTGGACGTGGAGGTCGAGGACCTGCGGGCCTTGAACCTCGACCGGATCCGGAGCGGATTTCACCGGGAGCACAACCGGCTCTACGGCTACGACCTGGAGAAGGAAGGGACCGAGGTGGAACTGGTGAACCTGCGCATGTCCGCCGTGGGCCTGACCGAGAAACCGACCTTCCGGGAGGAGCCCTTTCGCGGGGAAGACCCGACCGATTGCCTCAAGAACCGGCGACCCGTGTTCCTGCCCGATCAGGGGGACTACGGGGAGGTCGCGGTCTACGACGGGAACCGAATGGGACACGGGCACCGGCTGCAGGGACCCGCGGTGATCGAGCAGGTGAATACCACCATCTTCGTTCCCGGCGGCTGGTCCCTGGCGTGCGATCCCTTTGGGAGCTATGTGTTGCGGGTGATGTCTTCGTAGCGGTCTTTCGCCACGAGGGACACGAAGAGAGACAGACAGGAATACGGTATCCTTTTCATGGAACCATACCGGTAGTGGTTGCAGGCGACGGACCCGTGCGTGTCGTCGGGGTGACGCCCCATACGCTCTGCAGGCCGTCAGGCCGGCACGGAAGGTGTTCGGCGGGAGGAACCAACATGGGCAAGAAGATCGATCCGATTCTGGCCTCGGTGCTTCAGCGGCGCTTCAAGTCGATCACCGAGGAAATGGGGCTGACCCTGCTCCGAACGACCCGGTCCCCCATCCTGAACGAGGCCCGGGACTTCGTCACCGGCCTCTACGACAAAAAAGGTCGCATGCTGGAGCAGACCGAGTACATCCCGGTGCTCGCGTTCGCCATTCAGCCGGCATGCGAGTACATCGTAGACTACTTCGGTGACGACATTCATCCCGGAGACGTGATCCTGCACAATGACGTCTTCACGGGGGGGAACCAGAACGCCGACGTGGCCGCGTTCAAGCCGATCTTCCACGAAGGCGAACTGGTGGCCTGGGCCGCATGCAAGGGGCACCAGGCCGACATCGGCGGGGCCGTTGCCGGGGGATACAACCCGGAGGCCCGCGAGGTCTGGCAGGAGGCTTTGAGAATCACGCCCGTCAAGGTCTACGATGCCGGCCGCTTTCGAAAGGACGTCTGGGATTTTCTCTTCGCCAACATCCGCTACGACATCGTCGAAGAGGATATCAAGGCGGAGATCGGCGGCTGCGTGGTGGGTGAACGCGGGGTGAAGGCCCTTCTCGAGCGATACGGCGCGGAGACCTTCAACGACCACGTGGAATACCTCTTCGACGTCACCGAACGGATGGTGCGCAAGGAGATCGCCGGGATCCCGGACGGGACCTACCGAGGCGAGAGTGTCGTCTACTACGACGGGATCCACGAGGGATCGGAGATGCTCATTCACCTGAGCGTGGAGGTGGCGGGGGAAGAGATCACCTTCGATTTTACGGGCTCCTCCCCCCAGACCGAAGGCTTTGTCAACGCACCCTACGCGGCAACGGCATCGGCCGTCCTGCTCACCTTTCTCATGCTCATCAATCCGGATATCCCTCACAATGACGGCATCCTTCGGCCCATCCACATCGTGAATCCGGAGGGGTCGTTTCTCAACGCCCGGTTCCCGGCCGCCACCACCTTCGGTAACAGCATTACCGGGCCCAATTCGGACGCGATTCTCAAGGCCTTTTCCGAGGCCCTGCCCAAGCGCGTCACCGCCGGATGGAACCGGTTCCTCGGGTTCACCATCACGGGCCGGGACCCCCGGAAAGACCGCTCCTACGTGGACATCCTGTTTCTGGCCCTCAAGGGAGGGTCCGGTGGGACCTGGATGGCGGACGGGTACGACCACATCGGCCTCATCAACTGCGCCGGCGGCATCCTGGCCCAGGACTACGAGATGTTCGAGATCCACGATCCTCACTTCCTGATCAAACACGAGTACCTTCCCGATTCGGCCGGACCGGGCCGCTGGCGAGGAGGGCTGGGGGTGGAGACGGAGTTCGAGATCTACGGTGAGAACGTCACCGGTATCGCCTTCGGGGACGGTATCGAGGAGGAGGCCCGGGCCTTCGGCCTCTTCGGGGGCAGGCCCGGCACGGCCAACCGTGTGGAACTCCGGTATCCCGACGGCACCGTGCGCGCGGCCAAGACCAAGGAGATCATTCGCAACATCCCGAAACACACGGTGTTCAACGAGAAGGCCGGAGGGGGCGGAGGATACGGCGACCCGCTGGAGAGGTCGGTGGATCGGGTCCTGGACGACGTGCGAAACGAACTGGTGTCCCTTCGATCCGCACGGGAAGACTATGGCGTGGTCATCGACGAAGCCGGCCTGACCGTGGACGAAGAGGCGACGAGGAAACGCAGAGGAGGTTGATCATGGCCGGATGCAGGGTGGAGCACATCGGTATCATCGTGGACGACCTGGATGGAAGCCTGAGGCTGTTCGAGGACCTGTTCGGCCTCCGGGCCGCCAGGGTCCAGGAGATGGACGAGGTGGGGCTTCGGGTGGCCCGCCTGGATGCCGACAACGTGCATATCGAGCTGATCCAGTACACGTCCACGGGAGAGAGCTTCGGACGCCGGACCATGGGATCCGTCCCGGGATACAACCACATCTCCGTAGAAGTGGAGGATATGTCGGAGGCCTTGAAGGAGTGGTCTTCCAAGGGTGTGCGGGTCATGGAGGGTTTTCCACGGCCGGGAAGCCACGGCCGGGTCGCCTTTTTCGAGCCGGACAGCACCGGGGGCCTTCTCCTGGAGGCCTGCGAGACATGAATGCCCAGGCGCCGGAGGCCCCCCGGCCTGAAGGACCCGTGAATCCAAGGACATGGGAGATTTGGAGAAAGGGGAGGACGCAGGAATGACAAGAGAACGGGATCGCAGGCTCTGGAATGAGCCGGTGGAAACCCTTTCCGATGAGGGAATACGATCGCTTCAACTGGAGCGGCTGAAAAAGCAGGTGGCCTACAACGTGGCGAACAGCCCCGTGTATCGGGAGAAATTCCATTCGGTGGGTGCGAAGCCGGAGGACATTCGAAGCCTCGAGGATTTCACGCGCATCCCACTCATGACCAAGGACGAGCACCGGCAGGCCCAGGAGGCATCCATCGAGCAATACGGGAACCCGTTCGAGTTGCTCGCCTGCGCCCCCCGGGAAAAGATCGTCCGAATCAACTCCACCTCCGGCACCACGGGGACCCCGACCCTGTATACGCTGACGAAACACGATGTGGGCGTGGTGAATGAGATGCATGCACGCAAGTACTGGCGCGCGGGCATCCGTCCGGGGGACGTGATGATTCAGGCCCTCTCTCTGAGCATGTTCACCGGAGGGCTTCCCCTGTCCGAGGGCATTCAGCACATGGGGGCCTGTGTGGTCCCCGTGGGGATCGAGGGGGGGACGCGCCGGGTGCTCGACTTCATCCACCTCACCGACCCGGTGGCCATCATCGCCACGCCGTCGTTCGGACAGTACCTGATCGAACAGTGTCCGGCACTCGTCGGCAAGGAGGCTCGGGATCTCGGCCTGAGGTGGTTCTTCTGCGCCGGCGAGCCCGGCGGAGGAAACCCGGAGGTCCGAAAGGTCCTCGCCGAGGGATTCGGAGCCAAGGTGTTCGATCACACCGGGGGCGGGCACGCCTTTCACGGGATCTCCTGCGACGAGCCGCCGGAGCGGTACACGGGCATGCATTTCGTGAGCGAGGACCACTGTCTCCTGGAACTGGTGGATCCGGTGACCAAGGCGCCTGTCGAGATCCGGGACGGGGCCCGGGGGGAGATGGTCTTCACCTTCATCGACTGGGAGGGGGGCCCCTTCATGCGGTACGCCCTGGGGGATATCCTGGAGATCTCCACGGGGCCCTGCGCCTGCGGCATGCCGGGAAAGACCTTTCGGATCGTGGGCCGGGCCGATGACATGCTGATCGTCAAAGGCGTCAACGTCTATCCGGAGGCCATCAAGGCCGCGATTCTGGCCTTTCGGCCCCGAGTGACCGGGCACTTCCGGATCCTTCTGGAAAAACCGGGTCCCGTGGTGAAGCCGCCGCTCCGGGTCCGGCTGGAATACGGCCCGGGCGTCTCGGAGAGCGACCGGACGGTCCTGGAGGAGGAACTGATGGCCCACTTCCGGCAGGAGCTTCGCATCGGGCCCGCACTGGATTGGGTCCCTCCGGAGACCCTCCCCCGGGAGATGAAGAAGACCAAATACATCGAGATCTCCGGCGAGGCCTCTCCGGCGGGAGGAAAGGATGAGTGAGGAACCGGATACCCTGAAGGGAAAACGCATCCTCCTGGTGGACGACGAGCCCGACATCCTGGGCTCCCTGGAAGACATACTGGACGACTGCGTCCTGGACAAGGCGGAGGACTACGAGGCCGCCCGGACTCTATTGGAGAACCGGACCTACCATGCCGCCGTCCTGGATATCATGGGGGTGCGCGGTTACGATCTCCTGGCCCTGGCCAACCAGAGGGGTGTGCCGGTCCTCATGCTCACGGCCCATGCCCTCAGCCCGGATAACCTGATCAAGTCGGTCAAGGAAGGGGCCAGGGCCTATGTACCCAAGGACAAGATCGCGGACATTCGAATCTACCTGAGAGATATCCTCGAGGAACCCCCTCCGCGCGGCCGGCTGGGGCGGTGGTTTGCGAGGCTCGAACCGTTTTTCGAAGAGACCTTCGGCGCGTACTGGAAGGAGAAGTCGGACCCGGAATTCTGGCGGAGGTACTACTGACCGTTTTTCGGTGGAGCCTCTTTAGAGGGCCGCCTCCCGTACGGGTGGCGCGCATTTGCGGAAAGAGAGCCATGCCATGAACCGACGGAAACCGGATCTGGGGATTACGGTCGCGGGTGTGCGGTTTCGAAGTCCTGTGCTCGTCTCGTCATCCGAGTGTACCGCGGATCCGGACATGGTTCGCCGTCTCTGCGACGGTCCGGTGGGCGGCCTTGTCACCAAGACGTACACATCGAATCCGGCCCACAAGATCCGCGTTCGCCCCTACCAGTTCCCCTTGCGCATTCTCGGGAAAGGATACCGCGAGGGAAAGGCCCTCTATTCCCTGGCGGCCCCGCATGTGGAGGACCTGGAGGCGTGGAAGGAGAAGGTCGCCCGCATGGCCGACGTCTGCGGGAGGGGCTCTGTGGTGCTCATTGCGAGCTTTTTCGAGGATCCCGATGCGGTCGATCTATGGGTCGAGACGGCACGGGCCCTTGAGTCTGCAGGCGCGGCCATGCTGGAACTCAATTTTTCCTGCCCCCATGTGGCCCGGACGTTTGAAGGGGGATTCGAGGCGAGTGCGAAGATCCTGCAAGAGGTTCGACGGTCGGTCCATATACCCGTGGGTGTGAAGATCGGTCCGACCCTCGAGCCCCTGGAGAAGGCCGTGGCCGCGCTGGAGGCCGGGGGTGCTGATTTTCTCACGGCCCACAATGCCCCCGGGGGAATCGTGGTGGATGTGGAGCGCGAAGTCCCCTTCGGTGCCCCCGCGATCGGGGGGTATGCGCCGGGCCGGGCCTTCCTCCCCGTCTCCCTGGCCCGGGTGGTCCGAATCCGACGCGCCTCGTCTCTCCCGGTGGTGGGCGTGGGCGGGGTCTCCACGTATCACGACGCCCTCCAGTACCTTCTCGTCGGTTGCCCGCTGGTGGGCGTAGGGTCGGCCCTCTATTTCGAGGGTCCGGCGCTGATGGACCGGATTCACCGCGGCCTGAGGGACTGGATGGAGGCCCGTGAATACACCTGCCCCGAGGCCTTTGTCGGACGTGTGTTCCCCCTGATCGAGGACGGGGCGGCGCTGGCAGGCCGGGAGCCGTTTCCGTATACCCTTCCGCCGGACGGGCCCTACCTGCCCGTGGTGGATGCATCGGCATGTACCGGTTGCGGGGCCTGCGTTCGAGGCTGCATATACCATGCGATCTATATCGGGGAAAACGGATGTGCCGCGGTCCATGGGGACCTCTGTTGGAGCTGCGGATTCTGTGTGGGCGTCTGCCCGGAAGGGGCCGTGACCCTTCGGGACCGGAAAGACCCCGGCCGTATGATCTGGGACAACCGGGGTACGGCCCGATCCTTCGGAAAGCCAGGACCATGAACCATTCCACAGGCACACTGCGTTTGGACTGCTCCGTTGAAGGGATCCACACCGTAGGCAAGGACATCGCCCGGATCGCCCTCGACATGCCGTCGGAGGCCGTCCTTCCCCGGCCCGGGCAGTTCTACTCGATCCGATGCGGCGACACCACGTCCCCGCTCCTTCGACGGCCCTTGAGCGTACACCGCATTCGAAAGGAACGGGGCGGTTTTGGTGTCGATCTCCTAGTGCGGGTCGTGGGGCCGGGGACCGCATGGCTATGTTCCAGAAGACCGGGGGACCGGTTGGACGTGATCGGACCCCTGGGCAACGGGTTCGACCTCGAGACCGGAGAGGTGTCGGTCCTGGTGGCCCGGGGAATCGGGATCGCGCCCCTGTTTGCCCTGGGCCAGGCCCTTCGGGAGAGGCAACCCCGCGAACGGCTCCACGTCATCGCCGGGGCCCGTCTCGCCGATCGTCTCTTCCTTCGGGAAGAGTTGAATCGGCTGGGGGTGCTTCACACGTATACGGACGACGGAAGCGAGGGGTTTCACGGGAGGGCGCCCGATCTCTTGAGGCACCTGGCCACGACCGGCGTATTGGGGAAAGGGGTTGCGGTGTACGCCTGCGGGCCGGGCGCCATGCTGCGCGAGATCGCCATCGTGGCCGAGGAGAATGCATGGACCGGACAGGCCGCCCTGGAGGCCCACATGGGATGCGGGATAGGCGCATGCCTCACCTGCGCGGTCCCCCTTCGCCCCGGGGCGGTACGTACCGGGCCACTGTGGCCCAAGCCCGCCCTTCAGTGGGACGCGGAGAGGCGCTCGGTCTACTCGCTCATCTGCCGGGACGGTCCGGTATACGATCTTCGGGAGGTGGACTGGCATGCCTGGTGCGCCTGATCTGTCCGTACGACTCGGGAGACTGTGGCTCAAGAACCCGGTGATGCCGGCCTCGGGCACCTTCGGCTATGGAGAGGAGTACGCTCCCTTCCTGGACCTGAATGCCTTGGGTGCGGTGGTGGTCAAGACCCTGACCCTGCGGCCTCGCCTGGGCAGCCCTCCCCATCGCTCCATCGAAGTACCTTCCGGCATACTGGCCAGCATTGGTCTTCAGAACGTGGGTGTTGAGCGCTTTCTTGCGGAAAAGCTGCCGTTTTTCAATGACCTGGATACCCGGCTGATCGTCAGCATCGGCGGGGAGACCGTGGACGAGTACCGGCGCGTGGCGCGAGCCCTGGACGGAGCACAGCGGGTGGATGCGATCGAGGTGAACGTCTCCTGCCCGAATGTCCGGAAAGGCGGGGTTCACTTCGGGACCGATCCGAACATGGTGGAGGCCCTCGCCTCGGTGGTGCGGGACGCCACGGACAAGACCCTGATGGTGAAACTCTCTCCCATGGCGGGTGACATTCAGGCGGTGGCGGTTGCCTGCCAGAAGGCGGGCGCCGACGCCGTCACCCTGATCAACAGTCCCGTGGGCATGGCCGTGGATATTCGATCCAGAGGCTCCAGATTGGGGCGGAATCGAACCGGAGGCCTGGCCGGTCCGGCCATTCGGCCCCTGGCCCTCTATCTGGTCTGGCAGGCGGTTCGGGCCGTGGACATTCCGGTGGTGGGGGTGGGTGGGATCGGCTCGGCCGAGGACGCCCTGGAGTTTCTTATCGCAGGCGCTACGGCCGTGCAGGTGGGCACGTGGAATTTCATTGATCCTCGGATCACTCTGGACGTGATTCACGGGCTGGCGCAGATTCTGGAAGACCAGGGCCTCAAGGCCGTTCAGGAGGTCGTCGGCACCTTGAGGTGATCCATGAATCGTGGCCAAAGGTGCGGGGAGTGCGCCCGGATGCCGCCTTCCGGTTCCTTCCCGGCCCATGGAAAAAGGGATTGACACCGGAATAAGGTTGCACATACAATCAGTTTGGAGGGGAAGCAAGAATTTTCACACCTTGCCCGACTCGATAAACGAGGGGCTGGGTCAATCATTCATTAGCATATCCAGGTTATTTCATTGATAAAGTGTTTTTTTTCAGGTCCAGGGTAACCCCGTGTAACGGAATGCGGGAGCGGGAAAATTATACACCTTTAATGTTGCGGTATCATCTATTATGGAAAATTATCCAAAATACGACATCGATAACTCCTTCGGCACCATTGTCCACTGGGCGGAACGGGCCCTCATCAACCGGCTGAGCCGGAATTTCGGGGAGTCCGGGAACGATATCACCGTGGAGCAATGGCGGGTACTGGCCAACCTGTGGAATCGGGAGGGTCAGTCCCAGCGGGAACTGGCCGAGGTCACCCACAAGGACAAGACCGGGATCACACGGATCCTTCACGGGATGGAAAAAAGAGATCTCGTGGTACGCGTGCCCGACAAGGAAGACCAGCGGAACAACCGGATTTATCTGACCCGAAAAGGGAGAGAGGTGCAGCAGGACCTGGTCCAATGGACCCGCAAGACCCTGGACGAGGCCCTTTCGGGGATTTCCGAAGAGAACGTGGAGGCATGCAAAGAGATGCTTCGTCACGTGATTCGCAACCTGACAGCGACGGAAGACCCCTGAACCGAACCTGCTCGGCCGCCGCATCGGGTGAGGACAGAGGCATGCCCGGGTCGGGAGAGGACCACCATGTATGGGGAACGAGCGCGGATCGGACTGATCGTACCGGCGAGCAACACGGTGTGCGAACCCGAGACCGTGAGGCTGTCACCACCTGGAGTCGTGTCCTATGCGTCGAGGATCCTCTTCGAACCCACCCTGGTCGGCCTTCGGGCCATGAAGGACCACGTGGAGCGGGCCGCCCTTGAACTCGCAGCAGAAAACATCTCGGACATCATCATTTTCTGCTGCACCGTGGGAAGCATGCTGGGTGGGCCGGAAGCGGATCGGGAGATTGCGGCCCGAATCGAGGAGAGGACGGGCACACGGGCCATAACCACCACCACGGCCGTTCGTGCGGCTCTTGACGCCCTGGGACTTCGGCGGATCGCCGTGGCGACGCCCTACACCCGAGACATCGACGAGATGGAAAGGGCCCTCCTTACGGCCATGGGATACGAGGTCACCGCCATACGGGGGGTGCACGAGGAGGTGCGGCCCGCGGACTTTCGAAACGACATGATCGGAAGACTCCATCCGGAGGTGGCCTATGGGACCGCCCTGGAGGTGAACGGGGACGGGAACGAAGGGATCTTCATCAGTTGTACCAATTTTCGGGCCATTGACATCATCGAGCGCCTGGAACAGGACACGGGGAAACCCGTCATCACGAGCAATCAGGCCGCCATGTGGCACGCCCTGCGGACCCTGGGCATTCCGGATGCGGTTCCGGGGGGAGGCCGACTCTTTTCATACCCGTGAGGCGATGCCTCAAGGGAGTGGCGGCGCTTCATAGGGCCCTGGGCGGTATACGGTATACCGGCGACAGGCGAGGAGGCAGGAGATGCGGATCGGCATTGATGTGGGGGGGACCTTCACCGACGTGGTCATGGTGGATGAGGCCACGGGGACGTTTCAGTACACCAAGACGCCCACCACCCATCACGACCTGGCCGAGGGAGTCCTCAAGGGGCTGGGAGAGATCCTCCGTATCGGGGGAGTCACCATGGATCAGGTGACGTACCTGATTCATGGGACAACCATCGGGACGAACGCCATCGTGGAGAGGAAGGGCGCCCGCGTGGGGCTCGTCACCACGGCGGGGTTCGAGGATGTCCTGGAGATCCGTCGCGTGGCCCGGCCCAAGGAAGCGGCCTTTGATTTCGGCGCCGACAACCCGCCGCCCCTGGTGCCGCGCTACCTTCGAAAAGGGGTTCGCGAGCGCGTGGACGCCAAGGGCCGGGTCGTGGTCCCCCTGGATGAGGCGTCCGTTCGCGAGGCTGCGGCCCATTTTCAGAGCGAAGGAGTGGAGGCCGTGGTCATTTCCCTCCTCTTTTCGTTTCTCAACCCGGAACACGAGACGAGGGTCGCCGAGATCTGCCGCGAGGCGCTTCCCGGGGTCCCGGTCACCCTGTCCTCGGAGATCTGTCCCGAGTTCCGGGAATATGAGCGGACCTGCACCGCTGTGATGAACGGCTATCTCGGGCCGGTGATCGCCCGGTACATGGACCGGCTCACCGAGCGGCTTCGGGCCGATTACGGCGATGTAACCCTCCACATCATGCAATCGAACGGAGGGACCATGACCGCCGAGGTGGCCAAGAGCCACGCCTCGCACCTGATCAACTCCGGGCCCGCAGGCGGGGCCATTGCGGCCGCCCTCGTGAGCCGCCTCACCGGAAACCGAATGGCCGTGGGCGCGGATATGGGAGGAACGACCTTCGATATATCCATCATCGATGAGAGCATGCCCAAGACCACCACGTGGGGTGGGGTGACCCACTACCCCATCAAGCTTCCCATGGTGGATCTCCGGACCATCGGGGCCGGAGGAGGAAGCATTGCCTGGGTGGACGACGGAGGCGTACTCAACGTCGGTCCGGAGAGCGCCGGAAGCGATCCGGGTCCGGCATGCTACGGCTGGGGCGGGACCCGTCCCACGGTCTCGGACGCGAACCTCGTCCTGGGAAGGTTGAACCCGGAATACTTTCTCGGAGGCAAGCTTCCCCTGTATCCGGACAGGGCCCGGGAGGCGATTCGGCTCCATGTGGCCCAACCCATGGGTCTCTCCATCGAGGAGGCGGCCGCCGGAATCCTTCGAATTGTCAATGCCAACATGGCCAAGGGGATCAGCGGCAATTCGGTGGAGCGGGGATACGATCTACGGGAGTTCGCCCTGGTGACCATGGGAGGCGCCGCAGCCCTTCACGCGGCGGACATCGCCCGGGAACTCAACATGGCCCGGGTGATCGTGCCGCCCATGAGCGGGAACTTCTCGGCCGTGGGCTTTGTGGTGGCGGACATTGTACATGATTATGTGCACACCCTGGCCAAAAAGGAACACGAGATCGACCCGGATGACCTGTTCCGACAGTTTCGAGAGCTGGAGAAGGGGGGTGTGGCCGAACTTCTCCTGGAGAAGGTCCGGCCGGAAGACATGGAGATCACCTGGTCCGCGGATCTTCGGTACGAGGGACAATCGTGGGAACTCAATGCCCCGGTTGAGCGGAGGACGGATTGTCTCACGCAGGATCACCTCCGGCGGATGGCTGAAGGATTCCACGAACTCCACCGCCAGGTCTACTCCTACGCGGAGCCGGAAGAGGTGGTGGAGTTCGTGAATCTTCGGGTGCGCGTCAAGGGTCTGAACCCGGGCCTCTCTTTTCCGGAGGAGCCGTGTGACCCGTTCCAGCTCGAGGGCGGATGGAAGGAGAAGCGAAAGGTCTATTTCACGGACTCGGGATGGCTGGAGATCCCGGTCTATGAACGGGAGGCACTGGCCGTGGGGTGTTGCATTCACGGACCCTGTGTGATCGAAGAGACCATCTCCACCGCCCTGATCCCGCCTGGACACATGGGCGCCATTGACCGCTTCCGCAACATCGTGATCGAGCCGGAGGGGGACTAGGTCCTCCTTCCTTCACCGGGAGGGCAGGCAGAAAAAGGCGAACGGCGGCACGGGTTGAGGGGTTTCAATTCCCCCGGAATGGGGGGACAGGAGCAAGGGACATGACGTACGAAGCGGATCCGATCACCATGCAGGTGATTCGATACGGACTGGAGGCGGTGGCCGACGACATGGGGTATAATCTCATGCGCATGGGTCGAACCACCATCGTGAAGGAGATCATGGACATCAACTGCGGCGTCCTGGACGCGCAGGGAGGGATTCTGGCCCAAGCCCACCTGTGCCCGTTGATGATGTTCAGCCTGCCCACCACTGCCGTGAACATGCTGAAGCTCGTCCCCGAGTTCGAGGACGGCGACGTGATCATCTGTAACGACCCCTACCTGGGAGGGCAGCACCTTCTGGACGTCCAGTTTTTTTCTCCAGTATTCATGGACGGGGAGATCGTCGCCTTTGTGGCCAACATCGCACACCAGTTGGACATGGGGGGTGCGGTTCCGGGCGGCGTGGCCGGCGGGCTCACGGAGATTTACCAGGAAGGGCTGAGGATCCCCTTTGTCAAACTCTATCGGGCCGGGAAGGAAGACGCCCAGATCGTGGACCTGATCTCGCGGAACATCCGCATCCCCGAGAAGACCATGGAGGACTTCCGGGCCCAGGCCGCCACCACCATGGTGGGCGTGAGACGGATCCGGGAACTCGTGGGGAAATACGGGTTGACCGTCTTTCACGAGTGCACCCGCATGCTCATGGAATACAGCGAGGATCGGGTCCGACGCTTTCTGACGTCGATTCCGGACGGGGACTACGTCGGGCTGGATCAGTTGGATGACGATGGTCGCACGGATGTCCCGGTGCCGATCCAGGTCAATGTCCACGTTCGAGGGGACGAGATGCATGTGGACTTCGACGGTTCGAGCCCCCAGACCGTCGGAAACGTGAACTGCCCCTGGGCCTGCACTCAGGGCGGGGTCTTCTACACCATGGTTGGAATCATCGATCCGGATATGCCAATTAATTCGGGCAGTTTCCGTCCCATTCATGTGACCAGCCGGGAAGGCCTGATCACGAACCCACAGCCCCCCGCCGGGGTCACGGCCCGAAGCCAGACCATGACCAAGATCGTCGAGGCCATGCTGCGCGCCATGAGCGAGGTGGTGCCGGACCGCGTGGTGGCCGGAAGCCATGGCCAGGCCTGCACCAACAGTTTTTCGGGGATCCATCCCGAGACCGGAAAGAGGTTCAGTTACTTGGAGATTCAGGGCGGCGGTGCGGGCGCTCGCCCCACCAAGGACGGCCCCGACGGGCAGGACCTCCACCTGGGACGATTCATGAACACGCCCGTGGAGGCCGCGGAGATCGAGAATCCGGTGCGCATCGAACGCTATGAATTTATTCAGGATTCGGGTGGAGCCGGCCGCCACCGGGGAGGGCTGTCCCTGCGACGGGACATCCGGTTCCTGACGGATGTCACCTGGGCCCGTTACTCGGACCGGCAGAAGTTTCGGCCTCAAGGCCTGTTCGGGGGCATGGAGGGGAGCACCGGGGCCTTGATCCTGAACCCGGACACGCCGGAAGAGGTCCGGTGTCGATCCAAGGGCGTCGATACCATTCCGGCGGGGTCCCTTTTGAGCATACGGCTGCCGGGAAGCGGCGGCTACGGCCCGCCGGAGATGAGGGAGGTCGAACGGGTGGCCTGGGACGTCAAGAACGGCAAGGTGAGCGGGCGATCCGCCCGTGAGGATTACCGGGTGGTCGTGGGGGAGGACGGATCCGTGGATGAAGACGCCACGGCGGCCCTTCGGCGAGTGGACTCCCATGGAGCAAGGGAACGGGAATGACACCCGACACCCAGTGCGGCGGGTCTTTGCGAGGCCGTGAACGCGGAAAGGGGGTGAAAAAAGGGGTTCGAAGGGAGACAGGGAATGGCGGCGTTCGCCTGCGCGAACGTCCGGGATCGAAACGTCGATGAAGGATGAAAGGAGTAGGACGCCATGAGAAAACAGAGTGCATGGATAGGGATCTTCGTCATTGCAGCCGTTCTGTGCCTGGGCCTCTCATCGCCGGCCATGGCCGGCCCGAAGAAGCTCAAGGCCGTCAGCTTTCTGCCCAAAGATCACCCCCTCTGCGCCATGATCCATGTCTGGGTGGACCGGGTGAACGCCCAGTGCGGGGACTCCGTCCAGATCGACTGGGTGGGCGGCCCGGAGGTCATTGCCGGGTTTGACCAGGCCGAGGCGGTCCGGACCAACACGGTCCAAGTCATCTTCAACCCGGCCGCCTACTATGCGCCGATGGCCCCTGAGGTGAACGCCTTCCAGCTCTCCAAGCTCTCCATGGAAGAGGAACGAAAACCTGGCGGGTTTTACGACTTCATGGTGGAGCGACACAAGAAGCTCGGAATGATGTATCTGGGGACCTGGCTCTACGACCCGTTTTATCTGCGGATCAATAAGCCCATCACATCCATCAATGACCTCAAGGGCGTCAAGCTGCGGACGGCGGCGCTCTACGACCGGTTCATGAAAAAGATCGGGGTGGTCCCGGTCACCGTGAGTTTCGGGGAGACCTTCACGGCCCTGGAGCGCGGACTGGTGGACGGGTTCGGTTTCGCCACGCTCGGGCCCGCGGACTGGGGATGGATGGAAAACTGCAAGTACATCATCGACATTCCGTTTTACACCCGGCAGAACACCCTGATCCTCATGAATCTGGACGTGTGGAATACACTCGATCCGGCCCTGCAGCAAAAACTCATGGAGATCACCGTGGCCTTCGAGCCCGAGATGGTGGAGTACTTCAAGAAAGAGATCGCCAAGGAATGGGAGCGTTACGACCAAATGGGCATCCAGCGGATCCGATTCTCTCCCGAGGAAGAGGCCCAGTATCTGGATGCGGCCTACAGCGCGGAATGGGAAGACATGGAGAAAAAGGTCCCGGATCTGGTCCCTCAACTCAAGAAATTGACCGGGAACGAGTGATTGATTCCTGAACGGAACCAAGACCGCCAAGGCGATGCGCCCGGGGGAGGCCTTCTCCCGGGCGACAACCTGGAAACCGGCAACGGGCCCGTTTTAACGGCCCCCATTTCGTAAGGATCCCCCATGAAACGGTTTCTGCGTCTGTTGGACAGGACCATGGAGGGGTTGACCTTTCTGGCAGGTCTTATCCTGGTCTTTATTATGTTTTCCGTATGCTCGGACGTGATCCTGCGGACCTTTTTCCAGATGCCCCAGATGTGGGTCACGGAGGTGACGGAGGTCCTCCTGCTCTACATGACGTTTCTTGCCTCGGCCTGGCTCCTGCGGGACGAGGGGCACGTGCGCGTGGATATCATCCTCAATCGGTTGACGCCCCGAACGGTCGCCCTTTTCGGGATCTTCAGCTCGCTCATCGGGCTTTTCGTATCCATCGTACTCACCGTCTTCGGGTTCATGGTCACCCTGGATTACTTCCGTAGGGGGGTGTATACCCCCTCGGCCATGGAAATACCGGTGAGTTGGATTCTCCTGGTGATTCCTGTGGGAAGTCTGTTCCTCTTTTTCCAATTCATTCGCCGGGGGTTGAAGAATCTCACGGGATTCCTGATCGATCGGGCCGAGACCGGGGAAGGACCCATGAAAGGGAAGGGGGGCGCGTGATGGAGTGGTACTGGATCCTCGGACTGATCTTCGTCTCCCTCATGGGGCTCTTCGCGATCGGCGTGCCGGTGGCGTTTGCCTTTCTGTTCATCAACGTGGTGGGCGTCTACGTCCTCTGGGGCGGGGAGGCGGGTCTGGCCCAGCTCGTGCTCAGCGTCTATCGGTCCGTGGCCACGTTCTCCCTGCTGCCGGTGCCGCTCTTTATCCTCATGGGGGAGATCATGTTCCGGGCCGGAATCGCCCCGCGAATGATGGACACGCTGGACAAGTGGCTGGGCAGGATCCCGGGGCGCCTGAGCCTGCTGGCCGTGGGCGGCGGCACCCTCTTTTCCACCCTCTCGGGATCGGCCATGGCCGGAGCCGCCATGCTCGGCTCGGTGCTCGTCCCCGAAATGGAGAAACGGGGATACCGGAAAGAGATGAGCCTGGGTCCGATCATCGGCAGCGGAGGGCTCGCGATCATGATCCCACCGAGTGCCCTGGGCGTGCTCCTGGCGTCATTGAGCCGCATCTCCGTGGGCGGCATGCTCATGGCGATCATCATCCCCGGGATCATCATGGCGTTCCTGTATGCCGCGTACATCGTGGTGCGGGCTCGGCTTCAGCCCCATCTGGCTCCGGCCTATGACATGGAGCCGGTCCCCATGAGGCAAAGGCTCTTTCTGACCTTGAGATACGTTCTCCCCCTGGGGTCCATCATCTTCCTGGTCATCGGGCTCATGTTCATCGGCGTGGCCACACCCACCGAGTCCGCAGCCATGGGGGCCATGGGCTGTTTTGTCCTGCTCCTCATCTATCGCGGGTGGGCCTGGGAGGTGATCCGGGGGTCCATCTCTGCGACGCTTCGGATCACCGTCATGATGTTCATGATCATGACCGGGGCCATGGCCTTCTCCCAGATCCTCGCCTTCACCGGGGCCAGCTCGGGGCTGGTGGGTCTGGCCGGCGGGGTGGATATGCACCCCATGCTGATCCTGATCTTCATGCAGGTGATCCTGATTTTCATGGGGGTCTTCATGGAGCCCCTGACCATCATGATGGTGACCCTGCCCATCTACATGCCGATCGTCAAGACCCTCGGGTTCGACCCCCTCTGGTTCGGGACGATCATGCTGATCAACATGGAGATGGCCACCACCACACCGCCCTTCGGACTGGTCCTCTTCGTCATGAAGGGCGTGGCCCCACCGGACACGACCATGGCGGACATCTACAAGGCCGGGCTTCCGTTTCTTGTCTGTGACGCAGTTGCAATGGGGTTGATCATGGCATTTCCTTCCCTTTCTTTGTATTTACCGGGCCTGATGCAATGATCCTGCGTTCCGGCTCCTTCCGGCCGGAGGGGGTTGGGTATGATAAAGGCTTAATAGGGACAGTAAAGACAATACAACGAACTGAAACAGTATTCTGACTGATACGGGCCACGGGAGGCCCATGCTCCCGTGTGTCCCATGATTCGGGTGTCAGGACGCATATGGGGCCCGCCCCCTGGGGGGCGGGAGTGCGGCCGTGAGGAGGGCCTGCGAGGCCGTAAGAGACGATGGCTGCCGATGTGTCCCGACCATCGGCCAAGATGGTTTCACCGGAAAGGGAACCCTCGCGGGGCGCGGGTGTCGAGGAGAGGAAAGGCCATGGAAGCGAGAGAACAAGATACGCTGAACGGAAAACGGGTCCTCATTGTGGACGATGAGCCGGATATCCTCGGCTCGCTGGAGGATCTGCTGGATATGTGCGAGTTGGATCGGGCCTCGAATTACGAGGAGGCCTTGAACCTTCTGGAGGGCCGGCACTACGATGCCGCCATTCTGGACATCATGGGTGTGCGGGGATACGACCTGTTGGGAGTGGCTGCGGGAAAAGGGATCCCCACGCTCATGCTCACGGCCCACGCCCTGAGCCCGGACCATTTTGTCCAATCCATCGGATCCGGGGCCCATGCCTACGTCCCTAAAGACCGGATTACGGAAATCGCCACGTTTCTGGCCGACGTGCTCCGGGAATCTGCGTCGCCTGGGAGACGCAAAAAATGGTTTGAACGGCTGGAGGAATTCTTCGAGGAGACCTTCGGTCAGGGCTGGAGGGAGAAGGAAGACCCGGAGTTCTGGAAGAGGCATTTTTACATGTAAAACCGAGGGATGAGGCCGGTACCGTGGCCCCGACGTGGGTTCGGGCGGTTCCCTGTGATCAGGAGAGGATAGCGGAGCCTATGATTAAGTCCATGAACATCGCCTGGTGGGTGCAGCGATGGAGTGAGCTGCACCCGGAAAAGGCCGCGATCGTGTATGAGGGCGAGACAATCACCTATTCGCAACTCCACCGGCGTGCGGACGGTACGAGCTGCTGGTTTCAGTCCCTGGGCATTGAAAAGGGCGACCGGGTGGCGGCCATGCTCCCCAACGGACCGGAGTTCATTGAAACCTATCTGGCCTGCTCGCGGTTGGGAGCGATCTGCATTCCCATCAACTTTCGTCTCGCCGGTCCGGAGCTGGAGTACACGCTTCGGAACGGTCGGCCGAGGCTGTTCATTTTTGGAGAGCAGTTTCGGGAGACCGTGGAGGCGCTGGGGCTTCATCGCGGGCTGCCGCTCATGCTCCAGGCGGAGTTGCGGGAGAACGACAGCCCCGCAGAAGGGCTGAACGGGAGATTCCTGGACTATCGTCGGGACGTGGCCCCGTTTCAGGGGGAAAAGCCCTTTCTCACGAAATCTCTGGGGCCGGCCGATCCGGAGGAACCTCACGTGATCATGTACACGTCCGGCACCACCGGGCAACCCAAGGGCGCTGTCCTGTCCCATCGCAAGACCTTTTTCAACTGCCTGAATGCAGACATTTTTTTCAAGCTGCACTTCGACGATGTCATGCTCGTCGTGCTTCCTCTATTTCATTCGGGCGGACTGTTCATTCAGGCCTCTCCCATATTGTACAAGGGCGCCACCCTGATCATTCATCCCAGGTTCGATCCCGTGAGGACCTTTCAGGACATCGAGCGGTATCGGGTGACGAAATTTCTCGGGGTCCCCACGGTATACCGATCCCTGTTGAGGGTCCCGCCCGCGGAGAGAGGGGACCTGTCATCCCTGAACGTAAGCGCCATCGGAGGTGAAAAGACCACCCCGGATATCCTGAATGCGTGCAGCGAGGCGGGATTTCCCCTTCGCCAGATCATGGGGCAGACGGAGACGTCCATTCTCCTATGGGCATCGGAGGAGGATTCTCTGAAACGGCCCGGGACCGTGGGCCGACCCGTGTTCCACGCGGAGGTGGGGATCGTGGATCCTACCGGGCGGCGGGTAGCGCCGGGAGAAGTGGGAGAGATCGTGGTCCGTGGATCCATCATGATGAAGGAATACTGGCAGGACCCGGTGAAGACGGAGGATACGATCAAAAACGGCTGGCTTCACACAGGGGACCTGGCGCGGATGGATAAGGACGGGTATTTCTACCTTGTGGACCGGGCCAGGGACATGTACATCTCCGGTGGAGAGAACGTCTACCCGGCCGAAGTGGAGAGGGTCCTGCGAGAACATCCCCATATAGAGGACGTGGCCGTGGTGGGTGCGCCGGACGAGGTCTGGGGCGAGGTGGGAGTGGCATACGTGATGGCGAAAGACGGAAAGACATTCGATCTCAAGGAAGTGGAATCGTTTTGTGAGGGTAGGCTGGCGAAGTACAAGTGGCCGAAAAAAATCATTTTTTGCGATGATTTTCCGAGGACCGCGCTGGGAAAGGTACGAAAGGTCACGCTATCCGAGTCGCCAAAGGGACCGGGGGCCCAGGTCGGGCCATAGGGTCCGTGACGGACTTGAAATCGATGAAGGCGGGTGGGGATGGGCTTCCCACCCGCCTTCGGCGTCTGGGAGAGAGTTGAAAAACAGGAAGTGGTCGGATGGCCACCGGGAAAAAGATGACAAAGGCGTGCTGATCCAGGGCGTCATCGGTAGGCATCGGGCCGGATTTCATTTGATTCCGGAAATCCCGGGGAGTAATTTGCCTTGGAGAGTGTGCGGGGAATGGCGGACCGAGACATGGGAAAGACAAGCTAAGGGAGATGCATGGTGGTGATGATGCTCTGGATCGTTTTTCTCTTGGCGGCGTACCTCTTGGGGGCGGTGCCTTTCGGCCGCATCATCGGAAAGCGGGTGGCGCGGATCGATATTCGGAAGCAGGGGAGCGGGAACATCGGCGCCACAAACGTGGCCCGGGAGCTGGGGCTCGGCTGGGGGATCCTGACCCTGGTGCTGGATGCGGCCAAGGGGGCGATACCCGTGATTGCGGCGCTGGCCATTGGAGGAGAGCGGGGCCTGGCCGAAGGGGCGGGGCTGGCGGCCATCGTGGGTCACCAGTTCAGCGTGTTCATAGGGTTTCGCGGGGGTAAGGGCGTTGCCACGGCCCTGGGAATCTTCGCCGTCCTGGAGCCCGGGATCACGGTGGCGGCATTAGGGGTCTTTCTGGCGGTCGTAGCGGTGACGGACCACGTTTCCATGGGTTCCATGGCCACTTCGTGCGGCATGCCCCTGGGGATCGCCCTTTCCGGAGGGCCGCTGGAGCGGATTGCGGCGGCGGCCGTCATGGCCGGACTGATCGTGTGGGCACACCGGGAGAACATCGTGCGACTGCTCCACGGGGAGGAGCGGGGGTGGCGGCGCGGCCCGGAGGGTCAGCCGAGACGGTCCAGGAGGCGTTCCAACTCGTCATCGGAATAGAAGTGGATCGTGATGCGACCACGGCGGCCCCGTCTACGGATCTCCACTTTGGTCCCCAGGGCCTGTTTCAGGGTGTCGGCGAGGGAGAGGAGATAGTCTCCGTCCGGGTCCTGAGGCCGTGCAGTGCTAGGGGAGTGGAGGCCGCGGGCCATGGTCTCGGCCTGGCGAACGGTGAGGCCTTTTTTGACGATCCTGTCGCGAAGGGTGCGCTGGTCTTGGTGGTCTTTGATGCCCGCGAGGACACGGGCGTGGCCCATGGACAGGCGCTCCTCGAGCAGATCCTGCTGAATGGTCTTAGGGAGCGTAAGAAGGCGCAGCATGTTCGTGATGGTGGATCGGTCTTTGCCCAGGCGTTTGGAAAGGTCCTCCTGGGTCAATGTGCCGTCCGCGAGGCACTGATGGTAGGCCTCGGCCTCCTCAAGGGGATTGAGATCTTTTCGGTGGATGTTCTCGATGAGCGCGAGTTCAAGGGCCTCGGAGGGGGTGGTTTCGCGGACCACCACCGGAACGGTCTTGACGCCGGCCTTCTGTGCGGCGCGCCAGCGACGTTCCCCGGCGATGAGGCGATAGCCTTCCCCTGTGCGGGTCACCAGGAGAGGCGTCAGGATCCCCTTCTCTCGAACGGAGGCCACCAGCTCGTCGAACTCGGGATGATCAAACGACTTTCTGGGCTGAAGGGGATTGGGCTCGATGGCGTGGACAGGACACTGAAAAAAGGACGGGGCCCCTTCGTGGTCCAGTCGATCGGCGTCGGGTATGAGGGCAGAGAGGCCTTTACCGAGGGCCTTGCGTCGAGTCATGGGATACGTCTCCGCGGGAAAGGAATTCCTGGGCCAGGGCGAGATAGCTCTGCGCGCCCTTGGAACGGATATCATAGAGAAGGATAGGCATACCGTGGCTGGGCGCCTCGCTGAGGCGGACATTGCGGGGTATGGTGACGCGGTACACCAGGTCCTTGAAGTGATCCCGGACCTCCTGCTCGACCTGCAGGGAGAGGTTGTTCCGGCTGTCAACCATGGTCAGAAGGATGCCGGATAGCCGGATGGCCGGGTTGAGGCCGTTTTTCACGGCCCGGAGGGTCTCCATGAGTTGGGAGAGCCCTTCGAGGGCGTAGTACTCGCACTGGAGAGGGACCAGCAGGGTGTCGGCGGCGGTCAGGGCGTTGAGGGTCAGAAAACCGAGAGAAGGCGGACAGTCCAGGAGGATGTAGTGGTAGTCGGCCTTGATGGATGAAAGAGCCCGGCGAAGCAGGTACTCGCGGTCGGGGGCCGAGGAGATCTCTACTTCCGCCCCCACGAGGTCGGGATTCGAGCCGATGACGGAGAGGCCGGGAAGGACCGTGTCCGAAACCGCGTCCGCGGCGGGGCATGGTCCGAGAAGCACGTCATAGAGGCCGTGATCCAGGGATCGGGGATTGAGGCCGCACCCGGTGGTGGCGTTGCCCTGGGGATCACAGTCCACGAGCAGGCATTTACGTTCCGCAGCCGCGAGGGATGCAGCCAGATTCACAGCCGAGGTGGTCTTGCCGACGCCACCTTTCTGGTTGGAGATGGAGACGATTATGCCCATGAAACGAGTGGCCTCTGGGGATGTTCCACGTGAAACATGCAGGGAGCGGAAGGGACGCCGTACCGTTTCCAGCCGAAAGCCCTCTGTGAATAGCACAACCCTGTCCGTTTGAAAAGCGAAACCTGATGGAGCCGCAAAATGCCCGGAACGAACGGGGTTGAAATACGGATGGAAACCGTGCCGGGAAAACCCGGCGCATGCCACGATGGAAGCGAGGAGATCATGAAGCGAGAACGTATCGAGTTGGATCATGGGAGCGGCGGTGAGGCTGCCCGAGATCTGGTTGTGGAACTCATCCTGTCGAGGCTGGACAACCCCTACCTCCGCCCGATGGACGACAGCGCGGTCCTGGATCTGGACGGGGGCCGTTTCGCCATGACCACGGATTCCTATGTGGTGGATCCGGTCTTCTTTCCGGGAGGGAACATCGGCAGCCTGGCCATACACGGGACCGTCAACGACTTGTCCATGCAAGGAGCCGTGCCGCTGTTTCTCACCCTGGGCCTCATTCTGGAGGAGGGCCTCCCTCTGGACGATTTGGCTCGCATCCTGGATGCCGCGGCCGCGGCGGCCCGAGAGGCGGGCGTGGCGGTGGTTACCGGAGACACCAAGGTGGTGCCGCGGGGGCATGCGGACCGAATCTTCATCAATACGGCGGGCCTTGGGAGGATTCCCGAAGGCGTGGATGTGGGGGCCGGGAACGCCCGTCCCGGGGATGTCATCCTGATCAACGGCACCATCGGGGATCACGGCATCGCGATCCTGTCGAAACGAGAAGGATTGGATTTCCAGATGCCGATCTTGAGTGATTCCGCCGCGTTGAACGAGCTGGTAGCGGCTCTTCTTCGCGGCGGGACTCCGGTGCACGTCCTCCGTGATCCCACCCGCGGCGGAGTGGCCACGGCACTCAATGAGATCGCCCGGACGTCTGACGTGGGGATCCGATTGGATGAGAAACGCCTTCCGGTGAATCCTTCGGTCCATTCGGCGTGTGAGATGCTCGGGCTGGATCCCCTATACGTGGCCAACGAAGGGAAGTGCCTGGTCATCCTGCCGGCGGAAGAAGGGGAGCATGCATTGGAGGTGATGCGCCGAGATCCCAAGGGCCGGGAGGCACGGATCATCGGCCGGGTGGTGGATGACCATCCGGGCCGGGTGGTCCTTCAGACCGGGGTCGGAGGGAGGCGGATTCTGTCGACACTGACAGGGGAACAACTGCCTCGAATCTGTTGATGGTAGACCCATTCTCTACGTGGCTGGTTTCACTAAATGAATGACACCTTTTTCTTCCTGGCTTATTGCACTTTTCAAGGGTTATCTGGCTGCTTTTTTTACCACGAAGGACACGAAGACAATATAATGGGTTTTACCTTGAAAATACCCCGGAGGTTGGCCCTTCGCCGGCGACAAGGCCGTTTCCTCTTTTCATCCTCGGGGGTGACCAGAAGCGTGAACCTGGCCATGTCTTTGCAACCCCATCCAGTTTTCGTGCGCGGGGGCGATCGATCAAGTCTTGTATGTTTAACGCCACTTCATGATCTTAATATGCTTATTGTGTCCTTATTAGCCATATAAATGGCATATAAAAAACATTATATTGGAATTTCGCTGTCTTTTTGGAAAATCGCTGAGAGGCCTTTTGGGGCCGTACGTCCGTCGGGGAGGCCGAAACCCGTGCCCAGTGGAAAGGGAAAAGGGGATGTCTCCGTCCAAGTCCGGTTTTCCGCACGGTATGGCGGCCCCCTCGATCAAGGGCCTCTCGCAGGAACCTCTTCGGCTGTCGAGAGGAGGTGTCCGCCGAAGAAACAGGCCATAAAAAATGAAATTGCCCGAAATTCGGTGAAATGGGCAGAAAACACGAGATCGCTCTTTGTGGACAAATTTCTCCACAATCGGCGAAACCAGGAGAAGCTTCTGAAATCCGTTAGGAAACGATGAAAGGACGAATCTCGTTGTTCAAGGCCGGGTTATCGGCGGGAGTCTTGTTTTGAAAGGGATTTCAAATGGTTTTATTTTGTCAAAAAGAAGGGTGGGCCTAAGTGAAACCCGGCGGCCATTCCCGTTGACACCCTGCGGCGTTTCCGGATAGTGTGCGCCGAAACCTTGCACACAGCTTTTCGCAAGGCCTCAAATCGATGGTTATAACCCTTATCTTGTGTCCTTGGTTGTTTCGTCCTTTGGTCACCTGTTCATAAATCGGCAAGCTCTTGGTAGAGCGTAAACGTGCATCGGTTCATGCCCTGTCGGGCCCGGCTCCCGGCATGGCGGTCGATCCCTGAGAGAACGATATTCCCGCAGGCGGAGCGAGCGCATATGAATGAAGTATGGGAAGAAGTAAAGAATCGCGTTCAGTCCGAAATCCCTGATCAAAGCTTCGCCCTCTGGATCAAGCCGACCACGCTGCTGGAACGCCGGGATGACACCCTGGTGGTGGGGTGTCCCAACAAGTTTTCCAGAAACTGGATTCAGGAGAACTACCTGCCCCTCCTGGAAAAGAGGCTGGCCCAGATCGGAAGCCCCTCCTTTCGCATTTCCCTGGAGATCCGGCCGCATACCCCCGAGCCTCCCGGGCCTGGAATCGAACACGATTCCAGACAAATGGCACTTCCCCATGTGAGACGCCGCGGCCTGATGACGGCCCGCTGGTTGAAAAACAACCTGACATTCGATCGATTTGTCGTGGGAAAGTGCAATGAGTTCGCGTATTCGGTCTCCCGGTCCCTCTCCACCGGAGGCGGCATGCCGTACACCCCGCTTCTCATGCTCGCCAACACGGGCCTGGGAAAGAGTCACTTGACCCAGGCCATCGGGCACGCCATCCTGAGCCGCGACCCCGAATCGCGTGTCTGCTATGTGACGGCCGAGGACTTCGTCAATGAGATGGTGTTCTCGCTCAAGAACAATCAAATCGAGGAGTTCAAGAGCAAATACCGTCGTTCCTGCGACGTCCTCCTTCTTGAGGAGGCCCATTTTCTGAGCGGCAAGGAGAAGATGCAGCAGGAGATGGAGTACACCCTCGACGCCCTGGCGAACGACCGCAAGACCATCATCTTCACCAGTGGAATGCTTCCCAAGGATATCCCCAACCTGAGTAAGGGGATGGAGTCGAGGATGACGTCCGGCATTATCACGACCATGGACCGGCCGGACTACGAGACGCGTGTCCGAATTCTGGAAAAGAAGGCCGTCGAAAAAGACCTTTCCCTCTCCGATGACGCCTTTCACCTCCTGGCCAAGCACCTGACCCGCGACGTACGCCAGATGGAGAGCGCCCTCAGTTGTCTCAAGGCCAAGGCGGAGCTCTTGAAGGAGAGGATCTCCAAAGGGATCGTGATGGAGGTCATCCGCTGTCATGTGAGCGAGGTGACCGGCCGCAGCCCGGAGGATATCATGGGCCTGGTATGCCGCTATTTTAACCTGGATTCGGCCACATTGGCGTCACGATCTCGGAAAAAGGCCCACGCCTATCCCAGAAATTTGTACGCCTATCTGTGCCGGCGGCACACGGATGCCACCCTCCATGAGATCGGGCGCCCCATTGATCGGAATCACTCCACCGTGCTGTACGCCTCCGAGGTCATAGCCAGCAAGGTCAAGGTGGACCGGGGGGTCAGAAAGCAGGTCGCCTTTTTCAACGAACGGATCGAGAAGGGCCGGCCGTGAATCACCAAGACCCGTCTCCGCTCCGGGGCCTGCTTCTGGTCCTGCTCCTCATTTGCCTCTGGGTATTCGCAGCGTATGGATTCTTTGTGGGAGGGGTCTGCATCTGGGTAGGGTGCGGTCACGTTCATCAACCCGGGTACTGGGTGCCCATCTTGGCCGGCGGGCTGACCATCGGTTCGGTGCTGGGGCTGGCTCTCCCAGCGGAAAAGGCCATTCGGAATGCGATTCGCAGGAATGGCGGGGAGGGGGCGATCTGTCCCTACTAGGACGCGGTCCACCATGGGGTTGGTACGGCCGGAACAAAAAGGGGTCTCTGCGGGGCCGGGGTGCGATGAAGGCCCCTTTCGTCCATCAACCTGCGGCCTCTTTGTAGAATGACTCCAGGTAGGCCTCGTCTTTCGGGGTAAGATTGAACCTCTGACTCGCCGCTTGAATCAGGCGTGAGATCGGCTGATCCGGTTCGTCATTCCTCTGATCGGATATCCACTGCACGGCCTGCCGGAGTTTCTCTCCCTTCGGTTGAATGGTGGCCACGGTCTGTTCCCTCCCTTTGAGTGAAGTCGTAGGCCATGTGGACGCTTCCGATCCACTGCCCCATGCGTCTGCTTATCACAGCCCGATTCCGGAGAAAAGGGTTTTCCCCCAGGAGTCCTCGGCCCGGCCCTGATGGATCGAGGCGTTCCTTCCCGCAAGCCATACATAGGTTGCATTCCTGTGAGAACGATCTCCAAAGTGCTCCTCCTTGCCGCCATGCTGCTCGGGCTGCCCATGGCCGGAATCCTGCTGGACGGTCGTCCGTTGGATCCGTACGTGGAGTTCCCGCCGCGCACACGCCACGTGTTGCATCAACCTTTTTCCTGGTGGGTTTTCGCTGTGCTCGTCGGGATCGTGCTCGTCGCCGTGATTCTCCTGTTCCTGGCGGGGCAATGGGGGCCGGGCGCACCAAGGCGAAGGCCCTTGCGCCGGCCGTTTCCGTGGTGGGGATGGGCCGGAGCCGGACTGATCGTCGGCTCATGGGTCCTGGCCTGGACCCGCCTTTCGTGGGTCGGGCCTTGTCAAGGCCACACCTTCACGGGCCTGTGGCTCGGGTATATCCTCACGGTGAACGCCTGGACCCTTTGCCGAAGCGGTCGAAGCCCCCTGACCCACTCCACGGGACCCTACCTGACCCTGTTTCCCCTGAGTGCGGTCTTCTGGTGGTTTTTCGAGTACCTGAACCGGTTTGTCCAGAACTGGTTTTACGTGGGCGAATCGTTGGATGCCTGGTCCTATTTCTGGTATGCCACGCTCCCGTTTTCAACCGTCCTGCCGGCGGTCCTGGCCACGCGGGAATGGGTGCGGACCTTCTCGTGGCCCGATGCCCGGTTTCGGAAGGGCCGCCCGGTTCGAGTATCCCGCCCCCGCCTTCTGTCCGCAGGGATACTCCTCGCCTCGGGGACCGGGCTGGCGCTGGTCGGAATTTGGCCGAACCTCCTGTATCCCCTGCTCTGGGTGGCCCCTCTGCTGATCATCGTCTCCCTGCACGGGCTGTTCGGGGAACCGCACCTCTTCTCGCCGGTGGCCCGGGGGGACTGGTCAGGAATCGTGAGCGCCGCGACCGCCGCCCTCCTGTGCGGATTCTTCTGGGAGATGTGGAACCTCTACAGCGTGGCCAAGTGGGTCTACAGCATCCCCTACGTACACCGGTTCCAGGTCTTCGAGATGCCGGTCCTGGGCTATGCCGGCTATCTCCCCTTCGGCATGGAATGCGTTGCCGTGGCCCGTCTCTTTCTGGGCACGAACCGGGTCGACTTTCTCGGCTAGCGGCGCGGGGGAATCCGGGAGAGATGCCGTTTGCGAATCAACCTCTCCGCAACCGCGAACGGAGCGTTCAAGACCTCCTCCCCGGCTCACGATGACGACAGGTCCCACTTTCCATGGCGGACGATTTCCCCTTCGATCATGTAGATGACTTCCTCGGCGATATTCGTGGCATGGTCCGCGATGCGTTCCAGGTGCCTCGAGACCAGAAACAGATTGATCAGATATCCCACCCGGTCCGGGGTCTTTCGAATCTCCTCCTTGATCTGATCGTAGATGGCGCTGTACATCCCGTCCACCTCGTCGTCCAGGGTCAGGACACGAAAGGCGAGATCCAGGTCCAGGTTGACCAGGGCGTCCAGGCTGCTCTTGAGCATGGACTGGGTCTTCCGCGACATGGGCTCGAAACCCAACTGAAGATCCAAGGGCTCCTTTCGAGCCATGATAGAGACACACCGCCCGATGTTCACGGCCTCGTCCCCGATCCGCTCCAGGTCGTTGTTGATCTTGATCACCGCAGTGAGAAACCGCAAGTCCACGGCCACGGGCTGGTGGAGGGCCAGGATCTTGAGGCATTCCTCCTCCACCTCCACCTCCCGTTCGTCGATCTCAAAGTCGGTGGACATGATCCGCTCCGCCGCGGCCAGATCTCGCTGGTCAAAGGCCCGCGTGACCGTGCGGACCCGTTCCTCCACCAACGCGCCCAAGGCCAGGATCCGCTTTTTGAGCCGCCCCAGTTCCTTCTGAAGATGTACCGGCATGAAAGACGCCCCCTTTCCTGTCAAACGCCCATGGCCCGAAATCCGGCCACTCGAGCAAATGAAACCCACGGATTCGAAGCCGCCCGGAGCCTTGAAATCCGCCCCTGGGCCTTCGCGTCAAAAAACCGACTCATCCGAAACGCCCCGTGATGTAATCGGACGTCTGTTTGAGCTTGGGACGCGTGAACAGGGTGTCCGTAGCATCCACCTCGATGAGCCGGCCCAGGTAGAAAAAGGCCGTCTCGTCCGAGACACGGGCCGCCTGTTGCATGTTATGGGTCACAATGATGATGGTGTACAGCTCCTTGAGTTCGTGAATAAGTTCCTCGATCTTCTGCGTGGCGATGGGGTCCAGGGCCGAGGCGGGTTCATCCATGAGCAGGACATCGGGCTGCACGGCCAGGGCCCGGGCGATGCAGAGCCGCTGCTGCTGGCCTCCGGAAAGACCCAGTGCGGATTCATGGAGGCGGTCCTTTACCTCGTCCCAGAGGGCCGCCCGCTGCAGGGCCTTTTCCACGTGTTCCGCAATGGTATTCCGGTTCTTGACCCCGTTCACGCGAAGACCGTAGGCGATGTTCTCGAAGATGGTCTTGGGAAAGGGGTTGGGTTTCTGAAAGACCATGCCGATGTACCGCCGGAGTGTCACCACGTCCACCGAAGCATCGTAGATGTTTCGGCCTCCGTAGAGAAGCCTCCCTTGAACGCGCGTGTTGGGAATCAGATCGTTCATCCGGTTGATGCAGCGCAGCAGCGTGCTCTTGCCGCACCCTGAGGGTCCGATCAGGGCGGTGACCCGGTTCGTGTGGAATTGCAGGGTGATATCCTTGAGCGCTTGGGAGTCCCCATAGTAGAACTGCAGATTCTGGATATCCACCTTCGGGGAGTCGGATGAATCGTGAGGCAATGTGCGCCCTCCTTGGGCCGGTGTCAGTGCTTCTCTTGAAGCCGTGCCCGGAAGATGATGGCCAGAAGGTTCAGCCCGAGCACGAGTACGATCAATACGAGGGCCGTTCCATACTGCAGGTGGCGGGTGGCCTCGATCTCGGTCCCGGCCGTGGCCAGTACATAGATGTGATAGGGCAGAGCCATGATCTCGTCAAAAATAGATGACGGCATGGACGGCGTATAAAACACGGCGGCCGTAAACATGATCGGGGCGGTCTCACCGGCGGCCCGGCTCATGCCGAGAATGGCACCGGTGAGAATGCCCGGCATGGCCGCCGGAAGGACCACGCGATAGATGGTCTGCCATTTCGTGGCGCCGAGCCCGAGGGAGGCCTCCCGGTAAGTGGCGGGGACGGATCGCAGGGCCTCCTCGGCCGCGCCGATGATCACGGGAAGCGTCATGGCCCCCAGGGTCAGGGCCCCCGCAAGGATGCTGACGCCCATGCGCAGGTAAACGACGAAAAAGGCGAGGCCGAAGAGACCGAAGACCACGGAAGGGACCCCAGCCAGGTTGCTGATGCCGATACGAATAATGCGGATAACGCGTCCCGGCCGGGCGTATTCATGGAGATAAACGGCCGAGGCCACCCCTATGGGAAGGGCGATGAGGATGGCCCCCAGCCCTAGACATGCCGTCCCCACGATGCAGGGAAGTATGCCTCCCTGGGTCATGGATTCCCGCGGGGCCTGGGTCAGAAAGGTCCAGTTGACGGCCCGCCAGCCTCGGGAGACCAGGAAGTAGAGGATCACGGCTAGGGCCAGCCCGTTGACTGCGGCCGCACTGCGGAAGAGCCAGAACCACAGGCCCTGAATCAACCGTCGTTTTCGAAGGCCGGTGCTCGGATCCGATCGAAACGAGAGGGATTCGGCGCCTGTTCCGCCCACGGGGGCCTCTGGCGCGGCCGCGTCGATGGACTCGTGTTCCGTAGGATTGTCTCGTGAGGTCATAGGAACCACTTTTCCTTGAAGGTCGTCCTTACAGGGTGGAGGCCCCTACCTGCTTGTAGCGGTGAGAGACCTGCTCGGCGATCAGGTTGAAGGCCAGAGTAAAGAGAAAGAGGACGATGGCCGTAGCGAACAGGGCATGGTAGTGGCTCCCGCGAAAGGGGGCCTCGGCCATTTCCGCGGCAATGCTCGCCGGCATGGGCCGGACCGGGTCAAAAAGCGAGGACGGCACCATGGCGGCCCCTCCGGCGACCATCAGGACCACCATGGTCTCGCCGATGGCCCTGGACATGCCCAGAATGACGGCAGTGGTGATGCCCGAAAGGGAGGCCGGTAAAATGACTCGGCGAATGGTCTCCCATCGGGTCGCTCCCAGGGCCAGAGATGCCTCCTTGAGTTCCTTGGGGACGCTGAATATGGCGTCCTCGGAGATGCTGCATATGGTTGGAATGGACATGAATGCCAGCATGAGGGCCGCGTTGAAGAGGTTGAGGCCCGTGGCCAAGTTGAAGGTCTCCTGGAGAAAGGGGGCCACGAGGACCATTCCGAAGAATCCGATGACCACCGAAGGGAGCGCGGCCAACAGCTCCACCATGGGCTTGACCCACTGCCGCAGACGGCTTGAAGCCGACTCGGCCAGGTAGAGGGCGGTGAGTACGCCCAGAGGAATGGAGATGGCGGATGAGACCAGGGTCACGGCAAGGGATGCGACGATCAGGGAATAAATGCCGAAATCAGGGGGGTCATAGGTGGGATACCAATATTCCCCGAGAAGGAAATCCTTGGCGGACACCTCATTGAAAATGGGAAGACCCTCCATAAAAAGGAACACGGCGATGAGTGTCAGAGTCAGGATTGAGGCCAGGGCCACCATCAGAAAGCCGAATCGGATGGCCTTCTCTCTGCGCTGTCGCTGTCTCCCGGTTGTGCCGGTGGATGGATTCATACGTCGTCTTCTCGGTGTCCCTTCATGCGCACCGGGTCCGCCTCGACGAAGGAGACGGACCCGATGTCTTCGGGGCGCACGCTCTCCCGATCGATTCGGAGACGCGTGCGCCGATGGTCAAACTGGAATGGCGATCAATACAGGGGGACGTACCCCGCCTCGCCCACGTACTTCTGCCCCTTGTTGGGGTGCAGCAGGAAGTTGATGAAGCTCGCCGTTTCTCCTTGGGGCCAGCCGGGTGTAAACATGAAAAGCGGCCGGCTCACGGGAAAAGTCCCGTTCAAGGTAGTCTCGGGCGAGCCTTCGATTCCGCCCACGGTGCAGGCCTTGACGCTCTCATCCAGGTACCCGAGGCCGATGTAGCCGACGGCGTTTTTGTTCTTGGACACGGCCTGGACCACGGCGCCGTTGGAGGCCTGAAGCAGGGCGCCGGGAAAGACCCGTTCCTTTTCCATGATCTTTTCCTCCCAGACCTCGTACGTGCCGGAAGAGGTGTCTCGGGAGACCACCACCACGGGCTGGTCCGGACCTCCGATGTCTTTCCAGTTCTTGATCTCCCCCTTGTACAGGCTCTTGAGCTGGGCCAGGGTGAGGTCGGAGACGGTGTTGGAGGGGTGTACCACGGGGATGATGCAGTCATAGGCCACGGCGAAGGGCACCGGGTAGCGGCCGTTCTGGACGGCAGCCTCCACTTCCTTCTGCTTGATGAAGCGGGAGCTGTTGGCGATGTCGGTGGAGCCGTCGATCAGGGCCTTGACCCCGTTCCCGGATCCGCCGCCGGAGATGGAGATCTTCACGTCCGGGTTTTCTTTCATGTAGATCTCGGCGACCTTCTGAGCGATCGGAAGGACCGTGGTGGATCCCTTGATGACAATGTTTCCCGCCCAGGCGGATCCCGCGATCAGGCACGGGATGATGGTGAATAATGCCGCTTTCAACCATGCGTTCATTTTTTTCCTCCTTTGATGTGAATACCGATAATGGTTTCCAAATATTAGAATCGCGTTAGGGCACGAATAGGATTTCGTTAGCCCCGCACTCGTTGTCTTCAGCGCCGTCCCCTATGGATGGCTCAAGGCCCGATTTCAGGAATGTTGCTACCGGTGTATTCAGTTTTCGTGAGGGACACATGAGAATTCCGTGAGGTTGTCGCCGTCCATTTCATTGGCAATCAGACGGGAGATGGCATCGTGGTCTTGAACATGTTCCGTCAGCCATGCCAGGATTCGTGAATGGGTGTCTTTGGACATGTTGCGGCCCAGGATCCTGAACTGCTGAATGTTCCTTTTCCTGTCATACAGATAAAAGACGCGGGTCGATATGCCCTTTTCCAGATGCAAGGCCTGCTGAATTCGCAGATCAAACACGGACATGAGGGTCTCCACAGTCCGATCGTGATCGGGGTCGTCAGTCATCAATGGTTTCTTTCCTCCACATGAATAAGGCACGGTCTCTCTCTATTCTCATATGAGAACCATGCCCTGTTCGTTGTGTGTGAGGGATCGATTAGATTTCTGCAAGGCCGCATTTTTTCCGGTGGATCGCGCAGGAGATGGGTCGGCGATTTCTTCCCCAGCGCGACAACTCCATCACCATCTCATCCCCTGAACACCATGGCCCCAGGACCCCGCAGGGCCGTGCAGGCAGAGGGCCTGGTCCACCTTTGAAGAAGGAAGACCTTGACACCGAAGGCCCTTCGGGTTATGGGATGATTTGGGCTGCCGTATCGGCCCGGCCCTCCTCCCCCCCGCCGAGGATGCTGATGACCCGATTTTTGGGCAAGTGGCTCAAGATCTACGAGGACGAGATCCGGCTTTTCCTCTGGGCCACGGCCCTTCTTTTTCTCATCCGCTCATCCAGCATCATCTTCAACAACTTCGCGGAGACAGCGTTTCTAAAGCGCTTCGGAGTGCACTACCTCCCGATGATCTACGTGGTGAACTCCATCTCCACGTTCATCATCATGGGTTTCATGTCGGGTTTCATGGCCCGAATTCCCGGAAGCCGTCTCCTGGGCAATATGCTCATCATCTGCGGGGTCTCCGTGGCGGGTTTCCGGCTCTTGATTCCTCTGGGGCTGGAACTGATCTACCCGGTGCTCTTTGTTCTCAAGGCCCTCTATGAGCTGCTTCTCGGACTCCTCTTCTGGAACCTGGCCAACGACCTCTTTGATACGAGGCAGTCCAAGCGTCTGTTTCCCTTGATCACGGCCGGCGGCGTCATGGGGGGCGTCATCGGGAGCTTCGGGACCCCGATCATTGCGGCATATATCCGCATCGACAATCTCCTCTGGGCCTACCTGGGAACGGCGGTCCTGGGGGCGGTTCTGGTGCGTCGAATGGCCGTGGTCTTTCCGACCATGAGCCTCTACGAGGGAAAGGGAGAGAAAGGGAAGAAACGCAAGAGCCTCGTGCAGGAGTTCAAGGAGGTCCTTCCCCTGCTGCGGGAATCCTCGCTCATGAAGATCCTGGTGATCCTGACCCTCGTGCCGAACGTGGTCATCCCCATCATGAACTACCAATTCAATTTCGCCGTGGATCAATCCTTTGCCACGGAAGGGGGTATGATCAAGTTTTTCGGGTACTTCCGCGGGTCCCTGAACGTCATCAGCTTCGTGATACTGCTCTTTGTGGGCCGCGTATACGGCCGCTGGGGCCTGCCTGTGGCGCTCATGTTCCATCCCTTCAACTACATGATCGCCTTTCTCGCCTTTCTGCTTCGATTCGACATCCTGTCGGCCATGTACGCCCGCATGTCCACGAATATCCTTCGAACCACGATCAACAACCCGGCCCGTGCCATCCTCATGGGCCTCTTTCCCAAAGAATACCGCTCCCTGATCCGTCCCTTCCTGCGGGGCACGGTGGTCCGGATCGGAATCCTGGTGGGATCCGGCGTCATCATGGTCAGCGAGGGCTGGATCCATCCCCGGTTCCTGTCGGTGGTTGGCTTCGTATTTGTGGCCGTGTGGATCATCACTACGCTGGTCTTCAAGCGAAGCTACTCCCGAATCCTTCTCGACCTCATCTCCCGGAACCTTCTGGACATGAAGGCCCTTGACAAGGATGACGTGATCCGGATTTTTCAGGACAGGAAGACCCAGGTCCAGTTGCTCGATTCCTTCCTCGGCTCGTCGGGAAGCACCTGCCTCTGGTATGCCGACCTCATTCGATCCCTGGGGGTCCGGAATCTGGACGCCCACATCCTGTCCATCCTTCGGGAGCAGGACGACGTCACCCGGATCGGTCTCCTGGATCTGCTCACGGCCGAGGCCGGCCCCGGGACCATCCAGGTCTTTGAAGACATCCTGGACCCGGAACGGCCGGAACTCATCTCGGCCGTGCTTCGCGCGGCGGGCCGCATGCCCTACGGTGTATCCGGCGACTTCATGAGGCGGGTCTTCGAGACCTATGAGAACCCGGGAATTCAAGCCCTTGCCATCTCGGGCCTCTACCGGAAAGATCCGGAACACTATCGCGCCGTGATTCGGGAATGGTTGTCCTCGGCCCGGGAAGAGAACCGCCGGGCCGGGATCGTTTCGGCCGGAGGCTCGGGGGACGAGGTCTTTGTGCCGGCCTTGAAGGATGTCCTGGCGAAGACGGGGAGCAGCGACGGCCTCTTGTCGGCTGTGTTTCAATCCCTGGCCCGGCTGTCGCCCCCTGACTTGAACCTTCTGGCGCGGCCCTATCTCACCCATCCATCGGAGTGCGTGCGGAGAGCCTCGCTGGAGGCGTTTCAGGTGTCGGACGACGATGCCCTGCGTGCCGTGATCCCGCTTCTCGGAGACCGGGACGAAGGCGTCCGGGAGACGGCCCTGGCCCGCATTCGGGATGCGGACCACCAGCGGCCGGAACTCATCATCGAGGCCCTGGGTCTCCCCAACCGGAGACTTCGGGAATGTGTATTCAGCCTGTTGGAGACCCTGGAAATCAGGGCGGTGGAGATCCTCCGGTTCGCTCGGGGTCAACTGGAACGGGCCTACAGAAACCTGATCGAGGCCGAGGCCGTTCGCCGGCTTGCAGAGAGCCCCGAGCGCAACCTCCTGCTGGATCACCTCCGCCAGAAGAAGCGGGACCGGCTGGACACGGTCCTTCGCGTGCTTGCCACCCAGGATTCTTCAGGGCAGATGCGCCTGATCTGGCGGGGCGTCTTTTCCGCGGACACCCGCCAGAGGTCGAACGCCGTGGAGGCCCTGGACGACACCGTCGGTCACAGCCTTTCCAAGATCATGGTGCCCCTGCTCGAAGATCTACAGATCTCCGACATCCTCTCGTTGGCCAGGAGGGAGTTCAAGATTCAGCCTTTCGACCGGGACGGGCGATCCCTGTGCGACCACCTGCTGAATAAATATGACTGGGTGACCGTCATACTGGCCCTCAAGCTGGTGGACGCGGGAGGCTTCAATGGGGTGGGCACGGAGGTCGTAAGCCGCTTTGTGGAAGCGGAGAATGCACACATTCGGTTCGTGGCCCGGGAGATTCTGCGGGGCAAGGGGGCCTCTTCCAAGGAGACGGAGATGGAGACCAGCACCAGCATCAGCATACCGGATAAGATCCTTCACTTGAGGGGGATTCAGATTTTTGAAGACCTCTCCGTGGGAGAGATGGCCGCCATCGCCTCGGTTACCGAAGAAATGGTGTGTCTCCCGGGGGAAGATGTCATCCGGGAGGGCGAGGCCGGCGAAACCATGTACATGATCATCTCGGGCCAGGTCTCCGTGATCAAGAACAAGGGGGAGGGAGAAGAGATCGAACTCGACCGGATCAAGCCGGGCGATTACTTCGGGGAGATGGCCCTGTTCGAGGACCAGGTTCGCTCGGCAACGATTCGAACGGTGGAGAAGACCGGGCTCCTGGTCTTGCACAAGCGCGAATTCGAGGAGATTGTTCGGGAATATCCGCAGATCGCCCTTCACATCTGCAAGGTCCTGAGTCAACGGCTGCGGAAGCTCCACAACCGGTTTCAAGGTGCTGAATAGAACGCGGAGGAAGGACGTCTACGACACGTCGAGAGTCGAAGGCTGGGCCGGCGGACACGGCCATGGAGAATGGGGGGCGCATCGGGCTCCGGTTATCGATTGACGAAGACGCCGATCTCGCGGCCGGTGCCGGGATGGACGAAACGCCCGGCAAGGCGCATTCCGTTCTTCTCCGTCAGCCTCAGGGCAGGGCCGTTGTCCATGCGAATGGTGACGTAGATCTTCCGATTCGAGGCCCGGTGAATCAGCCCCCGAATCAGGGTGTCCGCGATGTGCCGATTGCGGAACGATTCGGCCACAGCCGTGTACCCCCTCTCCAGGAAACCGGAGAGGTCGAGTCCCGTGGCCGCCTCGATCTTTTCCCGATAGCTTGCCTTGGGGTGCTTGAGAATGACGCAGCCCACAACGCGTCCCTCCCCGGTTGCGGCGTACCCGAGGAGGAAGGCGTTTCGCAGGTTTTCCTCGACCCAGGCGGTGCCCACGGCCTCACCGCCGGCCACGAGAAGGCGAATCTCCTCCAGGACGGCGGGGGGGATGCGGTCCGGTGTTTCATAGATGAAGCGGACCGATGGGATGGGGCGGGACGGCATGGTCCGGTTTCCTCGGCATGGGTTCTTCCGCGACCGGCGGGGAGAGGGCGGGCGGGATCCCCGCACGACCGGTTTCCCCACCTTCTACCAGCAGATCGACCGTTTGACAAGCCCCCGCACCCATGCCCGCGGGGCCGAACCCGGAGAAAGCGCACGCCATGATCATCGGGATTCTCAGCCTTCGAACCCACCGGTATCACCCCAATCGAAGGCTCATGGAGGCCGCCCTGGCCGCTGAACACCGGGCGATTCTGCTGCACCCCGCCAGGCTGTTCCTTTCCCTCTCCGGCGGCGGCCCGGAACTTGCCTCGATCGGTGGAGGGAGCGTGCGCCCGGACGTGGTCCTGCCTCGAATCGGATCCACCATTCGGGAGTTTCCACTCACTCTGGTGCGCCACATGGAATCCATGGGCATTCGGATGGTGAACCATGCCGATGCCGTGGCCTGCGCGCGAAACAAGTTTCGCACGCTCCAGGCCCTTTCTCTCAGCGGAGTGCCCGTTCCCCGGTCCTGGTACGTGAGCAATGAACGAAATGCGGCTGCCGCGCTCAAGGAACTCCGGTCCCGCCCCGCGGTGGTCAAGCATGCCCAGGGGAGGCAGGGGAAGGGGGTGTATCTGGCCGAGGACCGGGAAGACGTCCTGCGAATCCTGGAAGGCCGGCTGGGTTCCGGAGAGGGGGTGGTCCTCCAGGAGTATGTTCCGCCCGAGAGGCGCAAACGCGATATTCGCATCCTGGTGGTGGGAGGGGCTGTGGCCGGGGCCATGTCCCTGTATCCGCAGCCGGGGGACTTTCGGGCCAACATTCACATGAAGGGGCGTGCAGAACGTATTCAGCTTCCCCGGGCCGTGGAACGCGTCGCCTTGAGGGCCACAGAGGCGGTGGGGCTTGATATTTCGGGAGTGGATGTGATACACAAGACAGATGATTCCCTCTGGGTGGTGGATGTGAACTACAGCCCCGGTTTCAAGGGACTGGAGCGCTGCACGGGTGTGGATATCGCCTCGAGGATCATCACGTACGCCACTTCCCCCATAGGACGGGTCGGATGAGAATTGCTTTCCTCATGGATCGGCTGGACTCCATCGATCCGACCAACGAAACCACCAGTCACCTGATGTATGAGTGCAATCAGCGGGGGCACACGGTCTATTTCCTGGAACCCCACGATATCTACATTCGAAGAAACCAGGTCGTGGCCCGCATGCGCAACATCACGGTACCCCGGGACCAGTCCATGAAGCGGTACTGGCGGTCCCTGATCCATTGCCTCAAGCGGGACGAACTCATCTTCGAGACCATCACGGATCTCGATGCGCTGTTCCTCCGCAAGAACCCCCCACTGAACTACCGGGCCATGGAGTTCCTCGATCCGGTCAATGACCGGGTCTTCATGATCAACAGCACCCGCGGGCAGCTCTTCGCCAACAGCAAGCTCTATACCCTGAATTTCCCGGACATCATTCCCGAGACCCACATATCCCGGGATCCCGGCCGCCTGAAGAAGATCATCGACGAGTTCGGCGGGTCCATGGTGGTCAAACCCCTTCAACGATTCGGTGGTGAAGGGGTCATCAAGGTCAGCGTGCGGGACCGGGAGAACCTTCACTCCCTCATCAACTATTACGTACGCGCCTATCGGGCCTATCCGGACCGGGAACCCATCATGGTTCAGGAGTATCTGGACCAGGTTCAGGAGGCCGGGGACGTTCGCATCCTCCTGCTCAACGGTGAGATTCTCGGGGCCATGCGACGCCGTCCACGGGAGGGCGATTTTCGAACGAACATCCATGCGGGCGCCCGGGCCTTTGAGCACAAGGTAACGGAAGAAGAGCGCCGAATCTGTGAGGTACTCCGGCCCCGCCTGGTACAGGACGGTCTCTTTTTCGTGGGGATCGATCTCATCGGCAACAAGCTCGTGGAGATCAACTGCGTAAGCCCGGGCGGTATTCCCCGCATCAACCGCCTCGACAAGGTCCGTCTTGAGCCCGCGGTGATCGATTTCATTGAACAAAAGGTTTCTCAGAAACAACGCACATCTCTTCCGTGAGAACGAGGGAGGAAACCCGACATGGCATCCAAGACGAGGATCCCTTTTCAGATGAACAGCCTGTTCCGCCGTTTCGTTATTCTGGCCGGGGTCCTGCTGGCCGTTGGGGGATCCGTCCCCGAAGTGCGGGCTGCGGACCTGGTCAAGGTCGGCCTCCTGGAGGAGCCCAAGACCCTGAACGAGTGGCTGGCGAGCGATGCCTGGTCCAAGAAGGTGCTGGGCCTGATCTATTACCCCCTGTACATCCGAGAGCCCGACACCCTGACCTTGGTCCCCTGGCTGGCCGAGAGCGATCCGGTCTACGATGAGGCCACGCTCACTTACACCATCCGGCTTCGAGAGGCCATGTGGTCCGATGGGACCCCGTTCACGGCCGAGGACGTGGCATTCACGGCGGATGTGATTCGAGAGTTCAAGGACTCCAGCCGGCTGGCCAAGTTTGAGTTCATCAAGGAGGTCGAGGTGGTGGACCCGCGCACGGTCCGGTTTCACCTGAGTGAGCCCATGGCCGTTTTCCGGGAGCGGACCCTGACCACGCCCATCGTTCAGAAGAAGCAGTGGCTGCCTGTGGTGGAGGCCGCCCGCAAGGCGGAAAACCCCCTGGCCTCCCTGCGGAACCACACGGTGAAAGACCCCGTGGGAACGGGCCCTTTTGTGCTGCAGGAGTGGAAACAGGGCGCCTACCTGTTCTTGAAAAGGAACGAGCGGTTTTTCGGGAAGGGCCTGAACCTGGCGGGACGCACCCTCGGCCCCAACATTGACGGGATCATCTTCAAGGTCTTCGGCACCTCGGACGCCGCCGTCATGGCCCTCAAGAAGGGCGACATCGACATGTTCTGGTGGCAGATCCAGGCCGGGTACATTCAGGAACTGGAAAACCATCCCGATATCAAGCTCTATACCAACGAGAGAAGCGCCCTCTACTACATGGGCTTCAACGTCCGCAAACCGCCCTTCGACAATGTGGCGCTTCGTCGGGCCGTCGCCTACATGATCGATCGGAACTTCATCATGCTTCGAGTGCTTCAGGGATACGGAACCATGATGACGTCCATCGTCCCGCCCGGCAACGTCTTTTGGCACTGCCCGGATGCCCCGGAGTACGCCGCGAGGGTCCTCCTTCGGGATGAGCGCACGCGAAAGGCCTACGAGATCCTCACGGAGGCCGGTTTCAGCTGGGATACCCCCCCGGTCAACGCCAAGGGGGAGGTGGTTCAGGGGAAGGGGATCCGTCTTCCGGACGGCCGTCCCATGGAGGCCTTTACCATCCTGACGCCTCCGGCCGATTACGATCCGGCCCGGGCCATGGCCGGCATCATGATTCAGGAGTGGCTCCGGACCGCCGGCCTCCCCGCATCGGCCAAGCCCACGGCCTTCGGATCCCTGATCGATCAGGTCAAAGGGCGCCATGAGTTCGATATGTTCGTGCTGGGCTACGGCAGTCTCAGCCTGGACCCGGATTATCTTCGAAATTTCTTCCACTCCGAAAACAACAAGCCTCGCGGGTGGAACATGAGTGGATACTCCAATCCCGAGTTCGATCGCCTGGCCGATGAGTCCGCGCGCACCATGGACCCTGAGGCGCGTCGGAAATGTATCTTCGAAATGCAACGGATCATCATGGAGGACGCGCCGTACATCCCCCTGTACAATCCCCACCTGGTGGAAGCGGTACGAACGGATGGTTTCGAGGGATGGGTCCCCATGCTGGAGGGGATCGGGAACACCTGGTCGTTCTGCACCCTGAAGGCGAAATAGGCAGGCGCGGCATCGCCGGGAGAGGCTGTGGAACTCAAGCGCTTCATCTTTCGTAGAATCATCCAGGTGGTCGTCATCTTTTTCATCATTCTGACGGCCCTGTTCCTCCTGTTTCGACTGGCGCCGGGCGATCCGGTGGATCGGATGGTGGATCCCACCATGACCCCCGAGGACGCGGAGCGCCTCGTGGCGGTCCTGGGCCTGGATCAACCTCTCTGGACGCAGTACACGGTCTACGTGAAGAATTTCTTCCGCGGGGAATTCGGTTCCTCGTTCCACTATGGACAGCCCGTGGAAAAGATCCTTTGGGCCCGCCTGCCCAACACCATCCTCCTGTTCACCACCTCCATCCTCCTCTCGGCCCTGGTGGGAATCGCCCTGGGCAAGGTCGCCGCGTGGCGGAAAGGGAGCAAGGTCGACACGTGGCTCACCATCGGCTCCCTGGTCACCCACACGGTGTTTCTGCCCTGGCTGGCCCTGCTCCTGATCTGGATTTTCTCCTACCGGCTGGGGTGGTTTCCCATCACCGGCATCATCTCCGAGGAGGTGTGGCTCGATCCGGATGCGGGATTTATGCGAAAGGCCCTGGATGTGGGCTACCACATGGTCCTCCCCCTGACCACGCTCTTTCTCATCCACGTCGGCGCCAGCCTGCTCGTCATGCGAAGCAGCATGCTGGACACCCTGAAGGAGGACTACATCCTGACGGCCCGGGCCAAGGGCCTGACCGACAAGGAGGTTCGAAACCGCCATGCCGCGCGGAATGCGGCCCTCCCCGTGGTGACCGGAGTGGGGTTGAGCCTGGCCTTTTCCATCAACGGAGGCGCCCTGACCGAGACGGTGTTCACCTGGCCCGGCATCGGGCGGGAGTTGGTGTTCGCGGTGAGCCACAGCGACTATCCCCTGGCCCAGGCCGCGTTCCTGCTCATCGCCATCGTGGTGCTGATCTCCAATGTGGTCGTTGACGTCTTGTATGCCTACCTGGATCCCCGGATCCGATACTGAACCGGAGCACACGCGCGTTATGGCGAACGGGCAACCCACCCGAGATATTCGAGCGCAGCGGTCACACTGGCTGGCCCATTTCATGGAAGGATGGTCCGTCTTCATTCAGAACCCCCTGGGCAAAGGCGGGATCGTCCTGATCGTCCTTTTCGGGTTGATGGCCGTCTGCAGCGTGATCCCGCCCTGGATCGACCCCATGTACCGGCCCATGACCGGGGTGGATCCGGACATCCTCTGCTCCACGAGCCCCAGCCTGCGTCACTGGCTCGGCACGGACTTCATGGGGCGCGACATCTTCAGCCAGCTCCTGGCCGGGGCCCGAATCGCCTTCATGGTGGGAGTATCCGCGGCCTTCATGACCGTGGTTCTTGGAACGGCCATCGGGATGACGGCCGGATACATGGGGAGATTCGTCGACACCCTGCTCATGCGTCTGGCCGATATCGTCATGGTCATGCCCACGCTTCTCTTCGTCCTCATGCTGTCGGCCCTGTTCGGACAGCTCAACATCTGGACGATCGTGCTGATCATCGGGCTCTTTCGATGGCCCGGGGTCTCCCGGGTGATCCGATCCCAGACCCTCTCTCTGAAACAGCGCCCGTTCATCGAGGCGGCCCGCGTGGCCGGGGCGAGCCACCTGAGGATCATCTTTCGCCATATCATGCCGAACGTCCTGCCGCTCTCCTTCCTCTACATGACGTTTCGGGTCACATCGGCCATCACCATCGAGGCGGCCCTCGCCTTCCTCGGCTTCGGCGATCCGGGGACGGTGAGCTGGGGAATGATGCTCCAGTGGGTCTGGAAGACGGGACACATGTTCAGGGCCCCCTATTGGCTGCTTCCCCCGGGGATCTGTATCTCCCTGATCACGCTCTCATTCTACATGCTGGGCCGTGCCATGGATGAAGTCCTGGATCCCCGGCTTCGCAAGGAGGAAGAGGGATCGTGAACGACCAGAGGGCCAGGGGACATGGGCAACCAGAGAAAACGGAACCGGATGTCCTGCTCCGCGTCGAGGACCTGAGCGTGGGATACCGTACCCGGCGGGGTCTCATGAGGGCCGTGGATGGCGTCTCATTCACCCTGAATCGGGGCCGGAGCCTGGGCCTGGTGGGGGAGTCCGGATGCGGGAAGACCACGGTCGGCATGACCCTGATGGGGCTCCTTCCGCCCAACGGGCAGGTCCTGGGCGGGCGGATCCTCTTTCGCGGCGAGGACCTGCTTTTAAAGACGGAAGAAGAGATGCGCAGGATCCGTTGGAACCGGATCGCCATGATCTTCCAGGCGGCCATGAACGCCCTCAATCCGGTCCAGCGAGTACAGGCCCAGATCGCCGAGGCGATTCGAACCCATCGCCCGGAGCTCTCGGAACAGGACGCCCTGAAGCAGGTGGAAGGCCTGTTTCAACTGGTGAATCTCCCGAAAAACCGCATGCGTGACTACCCCCACCAGTACAGCGGTGGCATGAAACAGCGGGCCATCATCGCCATGGCCTTGTCGTGCAGCCCGGACCTCATTATTGCAGACGAGCCCACCACGGCCCTGGACGTGATCGTTCAGCACCAGATCCTGGAGGAGACGAGGACTCTTCAGCAGGATCTGGGCATCAGCATCCTGTTTATTTCCCATGATATCGCCATTGTGGCGGATGTCTGCCACGACATCGGCGTCATGTACGCCGGGCAGCTCGTGGAGTATGGAAGCCGGGAAGAGGTCTTCGGGGACCCCGGGCATTTCTATACTCAGGCCCTCCTGGCCTCCTATCCGACCATTACAGGGGAAAAAAGGGACCTCATCCCCATCCCGGGGGAGACCCCCAGCCTGGTGACCCCGCCGGCCGGTTGTCGGTTCTGCGATCGGTGCACCGCCTTCGAATCCGAGTGCCGCCTGGTGACTCCGGCATGGGTGGACCTCTCTCCCACGCACCGGGTGCTCTGCAGCCGGTGCCTGTCCCCCTGACAAGATGAATGATTCCGACGAATGACCCCTTTCGCCATGTGGAAGGCTCATGCACGAAGACGACACACCCATCCTTGAGTTCGAAGACGTCACCAAGACTTACCGGATCAAAGGGTCCATGTTCGGGGGCCGGCCGGCCGGCGAGGTGACGGCCCTTCATCGCGTGAACCTTCGCATCAAGCGCGGCGAGGTCTTCGGCCTGGTGGGGGAAAGCGGTAGTGGAAAGACGACGGCCGGCCGTCTGATCGTGAGGCTGGAGACGCCGGGCGCCGGAAGGATCCTGCTGAACGGAGAGGAGATCTCCGGGCTTCACGGAAGGCGGTTGAAGCGGTATCACCGGCAGGTCCAGATGATTTTTCAGGATCCGTACCAGTCCCTGAACCCCCAGCTCTCCATTTACAGCAGCGTGGTGGAGCCGCTGCTCATCCATGGAATCAGCAGCGGCAGGGACCGCCGGGAACGCGTGCTGGAGATGATTCGGACCGCCGGACTCTCACCGCCCGAGACGTATGCCAACCGGTATCCCCATCAGCTCAGCGGGGGTCAGCGCCAGCGCGTGGCCATTGCCCGGGCCATGGTGCTGGAGCCCGATTTCGTGGTGGCCGACGAGCCCACGTCCATGCTCGACGCCTCCTACTCCGCCCAGATTTTCAACATCATTCTCAACGTGCGTAAGCGTTTCGGAGTGACCCTCCTCTTCATTACCCACAGCCTGGCCGCTGCGCGGTATCTCTGCGATCGCATCGCCGTGATCTATCGGGGTCACGTCATGGAAGTGGGATCCGCCGAAGAGGTGATTCACCAGCCCCTCCATCCCTACACGCAGGCCCTGATCGACGCCCTGCCCAAATTCGGACTCACGGACGCCATGCCGCGCTACAACACCCTTCTTGAGACGGACAGGGACATCCCCGACTCCGTGGGGTGTCCCTTTTTCCCGCGATGCCGCATCGCCCGCCGGAGCCTTTGCAGCCGCGAGGTTCCGGTGCTTCGACCCGCGACCCCGGGACGATTCGTGGCATGCCTGCTCGTGGAAGGCGGCGCGATCCCGGGCGGTAACGGGCATTGAGCTTCCCGGATTTGGAACGTATACCGGAGCGGCTTCGGGCCGTAGGCGGGTCTTTCGTCGGCGTCGGCGTCACGGCCTTTTCCCGGGCCGGCCTGGCCGGAATCCTGCCGGGCTATCAGGTCGTATGTCTTCGCGAAACGTCGGATCTCTCCATCCTTCGCCGTTCCATGGAGGTCTTTTGCCTGGAGGAGGCCCTGGACGGACCCGTGGACGGCCCCGAGGACTCGCTGGTCCTGCTTTCCCATCCCGCCACCCGGCACCACCTCTCCCGGCTGCCTCAACCCGTCCACCTCCTTCTCTACCAGTCCTATGCCGAACTGGAGACCCTGGCGAAGAGCGAGGGGTGGCATCTTCTGGCCAACCCGGCCGCCCTTCGCGTGCGTGTGGGGGACCGGGCCTTTTTTCACCAGGCCGTCCTTCGTCTGGGGCTGCCTGCCATTCCGGGAGCCCTGGTTTCCCTGGAGCGTTTCCTGGAGCGGAATTACGAGGAATGGGTCCGGGACCTGGGGCCTCGACTGGTGATCCAGTTGCCGGATGTCCTTCGGGGCGGCGGGCGGTCCACTTTTTTCATCGATACCGAGTCGCGTTTTACCGAGGTTCGGGGCCTGCTTCGATCCGGTTGGTGGCAGGGAAGGCGGGTTCACCGGGTCTCCGTGCGAGAGCGCCGGAAAGGACAGCCCGCGAGCGTGGCCGCCTGTATCACGCAGGAGGGAGTGCACGTCTCCCCCCTTCAGCGGCAGATCATCGATCCGCCATGGATCTCGGGCGTCTTGTCCAATGGGGTCTTCGGCGGTCACTCCTGGGGAGGGCCGTCATGGCCTGAGGCGGTGGAACGACAGGCCCGCGCACAGGCCCGGGCCATGGCCCGAGTCCTGGCCTCCATGGGGTACCGGGGCCTGTTCGGTCTCGACCTCCTGGTGGATCCGGAAGAAGGTGCGGTGATCCCGGTGGAACTGAACCCACGGCTCACCGGCGCGTTTCCCGTCTTAACCCGCCTTCAAGCGGCCCAAGGCGTGGTCCCGTTGGAACTCCTTCATGCCCTGAGCCTTCTGGATCCCGAAGCGGCGGCCCCGGTCCGGGTCTCAGACGATGAGACCCCTTCGGCACCGCTTCGGGGGGGCCACCTCGTTCTGTTTCGAGGGGAGGGGCGGAGGCCGGGCCAGGAGGCGCCCCCGAGGCCGGGAATCTATGCCCGAGAGCAACCGGGCCGGGCGATTCGGTGGGCGGGCGAGGGATGGGACACCCGAGAGATTCGGGGGCCGGACCGGTTCATCTTTGTGGAAGGTCCGTCCGTGAGTGGACGGCCGGGGACGTCGGTATCCGGGCCCCTCGACCGGGTGGGCCGGTTGATCTTCGGAAGGCCGGTGATCGGGGCCGACGGCCGGCTCGATCCGGCCACGGTCGACGCCGCGGCCCACATCATGGACCTCATCCCGTGAACATCCGCGTCAGTGGCGGTGTCATGGGACGATGGGATGTTCACGGCAAAAGCCCTGACTCACCGTCGTGCGGCGTAGTGGGCCTCCATGGCCGTCAGCCCCTCCAGATAGGCCCCGTGAAAGTGGAAATCGTGCTGGAGGGCCATCTCTTCCTTCACCTGCTGCACCAGGGGATAGACATCGATTCCATCGGTGTTCCGACCCGCCAGGTCCGCTCTGTGAAGAATGAGCACCGCGTAATAACTCAGGAGAAGACGAACCCGGGCGGCCCTCCGAGAAAGGTAGGCGCGGCCGCCGATGGTGTTCATGAAAAAACCTGCATACCGGTACAGCACCTCGTCCGAGGGGCGAAGGCCCTCGGGATCGGGACATCGGTCGCCCGAGGTCAACCAGCCGTAGAGGAGGTCCATGTTGAGTTCCAGAGATCCGGCTTCGTGCCGGAGGACCTCCCGGGCCAGGTGAATATCCCGATCGGCCAGGACGCGGAAGAGGTGGTAGATGTTTGAGGACATGACCGTGGGGTCCATCCCTTCTCCGGCCGGAATCGGGGGGTGGGAAGACAGCTTGGCCAGGATACGGGTGAATATGGTCCAGGCGTCGCTGTCGCCGGTCTGTTCCTTCACGTAATCCTGCCGGTCCAGGTATCGAAAGAAAGCCCGAACGTCTCGCTCCATGCGCTCGCAGGCGTCGGCCTCTTTGGGTTCGGTTGGTTCTCCGGTCTCAGCGACTTCCTTTTCTGATGGCGTCTGTTGAACTCCCGGTTGCGGTATGGGCCGGGTCTCGGACGGACCGGACCGGTGCTTCTCCAAGCCGCTTTCCGGTGCCGCAGTCCGCCGGTCCGGCGCAAGGGGGGATTCGACCGACGGGCGAAACCACCCGAAGTAGACCGCTGCCGCGGCCCCAAGAACAAGGAGAATGACCCAGAAGAACGCTGTGCGCCCTTTTCCTCTCGATTTCATGGAAGCTCCCGGCCCGGGTCTGCCGGGCCTGTCTCCGGAAATGAACCGTGGAGAGGCGGTTTGTCGGAAGGCAGGGGGATTCGGATCGTCGCGGTCGTTCCCCGGCCTACGGCGCTCTCCAGGCGCAGGTCCCCGTTGTGGTTCTGAACGATTCGGTGGGCCATGGTCAGACCGAGCCCGCCGCCGCGTGTCTTGGAGGTGACAAAGGGATCGTACACCGATTCCATTTGGTCTTCGGGGATGCCTCGACCGGTGTCGGACACGGCAATGGAAAGGAAACCGTCATCTCGATGCACTCGAATATCCAGGGTGCCTCCGGAAGACATGGCCTCGATCCCGTTCTGAGCAAGGTTGATCAGGGCCAGGGCCATCTGGGCGCAGTCCAGGGGAATCGGCGGAATATCGTCGTCCATGTCCAGCCCGACTTCCACCTGGAGTGGTTCGGCCATGGCCTCGATTTTCGGGATCAATTCCTGCATCACCGCCTCGATCCGGTTCATCCTCAGCGTGGCCGTCTGCACCTCCGCGAATTCGTGAACCTCTTGAACCAGGGTCTCGAGCCGCCCCGTTTCCTCCAGAATGATGTCGGCGTACCGCGGAAGACTCTCCTCGCAGACCGCTTTGGACTTGATGCGCCGGGCAAATCCGCCGATGGTCATGATCGGATTGCGGATCTCATGGGCCACGCCCTGGACCAGGTGGCCCATGGCACTCAACCGCTCGCTTCGAAGGAGTCTTTCCTGGGCCCTTTTGAGTTCCTGTTCCGTGAGCTGGAATTTTCGTTGAAGCCGCTGGTAGAGCTTGGCGTTTTCCAGGGCCACGGCGATCTGCTGGGCCGCGGCCGTGAGAAGGTCGAGGTCGTTTTGCGAAAAGGCGTCTCCGGATTTCTTGTTGATGACCTGAAGGGCGCCGATGGGGCGGCCGCGGACGATCAGGGGCACGCAGATCATGGAGCGGGTGCGGAATCCGGTGACCTGATCGACTTTTTCACTGAAGGCGCTCTCTCCGTCCACATCCTGTACGACCTTGGGTTGCCCTGTCTTCACCACATGACCGGCGACCCCTTCACCCACCTTGAGGCGGATGCCTTGAATCGGTTCCTTTTTGTCGCCTCGAGCGAGACGAATGAAGAGTTCGTCCGTGGCCTCGTCCAGCTCGTACACACTGCTGGCCTCGGCCTCCATGAAGTCCTCCGCCCACTGCATGGCATGGTCGAGCACGGTCTCGATATTCAGGCTGGAATTGATGAGGGCGCCGAACCGCAGAATGGTGTCCAGCTCGCGGAGGTAGATGTCTTTGCGGTTTGGGTGGATTTCGCTCAAGCCGTGGTCTCCCCGCTGCAGATTGGGTCCCCGGAGAGGGCGATCAGGATCGACTGATCCCTTCTATACCGCAGATCGCCCTCGTGCGCAATGAAAACCCCCGGCCCGTATACCGGGCGGTACGCGGTATTGTTCACCACGAAGGACACGAAGAACACGAAGGGAAAGACGAGGGAAAGGATAACCACGAATTACACGAATGACACGAATACCCCGTTGATTCTTTCCATATTTTGTATTTTTTATTGCAGTAAAGAGCCTTTAGGTTTCTTCTTCGTGTTCTTCGTGAACTTCGTGGTGAATCTGTGGTGAATCTGTAGTGATCATGGATGGTCTACCGATCATCAGCGGCCCATCCCCCTTCCGAAGGACGGGTTCTCGTGATATAAGCGGAGGGTCGAAGAAAGGGGATGTTGAAACCATGCGGGTGCTCTTGACGAATGATGACGGGATTCACGCCCCCGGGCTCATGGCCCTGAACCGGGCCCTCTGTTCCCACCATGAGGTCCATGTGGTGGCCCCCGAGGTGGAGATGAGCGCCGTGGGTCATGCCATCACCCTGAGTCTGCCGCTTCGGGTCCGTCGGGTGAACCGGGAAGGGGCGTTTTTCGGGCACGCGGTCTCGGGGACGCCGGCGGACTGCGTGAAGATCGCCGTGCAGGAACTGCTCGACAAGCCACCCGACGTGGTGCTTTCGGGCATCAATCTTGGGGCCAATGTGGGTGTGAACGTCCTCTACTCCGGGACGGTCTCCGCCGCCACCGAAGGGGCCTTCCTGGGGATCCGGTCCGCGGCGATCTCCCTGGACACCCTGCGGGACCCGGACTTCCGTTTTGCCGGGGCCTTTGCCCGGGGCCTCGTTTCCTACCTCTGCGAGAACGGGCTTCGCGCCGGCACGGCGCTCAATGTGAACATTCCGGCCCGCCCGCCGTCCGAGATCGCCGGGGTGGCGGTGACACGCCAGGGGGTCAGCCGCTTCAAGGAGAGCTTTGACCGCCGGATCGACCCTCGGGGGAACATCTACTACTGGCTCAGCGGCGAGACCCCCGTGGAGCCGGAAAACCCGGACACGGACGGGGCGGCCTTGAAGGAGGGGTGGATCACGATTACGCCCATCCATTTCGATCTCACCAGCGATGAGGATGTGGCGCGACTGAAGGCGCGGCGGCCGCCGCCCTTTCAACACCTGCCGGAGTGCGATTAGTCGCCGCCTCCGCCCAATACCGCATAGAGTCGAACCTGATTGGCGAATCTGGCCAGGCGAAGGGCGATCAGCCCCTGCTCCGCCGCATACAGAGAACGCTGCGCATCCAGCACGGCCAGATAGCTGTCGATTCCGTTGACATAGAGGGTGTTCGACATCCGGTAGGTCCTTCCTACGGCGGACACCAGGTCCTCTTGCGCCGCAAGCTGCTCGTCCACGGTCCCGCGCACCGCAAGGGCGTCGGCGACTTCCCGAAAGGCCGTCTGAATCGCCTTTTCGTATTGTGCTACGGCAATCTCCCTTTCCGTTTTCGAGGCCTTATGGGCGGACCAGATCCGGGCATCGAATATGGGGAGGACGGCCTGGGGCGCGAAGGTCCAGGTGTCCTGCCCGGACCCGAAGAGACGGGACAGCTCCACGCTCGCGGTTCCGAGAGCGGCCGTCAGGGAGATTCGGGGAAAGAAGGCTGCACGCGCGGCCCCGATCTGGGCGTTGGCCGCCTTGAGGCGGTGTTCGGAGGCGAGAATGTCCGGCCTGCGCAGCAGCACCTCCGAGGGAAGACCGGCCGGGATCTCTCCCAGGGGTGGAATATCGGAGAAGTCCGCCGGCAGGACCTCTCCGGGTACCGGGCCGGGGGAGCCGACCAGGAGGTTCAAGGCGTTCTCAGCGAGGGCCGTCCGCTGGGTGAAGCGGGCGATATCGCCACGGGCGACCGCCACCTGGGTCCGTGCCCGGTTGACATCCAGTTCGGAGGACAACCCGAGTTCGTAGCGGCGCTCGATCAAGCGAAGGGACTCCTCCTGGGCCTCCAGGGTGGACCGGGCCAGCAAGAGGTTTTCCCGCTCCGCCGCCAGGGTCAGATAGGCGCCGGCGACACCGGAAATCAGGGCGATGCGCGCGCTGCGGCGGGCCTGTTCCGTTGCCAGATAGGCCTCCAGGGCCTGATCCTTGAGGCTGCGGATCCGCCCGAAAAAGTCGATCTCCCATGACGTGATGCCGAGGTTGACGCTGTATCGTTCCGCAATGATGTCCACGCCGACCCCGGAAAGATCGGCCGGCACCTGCTGCCGGCTTCCCGATCCCACGGCCTGGATCGAAGGGAGGAGTTCGGCCCGCTGAATCCCATACAGGGCCCGTGCCCTTTCCACGTTCAAGGCCGCGAGACGCAGATCGCGGTTGTTCTCCAGGGCCGCCTGAATGACCTCTTGAAGGCGCTTGTCCGGAAAGAATTCCCGCCATGGGATCTCAGGGACCATGGTCTCGCGGAGAGATGTCGGAGACTCCGGATAGGCCGCGCCGGTGGGCCAGTCCGGGGCGATGGGGGCCTCCGGCCTCGTGTATTCAGGCGCCATGGTGCATCCGCTGAGTGCGAGGGCGATTCCAGCCCATACAAACCAGAGGTATCTAGGCATGATCCGTATCCCCTGATGGAGTGGTCCTGTGGAGCCGGGTCGCTGCGTCCTTTCGCCCGCGCCTGCCGAAGAGTTGTTCGATCAGCACGTAGAACAGGGGGGAAAAGACGACCACCAGGACCGTGGCGGTCACCATGCCTCCCAGCACACCGGTGCCTATGGCGTTCTGAGCCCCGGCTCCGGCCCCGGTGGTCACGGCAAGGGGCAGGACCCCGAAACCGAAGGCCAGGGAGGTCATAACGATCGGCCGAAACCGCAGTCTGGCGCCTTCCAGGGTGGCCTCGATCAGACCCATCCCTTGGTCCACGCCGGCCTTGGCGAACTGGACGATCAGGATGGCGTTCTTGGTGGTGAGCCCCAGGGTGGTCAACAGGCCGATCTGGAAGTAGACATCATTGGACAGGCCTCGAAGGCTCGAGGCAATGACCCCGCCGATCACTCCGAGAGGCAGGGCCAGCAGGATGGACACGGGAATGGGCCAGCTCTCGTACAGGGCCGCTAGGCACAGAAAGATTACGAAAATAGAAAATACATACAAGATAGGGGCTTGAGAGCTGGACATCTTTTCCTGAAACGAGAGCCCGGTCCAGTCGAAACCGAACCCCTTGGGGAGCTTCTCCACCGCCTCTTCCATGGCCTGCATGGCCTCACCCGAGCTTCTTCCGGGCGCCGGTTCCCCCCAGATATTGAGAGAGGGAGACCCGTTGAATCGCTCCAGTTTGGGGGGACCCGATGTCCACCGGCCCGAGGCCAGGGCCGAAAAAGGGACCATCTCACCGGCGGTGTTCCGGACATAGAGTTTTCGGAGGTCCTCGGGAAGCATGCGATGGGGGGCATCGGCCTGCACGTAGACCCTTTTCACCCGTCCTCCCTGAATGAAGTCGTTCACATAGGAACTCCCGAAGGCCGCTGTGATGGTCTGATGAACGGCGGTGATGGGTACCCCCAGGGCCCCGGCCTTTTCCCAGTCCACGTCGATTCGGTATTCCGGCACGTCCTCCATGCCGTTGGGCCGGACCGACGTCACTCGCGCGTCGCCTGCCACGATGCCGAGGAGTTGATGCTGGGCCTCCATGAGGGCCTTGTGCCCCATCCCTCCCCGGTCCAGCAGCATGAAGTCGAACCCCTTGGCCATGCCCAGTTCCGTGACCGCCGGCGGCGGAAAGACAAAGATCATGGCCCCTCGAATCCGGGAGAGGGCCCCCATGGCCCTGCCAGCAATGGCCTTGGCCTTCAAATCGTCCCGCCGGCGCAAGTCCCAGTCCTTCAGCTTGATGAAGACCATGCCGTTGTTCTGTCCCCTTCCGGAAAACCCGATTCCGGCGAGGGTCATGCAGGAGGCCACCGCCTCCTTCTCGTTCTCCCGGAAATGGTGGGCGATCTGGTCCGTGACCGCCTGCGTCTGCTCCAGGGTGGAGCCCTTGGGCATGATCACCTGGGACATGAGCGTTCCCTGGTCCTCTTCCGGCAGGTAGGCGGTGGGCATGCGCAGGAAGAGGACCCCCATGGCCCCCACGATCAGGAGGTAGAGGAGCAGGTAGCGGACCTTCCCGGAGAGGGAGTGACTCACCAGTCCCACGTAGAGGTCCCGGATGCGGAAGAACGTTCGATCGAACCATCGGAAGAAGGGGCGCAGGAAGAAGATCGCGTGGTCCGCGGGCTGGTGTCCCGGCGGCACCGGTTTGAGCAGGGAGGCGCAGAGGACCGGGGTCAGGATCAGGGCCACCGCCACGGAGAGGAGCATGGCGGCGATGATGGTCACGGAGAACTGGCGGTAGATGACCCCGGTGGATCCGGGGAAAAAGGCCATGGGGCCGAAGACCGCGGAGAGGACGAGGCCGATCCCGACCAGGGCGCTGGTGATCTGCCCCATGGACTTGGCCGTGGCCTCCCGGGGCGGAAGACCTTCGTCGCGCATGATCCGTTCCACGTTTTCCACCACCACGATGGCGTCATCCACCAGGAGGCCGATGGCCAGGACCATGGCGAACATGGTCAGCATGTTGATGGAAAACCCGAACAGGGCCAGCATGGCGAAGGTCCCCAGGAGCACTACCGGCACGGCGATGGTCGGGACCAGGGTGGCCCGGATGTTGCCCAGAAAGAGCCACATGATCAGAAAGACCAGGATGATCGCCTCGAACAGGGTCTTGACCACCTCGTCCACGGCCACCTGAATGAAGGGCGTGGTGTCATGAGGGTAGACCACCTCCATCCCTGAGGGGAAGAACCGGCCCATCTCCGCCATTTTCGCCTTCACCGCGTCGGCCGTGTCCAGGGCGTTGGCGCCCGGGGCCTGGCGGATGGCGAGGCCCGCGGACGGTTTTCCGTCGAAGAAGACCTCCACATCGTAATACTCGGTCCCCAGTTCCGTCCGGCCCACATCTCCGACCCGTACGATGGAACCGTCCGGGTTGATCCGGATCGGGACGGAGGCGAACTCCTCCGGCGTCTTGAGCATGTTCTGGACGACGATGGAGGCGTTCAGGCGCTGTCCTTTCACCGCCGGGGCCCCACCGAACTGCCCGGCGGAGACCTCCACGTTATAGGCCCGGAGCGCCGCGACCACGTCCGCCACGGTCAGGCGGTAGTCCGTGAGCCTGTGGGGATCGAGCCAGATGCGCATGGCGTACCCGGATCCGAAGACCTGGACCTCTCCCACCCCCGGGACCCGGGCCAGGGCCTTTTCCAGGTTGGACTGGGCAAAGTCCCGAAGGTCGTTGCCGTCCACCCCTTCTTTGCTGGAGATCAGCCCCACGATCATCAGGTAGTTCCGGGTGGACTTGCTGACCTGGACGCCCTGATTCTTGACCACGTCGGGCAGGCTGGACATGGCGAGCTGGAGCTTGTTCTGCACCTGGGACCAGGCCAGATCCGGATCGGTCCCCGGGGAGAAGGTGAGTTCGAGCCGGGATGACCCGGACGAGTCACTGGTGGCGGACATGTAGAGCAGCCGGTCGAAACCGGTCATCTTCTGCTCGATGATCTGCGTGACGCTGTTCTCCACGGTCTCCGCCGAGGCCCCGGGATAGAAGGCGCTGATGGCGATGGAAGGCGGCGCAATGGGCGGATACTGGGAGATGGGCAAGCCGTAGATCGCCATCAGCCCCGCCGACATGATGATGATGGCGATGACCCAGGCAAAGACCGGCCGATCCAGGAAGAATTTTGAAAACATGACGCGCTCCGGTCAGGGTGTGGTTTCTTGAGGGCCGGCGGTCGGGTGCGGTGCGACGGTCTCTCCGGCGCCGTTCCAGGGGACGGTCCGGACCGGGGCGCCGGGCCTCGCCTTCTGCAGTCCTTCGACGATCACGCGATCCCCCTCGGAAAGACCCTTGGCCACCAGCCACTGGTCCCCGAGGGCGCGATCCAGGGTGAGGGATCGCTGCGCTACCTTGCCTTCGGAATCCACGATCAAGGCGAGGGGGTTTCCCTTGGGATCCCGGGACACGGCCTGCTGGGGAATGAGGATGGCCTGTTCACGGATGCCTTCCACGACGGAGGCCCGGACGAACATGCCCGGAAGCAGGACCCCGTCCGGGTTGGGAAAGACGGCCCGGAGGTTCACCGAACCGGTGGTGGGATCCACCGTGACATCCCGGAACTGAAAGACCCCTTTCTCAGGGTACTCCGCGCCGTCCTCCATGAGGAGGGTGACGCCGTTCCGGGCGTTTCCCTTTGAATTGAGTCGGCCCTGTTCCAGGTTTCGCTGGAGACGCAGGAGATCCGAGGTGGACTGGTGGACGTCCACGTAGATGGGGTCCATCTGCTGAATGGTGGCCAGGGCCAGGGGTTGATACGCCGTCACGATGGCGCCGACCGTGATGTTGGATTTGCCGATTCGACCGGAGATGGGTGCGGTGATCTTGGTGTAATTCAGGTTGATGCGGGCCGTCTGAACCGTGGCTTCCGCCTGCAGAACGGCCGCTTCCGCCGAGGCGATCGCCTTGCGGTCGCTCTCCACCTGGGCCTGTGCGGCCTGCACGGCGGCCGCGGCCACTTCGGCCTCGGTCACGGCCTGGTCGCGCTGGCCCGCGGAAACGGCCCGTTCCTTATACGACTCCTCGAAGCGCTCGCGGTTGGTCTGGGCGAGTTTCCATGTGGCCTGCTGCCGAACCACCCCGGCCAGACCCGCTTCCAGGGCGGCCTGCGCTCGTTCCGTGTTTCGGCGGGCCGCGACGAGGTTCGCCTCGGCATGGGCGAGGGCCGCCCGAAACGGTGCCGGATCGATGTGATAGAGGGCCTGTCCGGCAAGAACATCGGCCCCTTCGGTGAACAGGCGTTCCTGAATCAGGCCGTTCACCTGGGGGCGAATCTCAGCCACCAGGAAGGGGGATGTGCGGCCCGGAAGCTCCGTGGTCAGGACCAGGGGCCGGGTCGCGATGGTCAGTGCGGCCACTTCCGGGACCGGAGGCGGAGGTGGAGGGCCCTGCCCGTTTTCGCACCCCCACAGCCCGAGGAATGCGATCAGGGTCGAGAAAAACAGAAAGAGTTTCATTTTGGTATCCAGGGCTTGTCTGAGCTGCACGATGCTCCTCCGCATGGTAATGACCCGAGGGGATCCCGTCCATGAAACGGCGTGATGGGTGTCCGTGGTCAATGTCTGTGACGGTGTCGGCGATCCGGGGCACATATCTCTTTTTCCACATCCGCTCCACGGCCGAGTCCTGTTCAGGGAGACCGCGGGAGCAACCCCTTGAAGAGGATATCCAACATCATGTCCGGGTCTTCCAGGGCCGGAAAGACCTCTGCCGACTCGAGCCAATGAAAGAGAACCGCGTTGATCATCCCGTCCAGGGCCACGGCCAGAAAGGCAGGCGGGGCGATCGCCTCAAACCGCCCTTTTCGGATGCCGTTTTCAAAGATGGAGGCGAGGGTTCGGATGGTGCGGGTATGCCGGCTTCGGATCTTCGCGTTGAGATCCGCGATGGGTGTGAAGGTCGATCCCCTCGTCTCTCCAAAGTAGAGACGGATCATGGCGGCGTTTTTTCGAAACATCTCCCCTTTGGTCCGAATGTAATTCCGGAGCTTGTCGACATCATCATCGGCTTCTTCCATCGCCTTCATAAGCGCCTGATCAAACGTGTCGGCCAACTCGAGTACCAGGGCCCCGTACAGGCCCTCCTTGTTCTCAAAAAAATTGTAGAGCGTTCCTACGGCAAACTCGGCCCGCTGGGCGATCTCCTGCATGGAGACGTGGTGGTATCCTCTGGCGGAAAAGAGATCGAGCGCCGCGGCCAGGACATCCCGCCGTTGACGGCGTTTTTCCCTTTCACGCCTGGAAACATTACTGTTTTCAGTAGGTTGGATTTGGGTCACCGGTTCCCGCCCTGCCGATGTGAACGCTGTGTCATTTTGTGAATGGTGGTTCATATGTCATGGCGGGTCTTTTTCTGTCAAGAAAAAAATGGCGCGGCCCCGAATGACGAGGCCCGCCCGCCGATGTCCGCTCCGAAAACCCCCCGGCCTCCTGCACCACGCGCACAAGAATACGCGGAACCGTTGACGAACCCGCAAAAACTGTTTTTCGCGCAGAGACGCCAAGACGCCAAGACGCCAAGAAAAAATTTTTAATATCAATGGGTTATCTTTGCGTTCTCTGCGGCTTGGCGCGAGAATGTGACCTTTTACCGTGAAAACACCCCGGAGGTTGGCCCTATGCCGGTGCTGAGGCGAAGGGGGTCGGGGTTTTCTGTAGCGGACATGAGCGGGAGGCCTTCGTTATTCCGGGCGGTTACGCCCGGGGGAAACCGCGGCCACCCCCCACGGGAAACCGCCAGGCCTCATGAGAGCGGTGAAAAATGAGCTTCCCGATGTGATCGCCTTCGGGCGGGGGTGGAACGCGGAGGGGGCAGGGATCCCCCGGGCGCAACCGCCCGGAATGACCAAGCCGGGAGCGGGGGAAGCGGAAGGAAACCCCGATCCCCGGAGCCTACGACAAGGCCGTTTCCTCTGTTCATTCTCCGGGGATGACCAGGAGCCTGCGCGTGGTCATGTGTGTTTGCGAGGACATCAACCGTCGGGCCATGTTCAGGGCAAAAGAAAACCCCCGACCCCGTGTCCCGGGATTCGAGGGTTTTCACTCCTGACCAGGAAGGCCGAGTTATTCTTCGCTGCCCGATCCAGCTAGAAGTTTATATGCTTCATATCGATCTCGCATGTCTTCTTCAGCTTTTTTAAACAATTTTTTCGCGTTATCAGGAAAGGTTCGAGTGAGGCTTGAGTACCGAACCTCCCCCATGAGAAACTCCTGAAAGTCCCCTACAGGCTCTTTGGAGTCCAGCATGAAGGGGTTTTTCCCCTCGTCCTTGAGTCGAGGATCGAATCGGTAGAGGGGCCAGTATCCGGTTTCCACGGCCTTTTTCATCTCCTCCTGACTCATCCCCATGTTGATTCCGTGGTTGATGCACGGGGCATAGGCGATGATCAGCGACGGCCCGTCATAGCTCTCGCCCTCCACCAGGGCCTTCATGAACTGATTCTTGTTGGCGCCCATGGCCACGGAGGCCACATAGACGTACCCGTAGGTCATGATCATGCGGCCCATGTCCTTTTTCCGGGTCGGTTTTCCGCTGGCCGCGAATTTGGCTACGGCCCCCGTGGGTGTGGACTTGGAGGACTGGCCGCCGGTGTTGGAATAGACCTCCGTGTCCAGGACCAGGACGTTCACGTCACGCCCTGTGGCCAGGACGTGATCGAGCCCGCCGTAGCCGATGTCGTAGGCCCAGCCGTCGCCGCCGAAGATCCAGATGGATTTCTTGGTCAGGTAGTCGCTGTGATCCAGGATGTCCAGTAAGGCCTCGTTCATCCCGGTGTCCGTCTCGTACATCACGCCCTCGATGAGCTCAACGATCCGGTCGCCCAGCTCCCGGGATCGCTCCGCGTCGTTGCGGTGCTCGAGCCATCCTTCCAGGGCCTCGCGGAGCTCATCCGGAATCTCCCCTCCCTCCAGGACGGCCTGCATCCGGTCCGCCAGGAATTCACGGCGGTAGGTCACGGCGAGTTCCATGCCGAAGCCGTACTCCGCATTGTCCTCGAACAGGGAGTTGGCCCAGGCCGGTCCGTGGCCGTTTTCGTTCACCGTGTAGGGGCAACTCGGGGCGGACCCGCCGTAAATGGAGGAACAGCCGGTGGCGTTGGCGATGAGCATTCGGTCCCCGTAGAGCTGGGTGATCACCTTGATGTAGGGGGTCTCGCCGCAACCGGGGCAGGCTCCGGAGAACTCGAAGAGCGGCTGCCGGAACTGGCTCCCCTTGACCGATGTTATGGGCATCACGTCCACGGGCCGGGGAATATCCAGGGAAAAGGCGTGGTTAGCCACCTCTTTCTTCTGGCTGAGAAGGGGCTTCATCAGGAGGGCCTTTTTCTTGGCCGGACATACCTGGGCGCAGTTCCCGCACCCCGTGCAGTCCAGGGGGCTCACCTGAATGCGGTACCGGTATCCCTTGAGCTCCTTGCCCTTGGCCTCCACCGTGACAAAGTCCTCGGGGGCGCCTTCCAGGTCCTCCTCCCGGGCCAGCACAGGGCGGATCACGGCGTGGGGACAGACAAAGGAGCACTGGTTGCACTGAATACAGTTTTCCGGCTGCCATTCGGGCACGTGGATGGCGATCCCCCGTTTTTCGTACTGGGTGGTGGCGGTGGGGAAGATCCCGTCGGGCGGCATCTTGCTCACCGGAAGCGTGTTTCCCTGCTGGGCGAGCATGGGGCGCATGACGTCCTGGACGAATTCGGGCTCGTCCCGGTCCGCATAGGCCTCGTGGCCCGCCGTGGCCCAGGACTCGGGTACGTCCAGTTTTTCCAGGGCACCCACGGCCTGGTCCACGGCGTCGACGTTCATCTGGACCACCTTGTCGCCCTTTTTGCCGTACGTCTTCTGGATGGCGTCCTTCATGTACCCGAAGGCCTCGTCGGACGGAATCACATCGGCGATCTTGAAGAAGGCCGCCTGCATGATCATGTTGATTCGGCCTCCCAGACCCAGGTCCGCGGCGATCTTTACCGCGTCGATGTTGTAGAAGGCGAGTTTTTTCAGGGCAATGGTCCGTTTCATCCGGTCCGGGAGCTTTTCTTCCATCTCCTCATGACTCCACGGGGAGTTCAGGAGGAAGGTCCCGCCCTCCCGAGCCCCTTCGAGGATGTCGTACTGGTCCACGAACGCCGGGTTGTGGCATGCGATGAAGTCGGCCCGGGTGAGCAGGTAAGGCGACTGGATGCGGTGGGGGGAGAAGCGCAAATGGCTGATGGTGATGCCGCCGGACTTCTTGGCGTCATAGGCGAAATAGGCCTGGGCGTGCATGGCCGTGTTCTCGCCGATGATCTTGATGGCGTTTTTGTTGGCGCCCACGGTCCCGTCGGCGCCCAGGCCCCAGAACTTGCACCGGACCGTGCCTTCGGGGGACGTGTCGATCTCCTCACCCATGTCGAGAGACGTGTAACTCACGTCGTCTCGAATGCCGACGGTGAAGTGGTTCTTGGGCGCGGCCGACCGCAGGTTGTCGAAAACGGCCTTGACCATGGTGGGGGTGAAATCCTTGCTGCCCAGACCATATCGGCCGCCGACCAGGAGGGGTTTTTGTGTCTTGTCCTGAAAGACCGTGCAGAGGTCCTGGTAGAGGGGCTCTCCGATGCCGCCGGGACACTTGGTCCGGTCCAGCACGGCAAGGCTTTCGGTGGTGGCCGGCAGGGCCCGGAGAAAGGCCTCGGGGAAGAAGGGGTAGTAGAGCCGCACCTTGATGAGGCCCACGCGCTCGCCCAGGTCGTTGAGGTAGTTGACGGTCTCTTCGATCACATCGCAACTGGAGGCCATGGAGACCACCACCCGGTCGGCCTCCGGGTCCCCCACATAGTCGAAAAGGCGATACCTGCGACCCGTGAGGTCGCCCACCCGGTCCATCTCATCCTGTACGATGCGGGGGATGCGCTCAAAGAAAGGATTGGCGGCCTCTTTGTTCTGAAAGAAGATGTCCGGGTTCTGGGCCGTCCCTCGAAGCTGTGGGTATTCCGGGTTCATGCATCGGCCTCGAAACCGGTCAATGGCGTCGTAGTCCACGAGTCCGGCCATGTCGTCGTAGTCGATGAGTTCGATCTTCTGAATCTCATTGGAGGTCCGGAAACCGTCGAAGAAGTGGACAAAGGGGAGGCTGGAGCGGATGGAGGCCAGGTGGGCCACCAGGGCCAGGTCCATGACCTCCTGGACCGAGGCGGAGGCCAGGAGCGAAAAACCCGTCTGCTTGACCGCGTTGATGTCCGAGTGATCCCCGAAGATGGAGAGGGCATGGCCGGCTATGGCCCGTGCCGACACGTGGAAGACCCCGGGCATGATCTCTCCCGCGATCTTGTACATGTTGGGGATCATGAGAAGCAGGCCCTGGGACGCGGTAAACGTGGTGGAGAGGGCCCCGGCGGAAAGCGATCCGTGGACCGCCCCGGCGGCTCCGGCCTCGGATTGCATCTCGACCACCGTCAGGGGGCGGCCGAAGATGTTTTTGCGGCCGTGTGCGGCCCATTCGTCACAGTACTCCCCCATGCTGCTGGAGGGGGTAATGGGGTAGATGGCCGCGACCTCGCTCATGGCATAGGCCACGTGGGCGGCGGCTTCGTTTCCTTCAAGGGTCTTCGTGTGTGCTCGCATGGGTTCGTCCTCCATCTTCGTCCTGGGGCCCCCGCGGTCCGACGCGGTGGAATGGGGAGGCCTGAATGATGTGGCGTTTCGATGATCTGTACAGGGCTTGCCGCCCCCGGGGGCGGAGACGGCTCCATCGCCCTTGAACCGGTGAGCGAAACCTAATATTGTAGCAGAAGATGGGGATAGGGACAAGGCAAAGATGTCCATGCCAACAAGTCCGTTGAAAAGGAGGGAATCCGTGTCCAACCGTCGGTATCCGGCAAGGCCCATACTGGGCGTGGCGGGCGTCATGTTTCAGGGAGACTCCGTTCTCCTGGGGAGACGGGCTCACGAGCCGGCCATGGGGGAGTGGAGCCTTCCGGGAGGCGTGGTGGAAGTGGGGGAATCCCTTGTGCAGGCGTTGGAGAGGGAGTTTCTGGAGGAGGTCTGCGTGCGGATTCGGGTGGAAGGCCTGGTCCACTTGGTGGAGCGGGTCATTCGGGATCGAGAGTCGCGGGTGGAGTATCACTACGTGATCGCTGACTACTGGGGGTGGATCGAGGAGGGCCGGCCCCGGCCCGCCTCGGATGTCAGTGATGTGCACCTCGTTCCGATGGATCGGCTGGACAACATCCGCCTGCACGAAGATGTGCGGCGGACCATCGGAAGGGCCGTGGAACTCCGCCGGGAGTGTGGACAAAAGGCGTAACGAAGGGAGAGCTGCTTTGCGGGCTCAGCGAATGCCGTTGAAGGTCCGCTTCCAGTGGGGCCAGGACCAGTAGATCATAAAGGCCTCCCCCTTGATGGACGATTCGGGCACAAATCCCCAGAAGCGGCTGTCGTAGCTGTGGTCCCGGTTGTCCCCCATGACCAGGTACTTGCCGTCGGGCACGGTCACCGGACCATAGTTGTATTTGCTGCCCGGGTTGGTGCTGGCGGATCGCTTCGTGTAGACACCCGGGTCGTCACGCCAGGGACGGTCGTTGACAAAGAGCCGCTCGTCAATGATCTCCACCTTGTCTCCAGGGACCCCGATGACCCGTTTGATGAAGTCCTTGCTCGGATCCACGGGGTAGATGAAGACGATCACGTCTCCCCGGTCGGGCGCACTCACCGGAATGAGGGTGTTCCGGAAAAAGGGGATCTTCACCCCGTAGATGAACTTGTTCACCAGGATGTGGTCGCCGATGAGCAGGGTGGGCTCCATGGAGCCGGAGGGGATCTTGAAGGCCTGAACCACAAAGGTCCGGATGAACAGGGCGAGAAGAATGGCGATGGCGGCCGCTTCGGCATATTCGCGAAGGGTGCTTTTCCGTTTTCTCGTCTGTACTTCTCTGGGTTCTTCGGTCGGTTTCGTTTCCAAGAACCTCTCCTTCGGACAGGTTTCCGCCCCGGTCGTCCTGCCCGGTGACGGCGGCATGCCGTTACTTGTCATATCCGTCTGGTTTAGTCAAGGCGGAAAGTCCCGCATCACGTGACGCTGTCCGAGCCGGGAGCGGATCTTCACGACCCTGTGGCTCAACGGGTCAAACCCGCCCGATCCTGGAGGCATTCCGTGGGGGCCGCACCGGATGAGGTCCGGGAGACGATTACGAGGAAGGGGTTGTCGAGGCAGGAGAGCCCTCCCCGGTCCACCCCCATCATGGGGGTTCACCTTTGGGGAGCGGTCGGGTATGGTGTATTGCAGGGAACCGTCAAGCCCTTCGGGCCGGCCGCTTCTTACCCGATGCGAATGGTCGCCTCTCTCCACGCTTCGTGCTCTTCGTGTCCTTCGTGGTAACCAGAGAGAGCCATGCACCACGAAGGATACGAAAAGCACGAAGGAGGTTAAGGGAAAATGCCCGCTTCAATTCATTGCCCTGCGAACGGAAAGGCGTACGTAGACCTATGGACCAACTGAAAAGCCCTGTGGATATCCTGAGGATCCTCGAGAGATCCAACTGCCGGGAGTGCGGCGCGCCCACATGCCTGGCATTTGCCTCGGCCGTGTTTCAGGGGAAACGCCGGCTTTCCGAGTGTCCCCGCCTCGCCCCCGAGATGGTGGACCGGTATGAGGGAAAGACCGCCACGCGCGCCACCGTCGACGAGGAAGGCGCGGAATACATGGCCCTCCTTCAGAAGAAGGTCGCCGCGGTGAATCTGAGCGAGGCCGCCGTTCGGGTGGGGGGGCACATGACCGGGGACACGCTGACGGTCAAGGTCTGCGGCAAAGACGTCCATCTGGATCCCCAGGGACGTCTTTTTTCCGAGATCCACATCCATCCCTGGATCGCGGTGCCCCTGCTCAGTCACATCCTGGAGGGCGAAGGCGTCCCTGCCTCCGGATCCTGGGTACCGTTTCGGGAACTGAAAGGGGGCGCCCCGTGGCAGGGGTTGTTCGAGCAACGATGCGAAAAGCCGACCAAGAGGGTGGCCGACATCTACACGGACCTCTTCGAGGACATGCTTCACGTGTTCAATGGAAGGGAGGTGGAGAGGCAGTTCGACTCGGACCTCTCCATCGTTCTTTACCCCCTTCCCCGGGTACCCGTTCTTTACGCCTACTGGAAGCCGGACGACGGTATGGCCTCCGACCTCCACATTTTTTTCGACGCATCCACGGAAAAAAATCTCCCCATCGGCGTGACGTTCACCCTGGCGGCCGGGCTCACCCGGATGTTCGAAAAGGTGGCCCAGCGGCACGGGGGGTTCTGACGCTGGATGCCTCTTTCAGCTCCCGGAACAACTGCCATCCAACCATGGCGATGCATTCCGCATCCAGGTAACTTTCCACCCGGCTCTCAAACAGCACGGAGCACGTTGCCGGGAATTCCGAATCCCCGTCATTGAAGAGAAGAATGACGGGGATTCGGGGAAGGGCGTTACACCGCATCATGAAATCATAATTCGCATCCAGGTCGGGCCGGTATCCGTCCAGGTGGTCGCCGGCCTTTTTCAGGTCATCGAGCCGGTTTGAAAACCATGCGGCGATACGGCCCTCCACATCGTGGGTGAAGTAGTGAATCAAGGGTCCAGAATCCTTGAGATCTCTGAAGGATACCCAGCCCTTGTTGTCGGGGGGCTGGTCCGGACACATCAAAAGAACCTTGCTTAGAATCACGCATATGTCATGAGACGGCCGTTCGCCCGAAGGGCCTCGTATGGTTTCGGCGGACACCTCGTAGTCTCTTCCAAAAAGCGGGAGGCGCACGGCGTGTCCGGACCAAGCCCCTCCGATTTTTGGTGCCACGGATTCAAGAGACAACCCTTGGATCTGCTCAAGGTAGTACGCAACGGTTTGATCAAACACGGTTTCTTCGGTCGGCATCGGTTTCTCCGGTAACGGCATGAATCCACGATCGGCCTCCTCGGCCCATGGCAGGGACAGCCCGTTTCGGCCCTTTCCCCCGGTCAAGGCGCCCGGAGTCGCATCTCCATGACCCCTCCCGCCACCTGGATGAAGCCGGCCCGGATGGTGGCCTTGGAACGGCCCGGCCGCGGAAGCGGGGCGCGCCGTCAGTCCAGGTCCACCTCGGCCTTGCATCGATCGCACCGGGCCGCGCCCCGAAAGAGCCGGTTCCCGCACTTCGGGCAGACGTAGCGGGCCTCTTCGTCCTCGATCCACTTCTCTGTGCCCACCTCCCGCCAATAGGGAATAGAGACCATGCTTTAGAAGGGCCGTCAACGGGAATTCGTCCTGCCCGGTTTCCATGCATGGGCGGCTTTGTAAAAATCCTGGATCATCCGCCGATGGAAACGCATGAACGCAATGGATTGGCCGGCGAAACAGGATTCGCCGCTCTCGGGTTTTTTGCGAGTCCATCATAAACCGGCATGGGATTGAGATGTTGTCTCCCGGCAGGGGAGAGAAGGGGGCCCCGGGCCATGCCGGATCGGTCATATATGATCAGTGGTCACATGTAATCATCGCCGCTCCCCCTTTCCTTCCCGCCCTTCCGGCCCCTTCCCATCGTAAATTCCTCATTAAATCAGCCTCATACAGGTAAGGCGCCGGACACGCGGATTCCGGCACGGATATTGAGTGCTGTAAGAAAAAAAGTAGAAAGGGCACGGTCGATTCGCCTTTTTAAGGCCTCCCTTTTCTGTTTGCGAGAGAAACGGTTTGTGTCAACGACACAAAGGCAGAGGATGATCGAATAAACCTCCAGAAGATCGGCTTTGCCGGAAAGGAACTGCCATGATTTTGGTCCGAATAGACATGCATGCCTTGTCCGAAAAGCAAAAAGAGGTGGTGCAGACGCTCATGTCGATGGCGGCCCCCATGGGAAGTGAGGCGGGCTGTCTCAGCTATGAGCTCTTATGCGATATGACGGATAAAAACCTGCTCTGCGTGCTCGAGGAGTGGGAAAACCGCGAAAAACTGGACCATCATCTGAACTCAAACCTGTTCGGTATCCTGCTGGGAACCCGAAGTCTCCTGCACCAGTCCCATGGCATCCGGATGTACACGGCTGAGGAATCCGAAAAGCTGACGGTGTCGTGAAAAGCCCGGGACCTGCAGGTTTCCGCCCCAGTCGATTCCATGGGGTATGGTGTTGCCTGCGGCGGAGGAAAGGGGTTTTTGCGAGGCCGTAAAAAGTCGAAGGCACGCTCTCCCCGAGCGGCAGAGGTGATGATCGTGCGTGAAAGGACGTCCAATCATGAATATTTTGCTGATCTACCCCCAATTTCCGGAAACATTCTGGTCTTTTACCTATGCCTTGCGATTCATAAAAAAGAAATCCGCCTTTCCGCCGCTCGGCCTCCTCACGGTGGCGGCCCTGTTGCCCGAAGAATGGCCCAAGCGCCTGGTGGATGAGAACACGGAGGCGCTCAGGGATGAAGACCTGGCCTGGGCGGATCTGGCCCTGATCAGTGCAATGGCTCTTCAACGCAAGGCGGCTGTTCGGATCATCGAGCGTTGCAGGGGCATGGGATTGAAAACCGTGGTCGGCGGACCGCTTTTTACAGCGGAGCCGGAGGCCTTCAAGCAGGTGGATCACCTGGTTTTGGGTGAGGCGGAGCGTTCCCTGCCGGCATTTATCGAGGATTTGAACAACGGATGCCCGAAAAGAACGTACACCGCCGACGGATATCCCGACATTCAAGAGGCCCCTGTTCCTTTGTGGGACCTGGTTCCCATGAATCGCTATGCATCCCTGAACATCCAGTATTCCAGGGGGTGCCCTTTCAACTGCGATTTCTGCAATATTACGGCGTTGTTCGGCCGCACCCCGCGTATCAAGACGGCGCAACAGGTCGTCACGGAACTGGACGCCATTTATCAGGCCGGCTGGCGAGGCAATATCTTTTTCGTGGACGACAATTTCATCGGCAACAAGCGTTCCCTCAAGGACCATTTGCTTCCGGCCCTGGTCCAGTGGCGCAGGGATAAAAAGGGGTGCGTGTTTTTCACGGAGGCCTCGATCAATCTGGCCGACGACCCTGAACTCATGACCCTGATGGTCGAAGCCGGATTCGATTCCGTGTTCATCGGCATCGAGACTCCGGATGAAAACTGTCTTACCGAGTGCTGCAAAACACAGAATAAAAACAGAGATATGCTTAAGGATATCAAGGCAATCCATCGGTCGGGGTTGCAGGTCATGGGCGGCTTCATCGTCGGTTTCGACAGCGATACACCCTCTATATTTCAGCGTCAGATCGATTTCATTCAGAGAAGCGGCATTGTAACGGCCATGGTGGGTCTGCTTCAGGCACCGCCGGGGACCCGGTTGTTTGAACGCATGTCGCGAGAACAGCGGGTGTGCAGTGAGTTCTCCGGCGACAATGTGAATGGCCTGACCAATATCATCCCAGCCATGGGGCTGGATAAGCTGATCGAAGGCTATCGCACGATCATGAAACAGATCTATTCTCCTCGCAAATACTACCAACGGATCCGGTGCGTTTTAGGGGAACTCAAGGCGCCGGTGGCGACCACTCCCTCCGATCGGCAGCACGTCTTCGCGTTTTTCCGCGCCTGCCTGCGTCTGGGTGTCCTGGGGAAAGAACGATTTCAGTACTGGCGTCTGCTGACATGGACTCTTGTGCGAAGGCCCCGGATGCTTCCACTGGCGGTCACCCTGGCCATCTACGGCCACCATTACCGGAAGATATACGAGATCCATCTTCTTGGGGCAGTGTAGTGGACGATCCGTTCCAATCCGCGGGCATGTGCCTCCGGCAGACACCGCTCGATGAAGGCGGTCGGCTCACAGATCAGGGAGATATGCGATGGCTGAATGGAATCAAGCCTCCGGACGATCCACGCCGGAATTGAAAGACGCGCTGGTGGGAATTCAAGGGCGTTTCAAACGGCTCAGGTTGGGGCCGGGCCTCATCTTGATCGTTGTGGTGGTGGTGGCCGTCCTATGGACCACCTGGTTTACCGTCCAGCCGGAGGAGACGGGAATCGTGCAGCGCTTTGGAAAAATCCAGCGCACGGCCGGCCCGGGGCTGCATTTCAAGCTCCCCTTCGGTGTTGAAAACGCCCGGCTGTTGCCCACGGCCCGCGTACTCAAAGAGGAGTTCGGCTTTCGGACGGTGGCCTCGGTTCCCGGCGAAAAGAGCCGGTATGATCAGAGGGGATCTTACAAGGACGAGTCACTGATGCTGACCGGAGACTTGAACGTCATCGATGTCCAGTGGATCATCCAGTACCGCATCGAAGACCCGATCCACTACCTGTTTCATGTGCGGGACACACCCAAAACGATCCGTGACACCACCGAGGCGGTCATGCGCCGGGTGGTCGGCAACCGCCTCGGGAGCGATGTGCTCACGACCGGACGGGTGGCGGTTGCCAGCGAAGCGAAGATCGAGATCCAGAAAATCCTGACGGCCTATGGGTCCGGTGTGCGCCTGGTTACCGTGGAGCTTCAGGATGTGACCCCGCCGGATACCGTGAAACCGGCCTTCAATGAAGTCAACGAGTCGCGTCAGGACAAAGAGCGGACGATCAACCGGGCCCAGGAACAGGCCAACCGGGAAATCCCCAAGGCCCGTGGAGTGGCCACCCAAAGCATCAGCGAAGCCGAAGGGTACGCCCTGGAGCGAGTGAACCGGGCCGAAGGGGAGGCCACCCGCTTTGAGTCCATTCTGGGCGAGTACCAGGCGGCGCCGCAGGTCACGCGCCGGCGGCTATATCTGGAGGCTATGACGGGTTTTCTGGAGGCCATGAAGGGGCTGTATATCGTGGACAAAGATCAGAAGGCCATGGTGCCTTGGCTCCCGTTGGACTCGGCTTCGCAACCATCAAGGGAAGGGGGGTAGCCGTGAAGTCTGTTTTCAAGAAAGTCTTCATCGCCATATCGGTGCTGATCGTTATCCTGCTCTATGGCAGCCTTTACACCCTGGAGGAAGGCCTCCAGGCCATTGTGGTCCAGTTCGGCCGGCCCGTGGGGGAAACGGTGACCGAGGCGGGACTGCACATAAAACTCCCCTTCGTGCAGGAGGTCCGGCGATTCGAAAAGCGTCTGCTCGTCTGGGACGGGGACCCGAACCAGATTCCCACCAAAGGGCGCGAGTTCATCTGGGTGGACACCACGGCCCGGTGGCGGATTGCGGACGCGAAGAAATTTCTGGAGAACGTGGCTACCGAGGCGGGCGCCCAGTCCCGCCTGAACGATATTCTCGATTCCGTGGTGCGCGACCAGGTGTCCAGCAGCGAACTGGTGGAGCTGGTCCGCAGCGCATCGTGGGAAATTCCCCAGGACGAGGTGCTGATGGAGGTCCCGAAGGAACGGGAAGAAGAACTCAAAAGAGAGATCGCCCGTGGAAGGGAGGAGATCACCCGGACCATCCTCGTTGAGGCACAGAAGATCATCCCGCAGTACGGCATTGAACTGGTGGATGTTCGTATCAAACGACTCGATTACGTGGAAAGCGTTCGAGAAAAGGTCTATGAGCGCATGATCTCCGAGCGGAAGCGCATCGCTGCGCAGTTCCGCTCCGAAGGAGAAGGACGCAGCGCCGAGATCCTCGGGACAATGGAAAAAGAGCTGCGCCAGATCCGCTCCACGGCCTACCGCCGGGTGCAGGAGGTCCAGGGTAAAGCCGATGCGGATGCCACGCGGATATACGGCAAGGCGTACAATAAGAATCCCGAGTTCTACGCCTTTCTGCGTACCCTTGAAAGCTACAAGGAGAAGACCAACATGAACTCCGTGCTGATCCTCACCACGGACAGTGATTTCTATCAATATATAAAGAACGCCGATCCAAGCCTGGTACGGATGCCATCGGCTCCGTGATCACGGGGAGACTCGCCATTATCCTGCGGAACGGTCCTTGATCTTGGCAAAAAATCCTCATTTCTGAATGGGAAATCTGCGGGTGCCCGAAAAGCGTTTCCGGATGGGAACACCCGAACAGCGTAGTGAAAAATCCGATGTTCGCAGGCTGAGGAAAAACGCCCGGATGCAAGGCATGCGAAATCCCGAGGAATGAGGCGTACAAGCAAGTACGCCGCAGAGACGAGAGATGAGCAAAACGCAGCAGATGGGCGTTTTTCAACGGCCTGCGAATCGTCGGTCGCCATATACGAAACTGCAAGGCCATTATACAGCCATGAAAATATTAAAGAGTCACAAGGAGTCAGAGTGAGCGTCAAGAGGATTCTCCGAACCCTGCTCCGTTTGAGGGGCGGTCCCAGCGGGATCGGCCCGGCACAAGAGTCTGCCGGCGATGAGACACCGCTGCGATCGGACCTGTTCAGCAGTGACCAGATGAGGCGGCACGGCAAGGCCCTGGCGGACTCGCACAACCTGGGTTCGGGACGCGCTTCGGTCCAGCTTTTGACGCGGCTGGCGGAGAACGAAGAAGTCCTGATTGGCGTCTATAATCTGCTTGCGGAGGCCGTTAAGGCCAACCGCAGGATTGTCCCGGCCGGGGAATGGCTGCTCGACAACTTCTATCTGATCGAAGAACAGATTCGCATGGCCAGGCGACACTTGCCCAAGGGGTACAGCCGGGGACTGCCACGCCTGCAGACCGGCCCATCGGCCGGTCTTCCACGCGTGTATGACATTGCGTTGGAGATTATCTCGCATGGCGATGGTCGGGCGGATCCGGAAAGCCTGAGCAATTTCGTTGCTGCCTATCAAACGGTGACCATCCTGAAGCTTGGCGAATTGTGGGCCGTCCCGATCATGCTGCGTCTCGCCCTTATAGAGAATCTACGGCGGGTCAGCGCCCGGATTGCCGCTGATCTGAAGGCCCGCAACCACGCCGACCACTGGGCGGACCGGATGATTGAGACCGAGGAGAAAGACCCGAAAAGCCTGATTCTCGTGATGGCGGATATGGCCCGGTCGAATCCGTCGCTGGTGGGTTCATTTGTCTCGGAATTTTCCCGGCGACTGCAGGGACAAGGCCCCGCTCTGGCCTTGCCGATCACCTGGATTGAGCAGGGGCTCTCCGAGTCAGGCTTGACGATTGAACAAGTAGTGCAGGAGGAAAACCGACAGCAGGCGGCGGATCAGGTTTCCTTGAGCAACAGTATCGGCAGCCTCCGATTTCTGGTAGCGATGGATTGGCGCGAGTTCGTAGAGACATTGAGCGCTGTCGAACAAACCCTGCGTTCGGACCCCGCAGACGTCTACGGCATGATGGATTTTGCCAGCCGGGACCGCTACCGGCACGTCGTGGAAAAGATCGCAAAGAGCAGCGGGCGATCCGAAAGCGAAGTGGCCGGAGAAGCGATTCGATTGGCTCAAGAGGCCGCAGCCGGCGATAACAGCGACGATCGAACAACACACGTCGGGTTCTACCTGGTCGACAGGGGATTGGCCCGGCTCGAACGTACGGCGCAGGTGCGCCGATCCCTCCCTGAGGCCCTTCGGCGATTAGGCGGTCGGTTCCCTTCTCTCTTTTATCTGGGCGCGATCATTGTGATTACCGCTGTTTTCAGCGCGGCCTTGTTGGCCAAGGCGCAGGCAGGCGGAATCCAGGCTTGGCTGATTGCGCTGATAGGCTTCCCATTGCTGATGGGAGCAAGCCATCTGGGTGTAGGGCTGGCGAACTGGCTGGCCACCTTACTGGCCAGGCCGCACATGCTGCCGCGAATGGACTTTTCCGGAGGAATTCCCCCGGAATCGCGTACCCTGGCGGTGATCCCGACGATGATCACGAGTGAGGACAGCATCGAGGATCTGGTCGAAGCGCTGGAAGTTCGGTTTCTGGCCAACCAAGACCAGCACCTGCACTTCGGCCTGCTGACGGACTTTCGGGACGCGCCTGAGGAAAAGCTTCCGGAGGACGAACCGCTGTTGTGCCTGGCCCGGAAGAGAATTCAAGAGCTGAATGAAAAGTACCGAAGCCCGCACGCCGACACATTCTTCCTCTTTCATCGTCCACGCCGCTGGAACCCGTTTGAAAAAATCTGGATGGGTTATGAGCGAAAGCGAGGAAAACTGGCGGATTTGAATTCGATTCTGCGCGGCGGCTCAAGAGATCGCTTCTCCCTTATCGTCGGCGATACCGAGGTCTTGTCGAACGTGAAGTACGTGATCACCCTGGACACGGATACGCAGCTTCCCCGCGATTCGGCGCGGCAATTCGTGGGGACCATGGAGCACCCGTTGAATCGCCCGCAATACGACGAACAAAAACAGCGGGTCAATGAAGGGTACGGCATACTTCAGCCGCGCGTGGCCGTAAGCCTGTCGGGGATGAAACGATCACGCTATGCGCGATTGTTTGGGACAGAGCCGGGTATTGACCCGTACACCCGGGTGGTCTCCGATGTTTACCAGGACGTTTTCGGTGAGGGTTCATTCATCGGCAAGGGAATCTATGATGTCGATGCCTTCGAGCGGGCACTCAAGGGACGCTTTCCCGAGAACCGGATCCTCAGCCACGACCTTGTGGAGGGATGCTATGCGCGAGCCGGGCTGCTCAGCGATGTAATGCTGTACGAGGAATATCCCTCCCGGTACGGCGCAGACGTCAGCCGCCGGCACCGCTGGATTCGCGGGGACTGGCAAATTGCCCGCTGGCTGATGCCGGGTGTTCCCGGCCTCGAAGGAGGCCGCCGGAAGAACCCGCTCTGTGTGCTGTCGCGATGGAAGATTTTCGACAATCTTCGTCGGAGCCTTGTTCCGGCGGCATTGACCTTGCTGCTGTTCTTGGGCTGGACGGTCTTATCCCCTCCCTGGTTTTGGACCCTGGTGGTGATTGGAGTCATCCTTATCCCCCCGGGAACGGCCTCTTTTCTGGACCTGTTGAAAAAACCGGATGATGTGCGACTACGCCGGCATCTTGCCGCGGCGATGCGCTCGGCCGGGCGGCATTCCGCTCAAGCGGTCTTTACGATCGCCTGCCTTCCCTACGAGGCCTTTTTCAGCCTGGATGCGGTTGTGCGCACGTTCTGGCGAATGAGTGTCTCCCACAGACGGCTTCTGGAGTGGAACTCCTCGAACAGTGCGGATCACCAAAGCCGCACAGACATCGCCGCCTCATGGCGGGCAATGTGGATCGCCCCCGTCCTGGCCTCTGCTGCGGGGATTTATCTGGCCGCTTCGAACCCGGTCGTACTCGGCGTGGCCGGGCCATTCCTGGCCCTCTGGTTCGCCTCTCCGGCCGTCGCTTGGTGGATCAGCCGCCCTCTTGCTCAAAGGCGAACAAGTCTGACGGCTGATCAGACCCTCTTTCTCAGGAAACTCTCCCGAAAGACCTGGGCCTTCTTCGAGACTTTTGTCGGCCCTCAAGATCATTGGCTGCCGCCGGACAACTATCAGGAAGACCGTGCAGTAGTACTCGGGCATCGAACATCGCCCACCAATATGGGACTCGCGCTCCTGGCTAATTTGTCCGCGTACGACTTCGGCTACATCTCGGCCGGGGATCTCATCGACCGCACGAGGAAGGCCTTTCACACCATGGAGGCCCTGGAACGCCACCAAGGCCACTTCTACAACTGGTACGACACGCAATCCCTGAAACCGCTGCCTCCCAGGTACATTTCTACAGTGGACAGCGGCAACCTCGCAGGCCATCTGATGACCTTGCGGCCGGGTCTGCTCAATCTTCCCGATCGCCCGATCTTGGAACCGCGCTGGTTGGACGGACTCAGGGACACCTTGGGAATTCTAGTGGACGTCGTGGGAAAAGACGCCCCGGTGCAGCTTGGTCAACTCCGAAAGGAGGTGCTGTCCCCGTCCGTTTCCGTGCCGGATACGCTGGCAGGGGCGGCACTGTACCTCGGTCAGGTGGCGACATCCGCCATGGAGTTGGCGGACAGCCTCGATGCGGACCCTGAAGACAGGGCGAGTTGGTGGGCCCGCGCCTTCGCCCGGCAATGCCGGGACGCTCTTGATGAGCTGACCTTCCTTGCGCCGTGGACCTTGCTGACGGCCGCTTCCGGCCGGCTCAAAGTCTTTCACGGCCTCGATGAGATCCCCACGCTGCGCGAACTGGCCGGGTTTGAGGGGAAGTGGCTGCCGGCCATCGATGAACGCCTCGACGGGAAGGCACCCCCTGAGGAAAAGGAACGGTTGCGAGGTCTTCGAGGGCTCATCAGCCAAGCAAGACGCCGCGCTGAAGAAAGGATTGCGTCAATCGAAAGCCTGGCGAGGCAATCCGCCGAACTCGCCGATATGGAATATGACTTCCTGTTCGACAAGGCGCGCCATTTGCTGACGATCGGTTACAACGTCGGGGAGCTGCGCCGGGATTCGAGTTACTATGATCTGCTGGCTTCGGAAGCGAGGTTGTCTACTTTCGTGGCGATTGCCCAGGGGAAATTACCGCAGGACAGTTGGTTCGCCCTGGGGCGCCTGCTCACCACCGCCGGTGGAAAACCGATCCTCCTTTCGTGGGGCGGTTCGATGTTCGAGTATCTGATGCCGCTTTTGGTGATGCCGACCTACGAAGACACCCTCCTCGACCAGACCTGCAAGACCGCGGTGCTCAGGCAGATGGACTACGGGAGGAGCCACGGGTTGCCGTGGGGCATTTCGGAATCCGGCTACAACGCGATCGACGTTCATCACAACTATCAGTATCGCTCGTTCGGGGTGCCCGGCCTGGGGCTCAAGCGCGGGCTCGCTGAGGATATGGTCATTGCGCCCTATGCCTCGACGCTTGCCGTGATGGTGGCGCCCGAAGAGGCATGCCTGAACTTGCAACGACTTGCTTCTGACGGGCTGGAAGGAGAATACGGCCTGTATGAAGCCGTCGACTATACCCAATCGCGACTTCCGCGCGGGCAATCGAGAGTAGTGATCCGATCGTATATGGCCCATCACCAGGGCATGAGCCTTCTCTCTCTGGCCTATCTGCTCCTGGACCGCCCTATGCAGAAGCGATTCCAGTCGGACCCGTTGTTCCAGGCGACCGCGCTGTTGCTCCAGGAGCGAATTCCCAGGGCCTCAGCGTTTTATTGGCACACCGCCGAACTTTCCGAAGCACATACGGCTTCCAGTGTCTCGGAGACGCCGTTCCGCATTTTCACCAGGCCCGACACTCCGCTACCGGAGGTTCGCCTTCTGTCGAACGGCAGGTACCACGTGATGGTCACGAACGCGGGCGGCGGATACAGTCGCTGGAAGGATATGGCCGTCACGCGCTGGCGGGAAGACAGTACCTGCGACAACTGGGGCACCTTCTGCTACCTCCGCGACGTGAAGAGCGGGGAGTTCTGGTCCACTGCCTATCAGCCGGCGCTCAAAGAATCGGATGTATACGAAGCGGTCTTCTCGGAAGCGAAGGCGGAGTTCCGTTGCCGTGCCCATGAGGTGGAGACCCATACGGAAATCGCCGTCTCTCCCGAGGATGACGTCGAAGTTCGCCGAATCCGGATCTCCAACCTCTCTCGCATGCGCCGGAAGATCGAAGTCACGAGCTACGCGGAAGTCGTTCTGGCCCCGCCGGCTGCGGATGACCAGCACCCGGCGTTCAGCAACCTTTTTGTTCAAACCGAAATTCTAGGTACTCAACGGGCTATTCTCTGCACCCGCCGACCCCGCTCCCGGGATGAGTTCACGCCCTGGATGTTTCACTTGATGGCCGTGCATGGGGCGGACATCGGAGAATTTTCCTGTGAGACCGACCGCAGCCGGTTCATCGGCCGCGGTAACACCGCAGCCGATCCCCGGGCGATGAACAGGCCGGGGGCGCTCTCAGGCAGCGAGGGCTCCGTGCTGGATCCGATTGTCGCAATCCGATACCTGATCACTCTCGATCCCAAAGAAACGGTTACAGTCAATATGGTTTCCGGCATCGGCGAGACCCGCGATGCAGTCTTAAGCCTGGTCGGGAAATACCAGGACCGCCGTCTCGCGGATCGCGTCTTCTACCTGGCATGGTCACACAGCCAGGTGGTTTTGCGGCAGATCAATGCCACCGAGGCCGACGCGCAACTCTATGTGCGCCTGGCCGGCTCGGTCCTTTACGCTAATTCCTCGCTTCGCGCCGAACCGGGTCTCCTGATCAAGAATCGCCGCGGGCAATCCGGTCTATGGAGCTACTCCATTTCCGGCGACTTGCCGATCGTGTTGTTGCAGATCGGCGACCCGGCCAATATCGGCCTGGCGCGCCAACTGGTGCAGGCCCACGCGTACTGGCGCCTTAAAGGGTTGGCGGTGGATCTGATCATCTGGAACGAGGACAATGCCGGTTACCGGCAACTCATCCACGAACGGATTATGGGCCTGATCGGCGACAACGTCGAAGCCAACGTGACAGATCGCCCCGGCGGCATTTTTGTACGACCTGCCGACCAGATAGCGGATGAGGACCGCATCCTGATCCAAACGGTGGCCCGCGTCATCATCACCGACAGCCGGGGGACGCTGGAGGACCAGATCAGCCGTCGCGGTCCCGCGAAGGTAACCGTTCCCCTCCTCACTCCGACGCGAACCCGCCGCGCCGAACCCACGCCGACGGCCCCGTTACCTCGCCACGATCTGCTTTTCTTCAATGGGTTGGGCGGTTTCACTCCGGATGGGCGTGAGTACGTTATTACGACCGCGCACGGGCAAGTGACTCCGGCGCCATGGGTGAATGTGCTTGCAAACCCGACTTTCGGAACCGTCGTCTCGGAGAGCGGCCCGGGCTGCACCTGGAGCGAGAACGCCCACGAGTTCCGCCTCACTCCCTGGGAGAACGATCCCGTGAGTGATTCGAGCGGAGAGGCCTTTTACCTCCGCGATGAAGAGCGCGGCCACGTATGGTCGCCGACGCCGTTGCCGTGTACCGGGGCAACGCCTTACGTTACTCGGCACGGATTCGGCTACAGCGTCTTCGAGCACACCGAGCGCGATATCCGGTCGGAGCTGTGGGTTTATGTGGCTCTGGACGCACCGGTCAAGTTCACGGTCCTCAAAGTGCGAAACGAATCGGACCGATCCCGCCGGCTTTCGGCCACCGGATATGCGGAATGGGTGCTCGGCGACCTGCGGCCGAAATCGACCATGCACGTGACCACTGAAATTGATCCGGACAGCGGCGCACTCTTTGCGCGCAACCCTTACAACACCGAGTTTCCCAATCGGACCGCCTTCTTCCACGTGGACGATAAGACTCGCACCGTAACCGGCAATCGGACTGAATTTATAGGACGTAACGGCACGCTTCGCGCTCCCGCCGCCATGATGCGAACGCGCCTTTCCGGTAAGGTGGGGGCCGCCTTGAATCCCTGCGCCGCGATTCAGGTGAGCTTTGATCTGGCCGCCGGGCAAGAGCGCGAGATCGTCTTCAGGCTCGGCGCGGGGCAAGATGCCCGCGATGCAGGAAGCATTATCAATCGCTTTCAAGGATCAACCGCTGCGCGCGGCGCCCTTGATGTGGTATGGCAGCACTGGGTGCATACCCTCGGGGCGGTAAATGTTGAAACACCGGACCCGTCCCTCAATGTCCTGGCCAATGGCTGGCTGCTCTACCAGACCATAGCCTGCCGCCTTTGGGGGCGAGGCGCAACCTACCAGTCGGCGGGCGCCTTCGGTTTCCGGGATCAGTTGCAGGACGTGATGGCGCTCATCCACGCCAGGCCGCATATCGTACGTGAGCACCTGCTGCTGTGCGCGAGCCGTCAATTTTCGGAAGGAGATGTTCAGCATTGGTGGCATCCTCCAACGGGTCGGGGCGTGCGGACTCACTGTTCAGACGATTACCTCTGGCTGCCGCTCGCGACGTGCCGCTATGTCCTCAGTACCGGAGACACCGGGGTGCTGGACGAACCCGTCCACTTCATCCGGGGCCGCCCGGTAAAAAGCGATGAAGACTCATATTTCGATCTGCCCGAGCGCTCCGAAGAGGCGGCGAGTCTTTACGAACACTGTGTCCGAGCCGTTGTGAACGGCCTGAAATTCGGTGAACACGGCCTGCCGCTCATCGGCTCCTGTGACTGGAACGACGGCATGAATCTGGTGGGCGAACACGGCAAAGGCGAAAGCGTTTGGCTCGGCTTTTTCCTGTATGAGGTGCTCATGCAGTTCACGGAGGTTGCCCGTGCGCGAGGTGATTCGTCTTTCGTCGAACGTTGCCGCGATGAGGCTGCGGGGCTCCGCCGGAATATCGAGCGGAACGGATGGGATGGAGGGTGGTACCGCCGTGCCTACTTTGACGACGGATCACCGCTTGGGTCGGCGGTTAATGCTGAATGCCAAATGGATTCGATTGCGCAAAGCTGGGCTGTTCTGTCCGGCGCGGGAGATCATGAGCGTTCCCGCATGGCCATGGAAGCGGTGGATGAGCGCCTCGTTCGCCGTGAGCATAGGCTGATACAACTGTTGGATCCGCCGTTTGACAAATCGGATTTGAATCCCGGCTACATCAAAGGGTACGTCCCGGGAGTCAGAGAAAACGGAGGGCAGTATACCCATGCGGCCGTCTGGGCGGCCATGGCCTTCGCTCGGCTGGGCGACAACCGGCGTGCATGGGAACTATTTAACATGATCAATCCTATCAACCATGCACGGTCGATCGAGGAGACCGCCGCCTACAAAGTGGAACCCTACGTTGTCGCGGCCGACGTCTATGCGGTCCCGCCGCATACCGGCCGCGGCGGCTGGACATGGTACACGGGCTCGGCCGCATGGATGTACAGGCTTATCGTGGAATCACTCCTGGGGCTGAGGCTGGAAAAGGACAGGCTGCATGTCTCGCCTTGCCTCCCCGAGGATTGGATGTCATTCAAGGTGCACTACCGGTATCGGGAGACCGTGTACCACATCGAGGTCCTGCAAACGCCCGAAGACAAAGGCGGGACGAGTATAATCGTTGATGGAATCGAACGACCCGACCAGGCGATTTTCCTCGTTGACGACCATAAGGAACATTGGGTCGAGGTGAGGATACCTGGTCGACGACAAACTCATGGGCACGCGCTCTGAACACATCGTCCGTGCCAAGGACCTATCCCGCGCCATGGCGCAGGCGAACCTGCAAAAGAAATGGCTTGCCCAAGCGGGTATGAACTTCGCCGATATGGAAAAGTCTCCATCTACCGGTGCTAAAGGAGAGCGTTCTCGTGGAACGATCTGCATACCGTTGCCATAAACCGGTTCTGCGGGCGATATTGCTCGTTGCTGTGTACAGCCTGCAGACCCTGGCGGCCATGGCACAGGAACCAGTCGGTAACGCCGGGGAACCGCAGAAACTGACCGCCCCCGCCAAAGAAGAACTCTCATCAGCACCCGCGAAGGTGGAGGTAAGCCCCGTGGCGCGCGATGAAGAGATCATCAAGCGACTCCAGAGTATCCTTCATGCCACCAACTGGTTCACCGACCCACAAGTCCGGGTCGCGGAAGGCGTCGTCTTTCTCTCCGGTCAGGTGGAGTCCGAAGAGCTCAAGAACTGGGCCGGCGATCTGGCGCGCAACACCCAGGACGTCGTCGCCGTGGTCAACCGGATGGAGGTACTCGAGCCGCCGGTATGGGATTTCCGCCCGGCCTCGAGCGGACTGTTGATATTATGGCGCGATTTTATCCGCTCGCTTCCCTTTATCGTATTTGGGTTGCTCATCCTGGCGTTGTCAGTGGGCGCCGCCCTGCTGGCAACAGCAGGAGCCCGGGCGTTCCTTCGCCGACGGATTCGGACGAAACTGCTGCAAAATGTGATCGCTCGCGGGGCGGGCGGGCTCGTCTTCGTCTGCGGCGCCTATCTCATTCTGAGGGTCTTTGGCCTGACTCAACTGGCATTGACGGTGGTCGGCGGCACCGGCCTGATCGGTCTGATCGTTGGTATCGCATTCCGGGAAATCACCGAGAACTTCCTGGCCAGCATCTTCCTCAGCATGCAGCGGCCGTTCGAGACCGGCGACTTGGTCGAGGTGTCCGGCGAGACCGGGTACGTGCAGCAGTTGAACATGCGCACGACGATCTTGATGACCCTCGATGGGACCCTCGTACAGATCCCGAACGCCGGCGTTTACAAGAGCAACCTGCGCAACTTCACGACCACCTCCAACCGGAGGGAGGACTTCGTGGTCGGCATCGGCTATGACGATGCGATCGACGAGGCCCAGGAGATCGTTCGGAAAGTGCTGGCGGACCACCCGGCCGTTCTGAACGATCCCGAGCCCTCGGTGCTGGTGGACAGCCTGGGGAGGTCCACCGTTAACCTACGCGTCTACTTTTGGCTCAATGGCCGCACACACAGTTGGTTGAAGGTGCGGTCTTCGGTGATCCGGATGGTGAAACACGCCTTTCAGAAACATGGTATCTCGATGCCCGACGAGGCCCGAGAGGTTGTGTTCCCTCAAGGCGTCCCCGTCACCGTGCTCGACGGGAAACCGGCAGATATGCCCGGCGCCATGCCGGAAAAGCGGCTCCCGGATCGATCGCTGCACGAAAAACTCGATGCGGTGTCCACAAAGGCGGAAGCCGGCTTATACAGCGAAGCCGTCCTTATCGAGGAACAGGCACGGCAGGCACAACCATTGAAAAACGGGGAGAACCTCTTGCCGGTTGCTCCCGGCGCTCGTGCCGCTGAGAAACAGACGTAACAGGATATCATAGAAAGATCCCGGCGATCGTCACCGGTGCAGCCGACAAAGGCACGTGGGTCCGTCTTGTGCATCCGCCCATTGAAGGAAGACTGGAGAGCGGTTTTGAAGGCATGGATGTCGGCCAAGGGCTCCGCGTGCAACTGGTCAGCACGAATGTGGAGCGCGGATATATCGAGTTTAAGAGAGTGGTGTAAGCACAAGAAAGGAGAAAAACAATGAACACCGACAAGATCAAAAGTGCATCTCCCCATGTCCTGCCGCCCCTGCCCTACGCGGATAACGCGCTGGACCCCGTAATCTCCGCAAATACGATTGGTTTCCACTACGGCAAGCACCACAAGGGATATGTCGACAACCTGAACAAGCTGGTGGCAGGAACGGAGTTTGCGGACCTGTCGCTGGAGAAAATCATCACCGCGACGGTCGGCAAAGCCGACAAGACCGCGATTTTCAATAATGCAGCGCAAGCATGGAACCACACGTTTTACTGGAGCAGTCTGAAACCGAAGGGCGGCGGTGAACCACCCGCAGAGTTGAAGCAGAAGATCGAGGCTTCCTTCGGCACCGTGGATGCATGCAAGAAGGAGTTGGCGACTGCGGCATTGGCCCAGTTCGGCTGCGGCTGGGGCTGGCTTGTGCTGAAAAATGGGAAGTTGGAGGTCATGAAGACATCCAATGCGGACACCCCCATTGCCCATGGCCTGAAGCCTCTGTTGACGGTCGATGTTTGGGAGCATGCGTACTATCTCGACTATCAAAACAGGCGTAGCGACTATCTTGATTCGTTGATCAAGAACCTCATCAATTGGTATTTCGCCAATTCCAACCTGGGATAGATGATATGTCGAACCAGCATAGGAGTAATACATACGAAAAGCCAAAAACGCATAAAGGGTAACTTTGCCTAAGGATAAAATCAGTCGTTTGACGGATGGAATAAATCGTCTTGCAGATAGGGTCATGCGGTTTCTCGGCAAGGCCGGGATGGTTGAAAAGATGAAAGAGCGATTTTGGCAGAGGACGAATCAGCCAAGGATAGGCACCCAATTGACTCGCTCAAAATAATCAGCACCTGATTTCTGAGATCATCACATTACCATAAAAAATAGTTGGAAAGGAGACCTGTAAAATGAAAAAACAAAATAAGTACCGTTTGGCGTTAATCGCAATCTGCATTCTGATGGTCGCTGGGGCCACCACTGCCGTTGTCTCTGCGCAGCAGGTGAAGGTTGTCTCCAGCTATGGACCGACGAACCAGGATGTCACCTTCGACCAAATCAAAGCCGCGCGTATGGCCGTGAAAGCCGAGCGGGCTGAACAGCACATGCAATTGCTGAACTCCCGCTATGATCTATCCAAAAAAGACACCACCGAGTCCGTGATGTCAGGGGGAAAACCTCTGCCTGTGGGGCCGACAGCCAGACTCCAGGGCGTAACGTGGGAGCAACTTGGTAACATGGCCCCCGAACAGATCAAAGAAAAGGGGGTTTTCCCATACAAACCCCTCCCATTTGCAGACCACGCCGAGGGGGGCATGCTCTTCCCGGAGATGATCACGAAACCACTGCCACGGCTGGTACGCTTTGACTTGGATTTCGACCTCCCCGAGCATATCCTTCCGGACCCCGCCCCGGGAATTTTCCTGACCACACGGCCCGACCTGGGTGATGTGGCCAAAGGGCGTCTCATTACGATCGACAACTACTACGAGATTTTCAACGGCATCCTGAACCCCAAGCAACTTGAGGGCCTGCGACTTCTCGTGACCCAGTTTCCACAACAGCAATTCAACGCGACTGAAGACCGCCGGACCGACCGGCCAAGCCTGGGCGTAACCTGTTTTGACTGTCATGCCAACGGCCATACCAACGGGGCCAACCATCTGGTCGGCGACATTCGCCCGCAGGAATTCAGGCACCGTATCGAAACCCCCACCCTGCGGGGAGTGAACATCCAGCGGCTGTTCGGTTCGCAGCGTGCTTTGAAGACAGTGGAAGATTTCACGGAGTTTGAACAACGTGCCGCCTACTTTGATGGAGATATCTGTATGGCCGCCAAGAAGGGGGTGAACATTCTTGAAAGGGGCTCCCAGGTGCATTTTATGGCGGAATTCATGGCGATCCTTGATTTTCCTCCGGCACCCAAGCTCAATATCTACGGCGAACTCGACCGGACCAAGTCCAGCCCGAGCGAACTACGCGGTGAGACGCTTTTTAACGGGAAAGCGCGGTGCGCCGCCTGCCATCCGGCCCCCTACTATACCGACAACAGCATGCACAACCTCAAGGCGGAGCGGTTTTACAGGCAGGAATTAGAAAATGGCATGATGATGGCGCATGATGGGCCCATCAAGACCTTTCCCTTGAGAGGCATCAAGGACTCCCCGCCCTATCTGCACGACGGCCGGTGCTTCACGCTTGAGGATACAGTGGAATATTTCAACCTCGTGCAGCAACTTCAGTTGAACGCCCAGGAAAAGCAGGACCTGGTTGCCTTCTTGAAGTCCTTGTAGGGGCGGTTTCCGCATCAAGAGGAATGGTCGACCGATGTGGGTAAATCGGCGATGGCGCTAAACCGAGTCACCACACTCTGGAAACGACGATGGATAATGACCCGGGGTAAACCCCCGGCTCTGCCGGGGGTCATGACTTCCTGGTGCAGGCATTGATGGAAGGCACAGACGCGAAAACCGGTGTGTGTCCGAATAAACCGACGGGGAACCAGCGAGTGCAAACATGAAGAACGAAACCAGTCCTTCAAACCAGGGCGCGGCGTTCCACCGAATCAGAAGTCTTCGAGACCGGCATCAAGGTGATTGATGTGCTCGTGCCGCTGGAGCGTGGCGGCAAGGCGGGCCTGTTCGGCGGTGCATACGTTTTCGCATCTCTCGGCGTCCATCGTGCTCTCGCGCAAGCGGGCGAGCGAGGGGCTTTATCCAGCCATAGAACACCCGATACGACCCGAAGTCTGATGCCGGCGGGATAGCAGCCTAAAAATGGTCGCATACAACCAACGGTTGAATATGACCCTTTCCAGATGACCGTTCACACCGCTCTGAAAATTTCTTTGAGCCGATTACGCTTACATATCAGAACGATGAGGGTGTTACAGTCGATGCATGGAATCTGGCACAAAGATTGAACTGATAATGAGTTGATCGAAAACAGGCGAGTGCTGTTCTTACGAATAGATCGCAGTGACCGGTGTTGCAGACGACAAACGTTTAACCCGGTGAAATTTCAGGGGAGGTGATTTTTCATAGACTTTTTACGACTTCATTAAAGTTGATAATCGAAACAGCGGGGTGTAAACACGACATATCGTGCCAGTGAGAAGTCATAAAGCGGACTAAAGGAACATTGCAATCACATCTAATAGGCCACCGGCTTCCGCAGTTTTTCCGGTGCCGATTCGCAAGGAGGAATCGTATGAAGACAAGAAATGTCCTATGTGTTCTCACCGCTATTGTCGCTGCCGCCGTATTGGGCGGCTGCGCCGGCGGGCCTGCCACCAAGGCCCATGATTTTATCCCTCAAGACCTCAATCCGCTCATCCGTTCCGGGGAATACGTCCAGAACGTGGACAGCTTCCTGGTGGTCCTCGACGCCTCGGGCACCATGTACGGCACCACTGCCGGGCATCGCAAGGTGGACCTGGCCAAGGATGTGGTCAGCCGCATGGATCGGACCATTCCCGACCTGAAACTGACCGCCGGGCTTCGAACCCTGGGGCAGAACTACAGCGCCGGCACCCGGCTCATCTACGGCATGACGGATTATGCCAAAGGGGGTCTGGAAGGAGCCGCAAGGCCGATCACCGGCGGCGGAATGACGCCCCTGACCGCGGCATTGAAAGCCTGCGGTGGTGACCTCCAATCCGCGCCCGGAAAGATCGCACTGATCGTCGTCAGCGACGGCCTGGAGACGGATACATCCTCCGTGGTCTCTTCGCAAGGGCTCAAAAGCTCTTTCGGGGACCGGATCTGCATCTACCCCGTGATCGTCGGCGACAACCCGGCCGGAGTCCAACTCATGAATCAGGTAGCGCAGGCCGGCGGATGCGGTTTCAGTGTGAACGCCAATGACATCATGTCTCCTGAAGGCATGGCCGACTTCGTGAAACGGGTCTTTCTTGCCAAGGGATCCGGAGAACCGCTGGACAGCGACGGCGACGGGGTGCCTGATCACCTGGACAAGTGCCCGAATACACCTCGCGGCGTTAAGGTGGACGCAGATGGCTGCCCCGTGGACACGGACGGCGACGGTGTCCCCGATTACCTGGACAAGTGTCCCGGAACGCCTGCCGGCGTCAAGGTGGACGCGGTGGGCTGCCCCGTGGACACGGACGGCGACGGCGTCCCCGATTACCTGGACAAGTGCCCCGGAACCCCCGCCGGCGCCACGGTGAATCATCAAGGCTGCTGGGTCTTGGAAGGGCTCTATTTCGATTACGACAAGTCGGATATCAAGCCCGCCGGGCACTCGAAACTCCAAGAGGTGATCATGGTCCTTGAAAAGAACCCGGACCTCAAGGTGGAGATCCAGGGTCATACGGACAGCAGAGGATCGGATGCCTATAACCAGAAGCTTTCCGAGAGGCGTGCACATTCCGTACTCAACTACCTGATCAATGCCGGGATCGATGCCCGCCGTCTCACGGCCAGGGGGTATGGCGAGTCCATGCCCGCCGCGCCCAACGATTCCGCCGGTAACATGGCCAAGAACCGCAGGGTGCAGTTCGACCCGATCTTCTAATCACCTTTTTCAGGGCGGTCTCCCCGGGATCTGATAGACATGGATCCCGAGGGGGCCGCCCTCATGCACCCCTTGCCGGATCAGGGCGAGAAACAGCTCTTTTCCGGCTCCATGGTTAGTCGGGGTCAAGATCCACCATAAACGCGCCGCCCCTGGGCTCCCATAGCCCAGGGGCGGCGCCGGCGAACGGAACCCCTTCCCTCGGGGCGAATCCTTCAACCCGTTTTCGGCCGGACATCTTGACGTGCTGACAACACCCAAAAGCCCAAAGTCATGTGCCTACAGCTTTTGAGAGTCGGCGTTTTATAAGTTGTTGAAATCACGCGCCGTGATACGCGATAGTGCAAAGACAGTATATCTCGATGGCTGCAAGCCCGAAACTGAAGCCTTGTGGGATTTAAAAATCCTTAAAGTCATCGTCTTCCAGTGGAATGGCCTGTTCCGCTTCAGTTTTTGTCCTTCGCCGCGGTGCGGCAAGGGCTTTGGCGGTCCGGTGTTCCCAGCCCCGCTTGGTTTGAGATGGCTCGGTTTGCCGCGGCTCGGTATGGACCGCGGTTCCTGCTTTTCCGCCCACCAGGATCACCAGGTCATTTACATTGCCCTGCATTTGCTCGGCCTGGGCATTCATCTCCTCGGCCGCACTCGCCGATTCCTCGGCATTGGCCGCGTTCTGCTGGGTGACCTTATCCATATCCGCCACAGCGGTGTTCACCTGATCAATGCCCTGGGCCTGTTCATTGGAAGCCGCAGCGATCTCTCCCACCAGGCCGGCCACCTTTTCGGCGCTCTCCGCCACCTGTGAAAAGGCCTTATTGGTCCTGGTGACCAGTTCAGAGCCGTCATTCACTTTCTTGACCGTCCCCTCGATGAGATCCGCGGTGTTCTTGGCTGCTTCAGCGGCCCGCATGGCCAGATTCCTCACCTCATCGGCCACAACTGCAAATCCGGCACCGGCCTCCCCTGCCCGGGCCGCTTCAACGGCCGCATTCAGGGCCAGCAGGTTGGTCTGAAACGCAATCTCATCAATGGTTTTAATGATTTTGGAGGTCTCCTCGCTGGCCTTGGATATCTCTTCCATGGAACCGGTCAGCTCGGTCATGGATTCATTGGCCTGACCCACCACCTGATTGGCCTCCTTCATGAGATGGTCCGCCCGACCTGCATTTTCTGCATTTTGTTTGGTCATGGAAGCCATCTCTTCAAGGGAGGAAGAAATCTCCTCAATGGATGCAGCCTGCTCCGAGGTCCCCTCTGCCAGGGATTGGCTGGCGGATGATACCTGACCCGAGGCCGAGGCCACCTGATCCGAGCCCTCATTCAAGTCCCCGATGATGCGATGGATCGGTTTTGTGATGGATCGAATTGAAACGAAACTGAGCAGTCCACCGATTATAAAGGCAATAACAGTGACGACACCGGCCACAGTTTTTGACTGTACCTCCTTGGCGATCATCGTTTCCTCGGCCGATGCTTTCACATTGCTCAGATATTCACGCACGGCGCTCATTTTGGCCTGCGTGTTATTCAAAGCGGGAAGCGTTTGCGTCTCAAGTATATGGCTGGCCTCGGCCTGGGAACTGTTCAGCTCGGCCTCCATTTTCTGGGCCTGAGCAAAAAGGGCGCCGATTTTCTCGAGTTCCGGCAGCGTGAGATCCGCATACAACCTTGTCTTCTCTTCTTGAATCACCGCATCTTCTAATTTTGTCACGGACTGGTGAAGGTTGTCATGGTGTTCTCTGATCTTTTCGATGACGGATGAGAACTCGGGCCATTCGCCCACGAGCCTGCCGCATTCTTCTCCCGACAGCCATTTACCGAATGCGCATTGGGTCGGGTCTGTCTCGACATGGGTCTCCTCATTTTCCAGAAGGGCGTTGGCAACATCTCCTGCCCATCGGCGATGATCATCAAGACGAGCCGCAAGCATAAGGCTCAATCCAGGATGGTTCTTTTTCCATACCTCCTTTATTTGACCGGCCGATTCATGGAGATGCTTATGTGGAGCCTTCATGTCCTCCAACATACCCGCAAGCTTTTGGTCGCTTTGCGCCAATCTATTCCCTTCCTCACCATACAGGAACTTCCCAAGTCCGCATTTCGTAGGATCCAATTGAACATTAAGCGTGGTTTCGTTTTTCAGGAACAGGTCCTGGACACTTTTTAGCCACTTGAAATGATCCACTTCCTTTTCGACAATTAACGTATTGCTGTCGGCCGCATTCGAATAGCCTTTGTTCGTTGAAAGAATTTCGCTTATGGACCAAATTGAATTGCCGGCAACAACCAAAACCGCAAAAAGCAACACACCGGTCAGACCCCACAACTTTGTGCTCAGCTTCAGCTTTTTCAACATCGTTTCTCCTCCTTTAAAATTAGGATTCGATCGCAAATCAGCAGAGAATGTCTGGCTACACCATTTCTGAATCGCTTATCCACGTGGCATTCAGCACCTGATCGATAGGTCGATCGCTCCGCCACTCGATACGCGGAATGGGGATTGATATGCAAGTTTCGTGCTTAGCTTTCAGTTTTCTCCGCTTTTAAGCATTGCCTAATAAATACAAATGGTTGGCCTGTTCGCAGGGGGATGAATAATTGGAGAGGGATGACGGAGATTTCCGGGTTCTGTCCTGACATCAGGATTTTTTATTCGCCTTCGCCGGAATACCCTGTAGCCTATATTGGGATGAATGGCGTGGCGAACTTCGGCGTAATTACGCTGTGATACCCTGCTGCTTGCAGCAGGGAACTTCATTGAAAATGAGATTGGTGTGGGGGGTTACCTCCAGTGTCAAAATATGGGCCGGTGGTTCGCAACATGTTCGACGGGTTGGTCACCCGTGGCCGGCGGTCGGAGGTCCATCCGGAGCTGGCGCTTTCTTGGGAAGTGCGGGGCGACAGGCCGTACGTATTCGAGCTGCGACCGGCCACTTTCCATAATGGCGATCCGGTAACCGCTGATGACGTGGTCTTCACCTTTGAGCGGGTTCTGGCTGAAGGCGGAACAGGGGGGCAGTCCAGTCCCCGCAAGGGCTTGCTCGGGCCTTTGACCAAGGTGGAAAAGCTTGACGATCGCAAGGTCGAATTCACACTGTCCCAGCCGGTTCTCGATGTGATCGTGGACACCTTTGCCCCCGACCATCGAGCTCACCCTGGCCACCATCTTGGTGGCTTGCCTGATAGCCGTTCCCGTTGGAGTGCTGACTGCTCTCAAGCCCGGGCTCTCTTCGATCGAGGGGTCATGTCCAGCGCCCTACTGGGTATCAGCATGCCCGACTTCCGGCTGGGGCTCCTGCTGATCCTGGTCTTCAGTGTTCACCTTGGATGGTTTCCCACTTCAGGCCAGATCGCTCCGGACATATCCATACCAAGCCTCTTGATTCAATTGACATCAAGCCATCGCTTGGCGTATCGTCCCACGATGCGTGCCGGCTTCCAGTCCCATGCATTGGTCAGGATGAAGGCGGGCCTCTTACGGCCATGCCCGGTGATGATAAACTGGCGAACATTACCGTTTAAACATGGGGCCTTGAATCCGCGTGCCTGTTCCGGCTTTTATGATTTTAACCGACAAGGCTTCCAGCCTGTCATCAGGCGATTTATCCTCAACCCAGATCACGTTTTCGTCCTGTTCAACCATGCCGGCCGTAACCAGCCACCGGACAGTCTTGTCGGCAAGGCCGCTTGTTTCACCATCGAGGTGAACAGGGTGAACCCCGTACGACAGGGATAGGAGGTTATGGGTTTTCTCGTCGCCGCCATGAGACAGTATCCAGCAGTCGGGCCTGAACCTGGAGATCAGACACGGGGCGGCCCGGCCTTGCGTGCGGGTCAGGATGTAGCGTACACGCAGTGCGTTGGCCGATTCGACGGCATTCAGCGTAACCACGTCCTCGATGCCAACGTTGCCGGAATTCGCTGCCGCCCGGAAGTGGGTGGGCAAATCGGCCAATGCCCGGATGGCTTTTCGTTCCCGCTCGGCCGATGTCGCAATTTTGCTTATCATCTCAACTGTTTCCACAGGATACTGCCCGATAGCCGTCTCTTCGGACAACATCACGGCATCCGTGCCGTCCAGAATGGCATTGGCCACATCGGACACCTCGGCGCGGGTCGGCCGGATATTCTCCATCATGGATAACAGCATCTGCGTCGCTGTTATCACGGGCCGGCCCAGAAGATTCGCCTCGTGGATCAGCTTTTTCTGAACGGCCGGCAGGTCCTGCAAGGGGATCTGAACCCCCAGGTCACCCCGGGCAATCATGATCGCATCCGCCACGGAAAGAATCCCATGGAAATTCTCGATGGCCTCGGCTCGTTCGATCTTGGCGACCACATAGGCGGATTGCCCTTTTCCTTGTGCAAAGCGTTTTACCTTCAGGATGTCATCCGCTGTCTCCGCAAATGAAACACCGAAGGCATCCACCCCCTCCTGCAGGGCAAAAGCAACAAACTCGAGATCCGTGTCCGACACCGCATCGGCAAATATTTTTACCCCTGGAAGATGTAATCCTTTGTAGGAAAGAAGTGGGCCGCCGATAACCGTTCGGCAGAAGACCTCCTCGCCCGACACCTTCTCCACCTGAAGCTGGATGAAGCCGTCATTGAGAAAAATCAGGCTTCCATGGCTTACGCTTTCAGGCAGTCTCTTGTAATCAACCGGTATCTGATGGGGTGTGCCGATAAGGTCTTTGACGGTCAACACGACCGCCTGCCCCTTTTCCAGAATCAGCGGCTCATCCAGGAGTTTGCCGATTCGTATCTTGGGTCCAGGAAGATCCGCCATAATCATACAATGACGCTGGAGTCTTGCGGCCACAGTTCGGATGCGCCCGATATCCTCCTTATGCCCCTCTAAAGTTCCATGGGCGAAGTTGAGCCGCGCCACATTCATTCCCTGCAGCATCAACCGTTTCAGGACGGCCTCCGAGCGGGAGACCGGTCCGATGGTGCAGACAATTTTGGTCTTATGGGCCGGTAATCTCATGCCATCCTCTATCATTCCCCTCGAAAACCGGACAGGTCCTTAAGCTTTGGTATGGTAATAATCGGGGATCAGGAAAGGGGGGACAAAGAGCAAGGGAAGGTAGACATATTCTGCTATTCCATTGATAGGACGAATGTCCCTATCCAGACGAGACGGCGACCTATTTGGGCCATTCCAACGTGGACATCTCGACCCGCCATACCGGTCCGTTCAGGAACATGGCGCCCTCGAATCTTACGAACGCAGGAACATCCCCTGTGACGAGCCAGTAACGCAGGTCAGGCGGGCTTTTACCCGCCAGCGAGGCGATCACGCCGGCGAGTCCGCCGATCTTCAGCTTCACCAGCGAGCGCTTGGTCTTCATGGATCTACCGCCCAGCAGCACCTCATCCTCCCCCTCCCAGCTCCACTCCATCTCGATCAGGCGCGGCTCCGGCGTGAAGACAGCCAAATGAACCGTCGCACCGGCACCCCCCGGAAGGTTCTTCAACAGTATCAGCGCCATGCCGTTATACAGATCGGCCGGCATCTCGAACGTTCCGCCGGCCGCCTTTGGTTCATCGTCCTCTTCCGTCTGACTTCGGGCCCTGTATTTCCCGCTCTTGCGATCGAAGGAAACCTCCAATGCCGGGAAGGACGGGCCCTGCTGCACGAGCCGGTAGCCCTCGAGCCTCAAAACGCCTTCTTGCGAGAATGTCACCGATTCATCGTACAGTGAACCATCCTTGAATCTCAGGATCATGCGGAACTCGACCAGACGGCCCGCAGGCTTCTGGCTCATCTCGCCATACGCGATCGCTGCCCCGGCCGGCGACCGGACCACGACGAAACCTCGATAGTTTCCCTCGATCAGCCGGACGCTGATCGGCGCAGCATCAACGGTGCACGACCAGAGCAGCGTGGCGATGACGACAAAGAGTGGAAGCGTCTTTGTATTCATGGATAGCATCCTTGATTAGAGCTGGATGAATCCACATCGAGTGTAAGAAGGAGAAACCATATTTTATACCTCCTGCATAATTTTCTTTATTGGACAACAAACGTGAACTCTCTGGAGTCACTGCTGCCGCCGGATTGAATGGTGGCATAGACCGTATAGACACCCCTTTGAGCGCTCCGCGGCAGGCTCAGGGGAACCCGTGACGTATACGTCCCTCCCTGCCGCTGCACGGTCACCTGAGGCTTGCCCAAAAGCTCCCCTGCGTGGCGTATCTCCCTGGTTTCGATGACCTCCATTGTCGCCCCTCGGGGGCCTAAAACGGTGTATGTGGTCGAGAGGTCCAGTGTGCCGCCCGGTCTCACGGTTCCCGGACTGGCAAAGACGTCATCTATCCTCACCAGGTTCGTCTTTGATTGATTGTAATCATAAGCGTACTCCTGTTGCGCCGCCTCCTCCGTGCGGTTCTGGTCATAGGCATAATGGCCGATCGCCGCCCCGGCTAAGGCACCCAGAAGACCACCGATAACGACGCCGGTTCCGGTGTGGCCTGACTGTGCTCCGATTACCCCTCCTACGGCACCGCCCGTGGCGGCTCCCGCGCCCCCGCCGATGATCGCCCCCTCATGCCGCTGATATCCCTCGCTGGCGCAACCCACCAGGGTGAAGGTGCAAAAACCGACAAGCATTACCATGGCTACAGCTTTTTTAAACATGATGGCCCTCCTACCGCTCTGAATTGGAAAGTGAGCAGTGCCCAAAATTCGTTTATGGATGGGCACTATTTTACGACCAGATCGTTCTTCACGGATGTGACCCCTTTGACGCTCCATGCGGTTTGAACCGCCTTATCGACCGCCTGTTGAGAATTTACGAAGCCGCTCAATTGAACGGTACCCTTGTAGGTCTCGACACCAATCTTAAATGATTTGAGAAAATCATCAGCAGCAAGCAGAGATTTGACCTTGGTCGTTATGACCGAATCATCAATGTATTCACCGGTGCTTTCCTGCTTGGATGTCGATGAACAGGCTGCAAGGGTGGCAACCAGCATAAGAAGCACTAAAAAGTGGATAACGACATTTCTCTTTTTCATCATTTTAGAATCCTTTCATCATATATGCTGTTTAAACAGTGAATAAATCAAAGCTGCTGCAACGAGGACTCAGACGTCTACCATACAAAAATCAGGTCTTCTTTCTCGAAAAAAGCAGGAGCGCCCCGCCAACCCCTATTCCCCCCACACCGGCCCAGACCGGGACGTTTATCGTCTGCTTGTCCTTTACCGACAGCTCAATCGGACCGAGCTTGGCCTCATGAGTATTTTTTGTGTAGCTGAAACCACCGTATACCAGCCCAAGAATGCCGGCAACGATCAGCACAATGCCCAGTATCTTGAGTGAATTCATACCTCCTCCTTTTCTGTAAACACCTCACCCTCCCGGGCAAGGGGCCAAATGGTTATACATGATATCCCTCCTGTCCCGCCGTACCAATCATAGAGAAAAGCGTTTGCATGGCCTCTTTCTGTTTTTCGGGCAACACATGCATGTCAATTCGGACGATGATTATGGCAGTCACTTTCCGGCAAAGCCGATCTACAGGTTCAATAAAGAAGGGGTTTAACAGGCGGGTTGATAGTGCCTGTTATTGCCGTTTTTTATAAACTAATCAAAATTCGTGCCGGACTTCGTGTGCCCGGCACTTAACCTGTATTCGCATGATTTAATTGGGATATATGGTTGAATAGATATAAATGGGCGGGACGGGAAGCGAGGCAGCGACGGTTATATATGATCATTGATTATATGTGACCAGTCGTTGTCCAGCAGCGTGCGTTTCCAGTTGTTGACCATCGTTGGGTGTGAGGCGGGTCAGGGTGCAGCAAGCCGTCCGGTGTAAAAAGGTTCGCATTCGGTGTCGTTGAGCAGATCAACTCCTCGTTCCAGTATGTCTATTAACGGGCCGGCCAGGCCCACCAGGACATTAGGTTTATCGATCTCTGGATCATGTTGCCCTGGATAGATTGTTCCACGACAACGCGCCCCTTGGCATCGATCACAGCCACCCGCACGTCTTCGAACTGCAAGTTCACAAAACCCAGGCCTCCGGCCAATGCGAAGCGATTTTCCGCTGTTGACAGGGCAACATCGCGGGCACGGGCTATGCCGTTCTCGATGTCCCACTTTGAAACCAATTCCCGGATAGGCGTCTGCTGGTCGGTATCAGCAAAAAGGCTGGCAAAGCCGTAACCTCGGGTGATTGCCACGCCGACGGGTCCGGCCACAAAGAAGGCAGCGAAGTCGACCAGATTAAACCTCTGGGTGGATCGGTACCGCTTAGCGTGTTGAAACATCCGATGTTCACAGGCTGACTCAACATGCCCGAATGCAAGGCTTGCGAATTCCCGAGGAATGAGGCGTACAACCCAGTACGCCACAGTGACGAGGGATGAGCAAAACGCAGCAGATGGGCGTTTCAGAACGGCCTGTTGTTCGTCCAGGTTCAATCCGCACAGCAAGAGTTCTGTTCCTGAAAGTTCTGCCCGGCCGTCCAGGCTTGCCCGCATCTCCGAGAGTGTTTTACCTGAGAAGTCGAGTTTCGTGGTAAAAGTGAGCAAGTCTTCGGCCCCATGTTCCTGCTGAAAGGTTTCCATGAATCGCTCAATGATGCCAAGGCTATGGTTATATTTGACCATTCGCCATATATGACCATTGTTTCGCGGTAACCGACCCTCCCCCACCAACTGTTCGAGCTTGAATATTCCTTTATAAATCAATATGTTGGATCAATAAAATGGGCATTTATCCAGCCTGGCATAAAACTTGGTTATATGAAAATCAAACGCTTCGTATTTTGAGCCAGCAGAACGAGCATATGAAAACCTTATGAAAACCTGAGGAGGGAACGTGACATGCTAATCGATATATCGCCACAGCCGGTGGTTGCTCTAATTGCGGGAATAGCGATTCTCTTTGTCCCGAGATTGTTGAGTTACATCGTTGCCTTCTATCTCATTATAGTCGGCATTCTGGGGCTGGTCCGATTTTAACCGAAAAACCGTTCGGTTTTGGGACATATGCTCTTTCGTATGGACCTGAATTGAGTGATTGTCGAGTTTGCCGAAGATAAGTTCGGTGAAAAGAGCGGCTCAGCCGTCACGAACTCAGGGGGACCGACTGTCCGGAAAGGCCTGGCCTTGTTGAACCCACCAGAAGAAAGGAGCGACTATTATGACCATCCTGAATTTTGTTATCGCTATTGTTGCTTTAATCATTGCAATTCTGGCATTTCAAAGGACCGGCGGCACCAAAGAACTTAGAAAAACCACTGCCGAGCTTCTGTCCAAGATGGAAAAAAGGATGCGGGAAGATGAAGCCGCTAACCTGGAGAAGGATGAAATGCACCAATAGACACAGCCATATTGAGAGGCCAAAATTACGAAAATTAGCAAAATGCTAATTATCGTTATGTTCTCTGCCTGCTCTTTTCCATGATGTCGATGCCACCGGCCAGGAGACGTGTTTAAGGGAGGAGACCAATCATGTATTTTTCTTTAATTATTACCTTTTTGCTTCTCCTGGTAGTTATCATTACCGCTATACAAAACAGCATGCCGTTAGAGTTCAAGTTTTTCGCCTGGAAATTGCAGATATCTATTACAGCCTTGATTTTCTATTCCTCTCTCATTGGTGCTGCAATCGTGGCGGTTCTGGCCTTACCCAAGCTGGTGAGAAAGTCCCTTGATGTCAGGAGGTTGCACAGAGATAGAGATAAGTTGAAAGGAAGGATGCTGGATTTGGAAAATGGACATGACGACGGGTCTCAGAAAGAACCGCCCTCCAGATAGAGGAACCTGGACAGAGATCAAGGCGTGCACAACCTTTTTTTATCCCGATGAGACGATTGGATAAGCTGTCTTTCTCCTTCAGATATTCGGCATCTCGAACCTGCCAGACACAGCCCGAAAAACGATCGACTCGGTTGCATTATGAATGCAGCCGCGCTAAAATCCTTGCATTCATCATGAGTAAGAGGCTGCTAAGCTTAAGATGGGAACCATCAGTAAATAGCGTGTTGAAAAATCCGATATTCACAGGCTGACTCAACATGCCCAGATGCAAGGCTTGCGAAATCCCGAGGAATGAGGCGTACAAGCACGTACGCCGCAGTGACGAGGGATGAGCGAGACGCCGCAGATGGGCGTTTTTCAACGGCCTGTAAAGGGCTGACCATTGGACAATCAAATGCCAAAGGGCTTTCTGGAAATTCACAACAGCATCCTTGGGTCGATTCGTGAACCCTTGATCGTGCTTGATCCGGGCCTGAAAGTCATAACGGCCAATGATGCCTTTTACCACACCTTTGATGTCAAGCCTGAAGACACGGAGGGCCTCCTTGTATACGATCTGGGCAACCGGCAATGGGACATCCCCAAGCTCAGGGAATTACTTGAAGATATCCTTCCTCAAAACACAAAATTTCATGATTTTGAGGTGGAACACGACTTTGAGAAGATCGGTCGCAAGATCATGCACCTGAATGCCAGGCGGATCTACAACGAGGTCAACCAGACCCGGTTGATTCTGTTGGCCATCGAGGATGTGACCGAGCGCGAGAATTACAAAAGAAATCTCGAGGAAATGGTTACAAAACGAACCTCCGAACTCAGCGATGCCCGTCAAGACGCGGAGAAGAACTGGCAAACAGCGGAGGCAGCCCTTCTTGAAATCAGGAAGCTGAAGGAACGGCTCGAAGCCGAGAGGGCCTATCTTCAGGAAGAGATCAGCCTGGAATACAACCATGAGAATTTTATCGGCCGAAGCAATGCCATCAATTATGTGTTTTTCAAGATTGAACAGATCGCCCCCACCGACACGAACGTCTTGATTCTCGGAGAAACCGGGACCGGCAAGGAACTGGCGGCTCGCGCCATTCACGGTCTGAGCCTGCGAAAGGATCGCGCCCTGGTCAAAATGAATTGCGCCGCGCTCCCTTCCAACCTGATCGAAAGCGAACTCTTCGGCCATGAGAAAGGCGCTTTCACCGGCGCGCAAGCCAGACGACTGGGGCGCTTTGAAATCGCCGACGGAGCCACCCTGTTTTTGG
>Ga0209270_1000093_pt1 | contig 223883 bp, 204 predicted proteins | sample MTBAKSrepl1MetaG_FD_187456 | JGI IMG/M metagenome (GOLD analysis project Ga0209270, IMG submission 187456) | Enrichment culture microbial communities from Arthur Kill intertidal strait, New Jersey, USA, that are MTBE-degrading - MTBE-AKS1... | ecosystem: Environmental > Aquatic > Marine >...
AGCTTCTAAACCTATGGTGAGGCGGGCCGGTGTCTCGACCTCGAAGACAACCATGATGCCGACTGGTTTAGCAAGAAAAGAAGAAATAAAGAGGGGAGCTTGACTTCTTCTCTCGCGATTAGACAACATATAGTAAATACCTCTCGGCCGCCATTCCTCTTTAATTAGGGTCTCTGGTAAGGATCGCAAAGGGATTGATCCTGCCCAGTTTTGACGGACACCTTGCTAAGCGAGTAAATTTTGCGCGAGAGGTGATCCATGACCAAGCAATCAAGTGGGCAGAAGTCTTCCCGGCGGCGTTACTCAGCGGAGTTCAAGTCAGAGGCCCTGGGGCTTGCGGAGCAGGTGGGAGTGGCCGGTGCGGCCAAGCAGCTTGGACTGCATGAATCCCAGCTATATGCCTGGCGCAGCTTACCGATGATTTGATCGGCAGAATAGCGCTTCCTGGACATAATAGCCATCTCTCTCTCGGTCCAAAATCCTAACTTAAAATTGGGAGCGGGTTAAAGAGGGCAGGTCAAAGCAACTGGGCATTGACAGCATGGCGTATGACCGAACTAAGGTTAAGGAAACCATCGCCAAGCAACAGGCTGCTGACTACCCAGATCTGTTCGTTGGGAAGGGCGGGGCAGCTGTCTCCTCTCAAATCCAGCCCAAGTTGAGCAAGAAGGGTTCTATCGGCCTGAACAAGAAGCTTCTGGATTCTTGGGGCATCGATGTGCCTGAAGGAACCAAGGTCGAGATGAAAGTAAGCCGCAACAAGAGCAAGATCACCCTGATCCTCGGTGAAGGTGGCGATTCGGAAGACTAGCCACTCCTACTTGTGTTTTAAGACCCACAGTGTTTTTTACTGTGGGTCTTTTTGTTTATTCACATATTGCCATCATTTAATAATCCACTAAAAACTCCGCATAAATTTCTACAAGTAACCAAAGACCAGCTTCGCCCTCTTTCGCCAGGTAGGAGGGGAGAAATATTGTTGGTCAACATTCATCATCTGTAACTTCATGAGGAAAATATCCTGAAAAATACTTTCAGTGCCCACAAGGTTATGGAGGGTATGGAAGGTTGAGTATACTCTTTTCTTATTATTATTTTTCTTTATGGATTTTTAGAAAACAATAGTATAACCCTCCATACCCTCCACCTACTGGCGAAAAGGGTGCTGAAAGCTTATTTCAAGCCAACATCAAGATAGAAGTTTCCGCTGGATTCTGATTTTTTCTCGTACAGCTTGGGGAATACTTTCCCGAATGCCGTTTGGGTTACTACTTTTTCCCTCTTCACCTGACACCATTGCTGATAAGCATTGTATGCGTCACTTGCTTTGAGTTTTGATCCAGGGGAATCAAAACAACGTTCCTTAGCAAACCTACCTATCACATCCTTACTGGCGAAATACTTCTGGGTGGCTTTTACTACGGCAGGACATTCAGGTAACTTTTTGTTCTTGCCATATATCAAAGCTCCCTGCACCAACCAGGCAAGGATCTGGGCGGATTCTGCCTTGAGCTTGTCCGTCAGATCGGTGTCTACCTGGTGCTCATTGGGCCCCTTTGGATTTTCTACAAACCGCTGATCAAAGGGCACCACTTTTATTCGCTCCTTTAGTGCCGCATCATTGGTATCCAGGCCAGGGAGCGGGTTGGTGAGCATGAAAATGGTGTGGGTCGGTCGGAAGGTGGTTTGTGCCTCGTAGAGAAAACGACCGGCTAAAATGTCACCACCAGTGAGGCGCTTGACCTCGCTGGAACTCAATGTGCAGTCCTTATCCAATTCAGGACTCCATACTATTCGTTTCCCTTCCAAAGCCATCAGAGCGGGGCTGGCGTCTTCTGCAGATTTTCTAGATTTTTGCTGTAGCAGCATTTCTACGCTGATCGTATGGGTCAAATCTCCCAGAACATGAGACAGAACATTTGCAAGAGTGGTCTTACCGTTAAAGCCTTTTGGGCCATGAAGAATAAAGAGGGCGTGTTCAGTGGCCTTGCCGGTTAGGGCATAGCCAAGAACGGTATGCAGATAATCCATCTTGGCCTGTTCACTGTTACAGATGGCTTGCAGGAATTTTGGGAAGCGTAAACAGCCAGCGAGACCATTGAGATCAGTTATGCTATAGGTGCTCTGTGTCCCCGGCCAGGATGTCGGAATGGTGGTCCTGATAAAGTCATCGGGTTGCATGGGCCTGAAGGTCACGGTTGCACCTTCCCAATCGAATTCCAAGACTCCGTTTTTCACGCCTAGCAGATTAGGTTTGGCATCCCACTCATCCCCGGTGATAGCTAGGGAGTTGTCGCCAGTTGCGGCCTGCTCCACGACGTTTTTTTGCCAACCCGATTTTCCGAGATTGCTGATGCGTTCTTTGAGTCTGCCGATCAAACTTTCAATGTCTTGGGCAGCACTCTTTTCACCAGCATATCTCTTGGCATTCGCTTGAATTTGCTTGAGTATCAGTGCCTCTTGATAGATTTTATCCACATTATCAAGACGCCTTTGATGTTCACCCTTCTTGTCCTCCACCCACTGGGTCCCAGTCCATATGAACCACTTAACATCTGTTCGATCGAAGCAGAGTTGACCCCTCTGCTCTTTTATAAATAGCTCAGCGTCCCCTTTCTGGCTGTGTGCAAGGTGATAATGGATGCGCTCGTTGCTTAGGGGTGTGCGAGGATTCCGTTTGCCAGCTTCCAGGGCGCTATTCAGGGTGTCTTCGATTTCATCAGAGCCAAGGCCAATCATCTTGGCGGTTTCAGATAATTTTAACCGCACCATATCTTCATCAAGGTCACCGGCATCAAGAATACGACCGATGTAATAAGCGCTCTTGTTGAGTTGATCGTTTCTTCCGCCTTTGGAGGCTTTAGCCAGCGTATCCAACTCATAATCCAAGAGGGCATCCGCACCCTCGAACTTTTTGACGTTCTTGGGAAGTGTCCCTTGGCCGGTACTTGATTTTTGAACAGGGCGTGGTTGTTTTTTGGATTTGATTTTGTCGAGTAGCCATTGCGGAGCTTCTGCGGGTTTCATGTCATCTGGATGATGATCCTCGTCCCAAGCGTAGACCCCACCTGATATATGATCCGAGGGTGGAGCCACGATGTAACCACGATCCCCTCGGATATCCAGACCTGGTCCAAGGCGACTGACCGAATTGCCGATATCGCTGTCCGGAGGATACGCGAACACAATGTGCCTACCTCCGCCACCGGTGTTCGAGATGACCGTTGAGGGCAGTGGACCGTATTGCTGTTCAAGTTGTTCAAGGGTTTCATCGCCTCCGCTTTTCGGATCCACGTCTAGTACGAAGATTCCACTAGCGGCTCCCGTCAAAATTCCAATGTTGGCATCCGGCCATTGGCCCCACCATTCCTCTATCTGCTGAGGATCATCTGTAGCCACTGCTGTCCAGTTCTTTACACGTGGGTGCTTACCCGGCTTGTTGCAGTCGGGATTGCCGCATGAACACTCACCATCCTTATATGAATGCACCGGCAGCACCTTCCAGCCTAAGCGAGCATAAGCGAGTGCTGCTTCCTTGTTGGTTCTCGCCTCCTGATTTTTTTAGTTTTTGGGTTCGACACAATCTTGAACTGTCACTACTTTTCTCTCCATTTTTTTACTCTCCTTCGCCTAAATGTTTTTCATTCATTTCCTCAGCCACAAACTGGGTTCCGCCGCAACGTCTACAGACGAACCAAACCTTACCGTCTGGTGTTTGAAGAAAATCGTTGTAGCTGCCGCACCTAGCGCACAGGTTGATCAGGTTTTTGTTGTTCATTTTTTACTCTCCTCGTGAAATTTATTTTTGGAAAGGGCGCGCTGAATATTGTTCATTGGAGTGGCGCTCCCCTTTGGTTGAAGGCGGTGACCCGTGAGTGAGTCACCGCCCCCTGTTGTTATAGCTTCAAGTCCTCGATGAGTTGTTCCAAAGCCCTCACCGTGCCTGCGTTGATCCCTTTCTCTTGTGCACTGTGGAGTATGGCTAGAACTCTGCGCTGAGCTTTCTTCACTTTTTCTTCGAGCTCAGTCACCTTCGCTTCAAGGTCTTTCTTTTTAAGCTTGGGAGCCGCAGCACCTTCTTGGTCCTCCTGTGGCCCGCTGTCCTCGCCGTTGTTCTCGTCGGTGCCCTCACCATTGGTTCCGTCCGCGGGTTTCGCCTTGTGTGCAATAACGGCGTTCTTGAGTTCCGACGCGGTCTTGGTCGTCTCGCACATCTCAACGAAGGCTTCGGGCTCAATACTCAGGTTGTTGGACACCAGATGCCAGGACACGTGGGGCCCAGCAGCAAAGAGACACTCGAAGATTGGCCTGTTCATGTATTTCTGATGAAACCGCTGGGCCTTGCGGATGGAATCCTCAGAGAGGTGTGATTGCTCTGCGATTTCCTTGATGATCTTCGACTTGCCCTTATTGTCGTTCTGGGCCAGAGCATTATTTACCGCTTCTCCCAGTTCCCAGTATCTCCTCGGGACTGGGGTGTCCTGTTGGATCTCCTTCGCCAACCGGATAGCCTTTTCCTTGAGGGTTTCAGTCGGTTGGTCCTCCGCTGCTCCCTGACCAGCCTTGGCCTCAGCCTCGTCAACCGCTTTTTGCTCAGGGGTCTCTTCCGGTAGGTGAGGCTCCGTGCTGTCCTCTAGTTGCTCAACTTCTACCTGCTCGGCCTCCTGTGCTTCCGCTAAAGGCGGGAAATATCGGGAAGCCTCTAACTCACCTCTGTTCATTTCTTGCGTTTCAGTCATGTTCAAACCTCCGTTAATTAGGTGGCAGCGGTGCGACATGCCTTGCTGCCGTGTTATGACTATTTTTTTACTGGAGGAGAGAGACAGGTAGAAGACGGCAGAAATATTACTTTAAACGTCACCCATAACATACTTATTTTATTTGAAATTATATGGATGATCCGCTTATGGAATGTGGGGCATCATTCGGACAGACATCAGATCTGGAAAGGCTATGGTTTTTTGAATCAAGCAGTGGGCGAGCGCTAATTTAGCTACAGAATTTCTGAATTTTTAATAACGAGGTTATGAATGAGCTATATCCAGAACTTCTCCGGATTCAATACATTTTCCTGTGTTATTGCGGAATCTCCCTATATTTCTTGCGCTCAAAACTTTCTTGTAATCGTACAGCTTTTTAACTTGTTCAAGTATCTCTTCCCTTGCCTCCGAGGCAGTAACTTCATTTGGGTTAATGAAATCCCACAACCAAAGGCCAACAACTCTAGAAATATCGGTTTCCTTCTTCACTTTTTGGGGGCCTCTTCTCATTCGAATATCGTTCAACACTTCTAAATAAGCTAATAGAGCTTTCTTGCTAGCTTTATCACCAATATCATTTTGATCCAATAAGGCATCCATCGATACATTAATCTGTTGCCTATAATAGGCCAATGCTACCCGCCGCTGAATTTTCGTAAGTTTCTTATCTGCCTCTAAAGAATCTTTCTCCACATTTATTACCAACCTAACGGCATCCTGTTGAGCAATATGATGTTTAAACTTTTCACCCTCCTGCCTGCAAATAAAGCTAGTATCTTTAATAAATAAAGGTTCCATTTCTGACAGGGTATATTTTGGGTATTTGAAGGTACCATCAACGATCTTATTTAATAAATCTTGAGAATTGGGCCCTATCTGAGGATCTTTCGGCACGCGTCCAAATTTCATTAACAATTCGAATAATATTTTTTCAGTAGGATTGGTATAAATTCTACCCAATTCCTGCGTGTCTATACTTCTTGGCTGGGACGGATGAGTGTACTGTTGATACATCTTATGATATGTATTGTTTCTTCTTTGGTACTCCCACAGCCAAAAGCAATAGTGCTGCATAGTTCTTAAGTTATCCTCTATTTTTCAGTCGTCGTTGGTCATGTTTTCCCCTCAATCCTGTACGGCTAAACAAAATGTTTAGCCGTCTTTTTTACGGCAACTCCTCGTGTCAAGGTTTGTATATGAAATTTTAGTTTATCGCAAGCGTTCAATAAAAAGGCAGCTAAACAAAAATTATGTGTCCAGGACTTGGGAAAAAGCACACAGCAGAAGAGGTCGCAGACTTCTTCGAAGTTGCCGAAAGCACGGTACTTCGTTATTTTGAGAGGTACGGTGGAGTGCGCATCTCTGGCCGTGTGCTGTTCTTTGACAACTTAATAGAGGAAACAGTGAGGAGGATTCATGCCCAGCAAGAGGCAGAGGAACGGCAAAAAGCTATGGGTTGCGCAGGTCAACCGCAAGGATTTCAGGAAAGAGAAGGTATTCGAGGACAGGGACTTGGCCCTATCTTGGGAGTTGGAAGTCCGGCAGCTGTTGAAGAGCAACATATCCCCAGATTCGATCAAAAGGCTACTGGACGCTGGGGTACCACCAACCCAGGTGGAAGCGATCCTGAAGAAGGAGGAGACCCATACAGCCTCCTTACATAGGTGGGCCAACGACTACCTGGCATCCATCCACGTGTCGGCCAAAACCTTCCACGAGAAGCGAGATGTTTTCCGAAACTTTTTCAAGTTCTTCGCTCCAGGTGCGACCGTCGCAGATCTTAAGGCTGGTGATGCTCTCGACTATCTCAACGTAGTTTTCGCGAACAAGGGTGGCAATGTGGCAAACAAGGCGCGAAAAAACCTAATGGCCGCTTGGAATTGGGGAATAGAGTACAGAGGGTTTTCGACCAAAAATCCCTTCAGGGTGGTCAAAAAGTTCCCCCACGACGTTGAGCCTCATTATGTGCCCCCCCTGGAGGACTTCGCGGAAGTGCTCAATGTGGCGGAAGGTCAAGACAAAGTGATCCTGTTAACCTTTTTCCATACTGGAGGCCGAAAAAGTGAAGTCTACAACCTGCGCTGGGAGGATGTCGATCTGAACGAAGACGCTGCATGCATCCGTCTCAAGACCAGAAAGACCAAGGACGGCTCCTTGGAATCTGCATGGTTGCCCATGAATGGCGAATTGCGAACAGCATTATTAGCACATCGTCTCAAAGCAGGAAATTATGAATGGGTATTCACCGTACAAGAGGGCAAGTATGCCGGTCAGAAGTTCATCAACCGTAGGACATTCCCCAAAAACTTGTGCCGGAAGGCTGGAGTAATTCCTTTCGGTCATCATGGAATCCGGGGACTCGCGGCAACCACACTGGCTGCAAACAACATTCCGATGAAGGTCGCTCAACAATTCCTTCGGCACAAGCAACTGAGTACTACCGAGAGATATCTCCGGGGGATCAAGGACATCAGACCACATCTAAAAGTGCTTGAGGGCGGGAAGAAGACCGAAGCAGCCTGACCCGTCCTACGTCCAACCCTACGTCCACGCGTTCGAAGACCAAAAAAAGGGGTCCCGCCATAAGGCTGAACCCCGCGATATTATTTGGCGTCCCCAACGGGATTTGAACCCGTGTCGCCGGCGTGAAAGGCCGGTGTCCTGGACCTGGCTAGACGATGGGGACGTTTCCACCAAAACTGGTGGGCCGTGCGTGATTCGAACACGCGACTCTCTGCTTAAAAGGCAGATACTCTACCAACTGAGTTAACGGCCCGTTTTTACAGAGGATGGTTTTTTACCACGCAAGGGGTGGGGTGTCAAGATAAGTAGAAGCAATCCCATGTTTACAGGGCCCTTGTGTGGGAGCGTGATTCAAGTTAAATTCAATTATAGCCTAATGTACCGGCAATACCGCCGATTATCTCCCGGCTGTGGATGACGGGGTGTCATGTCTCAACCTACCGTGGGCCTAAGCGGCCAAATCAGCAAGCTCGTGGAAACGACCGATCTGGCCAGCGCCTATGGCAACCCCGGCGCGGACGTTCTCTCATCCATGACCCTGATGACCCTCTTGGAGGGATCGTGCCTGGCGGCCCTTGACGGCTGCCTGGAGGACGGCCAGCTCACCGTGGGGGCGCGCATGGAGATGGACCACATGGCCCCCACCCCGCCCGGCTTCACGGTGACCGCCGTGGCCGAGCTGAGCGAGGTCAAAGGACCCAAGCTGGTCTTCACGGTCAGGGCCCATGACGGGGTGGAGCAGGTGGCCAAGGCGGTGCATGTGCGCTACGTGGTGGACAAGGAGCGCTTCTTTAAAGGCGTGGAGCTAAAGTCGGCGAAAAGGAGCCAATCATGACCCCCCCGAAAAAGGCGGCGGACGCCAAGGCGGCCGATACCAGCCAGCAGCCCGAGCAGCACAAGGTCAGCTTTTATCCCGCCTGGTGCAAGCGCTGCGGCAACTGTTCCTCCTTCTGTCCCCGCGATGCCCTGGCCACCGACGAGTGGGGCTATCCCTTCCTGGCCCGGCCGGACCGCTGCACCAGCTGCGGCCTGTGCGAGATGCTCTGCCCGGACTTCGCCATCAGCCTGGGCGAGCCCGAGCCCGGGGCCTCTGTGTCCCCGGCGGCGCGCTGCGGGCGCCCGGCCCAGCCGCCCAGCACCAGCCCCGAGCGCCTGGCCCCGGTGCCGGCCGAAGACAAATAGCCGCGTTGCCCCTGCCCGCGCGGCCTCCCGGCGGGGCCGCCGCGCAGGCGGCGCGGTGCCCTGCCCCCGAGGCGCGAAATCCTCGTTGACCCCGCTTGTTACTCCTGGTACATAATCAGCACCACTGAAAAAATCGGCATTTGCCGCAAACCGGCCCGGCCACTCTCGGCCGGGTTTTGGCGAGGAAAACCATGAGCGACGACCGCCCCAAGCTGCAGCTTGAAGACAACTTCACTTTCGCCTGCCACAAGGGCCTGGAGTGCTACACCTCCTGCTGCGGCGACGTGAACATCATGCTTACGCCTTATGACGTGCTGCGCATGAAAAAGGCTCTGGGGCTCACCTCCAGCGAGTTCCTGGAGAAGTACACCTACCTGGTGCAGGTGCCGGGCAAGGCGGTGCCCCTGGTGCAGTTCCGCATGAACGAGGACAACAACAAGCGGTGCTACTTCGTGGGCCCCAGCGGCTGCGCCATCTATGCCCACCGCCCCTGGGCCTGCCGCATGTTCCCCCTGGACGAGCACGCCCAGGGCGGCTTCCAGGTAGCGGTTTCCTCCCAGCGCTGCCACGGCCTGGCCAAGGGCGACCCCTGGAAGGTGCGTGAATGGCTCAAGGACCAGGGCGCTACCCAGTCCAAGGAGATGGACGGCTCCTATGAGTCCCTGGTCAGCCACGAGTGGATAAACAAGCTGGGCGAGCTGGACAACCCCAAGGTCCAGCAGATGATCATCCTGGCCTTGTACGACCTGGACCGCTTCCGTGAGTTCATCCTCAACTCGTCGTTCCTGGACCGCTTCGACCTGGACGAGGACACCATCTTCGCGGTGAAGACCGACGACGTGGCCCTCATGGACCTGGGCTACGCCTGGGTGCGCTTCGGTCTGTTCGGCCAAAAGACCCTGAAGCTCAAGGAGCAGCCCGGCGAGGACGGCAAATAGTGCTGCCCGACGTAGAGGACAACCGCTTCCATGAACTGGGGCCGGAGGGCTTCACCTTCGCCTGCCATCCCGGGGTGCCCTGTTTCAACGAGTGTTGCCGCCGCCTGAACCTGGTGCTCACGCCCTATGACGTGATGCGCCTGAAGAACCACCTGGGCATGGGCTCCGAGGAGTTCATCGAGCGCCACACCGTGGTGGAGAGCGGTCAAAACGGCTGGCCCCTGCCCCGCCTGGCCATGGCCGACAACGCCGAGAAGACCTGCCCCTTCCTGTCTCCCCAGGGCTGCACGGTCTACCCCGACCGCCCCGGCGCCTGCCGCACCTATCCCCTGGGCCGGGCCACCAAGGGCGGCGGCGCGGGAGGCCCCCAGGAGGAGAGCTGGTTCCTGGTCAAGGAGCCGCACTGCCGGGGCTTCGAGGAGGGCCGCCACTGGTCGCCCCAAGAGTGGACCAAGGATCAGGGCCTGGACGCCTACAACGCCTCCAACGACCTGTTCCTGCCCCTGGTCACCCGCCAGGCCCCGGCGGCCAGCGCGGCCGAGGCCCAGAAGAAGATGCAGATGTTCTTCATGGCCTGCTACAACCTGGACCAGTTCAAACAGTTCGTCACGGGGAGCCGCCTGACCCAGATCATCGACCTGGAGCCCATCCGCCTGGAACTGATCCAGAGCAACGAGTCCCAGCTTTTGAAGTTCGCCTTCGACTGGCTACGCTTCTCCCTGTTCGGCGAGCCCACCCTGAGGCTCAAACAGGGCTGAGCCCAGCCTAGCTCTTGTTGACAAGCCGGGGGTTGGGGCCGTTATTCTAGGGAGTCCTTTTCACCGCGCCATGTGAGTGAGGGCCATGGTTGTAGCCAACGCTACAGCCAAGTCATCGCGCAGCCGCTAACCTGATCGTCAGTGGTCTGGCGGAGCCGGAAGAGTGTTTTTCAAGGATGCGAGAAATTAAGGAGGCCTCATGCCCAAGAAGATCGCCGACCCCCGCGCCTGGGTCACCAATCTGATCAACGACTTTCTGGCTTCCTCGCCCACCAACGACATGGAGAATCCGCCCGGCGAACCGGCCTGGGACCAGGCCCTAGTGGGTTTCGCCGCCGGAACCGACCCCATCTGGCAGCAGTACAAGGAATACGTGGGACCCTTCCATTGGACCCCCTGGGAGGTCTACAACCAACACCAGCCGGGCCAACCCGCCCCGGCCGAGGAGCTGAGCGTAATCTCCTGGGTGCTGCCCCAGCGGGAAATGGTGCGCCTGGCCAACCGCCGGGCCAAGAAGTACCCCGCCGAGGAATGGGCCCGCATCCGCATCTTCGGAGAAAAATGCAACGTGGCCCTGCGCAACCACGTGAAGGACAGCCTGAGCAAGGCCGGGTATCCGGCGGTGGCCCCCATGCTGGTTCCCAACTGGGCCATCGTGAACTCCCAGCGCTTCGGCTACGCCTCCTCCTGGTCCGAGCGTCACGCGGCCCACGCCGCCGGGCTGGGCACCTTCGGCCTGTGCGACGGGCTCATCACCGCCAAGGGCAAGGCCATGCGGGTGGGCTCGGTGGTGGTGCGCATGGTCATAGAGCCCACCTCCCGGCCCTACGCCGACCACCACGCCTATTGCAGCTTTTTCGTGGACGGGAGCTGCGGCAAGTGCATCGACCGCTGTCCGGCCAGGGCCATAACCACCGCCGGTCATGACAAGGAAAAGTGCCGCGCCCACCTGGTGCGCAGCCGGGACTACGTGGCCAAGACCTACAACTTCACCGGCTACGGCTGTGGCCTGTGCCAGGTGGGGGTGCCCTGCGAAAGCGGCATACCGGTCAAGGCGGCCCGAGAGGCCCTGGAGCGCGGCGAGCTGCCGCCGCCGCCTGCTCCCCTGGCCTGAGAGCCCACGCGTCCCTCACGCCACCATCCGGCCCCCTCGGGGGCCGGTTTTTTTGTGGGCAGCGGCCAGGTTACAATATTGTAAGGTGACAGACCGGCTCGAAGGGAGTAAACCCACTAGCTCGTTAAGCCAAGGACCCTGCCGGGAGATGCGCCCACAGCGCCCCGTCAACCGGTCCTTGGCTGAAGTATTTTTGTGGCGGCGGCCAAAGCGCCGTCGCTAGGCCCAAATTGCAAAGGAGCCATGTTTTGAGCCCGACGAGTCTAGGCACTATCTTGCAAGCCTCCATAGCACCTTGCGTGCTCATCTCCGGCGTGGGGCTGGTTTTGCTGGCTCTCACCAACCGGCTGGGGCGGCCCATCGACCGGGTGCGGGAGCTGTGCACCGAGTTCCGGCGCGTGCCCGCCGAAGAAAAGGCCGTGCTGACCCATGAGATACAGATCCTTTACCGGCGCTGCCACCTCCTACGCCTGTCGGTGATCTTCGCCGCGCTGTCCATCTTCGCGGTGGCCATGATTATTCTCGCTTTTTTCGCCACCTATGCCTTCGGCCTGTGGATACCCAACATGGTGGAGGTGCTGTTCACCAGCTCGCTGATCTGCCTGATGATCAGCTTGGGGTTCTTCCTGGCCGACGTGCACCAGGCCCTGGGATCCCTGCGCATAGAAGTGCGGGAGCACCTGGGCATAGAGCTGAAAAGCTAGCACCCCCAGGCGGCGCCAAGGCAGGGGCCAAACGGCCAAGGGCGGGGGTTGCTCCCCGCCCTTGCCTTTTTTGCCCACAAAGCCTGATATCTAAACCGGGTCCTTGAAGCCTATCTCCGCGTGATTGCCGTCGCAGAAGGGCTTGTTGCGCGAGCTGCCGCAACGGCAAAGGGTGCAGTGCTCCTGGGACACCTCCTGGGCGCGGGGCTCATGACCCACCACTTCCACCCCGCCCACCAGACAGTAAGGGCCGTCCTTGGTCACGATCACCGCGGGCTCCCGCTCCAGGTCGCGGTGCTCCACCCCCTCGATGCTGTAGCTCAAGGCCCCGGAGGGGCACTTCTCGATTACGGCGATGATGGCCTCCACCTCGGCCCCGTCCGGGTTCACCCAGGGGTGGGCGCAACGGTCGAACACGCCGGGCAGCTCGTTGACGCAGTAGCCCGCGTGGGAGCAGATGTGGCGGTTGTCGTGGATGACGATCTTGCCGCCCTGGTAGCTCTTGCGCCGGTCCAGGTGGCCGTCGCTCTCCTTGCGCTCGTTGAAATGGATCGCCCCGTGGGAGCCGTCGCAAAAGGGCTTGTTTTCCGACTCACCACAACGGCACAGGGCCGCGCCCTTGGGCGAGGAGTAGGTTTGGCCTTCGTCGCCGCTCAAACCCGCCACCGGGTGTGGGGTGAAGTCGGTGAAGTAGTACAGAGGGCCGTTGGGCAGGGGGATGACTTGGGGCTTGGGCTTGTCGATGCTCATGCTTGTCTCCAGTGCGGATGGGACGGCAAAACCTCATCTAAAATTATAGAGTAATCCCGGCTGATGAGGGGAGAGGCGGCGCAACCCAAAAGCAAAGGGCGGGGTCTGCTCCCCGCCCTCGTCAGTGGCCCCAGAGGCCCGCTGCGCGCCGTGCTTATTCGCCGCCGGTGTAACCCGCCCGGTTCCTGATGCGCGCGTTTATCTCTTCACGAGAGTCCTGCATCAGGCGCATGGTCTTTTCACCCGCGGCCAACAGCTCGCTGCTGTTGCCCTCGGCGATGAGCCGCCCGGGCAGGAGCATCTTGCGCTTGGTCAAAAAGGCCACGATCTCGTCCTCGGCGTCCAGCTCCACCCCGAAACGCTCGGACAGCTCCAGCAGCTGGTCGCCGAACTCCTGGGGATGCTCCAAAAGCTCCACCGGCAGGTTGGTTTCCCGCGACAGGGCCGCCGCCTTGCCCGGAGGCAGGGAGGAGCCGCAGATGAGGTCCGCCGCGTGGGCCAGTTGGTGGATGATCAGGGAGTCGTCGGCATCGGGGCTCAGCGCCAAGTACAGATGAGTGGGATCCAGCACCCTGGTCTTGTGCGGGTTTACCAGCACCCCGCCCGAAGTGGAGCGGGGGGCGTCGGCGGCCCCGGTCTGCAACTTGGCGTAGGCGGCCAGATCCACCAGCTTGATGGTGATGGTCTTGCCCGCCGGGGAGGTCAGGGAAAAGTCGGCGATCATCTCCGCGGCGCGGGGGTGGTCGCAGGCCGGAAGTTTGGTTATGGCCAGGGCGATTTGGCCTGGGTCTTGGTTCAAGCGATCAGTTACCAGATCCTTTTCGCGTCCCATGTGACAACGCTTGAACTTTTTGCCGCTTCCGCAGGGGCACAGGTCGTTGCGTCCGATGTTGGAGGTATCCATGTGTAATTCTACCCGCGGCCAATATCGCCCATTAGGGTTGCTTTATTCGGCTACGATGCAGTCGCGGCCCGCGTCCGGGGTGTTCACCGGGAAAGGCCCGGTCTGGCCGGTGTTGGGATCGTAGCGGTGACGGTAGCTGGCCTTGATGCCGATCTTCTTGAAGGTGTGGTCCCAGCCCCGTTGATAATAGCCGCACTGGTCGTTGAAGCAGATATACAGGCATTCGCCACCCCAGCTATCCACCGCCGGGGAAACCCACTTTTGCATATGTTCGCCGCAGTGCGGGCAAATGGTCTTGCTCTCGTCGAATTCGGCCATGATGTCCTCCTTGCGAGGTTGGTGTTGTCTAAACAACCCGCGCCTGGGCGCTGGTCCCAGGCGCGGGCAATACGTCCTGCCTTAGAAGTTAATCATGCGGCAGCGTTTTTCAACACCTCGGCGGCCGAAACGATATTTCGGTCCAAAGCGGCGTCCTTCTTGAAGTCGCCGCCAAAGGCCAGGGCCATGAGCTGAGTCACGAAAACCACCGGCATGTCGTACTCGGTCCCCAGCATCTTGTTCAGCCGGGACTGGTAAATCTCCAGGTTCATCTGGCACATGGGGCAGGCGGTGACGATCATGTCCGCGCCCTTTTCCGTGGCCTCTCCCAGGATGCCGCCCGCCAGGGGAGCGCAGGTTTCCATCTCGGTGAAGAAAATGCCCGAGCCGCAGCACTTGGCCTTGTGCTCAAAGGGCACCACCTCGGCCCCCAGGGCCGCCATGATCTCGTCCATGGTGTGGGGGTCTTCCACCGAGTCGTACTCGCCGTAGGGGCGGGTGGTCTGGCAGCCGTAGTAGACGGCAACCTTCACCCCGTCGAGGGGCTTTTTCACCGCCGCGGCGATGCGCTCCACGCCCAGGTCGTGGTAGAGCACGTCCAACACGTGGCGCACCTTGACCCCGCCGGTGTAGTTCAGGCCGCCCTCGGCCAGGATCTGATTCAGCTCCTCGGCCAGCTTGGGCTCTTCCTCGAACTCATGGGCGGTCTTGATCATCTGGATGTAGCAGGAGGAGCAGGGGGCGATGATGTCATAGCCGCCTTGCTTCTGGGCCAGAGCCAGGTTGCGGGCGTTGAGGGTCTTGGTCTGCAACTCGGTGCCGCCCACGTAGTGAATGGAGGCGCCGCAGCAGTTCCAGTCGTCGATCTCCTTGAGGGTGAGGCCCAGGGCGTGGGCCACCGCCTCGACGCTGACCAGATAGTGGGAGCCGCCGGCTTCCAGGGAGCATCCGGGGTAAAGGAAGTAAGTCATCTTAACCCTCCTTTCCCGGGCTCATGGCCTTGGCTTTGTCCAACATCTTCTTGAGGCCCTTCATGCCCTTGATCTTCTTGGAAGGGGGCAGGCCGGGGCCGATCTTGAACTTCATGCGCTTGTGGGAGAGAAGCGCGCGGCCGATGTCCATCATCTCCAGCATGTTGAAGATGCCGTGGATGGGACCGGCCATCATGGTATAGCGCATGGGCACTTCAGTCTCGTCAACCCGGCCGGTCTTGTAGATGCTGTCCCAGAAGGCCTTGCCGAATTTTGAGGTTTCCTTGCGCGGTACGATGCCCTGCTCCAGGGCGTAGTGAGCCAGGCCATGCATCACGTCGATGACCTTGACCCCCCGGGGGCAACGAACCTTGCAGCTATAGCAAGAGGTGCACAGCATGATGTCCGGGCTGTTCATCACCTCGTCGCGTTTACCGGCGCGAATAAGGGACCAGAGCTGACGGGGGCCGTGGGTCATTTCGTCCCGCAAGGGACAGGTGATGCCGCAGACGCCGCACTGCATGCACAGTTTGACGTCTTCCCCCGAATCCACGTTCTGGTACACCTCTTCGCGGAAGCTTTTGTCATAGGCCTTAGTGGCCATTGCCATCCTCACTGCAAAGCGGTTAAACGAAATATTGTCAAACCCTGAGAAGGTGAAGGGGGCCCACCAAGCGGCGGGCCCCCTTTTTCAGCTAAAAGCCCTTGTAGGGGTTGGGTCCCACTTCCTCGATGGTTTCCATGAACTCCGCGATGATCTCGGGCACACGGTCCACCTCGTTGAAGCTGATTTCCTCGACCCGCACCCGGTCGCTTTCCAGCACCAGGCGGTCCAGAGTCTCGGAGATCTTGGACATGCGCACGTTGGCCAGCTCAGAGCCCTTGATGAAGTGGCACTGGTAGTCCTCGCCGTGGCGGCAGCCGAAGAGCATCACGCCGTCGATGCCCGAAGACAACGCGTCGGCGATCCACACCAGGTTGACCGAGCCCAGGCAGCGCACCGGGATGAAGCGGACGTAGGGGCTCCACTTGTGACCCTTGCGCGCGGCCATGTCGATGGCCGGCAGGGCGTCGTTCTCGCAGGCCAGCACGATGACCCGGGGCTTCTCCTCATCCTCTTCGGGCACCTCGATGGACTTGATCATGGAGCCGATCATGTCCACGGAGTAGTTCTTGAAGCTGATGATGCGCTCGGGGCAGGCGCCCATGCACACGCCGCAACGGCGGCAGCGGGTGGGGTTGGGCAGCGGGTTGGCCTTCTCGTCCTCGTTGATGGCCCCGAAGGGGCACTCCTCGGTGCAGCGCTTACACTGGGTGCAGCGCTGCATGGCGAACTCGGGGAAGCTCATGTCGCCGCTACGCGGATGCACCGCCACGCCCTCGGCCGCCGCGTGGGCCGCCTGGATGGCCTTCAAGGCCGCGCCGGTGGCGTCTTCCACCGCCTGGCTCACCCGCATGGGACGCCGCACGGTGCCGGCGGTGTAGATGCCGGTGCGCCGGGTCTCGTAGGGGAAGCAGATGAAGTGGCTGTCCGGGTAGGCGTACTTCAGGGTGGGCAGGTTGGGCCCTTGGCGGTACTGCAAGTTCAAAACCGACCAGGAGTCGCAGGCCGCCTTGGACTCGGCGGCCAGCTTCTTGGCGGCTTCCTGGTCCATGCCCAGGGCCACCAGGGGAGCGTCCACCACCTTGGGGTTGTTGGGCTTCAGACCCGTGGCCAACACCACCATGTCCAGCTCGTCGATCTCAACGGTGTCGTTGAGGGTCATGTCCATGGTCTCGATGGCCAGCTTGCCGCCGGACTGGCTGATCTTGGGGTAGTCCTCGTCGCGGCGGATGAAGACCACGCCCTTGCGCTGGGCCTCGCGGTAGACTTCCTCGCTCTGGCCGGGGGTGCGGATGTCCTTGTAGATGACATACACCGCCGCCTCGGGGTTGGCTTCCTTGACCATCATGGCCTGCTTGAGGCTCACGGTGCAGCACACCGCCGAGCAGTAAGGCAGGTGGTTGGCATCGCGGCTGCCCGCGCACTGAATGAAGGCCACCGCGCCCAGGCCGCCCAGATCGCCGGCCTTGGCCTTGGCTTCCATGTCCACGTTGGTGATGATATTGGGGCTGGTGCCGTAGGCCAGCTCGTCGGCCAGCTTCTCGGGCTCGTAGGGCAGCCAACCGGTTGCCTGCACGATGGCCCCGCAGCGGAAGCTGTCGCCGCCGGACAGGGTGATGGTGAAGTTGCCGGGAGCGCCTTCGGTCTTGTCCACGGTGTTGCCGGTGTAGACCTTGATCTTGCCGTCGGCCTCCACCTGGGCCACCAGCTCCGCGAGGCCGGGGTCTTCCAGCTCCTGGTAGGGCGGGGTCTCCGGGGCCAGCTTGGCCATCTTGCCCAGGAAGCCGCCCAGGGCCGCTTCCTTTTCCACCAGGTAGACCTGGACGCCGGCCTTGGCGCCGGCCAGGGCCGCGTTGATGCCGGCCACGCCGCCGCCCACCACCAGCAGGGCGGTCTCGGGCTCCAGCTCCAGCTTGAAGGGCACGGGCACGTTGGACTTGGCCAGCTTCACCGCGCTCATGCGCAGGTAGTCGGCCGCCAGCATCTGGCGGTCCTCGCCGGCGGTTTCCTCGCCCTCGTACTCGGCTTCGGAGCACATGAGAGCCTGCTCGCGCAGGCTGGCCCGCTCCACGATTACCTCGGGGCCGAAGTTGAACTCGTCGGTCTTCACCCGCGAGGAGCAGGCGCCGATGAGCACCGCGTTGACCCCGCCGTCCACGTCGGCCTGGATCAGGGCCACGCCGTCGGGGGAGCAAAGGGCGTCGTGGGTTTTAACCTCGCTGACGCCGGACTCGCCCAGGACTTCCTCGAGGTTGTCAAAATCCAGGGCCTCGCCGAGGCCGCAGCCTTTGCAGAGATAGCACGCTTGGTTCTTATCCATGATCACTACCTCCCGGCCACTACTTGAATAGCCTTGAGCGCCGCCGACGTTCCGTCCTGCACGCTGACGTGCACCTCGCCGGGACGGCGAACCGTGCCCGCGCCGAAGATGCCCTCGGCGTTCTGCACGAAGCCGTACTCGTCATAGACCATATCGGCCGGAATCTTGCTCAGATCGGTGTTGGGTTGCATGCCCGTGGCCAAGACGACCAGGTCGTGTTCGGCCTTGAAGCGCTCGCCGGTGGTGGTGTTCTCGCCGTTGAGCACCAACACGCCGTTTTCGCCGGGCTCGATAAGGCCGATCTTGCTCTTTACGAAGCTGATCTTCTCGTCGGCCTTTACCTTGGTGTAGAAGTCCTCATTGCGGTCCATGGCCCGGATGTCGATGAAGTAGATGGTCACCTCGGCGTCCTTGAGCTGTTCGCGGACGTAGGTGGCCTGCTTCAGGCTGGCCAGACAGCAAATGGTGGAGCAGAAGGGAAGGTGGTTCACGTCGCGGCTGCCGGCGCACTGGATGAAGGCCACCTTTTTGGGGGCCTCGCCGTTGCTCAGCTTGACGATCTTGCCGCCGGTGGGGCCGCCGGCCGCGGCCAGGCGCTCCATCTGCACGTTGGTGATGATGTCCGGGCTGCTGTTGAAGTTGTAGTACTCCACCTTGGAGGCGTCGTAGGGGCTCCAACCGGCGGCCCACACGATGGCCCCGGCTTCCTCGACCGTCTCCTTGGGAGCGTCGTCCAGCACCACCGCGTCGTAGGGACAGGCCTCCTTGGCCTTGGCTCCGTCCTCGGTCTCCACGATGCTGGGATCGATGACGTAGCGGTAAGGGTAGGCCAGCTCGTGGGGCAGGTAGGCCGCCTTGATCTGACCCAGGCCGTAGTCAAAGGGGCTGGGGATGGTGGCTTCCACCGCGTCGGCGCACTTGCCGCAGGCGGTGCAGCGCTCGTTTACGTAGCGGGGCAATTGGTTGATGGTCACCTTGTAGTTGCCCGGCTCGCCTTCGATGCCCGTGACCTCGCTCATGGTGTAGAGCTTGATGCGCGGGTTGGACTTGATGCGCTTGAAATTGATTTCCAGTCCGCAGTATGGCGGGCACAGTTTGGGGAAGTATTGGTGGAGCTGGGCCACGCGGCCGCCGAGATAAGGGTTTTTCTCCACCAGCACCACGTCGTAGCCGGCTTCGGCAGCTTCCAGCGCCGCGCTGACGCCGCTCATGCCTCCGCCGACGACCAGTATGGATTGGCCCATCGTGCTGTCCTCCTCGCAAGGGATATAGCGTTGACCTAAATAAACAAAATGTTCCGCCCAACACACGCGTCCCGGCGGGACGTTGTCCCCTGACCGGCCGCGCATTTTGCCGAACGGCTTGCCGGTTTCCCAAGAGAGACCGGCGGATAATCGATCACCGAATATACTATGGGCGTGCCGCATCAGTCCAGAAAAACCGGCTCTGGCTGAACGCATTTTGCCCAATTAGCACGGCAACTTCCCGGCGGTGGGGCCAACAGGCTCCACCGAGCGGGGTCTTTTGTCCGTTTCGGTACGTTTCGCACCGAGACGGGCAAAAAACTCCAGGCGCCTAGGGGCGGCGCCTGGAGTTGCTTATACTAAGACATGGAAGTTAGCCGAGCAGGTCGACGACTTCCTTCTTCTCGAACTTCCACTCACCGTCCTTGAAAGTGCAGTTCACGAAGCACTTCCAGTTGGCCTCGTCCATCTTGGGAGTGTCGGCGCGGAAGTAGTAGCCGGGCCAACGGGTCTCCTCGCGGAAGAGGATGGTGCGCACGTGGGCCTCAGCCTGCCACATGCGGTGGGTGTTCTCCCAGCAGCGCTCCAGCTCGTAGCTGTCTTCGGCCGCCAGTTTCTTGGCGTCTTCCTTCAGCATGTCCAGGAGCTCGAGACCGCGCTCCAGAAGGGCCTTGGAAGTCTTGAAGGCGCTGACCACGCCACCAGCGTACTCGTCCATGATCTTCTGCAAACGGAACATGAAGCTCATGGGACGGATGTAGTTGGGGTTGATCTCCGGGTCGGTGGTCATGCCCTTGTTGGCCTCGAAGAGCTCCATGGGAGCCAGGCAAGAGGCCTTGAGAGCATCCACGTCGCCCACGCTGGGCTGGCTGTTGTTGTCCAGGATGAACCGGACAGCCTGCTTGGCGGCGTAACGGCCCTCGGCGTGAGAACCGCTGGAGAACTTGTGGCTGCTGGCGCCAGTGCCGTCACCGGCGCTGAACAGGCCCTTCACCGTGGTCATGTTGCCGTAACCCCACTTGTAGGGGGTCTCGAGGTCTTCGGGGCCGGAAACCCAGGCACCGGAACCGCCGGAGTGAGAACCGATGAAGTAAGGCTCGCACGCGGCGATCTCAGAGCGGCTCTTCTCGGGGTAGATGTTGCTGGCGGCCCACAGGATGGCCTGGCTCACGGTCATGTCCAGGAAGTCTTCCCAGGCCTCGGCCTCGAGGGACTTCATCTTCTTCTTGAAGGCCTTCTCGTCGGGAGCGGCGGCGGCCAACTTCTGGATGGCCTCGGCGGTCTCCATGTACAACGGGCCCAGGCCGGCGTCGACATCGAGCATGCCAAGGTAGTTGCGCAGGTTGGCCGGGATCGGCTTCACCAGGCCATAGGGAGCCCAGTTCTGCAGCTCGGCTTTGCGCTCCACCATGTACTCACCACCGGTCGCGCTGGTCGCACGGCTCTTGAAGAGCAGGAACCACGCACCCACCGGGCCGTAAGCGTCTTTGAAGCGCACGGGGATGAAGCGGATCTCCTGGCAGGTCATCTCGGCACCGGCCTGGATGGTGAAGTAAGCGCTGGAGCCGCTGTTGAAGGGCGGGTACCAGGAACGGCCCAGACCCTCGCCCACGCTCCGGGGACGGAACACGTGCACCGCGCCGCCCATCATGGCGCAAACCGCTTTGGCCTTGAACACGTAGAACTTGTTCTCGCGGGTGCTGAAGCCGTAGGCGCCAGCCACGCGATCGCCGTCCATGATGGGACCGACGATGAACACGCGCTCGATGATGTCGAAGCCGGCGTCGTTCATGGCGTTCTTGGCCGCTTCGGCCACGATCACCTTGTAGGACTCGCCGTTGATCATGATCTGCCAACGACCCTCGCGAACGTACTTGCCGTTCTCGTCGGTCCAGATGGGCAGACCCCATTTTTCAAACAGGTGCACGGAGCTGTCGACGTGACGGGCGATGTTATACACCAGGTCGTCACGGGCGATGCCCATCAGGTCCTGTTTGACGTAGTTCACGTAGTCGGCGATGGTGTTGTCGCCAGCGCCGTAGCCCACGTACTCGTTGATGGCGCTCAGGCCCATGGCCACGGCGCCGGAGCGGTCAAAAGCAGCCTTGTCGACCAAGGTCACCTTGAGGCCGTTTTTCTTGGCCCAGTAGGCAGCCTCGACAGCCGCGCCCGCGGCAGCCATGCCACCGCCACAAATCAGAAGGTCAGTGGTGACCTCCACAGTCTCAAAATTCGCCATAGTTCCTTACCTCCTAAACCTTCGCGCCCCCTACAGGGTGGGCAGCGTGTCCTGGCCCGTGGAGGCCGGCTCGGTCATCAAGTTAGCGCTGTTGATGTCGCCATCGCCCTCATCAAAGCCGCCCAACGGAGCAGCCGAACCCTCAGCGGTGGTCCGGATGGGGAATTTGAAGCGTTTGACCGCGCCGTCACGGAACTTGACGGTCCACATAATGTTGTCCGAGCCACGAAGCGGCACACAGCTGGCGCCCATGGGCACGAAGTCGGCGTAACCGCGAACGTCGATCGCCTGCTGAGGGCAGATCTTGACGCAGTTGTAGCACTCCCAGCACATGCTGGGATCGCGGTTGAAGGCCTTCATCTCGCCGAAGCCAAGCGACCCGTCCTTGTCCAGGAGCATAAGGTCGTTGGGGCAGATGTACATACAAGCGGTCTTATCCTGACCCTTGCAGCCATCGCACTTTTCAACAATGACAAAACTTGGCATTTATTCCTCCGTAGTGTTGACGGGTTGACCTTTTGCAACCTGCCTAAACGACTACCAAATGAGCCCTACCTCCCTAGGTGGGGCTAGTTCACGTCCCTAATTTCCCTACACCTCCTTCGAGTTCCATTACCCGAGCTTGGTTTCTGCCTAACCTTTATGGGACACGTAACCAGGTCTGGACCTGGCGACGAAAAACCATCGATTGTGCGTATTGGAACAAACTATCCCGCAATCGAACCCCGCATGTCAAGCTATTTTGCGTCACCCCTGTGGCCCTTGGTCCCGGGCGACCCTGCGCCACAAAAGGTTCGGCCTACTTTTTCCATGGGGTCGGCCTGTTCTAACGCAGACTTAACTTTGATGTCAAGAAAAATGTGTTAATAGTCACAAAGTCCCCCCGGCCAGGGCGGAGCCATTTCCAGGCGCCCGGCCCCATGCGAACCTTCTCGCTTTAGGGCATGAAATCCAGCTCTTAGCCACGCGCCTACCCGCCCTGCGGCACGGCGGCCCGCCGGGCCGCCGTATAGGGAGCCGGGAGGCGCGCCGCCGTCTCCCGGGGGGCGGGAGGACTCGATCCCAAAGGCCCCGAATCAAATCATCAAAAAAATTTCGCGGCCCATTCTAAGCAATCACCAGTGGAATTATGTTATTTAGGGATGCGGTGGGATATCGCCTGGGAGGGGAGGCTCCCCGCCGCCATAAACCTTAGAGGAGGAGAAGATGGACCCGGACCCTCGCTACCGTGAAATGGCCGCCCGCATCGGCCTGGGGCAATCGCCGCGCATCGCCGCCTTGTTCGCCATGCTGGCCGACTCGGACGAGGCCGACCTCTTGCTGGCCCTGCCCGCGGACGTGCCCGGCGCGGCCCGGAAGCTGGGGCGCGAGCCGGCGGAAGTCCAGAAGATGGTGGACGAGCTGTTCCTCAAGGGTCTGGTGTTCCCCTCCCGCAAAACCGACCCTCCCACCTGGCGCATGAGCCGCGACCTGGTGCAGTTCCACGACGCCACCATCCTCTGGCCCCAGGCCCCCCCGGAGTTTTTGGACCTGTGGCGCGAGTTCATGGACCAGGAGTGGTACGCCATCGCCAAGACCATCGGGGCACAGGTGAAAAAGCCCTTCACCAGGGTGATCCCGGTGGGGGTGGCCATCGAGGCCCGCACCTCCATCCTGGACTTCGACTCCGTGGCCAAGATGATCGAAAAAGCCAGGAGCCTGGCGGTGACCAAATGCACCTGCCGCCTGAGCATGCGCAACTGCGACCGCCCCCTGGAGGTTTGCTTGCAGGTGGACGGCGCGGCCGACTACAACCTGGCCCGGGGCACCGGCCGGGCGATCAGCCGGGAAGAGGCCCTGGACATCCTGCGCCAGTCCGAGGAGGCGGGCCTGGTCCACGTGACCCTCAACCGCCACGAGGGCAACAACTTCATCTGCAACTGCTGTCCCTGTTGTTGCCAGACCATGCCGGTGTTGATCGAGGGCGGCATTCGGGTGGTGGACCCCAGCCGCTTCGTGGCCGTGGTGAAGGCCGAAGAGTGCACCGCCTGCGGGGCCTGTCTGGAGCGCTGCTACTTTTCGGCCATCACCCTGGGCGAGGAGGATGGGGCCGCGGCAATGGTGGACCCTGAGCGTTGCATGGGCTGCGGCCTGTGCCTGATCACCTGCCCCACCGAGGCCCTGAGCCTGGGCGAGGCCCGCGGGCCCGCCTTCGTGCCGGGCGCGGCCTAGGCCGCCGGGTTGGGCTTGGGCGGGATACTAGCTAGTAAGTATAAGCGATTAATTAGTTTTTTATAAAAACAGCCCTGGTTTCATCAGAAGATTATTACATCCGAGCCTGGCGCAGCGGTTATGGGATTGGTGGGCTGGGAGGTGAACATGGAGCGCGCCCTCAGCGGAGTAAAGGTCCTTGATCTGTCCCTGAACCTGCCCGGCCTCTACCTAACCTGGCTCATGGCCTGCATGGGGGCCCAGGTCCTGAAGGTGGAAAACCCGGTGGGCGGCGACTACAGCCGGGGCCTCTCCGGCGAAGGGGAAGGTGAATCGCCCTACTTCGCGGCCATCAACCGGGGCAAGAAAAGCCTGGCCCTGAACCTCAAGGACCCGGCCGGGCGCGACATCCTGCTGCGCCTGCTGGAAGACTACGACGTGCTGCTGGAGGGCTTCCGCCCGGGGGTGATGGCCCGCCTGGGCTTGGACCATTCCCAGCTCAGCCGGGTGCAGCCCCGCCTGATCCATTTGTCCATCTCCGGCTACGGCCAAGAGGGCTCCCTGGCGGCGCGGGCGGGCCACGACATCAACTACCTGGCCCTGGCCGGGGTGTTGGCGGCCACCGGAAGCTGTGACGGCGGGCTTGCCATCCCCGGAGTGCAGATCGCCGACCTGGCCGGGGGCTCGCTGCTGGGCCTTTCCGGGGTGCTGGCCGCCCTTTACCAGCGGGAGCGCACCGGCCGGGGCCAGCATGTGGACGCGGCCATGTTCGACGGCGCGGTGTCCATGGCCACCCTGGTCTGGGCCGGAGTGCAGGCGGGCCTCGACGCCCCCCGCCCGGCGGGCATGACCCTCAACGGCGCCTTCCCCTGCTACAACCTCTACCGCACCGAGGACGGCGGCTGGTTCTCCCTGGGGGCTTTGGAGCCCAAGTTCTGGCAGGCCTTCTGCGCGGCGCTTCAGCGCCCGGACCTCTTGGACAAACAGTTCGCCGGGCCGGAGGTCATCAAGGAGGTGGCGGCCATCTTCGCCGGGCGCAGCCGCGATGAATGGAGCGAGTTCTGGGCCAATCACGACGCCTGCTGCGAGCCGGTGCTTTCCCTGCCCGAGGCGGTGGCCTCCCCCCTGGTGCGGGAGCGGGGCATGGTGGAGCCCCTGGGCCAGGGGGTCCAGTTGGCCTGCCCCCTGAAGATGTCCGGCTCACCCCAGGCCCCCACCGATCCGCCCCCGTCCCTGGGCCAGGACACCATGGCGGTCCTGGCCGGGCTGGGCCTCAGCCAAGCTGAAATAGAAAAAATGGCCGAACGGGGAGTGGTGGGCCTAGCCTAGTCCTGGGTCCCCTGGGCGGCCTCGCCCTGGGTTTCTCCCTGGGGCGCGCTCTGGGCCTCGCCCTGGGGCTGCTCGTCGTTGGGCTCGCTCTTGGACTTGGCCTTGGCCCGTGCCCGGCGCTGGGCCCCGGAGGGGCGGCGGCGGCGGCGCTTCTTGGGCGCGGCCGGGGCGGCGTCCTGGGCCGGTACCTGGCCGTTGGGCGGCTGCTCCGTGGGGCTGTCCGCCGGTTGGCGGGGCGGCTCCTGGGCCTGGGCCGCCGGGGCCTCGGGCTGGGGCTGGGGTTTTTCGTTGCCCGCGGCCTTGGCCTCTGGGGCGGGGACCGGTTTCTTGCGGCTGCGGCGGCGCTTGCGCCCGCTGGAGGCGGGCTTGGGCGGCTCGGCCTCGGCCTGGGCCGGCTCCGGGGGCTTCGGCCTGGGCGCGGGCGCGGGGGCGCGGGCTGGAGCGGGTGCGGAGCCGGAAGCGGGCGCGGGCGGCGGGGGGGCCGCCTGCTCCTGGGCCTGGGGCGGGGCGCACACGGACCAGGGATCGCCGCAGGCCTCGGTCTTGAAATCGTCCAGGGCCACCTCGTGGTCGGCCACCAACTCCAGACAGACTCCGCTGCTGGACTCCAGGCGGGACAGTTCCACCCTCTTTACGTTTTGCAGGTGGTGGGCCGTCTCCGGGGCCAGGCGCACCTTGAGCCCCTTGCCGCCGTATCCCCGGAGCTTGAGCTCCAGGTCCCGGAGCACCTTGCGGCCCAGGGCCTCGCTGGTTAAGAGCAGGCCCCGGCCCTGGCACACCGGGCAGGTGCGGGTGGAGCCGAAATCGATGGCCGGGCGGATGCGCTGGCGGCTCATCTCCAGCAGGCCGAAGCGGCTGATGTGGCCCACCGTGGTCTTGGCCTTGTCGCCCTTGAGTGCGTCGCCCAGGGCCTTGCGCACCTTGCGCTGGTTGGCCCGGTCACGCATGTCAATGAAATCGATGACTATAAGCCCGCCCAGGTCGCGCAGGCGAAGCTGGCGGGCTATTTCGGCCGCAGCCTCCAGGTTCACCGCCAAGGCGGTGTCCTCCAGCTGCTTGCCTCCGGCGGTCTTGCCGGAGTTGACATCCACCGACACCAAAGCCTCGGTGGGGCTGATGACGATGCTGCCCCCGGAAGGCAGGCGCACCGCCGGCTGGTAAACGCTCGAAATCTGCTCTTCCAGGGTGTACTTGGCGAAGATGGGCCGCTCCTGCCGGTAGAGCTTTACTATCTTCTTGCGCCGGGGGTTCACCGTGCCCACGAAGGTGCTCACCCGTTCGAACACCTCGGGGTCGTCCACCAGAATCTCGCTGAGGTCGGAGGTGAACAGGTCGCGCACCGTGCGCACCGCCAGCTCCTCTTCCTTGTGGATGAGGGTGCGGGGCTTGGCTTCCCTGCCCCGGCTCTCCAGGTCTTCCCACAGGCGCAATAGCTGCTTGAGGTTGGTGGTCAGGTCGCGCTTGCTGCGCCCCTCGGCGGCGGTGCGGGCGATGACCCCCAGGTCCCCCGGCCGCTCCAGGGAATCGAGCACTTCCTTGATGCGGCTGCGCTCCTTCTCGTCGGCGATCTGACGGGATACCCCCACGTGGGAGTGCCCCGGGGTCAGCACCAGGTACTGGCCGGGGATGGACAAATGGGTGGTCAGGGCCGCGCCCTTGTTGCCGGTCTCTTCCTTGACCACCTGCACCAGGAGTTGGCGGCCCTTCTTGAGCACGTCCTGCAAGGGCGGCAGGCCCTTGGCCGGAGTCTGGTGGTCGCCCCAGAGGTCGTTGCGCAGGTCGGCGATCTGGAGGAAGCCGTGCTTGGGCCGCCCGTAATCTATGAAGGCGGCCTGGAGGCTGGGCTCCACGTTGGCCACCACCCCCTTGTAGATGTTGCCCCTGGTCTGGGCCTGGGCGGCGGTCTCAACATAAAAGGCCTCCAAGCGGCCCTCCTCAACCACCGCCACCCGCAGTTCCTCGACCCCGGTGGCGTTTATGAGCATCTTGCGTGACATGTAGGCCAGCTTACCCGAATGCTTGAATTTTTGCTATGCAGTCGTGACAAAGTTTTTTATATGAACCCGCCGGAGGCCAAGGGGTCCGGACCCGGCAATACCGGGTCCGGACCCCTTCTTGGCCGTGCCAAGCGGAGTCAGGTCAGTTCTCGCGGGCCTGTTGGAACTGGCGCACCTGGTGCATGAAGGCCTCCAGGCGGATGCGGCTGCCGCTCTGCTCCTGGCCGTCCATGGCCATGGGCAAAAACGGCAGGTTGCCGTGGTCCTCCCGGAAGCGTTTCATCAGGGCGTTGACGATGGTGCCGGGCATGCAGGTGAAGGGAATCACGTTGATTACGCCCGAGGCCCCCCGGCTGAGCATGTCCCGGCTCTTGCCCAGGGAGAGGATGGCCTCGCCCTCGAAGCTGGGCTCCAGGTAGGGGTGGGCCATCTTGAGCACCGCCTTTACCGGGGGCTCGTGCAGGGTCTTGAGGGAGCCGCTCCAGGGCTTGGCCAGGGTGCGCTCGTCCTTGTGCTGGAAGTAGTTCTCCAAAAGGGTGCCCACCAGGGCCTGGCGCCTTTTGAGCATCTTGGCCCGCACCGCGGAGGTGAAGTTGGTGTAGAGCACCCACTCGCCGATGGTGGGGGTCCAGGCCTCGCCGCCCAGGGACTCCACGGTGCGCACGATGTCCTCGTTGGCGAAGCGGTTGGCCCGGGTGTAGATCTCGCCCACCACTCCCACCAGGGGCCGGTGATTGTCCCCGGAGCGGCGAACCGCCGCGAACTCGCCCCTGGCCTCGGCCATCACCGGTTGCAGGTCGCCCTTCATGCCCATGGCCTCGGCCACCTTGGCCAGCATGTGGCGGTAGACTTCGTCGCTGTCGCCGGGGTTGGCCTCGTAGGGCCGGGTCTCGTGCAGGGCCTTCATGAGCAGATCCACCGCCACCATGCCCTGCCAGGCCAGACGGGTGAAGCCGCTGCCGCCCACCATGCCCAGCTCCTTGTAGAACACCTCCGACTGGTCCGGAGAGTAGATGCGGGCCTCCTCGAAGCCCAGCTCGTCCAGGATCAGGCGGTGGTAGCGGTGGTATTGGCCGAAGCGGCAGGGCCCGGTGCCGCCGGGCATGAAGAAGGCCACCTCCTTGGGCGGCACCTTCCTGTCCATCAACAGCTTCAGGAGGTCGCCGGTGGTCAGGGCGCAGGGGTAGCACTCCTTGCCCGAGGTGTAGCGGCGGCCAAGCTCCAGGGTGCGCTGGTCGCTCTCGGGCAAGACCTCGGCGTGGCCCCCACAGGCGGCGAAGGCCGCGGCCACGGCCACCGAGTGGTCGGTCATGGGCGGTATGTAGATGGTGCGCTCGCCGGGTTGGATGTTGCGCCGCCGGGCGGCCTTGGCCTGGGGCGGAGCGGTGGTCACGTTGCCCAGGGAGTCCAGGAAGGCCTCCAACCGGGTGATGGCCCCCACGTCGGCCGAGTGCTCGTCGATCTCGATCTCCAGGAAGGGCTTGCCGTCCATGACCCGCCGGAAGAAGTGGCCGATGAAGCTGTCCGGGCCGCAGCCGAAGTTGGTGATGTACACCGCGTGCAGGCGGGGGTCTGAGCGCACCTCCAGGGCCGAGGCCAGGATCTTCTGGCCGTAGCGCCAGTACATCTCCGACAGCTCGGGGTGGCCCATGTGCTGGTCCAGGTCCAGGAAGTCCATGGGGATGGAGAACACCCCCAAGTGGCGCATCTTCTGGGGGATGCCCAGGTTCAGGCCGGGGTCGGCCCCGTTGTAGGGGCGGCTGATCACCACCATGGCCCGGTCGCCGGGCTTCATGGAGGCCAGCACCTGTTTGCCCCGGGCCACCAGGCGGCGGTTGAAGTCGTGCTGGGCCTCCCAACCGGCGGCGATGGCCTGGCTGAGGCCCCTGGTGCCCGCGCCCAGGCGCTTGGCCAGGGCCTTGAGGTCGCCCCGCATGGTGCCCGCGTCGTAGCCGAAGCGCAGGGGGCTGTCGATCAGCTCGCTCTTGCCAAAGTCCAGGGCCGCCGGGGCGGTGTAGCACAGGGTCTGGGCGTAGGGGCACACCTGGCCGTAGGTCAGCTCGTTGCCCGGCGCGGGCAGGTTGATCAAGGAGGGCAGCAGAATTTTCTCCACCCCGCTCTCGATCAGCTCGGCCAGGTGGCCGTGGGCCACCTTCACCGGGAAGCAGGGCTCGTTGACCACCGCCTCCACGCCCTTGTGGATCAGGCGCTTGGTGCTGGGCCCGGAGACCTGCACCTCGAAGCCCAGGCTGTTCAAGAAGGCGCTGAAGAAGGGCAGCCACTCGCGGAAGAACATGGTGCGGGGGATGCCGATCACGCCCTTTTTGCGCCCCGGGTCCACCGGCTTGGCATAGGAGAGCAAAAGCTCCTCGCGCTCGGCGAACAGGTCGGGGATGTCCTCGCGCACCTGGGCGTCGCGGTCCACGTCGTATTTTTCGCAGCGGGAGCCGTAGAACAGGGGCTTGGCCAGGCCCTCCACCTTCACCTTGCGGATGGAGCAGGTGTTGGGGCAGCCGGAGCACTCGAAGGTGGTGATCTCGTAGCCGGTCTCGCTCACCGCGAAACCCTTGAAGGAGCTCTGTTTCCAGGTGCGCTCGCGCATGGACAGCAGCGCCGCGCCGATGGCCCCGGTCACGTCGTGGTGGGGCGGCACGATGATGGGCCGCCCGGTCACCGCCTCGAAGGCGGCCACGATGCCCTGGTTGGCCGCCGTGGCCCCCTGGTAGAAGATGCGCCCCCCGATCTTGCGGTCCTCCACCACCTTGTTCAGATAGTTGTGCACGATGGAGTAGCTGAGGCCGGCCACCAGGTCGTCTATCTCCGCCCCGGAGGCCTGGTGGGACACCAGGTCCGACTCCATGAACACGGTGCAGCGCTCGCCCATGCGCACCGGGTTGGGCGCGCCCAGGGCCCGGGAGCCGAACTCGCCCTTGATCTGGATGCCCAGCTTTTCGGCCTGCTCCTCCAGGAAGCTGCCGGTGCCCGCCGCGCAGACCTTGTTCATCATGAAGTCGACGATGGCCCCGTTTTCCAGGGAGATGTACTTGGAGTCCTGGCCCCCGATCTCGAAGATGGTGTCCACCTCGGGGTCGATGTGGGCGGCGGCGGTGGCCTGGGCGGTGATCTCGTTGCGCACGATGTCCGCCCCGATGAAGTCGGCGGTGAGGTAGCGCCCCGAGCCGGTGGTGCCCGCGCCCAGGATGGTCACCCGGTCGCCGATCTCCGCCCCGGCCAGGCGCAGGCCCTCCTTGACCGCCTCCAGGGGACGCCCGGCGGTGAGCAGGTACTGCTTGGAGAGCACGTTGCCCTGTTCGTCGATCACCACCACGTTGGTGGAGATGGAGCCCACGTCCACTCCCAAATAGCCCACGAGTTGGCCATCGGGCACCTGGATCTTTTGCAGGTCCTTCTGGTGATGCTCGCCCAGCTTGAGCCGGGGCAGGCGTTTGGTCTCGCCCGCCGTCTCGGCCGCCCGGCGCTGCAGATCCTCCAGCCCAACGATGGGGGCAATGAGGCCCTTGTCCTGGGCGAACAGGGCCGCGCCCAGAGCCCCCACGCAGCCGAAGTCCGGGGGCACCAGCAGCTCGCCGTCTTCCAGGGAGAGAATCTCCTTGAGGGCGCGGTGCACCCCCTGGTTGGCCGCCACCCCGCCGATGAAGGCCACCGGCGGCACCACCTTTTTGCCCTTGGCGATGTTGGACTTTAGGTTGCGGGCCATGGCGAAGCACAGCCCGGCCACGATGTCGTAGTCCGGGGTGGCTTCCTGCTGCAGGTGGATCATGTCGCTCTTGGCGAACACCGAGCAGCGCCCGGCCAGGCGCGGCGGGTTGGCGCTGTTCAGGGCGATCTCGGAAAACTGCTCGATGGTCAGTTGCAAACGGTGGGACTGCTGGTCCAGGAACGAACCGGTGCCCGCCGCGCACATGGTGTTCATGGCGAAGTCTTCGATGCGCAGCCCGCCGTCCGGGCCGGGGCTCACCAGGATGAGCTTGGCGTCCTCGCCGCCCATGTCGATGATGGTGTGGGCCTGGGGGCACAGCCGCTGCACCCCGCGGGCGGCGGCGATGATTTCGTTGACCACCTCGCCGCCCAGCAGGGGGGCCAGGGTGGGGGCTCCGCTGCCGGTGACCGCCACCGCGGCGAAGGATTCGCGGCCGAAGCGCTCCAGCACTTCAGCCAGAACTTGGCTGGCCACGGCCAGGGGCCGCCCCTTGGTGCGGGTGTAGTCGGCCAACAGTATTTGGCCGTCATGGTCCAGCACCACCGTGTCCAGGCTGACCGAGCCCACGTCCAGGCCCAGGTAAAGTTTGCCCTTATCCGCCACTTGCGAGCTAACGGAGGAGTCGCTCATGCCGCACCTTTCTTGATGATCCTACAAACCCCGATAAAAAACCTCGCCCCCGAAATCTTCCGCCCGCACCTTGCCTTGGCGGGCCAGTTCATGCAAAAGCCGCTCGGCCCGCTCCGGCTGCACCCCGGCCATGGCCGCCACGTCGGAGATGGTGCAGGGCCTGCGCCGGGTCATCTCTTGCACCTGGCGCTCCAGATCGCCCCGGTCGCCTTTGGCCAGCGCCCGGGGCGGGGCGGTGACCGTGCAGGGCAGGCCGAAGCCCGCCGCTATCTCTTCCAGGCGCTCCAGGGAAAGGGCCCCCACGCCGGGCACCGCCGGGGGGCGGATGACCGTGTTGAGCTGCACCAGTTCAGGACCGATCTCCCGGGCGGTGGCGGCCAGGGCCGCCAGGTGCTCCGATGAATCGTTGATGCCCGAGACCAGAAGAATCTCCAGCCACAGGCGCCCGCCGTACTCGGGGGCAAAGGCCTTAAGGCCTTCTATGATCTCGCTTATTATAAGCCCTGGCGCGGGTCTATTGATTGTTTCAAATATTTTTTGGTCCACCGCGTCCAGGCTGGGGATCACCACGTCGGCCAAGGCCAGATCCCGGCGCACCTGGGGATCGCTCATGAGCACCCCGTTGGTGAGCACCGCCACCCGGCAAGGGCTCATGCCCTTGAGCTCGTTGATTACCCGGCCCAGCTCCAGATGCAGGGTGGGCTCGCCGCTGCCGGCCAGGGTCACGAAGTCCGGCGGGGTCTCCATCTCGGCCAGGCGCTTTTTTACCTGGGCCAACACCTCATCGGCGTCGCGGAAGATGCCCCGCTGGGCGGTGTGCACCGTGGTGCGTCCCAGCTCGCAGTAGATGCAATCCAGGGGGCAGGTTTTGGGATAGACCAAGTCCACCCCCAGGCTCAGCCCCAGCCGACGGCTGGGCACCGGCCCGAAGACGGCCTGTTGGCCGCTGGAACCGCTCACTTTTATTCCTCCCGCCTTCCAAGGTTTGGGGCCGTTTAAATGTTCGTCCTTGGCCGCCCGCATGTCAAGCAACTCCCTGCCTCCGTCGGTTTACAGTTTGGGGGGCCTGAGGTAGACTCAACCTCATGCAACTATTGGGGCTTACACTGCAATCACCTTTTGTGGCCGCGCCCATGGCCGGGGTGTCCAACCCCGCCTTTCGCCTCATGGCCCGCCGGGCGGGCGCGGCCATGGTCTACAGCGAAATGGTCAGCGCCGCCGGACTCTTGCGCCACCAGCCCCAAACCCTGCGTCTGACTCGCAGTTTGCCCGGCGAGCGGCCCCTGGTGTTGCAGCTGTTCGGGGCCTCCCCCCGGCAGATGGGCGAGGCCGCGGCCATCGCCTGCACCCTGGGGGCGGACGCCCTGGACGTGAACATGGGCTGCCCGGCCAAAAAGGTGCGCCGCCCCGGCGCGGGCAGCGCCCTGCTGGAAGACCCCATCCTGGCGGCGGAGATCATGGCCGCGGTGGCCGAGGCCTCCAGCCTGCCGGTAAGCGCCAAGATACGCCTGGGACCAAAGAGCGACATCACCGAGGAGCTGGTGCCCCGCCTGGTAAAGGCCGGGGCCCAGGTCATCACCCTGCACGCCCGCACCACCCGCCAGGGCTTCGGGGGCCGGGCCGACTGGGAAGCCATCAAGCGCTTGGCCTCCTGGTGCCCGGTGCCGGTGATCGGCAACGGCGACGTAACCAGCGGCCGGGCGGCGGTGCGCATGCTCGAAGAGACCGGCTGCGCGGCGGTGATGATCGGACGGGGAGCCATGGGCGACCCCTGGATCTTCGCCCGGGCGGTGGCCCGCCTGGCCGGCCGGGAGCCCCAGCCGGTGACCCCGGCCATGAAGCGGCACGCCCTGGCCGAGCATCTGGAGCTGGCCAAGAACCTGGGCGGCGAGGGGCACGCCATCCATTTCATACGCCAGTTCATGATGTGGTATTCCCGGGGCCTGCCCGGAGCCTCCCAGTTCCGCCGCCAGGCCGGGGCCTGCCATGAGCTGGCCCCCCTGTGGGAGCTGTGCGACCAATTCTTCCTGGAGCCCGAGCCAATGGAGCCCCAGCAGCCGGAGCAGGCGGCATGAGGGTGCGCCTGGCCCGCCACGCCGGTTTCTGCATGGGGGTGCGCCGGGCCATGGAGCTGGCCCTGGCCCAGGCCCACCACGGCGAAGGCCCGGTGTTCACCTACGGCCCCCTGATCCACAACCCCCAGGTGCTGGAGCTGTTGGAGAGCAAGGGCATCCGGGTCTTGAAGGAAATCCCCCCCGAGGGCAGCCTGGCGGGCGGCACGGTGATCATAAGAGCCCACGGGGTGCCGCCCCAGGACAAGGCCCGCCTCAAGCAGGCCGGCTTCAGCCAGATCGTGGAGGGCACCTGCCCCCGGGTGATTAGGGTGCAGGCCATTATCGCCAGGGCGGCCAAGCGCGGGGCCGACGTAGTCATCGTGGGCGACGCCAGCCACCCGGAGGTGGTGGGCCTGTTGGGCCATGCCCAGGGACGGGGCCGGGTGGTGTCGCGGCCCTCGGAGGTGGCCGGGCTGCCCGAGCTAAGGGACGTGGTGGTGGTGGCCCAGACCACTCAGACCGGCGAAAACTTCGCGGCCATCGTGCAGGAGCTGATCAGCCGTTTCGGCCCGGTGGAGGTACACGAGACCATCTGCGAGGCCACCCACCGCCGCCAGGACGAGGTCAAGAGCCTGGCCCAGGAGGTGGACGGGGTGGTGGTGGTGGGCGGCCGCAACAGCGGCAACACCCAGCGCCTGGCCCAGGTGGCCGCCCTTTCGGGCAAGCCGGTGTTCGCGGTGGAGACCGAGGAGGAGCTGTCCCGCGCCGAGTTGGTCCATTTGGAGACGGTGGGAGTCACCGCCGGGGCCTCCACCCCCAACTGGCTCATCAAGCGGGTGCTCAGGGAGCTGGGAGCCATCCGCAGCGAGCGCGAGGGCGGCGGCTCCTACATCCTGCGCCGGGTGTTCCGCTTTTTCGTGCGCAGCCAGCTGCTGGTGGCCCTGGGCGCGGCGGGCATGACCTGCGCGGCCAGCCTGTTGCAGGGGCTGATCCCCCACCCCGCCCTGGCGGGCACGGCCTTTTTCTACATCTACGCCATGCACATCCTCAATCACTTCCTGGACAAGGAAGCGGGGCAATACAACGATCCGGACCGGGCCCAGTTCTTGGCCAAGCACAGGATGTTCCTGATCGGCTCGGGCATCTTCAGCGCCGCCGCCGCCCTGATGCTGTGCTTCTTGATAGGCTTGTGGCCCTTTGTCATCGTCAGCCTAATCAGCCTGTTGGGCATCCTCTACTCGGTGCCGGTGGTGCCCCCGTCCCTGCGGGCCCGCCTGAAGTTCGCCAGCCTCAAGGACATCCCCGGCTCCAAGACGGTGAGCGCCGCCGGGGCCTGGGCGGTGGTGGTGGCGGTTCTGCCCGCGGTGGGTTTTGGCGTCTGGCATCCCCTGGCCCTGGCCCTGGCCTTTGTCTACACCGCGGTGCTGGTGTTTTGCCGCTGCGCTGTGTTCGACGTGCTGGACGTGCAGGGCGACCTGGTGGTGGGCAAGGAGACCATACCCATCATGGTGGGCGAGGCGGGCACCCTGCGCCTGGTCAGCTGGCTTTTGGCCGGGCTGGCCGGGCTGATGCTCCTGGCGCCCCTGGCCGGGCCGCCCACGGCGCTGTGCCTGCTTTTGTTGGCGCCCATCGCCGGACTGGCCCTGATGCAGCGGGTGCTCAACCGGGGGGACATGCTGCCCGGCGCGGCCAGCGAGGCCCTGGTGGATTTCATTTTCTGGCTGGCCGGGGTGTTGGCCCTGGCCTGGTGGGTGTTATAACCACCGGCTGCGCCAGACGGCCGGGGGCTTCGTGGCCGGCATCGCTTAGACCTCGGCGTAGCTCAGGCTACGCCTGCGGTCTGCGCTCGCCGGACGCCTCGCCCGCGACCTCCTGGCTGTGCCGGAGGAAATGCCCAAGGAAGGGAATCATGGAAACCCGGCAAGCCATCTGGAACCGGCGCTCGGTGCGCAGCTTTTCCCAGGAGCCCCTGGAGCCGGCCCTGCTCCGCGACTTGGCCGACGCGGCCCGCCAGTGCCCGTCCTCGGCCAATCTGCAACCCCTGGAATACGTGGTGGTCACCGAGGACAAGCAGCGCGAGGAATTGTTCGGCTGCCTGAAGTGGGCCGCCTACACCGCGCCGGTGGGAGTTCCCGACGAAACCCACCGCCCCACCGCCTACATCGTGGTGTGCGTGCGTGAACAGGACGTAGCCCCCACGGGCAGCGCCTTCGACGTGGGCGCGGCGACGATGAGCATCCTGCTCCTGGCCCATGACCAGGGGGTGGGCTCCTGCTGGATACGCAGCATCAACCGCCCCCGGGCCGCCAAGCTGCTGGGCCTGCCCGAAGGCATCGAGGTGGACTCGGTGATCGCCCTGGGCCGCCCGGCGGTGGAGGCGGTGGCGGTGGACCTGGAGCCCGGCCAGCAGGGCAAGGAGGTCATCCGCTACTGGGACGACGAAACCGGCAAGCACTTCGTGCCCAAGCGGTCCCTGGTGAACATGCTGCACTGGCAGCACCACGGCGGCAAGTAATCCGCGCCTTGGCGTCGCCAAACTGATCTTAATTTTTCTGGGACACCATCTCCACTAGCGGCACAGCCAGGGGGTGCTAGGCAAGGCGTCAGGCAAGCGAGACCCGCAGGCGTATATGCCAAATACGCCGAGGAGGCGAGCGACGCCCGCAACGCAGCATAGCGCCGCCTGGCGAAGCCGCCGCTACAAAGTCGCGCGGGCGCGCCCTCGCAGCTCCTGCGCCCGCCTGTCGAAGCGGCGGGCCACCTCCAGGTGGAAGGACTGGCCCAGGTAGCGGCTCTGCTCCATGAGCTGGTTCTTGGCCCGCTGCCAAAGCTCCTCCAGCTCGGCGAAGGTGTTTACCCGCTCCAGGCGCGAGGTGAGGCGGGCCAGCACCTGGGAGCGCAGGCGCTCGGCGTTCATCTCGAACAAGTCGCGCAGGCTGCCCTGGCGGTCCGGCCCCAGGGGCAGCTCCTGCCCCTGCTCCCAGGCTATCTTGAACATCTCATCCAGGCGGGCCAGGTCGTTCACCGCGGCCATGGATGCGCCCACCCGCTCCAGCATCTGGCCGCCCAGGCGCTCCAGGCTGGCCTGGAAGGCCTCTTCCAGGCGTTGCTGGTAGTCGGCGTTGCGCTGGGCGGTGAGGCTGAGCTTTTTGAGCTCCTCGTGGTACAGGCGCTTGAGCTTTCCCGGGCTGGACGCCCGGCGCACCGCCTCGATCTTGCGGTCCAGGCGCAGGGGGTCGGCGGCGGCCAGGCTCAGCTTGCCGCCCTGTGGGGCCAGGCTCAGGGCCAGGCCCTCCTTGGCCCCCACCAGGCGGGCCAGGCCCTCGGGGTTTTCCACCAGTGCCTTGGCGTCCAGGGAGCTGATCAGCTCATTGATCATCTCGAACTTGCGGTCCATGACCCGAGCCAGGGGCGCGAAGCTCACGGTCACCGGGCTACCGTCTTCCTGATAGGCCAGGCCCGAGGCGGCCAGGCCAAGCACCAGCAGCTTGATCTGGTTGGGGTAGGTGAGGCGCTCGGCCGCCGGGGCGAAAAAGGCCAGGCGCACCGCTTGGCCGCTGTCGCTGAGCGCCTGCAACAAGAACTCCTGCACCTCGGGCCTGAGCTGCTCCAGGCCTCTCAGCACCCGGCGGCCCTCGTAGAGGTCGCGCTCAAAGTGGGTGACCCCCACCGAGCGCAGGGCCTTGAGGCGGTAGATGTATTTTAGCGGCACCTCGTTGTCGAGCATGAACAGGTCCTGCGAATCCACCAGCACCAGGCCCCTAAGCTGCAACAGGCGGTTGATGCCGGTGAGCACCCGGCCCTGGGCCAGCCAGGTCTCGCGCCCCTCCTGGGGCAGGCGGGTGTTTTCCACCAGATGGCGGAGGCTGGCCGTGGGCGAGCCCTCGGGCTGCACCTCCAGGTAGCGCTCCAGGGCCAGGCGGCGGCGGGCGTTGTCGGCCACCAGGTCGTCCTGGGCCTGGCGGGCGGGAATGCGCTTCCGGCCCAGGCGGCGCACCAGATCCAGCAGGGAGAAGTAACGCTCAAGAATGTCCTCGGTGAGGTAGCCCTCCCGCCGGGCCCCGCCGCAGACCACCGCCAACAGGAACAAAACCTCCACCATGGGCGGGTCGTTGTTTTCCAGCAGGGGTTGCAGGCCCACCAGGCAGGCCTCGCCGAAAATGACCTGGCGGAACAGGCCCTGGTGCTCCAGCAAAAAGGCCAGGTCCTGGCGCTGGCTGCTGCTCAGGTCCAGGTGGGCCAGCATGGCCGAGGCCTCCAGGGTCTCGGGCGCGGGCGGCTCCTCCTCCTCGTAGAGCAGCACCAATAGCATCATCAGCCGCCCCAGGTAGGGCTGCACGTCCAACAGCTGGGCCAGGCTGGCGGTGAGGCGCTGGAACTGCAAGGGGGTGGCCCCCACGATGCCCGCCGCGGCGGCCCCAAATTCCTGGCGGGCCATCTCGTGGCTGAGCTGCATGTCCTGGAAGCCCTCCAGGCGGCGCAGGTCCATGGCGCTGAGCTTGCCCGCGGCGGCCAGGCGGCGGCGGGTCATGGAGTGGCCCGCGCCCTGGGGCAGCAGGCGCTCCATGAGCCGGGGACAGCGCCGCAGCAGGCGGCCCAGGTTCAGGGCGAAGCGCGGCAGGACCAAAAGCTCGTCCAGCAGGTAGCGCTCCAGACGGGCCCGGAGCCGCTCCAGGCTCTCGGACATGTCCGAGAGCTCGCCGGGCTGGGGCTGGGGCTGGGCGGCCAGGAAGCGCTCCAGCTCGTAGCAGCAGAGGTCCATCTCCTCTAGGCGGCGGGCGGGCACCTCGGCCAGGGGCTGGGTCTGGGTGTGGCTGACCAACTGGTTCAGCCGGGCAAGCTCCTGGTGGGGGTCCATGAAGTGGGGCACCAAGGCGCCGGTGGCCGGGTCCAGGGTCAGGTAGATGCCCGAGTCTCCCAGGTAGGCCTCGCCTCCGGCGGCCAGGCTGCGGCGCAGGCGGCCCAGCTGGTCCGGGGGCAGCTCCTGGGGCGAAAAGGCCAACAGGGCCCGGCGCAGCTTGGCCAGGCGTTGGCCCAGCTCGCCCTCGTCGCCGTGGGCCAAGAGAGGGTTGAAGTTGATCAGGTGCTTCTCGCTCAGGTGCACGCAGATCCACAACAGGGTGAAGCTTGCCGCCGTGCCCAGGCTGGGCAGCAGCCGCCCGCTGCCGTGCAGCTCGCAGGTAAGGAGCGCCCGGAAGAAATAGGGCCGCACCGAGGAGTCCCCGGCGTAGAAGTGCTCCACGAAGCGGCGCAGTTGCTGCACCAGCTCGATGACCTGGGCGATGCGCTCCAGCTTGGCCGGGTCGAAGCCGGCCAGGGCCTCCTTTTCGCGCAGCCCGGCCAGCTCCAGGCGCTGCCAATCGCCCAGGTGCTCGAACAGGTTGAACAGCTTCAAGAGCTTGCGGGTGGCCTTGGCCTGAACCCCGCCCACCTGGCTGATCTGCTCGTCCAGGATGTCGTTCCAACTGAGGTCCGGCTCGGTGAGCACCCGGATGCACTTGTCGTAGAGGGTGAACATCTCCCAGGCCTGGCCCCGGCTCAGGCCGCCGGGGCTGGCCGCCGCGGCCTCGGCCACCGAGAGCAGGCGGTACAGGCGCACCACGGCTACCGCCTCTTCCAGGTCCTGGTAGCTGTTCAGGTCGGTCAGGGGGTCAAGGGAGCTTTCGGGCAGTTTGCCGAAGGTGACCCTGGTCATGGTGCTGTGGCCCAGGACCATGAGGTAGAGCTGGAGCAGGGGGGCGGGCTCCACTCCCATGAGGGAAAGCTTCTCCAGGTTGTCCAGCACCGGTGTACGCGGCCCCAGCAGCTTGCCTGGGTTGAGCCGCTGCTCCAGGCGGGCCAGGCGGGGAGCCAGCTCCATGAGGCGGCGCACGTCCTTGAGCTGGCTCTGGTGCACGATGGTCTCGAAGGGCTTGCGCAGACGGCTGAGCTCCAGGCCGGGCAGCTCGGTGTAGGTCCCCTGGCGCACCTGCTCCAGGATGTCCAGCACCCGCAGCACGTAGTCGAAGGAGTCCTTGTAGGCGGCCAGAAGCTCCCGGTCGCAACCGGCGATGCGCTTGCGCCGCACCCGGCTGGCGATGGCCGCGGTGGTCTCCGGCGGCTGGCGGCGCGCCCCATGGAATTGGCACAGGGTGTCCGGGAAGCTGCCCTCGATGTCGTACTGGGAGGCCCAGGCCCGCTCCTGGGCCTCGGGCAGGGAAACCCCCAGGTGCTGCTGGCTGAAGAAGGCCCCGAACCAGCGGCTCCAGGCGTTCAAGAGACGCTCGTCGCTGCCCCGGGGCAGGGGCAGGTCCTGGTAGGCCAGGCCGTCTATCTCCTGGGGCTCCAGATAGCCCAGGCTACGGCCCTCCAGAAGCCCCTCCACCGTCTCGTGGTACACCCCCAGGCCCGAGAGGAAGGAGTAGAAGTCGAAGCGGTTGACCTCCATGGCCATGCCCGCCCCGCTCTGGTAGCGCCGCCTGGTGCGGTAAATGTGGCTGAACATCAAGAACCGCTTGAACTCCAGCTGGTTCTTGAAGGTCACCTGCATGGTCTCGTTGCTGCTGGACAGGGGGCGGTCGGCCAGGATCAAGAGCTCGCCGCCCTCGGCCAAGAGGTCGTAAAGGCGGCTGGCCGCGAAGTAGCCCAGGTCTTCCCGCTGGCGGTGGTCCTTGGGCGTGGCCCAACCGGCCCGGCGCAGGCGCTCGGCGAAAAACTCCCAGGGCTCCTCCACCAGGACCACCGCCTCCAGGGGGGCCCGGTTGGAGGCCAACTGCTCCAGGGTCTCCAACACCACGAAGTCCAGGTGGGGCATGCGGCTGGCCAGCTCGGGCAGCAGCAGTTCGCTCTCGGCCGAGAGCAGGCCCACCCGCATGGTCTCGCGCAGGCGGCGCACCATGAGCCCGCTCAGGAAGGTGATGATCTCGTCGGCCCGGGCCCGCACCTCCACCAGGAAGTGGGCCACGTACTGCCTGGGGATGAGGAAAAAGGGGCTGCCGTGGCGGGTGTAGCGGATCAGCAGGCCCAGGCGCTTGAAGATGTCGTTGAGCTGGCGGTAGTTGGAGGACACCGCCTCGGAGTCGGCCAGGTCCAGGCCCTCCACCAGGCGCGCCTGCTCCGGGGGCAGGGTGGCCTGCTCGAACAGGCCCAGGCCGTAGGCGTTGCCCCCCAGGCGGTCCGGCAAGAAGGGCGGGTGATCCTCGGCGGGGTAAGTGCCCAGGGGCACGTCCTCCGGGTCAATGCCCAGCTCGGCAAAACGCTCTGGATCAATAAAGCGGTATAGCCCCGAAAACCTTCTGACTTCCGGGGGCAGGGCCGCCTTGGCGACGGAGTCGGGCACGGCACTCCTTTGGCCCGGGGTTCTCGGGGGGGCAACACACCTGCTCCCGGGCGGACCAACAAGGTGTCAGGAATGTTAACCCCTTGAATTGCAAGTGTCAACGCGCCTTGACCCCCGGCGGCGGGCGGGCTAGCCTACTGTCAGGCCCAGGTGGCTGAATTTGCATTCAACAGGGAGCACTCATGGATCAGGTTCAGAAGTTGTTGGAACGCCTAGAATCATATGGCGACCAGATGATCGAGGCCCAGCGCGAGCTGGTGGCCATACCCGCCCTGGGGCCCACCAGCGGGGGCCAGGGCGAGATGAAAAAGGCCCTGGTGGTCCAGGGTTGGTTGGAGGAGCTGGGCCTTGAGGTCCGGCACGAGGACTGCCCGGACGAGCGGGTGCCGGACGGGGTCAGGCCCAACCTCTGGGGGGTGATGCCCGGTGGCGGCGGCCCCAAGGTGTGGGTGCTGGGGCACCTGGACGTGGTGCCCGAGGGCGACCGCTCCCTGTGGTCCAGCGACCCCTGGACGCTCAGGGTGGAGGGCGACCTCATCTATGGCCGGGGGGTAATGGACAACCACGCCGCCCTGGTCTCGGGCTTTTTCGCCCTGAAGGCCCTCAAGGAAGAGGGCATCGCTCCGGCCGGGGACGTGGGGCTCATCGCGGTGTCCGACGAGGAAACCGGCTCGGGCTACGGCCTGGAGCATCTGCTCAAAAAGCGGCCCGAGCTTTTTTCACCCCAGGACCTCATCCTGGTGCCCGACGTGGGCGATCCGGACGGCAGCTTCATCGAGGTGGCCGAAAAGTCCATGCTCTGGCTCAAGGTCACGGTGCACGGCAAGCAGGTGCACGGCTCCACCCCCCACAAGGGGGTCAACGCCTTGTACACCGCCGCCCGCATGATGATCGCCGCCCGGGAGTTGGCCAAGGGCTTCGGGGCGGCCGATCCCTTGTTCGACCCCATGGTGAGCACCTGCGAGCCCACCCGCAAGGAGGCCGGGGTGTCCAACGTCAACACCGTGCCCGGCCGCGACGTGTTCTACATCGACTGCCGCATCCTGCCGGGAGTTGACCTGAACGTGGTGATGCAGGCCTTTGAGGAACGCTTCGGGGCCATCGCCGCCGAGGAGGGGGCCACGGTGGATTTGGAGGTGGTCAACCGCCTGCAGGCCCCCAAGGCCACCGATCCCCAGGCTCCGGTGGTCCGCGCCCTGGTGGAGGGCATCAAGCGGGTGCGCGGCCTGGAGCCCAGGGTGGGCGGGGTGGGCGGCGGCACGGTGGCCGCCTTTTTCCGCCAGCAAAACCTGCCGGTGGCGGTGTGGTATTCCTGCGAGCAGTCGGTGCACCAGCCCGACGAGTTCGCCAGGGTCTCTTCCATGATCGCCGACGCCAAGGTGTTGGCCCTTATCTATGCCGGACTGGCCTGAACCAGGGGGAGGACGAAGCATGAAAAAGTTGGGTTTGGCATTGGCCCTGCTCCTGGGCCTGGCCCTGGCCGCGCCCCCGGCCCAAGCCGGGCCGGTGATCCAGCGCATCCTCAAGCAAAAGGAGCTGGTGGTGGCCACCAGCGGGACCTACCCTCCCCTGACCGCCAAGACCAAGGAGGGGGAGTTCATCGGGCTGGACATGGATATCGTCAAGGCCCTGGCCCAATCCCTGGGGGTGCGCCTGAAAATAAAGCAGATGCCCTTTGACCGCCTGATCCCCGCGGCCGCCTCCGGCGAGGTGGACCTGGCCATCGGGGGCATCAGCCTGACCCCCCAGCGCAACCTGGAGGTCTACTTCGCCGGGCCCTACTTCGTCTCCGGCCAGACCCTGTTGGCCACCACCAAGGTGGGCGAGGGCATCAAGGGCCTGGACGACGTGAACCAACCGGAGTTCACCATAGCCGTGGCCAGGGGCACCACCAGCGAACAGGCCACCCGCCAGATCATGCGCCGGGCCAAAATAATCGCCGCCGACACCATGGACCAGGCCCTGGAGATGGTCCTGAGCGGCGAGGCGAAGGCCATGGTGGCCGACTACCCCTACTGCGCGGTGGCGGTGTTCCGCAACCCCGAGGCCAAGCTGGGCACCCTGCAAAAGCCCTTCACCTTCGAGCCCCTGGGCGTGGCCCTGCCCCCCAGCGACCCTCAGTGGGACAACCTGGTCACCAACTTCCTGTTCAACATGGAAGGCGGGGGCAGGCTGAACTTCCTCAAGAACCGCTGGTTCAAGAGCCCGGCCTGGATGCGGCTGCTGCCGTAGCCCGCTAGGAACCAATATCGTCAACAAAGCCGGGGCCCTGCGCCCCGGTTTTTTTTGAGCCCACGCCGTGTTGGGCCGATTAACACTTGTCATCCAGGCCCATCTACGTCCATGATGAGCATCATTCCTGCGATATTTTTTTTTAAGGAGAGTTTCATGCGCAAAAGTGGAATCGTCATCGCCTTGGTGGCTTTTTTGACCCTGGCCTTGGCTTCGGCCGCCCTGGCCGGTCCGGTGATGGACAGGATCATGAAAAAGGGCGAACTGGTGGTGGGCACCGCCGCCGACTACCCCCCCTTCAACTTCAAGGCCGCCGACGGCACCATCATGGGCCTGGACATCGACCTGGCCAACATCCTGGCCAAGTCCATCAACGTCAAGCTGAAGATCGAGGTCATCCCCTTCCCCAAGCTGCTTGACGCCCTGAACGCGGGCAAGGTGGACCTGGTGATCTCGGGCGTGACCATGACCCCGGTGCGCAACGTCAAGGCGTTCTTCGCCGGGCCGTACTTCATCACCGGCCAGGGGGCCCTGATGAAGGGCGAGATGATGCAGAAGGTGCGCGACCTCACCGACTTCAACCACCCCGAGTTCACCGTGGCCGTGGCCAAGGGCACCACCGGCGAGATCACCGCCAAACAGCTTCTGCCCAAGGCCAAGATCATGTCGGTCAAGGACATGGACGCGGCCCTCAAGGCGGTGCTGAGCGGCAAGGCCCAGGTCCTGGTGACCGACTTCCCCTTCTGCGTTCTGGCCAGCTTCCGCTACAAGGCCGACAACCTGGCCGCCCTGCAGAAGCCCTTCACCTTCGAGCCCCTGGGCGTGGCCGTACCGGCCAACGACCCCTTGCTGCAAAACCTGGTGGACAACTTCCTGGGCACCCTGGAAGGCGGCGGCGGCATCAACGAGCTGAAGCGGCGCTGGTTCAAGCAGTCCGGCTGGATCAAGAAGCTGCCCCAGTAGCCCCGCTATACACGCAACGCAAAGGCCCCGCCCATTTGGGCGGGGCCTTTTTATTTGGCTCTTAAAGCTTGGGGCAGGCTAGATGGCCGGCGACGCCCCGGTTTTACTCCCCATCAACTCCACCCGTGGCACAGCCAGGCGCCGCAGGGCAAGGCGTCCGGCGAACGAAAGGCGCAGATGTAGCAGAGCTACCGCGAATCCCAAGCCCTCTTTACAACACCGCCCCAAATCCACGCCCCGCCAGCGCCAAGGGCGGCACAGTCAGGCGCCGCAGGGCAAGGCGGAAACGAGCGAGGGACGCAGGGGTAGTAGACCTACCCCGAGGACCGAGCCGACGTTGACAACGCCGCCATGCGGTGGCTGGCGAAGCCGCCCCGCTAGTCCTGTTCGGCTTTGCACTCGGGGCACACCGTCCCCTTCCCCTTCTTCTTTTCCACCACAAAGGCATAGCCACAGGCGGGGCAGGGGGTGGGCACGGGCTTGCTCCAGGTGGCGTAGTCGCACTTGGGGTAGTTGTCGCAGCCGTAGAAGTTCTTGCCCCGGCGGGAGCGCTTCTCCACGATCTCGCCGCCGCACTGGGGGCAGGCCACGCCCACGGGCAGGCCCCGGCTGTAGCGGCACTTGGGGTAGTTGGAGCAGGAGATGAAGCGCCCGCCGCTGCGGGTGGGCTTTATCACCAGGGGACCGCCGCACTTGGGGCAGTCCTCGCCCAAAAGCTCGGCCGCCGGTTTTTCCATGGCCTGGCCGTTTTCGTCCAGGGGCAGGATGTGGCTGCACTTGGGGTAGGCGGTGCAGGCCAGGAAGGGGCCGTAGCGGCCCTTTTTGACCGCCATGGGCGCACCGCACTTTTCGCAGGCTATGCCCGGGTCCGGGGCGGGCTCGTCGGGGATTATGTTGCCCTTTTCGTCCCGGCTGAAGTCGAAGGTGGTCTTGCACTCGGGGTAGCCGGAGCAGGCCAAAAACTCGCCGTGCTTGCCCAGGCGGATGGCCATCTTCTTGCCGCACTCGGGGCACACCACGTCGGTGGCCAGGCCCTTGCCCTTGACCTGGCGCATGGTGGTCTTGGCCTCGTCCAGGGCCTGGGAAAACGGCCCGTAGAACTCGTCCAACAGCTTGCGCCAGTCGCGCTTGCCCTCCTCCACCTGGTCCAGGCTCCGCTCCAGCTGGGCGGTGAAGTCCACCTCCATGATCTGGGGGAAGCTCTCCACCAACAGGTCGTTGACCACCAGACCCATCTCGGTGGGGGCCAGCTGGCGCTTGAGCTTGCTCACGTACTTGCGGTCCACCAGGGTGCTCAGGATGGCCGAATAGGTGGAGGGGCGGCCTATGCCCTTCTCCTCCAGCTCCTTGACCAGGCTGGCCTCGGAGAAGCGCGGCGGGGGCTGGGTGAAGTGCTGCTTGGGCTCGATGCCCTCCAGCTTGAGCTCCTGGCCCTTGCCCAGGGGTGGCAGCATGCCCTCCTGCTCGGGCTCGTCGCCTTGGTCCTTGCCCTCCTCGTACACCGCGGTGAAGCCGGGGAAGGTCTTGATCTGGCCGTTGGCCCGCAGCAGCCCCTTGCCCGAGGCGATGTCGGCCTGGGTGCGGTCAAAAAGAGCCGGGGCCATCTGGCTGGCCAAAAAGCGCTGCCAGATGAGGCGGTAGAGCTTTAGCTCGTCTCCGCTCAGGTACTGGGCCATGTCCTCGGGGGCGCGGGCCCCGCTGGTGGGGCGGATGGCCTCGTGGGCGTCCTGGGCCCCGGAGCGGGACTTGTACACGTTGGGCTTGGGGGGCACGTACTCGGCCCCGTAGCGCCCGCCGATTATTTCGCGGGCCTCGGCCACCGCCGGCTGGGCCAGGCGGGTGGAGTCGGTACGCATGTAGGTGATCAGACCCACCGCGCCCTCGGCGGTCTCCTTGCCCTCGTAGAGCTTCTGGGCCAGGGTCATGGTCTTCTTGGTGGTGAAGCCCAGCTTGCGGTAGGCCTCCTGCTGCAAGGTGCTGGTGATGAACGGCGGGGCCGGGTGGCGCTTCACCTGGCGCTTGTTGATCTTGGTTACGGTGAAGGGGCCGGCCTCGATGGCCGCCACTCCGGCCATGGCCTGCTTCTGGTCGGCGGGCTCGAACTTCTTGCCGCCCACCTCCACCAGCTTGGCGCTGAACTTGGGAGGCTCGTCCCCGGCCAGGGCGGCGGTGACGGTCCAATACTCCCGGGCCTCGAAGGCCTGGATGGCCCGCTCGCGCTCCACGATAAGACGCAGGGCCACCGACTGCACCCGCCCGGCGGACAGGCCGCCGCGCACCTTTTCCCACAGCAGGGGCGAGATTTGGTAGCCCACCAGGCGGTCCAGGACGCGCCGGGCCTGCTGGCTGTCGTAGCGGTGGGGGTCCAGCTTGACCGGCTCGGCCACCGCCTTTTTGATGGCGTCCTTGGTCAGCTCGTGGAACAGCACCCTATGGTAGCTGTCCAGGGGCCGCCCCAGCTGGTGGGCGATATGCCAGGCTATGGCCTCGCCCTCGCGGTCGGGGTCGGGGGCCAGGTAGACCTCCTGGGCGCTTTGGGCGGCTTTCTTTAGCTCGCGGACTACCTTTTCCTTGCCCTGGATCACCTGGTACTCGGGCGTGAAGCCCTTGTCCAGATCGACTCCCAGGCGTTTCTTGGGCAGGTCCACCACGTGTCCCACCGAGGCTTTGACCGAGAAGTCCGCGCCCAGGTACTTCTTGATGGTGCGGGCCTTGGCCGGCGATTCTACTATGAGCAGGTTTTTAGCCATAACGGTATAGGGGCTTTATCTCCGTTGCAGTGTCTCTACAGGTTAAGCACATAATGCTTGCCGGGCAACTCCACCACTCTTTCGGCCAAAACCAGGTTCAGCAAAAGGGTGGCCAAATCGCCGGGGGCCAAGCCGCTGGCCCGGCCTATCTGGTCTATGTGCTGCGGCTCCGGGCCCACCAGCTTTAGCAGCTCGGCCTCGGCCGGGCTAAGCTCTCCGGGCTCCTCGGGCCGCGGGGCTCCGGGCCCCGGCGAGGGCGGCAGGGCTCCGGGCTCGAAAAGGTCCCGGCTGGATGTGAGCAACCGGGCCCCTTCCTTTATCAGTTGATTGCTGCCCGCGCTAGTTGCCGAGCCCACCGGCCCGGGAACCGCGAACACCTCCCGCCCCTGTTCCAGGGCGTGGCGGGCGGTGATCAAGGAGCCGCTCTTGAGGCCCGCCTCCACCACCACCACCGCACGGCTCAGCCCGCTGATGACCCGGTTGCGCACCGGGAAGTGGGCCGGGGCGGGCTGGGTGCCCAGGGGAAATTCGCTGACCACCGCGCCCTGGGCGGCCATGTGGGCGATGAGCTCGCGGTGCTCCCGGGGATAGGCCACGTCCAGGCCGCAGCCCAATACGCCCACGGTGTGCCCGCCCGCCTCCAGGCACCCGGTGTGGGCCGCGGCGTCCACTCCCCGGGCCAGGCCCGAGACCAGGCTCACCCCCCGGCGGGCCACGTCCCGGCCCAGCTCACCGGCCAGGCGGCGGCCATAGGGGCTCATGGCCCGGCTGCCCACCACGGCTATCCCGCCCGCTTGACAGGGGGAGAGGTCGCCCAAAACGAACAGCAGCGGAGGCGGGGCGTGGATGCCCTTTAAAAAGGGCGGGTAGGCCGGGTCGTCCAGGGTGAGCAGATGCCCGCCCAGCTTTTCAAGCCTGGCGAGCTGCTCTCCGGGGTCCACTTCCCAAGCCCGGCGGTGCACCGCCCGGGCCACCTGGGGCCTGAGGCGGGGTATGGCCTGCAGGGCCTCCAGGGGCGCGCCCAGCACCGCGCCGGGGCTGCCGAAGGCGGCCAGCAGGCGGGCGAAGGTGACGCTGCCCACGCCGGGGATGAGCTTCAGCCCCAGCCAATCCAGCAGCTCTCCGGAGCCCTGGGCTCGTGTTTGCCCTTCCATGGGGTAGAAAAGCTACCTACTGCCCCCCCTGCTGGTCAAGGCCTTTTTCCGTGAAGCTTTGGCGTATTACAATGAATGGTAAGGTTTGGGAGCCGCCTCGGGGGGGACCCGGGCGCAGCCCATGAAGCCGGCGGCATGGATGCTTTGGGCCGCAAAGATGGGGGAAGCGCGGCAAATCATTGACAGCTCGAGGCCCCCTGGGTTACTTTGACCTCTGCGCCCGCCACCGCACAATCAGGTGGGGCCTCTGGGCCCCAGGAGGAGAACCATGGCCCAGGACCTTGGCGACCGCCCCTGGTACGGCGACTGGCCGGAAGGCGTCCCCAAAAGCATAGATTTCCCCGAAATAAGCCTCAGCGACCTGCTGCGGGAATCCGCCGCCTCCTACCCGGACGACAGGGCCATCGTGTTCTTGGACTCGGTGATGACCTACCGGGAGTTGGACGACGCGGTGGACCGAATGGCCACCGCCTTCACCAATCTGGGGCTGGCCAAGGGCGACGTGCTGGCCATCATGCTGCCCAACTCCTTCCAGTTCGTCATAGCCTTCTACGCCTGTCAGCGGCTGGGCATGGCGGCCACGGCCATCAACCCCACCTACAAGGCCCTGGAGATAAAGCACCAGCTCAACGACTCCGGGGCCAAGGCCCTGGTGGTCTTGGACTCGGTGTTCGCCGAGGCCGGGCGCATTTTGGACCAGACCAAGGTGAAGCACCTGATCGGCACCAACATCGCCGACCTGCTCAAGATGAGCGGGCTCAAAAAATGGCTGGGCAAAAAGCTGGGCAAGATTCCCACCGGCCAGCTACCCGCCGGGACCCTGAGCTTCAAGGAGCTGCTCAACACCCCGCCCAATCCGCCGACCGTGGAGATCGACCCGGTCAACGACATCGCGGCGTTGCAGTACACCGGCGGCACCACCGGCACCCCCAAGGGGGCCATGCTCACCTCCTTCAACCTGGTGACCAACGCCCTGAGCGGCAAGGCCTGGATCGGCGGCGACTTCCCCAGGGGCGCGGGCTGGGTGGGGGTTCTGCCCCTGTTCCACGTCTTCGCCATGACCTGTTGCATGAACATCTCCATCGCCACCGGCGGCTACATGCTGCTGTTCCCCAAGCCGCCCGAGTCCATGCTGGAATGGGCCGAAGAGATCCAAAAGTGGGGCAAGGGCACCCAGATGTGCATGGCCGGAGTGGCGGTGTTGTTCAACAAGATCAACAACACCAAGGGCCTGGAAGCCTACGACCTGAGTTCCCTGACCAACTGCCTCTCCGGAGCGGGCCCGCTGCCCCGGGACGTGCAACTCAAGTTCGAGGAGAAGACCGGGGCCAAGGTGGTGGAGGGCTACGGCCTTAGCGAATCCTCCCCGGTGGTCACGGCCAACCCCTTCGTCATTCCCAAGGGCGCCGAGCGGGTCATGGGCTCCATCGGCCTGCCCTTCCCCAACACCGACTGCAAGATCATGGACCTGGAAACCGGCGAGACCCAGCTGGGCTACGGCCCGGATCAGGTGGGCGAGCTGTGCGTCAAGGGCCCCCAGGTTATGAAGGGCTACCTGAACCGGCCCGAAGAGACCGCCCGCACCCTGCGCGACGGCTGGCTCTACACCGGCGACATCGCCTATATGAACGAGCGTGGCTACATCTTCATCATGGACCGGGCCAAGGACCTGGTGAAGTTCAAGGGCTTCAGCGTCTTCCCCAAAGAGGTGGAGGACTACATGTTCAGCCACCCCGACATCCTGGAGGTGGCGGTCATCGGCCTGCCCCATCCCAAGGTGGGTGAGATACTCAAGGCTTTCGTGGTGTTGCAGCCGGACAAGGTGGGCCAGGTGAGCGAGGATGACATCATCGCCTGGTGCAAGGAAAACATGACCCACTACAAGGTTCCCTCCATCGTGGAGTTCCGCGACGAGCTGCCCAAGACCATGGTGGGCAAGGTGCTCCGCCGGGTGCTCAAGGAGGAAGAGGCCGCCAAGGGCGCTTAATGACTCCGGGCCTGGGGTTATATCTACATCTCCCCTTTTGCCCGAGCCGCTGCCCATACTGCGACTTTAACGCCAAGACCTACGACCACGGCGAGGCCCGCCGCCTTTTGGCGGGCCTCGCCGTTCATTTACAGCGTATCGCCCCCAGGGCCCAGGGCCGCCGCCTGTCCACGGTGTACTTGGGCGGCGGCACCCCTTCCATGCTGCCCGCCGCGGCCCTGGTCTCGCTACTTAGTCAAACCAAGGAGCTGATCGGCCTGGAACCCTGGGCCGAGGTCTCCCTGGAGGCCAACCCCGGAGCCCTTTCCCCGGCCAAGCTGACCGCCCTGCGAAAAGCCGGGTTCAACCGCCTATCCCTGGGAGCCCAGAGCTTCAGCCCCGAGATGCTCCGCGCCCTGGGCCGCCGCCACACCCCCCAGGCCACGGCCAAGGCGGTGCGGGCCGCCCGGCGGGCGGGCTTCGTCAACCTGAACCTGGACCTCATCTACGGCCTGCCCGGCCAGAGCGCGGCCCTGGCCGCCGCCGACCTCACGGCCGCCCTGGAGCTGGAACCCGAGCACCTATCCCTGTACGAGCTGACCCTGTCGCCGGAGACCCCCTTCGGCCAACGCTTCCGCCCCGGCGTGGCGCCCCTGCCCAGTGATGATGAAATCGTGGACATGGAGCAGGCCGCCAAGGAGCTGCTGGAGGCGGCGGGCATCAAACGCTACGAGGTGAGCAACTACGCCCGGCCGGGCTACGAGTGCCGCCACAACCAGGCCACCTGGCAAGGGGGCGACTACCTGTCCCTGGGGCCGGGGGCCCATGGCCACCTGGCCGGGGTGCGCTGGGCCCATGTGACCGATCCCGCTGAATATTGCCGGATGGTGCAGGCCGGGGAGGAGCCCCTGGCCATGCGCGAGGAGCTGAGCCGGGAGCAGCGGGCCCTGGAGTTGATCCTCCTGGGCCTGCGCACCGTGCGCGGGGTGGAGCTGGCCGCCCTGGCGGTGCTCAGGGGGGCCGACCCCCGCCGGGTCTACGCCGGGCCCCTGGAGGAGCTGCGCCGCCGGGGCTGGGGCCTCATTGCCAGGGGGCGGATCATCCCGACCGAGGCCGGCCTGGCCATGGCCGACGCGGCGGCGGGGCTGTTCGTCTGACCCGGTCCCCATGTAAACGGGCCCGGGCGAGCACCCGGGCCCATACGTTACGGGAAGTTGTTGCTTAACGGCCGGAGCGATGCTCCAGCTGGAAGGTCCCCTGACCCAACTTGGAGCCCTGGAAATTGCCAGACAGGATATAGCCCCGCAGGGTGCCGGTGAACTGCACCGGACCGGCGCTGGTGCGGATGTCGCCCGCCAAGGTGTTGCCGTCTTGCACCGTGGCCTTCAGCTTGCCCCGCAGGTTGCCCGCCGCGGTGTGGTCCAGGCTTATCATGCCGGTTACCTTGTCGCCCTTTTGGGTCATGGTGCCGGACATCCTGCCGCCTGGTTTGGGGCAAGAGGAACCCGCGCACTTCCAGGCGCCCATCCAGGTGCCGGAGTAAATTTCCTTGGCCTGGGCCGGGGGAGCGCCGCATAGAAACAGGGCCAGGGCCATAAGTAAAACAGTTAACAAGGCAGATTTTTTCATTGTGTTTTCTCTCTATTGTCGATCATGACCCCAAAAAGCCCGGACGCCGCGGCGCCCGGGCCAGAGTTTGCTATATTAGCGCGGCTCAGCGCTTGGAGGCGCGGCCTAGGGTGCCGATGGAGGTGTTCTCCATGGTGAAGGGGCCCTTGGCCATCCCGTCCTTCATGGTAAGCGATTTGCGCATAAGACCTCCACAGTCAAGCTGGTGGAAAATCAACCTGCCCCAGCAAGCGGCACCCGTGCCGCGTGGAGCGCGCCGCCTTACTGGCGGGTGAGCTTGAAAGTTCCCCGTCCCATTTCCGCGTGCTCGAACTGGCCCTCCATGGTGTCGCCGTTCACCTTGCTCAGGAAACCGATTCCACCGGCGCTGGTCTGGATTTTGCCGTTCAGGCCGGACTGGCGCAACCAGGCCTGCAACGGCCCGGAAAGGTCGCCGGCCACGGTGTTGTTGATGCTGAACTGGCCGTGGTACTCGTCCCCTTGCTTGGTGATGTTGCCGTGCATGGTGCCCCCGGTCTTGACGCAACCGGAGCCCACGCAGCTCCAGGAGCCGGACCAGTTGCCGACATAGGAATCACCGGCCAGGGCCGGGGCGGTGGCCAGCAGCAAAGCCAGGGTCATTAAAAAAATGGTGAGCAAAGCGGGCTTTTTCATGTTGGCTCCTCTCTAATGTGGATCGTGGGTGAAAAGTCGTATCGTGGGTGGCGCTGGGCTCAACGGCTTATCTTGTATTTGCCCAGCCCCAGCTGGTCGCAGCCGTAGTCGCCTTCAATGGTGTTGCCGTTGACCAGGCCGGTGGTGCCGATGAGATAATCGCCGCATCGCAGGTTGGCGCTGAAACGGTTGCCGCCGACGCTGCCGGAGACCACGGTGCAGTTGAGGGTGCCTTTCACGGTGTTGGTGAGCTGGAAGGTGCCGGTGACCGTGCTGTACTGGCCCTGCTTCAGATCGCCGGTCATGCCGCCGCTCTGAATCTTGCAGGGCTGGCTGGTGCAGGTCCAGGTGCCGCTCCAGTGGCCGCTGACGTTGGTTTCGGCCCATACCGGGGCCGCCATGACCAGCAGGGACAAAAGCAGGCCGAAGATGATAGCGGTTCTGCGAATCATTTTTTCCTCCAGGAATGCTTGTCTAACATGCGTCCGAGGCGCCCGGCCTCAGCGATTCATTTTGAAGGTGCCCAAGCCCAACGGCCCGCCGTCGTATTCGCCCTGGAAGGTGTCGCCGTTGACCTTGCCGTGCATGCCCACGCTGTAAGAGGCGCAGGTCATGGTGCCGGCGAACTCGTAGTCGCTGGCCAATACGGCTTTCTTCAGGGTGCAGCGCAGGCTGCCCTTGACCGTATCATTCAATATGTAGGTGCCGGTCACATTGTGATCACTGTCTTGCTGCAAGACGGCGCTCATGAAGCCGCTGGGTTTCTGGCAGGGCTTTTTGGTGCAGGTCCAGGAGCCCGACCAATAGCCGCTGATGGTGTTTTCGGCCCAGGCCGGGGCGGCGGCCAGGAGCAGGGCCAGGAACAGGACAAAAACAGACGCGCGCTTCAGCATTAGCTTTTCCCTTATTTGGCATGAGGTTACGCGGACAATAAAAAGCCGCCTCCTTCCCCGAGGCGGTGGGGATAGGGGCGGGGGCAAGGCGGAGGCAGCATAGCACATGCGCCACGAATGATCCACACTACCCGGGGATTAGCCGTGCCCGGCCAAAAGTAGTAAATTATTTTGTCATTGTGAGCTTGAACCCAAAACCAACAGGCCCGACCAAGCCATGACCGACAATGCTTTGCAACGCGCCGCCCTCACCCTGGCGGTGATCAGCTCCTTCGTAACCCCGGTGATGGCCTCGGCGGTGAACCTGGCCCTTCCCGACATGGGCCTGCGCTTCGCCCTGGACGCGGTGACCCTCTCCTGGGTGCAGACCTCCTACATTCTGTCCACGGCGGTATGCGTGGTGCCCGCCGGGCGCCTGGGCGACATCCTGGGCCGCAAACGCATATTTATTTGGGGCATGTCCACCTTCGGCCTGGCCTCCCTGCTGGCCTGTCTGGCCCCTTCCGTCCTGGTGGTGCTGGTGGCCCGGGTGACCCAGGGCATGGGCAGCGCCATGGTCTTCGCCACGGGCATGGCCATCCTGTCGGAGGCCTACCCTCCCGGCCAGCGGGGCCGGGCCCTGGGCATCAACGTGGCCGCGGTGTACATCGGCCTGTCCCTGGGCCCCCTGCTGGGCGGCGTGGTCACCACCTACCTCACCTGGCGCGGCGTCTTCGCCCTGGTGGTGCCGCCCAGCGCCCTGGCGGTGTGGGTGGCGGTGTACAGGCTGGATGCCGAGTGGGCCGAGGCCAAGGGCGAGCACTTCGATCTCACGGGGTCGCTCTTCTACGCCCTGGCCCTGGTGGGGCTCATCCTGGGCCTTACCCGCATGCCCACCTGGACCGGCGGGGCCTTGGCCCTGGCGGGCGCGATGTTCCTATGGCTGTTCATGCGCTGGGAGGGCAAGAGCCCGGCCCCGGTGTTCCCGGTGCACCTGATCAAGACCAACCGGCCCTTCGCCTTTTCCAGCCTGGCCGCCCTTATCAACTACGCGGCCATCTTCGCGGTGACTTTCCTGCTGAGCCTGTACCTGCAGCGGGTAAAGGGATTCAGCGCCTCCATGGCCGGGTTCATCCTGGTGGCCCAGCCGGTGATGCAGGCTGTCCTTTCGCCCCTGGCCGGACGCATCTCCGACCGGGTCCAGCCGCGCCTGGTGGCTTCGCTGGGCATGGGCATCACCGCCCTGGGCCTGGCCGGGCTGGCCCTGCTGGACGCCCACTCCTCCACCCTCTACGTGATCGCCTGCCTGGTGCTCAACGGCGTGGGCTTCGGGGTGTTCTCCTCGCCCAACATGAACGCCATCATGTCTTCGGTGGCCCCGCGCTACTACGGCATCGCCTCGGGCACCGTGGCCGCCATGCGCATGATGGGCCAGATGGTCTCCATGGGCATCGCCGCCTCCATGCTGGCCGTGTTCGTGGGCCAGGTGAGCCTGGGCACCGCCGGACCCGCGGCTCTGCTGAGCAGCCTCAAGGCCACCTTCCTCATCTGCTGCCTGCTGTGCGTGGCGGGGATATTCGCATCATTAAGTAGAGGCGAGCTTCCTAAGGATTAGCAAGGCTAGGCACCACCTGGACGGAGACGCTGCATCCGGCGGCACAGTAATCAGCTTATGAGCAGTAACATCATGTCTCAAAATAATTTTATAGTTCTTACCGGTGGTCCCGGCGCTGGCAAGACTACTATTATTCAAGCATTGGAAATGCGAGGTTACTCTTGCGCGGAAGAAACCGGACGGAAGGTTATCAAGGAACAGATTGACCAAAAAGGCAGTGCCTTGCCTTGGGAAAACCAGGAATCCTTCCGCGACCTCATGCTAAAACAAGAAATCACATCATATAAACTTCATCAAAACGACTCAGGGTTGGTATTTTTCGATAGAGGCATCATCGACGTACTGGGCTATTCGCAACTTGAAAAGCTTGGCATAAGTGATGAACTGATGGAATCGTGCAAGCATTTTAGATACAACCCCTCGGTATTTATCTTTCCACCCTGGGAAACGATTTTTACCTGTGATTCCGAACGCAAACAAGACTTCGCCACAGCCGTGGCCACCCATCGGGCAATGGTTAAAGCCTACGCTCATTACGGCTATAATCCGATAGAAGTCCCTAAATGCTCGGAGGGTGAAAGGGTTGAGTTTATTTTGGCCAATGTGCCACGGTCGACAACCTCCTAAACAGGCCCACAACCACCGGGTGACGGTTATTGTTCCGGTTCCCGCTCCGGCTTTTTCTTGCGGCACCTGGCCACCCATTGGTCGAAATCCACCACCTTCATGCTGCGCTGGCAGCCGGTGAACACCTGCTCCACCAGGGCCAGGGCCCCTTGCAGGGACTCCAGGTTGGCCAGCACCATCCCGCCCGCCCCGGCCCTCCGGGCCCGGGACATACGCCACCAACGCAGGCCCAGGGCCAGGGCCAGCCCCAGGACCAGCCCCCCAGCCAAACCCCACAGCCATCCTTGGCTCCCCTGCGGAGCAAGGCTAGGGCCGGAGGCCAGAAAAGGCCCCTGGCCCGGAGGCCGGGAGGCCACCTTGCCCAAACAGGCGGGCAAGAGCCCCAGGCCCGCCGTTAATAAAAAGGCCGCCACCACTCGTCGCACCGATATCCCCCCTGCCCCCGGCGTGGGCAGGCCACAAGCATGCAAAAGCGCCGCCGGATGGTGCCGACTAAAATGTTCTATTCAATTCAGAGGCTTGATCCCCCCGGACCAAAAGAGCGCTCGTAAATATACCGAAAGGCTAGGACGCGTTACCGTACCCTGGATATTTTATATTTGCATCCTTATCCGGCACAGCCAGGTGTTCGTGGGCAAGGCGTCGGGCGGGCGAGACCCGCAGGCGTATATGCCAATACGCCGGGGAGGCGAGCCACGCCCGCAGCGCAGCATGGCGCCGCCAAACCAAGCCGAAACCGGCACAGCCAGGCGCCGCAGGGCAAGGCGGCAGGCAAACGAGGGACGCAGGCGTAGTCTACCTACGCCGAGGACCGAGTGACGCCGCTAACGCCGCCATGCGGGGTCTGGCGAAGCCGAGGGGATAAAAAGGGGCCGTCCGGCGTATATACCGAACGGCCCCAAGCAAGAGCTGATTCAGGGAGTTACTTGGCCAGGCGCGAGGCCACCAACTCGGTGATGTCCAGGACCTTGACCTTGCCCAGCTTCTCCTTGCGGGCCCGAGCCGCGGCCTGGTTCAGGGAGTTCTTGCAGGAGGGGCAGGCGCTGACCACGGTGTCCGCGCCCTGGGCGATGGCCGCCTTGATGCGCTCGAAGGCGATGTCCCCGCCCAGCTCGTTGGCAAAGGCCTTGACCCCGCCGCCGCCGCCGCAACACTTGGCCAGGGTGCGGTTCTGGGGGAACTCCAACAGCTCCACCCCGGGCAGGGCCTTGATCACCTCTCGCGGCGGCTCGTACACCCCCAGGTGGCGGCCCAGGTCGCAGGGGTCGTGGTAGATGGCCTTCACCGGCTTGCCGTCTTCGGCAAAGCTCAGCTTGCCCTCGTTGATGAGCCGCTCCAGCAGAAACACCACGTGCTCGGGCTTGTAGCCGTCGCCGTGGCCGTGGTGGGGATAGACCTCCTCAAAGGTCTTGTAGCAGCCGGCGCAGGTGGTGAGCAGGGTGCCCACGCCCTGTTCCTTGAAGATCTTGTCGTTGGCCGCGGCCACGGTGTGGAAGGTGTCCATGTCCCCCACCAGGTAGGCCAGGTAGCCGCAGCAGTTTTCATCCTTGCCCAGGGTGGTGAAGTCGATGCCCGCCGCGTCCAGGATTTTCATCACCGCGGGGATGATCTTCACGTCCTGGTAGGAGGCCACGCAGCCCAGGTGCAGCATGGTGTCCGCCCCCGGCTTGGCCTCGTAGCCCACGGGGTAGGAGTCGGTGCGGGTGTCCCGCGGCATGCTGAAGGGGTTGCCCGCCTCTTTCATGTCGCTCATGAGCTTGACGAATATCTCGGGCAGGAAGCCCTTTTCCACCAAACGCTGCCGGGCGGCCTGCACCACCACGGCCAGGTTGATCTGGGCCGGGCAAGTGTACTTGCAGTTCAGGCAGAGCATGCACTTGTACAGGCGCTCGGCCATGTCCGCCGAGGGCTCCATGTGCCCGGACAAAAGGCTGAAGGCCAGGGTGATGCGCCCCTTGGCGTTCATGGACTCCAGGTCGGTCTGGGCGTAGGTGGGGCAGCCCAGGCGGCAGAAGCCGCACTGGATGCAGGCCACGATCTCGTTGTCCACCTCGCCGAAGCTGGCCACGTCCTGGGATCCGGTGCGCAGGGGCTCGAAGCCGCTGGTGTCGTACACGTCGTCGATGGAGTCGCGCAAACCCATCTTGCCGGGGTTCAGGATGCCCTTGGGGTCCATGGCGTCCTTGATGGTCTGCATCACCTCCATGCCGGTGGCCCCCAGCTCCCTGGCGATCACCGGCGACTTGGCCATGCCCAGGCCGTGCTCGGCGCTCATGGTGCCTTCCATGGAGGCGGTAAGCTCCACGAACTCCAGCACGATCTTTTTCACCGCGTCCCACTCGTCGGCCTTCTTCACGTCCATGATGAAGGTGGCGTGCAGGTTGCCGTCGCCGATGTGGCCGAAGGTGGCGATGGGGAAGCCATGCTTCTCGCCGATGGCCTGGATGCTTCGGATGGTCTCGGGGATCTTGGTCATGGGCACCCCGAAGTCTTCCATCAGGGGCACCAGGCGGTAGCCGGGTTTGAGGCGGCTCATGGCCGGGACCAGGCGGTGGCGGGCCTCCCACAGGGGGGCCTTTTCCACCGGGTCGTCGGTCCACTTGGCGCTCAAGATGCTGTGCTTGGCCGCGATGGCGTCCACCTGCTTCACGTAGTCCTGAACCGCCGCCTTGTGGCCGTCCAGCTCCAGCATGATCATGCAGCCCACGCCCTCATTCACCTTGAGGTCGATGGCCTTGGCCAGCACCGCGATGGATATGTTGTCCAAAATCTCGCAGGTGGCGATGGGCACGCCGGTGGTGAGCATCTCGGTGACCGCGTCGCCGGCGGTTTGGATGTCCGGGAACTCCAGGCGGGCGCTGATGGCGTAGGCCGGGGCGGGCATGATCTTCATGGTGGCCTCGGTGACCACCCCCAGGGTGCCCTCCGAGGCGCAGAAAAGCTGGGACAGGTTGTAGCCGCTGGAGGTCTTGGGGGCCTTGGAGCCGGTGTCCAGGATGCGCCCGTCGGCCAGGACCACCTTGAGCGCCATGACGTAGTCCTTGGTGGTGCCGTACTTCACCGCCCGGATGCCGCTGGCGTTGGTGTTGATCATGCCGCCGATGGTGGCGATGCCCGCGCTGCCCGGATCGGGCGGGAAGAAGAAGCCCTTGGCGGCCACCGCCGCGTTGAGCGCGCCGCAGACCACGCCGCACTGCACCCTGGCGTAGTGGTCGGGCAGGTTGATCTCCAGGATCTTGTTCATGCGGATGAGGTTGAGCAGCACCCCGCCCTTGGGGGCCAGGGCCGCGCCGGTTACGCTGGTGCCGCCGCCGCGAGCGATCACCGGCACCTCGGCCTGGTGACAGGCGGCCAGAATCTCGCTTACCTGCTCGGTGGTCTCGGCGAATACCATCACCTGGGGCGGGGCCATGTGCACCGACATGTCCCGTGAGTAGGCCTGACAGTCGGCCTTGTTGGTGATCACGTTCTCCTGTCCCACGATCTCGGCAAGTCTTTGGTTGATGTCCATGATTCTTCCTCCTGTCCCGGCTAGTCCGGCTGCGCCAGCCACCGGTATACGGCGTTGCCGGCAGCGCTCGGGCCTCGAAGTAGCTTCGGCTACACCTTCGGCCCTCGCTTACCGGCCGCCTTGTCTACCGGCGGCTGGCTGTGCCGGGCCCGAGTACAAACGGCTCCCCGTTAAAGCCAACGCCTTATTCATAAGGACCGCATAATTACTAATTCGTTGTTGATTGCCGCCCGACCTTCGGGAAAATTCCGAGTTGGCGCCAAAAACGGGCGGGGAGGGTGCAAACGCCCTCCCCGCCCCTGGCAGTCTTGCTTTGGCTATAGGTGCGCGGCCAAAGGCCGCCGCCTCCCACAGCCAAGGGACAATATCGATATGACCGCGCGGCGCGCACGCCTAGGCCTGGTCCTTTTCCACCTTTGCGATCTCGGCGGCCACCCACTCCTTGTAGGCTTCGCCCTTCATCAGCTTGGACAGATCGCCGGTTAGGTCGCTGGGGGCGATCTTGCAGATCCAGCCCTGGCCGTAGCAGTCGGAGTTGATCAGCTCGGGCTCGTCCTCCAACTCCTCGTTGCCCTCGGCCACCTCGCCGGAGACCACGGCGTAGACCCGGCCCACCCATTTGCCGCTCTCGATGGAGCCGAAGGGCTTGCCCTGGGTCACCTCGTCGCCCTCCTCGGGCACGTCCACGAAGGTGATCTCACCGGCCAGCTTCTGGGTGAGGTCGGTGGTGCCCATGATCACCACGCCGTCCTCCACCTTGGCCCAGTAGTGGTTTTGGTCATAGTAGAAATCGTCGGGAAAGTTATAGCCCGCTACTTCCATGGACGCCTTCCTCCTCGCCAACCCCCGTGGGGGTGATTTCAAGTGCTCTGATCGCCGGAATCCGGCAAAAGTTTTTTCTTATAGCATAGCCCCGGCCGCCGCCACCCGCCTAGCTCTTAAAGGCGGCCAGAAGCTCCTTGGGCTTGGCCCGGTTCAGCTTGAAGCCCAAATCGTCGGGCTCCAAACCAAGGCCCAGCCCCAAAATCTGGGTCAGGTACACCACCGGCACCTTGAACTTGGTGTTCATGCGCTTGGCGATGGCCTTTTGCTGGCCCTCGTACATCACGTTGCAGAAGGGGCACACCAAGACCATGGCGGTCACCTCCCGGGCGTCCAGCTCGGCCAGCTTGGCCCCGGCCAGGGACCCGGCCAGGTCTTCGTCCGCCCCCAACACCCCGCCCCCGCAGCAGTCCTTGAGGCGGGGGTAGTTGTCCACTTTGGCTCCCGTGGCCTCTATGAGCCGCCCCATGCTGGTGGGAGCCTCGGGGTCGTCCAGGCCGCCGATGATCTCGGCGGGCTTCAGGTAGTGGCAGCCGTAGTGGGGGGCGAAGGTGAACTCGCCGAGATCGCGGGTCATCTTGGCCTTGATGGCCTCCAGGCCCACTTCCTCCAAAAGGTAGCGCACCAGATGGGTCACCCGCACGCCTGGGGCGTACTCCAGGCCCAGGGGGGCCAGCTCGGCGTTGACCCGCGCCGCCTCCTCGGGGTGGTGGGCCAGGTGATGCTCGGCCTCGGCCAGGGTGCCCGCGCAGGCCGAGCACAGGGCCACCAGGGGCAGGCCGTGGCTCCTGGCCTGGGCCAGGGCCCTGGCGGCGATGGTCAGGGCGTGGGCCTGGTCGGTGCCCTTGAGGGGATAGCCGCAACAGGCCAGGGCCGCGTCGTCCACCAGCTCCACCCCCAGGACTTCGCAGACCTTGCGGGCGCTCAACTCGTAGTTGAGGTTTCTCACCGGCACGGTGCAGCCCAAGAACAACAGCGCCTTCATCGCGGCTCCTCCCCGGCCTCGCCCTCGGCGGGCTTCAGGCCCAGGATGGCCTGGAAGTCTTGGGGGCGCTGCTCCACCGGGGGCAACCCCAGGTCGGTGCGCTTTTGGTTCTCGAAATCGGTGACCTCAAGCAGGCGGCCCTGCTTGGCCAACAGCTCGGCGGTTATCTTGGCCGAGGGCGGGGCGTGTCCCTCACGGGAGGCGATGTTCTTGATGGCGGTGAGCACCTCGGTGAAGCGCACCTGCTGGGGGCAGACCTCGCCGCAGGTGTAGCAGGAGGAGCACAGCCAGATCAGCGGCGAGGCCAAGACCTCCTCGCGCCTGCCCAGGAGGGTAAGGCGGATGAGGCGGCGGGGATCGTAGTCCGGGCGGTTGGCCCCCACCGGGCAGCGGGCGCTGCACGCGGCGCAGGCAAAGCAGGCGCGGATGCCCGCCCCGCCGGGCTCGGCCGCCACTTCATGCTTGAAGCCGGGATCGCAATCGTTGAGCCGCATGCTTATTCCTCCCCCAACCCTTGGGCCATGGCCGCCACTTTTTGGGCCAGCTCCCTGGTCTGGTTGGCGGCCAGGGGCAGGAACTGCATGGCCTCGGGCGTCAGGCCCAGGGCGGCCAGGTCGCCGCTCAGGGAGGCGATCTTAGCCATGGCCTTGTGGTTGCCGGTCACTGAGCGGCAGTTGCCCGGATGGCAGCCCGCCACCAGCACCCGCCGGGCCCCCAGCTCCAGGGCCTTAAGCAGCAGGACCTGGCTCATGCGGGCGGCGCAGACCAGGGGGTAGATCACCAGACCGGCGGGCCACTCGTGGCCCTGGGCCGAGAGGGAGGCCACGGCGGGCATGCCCGAGGCGGCGCAGGCAAAGAGCACCATCTTGGGCTCCGGGGCCAGGGCCAGGCCCCACTCCAGGCTGGAGAACATCTCCGGGTTGCCCCAGCCCGGCGGGGCGATGGCCTCGGCTGGGCACTCCGCCGCGCAGGCCCCGCAGGCCAGGCAGGCGGCCGGGGCGCACTGGATATGCTCCCCGGCGTAGCGGGGCGCTCCGTGGGGACAGGTGCGCACGCAGGTTAGGCAGCTGGCGCAGAAGCTGTCGCGCACCACGGGCATGGGCACCACCTTGCCGGTGAGCACCTCATGCATGGCCGCGGCGGCGCTGGCCGCCTCGGCCCGGCGGACGCCGCCGGGCGCGGTGCCCCGGAGGGCGCCGGTGAGGTAGAACCCGGTGCGGCTGGTGCGCCCCCCGGCCAGGCGGGGGTTGTCGGGTACCAGCTCGCCCCAGGGCTTGATGAGCAGATCGTTGTCCAGCCAGGCGGGCCGGGAGGCCGTGGCCTGCTGGGCCAGGATTATTGCCGCCGGGGCCAGCTCCAGCTCCTCGCCCAAGAGGGGATCCAGCCAGGCCAGCTCGCGGCCATCGGCCCGCACTTGGAGCCCGCCGGTCGCCACCCGGGCGATGAGCACCCCGGCCTCGCGGCAGTCGCGGAAGAGCTTCTCCCCGCCGGGCGCGGCCACTCGGGCCTCGCTGTAGAGCAGGGTCACCTGCACCCGGGGCCGCCGGGCCAGGGCCAGGGCCGCATCCAGGGCGGCGCTGAAGCTGTAGGAGGGCACCGGCTCGGCGGTTCCGGCCAGCACGGCCACATGCAGCCAGCCGTCTTCGGGCCCGGCAAATTCCTCGGGGTTCAGCCGGCTCACCGGGCAGCACAGCGCCGGGTCCAGGCCCTCCACCTCGCAACCAACGGCCAACTCGCCGGGCGGGGCCAGGAACACCGCCCCATAGGTCTGGGGCGCGTCGCCGCCCGTGGATAGCCAGACATTGAAGCCGCCCGCCCCGCCGGTTAGGCGCGTAAGCTCGCAGCCGGGCACCGGCTCCACCTGGGCGGGAAGCTGGGCGGCCATGAGGCTCACCGCCTCGGGATCGTCGTCGGCCCCGGCCTGTTCGAGCGAGTCAAAGGGCGTGGCCAGGGTTACGGGATGGCCCAGGGCCGCCGATTCCCAGGCCGCGGCCAGGGCGCTATAGCCCGCGCCGGCCACCAGCACGCTCTGGGCGGGCTGGGGCGCGTAAACCGGGGGCAGGGTGCCCTTGGCCGCCCGCCCCGCGGCGCGCGACACCGCCACCGCCGCCCGGGCCAGGCGATGGGCCTCACTCCCGCCGCCCACCTCGGCGGCCAGCTCCAGCCAGGCCACCGGCAGCCCCACCAGGCGCTGGCGCAACTGCTTGGGAGCCTGCTCCTGGGAGGTGGTCACCACCGCCGCTTCCAGCAGGCCGCCCTTGTCCAGGGACATTCCTGCGGCCTTGGCCACCAGCGCCGGGTCCAAATCGTCCAGGCCAGGCGTGGCCACCCAAACCAAGCTGACCTTAGCCATGGCGCGCCTCCGTGAGAGAGGCCACCCGCGAGGCCGCCTGCGAGGCGGCCAGCCCGCCGTGCACGATGGACTCGTTCAGGGAGCGGGGACCGGCCGCCGCCCCGGCCACGAACACCCCGGCCGGGCCGCCGTCGGCGGTCAAGAAGCCGTCGGAGTCCCTGGCCGCGCCGAACAGCTCGCCCAGGGCGGAAGCCCCGTTGGGCGGCCCCAAACCCACCGAGAGCACCACCAGGTCGAAGCCCTTTTTTATAGGTTGTTCCCCGGCCAGGGCGTAGGTCACCTCGGGCCCGCCCTCTCCGGCGGTCACCTCGCCGGGCATGGCCCTGACGAAGCGCATCTGCTTGCGCAGCTCGGGCAGCTCGTCTTCCCAGGCCCGGCCGTAGTCCTGCACATCCATATGGAAGAAGGTGACCTCGCTCTCGGGCAGCAGCCCGCGAATCACCCGCCCCATGCGTAGGGCATAGCCGCAACAGACCCGGGAGCACCACAGGCGGCCCAGGGAGGCGTCGCGGCTGCCCACGCACTGGATGAAGGCCACCTTGGCCGGGGCCATGGCCCCCTGCCCCAAGGCCCCCTGGGCCAGCATGGCTTCCAGCTCCAGGGCGCTGAACACCCCCTGGACCCGGCCATGGCCGAAGCGGGTCTTGCCCGCCGGGTTGAAGGCCTCGCCGCCCACCGCCAGGATCACCGCCTGGGCGTTAAGGGTGGCGCGCTCGCTCAGGGGATGGCCCGGACCGGGGCCGATCTCGCCGCCGGGCTGGGGAGCCAGCTCCACCTGCCAGCCGCTGCCCTGGGGCTGGGCCGCCACGGCCAGGGCCGCGGTATGTATGGTTATCTGGGGTAGGTGGGCCGCCTGGACGATCAGCTCGCCCAAACGGCAGGCGCCGCAACGGGCGCAGGCTTCGGTGGCCTTGCAACAGAACTGGGACGCCCTCCCCCCCAGGCGGGGCTCCCGCTCTATAATGGTGGCGGCCACACCCCGGCGGGCCAGATCCACCGCCGCGGCCAAGCCGGCCACTCCGCCACCCAGGATCAAGACCGGCGTGTCCAATTGGGCGTTGGTCAAAGTGTCCTCGACTGTTATAAGAGCTTTAAATGCCGGCCCGAGAAACCGCCCCCGCAAGGGGGGGCGAACGGCCCTAAGCGCCGGATTAAGCTCCGGAAATTAGCGCTTGACAAGCCTGACGGGCCTGCCTATAGTGCAAGTTAGCTAGATTGTAGCTAAGTTGTAACCACGTGTCCACCATTTTTGGCCCGCTTTGCCGTGTTTCCGGCCTTGCACGGCGGCAAAGTGTCGCATAGGCCGGAGACTAAGTCATGTCTGAAAAAACACCACCGATTCAAGCAACCAAAATGATGAAAAAGCTGATGGCCGACCACTTTATGGCCCTGGATCGCGCCGCCGCCGAGGGCAGTCCCAAGGTGGCCTGGTGCACCAGCGTGGGTCCGGCCGAGCTGCTTATAGCCATGGGTTTCGAGGTCTATTACCCCGAGAACCACGGAGCCCTCTTGGGCGCTTCCCGCATGGCCACCGATACCATACCGGTGGCCAACGCCCTCGGCTACAGCCCTGAAATCTGCTCCTACCTCACCGCCGACGTCGGCGCTTTCCTCAAGGGAATCACTCCCCTGACCAAGGCCTACGGCATCAAGGGCGTGCCCAAGCCCGACGTGCTGGTGTTCAACACCAACCAGTGCCGCGACGTGCAGGACTGGTTCGAGTGGTATGGCCGCCACTTTGGCGTGCCGGCCATCGGGGTGCGCACCCACCGGGGCGTGGGAGAGGTCCACGACTACATGGTGGCCGACGTGGCCCAGCAGATAAAGGACCTGATCCCCACCCTGGAGCAGGTCAGCGGCAACAAGTTCGATATCGACCGCCTGCGCGAGGTGGTGGGGCTTAGCAAACAGTGCACCGAGCAGTGGCGCGCGGTGCTGGAGTACGGCGCCCGCGTGCCCGCCCAGATGAACTTCTTCGACCACACCATCCACATGGCCCCGGCCGTGGTGCTCCGGGGCCGTCCCGAGGCCATCGAGTACTACAACACCCTCTTGGCCGAGCTGGTGGAGCGCGAGAAGGCGGGCTATTCCGCGGTGCCCGGCGAGCGCCTGCGCCTGTACTGGGACGGCATGCCGGTGTGGGGGCGTCTGCGCATGCTGGCCGAGCTGATGAACGAGCTCAAGGCGGCCATCGTCTGCTCCACCTACTGCAACTCCTGGATTTTCGGCGCTTTCGACGCCAACGACCCCTTCGAGTCCATGGCTCGGGCCTACACCGAGCTGTTCATCGTGCGCGACGAGTCCTACAAAGAGAACTACATGCTCGAGCACGTGAAGCGCTACGGCTGCCAGGGCATCATCTTCCACGATGCCAAGACCTGCCCCAACAACTCCAACAGCCGCTACGGCCTGCCGCAGCGTTTCGCCGAGGTGCACGGGGTGCCTTCGCTGGTCATCAACGGCGACCTCAACGACCTGCGCTGCTTCAGCGACGAGCAGGCCAAGACCAACATCGAGGCCTTCGTGGAGCAGATCGAGGAAGCGGCCGCCTGATGATCTTCGGCGGCATAGACATTGGGGCCAGCGCCACCAAGGCGGCGCTCATAGACGACTCCGGCCGGCTCCTGGGCAGCGCGATTCTGCGCTCGGGAGTGGATTTCACCGGCAGCGCCCAAAAAGGCATGGAAATGGCCCTGGCCCAGGCGGGCCTGGAGGCCAGGCAGGTGGAGGGGATCTTCGCCTGTGGTTACGGCCGCAAGAACGCGGCCATGGCCCAGGAGACCCGCACCGAGATCGCCTGCCACGCCGCCGGGGCATACCACCATTTTCCCCAGGCGCTCACCGTGGTGGACATCGGAGGCCAGGACAACAAGATCATCAAACTCAACGCCCAGGGGCTGCGCACTTCCTTCAAGATGAACCGCAAGTGCGCGGCGGGCACCGGAGCCTTTCTGGAGGAGATGGCCCTACGGCTGGACCTGCCTCTGGAAAGCCTCAACGGCCTGGCCGAGAAGGCCACCGAGGAAGCCACCCTGGGAGCATTTTGCACCGTATTCACCGCCACCGAGGTGCTGTCCAAGATACGCGACGGCGTAAAGATAGAGGCCCTGGTCAAGGGCCTGTTCCGCTCGGTGGTCAAGCGGGTCATGGAGATGGACATCTTTGAAGGCACGGTAGTCATGACCGGCGGAGTCGCCGCGCACAACCCCTATCTGGCCGAGATGCTGAGCCTGGAGCTGGGACGCGAGGTCCTGTTGCCTCCCCTGCCTCAGCTAAACGGCGCCTGGGGAGCGGCGATCCTAGCCCGGGACTTTAGAGCCCGGCAACTGGCGAGCGAATAACTAAAGCCCTAGGGCCGGGGTGGTTTGAGGGGACCCCCCGGCCTGGGCTGAACCCCAACGGGAGAGGATGTAGTTATGAACCGCTGGCTCACCGTGGCCGACATTCTTCGGGTAAACGCCATCAAGTTTCCGGACAAGGAAGGGGTGGCGGATCTCAACCGGTCCTTGACCTTCAAGGAGTTCAACGAGCGCTGCTGCCGCCTGGCCAGCGCCCTGGCCGACCGGGGGCTCAAAAAAGGCGACCGCATCGCCATGCTGGCCTACAACTGCCTGGAGTGGATGGAGTTTTACGGGGCCTGCGCCAAGGGCGGCTTCGTGGCCGTGCCCATCATGTTCCGCCTGACCCCCACCGAGTACACCTACATCCTAAACAACGCCGAGACCAAGGCCATCATCGTGGAGAAGCCCTTCGCGGCCGACGTGATGAACGCCAAGCCGGATCTGGAAACCATCCAGGACAACGGATACATCTACTTCGGCGAGGGCGATGCCCCCGCTGGCTACACCCACCTGGAAGACCTGTTCGCCGCCGGTTCGCCCGAAGAGCCCGCCACCAAGGTGTACGACGAGGACACCTGGATCATCATGTACACCTCCGGCACCACCGGCCGCCCCAAGGGCGTGGTGCGCACCCACGAGTCCTTGGCGGGCAAGTACTGGACCAACATCGCGGCCATGGGCTACGACCGCGACGACCGCGGCCTGTTGGTCATGCCCATGTGCCACATCAACAGCGTGTTCTACTCCTTCGTGTTCACCTGCCTGGGAGCCACCGCCCTGGTCTACAACTCGGTGTCCTTTGACGCCGAGCACATGATCAAGACCCTCAGCGAATTCGGCATCACCTTCACCTCCCTGGTGCCCACCCACTACATCATGATGCTGGCCCTGCCCGAGGAGGTTAAGAGCAAGTACAACGTGGACTGCGTGAAGAAGCTCCTGATCTCCTCGGCCCCGGCCCGGCGCGACCTCAAGCTGTCCATCATGGAGTACTTCACCAACAGCCAGCTTTACGAGGCCTACGGCTCCACCGAGGCCGGCCTGGTCACCCTGCTCTTGCCCTCGGAGCAGTTCGACAAGCTGGGCTCCATCGGCCGCGAGATCCCCGGCACCGACCTTATCAAGCTTCTTGACGAGGACAAGAACGAGGTGCCCGTGGGCGAGGTGGGCGAGCTCTACTCCCGGGGCCCGGCCATGTTCAGCGAGTACTGGAAGCTGCCCGAGGTGACCAAGGACTCTTTCGTGGGCGACTTCTTCAGCGCCGGCGACATGGCCTACATGGACGAGGAGGGCTACTACTACCTGGTAGACCGCAAAAAGAACATGATCATCACCGGCGGGGAGAACGTCTACCCCAGCGAGGTGGAGGACTGCCTGGGCGGCCATTCGGCGGTCAAGGACGTGGCGGTGATCGGAGTGCCCGACGACAAGTGGGGCGAGAGCGTCACCGCCGTGGTCATCACCCACCAGGGCTACGAGCCCGGCCCGGAGCTGGCCAAGGAGCTCATGGAGTTCACCAAGGGCAAGATCGCCGGGTTCAAGCGGCCCAAGAACATCCACTTCGTGCCCGAGGAGGAAATGCCGCGCACCGGCACCGGCAAGATTTTGCACCGGGTGCTTCGGGACCGCTACGGCCATTGGTCGGATAAGTAGGCCCCCAGAAACCACCAGTAAATTACAGGCTGCCATTATGGCTACCACCGTTTAACCGATACGGAGCAGACCATGTTCAGCAAAGCCTTTGTCCCCCACAAGGGGTACTGGTCCTCGCCTTTTTCCCGTTGGCAGGGATCGTTTCAAAACGAGCACCCCGTGAAACTGGCCGCGGCCACCACCAAGAAATTCCTGGAGCTAAGGGGCATCGACCCCAAGGTGTTCGACGGGTGCACCTTCGGCATGACCATCGGCATGCCCTCCTGGTTCTACGCCAACCCCTGGTACTGCGCCCTCATGGGCAACGACCGCATCTCCGGCCCCACCGTCAGCCAGGCCTGCGCCACCAGCGCCACCGCGGTCTACACCGCCGCCGCCGGGCTGGAGTGCGGGGCCCACGAGTGCAACCTGGTGGCCACCACCGACCGCTGCTCCAACGGCCCCCACACCGTGTGGCCCAATCCCAAGGGACCCGGCGCCGAGGTGATCAGCGAAAACTGGATGATGGACAACTTCAACAAGGACCCCTACGGCGGCGAGGCCATGTTCATGACCGCCGAGCTGGTAGGCAAGGACAACGGCGGGGTCAGCAAGGAAGAGTCCGACGCCCTGGCGCTCAGGCGCTACGAGCAGTACCAGATGGCCCTGGCCGACGACCGGGCCTTCCAAAAGGGCTACATGATCCCGGTGGACGTGCAGGTGAGCAAGAAGAAGGTGGTCACCGTGGAGGCAGACGAGGGCATCATGCCCACCACCGCCGAGGGCCTGGCCTCGCTGAGGCCCATCCTGCCCGACGGCGCGCTGACCTTCGGCGCTCAGACCCACCCCGCCGACGGCAACGCCGGGCTCATCGTCACCACCGAGGAGAAGGCCAAGGAGCTCTCTTCCGACAAGAGCGTGACCATCCAGATACTCTCCTACGGTTACGGCCGGGCGGCCAAGGCCCGCATGGCCGCGGCGGTGACCCCCGCGGCCCAGATGGCGCTCAAAAACGCCGGGCTGGAGGTCAAGGACCTGGCCGCGGTGAAGACCCACAACCCCTTCACCATCAACGACATCATCATGGGCCGCCTGATGAACATCCCCGACGAGATATTCAACAACTACGGCTCCTCCATGATCTTCGGCCACCCCCAGGGCCCCACCGGCGCCCGCTGCATGGTGGAGATGATCGAGGAACTGGTCCTCAAGGGCGGCGGCTACGGCCTGTTCGCGGGCTGCGCCGCGGGCGACACCGCCGCGGCGGTGGTGTTCAAGGTTTCCTAGGCGTTCCCCGGCCTGCTCCGTTTTTTCCAACTCGGCGTGAACCATTCGCCGCCCGGCCCCGGCCGGGCGGCGAATCTCTTTTAAGCCGTTGCGCCCTGGGCGCGGGTGGGGCAATCTGGGGTTATCCAACCACACCATCTCAGGCCGGGAGGAGCGCCGTGAACGTCAACCAAGTTCCCCTTTTGGTGCGCCGGGAGATAGAGGCCACGGTGTTGGCCCAGGTTTACGAAGTATTGCAAAAGCGCCTGGGCCGGGAAGAGGCCCTGGCGGTGATGACCCAAATGGTGGAGCAGACCGCCGAGCAGGCGGGCAAGGCCTTTGCCGCCGAGTCCAAGACCGGCCCCAGCCTGGAGCACTTCGCCACCATCTGGGACCGGCTCATGGCCGTACCCGGCTCCTTGGAGAGCGAGGGCTATGAGTTGGAAGAGGGCCGCATGAGCCTGACCGTGACCGGCTGCGGCTATCTGAAGCTCTACCGCAAGATGAGCCTGCCCGAAGAGCTGTTGCCGGTGCTGTCGTGTTGCCGGGACTTCGCTTTTGCCCGGGGCTACTCCCCCAACCTGCACCTGGAGCGCCCCACCTTCATCGGCCAGGGCGACGAGGTCTGCCGCTTCAACTACTCCTGGCAGGAGGACCTGATCGCTTAGGGTTTCACCGTAGTCAGGTACTTGAACTTCCCGTCTTTAACTTGAAGGATGACCACCGGCTTGATGGCGTCGTGGCGGAGCAGGGTGAGCATGCCGGTGGCGCCGGGAAAGTCCTTGGTCTGCTCCAGGGCCTTGGCGATGGCCGGGGGGTCGGTGGTGCCGGCCCTGGTTATGGCGTCCAGCAGGACATTGTAGGCGTCGTAGGTGAGCGCGCTCACCGACTCCGGGTCGTAGCGGAAGAGCTTGCGGAAGGCGGCCACGAATTGCTTGCCCGCCGCGGTTTCCACCCCCTGGGGATGGAAGTGGGTGGTCAGGCATAGGCCCTCCACCGCCTTTCCGCCTTGGAAAATCAGCTCGTCGGTCTGGGCCCCGTCGCCGCTCAAGATGGGCTGGGTCAGGCCCATGGCCCGGGCCTGGCGGGCGATAAGGGCGTCCTCGCGGAAATGGCCGGGCAGGTAGATGATGTCCGGGTTGGCCTTTTTGGCCGCCGCCAACTGGGGCGCGAAGTCCTGGTCCCCGCTGTTGTAAAAGGCCTTGAACACCACCTTGCCGCCCATCTGCTGGAAGGCCTGGCGGAAGCAGCGGGTGATGCCCACGCAGTATTCCTGCTTCAGGTCGGTGAACACCGCCGCGGTCTTGGCCTTCATACCCTCCCGGGCAAACTTGGCCGCCACCTGGCCCTGGAAGGGGTCCACGAAGCAGACCCGGAAGACGTATTTGCGCCCCTGGGTGACCCGGGAGTTGGTGGCCCAGGGGGCCACCAGGGGCACCCGGGCCTTTTCGGCCACCGGCGCGGCGGCCAGGGTGTTGCCCGAGGTCAGGCACCCGATGATGGCCCGCACCTTGTCCTCGCGGATCAGGCGGCCGGCCTCCCGGCAGGAGTCCACCTTGTTGCTCAAGTTGTCGGCCAGAACAAGGTCCACCGGGCGGCCCAGCACCGTGGGGCGGTGTTTGGCGGCCATCTTGAGGCCCTTGAGCCCGCAGTCGCCATAGGCCGCTTCCGTGCCGCTGAGGGGGAAGACCACCCCGATCTTGACCGGCCCGGCCCCCCCGGCGGCCGTGGCCGCCCCCGGGCCCAGGAGCGAGAGGACCACCAGGGCGCCGAGCAGCACCAAGCCGGGCATGGCTGAAAACTTAATCAGACGCACCGCGTCCCCTCCGGCGGATACCGGCGAACTTGCCAAATTCAAAGTTAGTTAAGGGCCGGGAAGGTGTCAAGCCCGTGGGCGGGCAGGCCGGTATCCGGAGGCTAGCCCTCGGAAGAGGCGGCCTGGTCTTTCTTGTCTTGGCACCGGCCCAGCCAGGTGATGAACAGGGCCAAGGCGATTGAGCCTCCCACGATCACATAAAATTGCCAGTTCATGGACGCATCCTCCCTGGGCGCTTGCTTTTATCGGACACCTCACCATAACACCGGCGCGGGGGCAGGGGCAAGGATTGCCGCAATACCCCTAGGCGAACTGGGCCACCACCGGGGTGTGGTCGCTGGGCTTGGGCAGGCCCCGGGGCTCGGTGTCCACCAGGCACTCGCCGCAAGCCTTGGCCAAGGGCGCGGTGGCCAGAATCAGGTCGATGCGCCAGCCCAGGTCTCGCTTGAAGGACTGGGGCAGGCGGTAGTCCCAAAAGGTGAACTGCTTGTCCTCGGGGTGGTGCTGGCGGAACAGGTCGGTGAGCCCCCAGGCCTCGATGCGCTCCAGGGCGGCCCGCTCGTCGGGGTGGCAGCTCACCTTGCCGGCCATGCGCTTGGGGTCGTACACGTCCAGGTCGGTGGGGGCCACGTTCATGTCCCCGGTGACGATCACCGGCTCTTTGGGGTCGAAGCGCCGGGGCAGCATCGCCGCCACCTGGCCCAAAAACTCCAGCTTGTAGTGCCAGGCCTCGTGGCCCACCTCCCGGCCCTGGGGCACGTAGAGGTTCACCACCCAGCCCCAGTCCAGCTTGGCGGCCAAGACCCTGGCCTGGCCGCCGTCGCCCGGCTCCAGGCCCTGCACCACCTCGGCCGCCTCCTGCTTGGTGAGGATGGCCACCCCGTTGAAGGACTTCTGGCCGTGGAAATAGGCGTGGTATCCCAGCTCCGCGAAGGCGTCCGCCGGGAAGTCATCGTCAACGACCTTGGTCTCTTGCAAACAGGCCACCTCGGGCGAGGCTTTTTTCAGCCAATCCAGCAAAAGGGGCAAACGGGCCCGCACTCCGTTGACGTTGAAGGTGGCCAGGCTCCAGGGCATGAGGCGTGTCTCCTTGCTTTGGGTGCAGGCTCATCATAGCACGGCCGGGGCGCCTTGCCAGGCCGGGGAGGGCGGTATAGACTAGTGGTTCCAATGATGAAACCAGGCCCGGAGAGAAGGACCATGCCCATTTACGAGTTCCGTTGCGAATCCTGCCAGAGCGTGTTCGAGCACCTGGCCATGACCTCCGGCGAGTTGGTGGAGATCAAGTGCCCCGAATGCGGGGGCAACGAACTCAGCCGGGTGATGAGCACCTGCTCCTCGGTGGTCACCGGCTCCAAGAGCGCCCCCGCTTCCAGCGGCCCCACCGTGGAAAACCGCTCCTGCGCCAACGCGGGCAACTGCGGCACCATCACCCTGCCCGGCATCGACTAGGTCTCGCCTTAAGCTGCCGGCCCCGCTCCCCAGCGTCCCCTATAATTGTCAGAGTGGATCGCGGCTCCCTTGCCTCGGGGCCGGGGCTGCCTGTTTTTAAAAGCAGGGGGCAGGCCATCGGTGTGGAGGAAACCAAATGCCCAAACATCCCGTGGAAAAGCTCATCGCCCAGGCGGACGCGGCCATCAACCAAGAGGACTTCGCCGCCCTGATGGAGATTTACGCCGAGGACGCCGTGCTGGTGGTGCAGCCGGGCACGAACGCCGTGGGTAAACAGCAGATCAGAAAGGCCTTCGAGGCCATAGCCCAGTACTTCGGCCACAGCCTGGAGGTCAAGGAGGCGGGCATGGAGGTCCTGGCCACGGACGACACCGCCCTGGTGCTGGCCAAGACCCTGGTCTCGGCCCCGGATCACCAGACCGTGGAACGCAAGGCCACCTATGTTTTCAAGAAGGACCCGGCCGGAGACTGGCGCTGCGTGATCGACAACTCCTACGGCCACGACTTATTGAGTTAGCCTGTCCATTTCATGATGGTTGGGTGGCGTTGGATCCCAAATTTGCATTCGCGGACCGTCACGTGGAATGCGCCCGCCTTATCAAAGCAAATTTCTCCCTTATCACCGGCACAGCCAGGGAGGGCCAGGCAAGGCGGCGGCGAACGCAAACCGCAGGCGTATTGCTAATACGCCGAGGTCTAAGCGATGCCGCCAACGCAGCATGGCGCTTCCTGGCGAAGCCGGGCGCTAGGGGATGGGAAACAGCACGAACGCCGTGGTAGTCCAAAAGGCGTGGGAAACGATCACCGGCGGGATGCGCCCCCACCGCCAGTAGAGCAGCCCCCAGAAGGCCCCGGCCACGGCGGCCGCCCCCATCAGCATGATGTTGAGCGAAGGCAGGTGCACCAGGGTGTAGACCCCGGTGGCGCACAGCCATCCCTTGAGCGGCCCCAGGCGCTCCATGAGCCCGGCCTGCATGTAGCGCCGCCAGAACAGCTCCTCACAGGGCCCGATTATAAAGAACAAAAGCGGGGCGATAAGCCACTGGGGCGTACCCTGGCCCTTGGCGTAGATGTCCCCCACCTGGCCGGCCAGGGAGGGCAACATCCAGGCGCTAACCCCCTTGGCCAGCCAGAAGATGAGCCACAGCACCACGGCCGAGGCCAGGCCCAGGACCAGGTCCTTGGGGCGAAAGGCCAGGCCGCCGGGCACCGGGGGCCTTAGGAACAGGGAGGTGATGGTGAGGATCAGGGCGGTGGCCGCGATCTTGAGCCAGAAGTTGCCCCCGGAGAAGCCGAAGGCAAAATAAAACAGCAGGGCAGCCAGGGCGGTCATGCTCCCCAGGGCGATCCAGCCCTGCCGTTTGGCCTTGAGATTGAGCGCCCGCATCGCCTCTCCCTGCCCCAAAAAGTTGCCTGCAACTTCAGATTAGAGCAGAAGATCACCAGTAGCAATGGGCCCGGCCCGCATCTGCTAAAATAAGACCGGGCTAACGCAAACACTTCCTTAACCCAGGGAGAGCATCATGAGCCGGTCGGAAACCACACGCCTCGACCCCTACGCCATGTCCTGCCGACAACTGGACGATGCCGCCGCCCATCTGGATATCGAACCAGGCCTTCTGGAGCGCCTTCGGTTCACCGAGCGGGAGTTGACTGTCAACTTTCCGGTGAAGATGGACGACGGATCGCTGAAAATGTTCACCGGATACCGGGTGCAGCACAACGACGTGCGCGGCCCCTTCAAGGGCGGCCTGCGCTACCACCCGGCCACCGATCTCAACGAGGTGCGCGCCCTGGCCATGTGGATGACCTGGAAGGCGGCGGTGGTCAACATCCCCTATGGTGGGGCCAAGGGCGGGGTGCAGTGCGACCCCAAGAAGATGTCCCGCGCCGAGGTGGAGAGGCTGACCAGGCGTTTCACCTACGGCATAGCCTCCATCATCGGGCCGGAGCGCGACATCCCGGCTCCGGACGTGTACACCGGGCCCCAGGAGATGGCCTGGATCATGGACACCTATTCCATGCTAATGGGCCAAACCACCCCGGGCGTGGTCACCGGCAAGCCCCTGGAGCTGGGGGGCAGCCTGGGGCGTTTCGAGGCCACCGGGCGCGGCGTGGTCATTGCCGCGGCGCGGGCGGCCCGCCATATTGGCCGAGACCTGAAGGGCATGACCGTGGCCATCCAGGGCTCGGGCAACGTGGGCGGGGTGGCGGCCCGCTACTTCGAGCAGGCCGGGGCCACGGTGGTGGCCATGAGCGACTCCAAGAGCGGGGTCTACAACCCCAAGGGGGTGAGCAGCGCCAAGGCCCTGGCCTGCAAGGACCAGTACTCCTGCCTGCTGGGCCACGAGGTCTCCGCCGAGGAGATCAGCAACCAGGAGCTGCTGGAGTTGGAGGTCGACCTCTTGGCCCCCTGCGCCATGGAAGGGGTGCTCACCCAGGACAATGCGGGCAAGGTCAAGGCTCGCCTGGTGGTGGAGGGCGCCAACGGACCCACCACCCCGGAGGCGGACGCCATCCTGGCCGACAAGGGAGTGCTGGTGGTGCCCGACATCCTGGCCAACGCCGGGGGAGTTACGGTCAGCTACTTCGAGTGGGTGCAGAACCTGCAAAACCTGCTGTGGAGCGAGGAGCAGATCGGCCAGCGCCTGGAGGAGATCATGGGCAAGGCCATGGACGAGGTGCTGGCCATCGCCCAGGAAAAGGGGGTAAGCCTGCGCACCGCGGCCATGGTCCTGGGGGTGGGCCGGGTGGCCCAGGCCACCAGGCTCAGGGGCATCTACCCGTAGCCCATTCGGCTTCGCCAGCCGCCGGCATACGGTGTTGCCGGCATCGCTTAGGCCTCGACGTAGCTTTAGCTACGCCGCCGGCCTGCGCTCGCCGGACGCCTTGTCTGCCGTCAGCTGGCTGTGCCGGGTTGGGATACTGGTAATTAGTGGGAAGGGCCGCACGTCCTTCAAGAGGACTGAATAAATTTAGAAGGAAGAGGTTCATGGAACATGACTTGAGGAAGCCGCCCGCCCTGCTCAGCCGCGAGCAGTGCCTGCTGGTGATCATCGACATGCAGCAGAAGCTGGTGCCCATCATGGCCGACAAGGAGCGCCTGATCGCCAACGTGTCGCGCCTGGCCCGCTTCGCGCGCATCGTGAACATGCCGGTGGTGGTCAGCGAGCAAAAGAACCTGGGCCCCACCATCGAGGAGATCGCCTCGGTGCTGCCCCACTCCACCCAGCCGGTGGAGAAGATCAACTTCGACTGCTTCGGCTGCGGCCCCTTCCAGGAAAAGCTGTGGGAACACCAGAAGCCGGTGCTGATCTTCGCGGGCATCGAGAGCCACATCTGCGTGGCCCAGACCGCGCTCAGCGCCCTGGTGGGTCACGAGGTGCACGTCATCGCCGACGCGGTGGCCTCGCGCTACGAGCCCAACCGGGCGGTGGCCCTCAGGCGCCTGGAGCAGGCCGGGGCGGTGATCAGCTCCACCGAGATGTTCATGTATGAGCTCTTAGGCGAGGCGGGGACCGAGGAGTTCCGCGCCGTGCTGCCGCTGGTGAAGGAGCAGCCCTAAAAAGCATGCGCCCTGGGGACTGGCGGTTGGTCAAAGGTCCGCCCGCCCTACCCCCGGCACAGCCAGGCGGTGCTAGGCAAGGCGTCGGGCGAGCGGGGCCCGCAGGCGTATATGCCAATACGCCGAGGAGGCGAGCGACGCCCGCAACGCAGCATAGCGCCGCCTGGCGAAGCCGGCCGCGCTACTTTCGGGGTGTGTGCGGGGTGGATGGGTCCAATACAAATTTAGCCAGGCGGTCGAAGTAGACCGGGCCACCGACAACGTAGGTGTCGTTGTGTCCAGCCCCCTCCAAAGTGACAAAGCGCTTGGGCTGGGGCAAGGCCTCGAACAACTCCCGCCCCAGGCGATAGGGCACGATCTGGTCGGCGTCGCCGTGCAGCATCAAGACCGGGCAGGACACCCGGGGGGCCCGACCCAGGCTGTTGAAGCGCCCCCCCAGCCAGCTTTCCAGGCCGGGTATGTGAAAAAATCCCCTGGCCATGGCCCCCAGGTTGGTGAAGGTGGACTCCAATATCAGCCCGGCTGGCGGTTGGCGCGAGGCCAGATATACCGCGGCCACCCCGCCCAGGGAGCGGCCGAAGATCACCACCCGCCCGCCCTGGCTCTGGGCCTGGCCCTGGGCCCATTGCCAGGCGGCCTCGGCGTCCAGGTACATGCCCTGCTCGCTGGGCTTGCCCTGGCTCTGGCCGTATCCCCGGTAGTCGAAGATGAACACCGCCATCCCCGCCCGGTGCATGCGGGCCAAGTTGTCCAGGCGGTGGGAGATGTTGCCCGCGTTGCCGTGGCAAAACAGCACCAAGTTGCTTGCCCCCGGCGCGGGAAGATACCAGCCGTGTAGGCGCAGCCCGTCGCCGGTGGTCAGCCAAACGTCCTGGGCGGCGAGCCCGAAAGCGGCCGGTTGGGCGTAGTACTCCCGCTCGGGATAGAACACCTGCCGCTCTATGAAGCTGTCGCAACCCAGCAAAGTAAATCCCATCAAGAGCAGCCCCAGGGCCGCCCTCACTTCCCCTTCTCTGAATCAAAGGGCGAGATTTTGAGCACCTGCCCCGGAGCCGGGTTCAGGGTCATTTCCTTCTGGCGCAGATACACGTACACCGGCTCCTGCCAGGTGCCGCCCTCGTCCCAATAGTGGGTGACCACGCAGCTGAAGGTGATGCGGTAGCGGTTGGCCCCCGAGGGCACCGCGAAGGAGGCCACGCCCTGGGCGTCCATGCCCACCTGGGGCTTGGCCAGGCCGCCCAGGGGCTTGAGCGGCCAGATGGCCGCCGCGTCGCCCAGCATGTAGGCCTCCACCTGCCAGGTGGGCAACCCCAGCCAGTGCCACAGGGTGGGCTGGTCCTGCAGGGGCCCCACCTGCTCGAACACCGCCTGATTGATCTGCTTTTGGTCTATGCGCCCCTGCGCGGCCACCTCCAGGCGGGCCGGGTTTTCCCCCAGGGGGGCGTAAAAACCGCCGCACCCGGCGGCCAGCAACAACAGCGCCAACACCGCGCCCAGGCAACTTCTAACCGCTGCGGCCATGTTCCCCCTCCGGACTTAAAAGGTCGATGCCCTCATTATAGCCCCAAGAACCCCTGCTTAGTCATTGACACCCCGGCGGGATGCTTTTAGCATGGTGAACACACTAAAATTCAATCCTGGCCCTAGCTTGGGAGGAACCCGATGAACAAAGACGATCTGGCCGCCAAACTCAAGGAAATGTACCCGGAGATCACCGAGCACGACCTGACCCTGGATCTGGAGTTCAAGGCGGACAAAGACTACTGGGTGGTCAAGCTCTCCAAGGGCGATCATCTCATGCACACCCTGCTGGACCAAAAGGACGCCAAGGCCTGCATCGAGGGCACCCAGTGCGTGTACCTGGGCGTGCAGATCGGCCAATTCGTAAAGAACTTCGAGTACTACGCCTAAAACCTAAGCGCCCGAGGCGACCGCTTTTGCCCCGGGGATTCCCCCGGGGCTTTTTTCATGCCCGCCCAGGAGACGAAAGCGTGCTGCGCAACCAGCGCCTTATAACCGTCCCCTTGGACCAGGCCCAGCTACAGGAGCGTAACCGGGCCCTGTCGGTGCTTCTACAACTTAGTAACTACCTCAGCACCCGCACCAAGCTGGAAGACCTTTTAGGCGGAGCCCTGGAGCTGGTCATGGAGCAGCTGGGGGTGGACGCCGGGCGGCTCTACCTGGCCGTGCCCGAGGAGGACTGCTTCCGCCTGGTGGCGCACCGGGGGGTCAGCCCCGAGGGCCTGGAAACGGTGCCCGCCGGGGTGGGCTTCACCAGCAAGGCCGCCCGCACCCGCAGCTTTTTGGCCATGCGCGTGGAGGACTTGGAGGATGCCGAGCGGGTGGCCCTGCTGGCCTCCAAGGGCTTCAAGGGGGTCATCTGCCTGCCCCTGATCACCCGCGACCAGGTGATCGGGGTAATCAACCTGGCCTCCGAGGAGCTGATCCCCCTGGAGATGGCCACCATCGACCTGGTCATGGTCATGGGCAACCTGGTGGCCACCACCGCCGAGAGCGTGATCCAGGCCCAGGAGCTGGCCGAGCAGGCCCGCCTGTTGGCCGAGCAAAAGGAGGCGGTGCAGTTTTTCGCCTACACCGCCTGTCACGACATGAAAAGCCCGGCCACCGGGGTGCACGGCTTGGCCCGCATGCTGGCCCAGCGGGCGGGGCACAACCTGGACGAAAAGGGCCGGGCCATCATCGGCCAGATCGAAAAAGCGGCCCAGCGCATAGAGGACCTGGCCCAGGAGGTGAACTCCTACATCCGGGCCAAGGAGGCCCCGCTAAATGTGGAGGAGGTGAGCCTGGGCGAGGTGCTGGCCTCGGTGGCCGGCGAGATGGCCGAACGCCTGGAGAAAAGCGGAGTCACCCTGGAGTTGCCCAGCGAAGAGGTGGTATTGAGAGCCGACGCCAGCGCCCTGGCCCGGGCCCTGACCAACCTGGTGGACAACGCGCTGAAATACGGCGGCCCGGACCTCAGCCGCATCCGGGTGCTCCACCTGGACGACGGAGCCCATCACGTGTTCAAGGTGAGCGACGACGGGGTGGGGGTGCCCCCCGAGTTGGCCGAGAAGTGCTTCACCCTGTTCAAGCGGGCCGACACCTCCCAAGGCACCGAGGGCACCGGCCTGGGGCTGGCCATCGTGCGCGAGATAGCGCGCCGCCACGGAGGCCTGGCCTGGCTGGAGACCTCCCAGCCCAAGGGGGCCTGCTTCTGCTTCTCCCTGTCCCGCGATCTTCCCGCCTGCGCCCCGGAAAAGGCGCAAAAATAGACCGCCGCTAAACCCAACCCGAAAACCGAGAAACGCCGGCAAAGTCGCCGCGCGGGCCTGGCGCAGCTAATTACCGGCACAGCCAGCCGCCGCAGGGCAAGGCGGCAGGCGAACGAGGGACGCAGGCGTAGTAGACCTACCCCGAGGACCGAGTGATGCCGACAACGCAGCCATACGGTGGCTGGCGCAGCCAAACACCGGCACAGCCAGACGCCGCAGGGCAAGGCGGCAGGCGAGCGAGGGACGCAGGGGTAGTGGACCTACCCCGAGGACCGAGTGATGCCGACAACGCAGCCATGCGGTGGCTGGCTGTGCCGGGCAAGGCGCAAAAATAGGGCTCCCGCCCATAAGGCAGGAGCCCTCTCAACCGCCAAGCGGTGTAATTTACTTGAGCTTGTAGGGGTTGATGGTCAGCACCGGCACCGGGGAGTTGCGCACCACGTTTTCGGCCACGCTGCCGAAGATGGCGTGCTCCAGGCCCTTGCGGCCGTGGGTGGCGGTGATGATCAGGTCGATGTTCTTGTCCTGGGCGTATTTGATCACCTCGCTGGCCGGGTCTCCGCCCACCACCTCGGCGGTCACGCCGGGGAAGTCGGCGAAGTGCTTGGTGACGAACTCTTCCATCTTGCGCTGGGCGCCGGACTTGAGATCGCTTTCCATCTTGTCCAGGGAGGGGTGGGGCACGAAGAAGTTGGCGTAATGACCTAGGTCTTCCACCACGTGCAGGGTGTGCAGTTTGGCGCCGAGCTTTTGCACCATCTCTTTGACCATGGGCAGAACTTTGGCGTGGTGCTCGGTGAAGTCCACCGGATACAGGATATTATTAATCTGGGCCATCTGAACCTCCGTGTCCTCTTCCTTATTGCCAAGCTTGGGCCAAGCTAGCCGAATAGCCCCCCCAAGTCAACGCCCAAGCGGCGGCGACCTTCTACTTGATGGGCTTTTCCAGGGGCGGAGCGCCCTGGCTCAGGCGTTTAGCCACTGCCTGATAAACGTCCAGGGTCACCTGGGGCGAAATCTGGGCCATGGCCTGGCTCATGGCCTGGGCCATGCTTTGGGCCGTTTTGGCCGACATGCTCCGGGTGGCCGCGTATCTCTTCTGGAACAACACCCTTTTTACCGTTTCAGCCTGCTGAATGTCCAGCAAAGTAATGTCCACCTCCAACTCCACCACCGGCCCGCCGGCCATGTCGTCTTCCCAGCACTTGACCAGACCGCCCTCCAGCATGAAACGGGGCATCTGGACCGAGGAGGTGCCGAACACCGCGGCGAAGCGGCCCGAGTCGGCCATGTCCCGGGCCAAGAGCCCGGCGATCATGTCCGAGGGAAAGCCCTGCCAGAGGTGGTCTATGTAGTGGTTCATCTTGTAGCTGTCGGGCCGGTAGAACATCCGCTGGCTGGAGAACTGAGGCAGGGCTCCGAAACGCTGCACCTTGATCGCCGCGTCCAGGGGTTTGACTCCCGCCGGGGACGGCGGGGCATAGGCGAATACGTATTGCTGCACGTAGACCGGCGGCGAGCCGCCGCAGGCGCTGAGCATGGTGAGGGCGGCCAGTAACAGCAGTACGCCTACCAGCGCCGGGTGAACCATTTGACGATGCCGGCGTTTCATTGCTGTCTCCCTTCCTGTCGCGGCGAGGTGGGCTGCGGAGTGGCGAAGATGAGGCTGCTGGGGTTGCGCTTGATGTTGTGCAGCAGCTCCTTCAGGCTTTCGGAGGACTCGCGCAGGTTTTGCATGGTCAGCTGGGCCTCCAGGGCCAGTTGGAAGCTGCGCTGCTCCAGGCCCTCGAACAGGCGCCCGGCCCGCTTGCCGGTGTTGCCCAGGTCCATCTGCTTTACGTCCTCGGCCAGCTGATCGACCATGACCTTGGCCGAAGCCACCGCCGCCTTGGCCTCGTTGAGCACCTTGCGGCTGTCTCCCACCAGGCCTTCCAATGACTTCTGGTTCAGCACCCGGTTGACCCGCCCCACCAGCTCATCCACCTTCACCGAGGCGTCGGCGATGCGCTCCATGGTCACCTGCAGGCGCTGGTCCGTGAACAGCTTCTCCACCCCTTGCAGGGCCTTGTCCAGGCGCTGGCCCATCATCTTGAAGTTGATGGTCTGCACCTGTTGCATCACGTTGTCCAGGGTGGTCACGATGCGCTGCAACTCCGAGGGGCGCGAGGGGATGATGGGGTATTCGGCCACGAAATCGATCTTGGGTGAAAGGTCCTTTTCGCCGGGCTTGCGGCGGTCCAACTCGATAAAGGTTATGCCGGTGATGCCCGCGGTGGAAAGCTGGGCCACCAGCTCCTTGGACAGGTCGCCCTGGAACTGGATCTCCATCAGCACCTCGATGAGGCGCGTATCCGCGGCCACCCGGATGGCCTTGACCCGGCCCACTTCCACGCCCCGGTAGCGCACGGTGCTGTCGTTTTGCAGCCCCTGCACCGACTCGTTGAAGAAGGTGACGTACTTTTCGGCCCCCTTCAGGTACTGGGAGGCTCCCAGCCAGGCTATGGCGCCCACTCCCAGGGCAAGGCCCAGGATGACGAACAAACCCACCTTGAAATTGGAAGCGTGGGTGGACATGGCTCCTCTCAGTTCCGGGGTCTGCGGTGGAAAAAGTTGCTCACCCTGGGGTCGGTGGATTTGTCCCGCAAATCCGAGGGCGGCCCTACCGCGATAATCCCCTTATCGCTCTTATCCAGCATAATAACCCGGTGGGCGATGGTGTAAATTGAATTGAGCTCATGGGTCACCACCACCATGGTGGTGCCCAGGGCGTGATTGATCTTGAGTATGGTCTGGTCCAACTCGGCGCTGGTGATGGGGTCCAGGCCCGCGCTGGGCTCGTCGAAAAACAAGATGGTGGGGTCCAGGGCCATGGCCCGGGCCAGGCCGGCCCGCTTTTGCATGCCGCCGGATATCTCCGAGGGGTAGTATCCCTCGTAGCCGTCCAGGTCCACCACCGCCAGCTTGAGCCGCACCAGCACCTGGCGGGCGGCCTTGCTCAGGCGGGCGGTGTCGGCCAGGGGCAGGTCCACGTTTTCGGCCAGGGTCATGGAGCCGAACAGGGCCCCGCCCTGGAAGGCCACCCCGATCTTGCGGCGCACCTGGCTGAGCACCTTCTCGCTGGCCCCGGTGACCTCCATCCCCTCCAGCCACACCCGGCCCTTGATGGGCGCCAGCAGCCCCACCAGGCCCTTGAGCAGGGTGGACTTGCCGCAGCCGCTGCCCCCGGCTATGACCACGATCTCGCCGGGCTCCACCTCCAGGCTCACGTCGGTGAGGATGGGCTCGCGGCCGTAGCCCAGGGACAGGTCCTTGACCACGATGGGCTTGACCACCGGCGAGGCCGGGGTTTGGTCCATGGCTGGTTCGTTTTGGGTGACCACCGGTTCCACGCAAAGGCTCCTACAGGAAATAGTATTGCACGACGGCGAAGACGCTGTCGGACACCACTATCAGAAAAATTCCGGCCACCACCGCCGAGGTGGTTACCCGCCCCACCGCTTCGGCCCCGCCCTGGGCGGTGAAGCCCCGCTGGCAGCCGATTCCGCCGATCAAAAAGGCGAAGATCACTCCCTTGAAAGCGCCCAGCAGGATGTCGCTCACCGCCAGGGCTCCCATGGTCTGCTGCACATAGCCGTACACGGTAAGGTTCAGGTAGGTGACCCCGATGACCAGGCCCCCCGAAATGGCCAAAAGGTCCGAGAACACGATGAGCAGGGGCATCATAAGGATCATGGCCACGATGCGCGGCAGGGCCAGGAAGGTGGGCGGGTCGAAGCCCATCACCTCCAGGGCCTCCACTTCCTCGCGCACGATCATGGTGCCTATCTCGGCGGCAAAGGCGCTGCCCGAGCGCCCGGCCACCAGCACGGCGGTCATGATGGGCCCCAGTTCGCGCACCATGGCCAGGGCCACCAGGTCGGCCACGTAGATGTTGGCCCCGAAGTTCTTGAGCTGGATGGCGCTCATGAAGGCCATGATCAGCCCCAGCAAAAAGCTGATGAGCCCCACGATGGGCAGGCCGTCCACCCCCACCTGCTCCATGTAGAGCTCGGTGTCGCTCCAGCGCAGGGAGCGTGGCCGCCGGATTACCCGGCCCAGGGCCAAAAACAGGGTGCCCACGAAACTGATTACGTCGGCCACGTCTTTTATAAGCTCGAAGGTGGCCTTGCCCATGGCTCCCACGAAGCCGCCGGGGGAACGTTTGGGCTTGGGAGGCATGGGCTTGAGCTCGTCGTAGTGGATGATGTCCATCATCCCCTGGGCCTGCTGGCTCACGCCCTGGATGGCCACCTGCACCTTGGCCTCGGCGGCCTGCTGCTGCAACACGTTCAGGGCCATGACCCCGCCGGTGTCCAGGTAGGCCACTTCGCTCATGTCCACGGTAAGGGAGGTCAGCCCGGCGGTGGAGGTGATCTGCTTGAACCGGGCCACCAAAAGGTCGGTGGCGTAGACGTCCAAGCGGCCGGAGAGGCTCAGGGTCCTGGCCTCGCCCTCCCCTTGCAGAACGGCCTTAAAACTGGGCATGTCTTTCTTGTGGATCATCGCCTCGCCGGATTTTGCTGCAACTTATGGCGGATTCAGTTGAAATTCAAGGATGCGAAGTCTACGTCGCTAACCCCCAAGTCGTCGCGCAGGGTTCCTTCGAAGAAGGCCAGGCATACCGCACCGCTACGTCCGCTGTCGCTCAGCGGTGAGCATATCATGTAAACCGCGCCGTCACTGGTGTAAAGGGTGAAATGGGCGTTGCCCCGCGCCTTGATGGCCTGTTTCACCTTGTCGTACTGGGAGTAGTCCTTGCCGCCGTCAACCACCATCAAGCCGCCCTTGGCCTTGGGGTCGGGGAACGCGGCCATGAGCGCCTTGCCGTTGCCGTCTAAGATCCCCACTCCGCAGGGCAGGGCCTGATTGTTGGCCACCGAGTCCTTGTAAAGCTCGCGCATGGCCTGGCGCAACTGGTCCTGCTTGTCTTGGGATGCCAGGGGGGCCAGGCGTTTCTTGGCGTTGCCCAGCAGGCTCAAGGCCCTGGCGCGGAATTCAGCGGCCTTTTTGCTGACCGGCTTTTGTTCCGAACCGCAGCCCGGCCCCACGGCCCAGGCCAGGCCCAAAACCAGGCAAGCGGCGATCACTATGCGCACATTGGGAGGCACGGCCGGCTTCTCTCCAGGTTTGGGCAGGCTTACGAATGCTATCATAAGCTTCAGGCGCCATTGTAGCGTATTGCGACGCTGGAACCTAGCCCCGCGTTAACCGGGAGGAAATCGGCCAGGCCATGTCCCGTGGGCAATGCTTCATCTTGCAGGGAGAGACGGTGGAGGACCGGACCACCGGCCTGGTGTGGAGCCGCTCGGCCAACCCGGCGGGCTGGCCCCTGTTCTGGGACGAGGCCCTGGAGTACGTAGCCGGGCTGAACCGGGAAGGGCACCTGAGCTCGTGTGACTGGCGCCTGCCCAACCGCCGGGAGCTGTTCTCGCTCGTGGACTACGCCCAGGCCAACCCCGCCCTGCCGCCGGGCCACCCCTTCACCCAGGTGGAGCTGGCCTGGTATTGGAGCGCCACCCCCTATGCGGCCAACCCGGCCTATGCCTGGTATGTGCATACCGAGGGCGGGCGCATGTTCTATGGCGACAAGGGCCGCTCCTATTACGTGTGGCCGGTGCGGGGCAAGAGCCGGACGCTGCCGGTCACCGGCGGGCCGGAGCCGGCCAGCGGCATCCCCTGGCCCGAGCCGCGCTGGGAGATGCGGGGCGAAACCGTGCGCGACCGCCTGAGCGGCCTAGCCTGGAGCCAAAGCGCCGACCTGGCCCCCGGCCCGGTGAGCTGGTTCCGGGCCATGGAGCTGGCCGAGGAGGCTAGGGCCTCGCGCCTGGGCGGCCTGGGCGGCTGGCGGCTGCCCAGCATCGCCGAGCTGGAGCTCATGGTGGACGCGGGCCGCGCCTTCCCGGCCCTGGACCCCGCCGCGCCCTTTGAGGGCCTGCGGCCCCAGTATTGGTCGGCCACCACCAGCGGCTTCGACCCCGACTGGGCCATGGCCCTGTACCTGGACAAGGGCGGAGTGGGGGTGGGCATGAAGAAGGACGCTCACTACCACGCATGGCTGGTGAGCGAGCAAAACGGGGCGGATTGACACAGGCTGCTTGCCTGATGGACCCAATGGGCTCAGAATAAAGGCCAGTAATCGGCGCCCCTCTCGCCGCTTGTTTTCATCTAAAAATTAACATCGAGGTAGTAATGAGATTTTTAGGCTTTCTTTTGGGGTTGGCGGCGGCCGCCATCCTGGCGGCGGCCCCGGCGGCCGCCTGCACCGGCATCACCATAAAGGCCCAGGACGGCGCGGTGGTCCACGCCCGCACCATGGAGTTCGGCCTTGACCTGAACTCCTATGTGCTCATCATCCCGCGCGGCTACGCCATGACCACCATCGGGCCCAACAACAAGCCGGGTCTGAAGTGGAAGGCCAAGTACGCCACCGTGGGCATGGACGCCTTTGGCCTGACCGCCGTGGCCGACGGCATGAACGAAAAAGGGCTGGCCGCGGGCATGTTTTATCTTCCCGGTTTCGCCGGGTACCAAAAGGTCACCTCGGCGGACCAGGACAAGTGCCTGGCCCCCCAGGACGTACCCGTGTGGATGCTCACCAACTTTGCCAGCGTGGCCGAGGTAAAGGCCGCCCTGCTCAAGGTGAAGGTGTGGCCCGCCTCCCTGGCCCAGATGGGCCCCGAACCCTTGCCGGTGCACTACATCGTCACCGACAAGCAGGGCAATTGCCTGGTGGTGGAGTACGTGGGCGGCAAGCTGCACATGTATGACAACCCCTTGGGAGTCATCACCAACTCGCCCACCTTTGACTGGCACCTGACCAACCTGCGCAACTACGTGAATCTCTCGTCCAACAACGTGCCCCAGCTCAAGCTGAAGGGCTTCACCCTCTACCCCACCGGCCAGGGCTCGGGCATGGCGGGCCTGCCCGGCGACGTGACCCCGCCCTCGCGCCTGATACGGGCGGTGGCCTTTACCCAGGCGGTGCTGCCCGCCCCCGATGGCGAGGAGGCGGTAATGAGCGCCCTGCGCCTGCTGAACTCCTTTTTCATCAGCAAGGGCATGGCCCGCTCCTATAAGGACGGCAAGGTGTCTTACGACATCACCGAATGGATGGACGCCTGCGACCTGAAGAACCTCAAGTTCTACTTCGCCACCTACGACAACCTGACCCCCAAGGTGGTGGACATGAACAAGCTGGACCTGAACGCGACCAAGTTGCAGCGCATTCCCATCAACTCGGGGCCGCGTTTTGAGAACGTGACGGGTTTGGCCAAGTAGATAAGACTGGGTAATAGAGAGGCGGCCGGGTTGGTGCCCGGCCGCCTTTTTATTGGAGGTGGGATCGGGTGGCCCAGACAGCTCTGCTGTTTGGGCCGCGAGGCCTGGGGCCGAGCGGCAAGAGGTCGGAGGAGGGAGAGGCGGGGTGGCCTGATCGGTGCGATCACCAGTGCCGGACCTCTTGTTGCCTCGCGGGGCTCGGCAACCCAGACAGCAGAGCTGTCTGGGCTACCCGCTAGCACTGGGATGCATAGGGAAGGCTAATTCCAGCAATTTTTCTCCACTTGGCGAGTTGGTCCTTACACCGCAATACCTCCTGCCCCTGAAGTGCCCTAAAATCTCTCCGTTTTCTTTCACTGAAATCTTCATCAAACTTCTATAAATATTATCCTCAATATCTGAATAAACTACCATAACCCATGGCGGGGCCACATCTTTCATCTCTATAAATTCACTTATCAATGATTTACCGTAATATTCCGAAACAAAATTAATTGTCTCATCGTAATTAAATTTTTTATTCGCAATAGGGTGGATACTTTGCTTGTCTTTTCTCAGGACAAAAGAGGAGCGCGGGGAAATGTAAAATCCCTCATTATTCGCTAAGCACACCACAACATCATAGGCGTTGCTGTCTCCACAGTTATCAATTAAACAATAATTGAATATGGTTAACCCCCTATTCCCAAGCCAACCTTTCCAATAATCAACTTCAGCCCACCCATCAATATCGTTTGTAATATATCCACGATCAATTACACTACCAAGGCGACCATATTCAATTAATTTTGGTGCAAGATATGTAGACAAGCGCAATCGATCCTGCTTTACCAAAACTGACATTTGGAGTTTATGTTGTGCAGCTTGCTCTTTTCGGAGTCTGCGCGTTTCCCAGGCATACCATCCCGCCACAGCCATAAGAAAGAATTGCACAGCTACGGCCCAGAAATCTAACCGCCAATACCAAAGGTTACACTGGTCTAATAAGCTCAAAATGCATCCCTCTTTTACATCCACAAACCAAAAAACCACATATTAGACAGGTTATAAAACTTACCGCTATAAAAGAAACATAAATTTGGAACTGCCATTCTAGTACTAGAGGCTGCCCAACCAGTTCGTAATCCAATGCCGGACCTCTTGTTGCCTCGCGGGGCTCGGCAACCCAGATAGCAGAGCTGCCTGGGCTACCCGTGGTGAGGTGAACAAGGCGGATTTTTATTAGTGGAACTGTTGGGTTTCGCTTCGCTCTACCCAACCTACACTATTGTCTGGATGACCATGTAGGGGCGGGGTTTATCCCGGCCTCACCCCAGCCGCTCCATAAGTTGCTCCCGCAGCCCTTCCACCGCCATATTGAGCAGCGGCTCCAGGTTCACGATGTCGCAGGCGTTGTATTGCAGCAGGGTCCTCAGGGCGTCGGGGTCGCCGGCCAGGTGGTCCTGCCAGAGCATAACCGCCATTAAGCCGCCCATGTCGCCCACTTCCTCGGGGCGGTTGATGCCCAGGCGCTTTTCGATTCGCTTTAGCCCGCCCTTGTGCCCCAGGCGCCGGAGCACCCAGCGCAGATCGATGTGCACCGGCGGCACGATGAAGCGGGGGAACACGCTCCTCAAGACCGGCACGTCGAAGCTGGAGCCCGCGAAGCTCACCACCACCTCGTACCCGGCCAGGGCCTGACCCGCCTCGTGCAGGTTCACCCCGGCCACGTACTGGGTCACCTCCATGCCGTCGTAGACCCCCACCACGGTAATGCCCCCGAAGTCCTCGGGGTCGCCGCCGGTCTCGATGTCCAGATAGGCCACCCGGGAAAAGCGGGGCCAGAAGCGCCAGTGCTCGCCCGGGGGGATGGCCGTGGCCAGCTCGGCCAGGCCGCCGGGACGCTCCAGGGCGGCCAGGCTGCGCTCTATGATCGGGCGGCCCAGGTTGTAGACCTGGCGGGGAGCCAGGGCCTCGCCGCGCTCCAGGAAGTCGCGCCAGGTGCTGAGCCCGGCCTTCCACAGGGACAGCTCGCGCTTGGGGCCCACGCTGGGGATGTGCAGGAAGGTCTTGGTTAGCATGAATAGTTAGGAATCTTTTTCATCTGAGCTTTTAACGATCAAGTTCTTATCTACCTGATAATTATAAGAAGCCAGGAGAAAGCTTGACAATGTATTGACGGCGTTGACTGCCAGCAGCGCATGGTGTTCAGATGGTTTATAAATAGAAGCATGAGCGTCGCTCATTTTATTTCGCAGGCTAGCCATGCCATTCACAATACTTATCAGGCCGGAAAGGATTTGCTTTAAGGTTTCCGATATATCGCTTCTCCCCGGCTCAAGATTCATTTGCTTCATCACTTTTCGGTAAAGTTTAACTAGGTCACCGTCATATTTTACCTCTTCACCGCTGAACTTATAATCTATCTCTATTAATATCCCCTCCAATAGTGATCTAGCATTAGTAATTGCACCGGAATAATCGCCATGTACAATTTTGTTTTTCGCTTTCCCAACTTGTTCTTCAATAAACTCAAAGCTCATACCTCTAAAATCAAGCGGATTAAACTCCAGCCCAACAATGTTTTCTTTTATTTCAACGACAATATATCCTTTCCCTCTCTTAACAATTTTATACCCATCATATTCGAGATATTTATTTAAAAATTCACAGACTTTTTCTGGATCAAATTCTGTATCCCAAAATTCCCTCGGATCAAGCGCTGCGGAAAAAAACTGCATCAGATCCTTAGTGTTGTTAATATCCCTCAAGCAACCTTCGGCATAAGCTCGTCTGCTTGAAGAGCCAATATCTATAAATGTCCAATTAAATTGGTTAACAAATCGGACGATATCTGACCCTGATCTATATTTTGATATTTTCCCGTCTCCGGTTATTACCGAAGCGAGTGCTGAAACTGAAGGCTGGGATATTTTCATAAAATTAAAACAGGCGCTTTTGGGCGCTGTTGCTGGGCCGCAAATCTAAATGCTCGTAGGCACGGGAGGTCGCCACCCGCCCGGCGGGAGTGCGCTTGATGTAGCCCTGCTGGATGAGATAGGGCTCGTAGACCTCTTCTATAGTGTGGGCTTCCTCGCTCACCGAGGCGGCCAGGGTGTTGAGCCCCACCGGCCCGCCGTCGAACTTGACGGCAATGGTGTGCAACAGCTCACGGTCCAGGCGGTCCAGGCCGCTGGTGTCCACCCCCAGGCGCTTGAGGGCATAGTCGGCCATCTCCTGGTCCACCTTGCCCCCGCCCTCCACCTGGGCGAAGTCGCGCACCCTTTTGAGCAAACGGTTGGCCACCCGGGGGGTGGAGCGGCTGCGCCGGGCTATCTCGGCGGCCCCGGCCTCGTCCATGCTCAGCCCCAGGATGCGGGCCGAGCGGGTGACGATCTGGGCCAGCTCGTCCACGGTGTAAAAATCCACCCGTAGCTGCACCCCGAAGCGGTCGCGCAGGGGCGGAGTGAGGAGGCCAACCCGGGTGGTGGCCCCCACCAGGGTGAAGGGGGGCAGGTCGAGCTTGACGGTGCGGGCGCTGGGCCCCGCGCCGATCACCAGGTCCAGGTGGAAGTCCTCCATGGCCGGGTAGAGCACCTCCTCCACCACATGGTTGAGGCGGTGAATCTCGTCCACGAACAGGACGTCGCGCTCCTCCAGGTTGGTGAGGATGGCGGCCAGATCCCCGGCCCGCTCCATCACCGGGCCGCTGGTGGCGGTGATGCCCACCCCCATCTCCGTGGCCAGGATATGGGCCAGGGTGGTCTTGCCCAGGCCGGGGTGGCCGTGTAAGAGCACGTGGTCCAGGGCCTCGCCCCGCTGGCGGGCGGCGGCGATGAACACCTTGAGGTTGGCCTTGGCCTCGGCCTGGCCCACGTACTCGTCCAGGGAGGAAGGCCTGAGGCTCTCCAGAGCCTGGTCTTCCTCGCTGGGCGCTCCGTCCACCAGGCGGCCGTGTAGTTCTTGGGGGTTGCTCACCTAGGCAGCCTACTCCACCTCGATCTTGGTGACTCGCGGTTCGCCCCCGCCCTGGGGCTCGGTTTCCATCTTGTCGATGCACTCGTCCAAAAGGGCGCGGATGCCCTTCATCACTTCCAGGTGGGCGTTGTGGAAGTGGCCCATGGCCGGCGACTTTTCGCGCCAGCGCCGGGCGGCCTCGCCCAGGGCACAAAGGGGGCAGTCGCGCCTTTCCTGGGACTCCTTTTGGGTCTCGCTTTGAGCTGATCTCATGACTCCCCTCCCGAATGGCTACTAAAGTCTATCAAAAGATCGTCTCCATGGAAGGCGGCTTTTACCGGGTGGGCCAAAACAAAGCTGTGGGGCAAAGCCAGGTGCTTGCGGAACACCCCCACTTCCACCACCAACTCGTCGCCCACCTTGTGCAGCTTCACCCCGCCCTTGCCCACGTTGGGCAGGTGCAGGCGCACCTGGAGCTTGCCGTCGGCCTTTTCGAAGGTCAGCGGCTGGCGGTCGTAGAGACGGGCCGCCGGGTCCCTCTCGCCGTACAGCGCCCGCCCCAGCTCCAGCAGGGGGCCGTGGCCCAGCACCTCTTTTTGCTGGTGGGCCACCGGCAGGATGGGCAGGGGCGCGAAAATCTCGGAGGCCTGCTCCAGGTAGGGCTGTTGCATGGCGGCCATCTGCCCGGCCAGGCCCTGGCCTCCCTCCGGCCACACCCGGTTCATGATAACCGCCTCCACGGCCAGGCCGTATAGGGAGAAATAGGTGTAGGCCCGCTGGGACTCCTTGAGCACCATCTTCTCGGGGTTGCAGATCAGGCGCACCGTGGTGCTCTTGTGGTCGGTGAGTAGGCGGTCCACCCCCTCCAGCTTTTCGAACAGGGCCTCCAGGTTGGCGAAGTAGTCGTCTCCGGGCAGGGGCACGTCGGTCAGGCGGGCGGCGATGGGCCGGGCCACCTTGAGCACCGCGCGCTCCAGCTTGAAGACCTTCTTCATGTACCACTCCAGGGCCGAGGGCACCGACACGAAGCGCATGGATTCGGCCGTGGGGGCGCAGTCCAGAATGAGAAGGTCATAGGTCTTTTCGCGCACATACTGGTTTATGTAGAGCAGGGCGCTGATCTCCTCCATGCCCGGCAGCACCGCGATCTCCTCGGCCACCACCTCCTTGAGCCCCACGTTGTTGAACAGGGCCGAAAGGTAGGAATGCACCTGCTCCCAGTACTCCTCGATGGCCAAGTTCACGTTGATCTCCTGGATGGCCAGGCGCGGGGCCACGGTGACCGGCGCGCCGCTGAGCCCCAGCAGCTCGCCGCTCAGATCGAAGGCGTCGGACAGGCTGTGGGCCGGGTCCAGGGAGATGACCAGGGTGTTGAGCCCCTGCTCGGCGCACAGGGCCCCGGTGGCGGCGGACATGGAGGTCTTGCCGCTGCCTCCCTTGCCGGCGAAAAGGATCAGGCGCATAAGGCGGTCGGCTCCTTGCTGGGGTGGTGTGGGGCGGCTGTCTCTTAAGAATACCCAGGGGCGGGGGTAAAGGCCAGAAGTGGCTTGCCCCGGCGGCCTTTTGCGACGGGCCACGGCGGGTTACGGGCCCGACAGACCGCCCCGCCCCATCCGGCCATCCCTACCAATCTTTGGGCTATCGCACACCGGCGCCGGGGGGATGTCGGCTAATTGTCTACGGCGCGTCACCGATACGTAACAAGCCGCCACTAACATCCAGGCCAAGAGACAAGCGTTTAACGCCGTGCACGAGGCACGGTCGCATACACCCGTATTTGAAGGAGGAAAGACAAAAATGAAAAAAGGCAACTTGGCTAAAGGCCTCTTGGGTCTGGCCCTGGGCGCGGCCCTGCTTATGGGCGGCGCCGCGGCGCAGGCCGGCGACAGCATCACCATCACCGGTTCCACCACCGTGCTGCCCATCGCCCAGAAGGCGGCCGAGGTCTACATGAAAAAGAATCCCGGCGTGCGCATCAGCGTGGCCGGCACCGGCAGCGGCGACGGCATCAAAGCCGTGATCGACGGCACCGCCAACATCGGCGACGCCAGCCGCGACATGAAGGCGAAAGAGATCAAGCTGGCCAAGGAAAAGGGCGTAACCCCCAAGAAGTTCACCGTGGCTCTGGACTGCATCGTGCCGGTGGTCAACCCGGCCAACCCGGTCGGCGACCTGAGCATCGAGCAGCTTAAGGGCATCTACACCGGCAAGATCAAGAACTGGAAAGCGGTCGGCGGCAACGACAAGCCCATCGTGGTGATCAGCCGCGACAGCTCCTCCGGCACCTTCGAGGTGTGGAACCACCGGGTGCTGGGCAAGAAGACCCGCGTGCGCCCCGACGCGCAGCTCCAGGCCAGCAACGGCGCCGTGGCCCAGGCCGTGGCCGGCAACAAGTACGCCATCGGTTACGTGGGCATCGGCTACCTCAACGCCAAGCTCAAGGGTCTGACCGTGAGCGGCGTGAAGGCCAGCGCCAAGACCGCCATGGACAAGAGCTACCCCATCGCCCGCGGCCTGTACATGTTCACCAACGGCGAGCCCAAGGGCCAAACGGCCAAGTTCATCGCCTTCGTGATGAGCGACGAGGGCCAGAAGATCGCCAAAGAAGAAGGCTTCGTCCCGGTTAAGTAGGTTTTCCGCCTTGAAATAGTCCATGGCCCATGGCTGGGCCGTGGACTTTTAGCAACCAGCCGGATGCCCCCGGGCCTCCGGCACAGTGATAAGAACCTGAAAGGAGAGGCTAAAACATGAGAGGAGTTGGCAAGGTAGCCGGAGCCATCTTTATGGCGGCTACGATGGCCATCGGCTTTTGGTCGGCGGCGCCGGCCAGCGCGGCCACCCAGGCCGAGTTGGAAGCCAAGATCAAAATGATGGAGCAGACCCTCAACGAGATGAAGGGCCAGCTCAAGCAAGTTCAGACCACGCAGGTTCAGCAGCAGCAGGCGGTGCAGATGGCCGCCACCAGCAAGCTGCCCTCCTGGGTGGAGCGCATGACCTTCTACGGCGACACCCGTTTCCGTTATGAGCACACCAGCTACGACGAGCTGAACGGCAAGTCCAAGTCCGGCAAGGACCGCTTCCGCGTCCGCCTGCGCTTCGGCGTGCGCAGCCAGATCCACGAGGACGTGGAGCTGGGCTTCCGCATGGTCACCGGCGCCGACGACGACCCCACCAGCACCAACCAGACCATGGGCAACTACTTCGGCGAATACAGCAAGTGGGGCCTGGACCGCGCCTACGTCAAGTGGACCCCCTCCTTCGTGCCCCAAAAGGGCCTGGCCTTCAGCTTCGGCAAGGTGCCCCAGCCCTTCATGACCTCCAAGGTCATCTGGGACGGCGACGTGGTCCCCGAGGGTGGCTTCCTGCAGTACACCTTCAACAAGGGCGGCGCCTGGCAGCCCTACGTGCTGGCCGCTTACATGACCGTGGAGCAGACCGGCGAGTTCAGCGACAACGTGCTGGCCCCGGCGGCCCAGATCGGTGTCCACGGCAAGGTCGGCGCCTTCAGCCTGAAGGCCTCCACCGGCTACACCTCCTGGGGTGACATGGGCGACGTGGGCAAGGTGCCCGACAACACCAACGGCAACCCCACCTGGGAAGAGGGCGGCGGCGAGCGCATGTCCAACTTCGGCGTGTGGGACGTCTACGCCAAGGGTAGCTTCAAGTTCGACAAGAAAGGCTCCGTGTTCGCCTGGGGTCACTACCTGACCAACCAGAGCGCCGACGGCCCCTACTCCGACAAGGACACCGGCTGGGGCGCGGGCGCGGGCGTCAAGTACGACAAGTTCGGCTTTGACGTTTGGTACAAGTACGTGGAGGCCAACGCGACTCCCGGCTTCATCGCCGACAGCGACTCCGGTTACGTCAACCGCAAGGGCTTCGTGGTCTCGGCCAGCTACCAGATGTGGAAGTACGGCAAAGTGGTGTTGAGCTACTACAACACCGAGCCCATCGATTCCGACATAGATGGGGCCAGCAACGGCTCCCAGACCTTCTTCACGGACTTCGTGTTCAAGTTCTAAGAACCCACCTCGGGATCGCGGCCCCCACCCAACCTGCCGCGATCCCTCCTCGGACCCAGGCCTGGGGCTCCTAGCCCCGGGCCATCTTTTTGCCCTTTTTCCGCCTCCCCAAGCGCGTGTCGCTTCTCTTGACAGTAAAATTTATTTGCATCTTGACGGCCCGGCGGGACTGGGGCACCATATTTGGAATAGTTGTGAATGTAAGCACAATTGGATGGCGGCCAAGCCTCGCATTGCAATCTCGAGTTGTTTTATACTGGAATCGGTAAGCAGGAGAGGAGAACAGTGGCAAGCATGAAAAGGCTAATGATGGTAGCGGCCCTGGCCTTGGGACTGTGCATGCTGCCCTCCACTTGGGCGGCGGCGGCCACCCAGGCGGAGTTGGAAGCCAAGATCAAGGCCATGGAGCAGACCCTACAGGAGATGAAGGCCCAGTTGGGCCAGGTGCAGCACAGCCAGCAACAGCAGCAGCAGGCGGTCGAGGCCGCCGCGGCCAACAAGCTGCCCGGCTGGGTGGAGCGCATAACCTTCTTCGGGGACGCGCGTTTCCGCTACGAGCACACCAGCTATGACGAGCTGAACGGCACCGACAAATCAGACCGGGACCGCTTCCGGGTGCGCCTGCGCTTCGGGGCGCGCAGCCAGATCCACCCCGACGTGGAGCTGGGCATGCGCATGACCCTGGGCAGCGACACCGATCCCACCAGCACCAACCAGACCATGGGCAACTACTTTGGGGAATACTCCACTTGGGGCGTGGACCAGGCCTATGTGAAGTGGACCCCCTCCCTGGTGCCGGACAAGGGCCTGACCTTCAGCTTCGGCAAGGTGCCCCAGCCCTTGATGACCACCAAGATCATCTGGGATAGCGACGTGGTGCCCGAGGGCGCGTTCATCAACTACACCTTCAACAAGGGCGGCGACTGGCGTCCCTTTGTCACCGCGGCCTTCATGACCGTGAACCAGCCCGGCGACTGGAGCAACAACACCTACGCCCCGGCGGCGCAGGTCGGCGTAAAGGGCAAGGCCGGAGCCTTTTCCATGGAAGGCGCGGCGGGCTACACCTCCTGGGGCGACCTGGGCGATCCGGGCAACCTGCCCCCCAACCTGCACGGCACCCCCACTTATGTGGAGGGCGGCGAGACCCGCACCACCAACTACCAGGTGTGGGACCTCTATGCCAAGGCGGCCTTCAAGTTCAGCTCCAAGGGTTCGGTGGGCATGTGGGGCCAGTACCTGCAGAACTCCGACGCCGAGGGGCCTTATCAGGACAAGGACACCGGCTACGGGATGGCCGCCTTTGTCACCTACGACAAGTTCAAGTTCGAGGTGCTCTACAAGAACGTGCAGGCCGACGCCACCCCGGGCTTCATCGCCGACAGCGACTCCAGCTACGTCAACCGCAAGGGCTGGCAGGTGGAGGCCCAGTACAAGATGTGGAAGTACGGCAAGCTGGTCGTGACCTACTACAACACCGAGCCCGAGGATGAGTCCATACCGGGCGCCACCAACAAGTCCCAGACCATTTTCGTCAATACTATCTTCAAGTTCTAGCCTAAGAACTCGACGCCCCCGGCCTTGACCGGCCGGGGGCGTTTTTTTCGCCCAAAATCCCCCCCCAGCCCTCTTTGTCACACGTCTGTAACATTACAGTCACCGTTAGGAAATATCCGGGCATTACATTTAGCGCAAAGTTGATGTGTTTTGCCAAGGATGATATCCAATGTTGCAAATTCCTGAGGCCCAAGCCATCGTCGGAGACAACGCCCCGCCGGTGGCCGCCGCTCCTTTGACCAAGCGCAAGGTGACCAGCACCGTGCAGGAGGCGCGCATCCGGCGCGTCTTCGTGGTGGCCGGTTTCTTCTCGGTCATCGTTATGGGGCTTATTGTCCTGTTTTTGTTCAAGGAAGGTTTGGGGCTCTTCTCCACGGTGAGCGTCAAGGACTTCCTTTTCGGTGAGTTCTGGTACCCCACCTACGACCCGGCCGATTTCGGCATCCTGCCCCTGATAGCGGGCTCCATGGCCGTGACCGTCATCTCCTCGGCCATCGCGGTTCCCCTGGGGGTGGGCGCTGCCTTGTACCTGGGCGAGGTGGCCGGCCACCGCACCCGGGAGATACTCAAGCCCGCGGTGGAGCTTTTGGCCAGCCTGCCCTCGGTGGTGCTGGGCTTCGTGGGCATGGTGGTCATCGCGCCCCTGATGCAGCAGTGGTGGGATATCCCCACCGGGCTCAACGTGCTCAACGCCTCCATGATGCTAGCCATCATGGCCATACCCACCATCGCTTCCATCTCCGAGGACGCCCTGCACGCGGTGCCCAAGGATTTGGTGGAAGCCTCCCTGGCCCTGGGAGCCACCCGCCTGGAGACCCTGACCAGGGTGATCATCCCCGGCGCCATATCCGGCATGGGCACCGGGGTGATCCTGGGCATGAGCCGAGCCATGGGCGAGACCATGGTGGTGCTCATGGTGGCCGGCGGCGCGGCCCAGATACCCACCAGCATCTTCGAATCGGTGCGGCCCCTGCCCGCCACCATCGCCGCCGAGATGGGCGAGACGCCCTTCGGCTCCGAGCACTATCACGCCCTGTTCGCCATCGGCATCGTGTTGTTCCTGTTGACCATGGGCTTCAACCTGGTGGCCGCCTACATAAGCCAGCGCTTCCACCAGAAAGGAGCGGCCACCTTATGAGCCGCCATTCCCTGGCCTCGCGCCACTTCAGCCAGAACCTGGCCTTCACCGTGTTCCGCCTGATCATGCTCACGGTGCTGGCGGCCCTGGGGGGCATCCTGCTCTACGTGTTCATCCACGGCATCAGCGCCATAAGCTGGGAGTTTCTGACCTCCGAGCCCACCAACTCCATGACCTCCGGGGGCATCTTCCCGGCCATCATGGGCACCCTGTACCTCACGGTGGGGGCCATCATGGTGGCCCTGCCCCTGGGCGTGGCCGCGGCCATCTACCTCAGCGAGTACGCCACCGACGGCAGGGCGCTCAGGATCGTGCGCCTGGGCATCCAGAACCTGGCCGGGGTGCCCAGCGTGGTCTTCGGCCTGTTCGGCCTGGCCCTGTTCGTGGGCTACTTCCACCTGGGCATCTCCATCGCCGCCGGTTCCTTGACCCTGGGCCTTCTTATTTTGCCCACCATCATCGGGGCCAGCGAGGAGGCGCTCCGCCAGGTGCCCAGCACCTTCCGCGAGGCCTCCCTGGGCCTGGGGGCCACCCGCTGGCAGACCATCCGCAAGGTGGTGCTCCCGGCGGCCCTGCCGGGCATCCTCACCGGCTCCATCCTGGGCATCGGCCGCGCGGCGGGTGAGACCGCGCCCATCATGTTCACCGCCGCCACCTTCTACACCGTGGGCCTGCCCCGCTCGCCCCTGGACACGGTAATGGCCCTGCCTTATCACATCTACGTATTGGCCACGGCCGGGACCCACATAGAGCAGACCCGGCCCCTGCAGTACGGCACGGTGCTGGTCCTGATCAGCATGGTGCTGGGGCTGTCCCTGGTGGCCATCATTATCCGCACCCGCATGCGAAAGACCAAACAATGGTAAAAGCCAGCGCCGCAGCACAAAGCCTGGAAGAAACCCAAGGCCGCCCCTGCGCCAAGCCGGAAAAGCCCATCATTGAGGTCCGGGGCCTGAACTTCTATTACGGCGATTTCCAGGCCCTGACCGACATCAACATGACCGTGAAGCGCAACCAGGTGACCGCCCTCATCGGCCCCTCGGGCTGTGGCAAGTCCACCTTCTTGCGCCTTTTGAACCGCATGAACGAGCTGATCCCCGGCACCAGGGTGGAGGGCGAACTCTTGTTCGAGGGCATCAACCTCTACGACCCCCATGTGGACCCGGTGGACGTGCGCCGCAGGGTGGGCATGGTCTTTCAGAAGCCCAACCCCTTCCCCAAGACCATCTACAACAACGTGGCCTACGGGCCGCGCCTGCACGGTCTCAAGGAAGCCAAGAACCTGGACAACATCGTGGAGCGCTCGCTCAAGTCCGCCGCCCTGTGGAACGAGGTCAAGGACATCCTGCACCAGAGCGCCCTGGGGCTCTCCGGCGGCCAGCAGCAGCGCCTGTGCATCGCCAGGGCCATCGCCATGTCGCCCGAGGTGCTCCTGATGGACGAGCCCACCAGCGCCTTGGACCCCATCGCCACCAGCCGCATCGAAGAGTTGGTCAAGGAATTAAAGCAGAGTTATACTGTCATAATTGTTACCCACAACATGCAGCAAGCAGCCCGGGTCAGCGACGATACAGCCTTTTTCTACATGGGCCGCCTGGTCGAGATGGGTCCCACCGAGGGAATCTTCACCAAGCCCCAAAAGGAACAGACCGAACACTACATCACCGGCCGCTTTGGTTAGACCGCCCCTCGGGAGAAAACGTCAATGCAAGGGCTATCGTACTTTCATCGTCGCATGCAGGAGGTCAAGGAAGACCTTCTGAAAATGGCCGGCCGGGCAGAAGAAGCCGTTTACACCGCCACCCAGGCCCTGGTCAAACGCGACCGGACCCTGGCTCAAGCGGTGATTCAGGGCGACCGGCGCATCGATCTGATGCAGAACGAGATCGAGGAACGCTGCATCAGCCTTTTGGCCACCCAGCAGCCGGTGGCCGTGGACCTGCGCTTCTTGTCGGCGGTGATCAAGATCACCAGCTTTTTGGAGCGCATGGGCGACCAGGCCGTCAACCTGGCCCAGCGGGTGGAGGTTTTGGCCGAGATGAGCCCCAGCGAGACTCCGGCCACCCTGCTGCAAATGGGCGAAATCGCTCGGGATATGGCCAAGTCCTGTCTGGACGCCTTCGTGGCCGAGGACGTGGCCAAGGCCACGGCGGTGCTGACTCGGGACGACGAGTTGGACCACCTGTGCCGCACCTTCCTGGAGGAGATGATCACCTGGATGACCGAGGAGCGCCGGGTCATCCGCCGGGGCGTGGAATACGTCCTGGCCAGCCGCCACCTGGAGCGCATCGGCGACGAGGCCACCAACGTGGCCGAAGAGGTGGTCTACCTGGTGGAAGGCCGCATCATCCGCCACGGCGGCAAGCCCGAAACGGCGGCGTGCCCGCGCTAGCCCGGCTCGATCACCCATCCCGCCGCGGCCGCTCCTAGGGGCGGCCGCGGCGTTTTTAGGGGAGAGGGTGGGCGGCAAAGGGCTTGCAAGCTGGCCGCGATGCGGTTATTAATCCAGACTCGTCCTGGAACGCTAACCATATCCCTCCGAGCCAAAGGTATTAATTAATTGAGCGAGATATCCCCGGCAAGCCAACAAAACCTCATTCAAATAGCCAACGAACTGGGCATCTCCCTGGGCCAGGTGCGCTCCACCGCCGACCTGCTGGAGGAGGGCTCCACCGTCCCCTTCATCGCCCGCTACCGCAAGGAGGCCACCGGCTCCCTGGACGAGGTGGCGGTCATCGCCATCCGCGACCGCCTCACCCAGCTCAAGGAGCTGGACGCCCGCCGGGCGGCTATCGTCAAGTCCCTGACCGAGCGCAACCTGCTGACCCCCGAGCTGGACCAAAAGGTGCAGGGAGCGGCCACCATGGCCGAGTTGGAGGACGTGTACCTGCCCTTCCGGCCCAAGCGGCGCACCAAGGCCATGATCGCCCGGGAGCGGGGCCTGGAGCCCCTGGCCCAGTTCATCCTGGCCCAGGAGCCCACGAGCGACCCCCTGGCCGAGGCCCAGGGCTACGTGGACCCGGAAAAAGAGGTGGAGACCGCCGAGGACGCCCTGGCCGGGGCGCGGGACATCATCGCCGAGATCGTCAACGAGGACGGTGAGGCCCGCTCGGCCATGCGCGCCCTGTACCTGGAGCGGGCCATGCTCACCAGCAAGGTGATCACCGGCCAGGAAGAGGCGGGCAGCAAGTTCAAGGACTATTTCGACTCCAGCGAACCGGCGGCCACGGCGGCCGGGCACCGCATCCTGGCCATCCGCCGGGGGGCCAAGGAGGGGCACCTGATCATGCGGGCCGCCCCGGCCCCGGAGGACGCCCTGGCTATCCTGGAGAAGATGTTCGTGCAAAACGACGGCCCCTGCGGCGAGCAGGTGAAGCTGGCGGTCACCGACGGATACAAGCGCCTGCTGGGCCCGGCCATGGAGATAGAGCTGCGCCTGGTCTTGCGCAAGCGGGCCGAGGAAGAGGCGGTGAAGGTCTTCGCCGAAAACCTGCGCGAGCTCTTGATGGCCGCGCCCCTGGGCCCCAAGCGGGTGCTGGCCCTGGACCCCGGCTTCCGCACCGGCTGCAAGGTGGTCTGCCTCAACCGCCAGGGCGACCTTTTGCACCACGGGGTGATCCACATCATGGGCGCGGGCGCCCGCCAGGAGGCGGCGGCCACCCTGCGCCATCTGGTGGAGGTCTACAAGGTGGAGGCCATCGCCGTGGGCAACGGCACCGCCAGCCGCGAGACCGAGGAACTGGTGCGCTCCCTGGAGCTGAAGGGGGTCACGGTGGTGATGGTCAGCGAGGCCGGGGCCAGCGTGTACTCCGCCTCGGAGGTGGCCCGCCAGGAGTTCCCGGACCTTGACCTCACGGTGCGCGGGGCGGTGTCCATCGGCCGCCGCCTCATCGACCCCCTGGCCGAGCTGGTCAAGATCGACCCCAAGTCCATCGGGGTGGGCCAGTACCAGCACGACATAGACCAGGGCCAGCTTTCGCGCAGCCTGGACGACGTGATGGCCAGCTGCGTCAACGCGGTGGGGGTGGAGGTGAACACCGCCAGCCCCCAGCTTTTGTCATCGGTGTCGGGCCTGGGGCCCTCCCTGGCCCAGAACATCGTGGCCCACCGCGAGGCCAACGGCCCCTTCAAACAGCGCGGCGAGCTTTTGAAGGTGCCCCGCCTGGGGCCCAAGGCCTATCAGCAGGCGGCCGGCTTCCTGCGCATCAGGGACGGGGTGAACCCCCTGGACGCCTCGGCGGTGCACCCGGAGTCCTACCCCCTGGTGGAGAAGATGGCCCAGGACCTGGCTTGCCAGCTCGAGGACCTGATCCGCGACTCCAAGCTGCGCCAGGGCATCAAGCCCGACGCCTACGTGAGCGACGAGGTGGGCCTGCCCACCATAACCGACATCCTGGCCGAGCTGGCCAAGCCGGGCCGCGACCCCCGCCAGAGCTTCGAGGCCTTTTCCTTTGCCGAGGGGGTGCACACCCTGGAGGACCTCCAGGTGGGCATGCGCCTGCCCGGCGTGGTCACCAACGTCACCAACTTCGGGGCCTTCGTGGACGTGGGGGTGCACAACGACGGCCTGGTGCACATCAGCCAGCTGGCCGACCACTTCGTGCGCGACCCCCGCCAGGAGGTGAAGGTGCAGCAGACGGTGCAGGTGGTGGTGATCGGCCTGGACCTGGCCCGGGGCCGGGTGTCGCTGTCCATGAAGAGCGACCCCTTCGCCGAGCTCACCGGCCGGGAAAACGGCGACGGCGAGGCGCGGCCCCCCCGCCGTGGCAAGGCCCCCCGCCAGCCCCGGCAGCAGCCGCGCCCCGAGCCGCCCAAGCCCTTCAACAACGCCTTCGGCCGGGCCTTCGAGAAGCTGAACAAGAGCTAGCGGCGCGCTCCGCCCATCGCCCGGAAAAAATGAACCGCCCTTCGGCCCGAGACCGAAGGGCGGTTTTTATTTTGGAGAGGGGCCAGCCTCAGGCCGCCTCCACCCTACAGGGCACGTAGCGGTGCAGCGGGGTGCCCAGGGGGTCGCGGTGGGAGGCCTGGGTCAGGTAGTTCACGTTGAGCCCGTAGACCTGGCCGTTGTAGTTCAGGCCGAAGCCGTGGGGGATGAGCACCATGCCTTGCCGCACCTGGCCGCTGACCTGCAACTCGCCGCTTTGGCTCCCCGCCGCGGTGCTCACCTTGACCGCCTGGCCGTCGCTCAGGCCCAGGGCTTGGGCGTCTTCCGGGCTCAGGGCCACGGTGCAGGCCCGCTTGCCCTGGTTCCACTCGGGGTTGCGCATCATGGTGTTGGCGTTGTAGTCCATGTGCCGCCCGGCGTTGAGCACCAGGGGATAGGCAGGGTCCGGCTCCAGGTCGCGGGCCTCGCCCTGGGGGCTCAAGGCCTCGGCCTCCTGGGCCAGCTCGGGGATGTACACCTCCAGCTTGCCCGATTCGGTGCGCACGTCGCTCCAGGCCTGGGCCGGGTCGGCCTTGCCGATCCACAGGCCCTGGGGGTTGTCCAAGATGGCCTGGAACACCCGGTCGCCCAGGTCCGGCCCCGGCGCGAAGCCCGCCCGGACCGCGTTGGCCGCGAAGGCCTTGGGCGCGGTCATGAGCATGCCCCACAGGGCGGCCAGGGCCGCGCTGTCCCACTGTTGCCCCAGGGTCTCGGCCAGCACGAAGGGCAGCAGCATCTTGGCGCCGGGCTTGTCCGCGGCCCACTGCATCAGTTGCATGCCAAAGGCCAACCGGTTCCCCTTGGCCGCTTGGCGCAGCCCGTCCGGCACCTGGGGCACCAGGCCCAACTCCTTGGCCAGCAGGCAGTATATCTGCGAGGCCTCCTTGCACTGGTCCGGCGGCTCCACCACCGGGCGGCGCATCTGGAAGTACACCTCGGGGTAGGTGTTGGGGAAGAAGGTGCCGTCCCAGGACTCGTAGAAGGTGCGGCAGGGCAAGACGTAATGGGCCAGGCGGGCGGTCTCGCTCATCACGATGTCGCTGACCACCAGCAGCTCCAGCTCCTTGAAGGCGCGCTCATAGGCCGCGGTGTCGGGATAGGCGCGCAGGGGGTTGCAGGCGCTGACCAGCACCGCCCGCAGGCGCTGGGGCAGACCGCTGGTGATCTCCTCGGGCATGGCCGCCGGGGGAAAGGAGCCCGCCGCCGCGGGGGGAAGGTTGGCAGCCACGGTGTGCCACACCTTGGGGTCGCGCTCGTCGGCGTGGTAGCCCATGGGCATGATCATGCCGGGCACCAGGTTGCCTCCGGTGCGGCAGAGCACCCCGCCCGCCGCGCACAGGAGCATCAGCAGGTAGGAGTTCAGGGTGCTGCGCCGGCCCATGTACAGCCCCAGATCCGGGTGCACACTCCAGCGCTTGGCGCCCAGCAGGCGGCAAAGCTCCCGCACCTGATCGTATTCCACCCCGCAGACCTCCAGGGCGGCGCGGGCGTCGAAGCCGCTGAACCAGGGCTTGACCTTGTCCCAGCCCTCCACCCGCCGGGCCAGGTAGTCGGCGTCCTCCCAGCCGTTTTGCACCATCAGGGCGATCATGGCCTTGAGCAGCAGGGCGTCGCTGCCCGGCCTGAGGGCCAGGTGAATGTCGGCGATGGCCGCGGTCTCGCTCCTGCGGGGGTCCACCGCCACCAGCAGGCGCTGGGGGTCCTTGCTGATTTCGCTGAGCACCGCGCGGGCCCGGGGCATCTGGTGGCTCATCATGCCGTTCCAGCCCCAGGCCAGGAGCATCTCGCTGCGCTCCTCATCGGGCTTGGTCACGTTGTACTGGCGGCCCAGCATGCGCCCGTGCACCCACCAATGTCCGCTGAACTCCTGCCCGGCCGAGGAATAATAGTAGTGCGAGCCCAGGGCGCGGATGAGGCGCACCCCGAAGGTGGCCTCGAAGCTGCCCCCCGGAGCCCCGCCGCCCATGTAGGCCAGGCAGCGGGGGCCGTAATGGCCCAGCAGGTCCTTGAGGCGTCCCGCTATCTCGCTTATGGCCTGCTCCCAGCTTAGGGGCTGGAAATCGCTCCCCACCCGCTTGAGGGGTTGGGTGAGGCGATCGGCGGGGTATTGGTGGTAGATGACCTTGAGCCCCTTGCGGCAGGCGTAGCCCTGGGAGCGGGGGTTGTCCTTGTCCGGGCGCACCTTGACAAGGCGGCCCTCCTCCACCAGCATCTCCAGGCCGCAGTTTTGCGCGCAGAGCACGCATCCGGTCTTATGCCACGATCCCATGGCCACCCTCCTCTCGCGATTGACGCCGCGACCCCAGCCGTCGATTTGGTTTGAATACGAACGATATCCTCAAAAAAATATAACCCTGCTTTTACTGAGCCAGGTCCTTGAGCATGCGCCCCAGGAGCAAACGCTCCTCGCTGCTCAGCCCGGCCAACAGCTCCTGGTTGGCCTCTTGGCGCTGGCCGGTGAGCTCCGTGCGCAACCCATCGGCCTTGGCCGAGGCGAACAGGCGCATCATGCGTCCATCGTCCGGGTCGGGCCGCTTTTCCAGCCATCCGCCATCGCTCATGCGCTCCAGGGCCCCGGAGAGGGTGGCCTTGTCGATGGTAAGGTCCTTGCCCAGCTCGGCGGCGCTGGCCCCGGGGCGGGTCCAGAGCATCTCCAGGATCACGTATTGCAGGTTGGTGAGGCCGTAGGGCTTCAGCCGGGTCTGCACCAGGCGGTGCCCCTTCTGGTAGGCCTTGGACAGCAGGAATATGTAGCACTCTTGGCTCACCGGCCGCTTGCCCCTCTCGCGGGATTGGTTCGCATACTAACTTAACCCGAAAGCGAGACTGGTGTCAATCGTAGGCTGCCCCCCGCTTTCACCTTCCCTTCATCCGCCTGTGACCCGGCCGTCACATAGCCTTGGTATCCCTAAAGACATCGAAGGCGGATCAGCGCCAAGGGAGATGCGGTATGGGTAAGATAGACGGAAACCTGGTGATGTTCTTGCTGCTAGCCACAGCAACCTGGGTATGGTCCATGGTCGTCTTCGCCGGCTGGAGCCTGCGGCGGCGGGTGCGGGTCGGCCTACCTGGATCGGTAATCCACGACCACCTGGTGCAAATCACCCTGCGCGGCACGGCCCTGTTACTCCTGGCAGGCCTGCTCAGTTTGGTGGCCCTCTCCTGAAACTGCGACCTCGATTCGTTCCTGTCTCCTGACTTCCCTCCCCTTGCCAGCCCCGACCGGCCGCTCTTGGCCGGTCGGGGTGTTTTATGTCAACTATGCCGCCGTTCTCGCGGTATTATATGGTATTACATGTGGGGAACCGGCAACCAAGAGACGCTTATGAAAAAAGGCAAACCAGAGGTAATCACCTTCAAGGCCGATCCCGCCCTGGTGGCGGCCATGGAAGGTATAAGCAACCGCTCGGAGTTCATCCGCTCGGCCATCCTGGCCGCTTTGGACGGAGTGTGCCCCCTGTGCCAGGGCACGGGCATCCTCACCCCGGAGCAGAAACGCCACTGGGCCGGATTCGCCCAACACCACCGGGTGGAGCGCTGCGCCACCTGCGACGCCCCCCACCTGGTCTGCGACGCCCAGAACGGCGGTCCCTCGGACCACTAGGGAAGAGTGCCCTTGGCCCTAATCGATATCAAAGGGGTGGATTTCTCCTACAACGGCCGCCCGGTGCTGGCCGGGGTGGACCTGGCCGTGGCCCAGGGGGAGTTCCTGGCCCTGGTGGGCCCCAACGGCGGGGGCAAAACCACCCTGGTCAAGCTGATCCTGGGTTTGATCACCCCCCAAAAGGGCACGGTGCGGGTCTTCGGCCAGGCCCCGGCCAAGGTGCGCCGGCGCATGGGCTACCTGCCCCAGCACGCCCCGGTGGACCCCGGCTTCCCGGTGTCGGCCCTGGAGGTGGTGCTCATGGGCCTCATGGGCTCGGGCTCGGGCCTGGGCCTGTGGCGGCGGGGGCAGAAGCAGGCCGCGCTCACCGCTTTGGACAAGCTGGAGGCCGCCGACCTGGCGGGCCGCAGCTTCGGGCGGCTCTCCGGCGGCCAGCGCCAGCGGGTGCTCATCGCCCGGGCCCTGGTGGCCGGGCCGGAGCTGTTGCTGTTGGACGAGCCCACCGCCGCGGTGGACCCCCGGGGCGGGGTGGATCTGATGAACATCCTGGCCGGGCTGCAACCCAAGGTCACGGTGGTGCTGGTCACCCACGACCTGGGCTTCGTGTCCCCGGCGGTGAGCCGGGTGGCCTGCATCAACCAGAGCCTGAGCATCCATCCCACCCAGGTGATCAACGGCAGCCTGATCAGCGAGCTCTACGGCGCCCCGGTGCGCATGGTGCGCCACGACCACGACCTGGTGCACGGGGGACATCATGAGTGAGTTCCTCGCGGCGGTGGCCGGGCACGCCTTTTTGCAGCAGGCCCTTTTGGCCGGAGCCCTGGCCAGCCTGGCCTGCGGGGTGGTGGGGGCCTACGTGGTGGTCAAGCGCATCAGCTACATCGCCGGGGCCATCGCCCACAGCGTGTTGGGGGGCATGGGCCTGGCCCGCTACCTGGCGGTGGTGCACGGCTGGGGCTGGCTGCACCCCCTGCACGGCGCGGTGGCCGCCGCCCTGGTGGCCGCCGGGGTCATCGGGCTGGTGAGCCTGCACGCCCGCCAGCGCGAGGACACCATCATCGGCGCGGTGTGGGCGGTGGGCATGGCCACCGGCGTGGTGTTCATCGCCCTCACCCCCGGCTACGACGTACAGCTGATGAGCTACCTGTTCGGCAACATCCTCATGGTCACTCCCCAGAACCTGTGGCTCATGGCCGGGCTGGACCTGGTGGTGCTGGGCGCGGCACTGCTGTTGTACCGCCAGCTTCTGGCGGTGTGCTTCGACCAGGAGTTCGCCCGCTTGCGCGGCCTGCCCGCCGACTTCTACTACCTGCTGCTATTAGGGCTCACCGCGCTCACCGTGGTGTTGTTGTCCACGGTGGTGGGTATAATTTTAGTGATAGCCCTACTCACCCTGCCCGCGGCCACGGCGGCCAACTTCTTCCGCCGCCTGGGGCCCATCATGGCCCTGGCCACGGTGCTGTGCCTGGGCATCACCTGGGGCGGACTGGCCCTGAGCTACGGTCCGGACCTGCCCGCCGGGGCCATCATCGTGCTGTTGGCCGGGGCGGTGTACCTGGTGTCCCTAGGCCTGGGGCGGCTGGTGCATAATAGGGGATGAGTCTGGTAGGCTTAGCTCCTTGGGCCAAGGCCCGGGTTATGCTAGACTGGCATCGCCCCGCGGGGCTTATACGCAAAAACCACCTATGGGGAGTCTAAAATAATGAGCAAGTTCGGCTCAGTGGACGAAGTATTGGATTTCGCGATCGCCCGCGAGGAAGAAGCCTGTGCCTTTTATCTGCAGATGGCCCAGCGCATGGACAAGCCCTGGATGAAGGAGGCCTTCGAGGGCTTCGCCGACCAGGAGCTGGGGCACAAGGACAAGCTCATGGCCGTTAAGCAGGGCAAGACCCTGGCCCCGGCGGCCAAGGCGATCACCGATCTGAAGATTTCCGACTACGTGGTGGCCGCTCCGGTGAGCCCGGACATGAGCTACGCCGACGCCCTTACCGTGGCCATGCAGCGGGAGAAAAAGGCATTCCTGCTCTACACCCGCCTGGCCGACAACTGCGGCATCCCGGAGCTGAAAAGCACCTTCGAGGCCCTGGCCCAGGAAGAGGCCAAGCACAAGCTGTGGCTGGAGGTGGAGTACGACGACAAGGTGCTCACCGAAGACTAGGCGCCTCGCCCCCTAAAATAAGCAGCCCCCGCCCGGTGCCGAGCGGGGGCTGGTTTTTGTCTTGGGCCGGTCAGCGAACCAGTTGGTTCTGCTGGCAGCGGCCGCAGTGCAGCCTGCCGTTGCAGTTGTTCAGGTCGTTACAGCCACGGAGGTTGACCCGGCTGCCCCGCCAGTCGCCGTTCTTGGCCCGGCACTCGGCCCACAGGCTGTCGCCCTCGATACGGGCCTTGCGGCAAGAGCCGCGCCAGGAGCCGCCCGGCATCCTCCACTGGCGGCCCTGGCCTTCGCAGACCAGGCGGCCGTCCAGGTTGGACAGGTTGCCGGGGCACTTGTTCAGCGATATCCAGGACTGCACCCATTTGCCGTTGCCGTTGCGGCACTCGGCCATCAACTCGTTGCCCTGCACCCGCCCGTTGCGGCAGGACTCGCGCCAGGAGCCGCCGGGCATCCGGTGGTAGCCTCCGCCGCCTTGGCCGCCGCAGGTGAGCCAGCCGTCCACGTTGGCGATGTCGCCGTTGCAGCGGGTGTAGTGTATGCGGGTGTCGTTGCGACCGTCGCGGCCGTTCTTGCAGCGGCAGTACAGCCAGCCGTTGTCCACGTAGCAGTCCTTGCAGGAATTGCGGTAGCTGCCCGGCGGCAGCACCTTGGCCTCGGCCGGGACCGGGGCCGGGACCACAAACAGGCCAAGCATCAAAATAGCCAGGCAAGCGCCCAGGGCCGCCCTGCCGAATAAACCTTTCATATCCTCATCCTCCCTAAACTCGTTTAAACTGAGGCCTCTGCCGCCGGCTACCACCAGCCGTAGGGCCCGGCGAACCAATAGGGATAAGGCCCTGGGCCCATTGCCCCCCACCCCGGACCGGCGCCGAAGCCGCCGTAGAATCCGCCGGTGGGATAGACCTGCACCACATCGGGCCGCTTTTGCCAAAGCTTGACTTCCCTGCCCCTGAGCAGGACGTACTTGTACTTGATCTCGCCCACCGGCAACAGCTCCACGCCCACCACCTGGCCCACCACCGTGACCTCGCGGTTCTTGTGGTAGATCTCCGGGTCCAGGAATCCCTGCATGGCCACGATGAAGCGGCCCGAGGATTCATAGCCGGTCTTGGGCCGGTCCTGGGAGTCCAGGGCGATTTGCAGCACCTCGATGAGGGTGCCCTTTTTCTTGTTGACCGTGCGGATGATCCGCCCGCCCCACAAGACCATCTTGTTCATGTTTTCCTGAGGATTGTCGCGCACCTGAGGCAAGGTGAGCTTCTGATCCACCTGTTCCATGAGCTCCGGCGGCACCACGGGCGGCGTGCAACCGGCGAACAACCAAAGGCAGGCAATCAAGGCGAGGGCCAGGCAAAGGCCCGCGCTGCGCTGAAACATGCTCTCCTCCCTAGTCGTGGTTACTAAAGATGATTATAAGCCAGGCCTGGACAGGCCCCTAGAAAAAAGCGGCAACCCGCCGGGCATTGCCCGCCGGAAACCAGGCGCGCTCTTATTTGGCCTTGGCCGGAGGGCCTATCAGCTTGTCCAAAGGGAAGGCATAGTAAATCTGGGAAATCTCTTCCAGGGTGTAGGCCTGGTCCACTCCGATGGTGAAGCTGGCCACCTGGTCGGGCAGAAACACGGTGAGGTAGGTGAAGCGGGGCCAGTCCCCGGCTTGCAGATACACGGCGGTCCGGCCGTCCAGGGTGATTTTTTTCCCCTCGCTCTCGTCCACCTCCTGGTCCGGGTTGTCCAGGTCCAGGCGATACTCCAGATAAGCTCCATGGTCCCTGAAGATGGCCATGAGCTGGGGGGCGCAGGATCCGGCGGTGCGCAGGCTGCCCGAGTCGCTGAGCTTCCAGCCGGGCGGCGCGGACTGCACGGCCAGGGAGCGGAACTCGCCCAGGGTGGGGGGCCAAGCCGCGGCGGGAGCGGCGCTGAGCAGCAAAATAAGCAAAGCCAACAGAGTGCGGCGCATAAAATCCTCCGGGCCCCATTGTGGAGCACCAAGTGCCTTTGGTAAAGGGCTTTTCAGGGGTTCGCCGCCGGAGGGGCAAGATATAGACGGGCCAAAAGGACCGGCCCCGCCCGAAGGCGGAGCCGGCCCGGTAGGCAGCGGGTTGAAGTTAGGCTGCGGCGGCCTTCACCGTGCGGTGGCCGTTGGGCAGGGAGTCGATGATCTCCAGGGCCTCCTCGCGGTAGGCGTCCATGATGTGGTCCAGGCCGGTGACCAGGGCCGCTTCCTCGCTCAGGGCGGCCAGGTCGCGGCGCTCGATGAGATCCACCCGCCACTTGCGGGCCCCGGCCATGAGCTGCTGCAGGCCCACCTTGAGCTTCTGGCAGGCGGTGTAGATGCCCACCGCGCCCAAGGGGATGTTGGCCATTTCGGACCCGAACTGCTCCTTGAGCTCCTCGTAGCACACGAAGATCTCTTCCTTGCTGGCGCCGTACTTGCTCACCGTGCTGGGCAGGCCGCCGTCCTCACCGGCCAGCCAACGGCCGATGTTCTTGCCCACCATGCCCGGAATCATCAGGGCCCGGCCCATGCACACCGCCTTGGTGTAGGGCGCGCCCAGGGCCAGGGCCTTGAAGATATGGTCCTCGGAGCTGAATCCGCCGGCAAAGGCGATGTCCGGCACCCAGCCGCCCCGGGCGGCCAGGCGTTCGCACAGCTCGTAGGTCATGCTGTGCAGGTACAGGGCGGGCACGCCCCACTCGCACATCATGCGCCAGGGGCTCATGCCGGTGCCGCCGGGAGCGCCGTCGATGGTCAGGAGGTCGATCTTGGCCTCGGAAGACCAGCGGATGGCCATGGCCAGCTCGCGCATGGGGTAGGCCCCGGTTTTCAGGGTCACTCGCTTGGCCCCCAAGGCCCGAAGGCGCTCCACCTCGGCCATGAAGCCTTCCTGGTCCACGAAGCCCAGGCGGCTGTGGCGCTCGAACTCGGTGATGGCTCCGTCCTTGAAGGCGGCCTGGATGGACTTGCGGTCCGGGTCCGGGGTGACGATGTAGCCGCGCTTCTTGAGTTCCTGGGCCCGCTCCACCGAGTGCACCTTGATCTCGCCGCCGATGCACTTGGCGCCCTGGCCCCATTTCAGCTCTATGGTCTCCACCCCCAGCTTGTCGATGACGTACTCGGCCACGCCCAGGCGGGTGTCCTCCACGTTCATCTGCACCAGGATGTCGCCGTAGCCCTGGTGATAGCGGCGGTAGGCCTCCACCCGGCGCTCCATGTCCGGGGCCTTGGCCACCTTGCCCTGCTTGTTGAACTCCAGGCCGGGGTCGATGCCGCAGACGTTCTCGCCGCACACCAGGCTGATGCCGGTGATGGCCGCGCCCACCGCGAAGTGCTCCCAGTTGGCCCGGGCGATCTCGGTGGAGCCCAGGGCCCCGGTGAAGATGGGCATGGTCTGCTTGACCTTGTTGACCGTGCCGAAGCTGGTCTCGGTGCTCACCGAGGGGAAGGTGGCCACGTCCGGGTTGGCCTCGCAGCCCTCGGCACCCAGGGCGTAGCCCATGATGTTCAGGTGGCTGTAGTCCACCGGGTAGTCCTTGTCCGCCCCGGCGGTGATCTCGCCGAAGGGTCCGGGATAGAGCAGTTCGCGGCCCCGGAAGGTGGCGTTGAACATGTCGCAATTACCCTTGCAGCCGTCCACGCAACGCGAACAGATGCCCGACTGGGGGGCTACGCTGCGGGAGCGGTTCTTGGTCTGCAGGGCCTCGTTGGCGTTGGGGCGGTGCAGGTTCATGATTTCCTCCTGATACGGGTAAGCCGGCGGCAATTATTGCCGCTGATATTAGTTTTACTGAAAGGCAACTATTGCCTTATCTGACAAAACCGCATGGTTTGTCAAGCCCCACCCCGGCCCAGGCCTTTTTTGTTAACAAACAGTTTTTATTATATTTTTATTGATTTACGAAAGGGATAATCGGCCACGGCGCGGGCAAAAAGCCTATCCTTCGGTCGGTATTTTACGGCAATTTTGCCTTATTACCGTGACTTATTTCATACCGATGCGGCATGACGTTTTGGCGGGGAGAAAAAATTATAAAAAATTAAAAAATAGTGGATATTTTTAGTAATACGAATAGCAGCGGCTTGCTCAGGTTAATAACAACTTAAACGCGGCCCGTCACGCGACATGACGCCGCCCGGCACGGCCAGCCACCCATTCTGCGGCACAGCCAGCCGCCGCTAGGCAAGGCGCCGGGCAAGCGAGACCCGCAGGCGTATATGCCAATATGCCAATACGCCGAGGAGGCGAGCGCCGCCCGCAACGCGGCATAGCGCCGCCTGGCCCGGCCGACCGGCACGGCCAGCCGCCGCAGGGCAAGGCGGCAGGCGAACGAGGGACGCAGGCGTAGTAAACCTACGCCGAGGACCGAGTGACGCCGACAACGCCGCCCTGCGGCGGCTGGCGAAGCCGCCGCCTAACTGATTTTGAGCCAGAGCAGTTTGGCAGGCCCCCTGCCGGGGTTGGTCCACTGGGTGGGCATCTCCGAGGTCAGGTAGACCACGTCGCCCGCCTTGAGGTTGTGCACCGCCTGGCGCAGCTTGAGCTGCAAGCGCCCGGCCAGCAGATAGCCCACCTCCTCGCCCTTGTGCACGAAGAAATGCGAGGGCAGCGATCCGCCCGGAGCCACCTCGATGATATAGGGCTCGGCCTTGCCCGCGAAATCCATGGGGGTGAGCAACTGGGCCTGCACCACGCCCTCGGGCAGGTCTTCCAGGCGCACCTCGGAGGCGTCCTCGGCCGAGAACACCAGGCGGCGGGAGCCCCCGGCGGCCTCGGAGAAGAAGGAGGCCACCTCCACCCCCAGCACTTCGGCCATCTTGAGCAGGGCCGGCAGGGAGGGATAGATGTGGTTGCTCTCCACCTGGCTGATGGTGGAGGGGGTCACCCCCACCAGGCGCGACAACTCGGTCTGGCTGAGGCCCTTTTTGACCCGCAGCTCCTTGAGGCGCAGGCCCAGCTCCACCAGGCCGGTGGCCCGGCGCTGCTGGTCGAAAACCACGGTGTGCTCGCGCACCCAGTAGTTGTGGGGCTGGTGCTGGCTTTCCAGGGAGCGGTTCTCGGCCTTGAGTATGGTCAGGCTGGTGGTGCCGCGCTTGATGGACAGCTCGACCACCACCTGGGCGATCTGGCCGATCTGGGCCTTGAGGCGGGTGGAGTGAGCCTCTTTTTCCATGATCCAGTAGGCCACGGTCTGAAGCTCGTAGAGCCGGGGGCAGGCGTGGCCGTAAAAGCGCAGGATGGCCTCCTCGCCGCCCCAGAGCTCGCTCATGCCGGTGATGCTCTCGAACACGAAGCGCACGTCGCCGCTCAGCTCGCCGTGCAGGGCGTAGAGGGCCTCGCCCACCGCGCCGGGGTCCTGGGGCCGTTTCATGGGTTCCACCCGGCAGGGGGCCTCGTTCTCCTGGTAGAAGCGCTGGAAAATCTCGCTGCCCTGGCCCTTGCCCCAGGTGAAGCAGTCCAGGATGGTCAGGCCCTGGTAATGGGCCAGGTTGCCCAGCTTGTCCAACAGGTTCTTGGGCGAGCGGTCGAAGGTGACGTAGATGATGGGGCGCTGCTGGGCCTGGGAGGCCAGGATGAAGTTGTGGCAAAACTCCCAGGCCAAAGAGCCCGCGTCGTCCTGCCAGACCACGTTGTCGCCGATGTGCAGGCCGCCCAGCAACTTGTCCAGTTGACTGACCCCCGATGCCACTCTCTGCGTTTGTGCCGCCACAAGCCCTCCCCATTAGACCCGGCAATCATTAATCAACAAAAAGTACTGTAGGGCCGATCTGTTATAAGCAACGGACCAGTCAATCAGGTTTTATTATAACCTCTACTTAAATACGAAGCCAGTCTGTGACATATCGTCTTACGCGATACGCAACCGATTCTTCCATATATATTTCCTATTTTACAAGTACCTGATTGCACATTACTTTCAGGTGTAACCCAAACTCGCCCCTTTACCATTACCCCGGGAGCTGCGATTGCCCCTTTTGGCATACGCGCAAAAATGGCTTTTCTCCCCCTGGCCCTACCGCTTGGCGCGCGGCGCCCTGGGGCTGGTGTTCATCTATGCGGGCACGGTCAAGCTCATGGACCCCGGGGCCTTCGCCATGATCATTTCCCGCTACGGCATGGCCCCGGAGTTTCTGGTCCCCGTGGCCGCCCTGGGGCTTCCGGCCCTGGAGGTCGTTGCCGGGGCGGGCCTGCTGTTGGACCTCAAGGGCAGCCTGAGCGCCATCTTCACCATGCTGCTCATGTTCACGGTGGTGCTTTGGTTCGGGGCGCTCACTGGCCTGGACATCGACTGCGGCTGCTTCAGCACCAGCGACCTGGCCGAGCACGATTCCCTGCGCCAGGCCCTTTATCGAGACCTGATTATGCTGGCCACGGCCGTGTACCTGTACCTCTGGCGCTGGATGCGCCGGGGAACGAGGGAAGGCGCGGGCTGGCGTTACGTCTATCAATCAAACTCAAGAGAGGTGCGTACGTGAAAAGATTTTCCCTGATCACCATCCTGGCCCTGACCGCCATCCTGGCCCTGGGCTCCCTGGCCAGCGCCGGCATCTTCGGCGACAAAGAGCTGGAAAACGAAAAGCTGGTGGTGACCTTCTACAATGAGGTCAAGCGCGGCGGTTACGACGTGGTGGACACCGCCACCCTCAAGGGCTGGGTCGACGCCAAGAAGCCCATGATCATCGTGGACACCATGCCCTACGAGGCCTCCTATAAGAAGAACCACATCCCCGGCGCGGTGCAGTTCCTCTTCCCCATCCCGGACGTCACCGAGATGAAGCCCGAGGACAAGGCCAAGTACGCCAAGCTGTTGGGCGACAACAAGGACGCGGTGATCGTGGTCTACTGCGGCTTCCCCAAGTGCACCCGCAGCCACAACGGGGCCATGTGGGCCAAGAAGATGGGCTACAAGAACGTGTACCGCTATCCCGGCGGCATCAAGGCCTGGATGGAGAAGGACTACCCCATAGCCTCCAAGTAGCCCTTTAGCACACGCCAAAATTTAAGGTCCGGGGCCTCGCGCCCCGGACCTTTTTGGTTCCAGGGGAAGGGGTGGGCAGAGCGAAGCGAAAGCCAAACAGCCTGGATTGGGCGACAGGCTCTGCCGTTAGAGAGCTCATTCGGGCGGGGATAAACCCCGCCCCTACATCCGGAAAACGACTCTTTGCGTAGGGGCGGGGCTTATCCCCGCCCTCTTTTTTCAGCTATAGCCGTCATCGCGAGGAGCATCTCGGAAGAGATGCGACGTGGCGATCTTCGTCTTCCCCCAGGCGGGGCGGCATCGCGCCAGGGCCGATGGTTGGGCCTTGCCATTTAAACCAAGGCCTGACGAGGGAAAAGGAAGATGGCCACGGCCGGGCAGACCGAGCGGCCTTGTCCTTCTGCGCCCTTGCCTCTGCCCGGCCTCGCCATGACGGCTATTGGCTAGAGACAGGAGGCGGAGCGGGTGTGGCTTGGTCGGGCCTTGGCCTTAGGGGGGACCGTCTCCCGCAGGCAGAGATTGCTTCGTCGCGGCCGGGGGCCGCTCCTCGCAACGACAAGGAATCAGCGGCACAGCCAGGTGGTGCGAGGCAAGGCGTCGGGCAAGCGAGACCCGCAGGCGTATATGCCAATAGGCCGAGGAGGCGAGCGACGCCCGCAACGCAGCATAGCGCCGCCTGGCGAAGCCGCCGCTATATCCGGGGGTCGTCGACGTCGGCCGACTGCAACAGCACCGCCCGCCTGGCCCGCCCAAAGGGAATGCCCGCCTGGTCGAACTCGGCCTTGATGCGCTTGAAGCACTCCACCCGGGTGCGGAAGGCCTTGACGTTGGGCACCCAGCAGCGGCCCGAGATCTCCACCCCGCTGTCGCCGAAACGGAGCACCCAGAAGCGCGGCGGCGGCTTGGGCAAGACATGCTCATGCTCGCTCATGATGCGCAGCATGATCTCCTCGGCCTTTTCCAGGTCGGCCTGGTAGCTCACGGTCACGTCCAAATCCACCCTGAGGTTGGGGGTGAAGTGGAAGTTGACCACCGTGCCGTTTAACACCTTGGAGTTGGGAATGAACACGGTGCGGCCCTTGAAGGTCTTGAGCCGGGTGTGGAACAGGTTGGTGCCCTCCACCTTGCCGAAGAGCCCCTCGATCTGCACGGTGTTGCCCACCTTGAAGGGCAGGTTGGGCAACAGGGGCTTGAGCAGAAAGGCCAGCACCAGCGCGGTGATGGCCGCGGCCAGCATGAGGCGCACCACCAGGCGGGGGTCCATGCCCATCAGGCGCAGGCAGAAGGTGAGCGCCACGGCCACCACCAGCACGAACAGCACCGCGCCCACCAAGCCGGCGGTGCGCGGCTGGACCCCCAGGCGGGGCAGTTGGCCGCGGCAGAGCCAGTAGATCAGCTTGGCCGCCAGCAGGCCCACCAGCAGAAAGGCCAGGGCCTTTAAAACCATGGGGCCGTAGACCAGACCCATGTCGCTGAATTCTTTTAAATGCGCCTCGATGCCCATATCGCCTCCTTGCCTGATGTCGACTAAGCTATTTTGAACTCCCGGGGCCTCGGTTTAAAGACCTTAATGCCTCATCCCTTGACAAGGGCCCCCGCCTCTGAACAAATTGGGGTCAAGGGAGGGGCCGGGTGGCCTTTTCCCGGGTAGCGACCCCAAGCGACAATGACTTTTCCCAAGGAAGCAATAACGTGGAAAGAACCCTGATTCTCATCAAACCCGACGCCATGGCCCGCGGCCTGGCCGGCACGGTGCTTTCGCGCTTCGAGGCCAAGGGCCTGAAGATCGCGGGCATCAAAATGATCCAGCTTGACGAGGCCCTGCTCAAGGCGCACTACCGCCATCTGGCCGACAAGCCCTTCTTCCCCACCATCTGCGAGTTCATGAGCCGCACCCCGGTCATCGCCCTGTGCCTGGAAGGCCTGGAGGCGGTGGAGGTGTGCCGCAGCCTGTGCGGAGTCACCAACTCCCGTAAGGCCGCGCCGGGCACCATTCGCGGCGACCTGGGCATGAGCATGCAGGCCAACCTGGTCCACGCCAGCGACTCGGTGGATACCGCCAAGGCGGAAGTGGCCCGTTTCTTCAGCGAAGCCGAGCTGTTCGGCTACGAGCAACCGGTCATCAACTTCCTCTACGCCTCCGACGAGCGCGGTTAAGCCCATGGACCCCGCCACCCCCGCCCACCTCAGCGAAGAGGAGATCATCAACCTGGTGGCCTCCCTGGCCGGTGGGGCGGGGGGGGATCTCACCGTGGGCATCGGCGACGACTGCGCGGTGTTGGGCGGGGCCCAATCCGGGCTGGTGGTAACCACCGACCTGCTGGTGCAGGGGGTGCACTTCGACCTGGGGCTGATGAGCCCCTCCGACGTGGGCCACCGCTCCATGGCCGCCAACCTCTCGGACCTGGCGGCCATGGGGGCCGATCCGGCCTGGGGCTTCCTGTCCCTGGGCCTGCCCGCCCGGCCCCAGGCCAGTTTCGTTTCCGAGCTGGTGGGCTCCATGGTGAGCCAGGGCCGAGCCTACGGCCTCAAGCTGGCCGGGGGCGACACCGTAAAATCACCCCAGGTGGTCATCAACCTGTGCCTGCTGGGGGCCATGGGCAACCTGGCCCCGGTGCTGCGCTCCGGCGGACGCCTGGGCGACGCGGTGTGCGTCACCGGGCGGCTGGGTGGCAGCGGCGCGGGCCTGGCCTGGCTCCAGGCGGGCCGCGACCCGGACGACCCCGCCGCCGCCGGCGCGGTGGCCGCCCACTGCCGACCCGTTCCTCGGGTGGCGGCCGGACGGGCATTGGCAGAGTCCGGGGCGGTGCACGCCATGATGGATCTCAGCGACGGCATGGCCAGCGACCTGCCCCGCCTGGCCCGGGCCTCGGGCCTGGGGGCGGCGGTGGAGGCCGAGCGGGTGCCCGTGGACCCGTCGGCCACGGCCGTGGCCGAGGCCTTGGGGGCCGACGCCCTGGGCTGGGCCCTGGGCGGGGGCGAGGATTTCGAGCTGATGTTCACCTGCGACCCGGACCGGGTGGAGCTATTGGCCGACCTGGTGGCCGAGGCCGCCGGCGGCCTGAGCGTGACCCAGGTGGGCCGCCTCACCCCCGGACCGGGGGTTACCCTGATCATGCAAGGAAAGGAGGAGCCCATCACCTACATGGGCTACGACCATTTTCGGGAGCCCGCTCCATGAAGCGGCTGCTGGGTTTCTTAGCCGTGCTGGCCCTCACGCTGGCCTGGGGCGCGCCCGCCCCGGCCCGCCAACCCACCGGCCTGACCAAGGCCGACGCCCCGCCCCCAGCCGCTGCCCCGGCCTCCCCCATGTTCCCCGCGTCCCCGCGCTATCTCATCCCCAAGCTGCCCGCCAAGCTGAGCCTGTGCGGGGTGCGGGTGCCCCTGGAGCGGGGCATGGTGGCCGAGCAGTTGGAGCGCGAGCTGATCATCGTGGTCAACGACCCGGCCCAGGTGATCATGTGGCTCAAGCGGGCCGGGCGCTACTTCCCCTACATCGAGAGCCGCCTCAGGGCGGCGGGGATGCCCCAGGACCTCAAGTACCTGGCCGTGGCCGAGAGCAGCCTGATCCACTACATCCGCTCCCCCGCCGGGGCGGTGGGGCCCTGGCAGTTTCTGGCCGCCACCGGCCGGGCCCACGGCCTGAGGGTGGACCGCTGGTACGACGACCGGCGCAACTTCATCTTCGCCACCAAGGCGGCTTTGTCGTACCTGAGCGACCTGCACCAGGAGTTCGGATCCTGGCCCCTGGCCATGGCCTCCTACAACTGCGGGGAGCGGCGGGTGGCCCAGGAGATAAAGGAGCAGGGCACCAAGGACTACTTCGATCTGGCCCTGCCCCGGGAGACCCAGCGCTACATCTACCGCATCCTGGCCGCCAAGCTGGTCTTGAGCGACCCGGCGGCCTACGGCTATTTCCTGCCGCCCTCCGAGCGCTGGAAGCCCCTGCCCGGCGAGAGCGTGAGCCTCAACCTGAGGCGGCCGGTCCACCTCACCGTGGTGGCCAAGGCGGCGGGCACCAGCTACCGCTACTTGCGCGAGCTAAACCCCGAGCTGCGCCGCCGCTACCTGCCCAAGGGCCATGTCACCATAGTGGTGCCGCCGGGAGAGGCCAAGGGCCTGGCCGCCCGCCTGAAAAAGGGCGGGCCCTCGCCCACACCGGAGACGGAGACCTACACCGTGCGCCGGGGCGACAACTTGAGCTCCATCGCGCGCCGCCACGGGGTGAGCCTGGACGAGATCAAGGACGCCAACGAGCTGGAGGGCGAGTGCGTCCTCGTGCCGGGCCAGCGGCTCAACATTCCGGAAAAATAGGCAAAAAAGGACGGCGAAGGGTTTTTTAGGCCCTTCGCCGTCTAAACAATCCCCCCACCGGGCCGCAGCCTTGGCGAACCCTTCCCGATGGGGCAGGCAGAGGGCTGCTTACGCGCCCCCCAACTTGATGCCCGCGTAATTTGTACGGAGGCAACGAAGTCTTGCTTTAAGGACTGATGTTCAAAACCAGTCCGTTTCACCATACGATACGGCTTTGCGAAAGTCAAGGTCCCAGTCGGGGTATAAGCTGGTCCAGACTTTGGATGAAACCGGCCACCCCGGCGATTTCGGGGAAGTTTTTTACGCCCCTCGGAGCCATGATCCAGGTGGCGAGCCCGGCCCGGGTGGCGGACATGGCCCCCATGGGGGCGTCCTCCACGGCCAGGACCTCCCCGGCGCTGAGCCCGCTGATGTTGAGGGCCAGCAGATAGGGCTCCGGGTCGGGCTTGCCCCGGCGGATGTCCTCCACCGTGACCACCGCCTTCACCAGCTCGCGCAGGCCCTGGTGGGCCAGGAAGCCCTCGGCCACCGAGCGCAGGGTGCTGGTGACCACGGCGGTGAACACTCCGCGCTGGGCCGCGGCGGCCAGCAGGCGGCGGCCGCCGGGCATCACCGTGGCCTGGTCCATGTAAGCCTGGTCCACCAGATCGTAGTAATGCTCCACCAGATCCTCCACCGAGGCCTCCAGGTGGTTGTGCTCCTTGAGGGCTCCCATGATGTCGTAGGGGGTGCGCCCGGCCCAGCGGTGGGGGCCGCCGCCCATGCGCTCCAGACCCAATTCCTTGAGAAAGCGGTCGGTGGCCTCGGTCATCACCCGCATGCTGTCGGCCAGGGTGCCGTCCAGGTCCAAAAACAGCCCTCGCGCAGGGGTTTCCGGCAAAATTTTCCTCCCTCGCTTCCATTAGGGACATGGCAGGCTAACTGCCTTGCATGTATATCTTAATTTAGACTTTACCCTGTTGAGGGCCCTATGGCCAATGTTCATGCAAAAGCCATCGCCCCTTCCTTGACTTTACAGGCGGCCAAAGCTAAGATAACCGCAATATAATGGGCTAGGTGTATCAATGCATAACTATATCTTGGGATTTTTGGCCGTCTTCGCTCCCGCTCCCGCCCTGGCCGCCAATCTGGGCGGCAACACCGGCACCGACGTCTGGCAAATGGTGTGGTCCGCCGGGCCGGTGGTGCAGGGCGTACTGTTTATTCTGATTGTATTCTCGGTGGTTAGCTGGGGCCTCATCCTGGCCAAGCTCAAATCGCTGCGCGAGGCCAAGCGCCAGAACCAGGAGTTCGACAACCTGTTTTGGAACGCTGGCAGCCTTTCGGCGGCCCAGGCCCAGACCAAGCACCTGACCACCAGCCCCCTGGCGGGCCTGTTCGCGGTGGCCTACGGCGAGTTGGACAAGGTGATGCGCATGCGCCGGGGCGAGCCCGGCCTGCCCGCGGGGGTGATGCCCAACCTCAAGCGGGCCCTGGACCGGGCCCAGGCGGCGGAAAGCACCCGCTTGGGCAAGGCGGTCACCTTCCTGGCCACCACCGCCAACACCGCCCCCTTCATCGGCCTGTTCGGCACGGTGTGGGGCATCATGGACGCCTTCCGGGGCATCGGGGCCACCGGGGCGGCCAACCTGGCCACCGTGGCTCCGGGCATCGCCGAGGCCCTGGTGGCCACGGCCACCGGCCTTTTCGCGGCCATCCCCGCCGTGGTTTTCTACAACCACTTCAACCGCCGCTTGGTGGTCTTGGAAGCGGAGATGGACTCCTTCAGTCAGGACTTCTTGAACCTTGTGGAGCGCGACCTCATGCGCCGCCACGGACCGGCGGTGGAGGTGGTGCGCCCCTCCGAGCTGGAAGGGAGCAAGGTTTAAAGCCATGGCGGGCGTGGGCAACAAGGGCCGATTCCTGGGGGAGATCAACGTGGTCCCCCTGGTGGACGTGGTCCTGGTGCTGCTGATCATCTTCATGGTGGCCGCGCCCATGATGGTCCAGGGCCTGGACGTGAAGCTGCCCGCCACCGACAGCGGGGCGCTCAAGACCTCTGAAGAGCTTCTGGTGCTCACGGTCACCCAAAAGGGCGAGGTGTTCCTGGACGAGTTCCAGGTGGGCCTGGACGGCCTGGCCGGCAAACTCAAGAACATCACCTCCCGCAAGCCGGGCACCAGGGTCTACCTTAGGGCCGACAAGGACGTGCCCTACGGGGTGGTGGTGCAGGTTTTGGCCGAGGCCAAGAAGGCCGGGGTGGACAACCTGGGCATGGTGACCGAGCCGGAGCGGGTGAGCCCGCCGGAAAAGAAGAAAAAGTCTTGAGCAGCGCGGTCCTGAGACGCTTCAATTTTTGGGACGGTGAACAGGTGGCCTGGGCCATCGGGGTCAGCCTGGGGCTGCATCTGCTGCTGTTGTTGGTGCTGGCCTTTTGGCCCGGCTGGCGCATGAGCCGCCCCAAGGTCTTCGCCCCGGTGTACAACGTGGCCCTGGTGAGCCCGGCGGTATTCCGTCCGGCCCCACCCGCGCCCAAGGCCGCCCCGGCCAAACCGGCGGTGAAGCCCGCCCCCGCGGTCAAGGCCAAGCCGGAGCCCAAGAAAGAGGCGGTGGCCCTCAAAAAGGACAAGCCCAAGCTGCTCAAGCCCAAGCCGGTGGCCCAGCAGCCCGACCCCGGCAAGCTGCTGGCCAGCCGCCTCAAGAAGCTGGAAAAAGAGGTGGCCGCCGAGCGCAAGGCCGAGCAGAAGCTGGCCAGCGCCCTGAACCGCCTGGAGAGCAAGGTGGCCACCCGCCAGGCCGCCTCCGGGGCCTTTGCCGCCGGGGCCGCCGCCGCCGACACCAGCAGCCTGCGCTTCCAGGTGTACTACACCGAGATATGGGAGCGGGTGCGCCGCCAGTGGGTGCTGCCCGAGGCCCTGGTAAAGAGCCGGGCCAACCTGGAGGCGGTGGTGGTGGCCCGCATCAACCGCGACGGCGCCCTGGCCAAGGTATGGCTGGAAAAAAGCTCGGGCAACAGCCGCCTGGACGCCAGCGCCCTGCGCGCGGTGGAAAAAGCCGCCCCCTTCCCGCCCCTGCCCAGCGTGGTCAGGGGCCGCGACCATGAAATAGGTTTACGTTTCCGGCCCGAGGACCTTAACGGCTGAGTTGCCGCGGAGAGATAATGCGCCGCCTAATCGCCACCCTGACCTTGACGCTTCTGATCCTGGGGATGGCCTTGCCGGCCGGCGCCCGGGTTTACATCGACATCACCCAGCCCTTCAGCAAAAAGCTGCCCTTGGCCCTCAGCCAATTCCAGCCCCTGCCCGGCACGGCCCAAGACCCCATCGGGATCGAGGGCACCCAGATGCTCCAGCGCTATTTGAGCTACACCGGCCTGTTCGACTTCATGGACCCCAAAAGCTTTTTGGGCGCCCCGGCCCTGGAAAAGGTGGACTACCGCCGCTGGAGCCGCATCGGGGCCGAGCTCTTGATCACCGGCGGTTACAAGCTGGCGGGCGGCGTCTTCACCCTGGAGCTCAGGCTGTTCGACATCACCGAGGGCAAGCTGTTGGTGGGGCGGCGCTATGACGGGCGCATCGCCGACCTGGGGGCCATGTTGGCCCGCTTCAGCGACGACGTGATCATGGCGCTCACCGGCGAGCGCTCCATCTACTCCACCATGATCGCCTTCGTGGGGGCAAGGGAGCGGGTCAAGGAAATCTATTTGATGCGCTTCGACGGCTCCGGGGTGCGCAACCTGAGCAAGAAGGGCGACATAAGCCTGTACCCCGCCTGGAGCCCGGACGGCTCCCTGGTGGCCTACAGCTCCTACGTAAATCGCCGCCCGGCCATTTTGGTGCACGCCCTGGCCGGAGGCAGCGGCAAGGTGATCATCAACAAGCCCGGCGTCAACCTGACCCCGGCCTTCAGGCCCCAGCACCAGGGGCAGCTGGCCGCGGCCTTGTCCTACACCGGCCAGAACAACATCTTCCTGGTGGACGTGGCGGGCAAGGTATTAAAACGCCTCACCGACGGCTGGGGCATCGAGGTGGCCCCCTCCTTCAGTCCCGACGGCAAGCGCATGGCCTATGTGAGCGACCGGGGAGGCAACCCCCAGATCTACGTGCTGGACCTGGCCAGCGGCACCAACCGCCGCATCACCTTCGGCCACAAGTACTGCGCCGCTCCCTGCTGGAGCCCCCGGGGCGACCGCATCGCCTATCAGGCCCAGGTTAACGGCACCTTCCAGGTGGCCACCATCCGGCCAGACGGCAGCGACGTCAAGGTGGTCAGCTCCGGGTTCGGCGGCGGCGAAGACCCGACCTTTTCCCCGGACGGGCGGCTCATCGCCTATGCCAGCCGCCGCACCGGGCGCTACCAGATCTATCTGATGACCGCGGGGGGTGAATTCATAACCCGGCTTACCAACCTGCCCGGCGAGCAGACCGACCCTGCTTGGTCTCCCCGGGGAATCATGGTTAAATGAAACAGACAACCCACTTGGCGGGAGGCTTTGACGTGAAGAAATATCTGGTTTGGATGGCTATGGCGGTGCTTTTGGCAGGCTTGGCCGCCCCCCTGGGATGCAGCAAAGACACGGTGCCCAGCCCCGGCGCCACCATGACCGAGCAAGAGAAGGCCCGCCTGGAGGCCGAACGCGAGCGACGCCTGCGCGAACAGCGGCTCAAGGAGGCCCAGCTCAAGGAGGAGCAGGCCCGCGGTGCCGAGGCCCAGCTCAAGGAGGTGTTCGTCAACACCGACGTGCACTTCGACTACGACCGCTACGACCTGAGCCCCGAGGCCAAGCAGACCCTCAACGAGAAGGCGGCCTATTTGCAGCAGCATCCCTCGGTGCAGGTGATCATCGAGGGCCACTGCGACGAACGCGGCTCCAACGCCTACAACATGGCCTTGGGCGAGAAGCGGGCCAAGGCGGCCGAGGCCTATCTAGTGGCCATGGGCATAAGCCCCCAGCGGATGGAAACAGTGAGCTACGGCGAGGAGCGGCCCCTGGTGATGGGCCAAACCGAGGAGGCCTACGCGGCCAACCGCCGTGGCCACTTTGTTATAAAGGACTGAACCGGGCGGCCGGACCGCTCCCCGGGAGGATTAAATGAAGGCAAAAGCGCTGGCCCCCCTCGTTCTCGTGTTGTGGCTGGCTGCCGCCCTGGGCGCAGGCTGCGCCACGGTGGAGCCGGAGCAGTTCGCGGCCTTGCAGTCCCAAGTGACCCGCCAGCATCGCCAGATCGCCCAGCTTGAGCAGAAGATCGACACCCTGGACAAGCAGATCGCCGAGGGCCGCAAACCCCAGGCCGACCTGGTGTCCCAGGTGGCCAGCCTGCGCCAGGACATGATGCGCCTGTCGGGCCGGGTGGAGGAGAGCGAGCACAACCTGGGCCAGGCCATCAACCAGCGCAACAGCCAGGAAGCGCAGATGGCCAAGGAAAGCGCGGCCAAGGCCCAGGCCCAGACCGACGAGCGCCTCAAGCGCCTGGAAGCCTACCTGGGCATGGCGTCGGGCAAGGCAGGGGAAAATACCGCGGCCAAGGCCACTCCGGGCAAGGCCGCCGCCCAGCAGCCACCGGCCGAGCCCAAACCCAAGGACATCTACGACCTGGGCATCAGGCTGTACAAGCAAAAGTCCTACGGCCCGGCCCGGGACCGCTTCGCCGAGTACATCAAGAAGTATCCCAAGAGCTCCTTGGCCGACAACGCCCAGTACTGGGTCGGCGAGTGTTTCTACGCCGAGAAGAAATTCGAAGAGGCGATCCTGGCCTACAACCAGATGATCAAGCACTACCCCAAGAGCTCCCAGGTTCCCGCCGCCCTGCTCAAGCAAGGGCTCTCCTTCCGGGCCCTGGGGGACAAGCGCACCGCCAAAATCGTTTTGGGCAAGCTGGTGAAAGATTATCCCAAGACCTCCCAGGCCAAGCTGGCCCAGAAGGTACTCAAGAAGCTCTAGCCTCTATATACGTTGCCCGCACACCGGCGCTGAATCATTCACACCAGGCGGGAGCCCTTAGGGGCCCCGCCTTTTCCATTCCTCCAGGGGCAATGGTGGAGAAGATAAGCCGTGCGCAAGCTATTTAAGTGGTTGGCCGCCGTAGTGGCCCTGGTGCTGCTGCTTGCCCTGGGCCTGTGGTGGTATCTGCCCAGGCTCAACACCTATCAGGCCGATGGCGAGCTGATCCTGCCGGGCCTGAGCGCCCCGGTCAAGGTCTTGCGCGACGCCAAGGGCATGGCCTACATCTATGCCGCCAATCCCCATGACGCCTTCCGGGCCCATGGCTTTGTAACCGCCCAGGACCGCCTGTTCCAGATGGAGGTGATCCGCCGCCTGGCCACCGGGCGCATCTGCGAGTTGGCCGGGGAAAAGGCCCGGCCCCTGGCCATGCACTACCTCACCCTGGGCTTCATGCGCAACGCCCGGCGCATGGCCAAGATGCTCAACCCCCAGCAGCGGCGCTTTATAGAGAGCTACCTGGCCGGGGTCAATTATTTCATAGCCACCCGCCAGGACGAGTACCCCCTGGAGTTCAAGCTGGCCGGCATAAAGCCCACCCCCTGGAGCGCGGCCGACAGCTTGGTCATGCAGCTTTTCATGAGCTGGGGCTCCTCGGGCAATATCAAGATAGAAACCGCGGCTCAGATGATCGTGGACAAGCTGGGCCTGGAACGCGCGCGGGAGATATTCCCCCTGACCATCAACCCCGAGGAGCCCGGCCCGCCCAAGGAAGGCTCCCTGCCCCAGGCCGTGGCCTGCCTGAACCTGGCCCAAAGCTCGGGCCTGTCCCTGCCCCTGACGCCGGAGGCCCTAGGGCTGAGCAGCAACAACTGGGTGACCGGCCCCGGCCTGAGCGCCGGAGGCAAGCCCATCCTGGCCAACGACCCTCATCTGGACGCGCGCATCCTGCCCGGCCCCTGGTATCCCATCGCCATGATCACGCCCCAGCACCGCTGGGTCGGGGTGGGCGTGCCGGGCATACCGGGCATCGTGGTGGGGCGCAACCGGCACGTGGCCTGGGGAGTGACCAACGCCTACGGCGACTGCCAGGACCTCTACGTGGAGACCCTGGACCCGGCCAACCCGGACAACTACCTGGAGGACGGCAAGCCGGTTCCCTTCAAGGTGGTTACCGAGGCTCTCAATATCAAGGACTCCGAAGCGCCTGGCGGCATGCGCACCGAGCAGGTCAAGATACGCCTCAGCAAGCGGGGGCCGGTGGTCAGCGAGGTGCTCACGGGGCTCAAGAGTGACAAGGTGCTGACCCTGCGCTGGGCGCCCTACGAGTCCTTTGACGGCCGCCTGGGCCTGGACCAAGCCATGATGGCCACCAATGCGGCGCAGTTCCGCGACGGCATCCAGGGCATGCGTCACCTGGTGCTCAACTACGTCTTCGCCGACACCAGCGGCGATTTCGGTTGGGTGGTTTGCGGCGGGCTGCCCATCCGGGGGCCAGGCCAGGGCACGGTGCCCTACGTGGTGACCACCGGGGAGGACAACTGGCTGGGCTGGGTGCCGGACAAGCAGATGCCCCAGGCCATGAACCCGGCCAAGGGCTGGGTGGGCACCTGCAACCACAAGACCATCACTCGCGACTACCCCTATTACTACTCCTCGCGCCTGGCCCCCTCCTGGCGTTACCGCCGCCTGATGCAACTCATGAACGCGCCGGGCAAAAAAAGCGCCATGGACAGCTGGGCTTATCAGCGCGACGACAAGAACCTCATGGCCGAGCTGGTGGCCCCCATCCTGGCCCAGGCCCTCAAAAAGGACCCCACCACCGCGCCCCTGGGCGAGCTGCTGGCCTCCTGGGACCATCGCGACCAGGCCCAAGACAGCGCGCCCCTGGTGTTCCAGGCGGTGTACAACCGCTTCGCCCTGCTCACCTACCGCGACGAGCTGGGCGAGGACTTGGCCCGCTTCATGCTGGATCAGTACTATTTCTGGAAGGAACGCTTCGCCTCAAAGGTGGTGGCCGGTTCCTGGGCCTGGTTCGACGACACCACCACTCCGGCAAAGGAGGGCCGCGACGAGCTCATCCGCCGGGCCGGGCGCGAGGTGCTGAACGAGTTGAGCGACAAGCTGGGCCCGGACCCGGCCTCCTGGAAGTGGGGCGAGCTGCACACCCTGAACCTGGTCAGCCCGGTGGCCCGCCAGGGGTTCCTGGCTCCCATCCTGGGCGAGTTCCATCCCATGGGCGGCTCGGAGTCCACCCTGCTCCGGGGCATCTACGATTTCAACAAACCCTACAAGGTGATGATTTTCGACTCGATGCGCATGGTGGCCGATCTGGCCGACGACGACAAGGTGATGGCCGTGCTGCCCGGCGGGGTCACCGCCCGGGTGCTCAACCCGCACACCACCGACCAGGTGGGGCCATTCATGAGCGGCGCGCCGGTGTACTGGTGGTTCAGCGACCGGGCCATCAACGAGCATGCGGTGAGCGAGCTAGTGCTCAAACCAGGCAAATAGCCGCGACTAACACCGCCCCCGCCCGGCTATCCGGGCGGGGGCGTTTTTTCTAGGCGGTGTTTGCGCCCCGGCACAGCATAGCGCCGCCTGGCGAAGCCGGACCTGGCACAGCCAGACGCCGCAGGGCAAGGCGGCAGGCAAACGAGGGACGCAGGCGTAGTCTACCTACGCCGAGGACCGAGTGACGCCGACAACGCAGCCATGCGGGGTCTGGCGAAGCCGCCCTAATACCCGCCGCCGGGGCACGTCCACCCCTTGTCGCCAAACTTCTGGCGGCACTGGAGCAGGAACTCGTCGCGATCCTGGGCCAGCTTGGCCTGGATCTCGCTAAGATCCTTGGACAGCGCACGTATCTTGGCTTGGTCCGGCTTGGGCTGGGACCACAGGGTCTCCAGTTCTATGTGCTTGGTGGCGAACTCCTGGCGCAGCTTTAGGGTGTTCTGCCGGTGCTCTTGGAACATCTTTTGAAGTTCCTGACGGTCTTGGGGAGACAGGTTCTGCCACGCCTGGCCCATGCCGTAGCCGCCCCTGCCGTAGCCCTGGCCCATGCCCGGCCCATAACCGGGGCCCATCATGCCGGGTCCGCCCATGCCCGGCCCGTAACCCTGGCCCATCATGCCGGGCCCCATGCCCGGCCCGTAACCCTGGCCCATCATGCCGGGCCCCATGCCCCGACCGTAGCCTTGGCCTTGGCCGGGGCCGTAATAAGTCTGGGGTTGTTGGGACTGCTGCTGGGATGAGCTGTCGGACCCGGCCAAGGCCATGGCCCCGAAAGCTAACAGCAGCGAAACGCACATTATGGCGATGAGGAATTTTTTCATGCCAAGCCTCCTATCAGATTGGTTGCTTATATTTCCAGTCTGATACAAGGCGCGCGGCCAGACAAGGCGGCCCTTCAAAGGACCGCCCTGCGCAAAAAAGCCTGAATTTGGAACCGAGGCTCAGTCCAGGGGCCACTCGCCCCGCTCTTCGAGGACTTCCTTGAGCACCTTGAGGCCCTGGTTGACCACGGGCATGCCCGCGTAGATGGCCACCTGGAAGATGGTCTCGGCCACGTCGTGGGGATCGCAGCCCACGTTCAGCGCGGCCCAGATGTGCAGCTTGAGCTCCTCGGTGCGCTCCAGGGCGGTGAGGGCGGCCACGGCCACCAGCTGGCGGGTGGGGTGGGGCAGCTTTTCGCGGGCGTACATCTGCCCGGTGATGAACAGGCTGAGATCCAGGGCCAAGTCCTTGTCAAAGCTGCGCCACAGGTCGTAGGGGCGGTCGTCCTTGTAGCCGTCGAAATACAGCTTGGCGGTCTTGCCGGTCTTCTTCTTGAGGTCTTCGATGGACATGGGGTGCTTCCGGGTTGGGAGTGAAGGGGAACAGTGTCTTTTCCAGCTTTATTCTGAAGGCGCGAAGGTTTGCAGGACGGCGACAAGAGTGGGCAGATCTTTCTGGACCGTCTCCCACACAATCGCCAAGTCGATGCCGTCGTACTCATGGATCAGGATGTTGCGCATGCCTATCAGGGAGGTCCAAGGCAGGCCGGGAAGGGAACGGCGGGTTGCTTCCGACACCCGGCGAGCCGCCTCCCCGATTATCTCCAAGCGGCGCACCACTGCGTCCTGGCACTGCTGGTCGTTTAGAAAATCCTCCTTTTGCTTATCAGCCAAATAGTCCATGGCACGGCGGGCTGACAAAAGGATGTCGGCCAGATGGGCTTGATCACGCTGCATGCACCACCTGGGCGCTGGAGAGAATGGCCTCGCGGCGCAGCCGGTTGGGGCTGGACTCCATGCCCCGGCGGGTGAGCAAATCCACCGGACGACCGAAGATGTCGGCCAACTCCTGCTGCATGGCCGCCAGGTCCAAAAGGGTGGGCCGGGCCTCGGGCGCAAAGTCCAGCAGTACGTCCACGTCGCTCTCAGGCCCCGCCTCGCCACGAATCATGGAGCCGAACAAGGACAGTTCGCGCACCTGACGGCGCCGGCAAAACTCGCCCAAGCCCTGCCTGGTTTTTTCGTCTAAAGCCAACATCGCTCGCCCATCCGTTTTTCAAAACCGTTTTCTATGATTTTACATAACTTTTTTCACAGCAACGCGCAAGCGGCATACATTCCCTCACCGCACCGACTCATCTATCTTGCACTCGTGGCAGCCGCAGTGGGGGCACTCCACGCCCTTGAGCGCCTCGGTGCCGTGGCCCTGATGCTCCTCGGGCAGGATGCGATCCACATAGGCCTTGAACCCCTGGCTGCACTCGGGGCACAGGGCGTCCACTTGTTCCCGTTGGTTTTCCTGGTTCATGGGGCGCTCCTCGGAAAAAGGAATTGTTGGGTTTCGGGCTACGCCCTCTACGCCAACCTACACTAGGCCAGGATGTTCGCGGGAGCATGTCCCGGCGAACAGATTGACTGCTCTCAGCCTAACACACGACCCGCCCCGCTAAAAAAACGCCGGGATATGGCGCTAGCCATATCCCGGAAGCTTTTTGGGAAGGGGTCCGGGGAAACCCTTTTTCTCGAAAAAGGGTTTCCCCGGTTATCTTACTAGACCCGCATCAGCCCTTGATGATCCTGGGGAGCATCATGTGGTGGTGGGGGCACAGGGAGTTGGGGTTCTGGTAGGCCGCCTCGGCGAAGGCCTCCAGGTAGCCGCGCAGCTCGGGGTAGGGAACCACCTCGTCCACGAAGCCCCGGAAGGCGCAGTACCAGGGGCGGGACTTGTCGTAGTACATCTGGGCCAGGTCGTTCATCTTGTCGATGACCGGCTGCAGGTCGCGGCCCGCGTCTTTCTCCTTTACCAGGCGGCGGGAGAAGGAGGCGGCGGCGGCGGTCTCGCCGTGCATCACGTAGATCTCGCTGGTGGCGGTGCCCAGGGTGAAGGCGTTGTGGTTGTTGGCCGTGGGGCCGCCCATGACGTAGTGGGCGGCGGCGGTGCCTTTGCGCAGCAGCACCAGCATCATGGGAACCTCGGTCTGCTCGATGGAGTAGATAAGGCTCTGGCCCAGGCCCAACAGCTCGGCCTGCTCGGCGATGTCGCCCACGTCGATGCCGCTGGTATCCTGGAACCAGATGATCGGCACCCGGTCGCGGCCGCACAGGGTCACGAACTCGTTCATCTTGATCAGGCCCTGGCGGTACAGCTTGCCGCCGATGCCCATGTACTCGCCACCCGCGTACTCGGGGTAGCCGGCGGGCAGGAAGCCCTGGCGGTTGCCGATGACGCCCATGACCAGGCCGGAGACCTTCACCAGGCCGGTGTAGATCTCAGGCCCGTAGCCGGGCTTGAACTCCATGTGCTCGGAGCCGTCCACCAGACGGGCCAGGCACTGGTCGAAGTCGTAGGCCATCTTCTGGTTGAAGTTCACCAGGTAGTACAGGTCGTCCGCCGGGAAGATGGGCTCCTTGGGCTCGTCCACCCTAAAGAAGTCCAGGTCGTAGGCGGGCATCTGCTTCATGTGGGTGCGGATGGCGTCCAGCACGCCTTCCTCGGTGTCGTGCACTTCCTTGAAGAAGCCGGTCTTGTCGAAGTGGATGGGGGTGCTGCCCGGCGGCACCTCCTTGAAGTGGCGGGTGGCCTCGATGAGCTGCTCGGCGCCCTCGACGTCGAAGCCGCCCTTGGGGCTCATGCCGCCCACGATGCCGCCGCCGCCCACGGCTATGTTGCAGTCCTTATGGGCGATGAGGTAGGTGGGGCTGATGCCCTGGTAGCCGCCGCCCGCGGGGTTGGTGCCGTAGATGCCGGCCAGGATGGGGATGCCCATCTTCTCCAGCTCGGCATGACGGAAGAAGGTGGTGCCGTTGCCCCGGCGGTCGGCGTAGACCTCTTCCTGCTCGGTGAGCTTGACGCCCGAGCAGTTGACCAGCCACACCAGGGGAATGTGCAGGCGCTTGGCCAGGTCGGTGATCCGGAGCTGGTTCTCGGCTTGGCCCGCGATCCAGGCGCCGGCCATGACCTTGTTGTCAAAACCGGCCAGCACGCACCACTTGCCCCCGATCTTGGCCAGGCCGTCCACCACGCCGGTGGTGCCTTCCTCGTTGTTCTTGGGGTTGAACAGGATGTGCAGGGGCCTAAAGGTTCCGGGGTCCACCAGGTGCTCGATGCGGTCCCAGACGGTCATCTGGCCGCGAGAGTGGACCTTCTCGGCGGGCAGACCGGCGTTCTTGACGCGGTCGATCTCCTCGGCGATCTTGGCCTCGACCTCCAGGATGGATTTCTTGTTGTCCTCGGCTTTGGCCTTTTTCTTGTCGCTCAAGGCCTTGCCGAAGGTGGGCATGTTCTTGAAATACGGATGCATGACGTCTCGCTCCTAACTACTTGTTGGCCTTGCGCAGGCCCAGCGCGTCCATAGCAACGATGAACTTGCAGATATTGGCGCTACCCTCGACCATGAAGTAGGTGGGTGCGTCGCGGTAGAAGCGGGCCACCGAGTACTCGGTGCTGTAGCCGTAGGCGCCGAGGATGCGCATGGCGTAGTTGGCGCACATGTTGGCCACCTCGCCGGATTTCCACTTGGCCGCGGCCACTTCCAGGGTGTTGCCCAGCATGCCGTCGTCCTTTTGCACGGCGGCCTTGTAGACCAGCAGGCGGGCGGCCTCGATCTCGATGGCCATCTGGGCGATCTGGTCCTGGATCATCTGCAGGGTGGCGATGGGCTTGCCGAACTGCTCGCGCTCGTTGGCGTACTTGATGGCCTCGTCCAGGCAGGCCTGGGCCAGGCCCACGCCGCCGGCCGCCGCGCTCAGGCGGGTCTGGTTCAGGGAGCCGAAGACGATCTTGGCGCCGTCGCCCACCTTGCCCAGCATGTTCTCCTTGGGCACCTTAACGTTGTCCAGGTAGATCTCGCCGGTGGGGCTGGAGCGGCTGCCCATCTTGTCCAGGTCGGTCACGCTCACGCCCTCGGCCTGGTCGCCGTTTTCGTTGCGCAGGTCCACCACGAAGGCGCACAGCTTCTTCTTGTCCTCCACGGTGGCGTAGGCGTAGTAGATCACGCAGTGGGCGGTGGAGGCGTTGGAGATCCAGGTCTTGGAGCCGTTGAGCACCCAGTAGTCGCCCTTGTCCTCGGCGGTGGACTTAAGGGACATGACGTCGGAGCCGGCGTTGGGCTCGGTGATGCCGAAACCGCCCATGTACTCGGCGGTTACCAGCTTCTCGATGTATTTCTTCTTGGCCTCTTCGGTGCCGTAGCGGAAGATGGTGAAGGCGCAGCCCAAGGTGTTCATGTTGATCTGCACGCGCAAGCTGCTGCTGGCCCGGGCGATCTCCTCGGTGATGATCATGGCCGCCAGCCAGCCCATCTCGTTTCCGCCGTACTCCTCGGGGATCACGGTGCCGAACAGGCCCAGCTCGGCCATCGGCTTGACCACTTCCTCATAGGGGAAGTAGTGTTTTTCGTCCCATTCGTCGGCATAGGGGGCGATCTGCTCTTTGGCAAAATCCGCCACCATGTCGCGGAGCATGGTCAGCTCTTCGCTCAGTTTAAAATCCATTTCGCTTAATCCTCCCTAAAAGTAGGGGCCGTCCTCTGGTCCCCTCGGTTTGGGCCTGGTATGTGCTTGGCCCGGATTACCCGGGCGTCCTATACGAGCTCTCTGCCCTTGGCGGCCAGGTTGCGGGCCACTATCAGGCGTTGGATCTGGTTGCTTCCGTCGAAAATCTGAATGCCCTTGGCCGCGCGGAAAAGCTGGGCCGAGGCGTTTTCGGCCCGGGCCATCTCGTTGCCCAGGACGTTGTAGGCCATGTCCGCCACCTTCATGGCCGTGTCGGCCGCGAAGCACTTGGCCATGGAGACCATGGACTCCACCTGGCGGGCGCTGGAGCGGTGGTCCTCCACCAGGCGGCACACGCGGTAGTTCAGGCTGCGGCAGGCCTCGATGTTCATCTCCATGTCGGCCAGGACGAAGGCGATTCCCTGCTCGGAGAACAGCCGGTTCTTGGCGGCGTACTCCAGGCAGTCATTGAGCACTCCCTGGGCGGTGCCCAGGGCCAGGGAAGCCGCGCCCCACACCCGCATGGGGTTGGACACGTCGGCCAAGACCCGCCAGCCCTCGCCCTCGGGCCACAGGCGCATGTTTTCGGGCACGAAAACCTTGTCCATGAACATCTGGCTGGTGATGGAGCCGTGCAGGCCCATCTTTTTCTCGGGCGGGACAAAGGTGACGCCCTCGGCGTTGCGCTCCATCAAAAAGGCGCTGATGCCCGCCGCCCGGGGGCCGGGGCCGGTGCGGGCGAAAATCAGGTAGTAGCGGCCGTGGGGGCCGATGGTGATGTACACCTTGCTGCCGGTGAGCAGATAGCCGCCCTCGGTGGGCTCGGCCTTGGTCTGCAGGCTGGCCGCGTCCGAGCCGTAGTCGGGCTCGGTGAGGCAAAAGCCCATGGGCACGTCGCCGCTTTTAAGCTCCGCGAACAGGCGCTTCTTCTGCTCCCTGGTGCCGGTGATGGCTATGGTGCGCACCACCGCGTTGGTCACGAACACCATCAGGGCCGAGCTGGGGCTGGCCGTGGCTATGGTCTCCACCATCAGGGCCAGGCTGGTGGCGTCGCCTTCCGCGCCGCCGTATTCTTTGGGCATGGAAAGGCAGAAAAGCTTCTCGCCGGCCAGGGCCTGGTAGGCGTCCTGAGGGAACTCGGGCGTGGCCTCGATGCGCCGCGCGATGGGGGCGATCTTTTCGCGCACCACGGCCTTTACCCGCTGTTGTATCTCATGTTGTTCAGGAGTCAGAAAAAGCATGCAACCTCCCCGAAAAGGGCTTACCGCCCTTTAGGCCTAAGGTCTAACCTTAGTAATTTCCTTATAGCCCATTTAGCCGGGGTTGACAACAAATCGCCCCCGCAATGTAGCTATAATGTGACTGTGTTGTAAATCTTTTTTTATAAAAAACCCTTACCTGTCCCCACAGGGGCTTGGTGCCCGCCACCAAGCGAGGTTAGAATTTTAGTCATGATCCGCCTAATATACTTATCCGCCCTGCTGTTGGCGAGCCTGTTGGCCGCCGCGCCCCTTCCCGTTACGGCCCAGGAAAAGACGTCCCAGGGCCCGCCCGCCGTGGACGGAGAGAAGGAGATCACCGAGGGGGTGCGCTCCGGCCGTCTGGGGCGCGATGAGCTTATCGCCAAGGGCCGGGAATTATCATATTTCCAAAAGCTCCGTTTATACTACTATGCTCAGGAGTTGGAACCATATTTTCTGGGAGTGGAGGAGGCCATCCGCGACCTGGCCCGCACTCCCCCCGCGGACAGCCAGGGGATCGCCGCCGCCCGCCAAGCCCTGTACCAGGCCATGGAGCGCTCCTACCGGCGCCTGGCCGCGGCCAAGCGCCCCGGCCTGGATCTGGAGTGGCGCCGGGGCCTGACCGGCCTGGTCTACCTGGACTACGACTGGCGCGACCGGGTGTACGAGCAGAAAAAGAACGAGATCAAAAACCCCTACGACTTGGTGGCCCTACTGGACTGCCTGGACGCCAAGCTGAGGGGACTGGCTCAACACGATTTGGACGCCTGCCCGGCCCTGGCCGGGGCCGCCGAGGAAAAGCAGCCATGAGCGCAAACGACTGGCATCACGAAATCGCCCAGCTGGAAACCGAGATCGAGTCCCTGGCCCAGGAGCAGGCCCAATGCGCCGCCCAGGTCAAGGAGCTTATGATCGCCGAGGCAACCCACGGGGAAAACCACGCCGCCGAGATTCACCACCTGAAGCAGCAAAAGATGATGCTGGGCACCCAGATGCAGCATCTGCGCGCCAAGATCGGGGCCATGAAGCTGGGCATTATTTAAAGGAGAAGCATGGTGGACAAAAAAATCCTGGTGGCGGTGGACGGCTCACCCGCGGCCCTCAAGGCAGTGGACTACGTGGGGCTCATGGAAGGGGCCATGATCCGGGAGTTGAGAGTCACCCTGCTCTACATCATGAACCCGGTGCCGCCCTACCTGCGCCGGGAGGGCCAGCGCGACCCCGAGTCCTTCAAGCGCCTGCGCGAGCTGGAGACGCGCAACCGCAAGCAGGCCGCCGCGGTGCTGGACAAGTGCACCGAGCACCTGGTGCGTCACGGCATGGACCCCGAGGCGGTGGAGAAAAAGCCCCTGCCCCGCAGCAGCGACGCGGCCCGCGACATCCTCTTCGAGGCCGAACAGGGGCTCTACGACGCCCTGGTGCTGGGCCGCCGGGGCATCTCCAAGGCTCAGGAGCTGTTCCTGGGCAGCGTGACCAACAAGGTGGTGCAGCACTCCGAGCGCCTGCCCCTGTGGGTGGTGGGCGGCCAGGTGACCAGCCTGAAGGTGCTGTGCCCGGTGGACGGCAGCGAAGGCTCGCTCAAGGCGGTGGACCACTTGGCCTTCATGTTGGGCGAAAACCCCGAGTGCAAGATAACCCTGCTGCACGTGGGGGCCTCCCTGGGCAACTACTGCACCCTGGACTTCTTAGAGACCGAGCTGGCCGAGGGCATCGAGGCGGACATCATGCACTCCGACGCCCAGTGCATGGACGACTTCTACGCCAGGGCGCTGAAGGTGCTGGATCAAGCGGGCCTGAGCCCCGACCAGGTGGAGACCAAGACCATCGAGGGCGGCATGTCGGTGTCCGGGGCCATCCTGGACGAGGTGAAGAAGGGCGATTACGGCACCGTGGTGCTGGGCCGCCGGGGCGAAAACCGCTCCTTCTTCCTGGGCCACGTCAGCGACAAGGTCATGGGCAAGGCCAAGGATATCGCCGTCTGGATCGTGGGCTAAGGGGCGGGTTCGCCAGCTGCCCGTGGGCTTTGTTGCCGGCATCGCTTGGTCCTCGACGTAGCTTAAGCTACGCCTGCGGCCCGCGCTCGCCGGACGCCGCCGGTAAAAATCAGCCTTGTCGTTGCGAGAAGCCCTGCGCGGAAGTGATCTCCGCCCTCGGAAAACGTTCACCAGCAGGCAGCAACGCCCGTGTGGAGCACACTAGTTTCGCTCCTGTTTTTAGCCAATAGTCGTCATGGCGAGAAGCGGCGGTGGCAAAGGTAGGGAAGGGGCGGGTGGCTCTCCCGCCGCGACGTGGCCATCTTCCTATTCCCTTGTCAAGCCTCTGCCAACCAGACAAGGCCCAACCGCCCTCCAAGCCCCGCCCCCTCCCGCCTGGGGGAAGTCGAAGATCACCACGTCGCATCTCCCCAGAGATGCTCCTCGTGATGACGGCTATTGCGGTACAAGACGGGAGGGCGGGGATAAACCCCCGCCCCTACATCACTCTCTGTTATTTCCCAACGCATCCCCCCGGCACAGTCAGCCGCCGGCAGACAAGGCGTCCCGACGGCGACAGCCGGAGGCGTAGCAAAAGCTACGTCGAGGCTGGAGCCGGAGGGCAACGCAGTATGCCGGGGACTGACGAAGCCGCCTACATCTCCGCCAGCACTCCCGTGATGATGCGGGCCATGTCCTCCCCCGCCCTGCCCGCATTCTCGATCACCAGATCGATGGGCGCTGGCTGCATGTCCTCGGGAATGTTCACGTTGCTGATGGCCGCCAGGCCCATGACCCTGAGCCCCATGTGGCGGGCGGCGATCACCTCCAGCACGGTGGACATGCCCACCGCGTCGGCTCCCAGGGTGCGCAGCATGCGGGTCTCGGCCGGGGTCTCCATGCTGGGGCCCTTGAGCCCCACGTACACCCCCTGATACATGGCGATGCCCCGGGCCTGGGCCACGCTCCGGGCCAGGGCCAGGAGTTGGGGATCGTAGACCTGGCTCATGTCCGGGAAACGCTCGCCCCACTCGTCCACGTTGGGGCCGATGAGGGGGTTGTCGCCGGTGAAGTTGATGTGGTCGGTGATGAGCATCACCCGGCCCGAACTCATGGCCGGGTCCAGGCCCCCGGCGGCGCAGGTGACCATGAAGGTATCCACACCCAAAAGGGCCAGCACCCGGAGGGGCATGGTGACCTGGCGGGCACTGTAGCCCTCGTAAAGATGGAAGCGCCCGGCCAGGGCGGCCACCGGACGGCCGGCCAAACGGCCCAGCACCAGCTCACCGGCGTGGCTTTGCACCGTGGACACCGGGAAGCCGGGGATGTCCTGGTAGGGCACCCGCACCGCCTCCTCGATGGCCTGGCCCAGGCCGCTCAGGCCGGTGCCCAGGGTGACCGCCACCCGTGGGCTGAATCCGCCGGGCAGGTGGTCGCGCAGGTACTCCGCCGCCTGGGATACATTATCTTGGTGTTGCATCTGTCTGACCCCCAACATGTTGGGAAAAGTTGCGTTCGAACCCCGTCAGCCCCAAAAAAGCAGCCTAAAACGCCCCGGTCAAGAAGTTTTTATCCTGCATAACTACTAGTGATTACAAGCCATACAAGATCGTAACTTTTTGGTGAACAAATACCCTATTGACATATTGGACCAGGATTACCATATTTTTTGGCATAAAGGCTGACTATGTCACGTCTGAAACCCCATATGTCCCGCCTGACCCTGGTCGCCATTATGGCCGGTCTCAGTGGTTTGGCTGGGATAATTTTTTTTGAACCCGCTCCCCGGGTGACGGTGGTGGCGTCCGCCTCGTGGCAGGTGATCGATCCCGCCGCCGCGGCCCGCCAGCGGCTAACCCTGATGCTGCCCCTGCGCCAGCGTCAGCAGGCGGTGTGGCCCCTGGCCCGGCGGGCGGCCCGCAAGCACGGCCTGGAGCCCGCCCTGGTCATGGCCGTCATCCAAGCCGAAAGCCGCTTCTTGCCCCAGGCCCGCAGCCATCGCGGGGCCCAGGGCCTCATGCAGATCACCCCGGCCACCGCCCGGCACCTCAAGCTGGCCCGCCCCATGGACCCCCAGGCCAACCTGGACGCCGGGGTGGGCTATCTGGCCAGCTTGTACCGGGATTACCAGGGCGACCTGCGCCTGGCCCTGGCCGCCTACAACGCCGGTCCCGCCAAGGTGGCCGAGGCGGGCGGCATGCCCGACATCCCCGAGACCCGCCAGTACGTGGACGAGGTCCTGGAAAACCTGGACCTGTTCCGCGCCCGGTACAACGCCAGAGCCAAGTTTTAGGGTTTCATTTCGATAACAATCCGGTCGCGGCTTCGCCAGACGCCCAATAACAACGTTGCCGGCATCGCTTAGGCCTCGGCGTGACTCTGCCACACAGCGGCGGAAAGCCACCTACGCCTTCCCAACCTTTGCCTCCGCCGCTGTTTGCAATGACGATTATTGGCTGGATGGGAGCGGGTGGGAACGATGTGCCCGGATCGGGAGTCGATGCCTGCGCGGAGGCCTATCCCGCTAACAGAGTTTGCTTCGTCGCGGCGATGCCGCTCCCAGCAACGACAAGGTCTTTCCCTGCGGCATAGCCAGGTGTTCGTGGGCAAGGCGGCAGGCGAGCGGGGGCCGCAGCTGTAGCCAAGCCTACAGCGAGGCCAACGCGCAGCCGACAACACAGCCCACGGGCAGCTGGCGAAGCCGCGCGCTCATTGCTTGGGTATGGAGCGGTAATAGGGCCTCATAGCCCTTTAGAGAAAAAACACCACCACCCGGAGCCCGAAACAGTCCCGCCCCGTTAGCGGGGGCGGCGGCGGACGCCGGGTGGCGCGCGGGGGCCGGATGGACCGGCCCCTAAGACAAGCTAACTACTTACGACGCTGATGGCGCGTGGACTTGAGCAGCTTGCGATGCTTATGCTTGCGGATCTTCTTACGCCGCTTTTTGATCACAGAACCCATGAAATCTGCCTTTTTGGGTGCGGTTCGCTTCCAGCGGCCTAAAAGGGCCGCAGGGCTTCACGGAGACAGATATATACCGGACAAAGTGGCCCACGGCAAGGGAAAATCTGGCGAGGCCGCTAGGAATAGCCTGCCAGGGGCGCTTGGGACCATGCATTTCATCATGGTCTGGCCAGGGTGAAAAGCCAATTAATATTGCAACGATCCCCCGGCACAGCCAGCCGCCGTAGGGCAAGGCGGCAGGCGAACAAGGGACGCAGGCGTAGTCTATCTACGCCGAGGACCGAGTGACGCCGACAACGCCGCCATGCGGTGGCTGGCGAAGCCGGATTACAGACTGGTGGTGTGGGTTAGCTCCACCCGCCCCGCCTGGTTCAGCGCCTTGTAGCAGTCCCGGCATACCTGGAGCCCGGCCTCGTCGTCCAGGGGCAACAGCTGGATTAGATACTGAAAATCGGCGCAGGGCATCTCCCCCAGGGGCGCGGCGCTGATGAGCACCGGGGCCTGGTTGGGGTTGGCCAGGTCGGTGGCGATGAGGATAGGCTCCTGGGCCTGGTCCGGGCCTCCGGCCTGGGCGTGGGGCAAAAAGGAGTTTTGCTCGTAGCTCCACAGGGCCCGGTCCAAGAGCTCGGCCTGGGCCGGGTCCGCGGCCAGGATCAGCACCTTTTGGCCCTGGGACCAATGGCGGGCGGCCAGGCGGGCAGCGGCCTGTTCCAGGGCTGCGCGGGCTTGGCGCAGGTTTACGTATTCCACCTTTACGCGGTCCAAGGGCATCCTCCAAAGGCGATCTTAGCACACCCCCCCAGCCCCACCAAGGCCGGGGGCGCGGCGGGGCGCAAGCGCTCGGCAAAAGGGAACAATCGCGCTGGGGTTTCTTGACACCCCCAGGTGCGGTACCTATATTAAAAAGCAGCGGGCCGCCCCGGCGGACGGCCTGTCTGATAAGATATTGTCCAAACATCCAGCCGCCGTAGGGCGGCTTTAACCGCGAGAAGCGATTAAAGATATAAATGGCCAAAGATTACTACAAGGTGCTGGGGGTGGCCAAAAGCGCCTCGCCCGAGGAGATCAAGAAGGCCTACCGCAAATTGGCCCTCAAGTATCACCCGGACCGCAACAAGGGCGACAAAGAGGCCGAGGACAAGTTCAAGGAAATCAACGAGGCCTACGCCGTCCTCAGCGACCCCAAGAAAAAGCAGGAATTCGACACCTACGGCTCCAGCGGCTTCAAGCAGCGCTACAGCCAGGAAGACATCTACAGAGGCAGCGACATCAACGACATCCTCCGGGGCATGGGCCTGGGCGGCGACGCCTTCAGCCAGTTCTTCGGGGGAGGCGGCAGGGGCGGATTCCGCACCTACACCACCGGCGGCGGGCCCCGCAACGGCTTCGGCGGCTTCCAGCAGCCTTACGGCAGCATGGGCGGAGCCCCGGCCAAGGGCACGGACCTGGTCTACGAGCTGCCGGTGAGCCTGGAAGAGGTGTTCCACGGCGGCGAGAAGATGGTCTCCTACCGCCTGGGCAACAACACCGAGCGGGTCAGCGTAAAGGTGCCGCCGGGCATAGAGAGCGGCAAAAAGCTGCGTCTGGCGGGCAAGGGCGAACCCGGCCCCATGGGGGCGCCCGCCGGCGACCTGCTCATCAAGATAAACGTACTGGACAGTCCCCAGTTCAAGCGCGAAGGCGCGGACCTGGAGAGCACGGTGACCGTGCCCTTCAGCCAGGCCACCCTGGGGGCCACCGTGGAGGTGGCCACCATCGACGGCAAGAACCTCACGGTGAAGCTGCCCAAGGGCACCCAGCCGGGGGCCCGCCTGCGCCTCAAGGGCCAGGGCCTGCCCAACTTCAACGGCTCGGGCCGGGGCGACCTTTTCGTGCGGGTGGCCATCGAGGTGCCCAAGCGACTGAGCAAAGAACAAAAAGAGCTTCTGGAGAAACTGTCCGAGGAGGGCTTGTGAGACCCCGCCGCCTGATACCCCTGATAATCGCCTTGGCCGCCCTGTTGGCCCTGGCCGCATCCGCCCTGGCCGCACTGGATTATCCCCGCCCCACCGGGCCGGGGGGCCGGCCCAGCGCGGTGGGCGATTTCGCCAAGATGCTGCCCGCCCAGGCCAAGCAGGCCATGGAAGCCATCGCCACCGAGCTTTACCAAAAGACCGGCGCGGCGGTGGTGGTGGCCACGGTGCCCTCCCTGGGCGGCGAGAGCATCGAGCAGGCCGCGGTGCAGCTCTTCCAGAAGTGGGGCATCGGCAAAAAGGGCGAGGACAAGGGCGTGCTCATCCTTTTGGCCCCCACCGAGCGCAAGCTGCGCATCGAGGTGGGATACGGCCTGGAAGGTGTGCTCACCGACGCCACCTCCGGGGCGGTGCGCGACCAATACCTGCTGCCTTATTTCAAGAAGGGCAAGTTCGCCCAGGGCCTTTTGGCCGGTGAGGCGGCCGTCGCCTCCCTGATCGCCCAGAGCCAGGGCGTAAAGCTCACCGGGGTGCCCGAGGTCAAGATCAAGCAGGGCGTTTCCCGGGGCTTCAGCCTGGGCGGCCTGTTCGTGGTGCTCCTCATCTTCTGGCTGGTCATGCGCGTGTTCGGCAAGCGCGGCGGCCGGGGCGGGAGGGGCGGCGGCGGAGTGCTCCCGGCCATCCTGCTGGGCTCCATGATGGGCTCCAATATGGGCGGCGGCTTTTCCCGGGGAGGCGGCTTCGGCGGCTTCGGCGGGGGATTCGGCGGCTTTGGCGGCGGCATGAGCGGGGGCGGCGGCGCCTCCGGTTCCTGGTAGAGGAGAATCTAAGCAAATGGCCAAGAAACCGCCCCAGCAGCCCGAGGACATCTTCGAGGAGCTGCTGCAAGACCTGATAAACGCCTTGGGCACGGACCTGGTTTCCGTGGTGCTCTTCGGCTCGGCCGCGGCCGGGCGCTATGTGAAGGGCCGCTCGGACATGAACTTTTTGATCTTGACCGCCGAGGGAGCCCAGCGCACCACCAGCCGCCTGCTGCCCTTTGTGAGCAAATGGGCCCCGGCCGGGGTGGCCCCGCCCCTGGTGATGACCCCGGACTACCTGGCCGCCAGCACCGACGTGTTCCCCATCGAGTTCCTGGTGATGTCCGCCAACCACAAGACCCTGCACGGCGAAGACCCCCTGGCCTCGCTGACCCTGGAGCCCGTCCATCTGCGCCTGCAACTGGAGCGGGAGATCAAGGGCAAGGTGACCGCCCTGCGCACCCGGCTTTTGGGCAGCGGCGGCGACGCCCGGGCCCTTACCGAGCTGAGCCGGGAGGCCCTGCCCGCTTTCGTGGCCTTTTTCCAGGCCTACCTGGAGCTGACCACCGGCGGCTTCCCCAGCGACCCGTCCAAGGTGCTTGACGCCGTCACCCAGACTGGGCTCAAGGTGGAGGCCTTCCACAAGCTGGGCCAGGTGCGCGCCGGGCTCTTGAAGCCCAGCCCGCCGGAGCTGGTGGCCCTGTGGGAGGAGGGCATTGCCGAATTGGATGAAATCAGCCGTCAAGTGGACAAGCTGCAAGTCTAGTTTTTTGGCGGCCAACGGGCCGCAAGGAGAGAGTCATGGGTCGTGGAGCCAAGTGGGCCATAGGCATCGGCGTAGTCGCCCTGCTTTTGTTCTTGCTGCTGGTCAGCCCCTACAACAGCCTGGTCAACCTGGACGAGTCGGTGAACCAGGCCAAGAGCAACATCGAAGTGACCCTGCAACGCCGCCTGGATCTGATCCCCAACCTGGTGGAGACGGTCAAGGGCTACGCCTCCCATGAACGCGAGACCCTGGAAGGGGTCACCAAGGCCCGCCAGCAGGTGGCCGCCGCCCCCACCCTGGAAGGCAAGCTCATGGCCAACCAAGGGCTGACCAGCGCCCTGGGCCGCTTGATGGTGGTGGTGGAACGCTACCCGGACCTGAAGGCCAGCCAGAACTTCAGGGCCTTGCAGGACCAGTTGGAGGGCACCGAGAACCGCATCGCGGTGGCCCGCACCCGCTACAACCAGGCCATACTGTCTTACAACACGGCCATACGCCGTTTCCCCACCTTGATTCTGGCCCGCCTGTTGGGCTACACCCCCAAGCAGGGCTTCGCGGCCACGGCCGAGGCCCAGACGGCCCCCAAGGTGAAGTTCTAGGCGGGAGTTTCATTCACGTCTGATCGCGGGGAGGATGCGCCATGATGGTTGATGAATGGACCATGGTCTGGCGCATTCTCACGGCCGCCGGGCTGGGGCTGGTCATCGGCCTGGACCGTGAGCTGCACGGCCGGGCCGCCGGCCTCAGGACCTGCCTGTTGGTGGCCATGAGCGGGGCCCTGCTCATGAGCCTGTCGCTCTACCTCGCCCAGATATTCGCGGCCAGCGCCGACAGCAGCGTGGTGCGCCTGGACCCCGGCCGCCTGCCCTCCTACGCCATCGCGGGCATGGGCTTTTTGGGGGCCGGGGCCATCATCCAGGGCCGCCTGCGCTCCCGGGGGGTGACCACCGGGGCAGCCATGTGGGCCTGCACCGGCATCGGTTTGGCGGTGGGGAGCGGGCTCTACATCCCGGCGGTGGCCACCACCCTGGTGACTCTGGTGGCGCTCAAGTTCTTCCGGGACATCACCCGCTACATGCCCCGTGAACAGAACGTCATGCTGCGCCTGGAGCTCAGCGACCCGGCGGCCGAGGACCAGATACGAACCCTGCTCAAGGAACACAAAGCCCAGATTCTCTTCGTGGGCCGGGAGCGCTGCCTGACGGACAACTCCGAGGAGGTGGAGATGTCGCTCTCCATCCGCTCGGGCTCGGGCTGGCGCAAGATGCTGGAGCAGATGGACCAGGTCAAGGGCGTGTCGTGCTACTCCTGGAAGCAGGCCGAAGTACCTTAGGCCGGCACAGCCAAGCGCCGCATGGCGGCGTTGTCGGCATCGCTCGGTCCTCGGGGTAGGTCTACTACCCCTGCGTCCCTCGCTCGCCTGCCGCCTAGCCCTGCGGCGCTTGGCTGTGCCGGGGTTAATCAGAACGCTGATGTAGGGGCGGGGTTTATCCCCGCCCTCTTTAATTTCAGTAACAGTCGTCATCGCGAGGAGCATCTCTGGGGAGATGCAACGTGGCGATCTTCGACTTTTCCAGGGCGGAAGGGATTTGTTGGGTTTCGGGCTGGGAAGCCCTCTACCCAACCTACGCTATTGCCTAGATCTTTGCGGCACAGCCAGGGAGTGTCAGGCAAAACGTTCGGCAAGCGAAAGCCGGAGACGTAGTTTTTACTACGTCGAGGCTTGAGCGCCGCCGACAACGCAGCATGGCGCTTCCTTGCGAAGCCGCGCAGCCCCCCCCTGGTCAAACCAGCCGTTTTGCTCTAAATATGAGGCATGACTGGTATTGAGCTAGAGCCCCTGCGCCAGGCGGCCCAGGACCTGCGCTACCTGCTGGGGCGGGGCTATCCCCGCGAGCTGGGCCTGAAGCTCACCGGCGACCGCTGGGGCCTGGACGCTGACCAGCGCCAGGTGCTCCGGCGGGCGGTGGCGGCCCCGGAGACGGCCCGCGCCCGGCGCGAGCGCCTGCTGCCGCTCACGGCCCTAAAGGGCCAGGCGGTGGGGGTGGACGGCCACAACGTGATCATCACCCTGGAGAACGCGCTCATGGGCGCGGTAGTGGTGGAGGCCGACGACGGCGCGGTGCGCGACATCGGGCAAAAGGGCCGCCACTACGGGCCGGGCCCCCACACCGAAACGGCGGTCAGGCTGATGATAGAGGCCCTGGCCAAGGCGGGCGCGGCCCGGTCGGTTATACTCCTGGATGCGCCCCTGCCTTTGAGCGGGCAGTTGGCCGGGGTGATCCGCCAGGTCATGCAGCGGGCCGGGCTGGCGGGACAGGCCCGGGCGGTGGCCGTGCCCGAAAAAGAGTTGGCCGTCTTCGAGGGCATCGTGGTTAGCGCCGACGGCCCCCTCATCGACGCGGCGGCCCGGCCCCTGGACCTGGCCGGGGCCATAATCCGGGGCATGGAGCCCCGCCCGGAAATGATCAGCTTGGAGCAGGCATGAGCGAAGCGAAACAAAGCAGGGGGTTGGGCATCTTTTCCGGCGGGCTGGATTCCATGCTGGCGGTGAAGCTCCTGGAGCGCGCCGGGGTCGAGGTGGCGGTAGTCACCTTTGCCACGCCCTTTTTCAGCCCCGAGCGGGCCATGGTCTCGGCCAAGCACATCGGGGTTCCCTTGCAAGTGGTTCAGGTGGGCGGCCCCCATCTGGAGCTGGTCAAGAACCCGCCCCACGGCTACGGCTCCAACATGAACCCCTGCATCGACTGCCACGCCTTCATGTTCGCCCAGGCGGGCAAGATCATGGCCGAGCAGGGCTTTGACTTCCTGTTTTCCGGCGAGGTGCTGGGCCAGCGGCCCATGAGCCAGAACAAGCAGGCCCTGGCCCAGGTGGCCAAGCTCTCGGGCATGGCCGAATACATCCTGCGCCCCCTGTCGGCCCAGGTGTTGCCGGTGAGCCCGGTGGAGGAGCGGGGCCTGGTGGAGCACGAGAGGCTCCTGGGCCTGAGCGGACGCAGCCGCAAGCCCCAGATGGCCCTGGCCGAAGAGTTCGGCGTCAGCGATTACCCCGCCCCGGCCGGGGGCTGCCTGCTCACCGAGCCCGGCTTCAGCAACCGCCTGAGGGACCTGTTCAACCACCAGCCCGACGCCGGGCTGGCCGAGGTGGAGCTTCTAAAGCAGGGGCGGCATCTGCGCCTCAGCCCGCGGGCCAAGCTCATCGTGGGGCGCAACCAGAAGGAAAACCAGATACTGGAAAAACTGGCCCTGCCCTCGGCCCACTGGCTGATCACCCAGGGTCTGCCCGGACCTCTGGGCCTGTACTTCGGCCCCCTGGACGGCCCGGACCTGGAGCTGGCCGCCGCCCTGGTGGCGGGCTACGGCAAGGCTAAGCCGGGCCAGGTGGTCAAGGTGGAGGTGGACCAGGACCGCAGCCTTCAGGTCAGCGCCCAGGGCCCGCGCCTGGCCGCCGCTTATCTGCTGTAAGGGTAGGCTTTCTACTCAATAGCTCTGTAATTTAAGGTGCGCACCAGGGGAATGCCGTCCTCGAACACGTCGATGAGGTTTAGGCAGGCGTACTCTTGGTCCAGGCGGAAGATGCGGTCCATGGGCATGCCCAAGAGTTTGGCCAGAAACACCCGGTTCACCCCGGCGTGGCCGATCACGCAGACTTCGCGCCCCTGGTTCTCGCGGATGATGTCCTGAAACACCGGGATGATGCGCTCGGCCAGGTCCTCCAGGGACTCGCCGCCGGGGATGCGGTAACCGGCCAGATCCTTCCAGCGGGCCTCCATCTCCTCGGGGTATTCTTTTTCCAGGGTCTTGTAGCTCAGGCCCTCCCAATCGCCCAGGCTCAGCTCTCGCAGGTCCTGGCGGGACATGGGCTTGCGGCGGGGGTCCTGCGCCCGGCCCACCGCCTCGGCCACCAGCAGGGAGCGTTGCAGGTCGCTGCAATATACCGCGCCCACTTTTTTCCCCTTCATGTAGTCCACGATGCCCTTGAGCTGCTTGGTGCCGGTGCGGCTCAGGGCCACGTCGGTGTGGCCGAACACCACCCCGTCGGCCCCGCCGCGCACCTCGGGATGACGCCACAGGTACAGGCGGGTGAAGACTTGCTTGCGGAACAGGTTAGAGCGGGTCATGCGGTTTTCCCATCATAAGGTGGCCGGGTGGACGGCCTCCGGCCCCTGTGTTATTCTCGCCAGAAGGTTACCACGATTGCCCATGTGAGCACTACGCCCGGGGGAATAACATGACCCGACGCCTCATCCTGACCGCTTCTTTGCTTCTTAGCTTCATCCTCATGGCCGCTCCGGCCCTGGCCCTCAAAGGCCCCAAGATCACCTTCGACTCCAGGGAGGTGGTGTTCAAGGACGTGGTGGAGGGCAAGGAGCTCACCGCCGTGTTCCATTTCACCAACACCGGCGACCAGAACCTGATCATCGACAAGGTGAGCCCCTCCTGCGGCTGCACCGCCAGCCGCTGGGACAAGGTGACCGCCCCCGGCCAAAAGGGCACGGTGACCCTCTTGCTGGACACCACCGGCCTCGGCGGCTCCTTCCGCAAGACCGCCGCCGTGGCCACCAACGACCCCAGCAACCCGGTGATCACCCTGATCATGACCGGCGAGACCATGGGGCGCATAAAGGTAAACAACGGGCGGCGCGTAAGCCTCAAGGGGTGCCTGGGCGCGCCCATCACCGCCAACGCGACGCTCAACGACCCCAAGGGCGGCAAGCTGGTGATCACCGGGGTGGAAAACCCCATGTCCGACTACCTGGACGTGAAGCTGACCCCGGCCAAGGACGGCAAGACCTACAGCCTGGACCTGGTCTCCAAGGCCACCGAGCCTTTGGACTTCGCCGGGCCCCTGTTCCTCAAGGCCCCCGGCGGCCCGCCGGTGAGCGTGTGGGTAGTGGCCGAGGTACGCGGGCCCTTCACCGTGCGGCCGCACGAGGTGATGTTCGGCACCATCGCCAAGAACAACCCCAAGCCGCCCCAGCGCTCGGTGCTGGTCAAGAAGGCCTGCGCGGAAACCCTCAAGGTGGATTTGATCGACTACAACAAGAAGCTGTTCATCGTGGAGCGCTTCCACCAGAAGCAGGGCGAGGAGCTGTTGTTGGTGGTCACCCCCATCGTGGAGAACCTGCCGGTTGGCCCCTTTGACCAGGACCTGCTCATTCAGATGGGGCAGAGGGCGTTCACGGTCAAGCTGACCGGTAGAATCAGGTAAGGCGGCTGCGCCAGACGCCGCCTGGCTGTGCCGCTGGCCGTAAGCTTACATAAAGATTTTGCGACAAGCACCCGGTTGGAGCCCCAACCGGGTGTGCTTTCTTTAGCAGATAGGGACCTGTCGGGATTCGCTTGGCTCAATCCGACCTGCGCGGCCCTTAACATCCCCATCCAGTAATCGCCGTCATCACGAGGAGCATCTCCACGGAGATGCGACGTGGTGATCTTCGACTTCCCCCAGGCGGGAAGGGCGCGGGGCTTGGAGGAGGGTGGCCGTGTCTGGTTGGCGGAAGCATGACAAGGCAATAGGTTGAAAGCCTAACAACTACCTATAACTGGGGAGGGCGGGGATAAACCCCGCCCCTACATTTCCCGCCGAATTTAACGACAAAGATTGACGCGGGGCACGGTCCCCATCCCGCAAACCAAGTGATATCGTTGCGCTGGGAGCAGGCCCGAACGAAAAAACTGGGTCGGTAAAGACCGCCTTCTACGTCAAACCTCTTTTCCGGGTGTAGGGGCGGGGTTTATCCCCGCCCGAGAGAATTCGCCGTCACCAGTCACGCAGCGAAAGAACGATTTATTCGCGGCTAAGGCGTGGCGTGCTCAGCAGGCTCGCGGCGGCGATGGCCAGCCAGGCGCTCAACGCGTTGGTGAGGATGTCGCGGGGGTCGAAGACCCGCTGGGGATGGAAATATTGGGCCACCTCGTCGGCCAGGCCCACCAGGGCGCAACAGGCCCCGGCCCAGACCAGGCGTGACGCGCCCGAGGTCCAGCGCCCGGCCGCGCGCCAGGCCAGGAGGCCCAACACCCCGTAGAGCACCAGGTGGGTGCGCTCGATGAGTAGCGGCTGCCACCAGGCCACCAGGCCCAGGCCCATGAGGCACAGCACCGCCCCCATGCCCCTGCCCGCCCGCTCAGGGGGCGCAAGACGCCGGATGCGCCACACCACCCAGGCCGCGAAGCAGGCCCCGGCCAAGGCCAGCAGCAGCATGGCCCAGAATCCCCGCTCCCCCCGGAACCAGGGTCCCAGGGCCCGGCCATAGTACATGCCCAAAAAAATGAGCCCCACCCAGGCCAGGCACAAGGCCGGGTCCCAGGCGCGGCTCTTTTGGGGCATCACAACTCCTGTTCGGCCTTGACGCGCAGCTCGTCCATCCCGGCGGCGTAGCCTCCCGGATGGCCGAAAAGGAAGGAGCCGGACACGAAGCAGCGGGCCCCGGCGGAGTACATGCGCCCGATGGTGGTGGCGTCGATGCCGCCATCCACCTGGATGAGGATGTCCTTGTCCGCCATGGCGGCCATTTCCGTGAAGCGGGCCACCTTGTCCACCACCGCCGGGATGAAGGCCTGCCCCGAGAAGCCGGGGTTCACGCTCATCATCAGCACGTAGTCCAGATCGCCCAGCACCCACTCCAGCCCCTCCACCGGGGTGTGGGGGTTCAGGGCCACCCCGGCCTTGGCCCCCAGCTCGCGGATGCGGCTGAGGGTGCGCTGCAAGTGGGTGCAGGCCTCGATGTGCACGCTGATCCAGTCGGCCCCGGCCTTGACGAAATCCTCCAGCAGTTCGTCGGGGTTGGAGATCATCAGGTGGCAGTCCAGGGGCAGCTTGGTCACCGGCCGGAGAGCCTTGACCACCGGCGGGCCGATGGTCAGGTTGGGCACGAAGTGGCCGTCCATCACGTCCACGTGAATCCAGTCGGCCCCGGCCGCTTCCACGGCCCGCACCTCCTCGCCCAGGCGGGCGAAGTCGCTGGATAGGATGGAGGGGGCGATTTTGATCATGGGGTTCTCCCGGATATGCGACGTTTGGCTATTTTCGCCTAATTTTTTCTTTGTTTTTGTTCCACCAGTCCTCCATGAATTCTACGGCTAGTGGATTAGGTTGAGGTTTAAAACCAGCTCCTTGCGTAAAATAGCGTCCTGCATACTCTACCGCACGCAAGCTACTGTCTTTCTTCATTATTGCAATCATAAATTCCATTTTATCATATTGAGAAAATCTTTTGTTCTGCCAAATAAATTCCAACAACGCTGGTTTTAGCAAGCCGGTAGCATCTGAATATTCACTCTCAATTTGCTTTATGGTAAGTTTGGAAGGGTCTATTTTTTTATCCCAAAGTATGGTAAATCCGCCAGAATAAAAGGGTTGGCTATGCTTTTCCAAAATAGACAAAGAGGCTTTTCCCGCCTCATCATGGAAAGAATATTTCATGTCATTAGACCATGCTACTAATTGATCGTACGACTCCCTATCATCGGAGTAAGCTGAGATAAAAGTCCTAGCAAATTGCATAGTATCGTTTAATTTTTTGATAGTATTTTGGGCCTCATTCTGCAAAACAACAAGAGTATGAATCTGTTTTTTTACAACTATATTTTCTTCTTTTATGCTTTCAATAATCTTTAATGCCTGCCCTGCTTTTCTTGCAACTTCTTCAATACGCTTGCTATCTTTCTCCACCTGTCGCCTAATGGCCTTAATCGCATCTAAGTCTTGTCTAGCTTCCATTTTTATAGAGCCCACGCCAGCTAGATTGAGCTCAACGATACTATCCCAATTGGAAACAACGAAAATAAAAAAGACTATGCCGACCAAAGACAATAATACTATTTTGATTTTCAAATAAGTTTTTTCTAACGAATCCATAGCCTTTAGGCTTTCTTCACCAACCTGGCCGCGAAAAAGGCGTCCGCCATGTCCCGCTGGGGCATGGTGCGGAAGTAGCCGTCTTCGCCGAGGCAGGCCCTCAGCTCCGGGGCCAAGTCCTGTGGCCATTCTAGCCGTAGGCCGGGGCAGCGGGCAAGCAGCCCGGCCACCACTCCCTGGTTCTCCGCCCGGGTCACGGTGCAGGTCACATAGAGCAGCGCCCCGCCGGGCTTCAGGAGTTCGGCGGCCTTGGCGGCCAGGTCCAGTTGCAGCTTGGCCAGGCGGGGCGGGTCGTCCGAGTTGCGCCGCCAGCGCACGTCCGGCCTGCGGCCGCACACCCCCAGGCCCGAGCAGGGGGCGTCCACCAGCACCCGGTCGAAGCTCCAGTCCATGCCCTTGAGAGTGAGCGCGTCGGCCTGCTTCACCGAAACCCACTGCACCCCCAGGCGGCCCAGGTTTTCCCGCAGCGCCCTGACGCGGGCCGGGCTGGGGTCCACGGCCAGGAGCTTTCCCTGGCCCCGCAGCAGGGCGGCCAGATGCCCGGTCTTGCCTCCCGTCCCGGCGCAGATATCGGCCACGGCCATGCCCGGCGCGACTCCCAAAAGGTGGCTCACCGCCTGGGCCGCCGCGTCCTGGATGGAGAACAGGCCGCTTTCAAAGCCCGGCAGCTGGGCCGCCGGGACCTTGGCCCGGCGCAGCATCAGGCCCTCGGGGGTCAGGGGATGGGGCTCCACCTGGGCGGCGTGCTCGCCCATGACCGCGGCCAGGTCCTCGCGGTTGGTGCGGGCCGGGTTGACCCGCAGGGTGAGCGGCGGCTGGTCCTGGTTGGCTTTGAGCCACGCCTCCACCACCTCCTCCGAATGCTGGGCCAACATCTCGGTCACCAACCAGGCGGGATGGGAATAGGTCAGGGCCAGGCGCTCCACCGGGTTGGCGTCGGCTCCGGGCATGGCGATGTCCTGCCAGCCCTTGACCACCCGGCGCAGCACCGCGTTGATGAGCTTTTGCCCCCGCCGGGCCGGGGTGGCCTTGGCCAGGTCCACCGCCGCCGAGACCACCGCGTGGGCCGGGGTGGACATGAGCACCGCCTCGGCCGCGCCCAGGCGCAGCACGGTCAAGACCGGCAGGTCCAGCTTGTGGGGGGGACGGTCCAGGTGGGCGGCCAGGAGATGGTCCAGGTAGGAGAGGTTACGCAGCACCGCGAAGATCAGGCTGGTGGCGAAGGCCCGCTCCCGGGGGGAAGCCTTTTCCAGGTTCCGGGCCAGGCTGCTTTCCAAAAGCGCCGGGCCGCCCTCGAGCTCCAGCAGTACGCGGAAGGCGTCGCGGCGGGCCTGGCTCATACTCCCAGCCGTTCGCCGGGGGCCGGTCCCGCGCCGCGCAGAAACTCCGCCGCCTCCATGCGCCGCTTGCCGGCGGCCTGCACCGAGCCCAGGGCCAAAGCCCCCTGGCCGCAGGCCACGCAGAGCATCTCCGGCGCGTCCGGGGAAGCCAGCACCGTGCCCGGAGCCTGGCCCTGGTTGCCCTCCAGGATCATGGTGGGCGCGAAGAGCTTCAGCGGCTTACCGCCGAGGAGGGTATAGGCACCGGGCCAGGGGTCCAGACCCCGCACCCGGCGGTCCAGCTCCGCCGCGCTCTGGCCCCAGTCCAGGAGCCCCTCGCCCTTGCTGAGCATAGGCGCCCAGGTGGCGGCCGCGTGGTTCTGGGGCTGGCGGGGGGCGCTGCCGGTGGCCAAGGCCTCCAGGGTGGGCAAAAGCACCTGCGCCCCCATCTCGGCCAGCCGCCCGGCCAGGGAACCGGCGGTCTCCTGGGTCCCGATGGGGCATGCTTTCTGGAAGATCATGTCCCCGGTGTCCAGGCCCTTGTCCATGAACATGCTGGTAACCCCGGTGCGCTCCAGGCCGCGCAGGATGGCCCAGTTGATGGGCGCGGCCCCGCGCAGCTGGGGCAGCAGGGAAAAGTGGATGTTGACGGCGCCCAGGGGGGCGGCGGCCAACACCGCCGGGGAAAGGAGCTGGCCGTAGGCCAGGACCACCAGGACCTCGGGCTCCAGCTGGGCCAGGCGCTCCAGGGCTTCGTCGGCCTTGGCGGGCTGCAACACCTCGATGCCCAGCTCGTCGGCCACCGCGGCCACGGGCTGGCGCCTCAGCTTGCGGCCCCGCCCGGCCGGGCGGTCGGGCTGGGTGAGGCACAGGACCACCTGGTGCTCGGCGGCCGCCGCCCTGAGACAAGGCAGGGCTATGTCCGGGGTGCCCCAAAAAGCCAGGCGCAAACGCCTCACTCGTCGCCCCGCTTGATCTGCTTCAGGCGGCGCTTTTTGTACAGGGAGCGCTTCAGGGGGCTGATGCGGTCCAGGAACAGGCGGCCTTCCAGGTGGTCCAGCTCGTGTTGCAGGCAGATGGCCATGAGGCCCTTGCCCTCCACGGTGATGGGACGCCCCTCGGCGTCCATGGCCTTGACCACCACCCGCTCGGCCCGGGTGACGTCGCTGGTGAAGTCGGGCACGCTGAGGCAGCCCTCCTCGAAAACCACCTGGCCCTCCATCTCCACGATGCGGGGGTTGAACAGCACCAGGGGCTGGGGCTCCTGGTCCCTGGGGGTGCAGTCGATGACCACCAGGCGCAGGTCGCGGCCCACCTGGGGGGCGGCCAGGCCCACGCCGGGGGCGGCGTACATGGTGTCCAGCATGTCCCGGGACAGCTGCTTGAGATCGTCGTCAACCTCGTTCACCTGGCGGCAAACCCGGCTGAGCACGGGATCGGGAAAGGTCTTTATGGGCAATACGGCCATTGTTCTCTAAATCCGGTTGTTTGATTTACCGGCTAAGTATAACGCGAGGGGCTCCGGGTATAAAGCCTGGAAGGCTTTACCCGGAGCCGGGGCTTGTGCCAGCATATTAAACACCAGCCCAAAGGAGTCCGCCATGGTTTGGCCCGCCCCCGCCCGCCTGCATCTGGAACCCTTCACCTGGGAGATCAACTTCGGCCTGAGCCCCCGGCGCCGGGGCGAGTTGGAGCCCGAGCTGCGCCGCCTGCTGCACGAGGTTTTTATTAAAAGCCCGGAGTACGACCGCCAGTATATGCCCCATTTCATGGAGGCGGACCTGTATCTGCGGGCGTTCCGCGGCCCGGAGCTGGCCGGGCATTTCATCAGCGAGCTTGCCTACTGCGGCGGCGAGCCGGTTTTGCACCTGATCCTGGGCATGGTGCGGCCCACGGCGGGCAGCCGGGGGAGGCTCATGCCCGTGGCCATAGGCCTTTGCCTGCGCCTGGCCGCCCAGACCTTCGGCGGCCAGGAGTTCTTCGTGGGCCTGCGCACCGCCAACCCCCGGGTGGTGGCCAAGCTGTGGAAAACGCCCTGGGCGCGTTTCTATCCCCGCCCGGACTGGAGCCAGGGGGACGCGCGCCTCAGGGCCCTGCGCCCCCGCCTGTGCGGCCAGCTTTTCGGCAGCGACCGCTGCTCCCTGGAGGGGGTGGTGTTCCACGACATCTACCCCGTGGCCCCCTGGCGCGGCGAGGCCCCCCAGCACCACGACCAGGAGGCCAACGAGTTTTGCGCCCGGCACCTGGGCCCCCGGGACGCCTTCTTGTTCTTGGGGCCCACCCGGCCGCCGCTGGAGGGTCTGCCCGGCGAGGGGCTGGCTTGGCCGGAGGGTGGCTGGAAAGAAAAAGGCTAGCCCGCATATTTCATGAGGGCTGGGTGGCATTAAACAACGAGCCCGTCTTCATAGGGCCGGTATTAAAAAGCTCCCGCGTTGTCAATGTACAGTTTGTATCCTTACCCGGCACAGCCAGCCGCCGGCAGACAAGGCGGCTGGCAAGCGAGGACCGCTGGCGTAGCCAAAGCTACGTCGAGGCCCGAGCGCAGCCTGCAACGCCGTATGCCGGTGGCTGGCGCAGCCGGACGCACGGCCCTCATGAAATATGCGGGCTAAATTCCGTCCAGGGGCAGCTTTTGCTGCACCGCCGGGGCGGCGGGCAGGCGCACCTTGGCCACGGCCCCGCCGTCGGGGCGGTTGACCAGCTCGATGCGGCCGCCGTGCTCCTCCACGATGCGCCGGGCCACGGGCAGGCCCAGGCCGGTGCCCCCCTTCTTGGTGGTGAAAAAGGGCGTGAAAAGCTCCCTGGCCTTGGCCGATTCCAGGCCGCGCCCCCGGTCGCGCACCTCCAGGAGCACCCCCTCGGGGTTGGGCTCCAGCACCACCTCGATAACCGGATGGTCCCCGCTGGCCTGCAGGGCGTTGTTGATCAGGTTGATCAGCACCTGGCTCAGCCGGTCGGCATCGGCCATGATGGGCGGCAGGCCGCCGTTGCGGCTCACCTTCAGCTCGGCCCCGGCCCGGTTGATTTCCGGCTCCATGAGCTCGGCCACGTGCTCCACCACCACCGCCGGGTCGGTCTCGCGCCAGTCGTACTTGTGGGGGCGCGAGAAGTCACCGAGTTCGTTGAGGATTCTCTCCAGGCGCTCCACCTCGTGGGTGATGATGCCCAGCTTGTTGAGCGACTTGTCGCTCAGCTCGGGGTCGCGCTCCAGCTGGCGGGCGAAGCCGCCGATGAGGGCCAGGGGCGAGCGTATCTCGTGGCTCACCGTGGCCACCATCTCCCCCAGGATGGCCAGGCGCTGGCTCTGGCGCACCTCCTGCTCCAGGCCCGCCTCCTTGCTCAGGTCGCGGATGATGGCGGTCATCAACAGCCCGCCGGCCACCTCGGCGGTGGAAAAGCTGATGTGGATGGGGAAACGCGAGCCGTCGCGGCGCTCGGCCTCCAGCTCGGCGGTGTGGCCGATCAGCTTGCCCCGGCGGGTGCGCACGTAGCGCTCCACATAGTTGCGGTGTCGCTCGCGGTGCTCCGAGGGGATCAGGGGAGACAGATCGCCGCCCATGATCTCCTGGCGGCCGTAGCCGAACATGGCCTCGGCCGCGGCGTTCATGTACACCACCTCGTGATTCTCATTGATGGTAACTACGCCCAGTTCGGCGGTTTCCACGATTTGCCGGAACTTTTCCAGCTCCTGGGCAGCCTCGTGGAGATCGGATCGGCAGGTGTTGTATTCGGCCGGGGTGGGGTCCATGGCAAATCCTGAACAGAGGTATGCCTTATTTTTGTAGCAGATGCTTCCCACGGGGGCAAGACAATCTCAAGCCGGGTTCAGGGGGCTTTTATCTCGCCGGGTAAAGGATCAGGGCCGGGTTTTTAAGCCGGCCCTGAGCGGGGAGGGGGAAGGCTGGTGACCTTCCTGGGGGGAACGACCACCCTGCATGCGTCCAGTGCACCCTGTCGGAAAGGCTTACAGCACGTTTACTGGGTGGAGAGAGGGCTAACATCTGGTGGTATAGTGCATTCTATGTTAAGTACAACGTAACAAGGTGATTTACACCATGTCAAGCACAAAACTATATATTGTGGATATTTTTTCAGTCCCCACTAAATGTTGGCCAAAATCGGCCGGGGACCGCAATAGGTGTTAACCGGTCAGGCTGGTCAGGAAATCCACGGCCTGCTGTTTTAGTGCACTGAGGCCGGTTCGCCAGAAGTGGTCCCCGCCGGGGTGCACCTCCAGGGCGCCCAGTGCACCCATCTGCTGCATATAGCCCCTCAGCCGAGTCATGTCGCCGTACTCGTCCTGGTCGCCGGTGATGACCAGCAACCTCCCCCGTCCGGCGGGCCAGGGGGGCAGATCGCCCAGCACGAAGGGCGGAGACACCCACACGCCGCCGGCCAGCCCGGCCACCCTCTCCGCCGCCTTGGCCCCCACCAGGGAGCCGAAGGAGTAGCCCATGAGCACCAGGGGGCCGGGGGCCTGCTCCCTGAGCCAGGCCGCGGCGGCGATCACGTCGTCTTGTTCGCCCACCCCGTTGTCGTGGTGGCCGGTGCTTTGACCCACCCCCCGGAAATTGACGCGCAGGGAGGCCCAACCGGCCAGGCCGGCCGCCTGAGTCAGGGCGTAGACCACGTTGTTGTCCATGGAGCCGCCGTAGAGGGGATGGGGATGCAGGATCAGCGCCGCCCCCCCAGGCTGGGCCGGCAGGTCGAGCCTTGCTTCCAGGCTCACCTGCCGGTCCACCGCGATTACGACCCGCTCCCGGTTCACTCGCGGCCGCCTCCCACGGAGCGGATGCGGTCGCTCACCGGGCGCATGTCGCCGGTCTGCATGAAACGCTGGTGGAAGCTGAAGGCTTCGGCCAGCAGGTGCGGCTCGTGGCCGCCCGTCTCGTGCAGGGCGCGCTGGTAGTAGTCCATGAGTTGGTCGCGATATAGGGGGTGGGCGCACTTGGTGATGACCGCCTCGGCCACCTGACGGGGGGTCAGGTTGCGGGTGTCCACCAGGCCCTGCTCGGTGATGATCACGTCCACCGAGTGCTCGGAGTGGTCCACGTGGCTGACCATGGGAACGATGCAGCTGATGGCCCCGCCCTTGGCGATGGAGGGGGTGACCATGAAGGAGATGGCCCCGTTGCGCTCGAAGTCGCCCGAGCCGCCGATGCCGTTCATCATCTGGCTGCCCATTACGTGGGTGGAGTTGACCTGGCCGTAGATGTCGATCTCCAGGGCGGTGTTGACCGCCAAGACCCCCAGGCGGGCGATGACCTCCGGGGAGTTGGAAATCTCCACCGGGCGCAGCACGATCTTCTCCTTGTAGCGCTCCAGGTCCTTGAAGAAGCGTTCGCGGGCGTGCAGGGACAGGGTGAGGGCCGAGCCCGAGGAGGCGCGGACCTTGTCCATGTCGATGAGATCCAGGACCGTGTCCTGCAACACCTCGGAGTAGATGCTCAGGTCCTTGAAGAAGTGGTCTTCCTGGAAGCCAGCCAATACCGCGTTGGCCACGTCGCCCACGCCGGACTGCCAGGGCAGGTTCTCGGGGATGCGGCCCTTTTTGGTCTCGTGGCGCACGAAGTCCAAAAGCTGCTCGGCGATGAGCAGGGAAACCTCGTCGGGGTCGGAGAAATAGGCGCTGGCGTCGGGCTCCTGGCTGTAGACCACGGCCACCACCTTATCCGGGTCCAGCTCGATGAAGGGCTTGCCCACCCGGTCGCCGGCGCGGTAGATGGGTATGGGCATGCGCCAGGGCGGGTCCTCGGGAATATAGATGTCGTGGATGCCTTCCAGCTCGGGCGGGTCGGCGTCGGCCACCTCCAGAATGATCTTGTTGGCCATCTTTACGTAGCTGGGGGTGTTGCCCACGCTGAGGGTGGGGATGAGCTGTCCCTTTTCGGTTACCGCGGCCACCTCGACCACGGCCACGTCCACCGGCCCCCAGGCCCCGGCACGCACCTTGGACGACAAGCCGGAGAGGTGGTCGTCCTTGAACAGGATATCCTCGCGGTTGATGGCCGAGCGCATGCCCCGGTCGCTCATGTAGGGGCGGCGCCATTTGACCAGGCCGGCCCGGGCCAATACGCCGTCCACCGCGTCTCCGGTGGAGGCTCCGGCGTAGATGTTTATCTTCATCTGTTCGCCGGCTTCGGCCCGCTTCACCAATTCGGCGGGAATGAGTTTGGGATAACCGGCGGTGAACCCGCTGATGAACAAACTGGTTCCGTCTTTGATGTGGCTGGCCGCCTCGGCGGCACTGGTAATCTTGTCCCGCAGAGGTGCATAGCGTATTCGTTGTTCAGGCATGATTGTAGTTACTCTCAGTTCAGGTTACGCTGGCACTAGCACTAACCCCAAAGCTAACACAACAATTCCCTGACGGCGAGCGTCTGAATCCAGTTCAAGTTCACTTTTAAACCTTGGGTTTGACTATGTGGAACTAAATCCCTATTCTAAATCCGCCTACCGCCCCTGCCCATGGCAATCTACAGTATCCCCGGGGGGTGTTTATGAACTATAATAGCTTTGTAATCAATGACATATCCTTCAGCCGCACCGTTTACGACGCGGTGCCCTCGCCCATTCTGGTGGTGAACGAGGATGTATGCATCATCGACCACAATCAGGCCGCTGAAAATATCCTCTCTCCCCAGTCCCAGGTGGTGATGCGCCGCCGGGCCGGAGAGGTGCTGCACTGCCTGAACGCGGGCCTCACCCCTCAGGGCTGCGGCCGTTCCGAGCCCTGCCGGGATTGCGTGATCCGTGGGTCGGTGAACCGCTGCCTGGCCACCGGAGCCCTCACCCGCCAAAAGGCCCGCCTGGAGCTGGCCGAGGGCGAAAAGGTCAAGGAAGTCCACTTACTGGTCTCCGCCGCCCCCCTGACCCATCAGGAGCAAAAGCTGGTGGTGCTCATCTTGGAGGACATCGGCGAAATCGTGGAGCTCCGGCGCATGCTGCCCATCTGCGCCCGCTGCAAAAAGGTGCGCGACAGTGAGGACTTGTGGCACAGGGTGGATATTTACCTGAGCAAGCATATGGACCTGGACTTCACCCACGGCCTGTGCCCCAACTGCGCCGCCGAACTGTATCCCAATCTCATGGGCGACAAGGCCGAAAAGCCCAACTAGAGCCTACTTGGGCGCGCCCGGCTCCCCCTGGGGGCGCAGCCACATAACTTGATAGGGCTGCAGCTCCACCTCCAGGGCTCCGTCTTTTGCCCGCGCCTCCCCCGGCCGCACCAGGTCGCGCCAGGTTCCCGCCCCGGCCGCCTCGGCGGGCAATTCCAGGCTGAAAGCCACCGGGGAGGCGCTCAAGTTTATCAGGGACAAGAGCCGCTCCTCCCCATCCGGGGAAACCCGCAGCAGGACCAGCACCGCCTCCGGGGCCTTCAGCACGGTTTGCGCGCCCCGGGGATGGAAGGCCTTTTGGGACACCCTGGTCACCTGGAGATGGCTGATGCGCGGAGCCAGGCGGCCCAGGCGGGAAGAGGGATCGCCCGCCTCCGCCGCCAGCACGGCCAGGTCCACGGTGCCCCGGTTCACATCGCGGTTGTGCCCGGTGCGCCGATAGGTCTCCAGGTCCGAGGAGGTGCCCAGGGCTCCGTGCAGATACACCCCCGGCACGCCCTTGAGGGACAGGGCCACCGCCCGGCTGGCCAGGTAGCGGTCCAGTTGCAGGGTGTGGTCCTCCCCGTGATGGGGGTTGATCACGCTCCACCAGGTGCTGTTGATCTCGTAGGGCTCCTCGCCGCCGCCCTCCACCGTCTTCATGGACACCAGGGCCTCGTGGGAGCGGGCGGTCTCCACGATGAAATCTATCTCCTCGGGGGGCAAAATATGCTTTACCCCCATGAGGCCGATACCGTCGTGGGTGTCCAGGATGTTGAAAAAGGCGGTGGCGTCGCTGGGCGGCTCCAGCCCGGCGGCCCAGGCGGCCAGGCGCGAGGCGTCCTGGCGGTAGATGGCGTGCAGCACCAGGGGCGGCAGGGCGAAATTGTAGACCATGTGGGCCTCGTCCAGGCCGCTGCCGAAATAGCTCACATTGTCCGCGTGGGGCACGTTGGTCTCGGTGACCAGGGCCACTCCCGGCGCCGCCGTCTCCACCACGGTGCGCAGCAGCTTGACGATCTCGTGGGTCTGGGCCAGGTGGATGCACTCGGTGCCCGGCTCGGCCCAGATGTAGGTGACCGCGTCCAGGCGCAACAGGTCCGCTCCCTGGCGGATATAGAACAGCAGGGCCTCCACCACGCTGAGGAGCACCTTGGGGTTGCGGTAGTTCAGGTCGATCTGATCGGGGCTGAAGGTGGTCCAGAGGTAGCGTACCCCGTTGATGGTCATGAAGGGGGTGAGGATGTCGCTCACCCTGGGCCGGAAAATCTTGGAGCGCTGGTCCGGGGTCAGCTCGTCGGGCGAGGTGTAGGCGATGAAAAAGTCCTGATAATCCGGGTTGCCGTCCAAAAACTCGTGGAAGGCGTCGCTGTGGGCCGAGATGTGGTTCAGCACCCCGTCGAACATCAGGCGGTAGCGGCCCGCCAGGTGGTGGATGTCTTCCCAGGTGCCCAGGCGCGGGTCCACCTTGGTGAAGTCCACCACCGAAAAGCCCCGGTCCGAGGAGTAGGGGAAAAAGGGCAGGATGTGCAGGATGTCCGGGGCCAGCATGTATTCGTCGCAGGCCTTGGCCAGCACCGCCAGGGGGGTGCCCCCTCCGTCGCTGATCATGTCCCCGTAGGTGATGAGGATCATGTCCTTGTGGCTGAACAGATGCTTGGGGTCGCGGACGTCGAGCAGCTCGCGCAGTTCCTGGGACTTGAAGGCGTGGTGCACCTTGATGATGCGCTCCAGCTCGGGCATGCAGTCCTGGGCCTTTTCCTGGCCGTAGAGGAAGGTGAGGTGGGCCAAGAGGTCTCCGCGCACCTGCTCGCTCAACTCCAGGGCCGGGCGGGTGTAGTTGGGCCTCCGGTCGTAGAGAATCTTGTGGGGCACGCGCTTTTGATCGGCTGAAGTGGGCATTAGGCCTCCGGCTCCTTGGCTTTTGGGGTACCGCGCCTTCATTTTTGCGCAATGCGCCCCGCGAGGCAAGGGTGGCGGGTTGTGGGACGCCTTTCTGGGTAGTATGTTAGGCCATTATCGCCCGCACCGGAGAATTCAGCATGTTTTGGCAAAAAGACTTCGAGCTGATGCCCCGTGAACAGCTTCGCGAACTGCAAACCACCCGCCTGCGCCGCACCATAGCCCAAGCCAAAAAATCGCCCTTCTACTCCCAGGCCCTGGCCGGGGTGGACGCCCGGGAGATCGATTCCCCCGAGGGCGTACGGCACCTGCCCTTCACCGTGAAGCAGGACCTGCGCGACAGCTTCCCTTGGGGCATGTTGGCCGTGCCCCGGAGCCAGGTGGTGCGCCTGCACGCCTCCAGCGGCACCACCGGCACCCCCACCGCCATCCTGCACACCAAAACCGACCTGCGCACCTGGGCCAACGTGATGGCCCGCAGCCTGTACATGGCCGGGGTGCGCCAGGGCGACGTGTTCCAGAACATCACCGGCTACGGCCTGTTTTCCGGCGGCCTGGGCATCCACCAGGGGGCCGAGCGCCTGGGGGCCATGGTCATCCCCGTGGGCACCGGCAACAGCCGCCGCCAGATAGCGCTCATGCGCCAGTTCGGCACCACGGCCATGCACCTGATCCCCAGCTACGCCCTGCGCCTGGCCGGGGTCTTCGCCGAGCAGGGCCTGGACCCGCGCCGAGACACCAAGCTCAAGCTGGCCGTCATCGGGGCCGAGCCCCACAGCGAGCAGACCCGCAAGCGTCTGGAGGAGCTGTTCGGGGTGAAGGCCTACAACAGCTACGGCCTCAGCGAGATCAACGGGCCGGGGGTGGCCATGGAGTGCCCGGAGCAGAACGGTCTGCATTTGTGGGAGGACGCCTTCCTGTTGGAGGTGCTGCACCCCATGACCATGGAGCCGGTGGAGCCGGGCCAGATCGGCGAGCTGGTCATCACCACCCTGGAGCGCCGGGCCATGCCCCTGATCCGCTACCGCACCCGGGACCTGGCCGCGGTGCTGCCCGGCGAGTGCGCCTGTGGTCGCACCCACCGCCGCCTGAGCCGCATCGTGGGGCGCAGCGACGACATGTTCATCATCAAGGGGGTCAACGTCTACCCCATGCAGGTGGAGTCGGTGCTCATGGACTTCAAGGCGATAGGGGGCCAGTACCTCATCGTCTTGGAGCACAAGGGCGAGGCCGACGCCATGACCATCCGGGCCGAGCTTAGCCCCGAGGCGGCCGGTCTCTCCCAGGAAGAACGCGACGGCCTGGCCCGCGCCCTGTCCAAGGCCCTGCGCGACGAGCTGCTGGTGACCCCGGCGGTGGAGATTCTATCGCCCGGCGGTTTGCCCATGAGTCAGGGCAAGGCGGAGCGGGTGCAGGACAGACGTAACCTGAGCTAGCCTGGGCACCCGCCGGCTGCGCCAGACACCGGCATACTGCGTTGCCGGCTGCGCTCGGTCCTCGACGTAGCTTTGCTACGCCTCCGACCCATGCTCGCCGGACGCCTTGTCTGCCGTCGCCTGGCTGTGCCGATCTGGATACGAGGGGCCCAATGAAGAAAGGCGGAGCCGCCAACGCGGCCCCGCCTTAAATATTGTCTTGCCGGTGGCTGGCGCAGCCGGCCTAGACCTCCTTAATCGCTTCTTCCGCAGCCGACAGCGTCTGATCTATGGCGTCGGCGTCGTGGGCCAGGCTCACGAAGGTGCACTCGAACTGGCTGGGGGCCAGGTAGATGCCCCGGCCCAGCATGGCCCTAAACCAGCGGCCAAAGGCCTCGGTGTCGCTCTTGGCCGCGCTGGTCCAGTCGGTCACCGGCCCTTTTTGGAAGAAGTAGGAGAACATGGCTCCCACCCGGTTGCCGTAGTGGTCCACCCCGGCCTTGGCGAAGATCTCGCCCAGGCCGTCGTAGAGCCTGGCCGCGCTCTCCTCCAGGCGCTCGTACACCCCGGCCACGTCCAGCATGTCCAGGGCCCGAAGCCCCGCCGCCGTGGCCAGGGGGTTGCCCGAGAGGGTGCCCGCCTGATAGACCGGCCCGCAGGGGGCGATCTTCTGCATGATCTCGGCCTTGCCGCCATAGGCCCCCAGGGGCAGGCCCGCGCCGATGATCTTGCCCAGGGTGGTCAGGTCCGGGGTGATGCCGTAAAGCTCCTGGGCCCCGCCCAAGGCCACCCTGAAGCCGGTGATCACCTCGTCGAAGATGAGCAGCGCGCCGTACTCGTCGCAGATCTCGCGCACCCCTTGCAGATAGCCCGGAGCCGGGGGCACCACGCCCATGTTGCCGGCCACCGGCTCGATGATCACCGCCGCGATGTCCTTGCCCTTCTCGTGGAAGAGCTTTTCCAGGGCGGCCAGGTCGTTGTAGGGGATGCTGATGGAGAGTCCGGCCACCTCGGAGGGCACGCCGGGGCAGGAGGGGATGCCCAGGGTGGCCAGGCCGCTGCCCGAGGCCACCAAGAGGCCGTCGCTGTGGCCGTGGTAACAGCCGTCGAACTTTACGATGAGGTCGCGCTCGGTGTAGCCCCGGGCCAGGCGCAGGGCGCTCATGGTGGCCTCGGTGCCGCTACTTACCAGGCGCACCTGCTCCATGGAGGGGATCAGGCGGGTGAGCATCTCGGCGAAGTTGACCTCGGCCTCGGTGGGCGCGCCGAAGCTGGTTCCCCGCTCCGCCGCCTTTTTCACCGCCGCCACCACGTCGGGGTCGGCGTGGCCCAGAATCAGGGGGCCCCAGGAGCCCACGTAGTCTATGTAACGGTTGCCGTCAACGTCTTCGACGTAGCAGCCGCGGGCCGAGCGGATGAACACGGGCTCGCGCCCCACCGCCTGCATGGCCCTGGCAGGGCTGTTCACGCCGCCGGGGATTACCTTCTGGGCGCGCTGCCACAGTTCCCGGGATCTCTCATCCTTCATGGATTTCACCTTCTGTATCAAAGTAGCGCATGGAGGTCTTTTTAAGCTCCTCCAATGAGAAAAGCAACTCAAACTCCTCGGCCTGGGCCTGATCCGCCATTTCGGCCACCAGGGAGCGGCACTCGGCTTCGCTGCGGCCGTGGACCATGGAGAACAGATTGTAGGCGAAGCCCTCGCAGGGTTCGCGCCAGTAGCAGTGGCTCACGTTGCGGAAAGAGGCCAGGAGTTCGCCCACCTCGCGGGCCCGCGCGGGAGGCACCCGCCAGGCCACCATAACGTTGCTGGCGAAGCCGGAGCGCTGGTGGCGCAGGGTGGCTCCGAAGCGGCGCATCACCCGGCCGTCGGCCAAGGCCTGGACGCGGCGCACCACCTCGTCCTCCGTCAGGCCCAAATCCCGGGCCAGATCGGCGAGGGGATGGGAAACCAGGGGCAAGTCGCCCTGCAAACGGGAGATGATCTTGCGGTCTACGGCGTCCAACTCCATAATGCCTCCCGAAAAATCGATTATGTCGAGGCTACGAGGGCTTGTCAAGAAACCCGGTGGCGACCGCGGCCATCAATCGCGCCCGGCGGGCCGATTTCACCCGGCATCCTTATTGATTATCGTTAACACCCCTTTAATTTAAAGAGGTTGACTAGCCTTTGGCTTTTGAAGTAACACTAGCCAGATAATTTTCCCATGATTTTCCCAACACGCGCGGCATTATGGTTCCAGGGCAGACCAGCAGCCCCTCCAGGGGGTCCCATAATCTATTACCCGTGGCTTGCGCCGCGGGCGGCTGCGCCCTGGCCGGAGGGCTTTCCCTGCTCTGGCTGGCCTGGGCCGATGGCGGCTTAGGCCATTGGAGCCACCTGCTGCCCGCCGCCGCCCTGGGCGCGGTGTGCGGCCTGCTGGCCGCCCGCCTGTTGCCCCTGCGCCGGGAAACCGAGCCCGCCTGGCTGCGCCTGTGCATGCACTGTCACGCCGTGGACCCCGTCACCGATCAGCCCCCCCTCGGCCACGATTGGATGCCGGTGGACCAGTACTTGGAAAAGGCCATGCAGGTGGAGATATCCCACAGCATCTGCCCCCACTGCCTGCAGGAGCATTACGGGCAACAGGCCGTTCCTTCCCGGGCAAACAAAAGTTGACCCCACCCCGCCCTTGACCCAATCCGGCCCGCGTCCTATAGACTAGGGGCAAGCAACCCTAACCCCTCAGGAGGCCCCATGGCCGGCAAACCCATATTCGACCCCACCCAGGCGGGACGCCCCCTACGGGTGGCCGCCTTCATGTCCGGCTCGGGCACCAACGTGATCAAGCTCCTGGAGGCCCCGGACGCCTCCTACGAGGTGGCCTTCATCTTCAGCGACACGGCCACCGACAAGTGCCGGGGCCAGGAGATCGCCCGGCGCTTCGACCTGCCCTACTTCGCCTACGACGTGCGCCGCTTTCATGAACAGCGCGGCCTCAAGCGCAGCGTGCGCAGCGCCCTGGGACTGGCCGCCCGGCGGGAATACGACCAGGTGGCCGCCCGCCTGGTGGGGGCCTTCGAGATCGACGTCATCGCCCTGGGCGGGTACATGAGCTTCCTCACCCTCACCGGGGCCATCAACGTGCACCCGGCGGACCTGAGCCTGGTGGACGCGGAGGGCAAGCGGCGCTTCGTGGGCGACGACGCGGTGATGGACGCCATCCTGGCCGGGCAGACCGAACTGCGCTCCTCCACCCTGTTCACCGACCTGGGGGTGGATTCGGGCCCCTTGCTCATGGTCAGCGACCCCATCGCGGTGGAGTTGCCCGCGCCCCTGGAGGAGCTCAAAGCCGATCCCGCCCGCCTGCGCCAGGTGGCCGACGCCAACCAGGAGCGCCTCAAGCAGGGCGGGGACTGGGTGGTGTTCCCCACCACCCTGGAGCTGATCGCCCAGGGCCGCCTGGGCCTCACCGACGGCGGCGTGGCCACCCTGGACGGCGAACTCAAACCAGGCGGGGTGCGCCCCGCCGAGTTGTCCTAAGGCTTGCGGGGCCTTGGGGCCTGTGGTAGTTTCCCCATGATTCAGCCGGGCTTCAGCCAAGCGGACGCCGAGCACATGCTTGGCGCCCTGGAGCTGGCCCGCGCGGCCGCCGCCCAGGGCGAGGTGCCGGTGGGCGCGGTGCTGGTGGGACCGGCGGGCGAGGTGGTCGCCCAGGCGGGCAACGCCACCATCGCCCAGGGCGACCCCACCGCCCACGCCGAGATGCTCTGCCTGCGCCAGGGGGCGCGGGCCCTGGGCAACTACCGCCTGACGGGCTGCACCCTTTACGTGAGCCTGGAGCCCTGCGCCATGTGCGCCGGGGCGGTGGTGTGGGCCCGGCTGGAGCGGGTGGTGTTCGCCGCCTACGACCCCAAGGCCGGGGCCTACGGCTCGGCCCTGGATCTGGGCCAGGTGGCCAGCCTGAACCACCAACCGGTGGTGCAGGGCGGGTTGCTGGCCGACGAGGCGGCGGAGATTTTAAGAGAATTTTTCGCGGCGCGACGCTAGCGCCGCCATTATAATAGCCTTTCGTCTCTCGCGGAGAGGTACCGAAGTCCGGTCGTAACGGGCCCGACTCGAAATCGGGTTACCGCCCAAAAGGCGGTACGTGGGTTCGAATCCCACCCTCTCCGCCACCTTAAATATTACGGGGAGCCAGCTCATTGGGCTGGCTCCCCTTGCTATTGGTGGGAAGAGCCGGGGCTCTGATCTTCGGTCAGGAAATACAAAAGGCAAAGGCTTCAACGACGTACAGGGCGTTACGCTTGTGCTTTGGTCCCATCCAAGCGCCTTCCTTGGGTCAACAAGTCGGAAAACTTGTCGCTGGGCAAGGGCGGGCTGAAGAAGTAGCCCTGTATTTGGTCGCAGTGGTTATCCCGCATGAACTCAAGCTGCTCACTGGTCTCCACGCCTTCGGCGATGGCCTTTAATCCGAGGCTGTGAGTCATGGATATGATGGTAATAGCGACCGCGACGGCCTCGGGATTGTCGGGCAGGTCATCCACAAAGGATTTGTCGATCTTCACCGAATCTATGGGCAGCCGTCTTAAATAGGAAAGCGATGAGTAGCCGGTGCCGAAATCGTCCAGGGATATTTTGACTCCCTTTTCCCTTAGCCGGCGCAAGAGGGATTCGGCGAAATCGAAGTTGACCATCACCGCGCTTTCGGTGATCTCCAGTTCCAGGCCGTCAGCCGGCAAGCCGGTCTCCTCCAAGACCGCCGTCACGATTTCCACCAGGGTGGGATCTTGCAGTTGCCGGGCGGACAGGTTCACCGCAACCCGCAGGTCCGGATGGCCCGCTTCTCTCCAGGCCTTGGTCTGCCTGCAGGCCTCCCCCAGCACCCACTTGCCCATGGGTACGATGAGCCCGGTATCTTCGGCCAGGGGGATAAATTCATCCGGTGCAACCAAATTTCCCCCGGGGCTCTGCCAACGCACCAAAGCTTCCATGCCGTTCATACGGCCCGTTTCCAGATCCACCTTGGGCTGGTAATAGACCAGGAATTCCTCCCTTTCCAAGGCTAGCCGCAGGGCGGTCGTCATTTCCATCCGCTCTTTGGCCTGTTGGTTCATGGCCGCGGTGAAAAGCGAGATTTCGTTTGGCCCTGCCGCTTTGGCTTGGCGCATGGCTATTTCCGCGTTGGCGATTAGTTCCACCGGCTCATTGCCGTCTTCCGGGTATACGGCAACGCCGATGCAGGCGGTTATGAAGGTTTCGTGTCCGTCTCGCTGGAAGGGCGCCCTCAGGGCGTCCTGCACGCGTTGGGCTACAAGGACCGCCTTTTGCACCACGTTGACGGCCTCCTCCACAAAGACAAGAAATTGGTCCTGGCCCGGCCTGGCTATGGTGCCTTGTCCCAGCAACGAGGTTCTTAGGCGGTCGGCCATGGCCTGTAACAGCAGGTCACCGTTGGCGTAACCTTGGCTGCTGTTGATCTGGTTGAACTGGTCCAAGTCAATGGACAAAACCACCAGACCAAGATTCTTGCGCTGGGCGCGGGCAATAGCTTCGCTCAGGAGCGTAGCGAACAGAACCTTGTTGGGCAAATCGGTCAGGGCGTCATAGTTGGTCTTGTAAGTCAGCTCATCCTCGGCCTTTTTTATGTCGCTTATGTCATGAAACACGCTCACGTAACGGTCGCTTCGGCCAAGGGTGTCCTTGATGGCCACGATGCTCAGCTTCTCGCAAAAGGCCTCGCCACTCTTGCGGCGGTTCCACAATTCACCCTGCCAATGACCTTGCTCCGTGATGGAGTTCCACATTTGTTTGTAAAAATCGGCATCGTGGCGGCCGGAGGTGAGGAAGCTGGGGTTTTTACCCAAGGCCTCCTCTTGGCTGTATCCGGTGATGGTGGTAAAGGCGTGGTTCACGTATTGGATGTCGCCCTGGGCGTCGGTTACGGTTATGCCTTCCACGGCGCTGTCAAACACCTTGCGCGCCATCTCAAGCTGATCCTGGGCCTCCCTGCGCTCGGTGATGTCCTGCACCGTGCCCAGCATGCTCAGGGGCTTTCCCTCCTGGTCATAGGTCACCTCACCCAACACGTGCACCATGCGCTGGCTGCCGTCGGGGCGAATGATACGGTGCTCAAGATCAAGGGGCGCCTGTTGGTGGAGCGCCTTGTCCAGTGCCTCCTTCACCAGCTGCCGATCATCAGGATGCACCAACTCCAGAAAGGCCTCAAAGCTATCCACCGACTCCTGAAGTGTTCGTCCGAAGATGCGATAGTTCTCCGCCGACCAGGCGAGCTTGCCATTGGCGAAGGTCACGTCCCAATTGCCTACGTGGACGAGCGCCTGGGCTTTGTTCAGATTGGCCTCACTCTGTCGCAGCTTTTCAATTGCAAAAATCTCATTGGTTACATCGATGGCGTAAAGGTACATCGCCTGCTTATCAGGCAATAAAGAGGCTAAAAACCAAAAGGATCGGTCACCGATTTTCCTTTCCACTCCTTTTAGTTCATCGTGCACGGCACTCTCGCGCAGAGGGGCCAAAACCTCGTCCGATAGCGTGTCCCCCTCCTTCACATCCCAAAAATTAAGCAGGTGACGGCTGGCCGAGTTGGCATACAGCAGCCGGCCGTCACCGGCGATCCGCATTACGGGGTTGGGGTTGTCGGCCGGGAACTGGGCCATAATTTGCATATCATCTTCGGCCGCCTGCCGCCGGGCCAGGGTTTGCGCCGCCAGCCAGGCCAGGGGAATGCAACATACCCCAAAAAGCAAAAAAACAATCAAGTGCCTTTTTTGTAAAGGCCACGTTAGCCCTGCTATTACCTCTGGCTTCAGCCAATAAACTATCTTCCACTGCCAGGGACCAATTATGTCGCGGTCACCGGCGATCTTGTACGGCTCCATGGTGGCAAAGGTGAACACGCCGCTTGCCAGCCTGAACTGCCCGCTATCTTGGGATGAAATCATGGCCCACGCCGAGGGAAAGCGCCGGGCGAAGGTTTTGTTCAGGCCCTGGGGGAGTAGGAAGCCCCATTCGTCCTCGGGCCAAGGTCCCTTTAGCCAATACCCTTTCCGATTCAGCAGCATGAACTCCCCCGGCGCATCTTTTTCGTCGTTGGCTAAACGGGCGAAAAGGACGTTGCCCAAGTAGTTGATCACCAGCATGGCCTTCTGGTTGCCTTTGCGGTCGAACAAGGGGGTGACTAAGCGCACCATGGGCTTGAGGGGACGTTTGACGCGCCCCTGCTCCAGATTCAGGTCCAGGGGAGATATGTATATTTGGCCTTTCGCCAGAAAAAGGCCCTCAGTGAAATAGTAACGTCTGAACTTATTCTGCAATTCCCCGGGGGGCACAATTCGTGGCGCACCGTCTTCATTGTTGATTCGCAGCAGTTCCCTGCCATCTAAACCGATAATGCTTACTTGGTCGTATTTTTGCTTTGCCTCGACCAGGGTCATGATCTCCTCTCCCAGAGCGGCCCGGGCGCTCTGGGCACCGTTGGAGAGGTAGCCTGGGATTAGCGTGTCGGCTTTGAGGATGCGAAGATCGGAGGAAAGATCCAACAGCACCTGGATAATGGTGTCGAGATACACCTCCACGTGGCGACGTGAGGTCTGATCCAGCAGTTGGAGTTGATTGGTGACCGCAATTTTATTGTAAAAAAATAGGAGGCCCCCCCCCAGGGCAATTAAGATCAGGTAGATGACCACAAATCGGCCTAATGGGCTTTTGCTTTTGGGATGTTTGTAGGGCTGGGACAGCGACATGGTTATTCAAGCCAGCCTAGACCCTCTTGGGTGAATAAGGTGGTGCGAGAACAGGGCGTTATGGGCGGGCGACTCTCACTTCCCTATCTACAGTGGGCCATAGTTGTCACAAATAAGGCAAGCGGCGAACAGGGGGGGCATTTTCGCTTAACACTCGGCCCGGCAAACCTACCCAAACCCAACTCAACCTGGAGCTTGGCGGCTAACCGGCAGAGCCTCTTTTTTTTGTCGCCGCGTCGAGCGCCTAGATCGCCACTAACCCCAAGGCGCTGCACTCGGCCGCCTGGGCCGCGCCCAGGCCACTGCGCATCTTAAAGATGCTCTCCGCCAGGGGCACCATGGAGCCGAACTCATGGTTGAGGCTCTGGGCCCCGTCGCACAGGGCGTTTTCCGGCTGGTAGTGGACCTCCACCATCAGGCCGTCCGCCCCGGCGGCCAGCCCGGCCATGCCCAGGTCCACCACCAGCTCCCGCACCCCGGTGCCGTGGCTGGGGTCCACGATCACCGGCAAGTGGTAGTGATGCTTGAGGTAGGAGACGTTGTTCAGGTTGAGCACGTTGCGGTGCACCTTGTCCGCGGTCTTGTCGCCCCGCTCGCAGAGGATCACCTTTTGGTTGCCCTCGTAGAGCCTGAGCGCCGCGCCCAGCAGCTCGCTGATGGACACGTGGTCGCCGCGCTTGAGCATGATCGGCTTGGGATCGGGCACCTGGCTCAGGGCGTCCAGGAAGGTGTAGTTGAGGCAGTTGCGCGCCCCCACCTGCCAGATGTCGATGTCGTAGTCCACGAACAGGGGGATGTCGCGGGCGTCCATGATCTCCGAGACCACGGGCAGGCCCACGGCGTCGCGCACCTCGGCCAGGAGCTTGAGGCCCTCCTCGCCCAGGCCCTGGAAGCTGCGGTGGATGGTGCGGGGCTTGAAGGCCCCGCCGCGCAGGATGTTGGCCCCGGCCCCGGCCACCAGCTCGGCGGTCTTGAACAACTGCTCCCGGCTCTCGATGGCGCAGGGCCCGGCGATGATGCTCAGGTCCCGGCCCACGCAATGGCCGTTGCGCAGCTCAACCAAGGTGTCGTCCGGGTGGAACTGGCGCGAGAGCTCCTTGTAGGGGTCGGAGATGCGGTGCACCGTGAGCACGTAGTCCAGGGACTGGTACTTGTCCAGGTCCAGCTTGCTGGCGTCGCCCTTGATGCCCACCAGGTTATAGGTGTCCCCGGAGAAGATGTCCAGCCGCTCACGGGGCACCCCGTCCTGGGCCAGATGGGACACGATCTTTTCCAAGCCGCTTTTACCCGCGCTCGCCTTCAGTTGAATGATCATTTTCCGTTTCCTTTTTTCTGGGCCGCCTGGGGCCTGGCCGTTGCAGGCCAAATAAAAAAGCCCACCGTCCGAAGACGGTGGGCTTTGGTGCTTTGAGGGAGTTTAGATTCTAGGCCTTACGCACTCCTGGCAAGCTCACCGTCTCGGTGGCGGGGGCGTAATAATAGTAATAAGCGATGCTGCGGGGGCGCACGCCGGCTTTGGCGTCCTGGCTCTTAAATTGTCCCCGCTGCTGGTTCATGCTTCATCCGCCGCGTTGTCTTGGCTTTGTATACAAGTCTTTTATAACCCCAAAAGCCGTTGTTTGCAAGCCCTGGTTTGCCCCAGGGGCCCGCGCCGGGGCATGGGGTTGTATGTCCCTTAGCCGGAGCAGGTGGTTTGGAATCCCACCCTATGGGCCGGTTCGCTGTTCTCGGTGAGTCGGCTCCCTTGGCTGAATCCCAGCCATCGGGGGCCGAGCGGCCAGTAAAAAGCCTCGGCCACGCCGCGCGGGAGTGGTGGATAAATCGTTGTCCGACGGCGAAAAAGTCCTTTGGGAGAGAGGAGAGATTGGAGGGCTAAAATATTAAGTAGGTGTACCACCAGCTCGCAAGTCTGGAGGTGTCCCATGTTTGAAACCCGAAAGGAGTTCCTGCTGGAGATCAAAGGCCGCGCGGGCCTGAAGTCGCTGGAGGAGGCCGACCGCTTGGCTCAGATCGTCATCAGCCTCATCAAGGCGCGCATCGGACCGGAGCTTTCCGAGGAGGTCGCGCGGAAAATCTCCCAGGATCTGGCCATGGGTTGGCGCTCTATCGCCCTTCCCCAGGAAGCCATGGAAATGCAGGAGATGATGTTCGAGTTGGAGGAGGAAGGCACCAAGCCTCCCCAGGGCGAGCAGTATCCTCCTGAGTACGGCTAAAGCGGCACGAGTTTGTAAAGCGCTTTCCTTGCTCGACCCAGCCGGCAACCTATAACCGCCTCCCGGGGCCCCAGCCGAACGGGCCCCCCGAGGCCGGGAGCCGGGCAGGCTATCTGCGGCCTGACCGAGGAGGGTTGGACTGAGCCCCGCTATCTCCTCACTTTTTTCGTTGCCGACCTCCGTCTGTCTGATCTTCATCGCGGGCATCCCCCATGTCACATCAAGCGCGAAACCGGTGTAGACTTTTCTTAGGCCGGGCGCACGGGCGACTGGGCCGCGGTACGACAACCCAGGGACGCCTCCGGGTCCATTCGGAGGCCCGCAGCATATGTAGACCGGGAAACCCATGGCCAAACGCCCCGCCCCCAAGAAACATAAGCCCGCCCCCAGGGCCAAGGCCCCCGCTAAGCGCAAAGCGGACAAGCGCAAGCCCGCCAAAAAACGCCGCCTCACCAAAAAGCGCTTCCTGGTCTACCTGGTTTTGGCCGGGCTGCTGGCGGCCACGGTGTTCACCCTGTACCTGGACGTCACGGTGCGCATGCGCTTCGAGGGCAAGCGCTTCGCCCTGCCCGCCAGGGTCTACGCCCGGCCCCTGGAGCTGTACCCCGGCCTCAGGCTGAGCCCCCAGGAGATGAAACGGGAGCTGGCCCTGCTGCACTACCGCCCGGCATCCAAACCGGAGCGGCCCGGCGCCTATGACTGGGACGGCGGCGCCCTGGAGCTGGTCACCCGTCCCTTTGTGTTTGCCGACAGAGCCCAGGGGGCCCAGTCCCTGCGGGTGGAGTTCCGGGGCGGCCAGGTGGCGGGTGTCTCCGACCGGGCCCAAGGCAAGGCCCTGTCCATCGCCCGCCTGGACCCGCCCCTGATCGGCGGCATCTACCCCGGCAAGAACGAGGACCGGGTACTGGTGCAGCTCAAGGACGCGCCGCAACACCTCATCGACGCGCTCATCGCCACCGAGGACCACCGCTATTTCACCCACCACGGCCTGGACCCCAGGGGCATCGCCAGGGCGGTGGTGGTCGCGGTCAGGGGCGGCCGGGTGCAGGGGGCCAGCACCCTGACCCAGCAGCTGGCCAAAAACTTCTTTTTGACCCCCGAGCGCACCCTGCAACGCAAGTTCACCGAGATGGTGATGGCCCTGCTCCTGGAGCTGCACTACTCCAAGAACGAGATTCTGGAGACCTACCTCAACGAGGTGTATCTGGGCCAGGACGGCAACCGGGCCATCCACGGCTTCGGCCTGGCCGCCTCCTTTTTCTTTGACAAGCCTCTGAAAGAGCTGAGCGTTTCCCAGGCCGCCCTCTTGGTGGGCATGCTCAAGGGCCCCATCTATTACAGCCCGCGCCGCAACCCCAAGCGGGCGCTGAAACGGCGCAATTTCGTGCTGCAGGAGATGGCCGACCAGGGCAAGCTGAGCAAGCGGCAACTGGCCGCGGCCCAGGCCGCGCCCCTGGGAGTGGTGCGGCGGCCGCCCAGCGGCACCTCGCCCTATCCGGCCTTTTTGCAGCTGGTCTACCGCCAGCTAAAGCGCGACTACCGCGACCAGGACCTGCGCTCCGAGGGGCTCAGGATCATCACCACCCTGGACCCGGCGGTGCAGCGCGCCGCGGAGCAGGCCCTAAGCAACCGCCTGGCCCGCCTGGAAAAAGCCCGCCGCATCAAGGGAGGCGCCCTGCAAGGGGCGGCGGTGGTCACCAGCACCCAGAACGCCGAGGTGCAGGCCTTGGTGGGCGGGCGCGACCCGCGCTTCGAGGGATTCAACCGGGTGTTGGACGCAAGACGCCCCATCGGCTCGCTCATCAAACCGGTGGTGTACCTCACCGCCCTGCAACAGCCCCAGCGCTACACCCTGGCCACTTTGCTGGACGATAGCCCCCTGGTGCTCGAGCAAAAAGGCACCGCTGACTACGCGCCCCAGAACTACGACAAGGAGTTCCACGGCCAGGTGTCCCTGGTGGACGCCCTGGCCCACTCCTACAACGTGGCCACGGTGCGCCTGGGCCTGGCCGTGGGCATTCCCCAGGTGATGGCCAACCTCAAGCGCCTGGGCGCGGAGCGGGAGCTGCCGGGGTTCGCCTCCAGCCTTTTGGGGGCGGGCGAGCTTTCGCCCCTGGAGGTCACCCAGGTCTACCAGACCATCGCCGGGGGCGGCTTCCGCACTCCGCTCAGGGCCATACGCACGGTGCTCACCGCCCAGGGCGAGCCGCTGAAGCGCTACCCCCTCAAGGTGGAGCAGGAAAGCGACGCAGCTTCTCTGTTCCTGCTCACCACGGCCATGCAGGAGGTGGTGCGCCGGGGTACGGCCCGCTCCCTGGCCAACTATCTTCCGCCCTCCCTGGACATCGCGGGCAAGACCGGCACCACCGACGGCCTGCGCGACTCCTGGTTCGCGGGCTTCACCGGCGACCGCCTGGCCGTGGTCTGGGTAGGGCGCGACGACAACCGGCCCACCGGGCTCACCGGGGCCTCGGGGGCCATGGTGGTCTGGGGTCAGGCCATGGCCGCCCTGGACCCCGCGCCCCTTACCCTGACCCCGCCGGACAACCTGGAGTGGGTGTGGGTGCAGGCCTCCTCGGGCCTGCGCAGCAGCCGGGGATGCCCCGGCGCGGTAAGGTTGCCCTTTATCACCGGCTCGGCCCCCACCCGGAGCGCCGGATGCGGCGGCGGCTCGGTGGGCGATACCGTGGAGGAGATGGGCACCACCGTGAAGAGGTGGTTTGAAAGGATCTTCGATTGATGAAAGCCTCCAGGCGCGCTTTTGTCCTGTTCCTGATGCTTTTCCTGGCGGGCTGCGCGGGCCTGCCCTCCCTGCCCCCCGCGCCCGAGCCCTCCCACAACAGCGCGGTGCTGGCCCTGTTGGACCAGGCCAAGAGCCAGGCCGCCGCCGGGCAGAGCGCCTCGGCCGGGGCCTCTTTGGAGCGGGCCCTGCGCATCGAGCCGCGCAATCCCTATCTGTGGCAGGAGCTGGCCCGGGTGCGCCTGGGCCAGAAGAAGTACCGCCAGGCGGAGAACCTGGCGGCCAAGTCCAACGCCCTGGCCGGGGGCGACACAAGCCTGCGGGCGGCCAACTGGCGCATTATAGCCCAGGCCCGGGGTGGGCGGGGCGACCTGAAGGGGGCCAAAGCGGCCTTTGAGAGGGCGGAGCAATAGGGACCAGGAGGGCGGCCGCTCGTCTTGGGGCGCACCCTACTGTTTAGGTTGGGGGGCGCTCTCCTGCTGCTCCTGCCGCTGTTTCATCATTTTTTCGGTCTGGCGCCGGGCCTCGTTCTCCTGGGCCTTTTCCAGGGCGCGCAAATAGCGCTGCACTTCCGGGTGGTCGTCCTTGTAGAGAACCCTTAGCTCCTGGAGGCGCTTTTTGATGCCCTCGGGGCTGCTGTTCTCGTCCCCGCTTTGGGCCCAGGCCGGGCCCGCGGCGCAAAAAAACACCGCCAAGGCGAAGGCCGCCAGGGCAAAAACCCACTTTTTCAGGGGGCCGAGGCCCGTCATTTTCGCCGCTCCAACCCTTTTTTCCTCAATCCATCGCCTTGGCCCCAGGGCCGCCAAAACAGACAACTAGCTGATTTAAATTTAAATTTAACCTTATAGGGTATTATACCCCCTGGCTTTGGGCCCCGCACGGAGTCCCTATAAGGTCCATCCCTCATTTACGCTCGGCCTTAAGAGAGTTATTTGTCAATACAAAGGGCCTGTCCTCCCGCAACAAGAATGGGGCGGGAGAGCCAGAACGAACGCAAAGCATATCCTCTTAAAGGGATGGACGACATGAGAAGCTTCATATTAAGAAGCGGATTGCTGGCGGCCCTGTTATGCCTAATACCCGCCCTGGCTGGGGCGGACAATGGGCAATCAGTGCCCCAATATCTGCAAAAGAAGGTCATGGTGGTCTGCCAGGACGCGGCCGCCAAGGGTCTTATGAATCCCGTCGCCAAGGTGGACCGCGACACCTTGCTGGCACTACTCAATGCGCCCTGTGACCAGGTGCGCTGCGTAGCGGTCTACACCTTGGGCGACATCCGCGAGGATCGCGCCGTCGCGCCTCTCATTGCCATGCTCGACGACCAGGACCCCACCGTCAGGCGCATCGCCGCCCATGCCTTGGGCAAGATCAACGATCCCCGGGCGGTGTACCCCCTGGCCTACATGCTCAACAACCCCAATGAGCAGGTGATGGTGCGTTGCGCCGCCGCTTCGGCCCTGGGCCGCATCTCCGGCGACCGCGCCTCGCGGATTCTTCTAGCCTCCTACCCCCGGGCTGATGGCCGGGTGCACAACGTGATCGGCACGATGCTTAGCTCCCGCTAGGGGCCGCTGAAGTTGGCCGGTTCTCCCCCGAACCGGCAAAAAACGCCCCATACCGACAAGGGTCTCTCCTGGTGAGAGGCCCTTGTTTTTTGCCCCTGCCCTGTCTGGGACAAGGCGGGGCGGGTTGTGCTACAAAAAGGCCATGGAACCTATGCGGCCCAAATCCCTACCCCGGCCCCCCATGTCCGCCTTGGCCCCCGCCGCCCTGGCCGGCGGGCTCATGGGCCTCAAGAGCCAACTTTACTACCTGAGTTGGGACGGCTGGCAGGGGGCCTGGCTGCGCCTGCCGCTGGGCATGCTTGCCGGAGCCCTGATCGGGGGCCTGCTGGCCTGGGGCCTGGCTTGGCTCTGCGCCCGGCGCGAGGAGGGGGCCCCGCCCCGTTATGCCTGGTCCCTGTTGGGCCTGGCCCCCCTGGCCTGGCTGGCCTGGGAAACCTTCTCCCGCCATCCCCTGCTGTGGCTGCTGCCCGTGGTGCTCCTGGCCCTGATGCTGGCCCGGCCCCTGGTGCTGTGGGCCGCCGGGTGGTCCCTGGCCGCCCTGGCCCCGGCCTGGCTGCTGGTGTGGGGGGCCCTGGGGCCGGGGCCGCCCATGTGGCTCATGTCCACCGCCGCCCTGGGGGCCCTGTATTTCCTGGCCCTGGCCCGGCGGCTGGCCCTGGAGCCGGAGCCCACCCGCCCGGTCATGCCCTGGGCCTGGTTGGCCCTGGCAGGCATCCTGGCCCTGGGCCTGGGGCTCAGGCTGGCCGGGGTGGCCCACGGCTGGCCCGAGTTCATCTCCCACGTGGACACCCCCAAGCAGTTCGTCCAGCTATCCGCCTTCTTGCGCGGCGACCTGGCCCCGCCCATGAGCTATCCCTTGGGCCACGTTTACCTTTACGCCGCCCTGGGCCGCCTCAGCGCCTGGCTGTTCGCCCCTGGTTCGCCCTGGCACGTCTGGGCCGTGGGCCACGAGGGCTGGAACGCCTACGTGCTCTTCGCCCGCTGCCTCCAGGCCACCTTGGGAGCCTTTTTACCCCTGCTGGGCTTTTTGGCGGCCCGCCGCCTGTGGGGCCTGTCCGCCGGTCTCTTGGCCGGGCTGCTGCTGGCCCTGGACCCCTTGCAGCTCACCTACTCCCGCCAGCTAATGGGCGACGTGCCCCAGGCCTTGGCGGTGTGGCTGTCCTTCTTCTTCGCGGTGCGCATCCTGCAACAGGGCCGCTGGTGGGACTACCTCCTGGCCGGTCTGGCCGCCGGGGCGGCGGTGGCGGCCAAGGTCTACGGCGGCTACGTCATCGTCCTGGCCCTGGCCGCCTGGGGGCTGCGGCGGCCCTGGAGCGGCTGGACCCCGCTGATAACCCTGGCGGCGGGCCTGGTGGTGGGCTGCCTTTTGTTCTCGCCCCTGTTCTGGGTGGACCCGGCCCGCTGGACCCAGGACCTCATAAATATCGTGCTCATACAAAGCCCCACCGTGCAGAGCAACGACCCCATGCAGGCCCTGGCCTACGCCTGGGAGGCCCTGGTGCGGCGCTTCGGCCTGGCCTGGATGCTCCTGGCCGGGGCGGGGCTGGTCTTGGTGGCCCTGCGCCACAAGAAGGCCGATTTGCTCACTCTTTTGGCCGCCTTGCTGGCCATCGCCCTTATCGTGATCCGCCTGCGCTCCCTGCGCGAGTGGGACATGGTGAACCTCACCCCCTTCCTGGCCCTGCCCCTGGCCACCCTGCTGGCCACGGCCCTGAAGGCCTTCAAGGCCCGGCGTTCCCGGGGGGCGGTGCTGGGCTTGGTCTGCTTGTTCCTGTTTTGGCAGGGCCTTCTGGCCATGGGCGACGCCTGGCTGGCGCGCATGCCCGCTACCGGGCAGATGGCCGGGCTCTGGGTGTCCAAGGTGCTGGCCCCGGGGCAGCTCATGGCCGGGGAATACCCGGTGAGCAAGGGGCGTTGGCTGCCGCCGGAGATATATTCACGCTCCCACAAATGGGAGATGCGCGACGACCTGGCCAAGCAGGGCCGCCCCGCCCTGTCCGGTCAGGGAGTCCTGGCCCTGGAGCGCTTCTGGTGGCAGCTGCCCCTGCCCCAGGCCTGGCTGCGCCCGGCCCAGGTGTTCGCCAGCCGCAACTATTACTGGGAAAACCCGGACATAGGCTTGTATCTGCCGGGCATGCCCGACTACAAGAGCCAGGTGATCCTGCCCCATGTGCGGGTCGATCTGCCCCTGCCCGCCTATCTCACCACCCCCTGGGCCCGCTCCCGTCCCCGGGATCTCCTGGTGGGGCGGCGCTTTGACCGCGGCCTGGGTTTCAGGCAAGATCAATGGCTTATCAGCCCAGAGCCGCCGGGCCCCCTGACCTTCGCCGCCCTGGGCCGGGGCCGGGCCCGCCTGTTCTGGGCCCCGGAGCTGGGCCTGCCCCTGGACCTGGACTGGGGCCGCGCGGTGAACGGCGTGGTGAGCCCCTGGCGGCGGCTAATGCCGCCCAAGCCCCGGACCTACAAGCTGGAGGGCCGCCCCCATCCCGAAGGGGCCTTCGTGTGGGTGGGGCTCTACCCCCGGCCTGAGACCGCCCTGCCCCTCTTGCTGCGCCAAGGCCAGTGGGAGGCCATGGCCGAGCTGGCCTCCCGCCTGGGGCCGGACGCCCCGGCCGAGGCCAGGCTCATCGCCGCGGCCGCCCTTTTGGAGGCGGGCGACCGCCAGGGGGCCGAGCGGGCCCTGGCCAAGCTGCGCAAGGATCATCCCGGATTCCTGGCCACTTACCGCCAGCTGGCCCAGGCGGGTGACGGACCGGCCCTGGCGGGGGCCCTGGCCAAGCTGAGCAGCCTGCCCCATCCTCTTCTCTATTGGGAGCGCCTGGTGTGGCCGCCCCCGCCGGGTGAATCCTTTGGCCAGGACGACTGGCCCCCGGCCGAGCTGGAGCCCAGCCCGGAGGGCGCCGCCCTGCGCCTGTCCCAGCCCTTCCTGCCCGGCCTGCTGAGCCTGCACCTGGAGCTGGCCGCGCCTCTGGAGAGGCCGGGCCGGCTGATGCTGCGCTCCCAGGGATGGGACCACGCCGCGACCTTGGCCGAGGTTCCCCTGAAGGCGGGCCAAACCGTGGTGAATCTTAGTTTCGAGGTCAAGCAGGGGCCGGTGTTTTTGGAGCTGGAGCTGAACGCACCGGGCAACCGCCCGTTATGGCTGACCATAGAGCCCGACCTGGGGGCTGAGTTCGCCTGGCGCTGGGGAGTGCTGGCCCCGCGCCTGGATGTTCTGGACGCTTGGCGTAGCCCGGATATTTCGTAAAGGTTAGACGGTAACGAAAACCGAGTTGGAAGTTACGCTGTCCTACGGTTTACACCGCCCCGGCACAGCCGAAGGAGTGAGCATGGAAGATCTGCGCCCGACCATAAGCAGCCTGGAGCTCCAGGTGGAACAGGCGGCCCAATTGCTTAGTGAACAGGGCATCTTGCCCGCCGGGCAGGTGCTGGGCCTGCTGCGCGGCGTGGTAAACGCCCTGGGCCGCGTGGCCGAGGCCTGTCCCCGTTTGCAGGGCGAATGATTGCTTTGCCCTGAGACCGTCTTTGGGATAGCCTTGCCTTGTTCCAGAAATTCGCCGTCCGCCGGGAGCGGGGCGGGCGGCCCAACCGGGGAGTGGTGCGCCTTGAAGCCTGTCAACGAACTTACCTTGCGTTTCGGCGAATCGGTGATCCGGGGCATGAGCCGGGTCTGCGCGGAGCACGGCGGCATCAACCTGGCCCAGGGCTTCCCGGACTGGGACACTCCCGAGGAAGTCAAGGAGGCGGCCATCAAGGCCATCCGCGAGGGCTACAACCAGTACGCCGTGACCTGGGGCACCCCCAACCTGCGCCAGGCCATCGCCCAGCGGGCCAAGATCTACAACCACCTGGAGGTGGACCCCGACACCATGCTCACCGTGACCTGCGGGGCTACCGAGGGCATGATCGCCGCCTTGAAGGCCATCATCAACCCCGGCGACGAGATCGTGATTTTCGAGCCGTTTTATGAAAACTACGGACCCGACACCCTGCTCTCCGGGGCCACTCCCCGCTACGTGACCCTTCGGCCCCCGGACTGGAGCTTCGATCTGGACGAGCTGGCCGCCGCGTTCGGGCCCAAGACCAAGGCCATCGTGGTCAACACTCCCAACAACCCCACGGGCAAAGTCTTCTCCCGGGGAGAGCTCACCAGTATCGCCGAACTGTGCCGCCGTTGGGACGCCTACCTGATCAACGACGAGATCTACGAGTACATACTTTATGACGGCGAGGAGCACATCTCCCCGGCCGCCCTCACCGGCATGGCCGACCTGGGCATCACCGTCAACTCCATGTCCAAGACCTTCTCGGCCACCGGCTGGCGGGTGGGCTGGGTCATCGCCCCGCCGGCGGTGACCGCGGCGGTGCGCAAGGTGCACGACTTCCTCACCGTGGGCGCGGCCCACCCCCTGCAGGAGGCCTGCGCCGCCGGGCTCAGGCTGCCCGAGTCCTATTACCAGGGCCTCAAGGGGCTATACGCTGAACGCCGCGACCAGCTCTTCGGGGTGCTGGACGAGCTGGGCTTCAACCCCAACCTGCCCAAGGGCGCCTACTACATCATCACCGAGGTGGCCCACCTCATGGAGCGCTACAGCTGCGTGGACGACACCGCCATGGCTCTCAAACTCATCGAGCTAACCGGGGTGGCCACGGTGCCCGGTTCCAGCTTTTACTCCCGGCCCGAGCTGGGCCGCACCCAGGTGCGCTTCTGCTTCTGCAAGAGCGCCGAGACCCTGGAAAAGGCGGCCCAAGGCCTGCGCAAGCTGGCGGGTTGACCCCGCCGGCAGCCACAAATATAGTCATTTAATTGCCGCATACCCACCCTTTCGTCATTTTATTGGCGTATATACCGCCGGCAAGGTGCCTAGATATTACAGCCAGTTGAATGGAGTTGTGCCCCAAAACCGCCCCACAACCACCTCAGCGGCGGCTTCATTTTGACTGCCGCGGCGGCCTCCCTTGGGCGGCATTTTGCTGAAATCGCCCCGAAAGCCCCAAGCGGAACAAATCGATGGAATTTTGGACCACCCCACTGGTGGTGGGGCTCGACAGATGGTTACCCAATATTTGGTGCTTTTGGGCTTATTATCAAGACGCGAACCTTTATCGTTGACAATTTGGTCAGTTATAACCACACTATAAGAACTATGAGACCCTGGGAGCAGACCCCGGTATATTTGGATGCGCATCAACAGCGCCTCTGCCATACCTCCGGAGTTCATAGGCCAATTGGCACTGGTTTTGCTTTACTTGTAAGCGAACCAGTCTGAGGAGCAAGCGGATTTATATGGTCAACTTCTCCAAGAACGGCACCAACGGCGGCGGCGAGCCTGTCCGTTTGGACGCCTGGGTGGCCTCCAAGCACCCGCGCCTGCATCCCACGCGGCGCATGGTGCTAAAGGTGGTGGCCTCCCTTTGCCGTGATGGAGAATGGGCCACCAGCAGCGAGGTGCGGGAGAGCACCGACTTGAGTCAACAGCTTTTGAATCGCCACCTTCGTGGCCTGGAATCCGACGGCATGCTTCGCATCGTAAAGCCGGGGGCGGGCCTGCCCCTCAACGTCAGGCCGACTTCCATGGGATTGAGGCTTCTGGGCCAGGCCGAGAGCCGCCAGGTTTCGGAAGAGCCCTCCTGGGAAGAGCCCCAAGAACAATATCAACCCCAGGCCGAGCCCGAGGCCCAGACTCCGGCCGCGTCCGATGGGGTAAGCGCCCTGGCCCGCCGCCTGTACCAGCAGCTCGAAAAGCACCTGCTGGACCTGGACCGCCGTCAGACCGTGGATCTGCTCAGCCAGACCCTGCGTGAGCTGGGCATAAGCCCCCAAGCCGCCACACCGGCTCCGCAGCCGGTCCAGGCGCCGCTGGATGATCTGGACTTCGGTCTGGGTCAAGAGCCGTCCGCCGAGCCTCAGGCCGAGTTCGACGTGGAGGCCGAGCTGGAGCCCGAGCCGGAGATTCCGGCCCCGCCACAGCCGCCCCGCCTGGACCCGGTGGAGGCCACCCTGGAGCAAAAGCTCCTCCTCACCGCCCGCGCCGAATACCGCAACATCATCTGGTGGCAGCGCACCCGGGACCTCAGCGACATCTGGGAACGGGCCCGCCGCCGTCACCTGGGTCTTTTGACCACTTACTTCACCTCCTTCCGCCCCCGTTGGGAATACCCCGAGTGGGAGGACTTCAACCTGGCCCGCCGCCAGGCCGACGCCCGGGGAGCCGACTACGGCGACTGGGTGCAGGCCCAGTACGAGCGCGCCCAAAGCCAAGGCGACCAGGACCTGGCCCCTCGCCAGCTTCACGGCGAAAAGGCCATCCGGGCCTACCAGGAGAGCCGTCCGGCCCATCAGCAGGCCAGCCCCACCCTGGGCGCGCCACCCTTTAGCCTGGACAGCTTCGACCTGGACGACCCCTCCCACGTGGCCTATGCCGAGTCCTTGCTGGATCAGCTGGATCATCTGGCCCAGAGGGTGTACGGCGACGACCCGGTGGGCCCGGTGAATCTGTTGGTGGAGGCGGTTTGGCGGGGCAATCTGCCCTTGTCCGCCCTGCGCCTGCGCCCCGAGTACCGCACCGCGGTCATGGCCGTATTGCAGCGGGAGCACCCCGACTTCCTGCCCTCGCCCCAGAGCCAGGCGGCCCAGGAGCAGTGCAAGAAGCAAAGCACCCAGGATGCGCGGGGAACCAACGCGCCGGTGCAGACCACCCTGCGTACGCCCCTGATTATCTAAAAACATTCCGCGCTCAGGTTGACATCCACCCGGCTTTCGGGTATCTCTGCCTTTACTTTGTCAAACTAAGCAGATGGAGAGATGACCGAGCTGGCCGAAGGTGCACGACTGGAAATCGTGTGTACGCCCAAAAGGTGTACCGAGGGTTCGAATCCCTCTCTCTCCGCCAAATAAATGAACACGGGGAGTTGGCCTAACCGGCCGGCTCCCCTTGTTATTTGTGGGCCATGCGGCAGTGGCCGCGACCCCGGCCGGGGCTGGGCCCAAAATTTCCGCGCGCTCGGCGCTCGCCGGGCATCACCCGCCGATTTTTAATCCGACGCCAAGGGAAGGATGCCCATGTTGCGGGCCTGATCCACCGAGATCAGTTGGTATTCCGCGTCAGCCGGCTTCTCCGATTGGAACCTGTTGGCCGCTTTTTCAAGCTCCGCGGTGCCTGCCTTCAGGGCCTTGACAAAGCTGTTCCAAGAGGCGGTGTGTATTTTCTTGCCGAGCTGTTCGGGGGTGAGCTCCTTGGAGGCAAACCCGGCCAGATCGACATCGCCCATCATGGTGGTTTCCAGGCCCACGACGCGGTTTTGGTCCGGGTCGAGGCTGAAGGCGAAGAAGGCATGGCCCGGGATCAGCACCAGATAGGACAGGATGTCTACCTTGCGCAGAATGGAGGCAAACAAAACCGTGCCGTCGATGCAATTGGTCTGTTGCGCGTTGAGCGAATCGCCGAACAGGCGCACGTGTTGGGCGTAAATAGCCGGTGAAACCGCCGAGGGGGTGGTGATGCTGCTGTATTTCATTCCCCGGCGCTGCATCACGCTCCAGATGGCGAAGACCTGGCGGATCACCACATTGGGGTCGCCGCTCTGGTAGCCGGTGAAGGCGTCTATCTCGCCGGATTGCAAGGCCTCCTTGAGAATTTGTTCCACCCAGGGGTGGTTCTCGTTGACATACGCGGCGAACATCCAGCTCATGTCCACCCCGGGTTCGGCGGCCTGGCTCTCGTCCTCCACGGGGTTCCCGTCCTTGTCGGTGGGCATGAGATAGATGGGGCAGTCGTTGAGAGAGCGCACGGTGACCGTCTCCGACTTTATGCCCAGGGACTTGCCGTTTATAAACAACTCCATCACCACCGACATGGGCCGGACTTGGCGGGACTTGAGCAGGGCGTCATAGTGCCAGTTGATTTTGGGAAAGATATCATATGCTTCTTCAGGTTCGCCGATCGTCCCCTGCACGGAGCTTTGGCTCATCAGCCGGTTGGCCTTCACCACCAGCTTGACCGTGCTCCCGGCCGGCGCATCGGCCACCACCGCCCCGATAAACCCATCAGGGTCGCCAATGAAATATTCCAAGTCCTCGTCCTCCTCGGACGAGGCCATGGTGGCGGTGGAGACGATAAGGGACGGGAATAGTTGCCGATCCAAGGCCACCACGGGCTCCCAGCTTAGCTCGGCGGGCGCTTGGCGGGCCTGTGCCGCAACGGGCATCGCCAAACAACCCATGACCACAACAATGATCGCCGCGAGCAACCATGCCTTTCCCCTGGCCTTGCCCTCGGCTTTATTCCGGTTTCTCGGGCCGTGCTGGAAGATCATCGGCAACATCCGTTCCCTTTTTTCCCAGGCCTTGGCGCCCGGCGCTTTCTGGGTTACTGGTTCTTTTCGGTCTTCTCGCCCGCCCGGCAATACCTGGATTAGGGACGTTCCTTGCCCAACACACTGTAAAGCATGATCAATTAAGCTCATCGTCCCTTTAATACTTGGTCGCCTTACCAGCCGGGCACAAGACAATGGCTCGCCACGTCGGGCGCTCCCAATGCTTTCCAGCGCGATGTAGTGTTTATTATTGTACAAAATATTATCCATGGTTTTTGTCAGTTATTTTAACTTGCCATATTTTTCGGGGTTTGCTTTGCTGATAACCGCCACCCTACTTCACAGGAGGCAGGCCGTTTTCAAGCTGGCCCACGACCCCCTGGCCCCCTTCGCGGCCAGCCGCACCCCGGCCGGGCTCTATGCCCGCTCCCGCTGGTTGGGCGGCGACCCCCGCCTGGGGCGGGACATGGCCCGCGCCGTGGCCGCTCTTAGGAAGGGGCAACGGGCCGACGGCTCCTGGGGCCCATCGCCTCTGATCACCCTGCGCCGCCTCTTCGGCCTGCATCTCACCCAACGCGATCCCGGCCCGGCGGTGGAGCGGGGCCTGGACTGGCTTTGGCAGCAGGCCATGGCTCCCGCCGCTCCCGCCTCCCCCACGGCGCGCGAGATGTACGGCCTGCCCTTGGCCCCCAGCCGGGGGGACGCCCTGTGGCCCGCGGCGGCGCTGTTCCTGGCCACCATCTTCGGGCGTGAACAAGAGCCCAGGGTAATCGGTGGGTTGCGGTATCTGGAGGAGCGAATGGCGGGCGGCGACGCCCTGGGCTGGGCCGCGCGCTCCAACCTGCTCCGCGCCCTGGCGGTGCACCCGGAGTTTGGCCGGGGCCGGGGGGTGAAGGCCTTCTTAGAGCAATTACTCGAAGTTATCGCCGGGCAAGAGGCATGGCCCAGGGGACTACCTTTTCACCAAGTTTTCAACGCCTTGGCCCACATCCCCGGCCGCCGGGCCTCCGGTTTGCTGCGGCCCCTGCTGCCCGGCCTGGCCGCGGCTCAGGCCCGCGACGGTTGGTGGGGACGCACCGACCGCGAGTTCAAAAGCTTCCTGCTGGTGCACGCCCTCAAGAACCTGGGGCTGCTGCCCCGCTAAGACCACAGTCACTTTTCTGGCAAAATCAGGGCTTGGGGGTCAGGGGAATGAAGCGCCCCCCCTGCCAGCGATAACGGGAAGTTATATCCCGACCCCGGGTGTTGTCGTAGTAGGTGTGGCTGAGCACCCCTTGCTCGGAGCGGATCAGGGGGGAGGAGTTGTTGCGCCCGGCCCCGGACACGGCCAGGGCGCGGCCCCCCTGCACCGGCAGCTCGGCCAGGCGGCCCTGGGGGGTCAGGCCGAACAGGCGGTAGAGGTTGGCGTTGCAGGAGCCGTAGGCCCCCAGGTTGAAGTCCGGGCGGCCATCGCCGTTGTAGTCGGCCAGGACCAGGGTAAGCGGAGCCCAGAAAAAGGCCGCTTCCTCTGCGTTTCCAGCGGGATAAAACAGCTCGCCCCAGGCCCGCTGATCCAGCAGGGTCTCTCCCCGGCGCACCCGGAGGGCGAAGCAACCCTCCCACTTGTCCCCCGCGCCGCACCAGGGCTCGGCGTCCAGAAAGCGCCTCCCCTGGAGCAACAGCACCTCCAGGGTCTCGGTGTGGCCGTCGCCGTCAAAGTCGGCCTGGGCCGAGGCGATTACCTGTGGCGTCGGTGCCTGCCCCGCCGGGGCCGCCCCCGCGATAAGCGGAAGCAACAGGGCCAGGGCCATTATCAAGGCGTTCAAGTAAGACATATCTCAATATAGCGCCATGTCTCCAGCGAGCCAAGCAGAGGCGTCATGGCCAATTCACCAAGGGACCGGAGCCGTTGCTTGTTGACCGTCTTGAAAGATTACATTATCTTACTCACAGATTCTAAATACGGCTAATCTTCACGCAGCTTTGTTAATCTGGCGGTCTGCCCGCTGGGTCAGGTAATGTACCGAAACTTTTTCAACTTGGACCTGCCCCCCTTTGATCCGGAGCCCGATTCCCGGCTCATTGTGCTCACACCCACCCACCGCGAGGCACTGGCCACCCTGGTCTACGCCATGGACCAGCGGGAGGGCTGGGCCCTCATTTACGGCGACGCGGGCCTGGGCAAGACCACTCTGCTCAAGGCACTGATGATGGAGCTGGACCAGAGCACGGTGGCCGGGGTGGTGCCCCACCCCTCGCCGAAAATCCTGGACCTGTGCAACCAGATTGCCCTGGCCCTGGACATGGAAGGGCCCTATGAAAGCAAGGGGGCCTTTTTCATCGGTCTGCGCCAGCTGCTCAAGCAGTTTCGGGCCCAAGGCGACAAGGTGCTTTTGGTCATCGACGACGCCCACTCCCTGACCCCGGAACAGTTCACCGAACTGCGCCTCATGGCCTCCGCCGACACCGGGGAGCCCAGGGTGCTCAACGTGTTTTTGTCCTCGCGCCCGATCATCAAGCACCATTTGCAGCAGGCCGAGGAGGAGGACCTGAACCAACTCCTGCATCGGCAGAGGCGGCTGGCCCCCCTGGGCCATGAGGAAACCGCCCAATACGTGCGGGAGCGCCTGCGGGCGGCGGGCGGCGACCCGGCCATCTTCCCCACGGAAACCCTTGAGGTGATCCATGCCGGCACCCAGGGAGTGCCCCGCCTGATCAACGCATTGTGCCTCAGGTGCTTGCAAGACGCCGACAAGCAGGGCCAGGAACGCGTGAGCCCCCAGTTGGCCAACCAGGCCCTGCAAGACCTGTGGCCGCTGACCTCCATCTTGGACCCCACGCCCATCCCTCCCCTTTTGCCCCAGGGTCACCACTTATACGAGGGCATGGAAAATAGCTGGAGCCCCTGCGCCAATCCCCCGCCCCGGCCGGAGTTGGACGCCCAGGCGCAGCACCTGGAGAACCGGCTGCTCAACCGCTGCCATGATGCCTACCGGGGCATGGCCTGGTGGGACAAGACCAACCAATTCACCGTGGAGTGGGACAACCTGCGGCGGCGGCGCCTGGGATTGCTGGGGCCCGCCTTCCCCTCCTTCTGCCCCCGCTGGGTCGATGAGCGCTGGGGGGCCTTCAACCAGGCCCGGCGCGACGCCGACTCCCAGGGTGCCCTATACACCGACTGGATTGATGCGCAATATAAACTGGTTATGGGTGCGCGCCTGGGAGAGTTGCCCCTGGATGAGCTTCACGGCGAAGCGGCCCGGGAGCGCTATGCCACCGCCCTGCGGCAGGGAGACGGCGGCGGGGCCCGGCCGGTGGAGCCGTCCTTTGACTGGGATGATTTCGACCCTCAGGAGCCGGAGCACGCCCAGCACGCGGCAAAGGCCCTGGATGAAATTTTCGACCTTGCCAACTACGTCTGCGCCCAGGAAAAGCGCGGGGCCGCGGACTTGGTCACCGAGGCGGTGTGCCAAGCGGTCCTGCCGCTCAAGGCCCTGAGCACCATCCCCAAGCTCCAGCAACAGGTTGGCGAGGCCCTAAACCGCATGGGCCACAAAGACCCGTCCGTCCCGGACCCGCCCCCCAAGGACAGCCGCCCAGCTATCATCATATAGTCCGCATGCTTCCATTAAGGCTCGGCGGCTACGCGGTCCGCCGCTGCCCGGCCGCGGCGCACCCCGCCCTTGACAACGAGGCGGTAGGGGCGGGTATGTTAAATGAATACCGATAAATGGGGGACTGTGATGTCCGAGAGCAAGGTTGGCGAGGTTTTCAAGTTCTTCGCCAAGCCCATGGTGGCCGCCATCCGCATCACCGGCGCAAGCCTGGCAGTGGGCGACAGGCTCCACTTCGCCGGGTTCACCACCGATTTCGAGACCACCGTGGAGTCCATGCAAGAGGAGCACGCGGTCATCGAGAGCGCCGGACGGGGCCAAACCGTGGGTATCAAGGTGCCCGAGCGCTGCCGCCCCGGCGACGAGGTGTACAAGCTGGACTGAGCCGCCGCCCCGCGCCGCCAAAAATCACCGGGAGAACCGCCCCGACTTCCCGCAACCTAGGAGTATGCCATGAGTCCCTACCCCACCCTGTTTTCGCCCCTGGAGCTGAACGGCCTGTCCCTGGCCAACCGCATCACCATGGCCCCCCTGTACCTGGGCTATGCTGGCGACGACGGGCTGGTCAACCCGCGCCTGCTGGAGCACTACCAGGCCATGGGAGCCTCGGGCGCGGCCATGGTCATGGTGGAAAACGCCTCCATCGACCCAAGGGGGCAGGGCTCGCCCTTCACCATGCGCATCGACGAGGACCGCTTCGTCCAGGGCCTGGCCCGCCTGGCCAAGGTCATCCAGGAGGGCGGGGCCAAGGCAGGCTTGCAGATCAACCACGCCGGGCGCTTCGCCCACGGCACGGGCACTCCCTTGGCCCCCTCGGCGGTGCCCCTGGGGAAGATGGTCCCCGAGGCCCTTACCCGGGAGCAGATCGCCGGGATCGTGGAAGCCTTCGCCCAGGCGGCCCGCCGGGTGCGCCAGGCCGGGTTCGACCTGGTGGAGCTGCACGGCGGCACCGGCTATCTGCTGGCCCAGTTCCTCTCGCCGCGCACCAACCGCCGCGACGATGAGTACGGCGGCTCCCTGGAAAGACGCCTGCGCTTCCCCCTGGAGGTGATCGCGGCGGTGCGGGGGGCGGTTGGCCCGGACTACCCGGTTGGCTACCGCTTCCTGGCCGACGAGTGGCTGCCCGACGGCCTGCAACTGGCCGAGGCGGTGCAGGCGGCCCCGCGCCTGGCGGCGGCGGGCCTGGCCTACCTGTCGGTGATGGGCGGCACCTATGAGTCGTTCATTTTGCCCGAGCGCCAGGAGCAGGAAAAACAGCCCGGCTACATGCTCTCCCTGGCCGCGGCGGTAAAGCAGGCGGTGAGCGTGCCGGTGATCTCCGCCGGGCGCATGCAGGACCCGGCCCTGGCCGAGGCGGCCATCAAGGGGGGCAAGGCCGACCTCATCGGCCTGGCCCGGGTGCTGTTGGCCGATCCCCTGTGGCCCACCAAGGCCAAGGAGGGCCGGGCCGAAGAAATCGTGGCCTGCGAGCCCAGTTGCAGCCTGTGTTTCTCGCGGGTGACCAAGGGGCAGCCCGTGTTCTGCTCCCAGTGGCCCAAGGAAAAACGCGAACACTTCGCCATCCGCGACTAAAAGGAGAGCCCCATGCCCGCCAAGCGCCTGCCCCTAATCCTGGCCGCCCTGGCCCTGCTCTCTCTCCTGGGATGGGCCTCGGCCCAGGCCCAACCCTGCCTGGTGACGGCCAGCGTGCCCGCCAACCGGGCCCAGGGGGTGGACCCTCAGACCGCCTACATCGAGGTCAGCTTCAATCAGGACATGGCGCCCGGCCGCTGGTCCTGGGTGACCAACCCCAAGCTGGGAGCCTTCCCGGTGGTGGCGGGCAAGCCCGCCTTCACCGGCCCGCGCACCTGCCGCCTGCCGGTGAGGTTGGCGCCGGGGGTCACCTACGCGGTGGGCATAAACACCGAGGGTTACGGCAACTTCCGCGCCCTGGCCGCGCCGGACAAGCCCTGCGCGCCCTACCAGATCATCTTCACCACGGGAAATTAGGCCGGTTCTAGGCCATCAACGACCACACCTCCACCGTCTCGTCCATGCCCTTGAAGCACACCCCGCCCCGGGAATAGGTGGGCCACAGGCCCTTGATCTGCTCCCGCACCGCCTGGCTTATCAGGATGTCGCCGCCCTGGGCCATGTCGGCAAGGCGGGCGGCCAGGTTGGTCACCGGGCCGCTGGCGGTGTAGGTCATGCGGCTGCCCAGGCGGGTGGGGCCCACCAGGGCCTGGCCCAGGTTGATGCCCATGTTCAGGCGCAGGGGGTCGGACTCCAGGCCCAGGGATAGGTTGTTCATGGAGGCGGTGGCCTGGATGTCGAAGGCGGCCTCCACCGCCTTGCGGGCCCCGGCGGCGGGGTTCTCGTCGGAGAATATGATCATCAGCCCGTCCCCGGCGGTCTCGTTGATGTCCCCGCCGGAGCGGTGGATGGGGTCCACGAAGCTGGAGAAGAAGCGCTCCACCAACTGGTTGACCTGTTCCTCGGGCATGCGGGAAAAGAGCCGGGAGTAGCCCTCGATATCCAGAAACAGCACCGCCACCTGGCGGCGCTGCTTGCCCTGGGCCAGGCCCTGGGGCCCTTCCTGGGCCATGCGGGCCACCGCCCGGGGCACGAAGGGGGTGAGTTGCTGCAGGCTTTGGCTGATCTTCAGTTTGTCCTGGGTCACCTGCCAGTGCAGCTTGGCCCCCAGGAGTTGGTTGCCCGCGATGTCGGCCAGATCGCGCATCAGAAACAGCTCGCGGCGGGTGAAGCGCGCGCCGGGCCGGGCCAACACCGTGCCCACGGCCAGGGCCTCGCCCTTTACCATGATGGGCATGGCCGCCTCGGGGCCGGTGGCCACCACCGTGCCGTCGGGGCGGGTGACCTTGCCGGGCTGGTTGAGCAACACCGCCTTGTGCTGGGCCAGGGCCTTTTGCACCGCCGGGCGGTTGCGCTTGCAGCTCAGGCAGTTGCGCGGGGTGGCGAACAGGTCGCACTGCATGGGGCGGGTGTAGGCCGTGGCCGCCGGGTCCAGGAGCAGGATGCAGGCCTCCATGGCGCCCGGCACCACCTGCTTGGCCTCGGCGCGCACCGCTTCCAGGATGTGGTTCACCTCCAGAACCGCGGCCAAGCGGCGGCTCAGGCGGCGGTAGAGCTGGTAGCGCTCCTGAAAATTCTTTTCCACGTCCTTCTCCGCCAGGGGTGTTGTTTCATTCTCCGGCCTGGCGGGGCTTGGGGCAAGGACGCAGGTTAAAAAATCGAAGGCGCGCCCGGAAAACCGCGCCTAAAAAAGAAGCCCGCCCTCCGCGAGGCGGAAGGCGGGCTTAACTATCAGGCTGCCGAACCGGCCGGGGCCGGTTGGCTATGAACTACTTTTTGTCCACGATCTGGTAGTAGTCCATGAGGATCTTGGCCACTTCGGGGCGGGAGAACTCGGGCGGCGGGGCAATGCCCTGGCCCAGCATCTCGCGCACCTTGGTGCCCGACAGCAGGACGAAGTCTTCCTTGGTGTGACCCTCGGGAGCGTCCTTCATCATGATGACCTTGTTCAGCACCTTGGAGAAGGCGGTGTGGTCGGCCCGGTAGATCTCGATCTTCATGGCGCCGGCGGGCACCTCTTCGTCGAAGATGGTCTGGGCGTCGAAGCCGCCGTAGTAGTCGCCCACGCCGGCGTGGTCGCGGCCCACGATCAAGTGGGTGCAGCCGGTGTTCTGACGGAAGACGGCGTGCAGCACGGCCTCGCGGGGACCGGCGTAGAGCATGTCGAAGCCGTAGCCGGAGACCAGCACGGTGTTGGGCTCGAAGTACAGTTCCACCATCTTGCGGATGCAGGCGTCGCGCACGTCAGCCGGAATATCGCCGGCCTTCAGCTTGCCCAGCAGCATGTGGATGAGGATGCCGTCGCACTTCAGGTCGTTGTAAGCCATGCGGCAGAGCTCTTCGTGGGCCCGGTGCATGGGGTTACGAGTCTGGAAGGCCACGACCTTGGACCAGCCCAGCTTTTCCATCTTCTCGCGGATCTCGTAGGCGGTCATGAAGGTGCCCGGGAAGTCCTTGTCGAAGTAGGAGTAGTTCAGGACCTTGATGGGGCCGGAGATGCAGGTCTTGCCCACGGTGTTGAAGGCCTTGACGCCGGGGTGAGCCATGTCGTCGGTGCGGTAGACCTTCTGGGTCATCATGGCCATCTCGTCGTCGGTGAAGGTCTCGACGGCCTTGACGTCCTGGATGGCCAGGACCGGGTTGCCGGCCACGTTGGGGTCGCGCAGGGCGATGCGGTCACCGGCCTTGATGGCGCCGGCGTCCTCGACCATGTTCAGCACCGGGGTGGGCCAGAACAGACCGGAAGCGGTCTTGAGCTCTTTGGCCACGCCCAGGGCGTCGGCCTTGCTCATGTAGCCATCCAGGGGGGTGAAGTAGCCGCCGCCCAGCATCACGGCGTTGCCGGCCGCGGCGGAGCTGATGATGATCGAGGGCAGACCCAGGGCCTCTTTGGCCAGGTCCGCGCGCTGAGCTTCGTCCATTACGTACAGCGGCTTTAGTTTTCCACCGCCATGAGGTTCGATAAGTGCCATTTGTATAAGCCTCCTTACGCTAGTTCCCGCGCCCCCCGCTGGGGACGCCCGCCTTGAGGGGCGGGTAATTTATTCTTTACCTTCGTCTCCGGACCGGAAACGGCCCGGCGTTGTTAACGGCGAACACTTTGTGCCTTTTGGCACTTTAGTGGGCAAAAACTTGGGGCCCTCAGGCCCTTGTAACAAGACCCCGGCCGCCCTCTGCCAGCCCAGGCTTGCACTCCTCACGCATTACTAGAGTCTTGGCTACCTTAAATACACCCCGTGGCGGTGTCAAGCTTAAAGTATATCCGTAGCCTAGGCCACCCGGCCCGGTTTTGCTTCCCGAATCATCTCGGCCAGGCGGCGGTACTTCTCCAGGGTGTAAACCCCTTCCAGCCAGGCGGCCCACCATCCGGCCTTGCCATCCAGAAAGCCCAGGCGAACCAGGTACCTGTGCACAAAGGCCCAGGCGGCGTGGCTGGGCCCGGTCAAGGGGCCGCACCGCTTGCCCGCCTCATACATGTGCTTGGCTCCGGCCTGGGCGTAGAGCCGGGACCGAGCGCGGTATTGCTCCACGGTGTCGTAGGAGAAGTGGTCGTACAGGCCGCTCAGGCGGCCGGTCGTGCCCTGGGCCTCCAGACGCTCGTGCACCTGGTCGCGCACCCAGGCCGCCGCCCCCCGTCGGTACAGGCGGGGCTTCCATTCCGGAAAAAAACCGCCATGACGCAAAAAACGGCCGAAAAACCACACCCGCGAGGGCATGAAAAAGATGTCGTGCTCGGGCGGCGGCCCCTGCTTGAAACTTCGCAGGCTGGCGATGCTTTCCGGAGCCAGGACCTCGTCGGCGTCCAGCATCAAGATCCAGTCCCCGGCGCAGCGCTCGGCCAGGAAGTTGCGCTGGTCGGCGTAGCCGGTCCAGTCCCGGTGATAAACCCTAGCCCCGGCCCGCTCCAAAATCTCCACGGTGCGGTCGGTGGAGCCGGAGTCCACGGCCACGATCTCGTCGGCCACCCCCTCCACCGCCTTCAGCCAGCGGGGAAGGTTTTTTTCCTCGTTTTGCACGATTACGGCGGCGGAAAGCTTGATCATGGCCCCTACCAGCGGCTCTTGGCCCGGGTGAGCTTAAGCGAAAAATCCAGTGCCTGGTCCGAGCGCTTGACGATGATGCGGGGGATGGCCAAGGGATCGGCGCCGGCGGGCAGCATGCCCGGTCGGGTGGAGCAGGCCGCGCTGAAGCCCGCCCGAGCCACCGCCTGCTTCACTTGATCGTTGAACAGGCCGTAGGGGTAGGCGAAGCCACGGGCGGGCTTGCCCAAAAGTTCGCTCAGGGTCTCCCGGCAGGCGGCCAGGTCCCGGGCCAGCTCCTCGGGGCTCAGGGAGGTCAGGTCGCGGTGCTGGTGGCCGTGCCCCCCGAACTCCACCCCTTGGGCGGCCAAATCCTTGATCTGCCCGGCGTCCAGCAGGGGAACCGAGGGGATGCCCTTGCCCTGGTCCCAAACGTTGCTGCCTCCGATCTGGCCGGTAACCACGAACACCGTGACCCCCATGCCCCTGGCCTTGATCAGCGGCCAGGCATGCTCCGCAAAGTCCTGGAAGGCGTCGTCAAAGGTCAGCGCCGCGACGCGCTCTCCCGGTTCGGCCTCCAGGGCTTGGCCCAGGCTCACCACCTTGAAGCCCCGCCGGGCCAGGGTGTCCAGCTGGCGGGCGAAGGCCTCTGGCGGCACCCTGAGCTTGGGCAGGGGGGTGCCGTCCAATTCCTTCACGATCTGGTGGTACATAAGCACCGGCGAGCCCGGTTGGCGGCTCCGCCACCAGTGATAGCGGGCGCTGAAGGCCAGGGCCCCCAGCCCGGCCAGCCCCACCGGCCACCAGATCACAGCGCACTCCCGGCCAGCACCCGGCCGTAGATTTCCTCGGTGGCGTCCAGCATGGCCTCCATGGAGTAACGCGCCAAGACCAGGCGGCGGCCTCCCCGGCCCAGCCGGGCGGCCAAATCGAGATCGTCCAGCAGGCGGGCCACCCCGGCGGCCAGGGCCGAGGCGCTGCCGGTCTCCACCAGCAGGCCGGTCTGGCCGTCGATGACCACCTGGCCCACGTCGCCCGCCTTGGCGGCCACCACCGGGCGCTGGGCGGCCATCTGCTGCAACACCGCCTGGGGCACGCCCTCGTTCTTGTCGCTGGCCAACACGCACACGTCGCACAGGGGCAGCAGGCGCTCCACGTCCGGGCGCATGCCGGTCATCACCACCCGCTGGCCCAGGCCCAGGCTTTGCACCAGTTGGCGCACCTCCTGCTCCTTGGGCCCCCCACCCACGATGAGGAACTGCGTTTGGCGGCCCGCGTCAAGGAGCTGGCGGGCCATGGCCAGGAACAGGTCGTGGCGCTTCCAGGAGCGCAAGATGGCCACGATGGCCACCACCGGCAGGCCGGGAGCCAGTCCCAGCTCCTTGGCCAGACCCGCCTCGGGCTCGCGGGGGGCGTAGCGGCCCACGTCTATGCCCGTGGGGATGGAGGCCACCCGCCCCGGAGCCAGGCCGTAGTCCTCGATAAGGTGGCGGCGGATGCTCTCGCCGGTGGTCACCACCGCCTGGGGCAGGCGGTAGACGAAGTTGAAGGGGTGGCCCGGCACCTTGGCCGAGAGGTGGCGGGTGCGCAGGGAGGCCACCCCGGCCCAACGGGCGGCCATGCCCCCCACCCAGCCGTCAACCGAGGAGTGGGTGTGCAAAATGTCGGTGTTTTCGCTCTTGAGCAGGGTGCGCATCTTGAGGATAGCCGGAAGGTCCCAGGGGCCGCGCATTTCCAGCGGGTGGAACATCAGCCCCTCGGCTTCGGCCGCCTGGCGCAGCTTGCCCGTGGGGCAGCCGGCCAAGGCCACCCGGTGGCCCCGCCCGGCCATGCCCAAGCACTCGGTAAGGATGCGTATCTCCTGGCCACCCCAGCCGTTAGACCATTCTGAATGTATAATGTTTAGAGGCTTCATCTGGCCTTTCTTACGGTAGCCGGCGGGTTGCGTCAAGCGCGGCCTTTGACGGCGCATTGACATTTTACCCTGGCCGGGCCGATACTTGGCCCGGAGGAGCATAGTGGACAACGAACTACAACCGAGCTTGCAACAACTTTGCGACCGTCTGGATTATTCCTTCAGCGACCCCGCCCTGCTCGCCCAGGCGGTCCGCCATTCATCCTACATCCATGAGCACCCCGAGCTGGGGGGTGAAAGCTACGAGCGCCTGGAGTTCCTGGGCGACGCGGTGCTGGAGTTGGTGATCACCGAACTCCTGTACCGGCGCTTTCCCGATGCCAGCGAAGGACATCTCAGCAAGGCCAGGGCCGGGGTGGTCAACGAAAACCGTTTGGCCTCGGTGGCCCGCTCCCTGGGCCTGGGCCCCTGCCTGCTCCTGGGCCGGGGCGAGGAGATGCAGGGCGGCCGGGAAAAGCCCTCCATCCTGGCCGACGTGGTGGAGGCCATAGCCGCGGCCATCTACCTGGACGGCGGCCTGGAGCAGGCCCGCCGGGTGCTCAGCGCCCTGTTGGCCGAGGTGGCGGAAAAGGCCCTGCTGCGCACCCCCAAGAAGGACTACAAGACCCGCTTGCAGGAGGAGGTGCAGGAGGTGCTGCATCTCACCCCCAACTACGAGCTGATCCACGCCGAGGGGCCGGACCACGCCAAGATGTTCACCGTGGCCCTGGTCATCGACGGCCGCCGGGTGGCCACCGGCAGCGGGCGCTCCAAGAAAGAGGCGGAGCAGGACTCGGCCCGCCGGGGCCTGGACGCCTGGCGATTGATGGAATGGGGTTAGCCCCGCTTCAGCATCCACCACAGCAGGGGCGGCGCGGCCAAGAGAATCAGGGCGGCGACGCCCATCTGCCAGCCGCCGGTGTAATCCATCAGGCTCCAGGCGACCAGGGCGTAGAGCCCCAGGGCGATTCCCGCCCCCGCCCAGATCAAAAGCCAGGGCGATTTTTTCTTGCCGCGCTCAGCGTCCATGCCGCTCCTCGTTTCGCCTTTCCATCTTAGCCCGGCCCACTTTCAGACGCCAGCCCCTAGCCCGCGTATTTCATGAGAGCTGGGTGGCATCCAACAACGAAATTTATGGGTTCGTCACGAAAAAATCCCCGCGTTATCAAAGAACACCTTGTACCCATCGCCGGCACAGCCAGGGAGTGCCAGGCAAGGCGGCGGTGAGCGCAGACCGCAGGCGTATTCTTATATACGCCGAGGTCTAAGCGATGCCGCCAACGCAGCATGGCGCTTCCTGGCGAAGCCGCATGGCCTCCATGAAACATTACTGACTAAAAACCCCCTTGCGGCCGTCATTAAGCTGTGCTACTTTTCACGCGCATCGGGCTCCCCGCCCGATTTTCTTGAGTAGCAAGGAGCGACGAAAGCAACACCATGGCCAGCAACGCCTCCTATAGCGTCCGCGCCTATGCTTACGTCTATTGCTACGACTATCGGCCGCCCCGCGGCTGATAACTACCCCTACATAAACACCCATACCCCCAGTCCAATAGGATAGCCGTGCCCGCGCCGCTTTTTGCGGCCCGGCAGCGGACCATATACATCGTGGAGATAATCATGTTGCAGCGAAGCCTGTTGACGGTTCTCAGCCTCATTTTCACCCTGTCCTTCGGCGCTCCCGCCGCCTTTGCCGGGACCAACCTTACCTACAGCAACTTCTTTCCCCCCACCCACGCCCAGAGCCAGTTGGCCCAGGCCTGGTGCAATGAAGTCAAAAAGCGCACGGGTGGCCAGGTCAGCGTGCAGTACTTCCCCGGCCAGACCCTCACCTCGGCCCGCCAGGCCTACGACGGCGTGGTCAACGGCCTGTCGGATCTGGCCATGGGCTGCTTCGCCTACACCCGGGGCCGCTTCCCGGCCATGGAGGCCCTGGATCTGCCCCTGGGCTACCAGAGCGGGGTGCAGGCCACCAAGGCGGCCAACATTTTCGTGAAAAAAGTCCAACCCAAGGAGCTGGGCCAGGTGGTGGTGATGTACGTGCACGCCCATGGGCCGGGCCTGCTGTTCACCCGCGACAAGGCGGTAAAGACCCTGGAGGACATGAAGGGCCTGAAGATCCGCTCCCATGGCACCTCGGCCAAGCTGGTCAAGGCCCTGGGCGGCGTGCCGGTCACCCTGCCCATGCCCGACACCTACCAGTCCCTGGCCCGTGGCGTGGTGGACGGCTCCTTCTACCCGGTGGAGTCCAACCTGGGCTGGAAGCTGGCCGAGACCGTGAAGTTCGGCACCTGGAGCCTGCCGGTGGCCTACACCACCAGCTTCTTCGTGGTGATGAACAAGGCCCGCTGGAACTCCCTGCCCGAGGGCGTGAAAAAGACCATCCGCCAGATCAACCAAGAATGGGCGATGAAGACCGGAGCCACCTGGGACCAGGCCGATCAAAAGGGCCTGGAGTTCTTCCTGGCCCAGCCCGGACGCCGGATCATCAAGCTGAGCCCGGCCGAGGGCCAGCGCTGGCGCCAGGCGGCCCAGCCGGTGATCGTGGAGTACGAGCAGTCGGCCACCAAGCGGGGCCTAAATGGCAAGGCGGTGGTGAAGGCGGCCCAGGACGCCCTGGCCCAGGCCGGCGCGAAGTAAGAAAAACCAATGGAAAACTTCAATCGCCTCACCGGATATTTGGTGAGCGCTCTCAAGGCGGGTGGGGGCCTGTGCCTGGTGGCCATGATGGCCCTCACCTGCCTGGATGTGGTGTTGCGGGCCACGGGCAGCCCCCTGGAGGGGGCGGTGGAGTTGGTGGCCTGGCTGGGAGCCCTGGTGCTGGCCCTGGCCCTGCCCCAGACCCAGGCCCGCCACGGCCACGTGGGGCTCATGTCCCTGGTGCAGCGCCTGCCGCGGCGCTCCTCGGCCACGGTGCAGACCCTGGCCGCCGGAGGCTCACTGGCCCTGTGCGGGGCCGCGGCCTGGCAGAGCTGGGTCTACGCGGGCCAGCTCATGGCCAGCAACGAAATATCCATGACCCTGGGCCTGCCCCAGCACGTGCTGGCCCGAGTCATCTCCCTGGGCCTGTGGGTCACCTGCCTGGTCATCGCCGGGCAGACCTGGGCCCTGCTGCGCAAGGCGGTGCGCCCGTGAGCCCGGCGGTGGTGGGCCTGGTGGCCCTGGCCCTGATGGTCATGATCTTCTTCAGCGGCATGCCCGTGGCCTACGCCATGGCCCTGGTGGGCTGGCTGGGCTTTTCCTACCTGGTGTCCCCCCAGGCCGGGCTGGGCCTTCTGGCCCGTGACCTGGTGGGCACCTTTTCCAACTACGGCCTGGTGGTTATCCCCCTGTTCACCCTCATGGGGCAGTTGGCCCTGCACTGCGGGGTGAGCCGCCGCCTCTACGACGCGGCCCGGGCCATGTCCGGGGCCACCCGGGGCGGCCTGGCCATGGCCACCATCCTGGCCTGCACCGGCTTCGGCGCGGTGTGCGGCTCCTCCCCGGCCACGGCGGCCACCATGGCCACGGTGGGCCTGCCGGAGATGAAGCGCTTCGGCTACGACCCCGGTTTCGCCGGAGGCACCGTGGCCAGCGGCGGGGGCCTGGGCATGCTCATGCCTCCCAGCGTGGTGCTCATCGTCTACGGCATCCTCACCCAGCAGTCCATCGGCCAGCTTTTCGTGGCGGCCATCATCCCCGCGGTGGTCATCTGCGGCCTGTTCATGCTGGCCGTGTTCCTGATCTGCTGGTGGCGGCCCGAGCTGGGCCCTCCCGGCGAAAAGGTGCCCTGGCGGCAAAAAGTCGCCTCCCTGGTGCAGCTGGCCGAGGTGCTGGCGGTGTTCCTGATGGTCATGGGCGGGCTCATCGCCGGGCTGTTCACCCCCACCGAGGCCGCCGGGGTGGGCGCGGGCGGCATGCTCCTGGTGGGCCTCATCCGCCGCTCGCTCACCTGGGCCGGTTTCAAGCGGGCGGTGAGCGACACCCTGTGGACCTCGGCCATGACCATGATGCTGGTGGCCGGGGCGGTGGTGCTGGGCCATTTCCTGGCGGTCACCCGCCTGCCCTTCATGATCGGCCAGACCGTGGCCGAACAGGCCTGGCCCGGCTGGGTGGTGGTGATGGCCGTGGTGCTCATCTACCTGGTGGGCGGCTGCTTCATCGACGCCCTGGCGCTGATCATGCTCACCATCCCCATCTTCTATCCGCTCATCACCGGCCTGGGTTACGACCCGGTGTGGTTCGGGGTGATGATCGTGCTGGTGACCCAGATGGGAGTCATCACCCCGCCGGTGGGGGTGAACGTCTACGTGGTGGCGGGCATCGACGGCCACACCTCCCTGTCGGCCATCTTCAAGGGAGCCATGCCCTTTTTATTGGCCCTGGCCCTGGGCGCGGTGCTCATCACCGCCCTGCCCATGCTGGCCACCTGGCTGCCGGGAGTGATCTATTAGAAAAACCCAGGCCGCGAAATAGCTGCGCGGGCGCTTAATAGCCCCTCGTGATCATGGTATTCTTGGACCAGGAACCGGTGTTTTTCATCACCGGCGGGAGATGCCATGACTACGCTCATTATCGCGGTTAGCGCCTCGATACTCATATCGGCCCTGTGCTCGCTGCTGGAGTCGGTGCTCTATTCCACCAGGATCATCACCCTGGAGGCGGCGGCCGCCTCGGGCAACCGCTACGCCCTGGCCATGCGGGCCTTAAAGTCCCAGGTGGACCGTCCCCTGGCGGCGATCCTCATCTTGAACACCGCGGCCAACACCGCCGGGGCGGCCCTGGCGGGCTGGGCCGCCGGGCAGGTGTGGGGCTCCGGCTCCCTGTGGGCCTTCTCGGTGTTCTTCACCCTGGCCATCCTCATCTTCAGCGAGATTCTGCCCAAGACGGTGGGGGCGGTCCACTGGCGCAGCCTGTGGGCCCCCTCCATCCTTCCCCTGCGCATAATGATCCTGCTGCTCAAGCCCTTCATCTGGCTGACCCAGGCGGTGACCGGGATAATCACCCGCAGCCGCAAAAAGGGCTCGCCGGTGAGCGAGGAAGAGATCCTGGCCGCCGCCCACATGGGGGCCCGGGGCGGGGAAATCAGCCGCATGGAAGCGGAGCTGATCAGCAACATCATCGGCCTGGAGGAGATCACCGCCGCCGACATCATGACCCCGCGCACCATGATGCTTTCCTTGAGCGGCGACCTCACCGTGGATGAGGTGGAGCTGGACGCCCGGCGTTGGTCCCACACCCGCATCCCGGTGTGGCAACAGACCCCCGACGAGGTCAAGGGCTACGTGCACAAGGACGACATCATCCGCCTGGAGGGCCGCGACCTGGACAAGACCTTGATGAGCTTCATCAAGCCGGTGCGCTTCGTGCCCGGCGGGGCCAACGCCCTCAGGCTGCTGGCCGCTTTCCTGGCGCGCAAGGAGCACCTGGTGGTGGTGGTGGATGAATACGGCGGGGTCATGGGGCTGGTCACTTTGGAAGACGTCATCGAGTCCCTGGTGGGCTCGGAGATAGTGGACGAAACCGATCAGGAAGTTGATTTGCAGGAGCCGGCCCGCCGCCGGGCCCGGGCCATGCTCCAAGCCAGCGAGGAAGAAGAACAGCTATGAGCCGGTTCGACCTGGACTTGATGGTTATCGGCGGGGGCGGCAGCGGTGGTTTCACCGCGGCCACCACGGCCATGAGATACGGAGCCAAGGTGGGCATGGCCGAGTCGGGCCGCCTGGGCGGCCTGTGCATCCTGGCCGGGTGCATGCCCTCTAAGACCCTTCTGCACAGCGCGGCCCAGGTGAAGGCCCAGGGGGTCAGCGGCCGGGCGGCCTACCCCTCGGTGCACCAGTTCACCCGGGCGGTGGTGGATAATTTGGCCGGAGGCCGGGAAGAGTCCGTGGCCGCCAAGGAAAAGCAGGGCCTCAAGCTCTACCGGGGCGCGGCCCGCTTCGTGGACGAGCACACCCTGGAGGTGAACGGCCAAAAGATCACCGCCGCCAACATGGTCATCGCCACGGGCAGCGTGGAAGGGGTGCCCCCGGTGCCGGGCCTGGCCGATAGCGGCTACATGGACTCCGACGGCTTCATGAATCTCACCGAGTTGCCCGAGTCCCTGTTGGTGTTGGGCGGCGGCACCCAGGCGGTGGAGCTGGCCCAGGTGGCGGTGCGCATGGGGGTCAAGACCACGGTGGTGCAGCGCTCGGAGCACCTGGTGAGCAAGTACGACCCCCGCTTCGGCCACATCCTAGCCGAGGCCCTCGTCGAGGACGGGGCCGCGGTCTACACCGGCACCGAGCTCAAGGAGGTGCGCCGCCAGGGCGGCACAATCACCGCGACCTTCAGCCACCAGGGCAAGGAAGTGAGCGTCAGCGCCCAGGCCCTGCTGCTCTCCCTGGGGCGCAGGCCCAACACCGGAAGCCTGAACCTGGAGGCCGCCGGAGTGGAAACCGGCCAGCGGGGCGAGGTCAAGGTGGACCGCTACATGCGCACCTCCCAGCCCCATATCTTCGCGGCGGGCGACGTGGCCGGGGGCATGATGGTGGTCAATCTGGCCGTGGTCCAGGGGGAAACCGCCGGATACAACGCCACCCACACCGAACCCAGGGAGGTGGAGGACCGGGTGCTGCCCACCGCCATCTTCACCGACCCCCAGTTCGCCCGGGTGGGGCTCAGCGCCGAGCAGGCCAAGGCCGCCGGCCTGGACTGCCTGGAGGCCGACTACGAGCTGGGCGACATGGGGGTGGCCAAGACCTACCCGGAGAAGATTCGCGGCTACATGACCATGCGGGGCGAAAAGGGCACCGGCCGCATCGTGGGGGCCGAGCTGGTGGCCCCGGAGGCGGCGCTGATGATCCACGACATGGCCGTGGCCATCAAGCTGGGCGGCACGGCGGCCGACATCGCCTCCATCCCCTACATCCACCCCAGCCTGGCCGAGATCAGCGAGTTCGCCGCCGGCCGGCTGGCCAAAAAGCTCAGGTCCTAGCTTGATCCGCCGTTGCCTGGCCGCGCTGCTGGCGTTGGCCCTGCTGGGGGCCGCCCCGGCCGGGGCCTGCACCCTGTGGGCGGCGGTGGGCTCCCAGGTGGCCGGGGGAGGGGCCCTGGCCGCCAAGAACCGCGACTGGGCTCCCACTAGTCCGGGCCGCCTGGAGCGGGCGCGCCCGCGAGAAGGCCACGCCTACCTGGCCCTCATGGCCCTGGGCAAAAAGGGCTGGGGGGTGCGGGCCGGAGTCAACCAGGCCGGGCTCACCGTGCTGAGCGCCTCGGCCTCGGCGGTGCCCAAGGCCCAACGCGGCGGTCCGCCCGGCGTCATGCGGCGCCTTCTGGGCGGCTTCGCCACGGTGGAGGCGGTGCTGGCCCAGAGGGAGATGTTCGACGGCCTGGGGCCGCGCTTCTATCTCCTGGCTGACGCCCGCCAGGTCGCGGTAGTGGAAATAGCCCCCGGCGGGGCGGTGCGCATCGCCTCCACCCGCGACGGGCTGCTCACCCACACCAACCACTACCTGAGCCCCGAGTTCGCGGCCTTCAACCAGCGCCCGGCCCTGAGCAGCCATGCCCGCCTGGCCCGGGTGGACGCCCTGGCGGCCGCCCTGAAGCGGCCCCTGACCCTGGGCATGTTTCAGAAGATCAGTGAAGATCGGGAGAATGGGCCGGACAACAGCCTGTGGCGCAGCGGCTCCAAACCCAAGGGCACCCGCACCCTGGCCTCTTTCCTGGTGCGCCTGCCCCCCGCCGGCGCGCCCCAGGCCTGGGTAGTCCTGGCCAATCCCGGCCAGGAGCGCCGGGAGATCAAGCTTATCCTGGACGAAAATTTCTGGCGGAGCGAGAAGCCGCTGCCCTAGGCCTATTCGTAATCGTCGCCGTTGTTCTGGCAGGGCTGCCAGCCCAGGGACTTCATGCAGTCGTCAAAGGCGCCGGGCATCACCTGGCCCCAGACCCCGGTCTTGCGCTGGCAATGGGCCACGTCGGCTTCCAGGGTGGAGTAGTCGTTCAGCTCGTTGCACCAGCGCTCCGTGGCGCAGCCGGCCATGGGCAGCAACAGCAGGCAAAGCAGGCAGGCGGCCGCCCGCCCCATTTTCACCCGGCGAGATCTAATCCGGTTCCTTGCCAATGGTGCCGTTATCAAGCGCACAAATACCCCGCGATCATGGTGTCCAAGAGCCCGGCCGCTTCCGGTGAAAAAAGGGAACTCGGGCATGGCTCAATTGGATTTGGTTGTAAGGGGCAGGCGTTTGTTGCGCATCGGCCATGAAGGCCAACGCCACTAGACTACTTGGACCATATTCTAATTAACGGGATGGGAATAGCCAGCCAAAAGCGACGCGCCGGCCCCCCAGAGAGGAACCGGCGCGCTTTCGGCTGATTATAGGCGGCTAGCTCTCGGCCGGGGCCTCGACTCCCAAGGCGGCCAGGGCGACGCGCGCCCGCTCGTGCACCGCCTGCCCGGCGGGCTGGCTCAAAATCTCCTGGTAGAGCTTGGCCGCGGCCTTGCTGTCGCCCGAGGCGGCCAAGACCCTGGCCTGGTCCAGCTTGAAGGTCTGGCCCAGGTTGGGCCCGGCCACGGCGATGGCCTGGGCATAGGCCTGGGCCGCTTCCTTGTATTTCTTTTCCCCTTCCAGGGCCTGGCCCAGCCCGTGGAAGGCCAGGGGAGCCAGCTCGGCGCCCAGGCCGCCTTCCTTGGTCAGGCTCTCAAAGACCTCCTTGGCCTTGCCCCACTCGCCCAGGCCCAGGCGCAGGTCGCCCAAGGCCAGGCGGGCCTGCAAGCCCGCGGGGGTGGAGCCGTAGTCCTCGGTGACCTTGGCCAGGTCGGCGGCCAGCTTGACGGTCTGGTCCTTGGCCAGCTTGCCCTCCACCGCCGCCGCGTAGCCGCTCATCACCCCGGCCAGGTCGGCGGCAGCCCGCTGCTCGCGCCAATCAAGGTAGGTCTTGAACCCCAGCACGGCGGCCACGATCAGGGCCACGGCGGTGGCGCCCCACAGCACCTTGTTGAGGTTGTCCTTGCTCCAGCGGATTACCCTGCTGCTGAGAGTGAGGAACTCGTCGGGCTCCTTGAGCAATTTTTTGCGATCCACCTTGGCCATGATACCTTCCTTAACCGCCAGGCGAAGCGGGGCCTAGCCCCGCACCTCGTCCTTGATGCGTTTTATATGTCCGCGCCCCAGGCCCTTTACCTCGCAGCCCAGTTCAATATATCGCCGGATGCGCTCGTCGTCCAAGAGGGCGAAGCAATCCACTATGGCCACCGGCCCGCCGCAGGCCTCCACCACCCAGTCCGGGTCCAGCTTCAGGTATTGGGCGTGGCGCACGCAAAGCACCACCGCGTCGGCTCCCGAGAGCACGCCGGACAGGTCCTGGCTCACCGCCAGGTCCTTGAGCACCTCCTGGTTGCGGAAGAAACGGGCCCGCCCCGCGCTGGTGGCCGGATACTCGCCCTGCTTGGCGAACTCCCACCAGGTGAGCACGTAGGGGTCGTGCACCGCCAAGTCGGCCCCCATCTCGGCCAAACGCCTGACCACCAGCTCGCTGCCCGAGTAGCGGGTGTCGCCCACGTCCTCGCGGTAGGCCGCGCCCAATACCACGATGCGGCTGTTGGGCACCAGGGTGCCCATGTTGCGCAAGGCGTCGCGCACCAGCTCGGCGGCGTGCAGGGCACGGCTGTCGTTGATGTCGATGGCCATGGGGGTGATCTTGAAAAGCTTCTGCTGGAAGCCCATGAGGTGGTGGTAGGCCCAAACCCCCAGGCCGCCGTCCTTGGGCAGGCAATAGCCGCCGATGCCCGGGCCGGGCATCATCAAGTTGTTGTGGGTGGGCCGCATGCGGATGGCGTTTATCACCTTTACTATGTCCACCCCGTTGGTCTCGGCAAAGGTGCTCCACTCGTCCATGAAGGCCAGAATGGAGGCCCGAAAGCTGTTCTCCACGATCTTGGTGGTCTCGCTCTCCATGGGCCGGTCCAACACGGTCAGCGGGAACTCGGCCACGTTGAGCACCTCGGAGAGAAACTTCTCCACCCGCTCGCGGCTCTCGGGGTTCACCCCGGAGCAGACCCGCCAGAAGTCGCGGATGCTCTTCACGTACTCGCGGCCCGGCATCACCCGCTCGAAGCTATGGGCCAACAGAGGCTCGGAGTCGATGCCCCGCCGGGCGAAGGCCTTGGACATGATGGGATGGGCCACGTACTCGGTGGTGCCCGGCGGCACCGTGGTCTCTATGAGCACCAGGCACGAAGGCGGCACCTTCTCGCCTATGATCTTAAGGCTGTCCTCCAGGGCGGCCATCTCCACGCTGCCCTGCACCACGTCGGCCAGGGCCTGTTTGGAGTAGTCGCACTGCACATCCACCACCACCACGTCGGCGTGGGTGAGCGCCTCGTAGGAATAGGTGGCGGTTAGGGTCTTCTTGTGGTTTACGCAGCGGGCGATGGTGGTGTCCACCTCGGGGTCCTCGGCCTTGACCGGCGACTGGCCCCGGTTGAGCATGGGGATCTTCCAGAAGCTGCGGGTGCTGGGGCGCTGCATGCCGATGACGAACTTGCCCGGTTCGCCGTCCTCGCCAACGCTGTCGGCCACCACCGCGGCCATCACCGCGCCCACGAAGCCCACGCCCATCACCACCACGATCTCGCGGCCCATAGCCCGCTGCCCGGCCACCAAATCGGCCAGGCGTTGGTTTTCGGCGGCGTATTCGGCCTCACCCGGCAGGGGGAAAACCTCGCCCTCGGGGCTAAGGGAAACCTGTGGCTCGTCTTGGTTCATTCGGATGCCGTCTCCTTGTGGGTCGAATCCGCAAGTCGTACAGGTACTTTGGTGACCTAATTCAATACAGGGGGGCCTTGGCGGAGTCAAGGCCCGCCTAGCACGTCGATGCGGAATTAAAAATTATGTAACCCGGCCGCATTGACCCCGCCGAGGCTTTAAGGGCAGACTAGCCTCCATGTGGCGTCCAATCTTAAAGATACCGGTTTTGGTGGCCATGCTGCTACTGTTGGCGGCCCCGGCCCTGGCCGGCACCATCTCCCTCAGGGTTTCGGTGACCCCCAGGCTGCACCAGGGCGAGCTGACCCTGAAGGTGCGGGTGCTCAACCGGGGCCAGGAGGCGGCCCGCCGGGTCCGGGTGAGCGCCCTGGTCCGGGATGCCTGGATAAGCGCCCAGGGCCCGGCCGAGCTGCCCTCCGGCCAAAACGCCGAGGTCACCCTCCGGACGCCCTTCACCCCGCCCCTGCCCGGCACCTACGGGGTGTTGGTGCGGGTCAACTACACCGACGTCAACGAATACCCCCTCAGCGCGGTGTCCTGGGGGATGTTCTCCCATGCCAAGGCCGCCGCCTCCTCGGTGAGCGTAAAGGGCCGGGCCGGGGCTCCCCTGCCGGGCAAGCCCCCCGCTTTCGTGCTGCGCAACCCCGGCAAGGCGGCCCGCAAGGTAAGCCTGGTCATCCTGGCTCCCGGCGAGATGACCCCCCAACTCATGCGCCGGGAAATAGTTCTGGAGCCGGGCCGGAGCCAAACCGTGGAGGCGGCGCTCACCAACCGGGGGGCTTTGGAGGACTCCACCTACCCGGTGGTGGCCCTGGCCGCTTATCAGGAAGGCGGCCTGCAACACACCGCCGCCGCCGTGGCCCTGCTCAAGATTTCCACCCCGCCGGACATCCTCTACGCCTGGCGGGCCTGGCTGTGGGTCCTGGCCGGGGTGCTGGGCGCGCTGTTTTTGGCCCTGTGGTGGCGGGGCCGGGGAAAGGCCGCCCCGCCCGAGCCCAAGGGCTGGGCCTTCTGGCTGGAGCTGGGGGTGGCCCTGGTCTGCGCGGCCTACACCCTGGGCTACCTGGCCCCGGAGCTGCTGCTCAGGCCCACCATCACCACCGGCGGCGACACGGCCAGCCACTATTACAGCGCCTGGTACTTGAAGCACGTGCTGCTGCCCTCGGGCCGCGTCTCTGGCTGGTGCCCCGGCAACCTAGCCGGGTACCCCATGTTCCAGTTCTACTTTCCCTTGCCCTTTTTGGGCATGGTGCTGCTCTCGGCTGCTCTGCCGCTCAGCGTGGCCTTCAAGCTGGTCACCGCCGGGGGGGCGGTAATTATGCCCCTGGCGGTGTGGCTGGGCCTGCGCCTGGCCCGTGCCCCCTTCCCGGCCCCTTCCCTGGGCGCGGTGCTGAGCCTGCTGTTTTTGTTCAACCAGACCAACTCCACCTTTGGCGGCAACCTGCCCAGCCTCTTGGCCGGGGAGTTCACCTACTCCTACAGCCTGGCCCTCATGGTGGTGTTCCTGGGGTCCCTGGCCGGAGACATCGACCAGCGCCGCCATCCCCTGCGGGCGGCCCTGCTCTTGGCGGCCACCGGCCTGTGCCACGGCGGGCCGCTGTTGTTCGGGGTCTTGGCCGGAGGATGCCTGCTGTTCTCGCGCCGGGCGGTGGGCCGGGCCCTGTATTTGGGCAAGGTCTACGCCCTGGCCTTCGCCTTCATGGGCTTTTGGATCGTGCCCCTGCTGGCCCTGGCCGCCTATAACTCGCCCCACAACATGGTGTGGATCATCAGCCAGTGGGAGGCGGTGCTGCCGCCCCTGCTGCTGCCGCTCATGGCCCTGGCCCTGCTGCACTTCGCCTGGCGGCTATTCAGGCGCCTGCGCGGCGGGGAGCCCCTGGGCGCGGCGGCCTTTTTCGGGGGCCAGGTGGTGCTGGCCTCGCTGCTCTACCTGGTGGCCTTCCACATCAACGTCATCGACATCCGCTTTTTGCCCTTCGCCTGGCTGAGCCTCACCCTGTGGGCCGCCTGGGCCCTGGCCGACTGGCTGCGGCGGGTGCGGGCCGCCTGGTTGGCCCCGGTGCTGGCCCTGGCGCTGGTGGTGCTGGGGGTGGGCTATAACGTGGGCTTCATCCCCCGCTGGGCCTCCTGGAACTACAGCGGGGTGCAAGCCGCGCCGGGCTGGCAAGACTTTCAGCGCCTGAACCAGTACCTCAAGGGCGGCCCCGGCGACCCCCGGGTGTCCTATGAGCACGACGTGGCCCACCGCCGGGCGGGCTCGGTGCGCGCCCTGGAGAGCCTGCCCCTGTTGGCGGGCCGCTCCACCCTGGAGGGGCTCTATATCCAGTCCTCGCCCAGCTCGCCCTTTATCTTCTACTTGCAGTCGCTCACCTGTGAACGCCCCAGCACCCCCATCACCGGCTACTCCTACGCGGGCTTGGACCTGGACAAGGGCCTGGAGCGCCTGCGCCTGTTCAACGTGTCCCAGTTGGTGACCGTGAGCAAGCCGGTGAAACAGGCGGCCGCGGCCCATCCCGGCTTTGAGCTACAGAACGAGATCGGCCCCTACAGCGTGTTCGGGGTGCGAGGCCCTGCCGGCTACGTAACGCCGCTAGCCTACAAGCCGGTGCTGGTGACCGGCCGGGAGTGGAAGTACACCTCCTTCGATTGGTACCGGGGCGAAGACTTGCAGGTGCCCCTGGTGTTCGCGGCCAAGGGCGAGGCCGGGGATCTGGGCCGCTTCGCGGCCACGGGCCCCAGGCCCCCAGCCAAGCTGCCGCGGGTGGCCCTGCCTCCGGCCAAGGTCAGCTCCCTGGTGGGCTGGCAGGAGATAAAAATCACCACCGACCGCCTGACGCCCCTGCTCATCAAGGTGTCCTATCACCCCAACTGGAAGGTGGAAGGCGCGGCCAAGGTGTTCCTGGCCTCGCCTTCCTTCATGCTGGTCTTCCCCGAGCGCCATGAGCTGCGCCTGAGCTTCGGCCGCACCTGGCCCAATTACCTGGGCCTCATCCTCAGCGCCATGGCCTGGCTGGCCACCCTGATCTGCCTGCCCGGCGTGCGCCGCCTGGCCTGGGCCCGGGCCTTGCGCGCGGGGGTGAACCGGCCCCTGGAGGCCTTGTCCGCCGGGGTGGAGCGGAGCCTGTCCGGGCCTCTGGCCTGGTGCTCGCGCCGCTCGGGGGTGTTGGCCCTGGCCGGGCTGCTGGTGGTGGCCGGCGGGGCGGGGACTTATTACCTGCTGGGTCTCAAGGCCGACGCCACCGTGGCCTTCAACCGGGGCCTGGCCGCCTACAACGCCCAGGACTATGCCCAGGCCGAGGTCTTGTTCCGCCGGGCGGCGGAGCGCTTCCCCCGCTCCATGATCATCGACCACACCCTGAACCACCTGGCCATGAGCCTTTTCCTGCAAAAGCGCTACGCCCAGGCCATGGACGCCTGGCAAGACCTGCTGCGCCGCCTGCCCGAGACCGCCCTCAAGCCCCAGACCCTGTACCACCTGGGCCTGGCCGAGATAAAGCAGGGCCACCGGGACAAGGCCCGCGCCTATTGGCGGCAAGTGACCACCGAGTATCCCCAGCACCCCTACGCCAAGCACGCCTCGGCCCGCCTGAAGGAGTTGGGGACTCCGGCGCGCTAGGGGTAAGGCCCCTCCGGGGCGAGGCGCTCCCCCCCGGCCGCGGCCACAAAAAAGCGTCCCGGACCGCTGGGGCCCGGGACGCCGCGAAAATCTTGCTAGAGTCTAGAGACCGCGCGCGCTGGCCAAGCGGTTGAGCAGCTCGCTGCTGGGGCTGGCCGATGTGGTGGTGGTCTCGGTGGTGCTGGTGGTGCTGCTGGTCGAGGTGGTCACCGTGGCGTCAGTAGCCGTGGTCGAAGTGGGCTGAGTCGCGGTGACATTGGTCCAGTTGGGAATACTCTCGGACATGGCCGTGTTCACCGCGTCAACCTGGTCGGGCACCTCGTTGACCACCGCCTGGGCTATTTCCGTGGCCAAGTCGGGTACGGCCTTGCCAACCGCCACGGCGATGTCAGCCGCTACGGTTGGTTGGAGCTTGGCCGCCTCCGCGGCTATGGCCGCCGCCAACTCAGGATTGGCCTTGGCCAGGTCGGCAGCTATCTGGGCGATGTTCGCCGCGGTGGCGGCGTTCAACTGGTCCTGAATCGCCTGGGGAACCTGCTGCTGGGCCTGGGCGGGGCCGGAGGTAAGCATCATCAAGCCAACGGCGAAAATGCAGCATAGGCAGGCCAGCATTTTCACGGAGGCGCCATTCACAAACTGTTTACGTAGGATATGCATATCCATCCTCGCAGAGTCCACAAGTTCCAAATTATATGGCTAATATGAACCGGTCCCCCCCCTCTATGTCAAGCAAATAAATAAGTTGTCTTTAATTTGGCATCCATAATCTTTAAAAGATTATCCGTTTTTTTTCCTTGCATCGTGTGGGTGATTTTTGCAAGTATAAACATGAATTGGTCTGGTTATGCCTTGACAACTCTCTGCTTGACGCGCCGTTTTGCCCGGAGTTATAAGTCGTAACCATAATCTTTATTACCAAAAAGGGTTGGAATCCAATGAAATGCCAACGCAAAAAATCCATTGCAACCGTCCTGGCCTTTATCATGGCGGCGGTGTGTGTTTTTGCCCTTGGCATGTCCACGCCTGCCAACGCCCAACTCTCCCGTGAGGGTCTGCCTGTGGACCCGGATCAAAATTTGGGCACGTGGTTAAGCCGTGGACCGCTGAAGGTCAGGGGGGGGCTGGAAGTCGGTTGGAAAAACCGTTCCAACATCTTCCTGAGTGAAAACAACACGGTCTCCGACAACATCATGGAGATCAGGCCGGGCTTGGCCTTGCGCCACGATTTCACCCCTACCAGCTTCTGGGCCCTGGAGTACCAAGGCACCTTCGCCTATTACCAGGACAACACCAATAACGACTACGACTCGCACTATGTCCCCTTCGACTTTTTCCTGGGGGGCAAGACCGGGGCGTTCATCGAGGCATCCAACGACTTCTGGCGGTCCTCCGACCCCTTCGGCAGCCAGGATCTGTACAACCTGGGTATCAAAACCGCCCGAACCCAGAACAACGCCTACGTATCACCGGGCTGGACCTTCAGCGAGAAGAGCAAGGCCCAAGTGTACGCCCGCTACATCATCCTGGAATACGATGACGAGCGGGACCGCTACCAGAACCAGCGTGAATGGAACTACGGCGGCAAGTTCTACTACAAGTTCTGGCCCAAGACCTCGGGCCTGTTCCAGTACACCTACGTAACCCGCGAATACTCCGACCAGCCCACCGGCACCGCCGAGGACTTCTACCGCCACGACTTCTTCGTGGGTCTGAGCTGGGACAACACCTCCAAGCTTCGCGGCGAGGCCAAGGTGGGTTACAGCATCATGAACTACGACAACCAGTACAACACCGTGGGCCAGGAGTACGAGAACAAGAACACCTGGATCGCCGAGGTCGAACTTTCCTGGCAGGCCACGGCCCGCTTGGTGCTCACCGGAACGGTCATGCGAGGCATCCGCCAGTCCACCCAGGGCATCGTGGGCACCTCCTTCCCCAACAACTACTATGTGGACACCAACGCCAGCATCGGCGCCCGTTTCTCCCTGATGCCCAAGTTGACCCTGTTCGGCATGGTGCTGGCGGGCCTCAACGACTACAACTCCCTGGACGGGACCAGTTCCCGCGAGGATGACGTCTTCAAGGGCCAGGCCGGCATCGAGTACGCCTTCCTGAAGTACCTCTACCTCACTGGCAGCTACCTGTACGACTACCGTAGCTCCAACAAAGACAACCTGGGCTACACTGACAACGTGTTCTACGTGGGGCTGGGAGGACGATTCTAGGACCCCGCCAAATTTGATTGTCTAAATTGCGGGGTAGGAGGCCGACGCCTACCCCGCAATTTATTGCTTTCCACCGGCATGATAGCTATCATTTGAAAAATAATAAGATTCCCCCGCCGTATTCATGCCGACCCTCGTCGGGCCACTTTTGGATGAGGACTTCGTGAAGGCCACCAGACACATAGCATCCCTTGCAATCGCCGTTTTGTATGCCCTGCTGCTCGTCCAGCCCGTCCCGGCGCTGGACAACCCCAACCGGCCTAGCCTGTTCGACCGGCCGGCGCCGGGCCAAAACACGGCCGCGCCCTCTCCGGCCAAGGCGGCCGCCGCCCCCACCGCCCAACCCCAAGGCAAAAACGCCCCCAAGGAAATCCCCATCCCCAAGCTGCTGCCCAAGCAGGACCTGGCGCCGGACATCGCCGACGAGTTCAAACAGGCCAAGCAAATGGAGGTGATGGATTACCTGCGCCGCTATGGCGTACCCGACACTAAAATGGACTACAAAGTCAATCCTATGGACGTGATCAGCGTCACCATATTCGACGAGCCGGAGCTTTCCCGAGAAAACCTGCGAGTGTCCTCCAGAGGTAAAATCAGCCTACCTCTTTTGGGTGAGTTGAGTGTGACCGGGCTATCGCCTCGGAAAATCGAACAACTGATCCAAATCCGTTACCGTCAGGAAAATATCCTAAAACACCCTCAGGTTTCGGTGCACGTGAAGGAATTCAAGGGCCAGCGGGTCCTGATCCTAGGCGCAGTGAACACTCCGGGCAGCCACTTCAAGGAAGGCAACGAGCGTCTGGCCGAAATGCTGGCCAAGGCGGGCGGCATCAAATTCGACGCCGATGGCGACGTGGCCGCCAACAAGATACGCATACTTAGGACCGTTGAAGTTCCCGGCAAACCTAAGCAACGCGTTTCCATGGAGATCGACCTGGATTCGCTCACCAGAGGCGACCATCCCGAATACAACATGGTTATGCTCGATGGCGACGTCATCTACGTTCCCGAGGCGGCGCGCTTCTTTGTGACCGGCGAAGTAAAGAGCCCGGGTTATTACAAGATTAAGGACAAACCCATCAGCGTGGTCGAAGCTATCACCATGGCCGGCGGCCTCACTCGCATCGCGGCGGGCAACCGCACCAGATTGGTGCGCTACCAGGACGGCAAGGAAGTCACTATCAAGGTACCGGTGGATGACATCCTGGACGGTGACAAAAACAAAGACCTTATCGTCCGGCCCAATGACGTAATCGTGGTTCCCCAAAGCTTCTTCTAAAGGACAATCATGATATCTCCTGGTGAAGCCAAGACAATCCACCTGCGTGATTACCTCGACGTAATCAAACGGCGCCGTCTGCCTATACTTTCTGTATTTGTGGTGATCGTAGCCCTGGTGTCCACCTACACCATGTTGGCCACCAAGTATTACACTGCCACAACGCAGCTTTTGATAGAGCAGACCGCTCAACGCTCTCTTTCCTTGCAGGAAGCTCTGGCCGTGGACAGTTCGGCCATGGATTTTTACCAGACCCAGTACCGCCTCATTGAGAGCCGAGCTATCGCCACCAAAGTAGTCACAGATCTTAAACTTTATAAACTGCGTGAATTCGGTGCCGTAAATCCCGGAGATCTTGAGGAGGGAGAAAAACTGCCGACCGAAGAAGAAGCCATCCGTACGGCAGGTGATATTTTCAGTAAAAAGCTTAAGGTTTCTCCAATAAGGCAAAGTCGTTTAGCGGATATATCCTTTACCTCCAAGAATCCTGCCTTGGCGGCCAAAGTGGCCAACGCCACAGCACAAGCTTACATCAATTACGTTTTAGACCGGAAATTGGCCATTAGCCAAATGGCGGTTAAGTTCCTATCGCGCCGCATTGAAGAACAAAGACGCAAACTACAAGCTTCCCAATTTGCTCTGCAAAAGTATATGGAAGAAAACCGGCTAGCCACAGTTATTTCCGATAATTATAACGACATAATCACCCAGAAATTAGCGGACCTTAATCAGCAGTTGGTGGAGGCGGAAACCGCCCGCAAGGAAGCCGAAGCGCGCTATCACCAGGCTCTCAAGGCCCGCAAGGGTCAATCCCAGTTCGAGGGTATAAAGGAGTTCATGGATAGCCCGGTCATCCAAAAGGTCCGGGAGCGTGAACTGGAGTTGTCCAAGCGAGAGGCCGAGCTTAGCCAAAAATACGGCCCTCGGCACCCCAAGATGGCTGCCCTCAACGCCGAGAAAGCCGCCTTGGAACGCGAAAAACGCGGCGAGATATCCCAGATAATCAACGCGCTGGAAAGCCAGCTGACCATAGCCAAAGCCCGCGAAGGCGCCATCAGGCAGGCCCTAAGCCAACAACGGCAACAGGCTATGGACATACGCAAAAAAGGTATCGGCTTTAGCGTTATAAAACGCGAGGTGGACACCAACCAGCAGCTTTACGACATGTTGCTGACTAAAGTAAAAGAAGCCCGCGTAGCCGAAGAAATCGACGTGGGCATGGTAACCGTGGTCGACAAGGCCCAGGTGCCCCAAGGTCCTTCACGTCCCCGGGTTAAGCTGAATATTCTTCTGGCCGTAGTAGGTGGGTTTTTAGTCGCCCTTTTTTGGGGATTCCTTCTAGAGTACATGGACAATACCATCAAGCTACCCAGCCAGGTGGAAGAGCAGTTGGGCTTGCCCCTGCTAGGCAGCATTCCCTTCGACTCCTCGCTGTTCCAGGGGAAAAATCGCAAAAAGGCCGGAGCGGGCTCTCTGCTGGAGGTGGTCGCCAACCCCAAGTCCGTGACCATAGAGCCCCTGCGCATGGTCCGGGCCTCTATAAGCCTGTCCAAGGCGGGCAAGCCGCCCAAGTCCCTGGTGGTATCCAGCACCGCCCCTATGGAGGGCAAGAGCGTTATGTCCTCTTTCCTGGCGGTGGCCTTCGCCGAGGCGGGCAAGAAGACCCTGCTCATCGACGGCGACATGCGCAAACCCCGTCAACATCGCATCTGGGGGCTCTCCAACGAAACCGGCTTGAGCACCCTGCTCAGCGGGCAGGCGGGCATCGAACACTGCCTGCGGCGGGAAGTCATTCCCAATATCGACATCATCACCTCGGGGCCCCTCCCCCCCAGCCCTTCGGAACTCTTTCAGTCGGAGCTGATGTCGCAGCTTTTAGCCGCCTTGGGCAAGGCCTATTCCCAAATAATCATTGACTCACCACCCATCCTGCCGGTGGCCGACCCGTTGATCCTGGGCAACCTTGCTGATGGCATGGTGCTGGTGGTGGCTGCGGCCAAGTTGCCCATACACGCCTTGCAGCAAGCGGTGGACAAGCTGACCAAGTCCGACCTCAACCTTTTGGGCGTGATCTTCAATCAAACCATGAAGCTTCGCTCGGATTACTATTACGGCGGATACAAGCATAAATACTATTACCGTTACGACTACTACGAGGAGGGGCAGAAAAGCCGACGCTCTTAAGGTATGCGCCATTTGTTAGGCATACTGCTGGTCTTGGCCGTTCTGCTGGCCGCCGCCTGGTCGGCAACGTCACTGCTAGCCCCCGAGTCCCAGCCTTCCGTCGGGAACCCTTCCCGACACATGAGCCGTCTGAACACCGCTATTTCGTTGAGCCCGGCCAACGCCGCCCTTTGGCAACGCCGAGCCAAATTGGCCGTGGCCGTGGGCAGCGGCTTGCCTTCTCAGCAGGCAAGCGAGGAGGCGTCAACCAGCCTGGCCCAGGCCAGCCTCCTTGCTCCTTCTTGGGAAGTGCCTCTGCTGGAGATGGCCAATCGGTGCGCCAGCCAGCAAGCTTCAAATCCCTCAAACGATCCAACGACATGCCACTCCCTTTATTTAGCGGCTTTATTAAGAAACCCCACCTATGGCTTGGCGCATTACAGTTATGCAGAGTTTCTCTATGATCAAGCTGCAGCAGCATCGCCGGCCAAGTCCCTACAAATAGAAAGCACCTGCCGTGAATATGTCCAAAGCCTTCATCTGATGCGCCGTACCTTACGTAACAGTTGGTACCGCAATGCAGAGGCCCGTGCCTATGACCGATGTCTTGCTCTAGTCACAGACTATTCGCAAGCGCGGCTTTTAAAACCAGAAACCGATAGACAATGGCTGCTTATGGGTTTGGGTCTAGGCAAAAAATATGGGGATAATGGTTGGGCTAAAGCCAGTGCGCCTATTTTAAAGCACCTAGAGCAAGGTGAACTCGATCTGACGAAATACAGAGCCTTTAGCGATGGTTTGGCAAAGGCGGGGCAGCCCTTTGCCAGTTATGAAATTATGCGGTCATATGTTTCTTCCCATCCATCGGACAGTGAAGGCTGGTTGGGACTCCTGAATACCATGCTTCATCACAGAAAGATTTTCAGCGGTTTACAGGTATTGGTGGTAATCAAGCAGGCCCAAAAACGGGCTCAATTTAACCCAGATCAAATGCTCATTTTGGCCGAGGCTGCCCGCCGAGTTGGAAAATTAGATATCGCGATCGATATTTTAAGAAATGCCATTGCAGCCGATTCGGGCGATCCGAAAAAGTTTGTTCAGCTTGGAGAATGTCTCCTGGTTGCGGCTAGGCCGAAAGAAGCCATAGAGGCTTATCAAAAAGCTGTTAAATTTGAACCCGATTCAGCAGATTATCGGGTAGCCTTGGGGCTGGCCTATGCCAAGAATAAGCAGTATGTAGAGGGAGTGCTAGAAATCCAACGAGCCCTTGATTTGAGCCCCAATAATAAAAGAGCTAAAGCTGCCTTAAAAAAGATGGGGATATACTGATAGTTAACTCCATTTTACCACTGCTTGAAATCACACTACGGAGATCAATGAGCCATGGATAAAAAAATAAAGCCTAAAAATTTGGCTGTTGCCGTTGTCGGCTCTGGCTATTGGGGAAAAAACCTGGTCCGCAATTATCATGAACTCAACAGCCTGAAAATGATTTGCGATAAAAATGAAAGCGTTCTGGAGGCTTTTCGCCAGCAGTACAACAAAATAGAAACCTGCATGGCCATCAGCGACATTTTGGGCCGGGAAGACATCCAGGGTGTGGTTATCGCCACTCCGGCCGAGACCCACTACACCTTGGCCCGCGAGGCGCTGCTGGCCGGCAAGCACGTATATATAGAAAAACCGCTGGTGTTGGAGGAAAAAGATGGCCGAGACCTGATCGACCTGGCCCGCCGCCAAAAGCGGGTCCTCATGGTTGGCCACCTGCTCCAGTATCACCCCGTCTTTGTCCGCCTTAAGGAACTGATCGGCCAAGGCGCCCTGGGGAGGATCAACTACATCTACTCCCACCGCCTCAACCTGGGCAAAATCAGGCGAGAAGAAAACATCCTCTGGTCCTTCGCGCCCCATGACATCTCCATGATCCTGGCCTTGGCCGGGGAGGAGCCGGAGTCGGTCTACGCCACCGGCGGCAACTACCTGCATCAGCGCATTGCCGACGTAACCACCACCCATCTCAATTTTTCCTCCGGTCTCAAGGCGCACATCTTCGTCTCCTGGCTACACCCCTTCAAGGAGCAGAAGCTGGTGGTGGTGGGGGAAAACAAGATGGCGGTTTTTGACGACACCCAGCCCTGGGAAGACAAGCTGCTGCTTTATCCGCACAAAATCAACTGGCAGAACAACGCCCCTGTCCCGGTGAAAGGCGAGCCGGAGCGCCCGGAAATTCCCCAGGCAGAGCCCCTGCGCATGGAATGCCAACATTTTCTCCGCTGCATGGCCGAGGGAACCACTCCCCTCACCGACGGCGAAGAGGGTCTGCGGGTGCTCAAAGTGCTGAAGAATTGCCAGGCCTATCTGGAGCAGGGCAGCCCGCAAAACGGCCAGGCGCCCACCGTCGAAGCCCCTCCCAAAGCCGCGCCGGATTTCTTCGTGCATCAAACCGCGCTCATCGACGACGATGTGTCCATCGGCTCGGGAAGCAAGATCTGGCACTTCTCCCACGTCCTGTCCCACTGCAAGCTCGGGGACAATTGCAACATCGGCCAGAACGTGGTCATAGGCCCAGACGTCAGCATCGGACAGGGATGCAAGATCCAGAACAACGTCTCGGTTTACAAGGGCGTGACCCTGGAAGACTACGTTTTTTGCGGCCCTTCCATGGTGTTCACCAACATCTACAACCCCCGGGCGGCTATCCGCAAGATGGACCAGGTGCGCGAAACCCTGGTGCGCACCGGCGCGTCCCTGGGAGCCAACTGCACCATCGTGTGCGGCACCACCATCGGCCGCTACGCTTTCGTAGGGGCTGGCGCTGTGGTGAACCGAGACGTAGCCGACCATTCCCTGGTGGTGGGCAACCCTGCTCGTCATATCGGCTGGGTCTGCCAGTGTGGCGAAAGGTTAGCCGAGAATCTAGCTTGCCCGGTTTGTCAGAAGACCTATAGGAGCACCGAAAGGGGCTTAGTATTGAATAGCAAACCCTGACATTGTGCGATATGTATTGATAAGAATGCTTATAGAAACCTAACAAAATTCCAACAAATGAATCGCCCCGGGATTGCCGGAGACTCCATTACTTGAGAGGATGGAGTCATGAGCAATCGAATCAGATACACCCCAGAGGTCAAAGAGCGGGCGGTACGGATGCTCCTGGAGCACCAGGATGAGTACCCATCCCAGTGGCAGGCCATTTGCTCCATTGCAGCCAAGATCGGCTGCACTGGCGAGACGCTTCGCAGTTGGTTGCATCAAGCCGAGCGCGACCAGGGCATGCGGGCCGGCTTGAATACGTCGGAGCGGGAGCGCCTCAAACAGCTTGAGCGGGAAAACCGGGAGCTTCGGCGGGCCAATGAGATACTGCGCAAGGCGTCGGCATATTTCGCCCAGGCGGAGCTCGACCGCCGACCGAAATGATGGTGTCTTTCATCGACGCCCAGTGCCAGGCCCACGGGGTCGAGCCGATCTGCGCTTTACTGCCGATCGCCCCGTCGACCTACTACGAGCATAAGGCCCGTCAAGCTGATCCCGGGCGCCTTCCCGAGCGCGCCAAACGAGATGCGTATCTGCGCCCTGAGGTTCTCCGGGTGTGGGAGGGCAATTTCCAGGTCTACGGTGCGCGCAAGGTTTGGCGTCAGCTGAATCGGGAGGAGATCGAGGTGGCCCGCTGCACGGTGGAGCGGCTCATGCGTGATATGGGCCTGCAAGGGGCCGTGCGGGGTAAAAGGTGCAAGACTACCATCCCGGGCAATAACGCCGACCGTCCTGCCGACCTGGTTAAGCGAATCTTCGCCGCCAGCCGTCCCAATCAGCTTTGGGTGGCTGACCTGACCTACGGTGCGCCCGGCTCCCGGTGTTGGCATAGAGATGCCCGCCGGGACCTGAGCATGACCGGAATACATATGGACAAAGTAAGGAGGCAAGATGGTCCAGTGTCCGCTCTTTGCTGCGAAAGAGTGAGAGCCGAAGCGGCGGTGACCTGCCGTACACTGGCAGGGTGACGTAGCCCGTGGGAAACGGGGCGTGAGGCGAAGCCGTTAAGCCAAGATGCGTCCCAAGGCTGAGTATTGGAAGGTCGAGGAACACGAACCGGTTAATTCGCGTCTGTGGGTTGAAATGTCACCCCCGCCTACACGGCTTTACAGGCGGGATGCGGAGATGAATGGATCATATGAAGGGATTCCATTCGCGATTGTCCGCTGTACACGTATGCTGGCGGGCAGGGGCCACGGGGAGAACGTAGCCAGACCGTGGAATCCGCATCTACTTGCGGCAAGCAAGGATAAAGACTGCGACCGGCGGCCTAACCAATACGTTTGAGTCCGGCATGTGAACCGGGGAAGGCCCAGCGGGATGTCAAGGGAGTGTGACCCCGATGCCCGTTGGGCTGGCGGAGTTCCCGTAGTAGTCCGAGGCAGGGAAAGCCTGCCACATGGCGAAGGGGAACAGTTTAAGTGGCCTGCTCGGCTGACTAGCTGACCTTAGAGAGGTGAAGACCTTTGATAATCAGTGAAATGCAGGGCAAGCTGGCGATATGGGCCTCGGAGGACGGCGAACGCAGGTTTGATCGTCTTCTGCGGCTGATTGCTAACGGGTCTTGGTTGCAAGAGGCCGCCCGGATAACGCTGTCGTCCAAGGGCGCCAGCACTCCGGGCATAGACGGTATGGACAAGCAGGCCATGGTGGATTCTCTCCAGGACCAACTGGAGAATATCCGCTCCGAACTGTTGGCTGGAAGCTACCAACCGCAGCCGGCTAGGCGAGTCTATATCCCAAAGGCGGGCGGCAAGCAAAGGCCCCTGGGTATCCCCACGTTACGGGACCGGATCGTGCAGCGCGCCATGCTCATGGTTATGGAGCCTATTTGGGAAAGCGACTTTCATCGCCTGTCCTACGGCTTCCGGCCAGAGCGTAGCGTGCATCATGCGATCCGCACCGTAAAATTTCAGTTACAAGATGGATCCTACACCGCAGGACGCTGGGTCATCGAAGGCGATCTTGCCAGCTACTTTGACACAGTGCATCACAAACTGTTGCTGAAATGTGTGCGGAAAAGGATACGGGATGGGCGCTTTCTGTCCCTACTCTGGCGCTTCATCAAGGCAGGCCATGTAGACCGAGGCCTGTTCTGCGCGGCCAGCCGAGGTGTTCCCCAAGGCGGGGTGATCTCGCCGCTCCTGTCCAATATCATGCTCAACGAGTTTGATCGGCGGCTGGAAAGGAAATACCTTAGCAACAAGGCTCGCAAAGATCGCTGGGCATGGAACTTTGGCATCGCCCAAGGGCGTCCCATTACCATCCGGGAAAACAGGCAGTGGAAACCAGCAGTGGCGTATTGCCGATATGCCGATGACTTCGTGATCATCGTCAAAGGTAACAAAGCCCATGCCGAGGCAATCCGTGAGCAATGCCGAGCCTTCCTGGAGGGTGAGCTGAAATTGACGCTTAATATGGACAAAACCCATATCACCCATGTCAACGACGGATTCACCTTCCTGGGGCATCGTATCATTCGCAAGCGGGGGCCGCAGGGGACCATGCGCCCTGTTTCCACCATACCCAGGGACAAATTCCGAAACTTCGCATCCAAGCTGGTCAAGGAATTGTCCGGCAATTATAGCGCGAACAAGATTGATGTGGTGGAGAGCCTAAACCGCCGCATAGTGGGCTGGGCCAACTTCTACCAATTCACCGATTACACCGCCATCATGTACGGAAAGCTGGATAGTATAATCTTCTGGAAACTCGCACATTGGCTGGCCAGAAAGTATCGGACCTCAATCAAGAAACTGATGCGCAAGCTGTTTCGGCGGCCTGCCGTAGGCCAGACCAAGACCTGGCTGTTATTCGGCAGGAGCGGGAACGGAAACCTGTGCGGCATTGCCCTGAGACGGCTTGTCGGCAGCCCGAAGCGTCAGTTTCGGTGGCGGAATCCAGCGGTTAATCCTTACATAATGAAGGATGAAAAGCGAAATACCGTCACCTCGCGCTACCATGATGTCGCCATGGCCATGGGCCATGCTTAGACGGAGAGCCGTATGCGCTGAGAGGCGCACGTACGGTTCGGGGAGGAGAAACAGGGAAATAGTTCGACTACGCCCTGTTTCTTACTCCACTGGCGACCTGGCTCGGCTTTGTTTACGTCGCCTTTGTCATCGATGTTTTTGCCCGCATGATCGTGGGCTGGCGGGCTTCCAATTCATTGCGGACCGACCTGGCCCTGGATGCCCTGGAGCAGGCATTGTGGGCGCGGGGAGACATTGAAGGCCTGGTCCATCACAGCGACCGCGGCTCCCAATATCTCTCGATCCGTTACACCGAGCGCCTAGCCGAGGCGGGCGTCGAGCCTTCGGTGGGCAGCGTAGGCAATTCTTACGACAACGCTTTGGCCGAGACGGTGATCGGCCTTTACAAGACAGAAGTGATCCGAAGGCGGGGGCCCTGGCGTAACCTCGATGCGGTGGAATTCGCTACCCTAGAATGGGTGGATTGGTTTAACAACCGGCGCCTGCTGGAGCCCATAGGAAACATTCCCCCCGTGGAGCTCGAGACGGCATACTATCAGTCACTACAGGCCCAGGCCATGGTGGCCTGACTCAAACAAAAGAGCCTCCGGAAAAACCGGGGCGGTTCACCCCGGCCATGGCTGAAAAGGCCGGGTACAAGCACTTCATGCAAAAGGAGATCTTTGAGCAGCCCCGGGCCCTGGTGGACACCCTGGCCGGGCGGGCCAAGGCCGGGGAGCCCGAGGTGTTTTTGCCGGATCTGGGCCTGGACTCCGTGGCGCTCAAAAAGGTGCGCCGCCTGGTGCTGTTGGCCTGCGGCACCAGCTGGCACGCCGCCCTGGTGGGCAAGTTCTGGCTGGAGGGCCTGGCCAAGGTGCCCACCGAGGTGGATCTGGGCAGCGAGTTCCGCTACCGCGACCCTCTGGTGGGGCCTGGAGACCTGGTGGTGGCCATCAGCCAGTCCGGCGAGACGGCGGACACCCTGGCCGCGGTGCGCGAGGCCACGGCCAAGGGAGCGGCGGCGGTGGCCATCTGCAACGTGGTGGGCTCCACCCTGACCCGGGAGGCGGCGGGCGTGATCTACACCCACGCCGGGCCGGAGATCGGGGTGGCCTCCACCAAGGCCTTCACCACCCAGTTGGAGGTGCTGTTTTTGTTGGCCCTGCACCTGGGACGGGTGCGTGGGGCCATTAATGATGAGCAAGGCCGGGGACTTGTAGACCAGTTGGTGCAACTGCCCGGTCTGGTGCAGCAGGCCCTGGAGTTGGAGCAGGACGTGGTCGCGGTGGCCGAGCGCTTCGCCCAGGCCAGGGATTTCTTGTTCCTGGGGCGGGGGCTGTGTTACCCCATCGCCTTGGAAGGGGCGCTGAAGCTCAAGGAGATCAGCTACATCCACGCCGAGGGCTACCCGACCGGGGAGATGAAGCACGGCCCCATCGCGCTCATCGACCAGGACATGCCCGTGGTGGTTTTGGCCAACCAGAACGACGTGTTGGAAAAGGTGCTCTCCAATATGGAAGAGGTCAGGGCGCGCCAGGGCCGCCTGATCGCGGTGACCGAGGCAACTAACGCCGCCGCCCGGTCCTTGGCCGACGCGGTGATCAGCGTGCCCGACTGCCCCGACCTGTTGGCCCCTATCCTGCTCACCGTACCTTTGCAGCTTTTGGCCTACCATGTGGCCGTGTTGCGCGGCACCGACGTGGACCAGCCGCGAAATTTGGCCAAAAGCGTTACGGTTGAGTGAAATATTTATGTGCATATAATTATAATTTTTTTAATTTTAATCATATTCATCTAGAAAAGCTTGAGCGGACTAACGCTACCATTATCGGCTTGTCTGAGCGTGGTCGTTTTGTAAAGGCAAAAAATATAGCGATACTCTTCTTCCTTTTTTCAGGAAAGGTTTGATGGGCCTATCGTGACAATCCATGTAGCGGTTTCATAAGGCTTGGTCCGTGTCCGATTTCCTTGTAGGTAATTGGGGCAGAGTTGGTGATGCGCCTTACCACAAATTGGAAGAGGTTTGATATC